>RCUT01000005.1_pt1 | contig 405985 bp, 373 predicted proteins | sample 2166171 | NCBI WGS metagenome assembly RCUT01 (sample SAMN09932757, study PRJNA488358) | compost metagenome | isolation source: compost soil in 4-hydroxybenzoic | place: Germany: Experimental Botanical Garden | reverse complement strand
CGTCTGAAAGACTGCACTATCCGCGTGGCCTGCGATGTGACCAACACGCTGGTGGGGGAACACGGGGCCTCGCGTATTTTTGGTCCGCAAAAAGGGGCCGATGAAGCGAAAATTGTTGAGCTGGATAAAAACCTCAGCCATTTTGCGGACGTTATTAAGCAGTGCCTGCATATCTACGTGAAAAACGTGCCGGGTTCCGGCGCGGCGGGCGGTATGGGCGCTGCGCTGATGGCGTTCCTGGGCGCAGAGCTGCGCAGCGGGATTGAGATTGTCACCCAGGCATTAAACCTGGAAGAACATATCCACGATTGCACGCTGGTGTTGACCGGCGAGGGCCGTCTCGACAGCCAAAGTATCCACGGAAAAGTGCCTGTGGGTGTGGCGAACGTCGCTAAAAAATACCATAAACCCGTTATCGGTATTGCGGGTAGTTTGACCCCTGATGTGGGTGTCGTGCATCAATATGGTATCGATGCCGTCTTTAGCGTGCTGAACAGCATTGGCTCACTGGAAGAGGCATTCCGTGGGGCCTATGACAATATTTATCGGTCGTCGCGTAATATTGCCGCCACTTTGCAGGTGGGGATGCGCACGCAAGGGTGACAGCGGCGCGCAAACCCTCTATACTTCGCGCCGAAGCTGACCAGACAGTCGCCGCTTCGTCGTCGTCCCTTTCGGGGGAGACGGGCGGAGGGGAGGAAAGTCCGGGCTCCATAGGGCAGGGTGCCAGGTAACGCCTGGGGGGGAAACCCACGACCAGTGCAACAGAGAGCAAACCGCCGATGGCCCGCGCAAGCGGGATCAGGTAAGGGTGAAAGGGTGCGGTAAGAGCGCACCGCGCGACTGGCAACAGTTCGTGGCACGGTAAACTCCACCCGGAGCAAGGCCAAATAGGGGTTCACATGGTACGGCCCGTACTGAACCCGGGTAGGCTGCTTGAGCCAGTGAGCGATTGCTGGCCTAGATGAATGACTGTCCACGACAGAACCCGGCTTATCGGTCAGCTTCAACTCTTCAGAAAACCCCGCTTCGGCGGGGTTTTTGCTTTCTGCGCAAAGGATGGGGCAGAAAGAGCGAATGACTGTCCACGACACTCTTCACGGAAAGAACGCGGCTTAGCGGCCAGCTTCAACTCATTCGACACGCCATGACCTGCAGCTTTAATTTGGCACCGCGCCGGCATGATATTATTCTTCACCGCGGGCCGCCGGGATATATAACGGATGGCGCGGGTTGTATAAAATTAAACATTTTTATTGCTGTTTTTGATGGCGCGCTCGGGGATACTGTCTGGCTTAGTATTGGCGTGTTTTATCCATTTTCTCTACTGTCCCTGACAGGTGCTTTGCACTATTAAGTACTAATGGATGGTATATTAATTTTTCTTAGCCTGAGTCCGGAGTGCTTATTATGAAAGACTTTGTTTTATTCCCACAGGTTAAAAGCGCAATTGCATGGCTGGAAGGTCATGGCGATACGATTATGCAGTTTGGCTGGAATATTGCGGCCGCGGTTATTTTACTCTTTGTGGGTAAACTGGTTTCTAAATTATTATCAAAGACTATCGAAAGGCTCCTGTTGCGCAGAAACGTCGACGCGACGGTGGTTCATTTCTTCGCGGCGATCGTTCGCTATATTACGATGGCGTTTGCCATCGTGGCGGCGCTGGGAAGAGTCGGTATCGAAACCTCGTCGATTATTGCCGTTATTGGCGCCGCAGGCCTGGCGATTGGCCTTGCGCTGCAGGGGTCGCTGTCGAACTTTGCCGCCGGCGTGCTGCTGGTCACGCTACGCCCCTTCCGCGCGGGTAACTTTGTCCAGGTTGGCGCGGTGTCCGGGGTCGTGCAAACGGTTCACGTTTTCTCGACGACGCTGCTCACCGTTGATAATAAAGAAGTGGTGATCCCCAACGGCAAAATCATTGCCGACAGCATCGTGAACTACTCCCGTCATCCGTATCGTCGTATCGATCTGCTGCTGGGCGTGGCGTATCAAAGCCGCATTGCGGAGGTCAAAAACGTTATTCAGAGCGTTGTTGATAAAGAGTCGCGTATTGATAAATCCCGCGGCACGACGGTGCGCCTTATTGAACTCGGGCCGTCAACGCTTAACTTCACCGTCCGCGTGTGGGTGAAAAACGTTGAATACTGGGATACCTATTTCGATCTGCTGGAGACCATTAAAGAGTCGCTGGATGAGCATAATATTGTGCTGCCGGGCCCGCGGATGGATATTCAACTGGTGAATTCATCCCAGCAGGCGCTTATTCAGCGCGCGTCATAACCTCTCGCGCAGATAATAACAGCGGAAGCAGAGTCGGCCCCGGCAGGAGCCGATTTTTGGCATCAGGCGGCGTTTTCTTCATCCTGAAGTCGTATCTCCGCATCGGCGACGATAGCCTCCAGCTCGCTGAGCATCTCTTCGTAGCCAAAGCCGACGACGTGGGTTGTTTCCGGCAAGGTCGGCTGAGTCGGCGATGCGGTCTTCTTCGGTTTCTTCTTACTCACTGATAAGCTCCATGACTCCCGTTTTTACACCGGTAAATCTATCAGTAAAGCGCGCAAAGGCGTATCGGCAACGAGGGTAATGTTAGCTTCATCACGAATAAAGGCGCCATCGCCGCAGGTCAGCGCCTGCTTTTCCTCTTCATGCGCTACGGCGTGCACGGTCCCGTGAATAGACTGCAGATAGGCGCGCGGTCCGTGAAGCTGCACGTTAATTCTCTCGCCTTTCGCCAGATCGAGATGATGGATCCAGACCTGCTGGCGTAGCTGCAAACTATCCTGCGCGCCGTCCGGTGAAGCCAGCAGCTGCTGCGGACCCTCGGTGATACTCATCTTCTGTACCAGCGGGTTTTCGCGCTCCGGGCAGGCATCCAGCCACAGCTGCATCCGCGTGAGCGAACAATCTTTACTCAGATTATGCTCGCTATAGCTGACGCCCGGCTGGGTCGAAATCAGCAGCGCTTCGCCGGCTTTGGCCTGCACGTGGTTGCCGTCGCTATCGCGGTACTCCGCTTCCCCTTCCAGGATCAGGTTCAGGATATCGACCTTCGGGTAGGTGCGCGGCTGGAACGATGCGCCCGGTGCCAGAACTTCCTGGTTGAGCACGCGCAGGGAGGCGTAGCCTAACAGTTTAGGGTCGAAGTAGTGTCCAAAGGAAAAGGTGTAGCGGGCCTGCAGCCAGCCGAAATCTGCTTGTCCGCATTGTTTGGCTGTTCGGGTAGTAATCATTGTCTTGACCTCTCTTTACACTAAAACAATGGTAAAGGTATGGACGCTGTATTGTTAGCCAGATATTCTGCCCGGTATATTCAAATTTCCTGAATGAGAGTGCTATGGCCAGAGAGAGAGCATTAACGCTGGAAGCGTTGCGCGTAATGGATGCGATCGACCGGCGCGGGAGCTTTGCCGCCGCGGCTGACGAGCTTGGGCGCGTCCCTTCTGCACTCAGCTACACGATGCAAAAACTGGAAGAGGAGCTGGACGTGGTGCTGTTTGACCGCTCCGGTCATCGAACAAAATTCACCAACGTGGGCCGCATGCTGCTGGAGCGCGGACGGGTCCTGCTGGAGGCGGCGGATAAGCTCACCACCGATGCCGAAGCGCTGTCCCGCGGTTGGGAAACGCATCTGACCATCGTCACCGAAGCGCTGGTGCCGACCACCGATTTCTTCCCGCTGATTGAAAAGCTGGCGACCAAATCGAACACCCAGCTCTCGGTCATTACCGAAGTCCTCGCCGGCGCATGGGAGCGCCTGGAGCAGGGCCGGGCGGATATCGTCGTTGCGCCGGATATGCATTTTCGCTCTTCGTCGGAAATTAACTCGCGTAAGCTCTATTCGGTGCTGAACGTCTATGTTGCCGCGCCGAATCACCCTATTCATCAGGAGCCGGAGCCGCTTTCCGAAGTCACGCGGGTGAAGTATCGCGGCGTGGCGGTAGCGGATACCGCGCGTGAGCGTCCGGTGCTGACGGTGCAGCTGCTCGACAAGCAGCCGCGTTTAACGGTCAGCACCATTGAAGATAAGCGCCAGGCGCTGCTGGCAGGGCTGGGAGTGGCGACCATGCCCTATCCGCTGGTGGAGCAGGATATTGCCGAAGGGCGCTTACGGGTTGTCAGCCCGGAATATACCAATGAGATTGACATTATTATGGCCTGGCGCCGCGATAGCATGGGCGAGGCCAAATCCTGGTGCCTGCGGGAAATTCCCAGACTGTTTACCGGGAAGTAAATTAGCGCTGCGCACCGCGCGAAGGCGGTGCGCATAATGAGCTATGAAAGGGGTTTTGGGTCGGGTCCGAAGCGGTTATTCCCGGGCGTTCCGCTTTGGCAATTGAAGACCAGAATCGCCAGCCAGCCGATGATCGGGATCAGCAGCAGCAGTAGCCACCACGCCGAACGGTCCGTGTCGTGCAAACGCCGAAACTGCACCGCCCACCATGGCAAAAAGATCAGCACGCCGTAAATCGTCGTCAGGATGCCTTCACCCCCCGCTCGCTGCCAGCCCAGCATTTTATCGATAATGCTGAGCACGCCGGTGAGGATGATATTGACCAAAATAAACATCCAGTACTCTTTACGACGGGCGCGACCGCCAAAGCCAATATAGTTTCTTATTACCTGTAGATACCAGTCCATGTCTATGCCTCGATTAGCCGTCAATCACTTGTTTTTAAAGCGATCGTAATAAGAATAGACGGGAATGAAAGGCGGGTAAATATCGCGGCTGTGAAATTTCAGGCGCCGCTGGGGGCGCCCGATATATCAGCGGAAAAGAAGGTCACGGCCGTGCGGCTCGTGCAGATCCTGCTGCGGACCGACGGAGATAATTCCGGTCGGGTTGATGGTTTTATGGCTGCGGTAGTAGTGATTGCGAATATGACCAAAATCGACGGTCTCGGCAATGCCCGGCATCTGATAGATATCGCGCAGGAAGCCGTACAAATTTGGGTAATCGCTGATGCGCCGCTGGTCGCACTTAAAGTGGGTGACATACACCGGGTCGAAGCGCACGAGGGTGGTCCACAGACGAATATCGGCTTCGGTTAGCTGGCTGCCCGTCAGGTAACGGTGCTGGCCGAGGATCTGCTCCAGGCGTTCCAGCGAAGCAAATACGCCATCAACGGCTTCATCATAAGCCTGCTGGCTGGTGGCGAACCCGGCTTTATAAACGCCGTTATTCACGCTGTCGTAAATCCAGCCGTTCAGCTCATCGATGTTCTCGCGCAATGCTGGCGGGTAGTAATCGCCGGCGGTTGCCCCCAGCCCGTCGAAGGCGGTATTGAACATACGGATAATTTCAGCTGACTCGTTGCTGACGATAGTTTGCAGCTTCTTATCCCACAGGACCGGCACCGTCACTCTCCCGGTATATTGCGGGTCGGCATGCAGATAGAGCTGATAGAGAAACTGGTGCTGATACAGCGTATCGCCGGTGGCGTCCGGGAAGCTGCTATCGAACGTCCAGCCGTTCTCGAACATCAGGGGATTGACGACCGAGACGGAGATAAACGGCTCCAGGCCTTTTAGCTTGCGCAGAATCAGGGTGCGATGTGCCCAGGGGCAGGCGAGGGAGACGTACAGATGATAGCGATCTTTTTCGGCAGCGAAGCCGCCATCGCCGCTCGGTCCGGGTGCGCCATCGGCGGTCAGCCAGTTACGGAAGGCCGAAACGGAACGCTTGAATCGTCCTCCGGTGGATTTGGTGTCATACCAGGTATCGTGCCAGACGCCGTCGACTAATTGTCCCATCGTTTCCTCCTTCAGACTGTAGATAGCAAAAGCGAGGAGATATCTCCTCGCTTTTTGATTCAGTATAGTGTGCTTACCACTTTTTATTCAGCACGCGGTCGATGCTGAATGCGCCTGGACCGGTGATAGCCAGCAGCAGGAAGCCGCCTGCGATGGTCAGGTTTTTCATGAACATCAGCGAGTTCACGCCTTCAGCAAAGTTGCTGTGGAACAGGAACGCGGTCAGCAGGGTAAAACCGGCGGTGAACAGCGCGGTCGTACGGGTCAGGAAGCCGAACAGGATGGCCAGGCCGCCGCCGAACTCAAGCAGAATGGTCAACGGCAGTAATGCACCCGGGACGCCCATGGCTTCCATGTATTGCTGAGTGCCTGCATACCCGGTGATTTTTCCCCAGCCTGCGGTGATAAACAGGATTGGCATCAGGATACGTGCTACCAGTACACCAACATCTTCTAATTTTTTCATTTCTTACTCCAGAAAACCCAAAGGGCGGCGGTTTTGTTTTTTGGTGCAATCCTGCGTAGTTACGCGGGGTTGCTGTCGATGGAGTGAATATTAGCGAGACGTTGAGGGAATTGTTAGCAAGGAAAACTGTAGATCTTCATCAAGAATTCTGAGTAACTGCCCGGGAGACAGGCAAATAAAAGGACCGTTTAAGGTCCTGAGAACAAAGTAGGTGGGGGAACTCAGCGCGGTGTGTCTAGCGCGATGATTGCTGGCGCAGCAGGCCTTTAACCATGCGCCAGGTACTCCAGACGCCGACGCCGCGCCGGGTCCAGCGCATAAGAAAGCGAGGGTGGCGAACGGACCAGATGGCCATTACGCCGCTGCCGACCAGCGCCCACGAGCGCAGGTTTTGCAGCGTCAGCCAGCCCCGGTCGAGCGGGGCGGTGGCTGCCAGCCAGTCTCGGCGGCCGGCGGTTAAATCCAGCCGCTGCTGCTGGATCTGGCGCAGCAGAAGCGTCTTGCGCCGCTCACGTTCCTGTTGACTGCTCACGGTTAATCATCCTCCAGCAGCGCTCTGTCGTTAGCCAGCTCCGTGCGGGTATGGCGCAGGAACGTCGAACGCCGGGCCTTGCGTAGCGTCCAGATACCGCCGATCAGCGAAGCGAGCAGCAGCACGACGGTGGTGGCGATCATGACGTTCAGGCGATACTGCGGATCGACGGCCCAGATAATGAGCACCAGCAAGCTCATCAAGCCGAACGCGGCGAACAGCAGGGTCAGCCCCAGCATCAGGAACAGCTGGAAGAGGTTAGCCTTCTCTTCTTCCAGCTCCACGACCACCAGACGCAGACGCGTTTCCACCATTTCAACCAGCAGCGATACGATGCGCTGGCCGATGCCGAAAACGCTCTGACCCGGTCCTTGCGTGCGTTGAGAGTCCGCCATAATTAGCGACGCGTCAGCAGGACACCCAGCACCAGCCCAACGGCTGCGCCAATACCTACGCCGGTCCACGGATTTTCGCGAACGTACTCATCGGCGCGCGCGGCGCTTTCACGGGTCTGCCTGACGATGGCATCGCCGGTTTCACCCAGGCGTACGCGGCTCTCTTTCAGCGCGCTTTCTGCTTTGCTACGCAGCTTGCCTATCTCTTCCTTCGATTTATCCGTGGAGGAGTTCAGCACTTCTTCCAGGGTATCAGCCAGAGTTTTCAGTTCTGCACGCAGGTCGTCTGCAACGTTATCTTTAGGCATCTTTCTCTCCTGTAGAGTGGTCCATATACATACTAGTACTCACGTGACTCAAGCGCTTTCAGCTCTTGCTGCGCTTCATCAAGTTTATGCTGGCGCTTGCTGATTTTCTCAGCATCGCCTTTCTGTTCGGCTTCGCGCAGATCGCGCTGACGTTCGCTAATCTCTTCCCGCTGCTTAGCGATTTTTTGCTGGTGATCGGCTTTGAGCTTACTGTCGCTACAGTGGGCCTGAACTTCACGCAGCGCCTTATTGAGGCCATCAATACGGTTCTGATTATGATGTTTCTCGGCATAGCTAATCTCCCGCTGGATATCCTGCTCTTTTTCCTGACAGGGGGAGATGGCAAAGGCGCTGGAGCTAAGCGAAGTTAAAACCAGGATCAAAGCGATGCGGTGTTTCATGGATGCTACCTTCCATTGTGTGAGGGCATATCCGTAGGATAGACCCGATCCAGTTGATTAACGTCAGCCCGGTGGCTCCCGCAGTCTTAAGCATAGTAAGGAAAACAGGAAATCACCAAACTGCGTGAAAATATTCAGAATTTTGGAAATTATCCAAACCTGTGTGGCGTATCGCGCAGGCGGGAGAGCCATGCTGTCGGCGTGTTATCTTCCTCCAGCAAAGCAATAATATAGCCGTGCGGCAGGGCGCGTCCCAGCACTTCTTTCGCCGCTATTCCCTGGGCGCTGGAATCAAATTTGATCAGCAGGCCATCTTTTTGCGGCGTGATGCTTTTAAAACGAATACCGTTGGCATCAAGATGGTGCCAGACGGAAAAGCCGTCCGGCATGCCAACATCCTGACTTGCGGGGTGGATAGCGAGGGTGGCTTCCTGCTGTTGCGCCGCCAGCCATAGCCAGAACAGGGCGCACAGCAAAAGTGAACCGCCCAGCATCCAGCCCAACTTACGCAGAGAAGGGCGTTTATTAACCATCATCAGCCCCGACTTCTGTGTTTTTTCTTCCACATCACCACGAGCGAGCCGATTAAGCCAAATACCAGCAGCACCACCGGCAGCAGCATCAGGCAGGACATGAGCTGATCTTCATATTTCAGGAATACCGGCGTTTTGCCCAGCAGGTAGCCCAGGGAGGTCAGAATCAGTACCCACAGCAGGCCGCTCATCCAGTTAAAGAACTGGAAGCGCGCATTGTTCAGCCCCGAGATGCCGGCAATGGTCGGCAGCAGGGTACGAACGAAAGCGATAAAGCGGCCAATCAGCAGCGCGGAAAGCCCGTGCTTATGGAACAGATGGTGCGCGCGCTGATGATAGTGGGACGGCAGATGCGAAAGCCAGTTCTGCACAATCCGCGTGTTGCCCAGCCAGCGGCCCTGAATATAGCTCAGCCAGCAGCCGAGGCTGGCGGCCGTTGTGAGCAGCAGCAGCGTTTCGGGGAAGCCCATTGCGCCTTTAGCAATCAGGACGCCAACCAAAACCAGCAGGCTATCGCCCGGTAAAAAAGCGGCCGGAAGCAGGCCGTTTTCGAGGAATAAAATCATAAATAAGACGAAATACAGCATGCCAATCATGGAGGGATTGGCGAGAGTTTCGTAATCCTGGCTCCATAGAGCATTTAACAATTGGGTTAATAGTTCCATTCACGATTCCTGGTACATCGGTTAACGGTACGTCTGAACGCAGTGTAAATATAGCGACATAGGTTGTTATTGGATTATGGTCGCTGCTGATGCGGTCTGAACGGATCCCTGTCTGGCATCATCTTCTTCAGGTCGTTCCAGGCTACTTTTGCGCGGAAAAACCAGCCGCTATTGCTATCCACGCTACCGGGTATCTCTTCCTTTGCTCTCTGCACGTACCCTGAAGGGATAGGCGTGCATCAGATAAAGATAAGCAAATGCGAGCTGCAGAACGACGAAATGCATCTAATTGTAACAAAACCGCTGACTTTACGGCAGATAAATTGCAGTTTGTTGCTTGTTGATTTTGCTGATTGCGGCGGCGAGTGGCGAGTGTCTTTACACAGGCTGACACTATAGATGTTTGCTTACCTGGTCAGGATGGCGGGCGGACGCTGGTCGTCGGCCCGGAATGAGGATAATCGCTTATTTTACGCCGTTGGCGGCGGTATCAAGGTGAACAACCGGATTTTCCGCAAACAGGTAGCGATCGGCGTTGAATTCAAAATCATCGCTGGTTTCGTTGAACAGCATCAGCTTGGTGTTTTCCAGGTGCTGCCACATCGCCAGCTTCGCAGCGTGCGGATCTTTACGAATCAGCGCTTTAAGGATCTGATCGTGATCGTCGCACCAGCTATCGACGGTGCGCATGTCGATATGGTCGTGCAGTTTTTTCCAGTAGGGGTTGTGCACGCGCTGGGTCCACATTTTTTCGACAATCGCCGCGAGGGCGGAGTTCTGGGTCGCCAGGGCAACCTGAACGTGAAACTGGAGGTCCCACTCGGAATCGCGGAAGCACTTCTCTTTGCGCGCGTTCTCCTGGATCTCCATAAGCTTCATGATGTCCTGCTTGGTCACCTGGGTGGCGGCAAACTCGGCGATATTGCTCTCAATCAGCTGTCGGGCCTGCAGCAGCTCAAACGGACCGTAGTTGGCGAACTCCAGGGTCTCGTCGATCGGCTGCTGGTGCTTCGGATGATTGGAGATAACGTGAATGCCCGAGCCTTTGCGCACTTCCACATAGCCTTCGACTTCCAGCATGATAATGGCTTCGCGAACCACGGTACGGCTAACGCTTTTCTCGTCGGCAATAAACCGCTCTGCGGGCAGCTTATCGCCCACCAGGTAGACACCTTGTTCAATACGTGCCTTCAACTCTGCGGCCAGCTGTTGATACAAACGACGTGGTTCTGTGATTTCCATATTCACTCCCGGAAGATGGCGACAATATTGGATTTGTTATACCACTTTTACGCGCATCCCACCACTGCCAGGCATGAAAAAGCCGCCTTTATCGAGGCGGCTTGAGCGGGGCAATCTTGCGGTGCAGTCGCTAGCTTTGCGTCACCGGTTTACTGGTGCTGAGCGGGGTGGGATCGTCGTCCGCCGATTTGTTCTTCAGTACGGTCCAGATGACGATGGCACCCAGCAGGTCGAAGACCGCCAGCACGGCAAACAGCGGGCTAAAGCCGATGGTGTCCGCCAGCGCGCCGACCACCAGCGCAAACATGGTGCTCGCCATCCAGGCTGCCATACCGGTCAGGCCGTTAGCGGTCGCCACTTCATTACGACCGAATACGTCGGAAGAGAGCGTAATCAGCGCCCCGGACAGCGCCTGGTGAGCAAAGCCGCCGACGCACAGCAGGGCGATAGCCACGAACGGGCTGGTGAACAGGCCAATCATACCCGGGCCAATCATCAGTACGGCGCCCATGGTGACGACCATTTTACGCGAGACGATCAGGTTGACGCCAAACCAGCGCTGGAACAGCGGCGGCAGGTAGCCACCCACGATGCAGCCGAGGTCAGCGAACAGCATCGGCATCCATGCGAACATGGCGATCTCTTTCAGGTTAAAGCCATACACTTTAAACATGAACAGCGGGATCCACGCGTTGAAGGTCCCCCAGGCCGGCTCCGCAAGGAAGCGCGGCAGGGCGATACCCCAGAACTGACGGTTGCGCAGGATCTGCCACGGCGACATCTTCTTACCGTTGTTGGTCTGATGCTGAGACTCCTGGCCGCCGATGATGTAGTCGCGCTCTTCGCTGGTTAATTTTTTCTGGTCACGCGGGTGCTTATAGAACACCAGCCACGCCATTGCCCATGCGAAGCTCAGGACGCCGGAGATGATGAACGCCATCTGCCAGCTGTGCATCACAATCGCCCAGACCACCAGCGGCGGCGCGATCATCGCGCCGATCGAGGAGCCAACGTTGAAGTAGCCAACGGCAATGGAGCGCTCTTTGGCCGGGAACCATTCCGAGCTGGCCTTCAGGCCCGCTGGGATCATGGCGGCTTCAGCGGCACCCACGGCGCCACGCGCCAGGGCTAATCCTCCCCAGCTGCCTGCCAGTGCCGTTGAGCCACAGAAAATAGCCCAGGCGATAGCGAAGAAGGCGTAGCCGATTTTGGTACCGAGAACATCCAGCACGTAGCCCGCAACAGGCTGCATAACGGTATAAGCAGCCGAGTAGGCCGCGATGATATAGGAATACTGTTGGGTGGAGATGTGTAACTCTTCCATCAGAGTTGGCGCAGCCGCAGCCACAGTGTTACGCGTCAGGTACCCCAGCACGGTGCCCAATGTCACCAGTGCGATCATATACCAACGTAACCCTTTAATTTTACGCATGTAAAACCTCATCGTTTGTTTTATATCCGCAGCGAGTGCGGCCATCTTCAGCCCCGTAACGGCGATGAAGAGGGAGAACGGAGGGCTCAGGGTGGGAAACCCGTATGGCCCGAACCTTGCCATCAATCGTTATGTTTAATCCGGCATCCATACCGTTCAATCCGATGCCTGTCGTCATCGGTAATACATTCCGTCGGTTCATATGTTTCGACGAAAGCAAGATAACTTGTCATACAACTTCAAAGGTTGAGTGCCGTCACAAAAGTGGGAAAGTTTATGGGGGTATTATCCTCTGCGAGCAAAGCCAGTACTGGCGCGGCCTGGCGAAGCTTTTACTCCTTTGGCGGTAATTTTTTTGTCAGCGTTTATTGATCTAACTCACGAAAAAGATTTCGGCCTCTGGAAATTGGTGTGATAACTTTGTCAGCATGATAGTCAATCATCTGAAGGGCTCCGCAAAGGGGCGAAGAGGAAAAGAAAATGACACCGTTTATGACTGAAGATTTTCTGCTTGATACCGAATTTTCCCGCCGTCTGTACCATGACTACGCCAAAGAACAGCCGATTTTCGACTATCACTGCCACCTGCCTCCGCAGCAGATTGCCGAAAATTATCGTTTTAAAAATCTGTATGACATCTGGCTGAAAGGCGATCATTACAAATGGCGCGCGATGCGCACAAACGGCGTTGCTGAACGCCTGTGTACCGGCGATGCGTCGGATCGCGAGAAGTTTGCCGCCTGGGCCGCCACCGTGCCGCATACCATTGGCAACCCGTTATACCACTGGACGCATCTTGAGCTGCGTCGTCCTTTTGGTATTACAGGTAAGGTGCTGTCTCCGGCTACCGCCGATGAGATCTGGGATCGGTGCAACGCGCTGCTGGCGGAGGAGCGTTTTTCTGCCCGCGGCATCATGCAGCAGATGAACGTGAAAATGGTCGGGACGACCGACGATCCGGTTGATTCGCTGGAACACCACGCGGCGGTAGCAAAAGACGCGAGCTTCACCACCAAAGTCCTGCCGAGCTGGCGTCCGGATAAGGCGTTTAATATCGAACAGGCGACCTTCAGTGACTATATGGCGACGCTGGGCGAAGTATCCGATACCGATATTCGCCGCTTTGCCGACCTGCAGTCTGCGTTAACGAAGCGTCTCGATCACTTCGCGGCCCACGGCTGTAAAGTCTCCGACCATGCGCTGGACGTGGTGCTGTTTGCCGAAGCCAGCGAGGCCGAGCTGGATAGCATCCTCGCCCGCCGCCTGACCGGTGCCGTCCTGAGCGAGCGCGAAGTCGCGCAGTTCAAAACCGCCGTGCTGGTGTTCCTCGGCGCAGAGTACGCCCGCCGCGGCTGGGTACAGCAGTACCACATCGGCGCGCTGCGTAACAACAACCAGCGCCAGTTCAAGCTGTTAGGGCCGGACGTTGGTTTCGACTCCATCAACGATCGGCCGATGGCGGAAGAGCTGTCGAAGCTGCTGAGCAAGCAGAATGAAGAGAACCTGCTGCCGAAAACCATCCTCTACTGCCTGAACCCGCGCGATAACGAAGTACTGGGCACCATGATCGGTAACTTCCAGGGCGAGGGGATGCCGGGCAAGATGCAGTTCGGTTCCGGCTGGTGGTTCAACGATCAGAAAGACGGCATGGAGCGTCAAATGACCCAGCTGGCTCAGCTTGGCCTGCTGAGCCGCTTCGTCGGCATGCTGACCGACAGCCGCAGCTTCCTCTCCTACACGCGCCATGAATATTTCCGCCGCATCCTGTGCCAGATGATCGGCCGCTGGGTAGAGGCAGGAGAAGCGCCGGCGGATATTCAGCTGCTGGGCGAGATGGTGCAAAACATCTGCTTTAACAATGCGCGTGATTACTTCGCCATTGAACTGAACTAAGACCAGAGGTCGGTTGATATGCAATACATTAAAATCCATTCGCAGGACAACGTCGCGGTGGCGTTGGCTGATATGGCGGCAGGCACGACGGTCACTATCGACGATGCGGTAGTCACGCTAGGCCAGGATATCGTCCGCGGGCACAAGTTCGCGCTATGCGGCATTGCGAAGGGAAAAAACGTCATTAAGTATGGTTTGCCCATTGGTCATGCGCTGGCGGATATCGCGCCAGGGGAGCATATTCACGCCCACAATACGCGGACCAACCTGAGCGACCTTGACGAGTATAGCTATCAACCGGATCTCGCCGAGCCGTCGGCGCAGCCTGCCGATCGCGAGGTGCAGATTTATCGCCGGGCTAACGGCGACGTCGGAGTGCGCAACGAGCTGTGGATCCTGCCGACCGTTGGCTGCGTCAACGGCATTGCGCGTCAGATTCAGAATCGCTTCCTGAAAGAGACCCATGACGCGGAAGGCACCGACGGCGTTTTCCTCTTCAGCCACACCTACGGCTGCTCGCAGCTGGGGGATGACCATATCAATACCCGCACCATGCTGCAAAATATGGTGCGTCATCCCAACGCCGGCGCGGTGCTGGTGATCGGCCTCGGTTGTGAAAATAATCAGGTTGATGCCTTCCGGGAGACGCTGGGCGACTTCGACCCGCAGCGCGTGCGCTTTATGGTCTGCCAGGCCCAGGAAGATGAAGTGGAGGCGGGGATCGAACATCTCCACCAGCTTTATCAGGCGATGCGCGAGGACAAGCGCGAGCCGGGCAAGCTCAGCGAGCTGAAGTTTGGCCTCGAATGTGGCGGCTCGGACGGGCTGTCGGGGATCACCGCCAACCCGATGCTGGGGCGTTTTTCCGACTACCTGATCGCTAACGGCGGCACAACCGTACTGACGGAGGTGCCGGAAATGTTCGGCGCCGAGCAGCTGCTGATGAGCCACTGCCGCGATGAAGCGACCTTCGACAAGCTGGTCACCATGGTGAACGATTTTAAGCAGTACTTCATTGCACACAACCAGCCGATTTACGAGAACCCATCGCCGGGCAATAAAGCGGGCGGCATCACCACTCTCGAAGATAAGTCGCTGGGCTGCACGCAGAAAGCGGGCTCCAGCCAGGTGGTGGACGTCCTGCGCTACGGCGAGCGCCTGAAGGTGCACGGCCTGAACCTGCTGAGCGCGCCGGGCAACGACGCGGTGGCGACCAGCGCGCTGGCCGGCGCCGGCTGCCACATGGTGCTATTCAGCACCGGGCGCGGCACGCCTTACGGCGGCTTCGTGCCGACGGTAAAAATCGCCACCAACAGCGAGCTGGCGGCGAAAAAGAAACACTGGATTGATTTCGATGCCGGCCAGCTGATTCACGGTAAAGCCATGCCGCAGCTGCTGGAGGAGTTTGTCGACACAATCGCCGAGATTGCCAGCGGCAGGCAGACCTGCAACGAACGCAACGACTTCCGTGAGCTGGCGATCTTTAAAAGCGGCGTCACTCTCTAATGACGCGTCACTCTTTACGCCGCCGCGGCGTTGGCTCCGTTTAGCGGCCGCTAAGGGCTAAACTGCGGAGTTAAAGAGTGGGCAAGGCGATGCAAAAACGGCGTATCAGATGATGATACGCCGTTGTGTTTTACAGGCCCTTACTGGGGGCGCGGATTAGCTGCGCAGAGCGTTTTTCGCCAGCTGCTCGTCTTCGGCAATACAGACCGCGGCGGTAAACAGCACGTCGGTGGAGGAGTTCAGCGCGGTTTCACAGGAGTCCTGCAGAACGCCGATGATAAAGCCGACGGCCACGACCTGCATGGCGACGTCGTTCGGGATACCGAACATGTTGCAGGCTAATGGGATCAGCAGCAGCGAGCCGCCCGCCACGCCGGACGCGCCGCAGGCGCACAGGGAAGCCACGACGCTGAGCAGCAGAGCCGTAGGTAAATCGACCGGGATACCCAGGGTATAAACCGCCGCCAGCGTCAGCACCGTAATGGTGATGGCGGCTCCGGCCATATTGATGGTGGCGCCGAGCGGGATAGAAACCGAATAGGTGTCACGATCCAGGTTCAGCTTCTCGCTCAAGGCCATATTGACCGGAATATTCGCCGCGGAGCTGCGGGTAAAGAAGGCGTACACGCCGCTTTCACGCAGGCACATCAATACCAGCGGATAGGGATTGCGGCGAAGCTTCCAGAATACCAGCAGCGGGTTAATCACCAGCGCGACCAGCAGCATACAGCCTACCAGTACCAGCAGCAGCTGGGCGTAGCCCCACAGCGTATCAAACCCGGTCGTCGCCAGAGTCGAGGAGACCAGGCCGAAGATACCCAGCGGCGCGAAACGAATCACCACCTTCACGATGAAGGTCACCGCGTTGGAGACGTCGTTAACCAGATTCTTCGTGGTTTCGTTACCGTGGCGCAGCGCAAATCCCAGACCCACGGCCCATACCAGAATCCCGATATAGTTGGCGTTGAGCAGGGCATCAATGGGGTTTGCCACCATGCTCATCAGCAGCCCGCGCAGCACTTCTACGATCCCGGAGGGCGGCGTAATGCTGTCGGCGGCGGTGGTCAGATGCAGCGTGGAAGGGAAGATAAAGCTGAACAGCACCGCGGTCAGCGCGGCGCTGAAGGTGCCCAGCAGATAAAGGAATAAAATCGGGCGAATATTGGTCTTTTGCCCCTGCTGGTGGTTGGCGATTGAGGCCATAACCAGCATCAGAACCAGCACCGGGGCGACGGCTTTCAGCGCCCCGACGAACAGCGTTCCCAGCAGGCCAACGGCGATTGCGGCAGGTTTTGACACCAGCGCCAGCAGCACGCCGAGAACCAGACCCAGTAAAATTTGTTTCACCAGGCTACCCTGGGACAGGCGCTTCAGCAGGCCTGATGGGGGAGTGTGAGTCGTCATGATTTATTCCTTCCAGTGATGTGGCTTTCCGCTCCGGGGCGTATTATTTGTTACGTTTATGTCCGGATGTAAGTAAATGTTTGCCTGGTTGAGTATACGGAAACAGCGCCAGGGAGGAAGCGTAAAATGCTGCTTATTGCGGCGGGATCTGATTTTTTAACTGTATTTTAACGATTTTGTGACATTGGTAAAATAATGCGCGGTGAAGGCGAAGGGCCGGGGGAAAGGGGACTCCACCCGGCCCATGAGCGGCTTACTGCAGCCGCTTTTTCTTATCGTGCTGCTGGTTGACCCAGGCGTTGATCAGCAGCGTCAGCGCCAGAATCCCGCCTACCGTACCGAGCGAAATGCCGATCGGGATATGGTAGAAATCGACGATCAGCATCTTGATACCGATAAAGACCAGAATGATCGACAGGCCGTATTTCAGCATCGAGAAGCGTTCCGCCACGCCTGCCAGCAGGAAGTACATCGCGCGCAGGCCGAGGATCGCGAACAGGTTCGAGGTCAGGACGATAAACGGATCGGTGGTGACGGCGAAAATAGCCGGAATGCTATCGACGGCGAAAATGACGTCGCTTATCTCCACGAGGATCAGCACCAGCAGCAGCGGCGTGGCGAACAGCACGCCGTTTTGCCGGGTAAAGAAGTGCTCGCCCTCAATTTTATCGGTCATCCGCAGGTGGCTGCGGATCCAGCGAACCAGCGGCTTATCGCCGATGCCGGAATCATCCTCTTTCGCCAGCGCCATCTTCACGCCGGTAAACAGCAGGAACGCGCCGAAGATATAGAGCAGCCACTCAAACTGGGAGATAAGCCAGCTGCCGGCGAAAATCATCACCGTACGCAGCACGATCGCCCCAAGAACCCCGTATACCAGCACCCGACGCTGTAGCGCAGGCGGTACGGCGAAGTAGCTAAACAGCATCAGCCAGACAAAGACGTTATCCACGGCCAGCGCTTTCTCGATCAGGTAGCCGGTGAGGAAGGCCAGCGCCTGCGGATCGGCGACCGCGCGCCCTTCGGTTTGTACCAGATACCACCAGAAAGCGGCGTTAAAGAGGAGGGAGAGCGTGACCCACAAAATTGACCAGCCCGCGGCCTGCTTCATGGTCATGCTATGCGCACCGCGACGTCCCTGAAGCAGCAGGTCGATAGCCAGCATGATCGCCACGACAACAGCGAATCCGCCCCATAACAACGGTGTGCCGACACTATTCATTACGATATTCCTTACATAAAAACAAAACGGCTGACGTCGGAAGACGGCAGCCGCTGCGTGTTTATGCATAGACCTCGCCTTCCGGCAAGGTCTCACTTACAACGGTAAAAGAACTCGCCCACAGGACGCGGCCTTTTACCGTTGCCCGGCGACCGGATGCGCTTTGACACGCATCGTAATGACGATCCACCGGCAAGGAAGTTACTCCCCTTTGCGCGTAACAAAGTATTACAAGTCATAAATGGCGTCAATGGTCGCTGACGGCACCTTACACTCTTTTACGCCGCAGGCAGGCTATCCGCCGGGAAAACGACCCCGGTCTGACGGCGAATCTCGCTCAGCAGCTTCGCCGTAATGCGGCTAACCTCCAGGCCCGGGTGAGTAACCTGATTGGCTTCAACCAGCCGGGCAAACTCTTCCGCTTCATACAGCATAGTATTGATATGCTGCGGCTGCGTCAGGTCCTGGGCTTTTCCGCCGCGCGGAATGAAGCACACCTTCTGGCATTCGGAGATTTTCTCGATAACCAGCGCGCCGGCTTCCCCCTGGATTTCACTCGGTAGCGTCGAGTCGCTCACTTTCGAATGGTGCAGGGTGACGTCGAAATCAGGATAGCTCAGCACCACCGTGCCCTGGGCATCGACGCCGCTCTCCAGCAGGCTGGCGCTGGCGTGGACGGCGCGCGGCTCGCCCCACAGCGCGACCGCCGAGGCCAGGCAGTAAAAGCCGATATCCATGATCGAGCCGTTAGAGAAGGCCGGATTGAAGGTGTTGGGATTCTCGCCGTCGAGGTAGCGCTGATAGCGTGAAGAGTACTGGCAGTAGTTGATAAAGGCTTTATGCAGGCGGCCAATTTTGCTCAGCGACTGCTGCAGCAGCTGGAAGTTGGGCAGGCTGGCGGTTTTAAAGGCTTCGAACAGCACCACCTGGTTTTCCTTCGCGGCGGCGATAGCGGCTTCGGCTTCGCGGATATTGGAGGCCAGCGGCTTTTCGCAAATCACGTGCTTTTTATGCGTCAAAAACAGGTGCGTTTGCGGGAAGTGCAGGGAGTTCGGGCTGGCGATATACACCGCGTCAACGGCATCGCTCTGCGCCAGATCGTCCAGCGAGGTGAACAGGTGTTCGACCGGGTAATCGTTAGCGAAAGCCTGCGCTTGTTCAAGGCTGCGGGAGTAGATGGCGGTGAGCTTATACTTGCCGGTTTCATGGGCGGCATCGACAAACTGGCGGGTTATCCAGTTTGTGCCAACAACTGCGAAACGAATCATAAAGGTTGACGAACTCCGTGAAAGGGAACCTTTTGCCACTCTAGCATGCCATCATGACAAAACCAGTGCGCTACTGCGCAGAACGATTTAGCGAAAGGTGCGTTAGCCACAGGCGGGTATCGAACTCCAGCTGGTGGTACTGCGGCTCCATATAGCAGCAGAGCTGATAGAAGGCTTTGTTGTGGTCCTTTTCTTTCAGATGCGCCAGCTCATGAACCACAATCATCCGCAGAAAGGCTTCCGGCGCGTCGCGGAACACCGTCGCGACCCGAATTTCGGCCTTCGCCTTCAGCTTGCCGCCCTGCACGCGCGAAATGGCGGTATGCAGGCCGAGCGCGTTGTTCAGCACGTGGATCTTGCTGTCATACATCACTTTATTCACCGGCGCCGCGCCGCGCAAAAAGCGGGTTTTCAGATCCTGGGTATATTGATACAACGCCTTATCGCTGTTGACGTCGTGGCTCTGTGGATAGCGTTTTTCCAGCACCGCGCCAAGGCGCTGCTCGGCAATTAATGTGCGCACCTGAGAGAGTAAACTCTCCGGATAGCCCTGCAGGTAAGTTAGTTGACTCATCAAAGCCCCAAATAAAAAATAAAAAGGGTATACTCACGCACCCTTTTCAGGGATAACGCCAAAATTTTACCACTCAGGAGGGCCGATGAGCCACTTAGACAACGGTTTCCGTTCACTGACACTGAAACGTTTCCCGGAAACGGACGACGTTAACCCACTGCTGGCGTGGGAAGCGGCGGATGAATACCTGCTGCAGCAGTTGGACGATACGGAGATTAACGGCCCGGTCCTGATTCTGAACGACACCTTTGGCGCCTTGAGCTGCGCGCTGGCCGAACATACGCCTTACAGCATCGGCGACTCGTACCTCACCGAGCTCGCCACTCGTGAGAACCTGCGCCATAACGATATTGCTGAATCCAGCGTCAAGTTTCTCGACAGCACCGCCGAATACCCGCAGGCGCCGGGCGTGGTGCTGATAAAAGTGCCGAAAACGATGGCGCTACTGGAGCAGCAGCTGCGCGCGCTGCGCCTGGTGGTGACGCCGCAAACCCGCATTATCGCCGGAGCCAAGGCGCGGGATATTCATACCTCCACGCTGGAGCTGTTTGAAAAGGTGCTGGGCCCGACCACCACGACCCTGGCCTGGAAGAAAGCGCGCCTGATCAACTGCACCTTCAGCGCGCCGGCGCTGGCCGATGCCCCGGAAACCCTCAGCTGGAAGCTGGACGGCACCGACTGGACTATCCACAACCATGCGAACGTCTTCTCCCGCACCGGGCTGGATATTGGCGCACGCTTCTTTATCGAGCATCTTCCTTCCAACCTCGAAGGTGAGATTGTCGATCTCGGCTGCGGCAACGGCGTGGTTGGCCTGACGCTGCTGGAGAAAAACCCGCTGACCAGCGTGGTGTTTGTTGATGAATCGCCGATGGCCGTGGCCTCCAGCCGCCTGAACGTTGAAACCAACATGCCGGAAGCGCTGGACCGCTGCGAATTTATGATTAACAACGCGCTGTCGGGCGTGGAGCCTTTCCGCTTTAACGCCGTGCTGTGCAACCCGCCGTTCCACCAGAAGCATGCGCTGACGGATAATATCGCCTGGGAGATGTTCCACCATGCGCGCCGCTGCCTGAAGGTCAACGGCGAGCTGTACATCGTGGCGAACCGTCACCTGGACTATTTCCATAAGCTGAAGAAAATCTTCGGCAACTGCACCACCGTCGCCACCAACAATAAGTTCGTGGTATTGAAAGCGGTGAAGGCGCGCAGGCTGCGCTGATTCACTGACCTGCCGGCGGCGGTTGCCCGCAAAGGCACTGCGCCGCCGGGCGATTGGCGCTAAATCTCCAGCGCCAGTCGGGTTCCCTGGGCAATCGCGCGGCGGGCATCGAGCTCCGTCGCCACGTCGCAGCCGCCTATCAGATGCACCCTTTTCCCCGCCGCCCGCAGCGGATCCGCCAGCTCGCGCTTCGGCTCCTGGCCGGCGCAGATAATCACCCGATCGACGCTGAACAGCTGGGTTTCGCCGTCGATCGTCACGTGCAGCCCCTCATCGTCGATCTTCTGATAGCTTACCGACGGGATCATTTTCACGCCGCGAGCCAGCAGGGTGGCGCGGTGGATCCAGCCGGTGGTTTTGCCTAAGCCGTCGCCGGGCTTACCGGCTTTACGCTGAAGCATCACGATCCTGCGCGGGCTTTTCGGCAGCCGGGCGCCTTCCGCCCGCAGTCCGCCCGCGTTCTGCAGACTGGTATCAATTCCCCACTCCTCGCAGAACCCGGCAATATCCTGGCTGGTGGCGGGCCCCGGCTGGCTGAGGTACATCGCGGTATCAAAGCCGATGCCGCCGCAGCCGATAATCGCCACGCTGTCGCCCACCGGCGCCTTATCGCGCAGCACGTCGAGATAGCTCAGCACCTTCGGATGCGTAATGCCGTCGATATCCGGCATCCGCGGCGCGATACCGGTGGCGAGGATCGTCTCATCAAACGCCATCAGCCGATCGGCGTCGATCGGCGTATTAAGCTGCAGATCGACGCCGGTCAGTTCCAGCATCCGCCGGTAGTAGCGCAGGGTTTCATAGAACTCCTCTTTGCCGGGGATCTGTTTGGCGATATTAAACTGGCCGCCGATCTCTTTTTGCGCGTCGAACAGCGTCACGCGGTGCCCGCGCGAGGCGGCGTTGACGGCAAAGGCCAGTCCTGCGGGGCCGGCGCCGACTACCGCCAGTCGTTTCGGCGCGGCGGCAGGGGTGACCGGCATCAGGGTTTCGTGGCAGGCGCGAGGGTTAACCAGGCAGGAGGTCACTTTACCGACGAAGATCCGATCGAGGCAGGCCTGGTTGCAGCCGATGCAGGTATTGATCTCATCCGCCCGGCCGCTTTGCGCCTTCGTCAGGAATTCACCGTCGGCGAGGAAAGGACGGGCCATCGACACCATATCGGCGTCGCCGCGGGCGAGGATCGCCTCCGCCACCTGCGGATCGTTAATTCGGTTGGTGGTGATGAGCGGAATCGACACCGCGCCTTTCAGCTTGCGGGTCACCCAGCTAAAGGCGCCGCGCGGCACCGGCGTGGCGATGGTCGGAATGCGCGCCTCGTGCCAGCCGATGCCGGTGTTGATAATCGTCGCGCCCGCCGCCTCAATGGCTTTTGCCAGCATAATCACTTCCGGCAGGGTGCTGCCGTCGTGCACCAGATCGAGCATCGACAGGCGATAAATAATAATAAAGTCGGCGCCCGCGCGCTGGCGCACGGCCCGTACGACCTCGACGGCAAAGCGCATGCGCTGAGCGTAGTCGCCGCCCCAGTCGTCGTCGCGGTGGTTGGTGCGCGCGGCGAGGAATTGGTTGATCAGGTAGCCTTCCGAGCCCATTACTTCGACGCCGTCGTAGCCCGCTTCCCTCGCCAGCTGGGCGCAGAGGGCAAAATCGTCGATCAGCTGCAGAATCTCATCGTGGCTCAGGGCGTGCGGGGTAAAGCGGTTAATCGGGGCCTGCAGCGACGAAGGGGCGACCAGCTGCGGCTGGTAGCTGTAGCGGCCGGTATGCAGGATCTGCAGGGCAATTTTGCCGCCTTCGCGGTGCACCGCGTCGGTAATGTGCCGGTGATGCGCAAGGTGGCTGGCGTCGTTGAGCACCGCGCCGCCGGCCATCGTAACGCCGGAGGCGGCAGGCGCCACGCCGCCGGTCACAATCAGCGCAACCCCGTGACGCGCGCGCTCGGCGTAAAAGGCCGCCAGCCGCTCCGCGCCGTCGGCGTGTTCCTCCAGCCCGGTATGCATGGAGCCCATCAGCACGCGGTTTTTAAGCTGGGTAAAACCCAGGTCGAGCGGAGCGAATAACGACGGATAGTGGCTCATAATGGCTTCCAGGGTCGAATATGTAACATTATTGTTATGTGGTCGGATGAGTTACTAATTTAGCCGTCGCCGGCGAAAAGGGAAAAGGGGAGTGCGGCGATTGTGATGGGATTCAAAGAATGATGCGTGGCCGGGCGCCATCGGCTCTCTGCGATGGCGCGGCGGCCGGTGGGCTAGACCCGGTGGCGGCGCGCAGCCGGCTCAAGCCCCGGCGCCTGCCACATGGAGGTGGTCAGCCCGCTGTCTACCAGCCCGAGCTGGTCGGCGTAGACCGACTGCCATTTGCTCATCATCTCCTGATAGAGCTCGCGATGCGCCGGGTTGGGGGTAAACTCCCGATGCCAGCCCACCAGCTTTTCACCCGTCGCCGCCATATCGGCGTACAGCCCGGCACCGGCTCCGGCGGCGATGGCGCAGCCGAGGGCGGTGGCCTCGCGCACCACCGGGACGCGCACCGGCAGGCCGGTGACGTCGCTGAGGATCTGGCTCCACAGCGCGCCCTTCGACCCGCCGCCGGCGAAGACCAGGCTATCGAAGGTAACCCCCGAGAAGCGGGAGATCTGCGCGAGATTACAGGCCGAGACAATCGCCGCATTCTCTTCCAGCGCGCGGAACAGGGTTGCTTTATTGCACTTTTCCGGGTCGATGGAGAGGTTAATAAACGACGGCGCAGCGTGGTACCACTGCTTAAAATGCATCGCATCGGAGAAGATCGGCATCACCCCGTGGGAGCCGGCGGGCACCCGGCTGGCCATCTCCTCCAGCAGAGAGTAGGCGTCCACGCCGAGGCGCTCGGCCACCAGCTTCTCTTCGGCGCAGAAGGCGTCGCGGAACCAGCGCATGGTGAGGCCGGTAAAGAAGCTAATCGACTCCGCCTGGGCCATGCCGGGAATGACGTGGGGATTGACGCGAATATTCATCTCCGGGTCGGTGCGCGGCTGCGGCAGGTTGACCACCTGCTGCCAGAAGGTGCCTCCCAGCACGGCGGTCTGCCCCGCGCGCACTACCCCGAGGCCGAGGCAGCCCAGCTGCACGTCGCCGCCGCCCATCACCACCGGCGTGCCCGCCCGCAGCCCGCACTGCTGCGCCGCGGCGTCGGTAACCGCCCCCAGCAGCGTGCCGGTCTCTTTCACCGGAGAAAGCATATCGGCGCGCAGTCCGGCCATATCCAGCAGCGCCGGACGCCAGTCGCGGCTGAACAGATCGAGCATCCCGGTGGTGCCGGCGTTGGACGGGTCGACGGCCAGTTCGCCGGAGAGTTTTGCCGCCAGCCAGTCGCTGATCATGGTGACGGTGGCCGCCTGGCGATAGATATCCGGGCGATGGTGGGCCAGCCACAGCAGGCGCGGCATGGCGCTGAGCGCCAGGGTTTGGCCGGAGACCTCATACACTTCGGACTCAAAGCGGAAATCGTGGATCTCTTTGAGCTCCGCCACCTCGCGGCTGGCGCGCGCGTCGACGTTGGCGCAGGCCCAGATGGCCTCGCCGTTGCGGTCATATAAAACGATCCCTTCGCGCATCGAGCAGCAGGCGACGGACTGAATATCCGCCGCGCTGAGGTGAGCGGCGCCGAGGGCCTGGCGGATGCACTGGCAGGCCAGCTGCCAGTTGGTGATCAGGTCGAACTCCATCGAGCCGGGGACATTTTCCACGCTCAGGTGCTTCCATTCGGCCTGGCCGACCGCCACCTGGCGCCCCGCAAGATCGAAAACCACCGCCCGAATGCTGCCGGTCCCGGCATCTAACGCTAACAGGTAACTCATGACATGCGCCTCGCTGGTGTTGCGCGGCGCAGGGCCGTCAGGAGGCCAGCGTGAGCACCGCGCGTGCTGTTGTCTCTTCCGTTACCAGGCCATTAATCCGCTTGCCGATAAGAGCCGCGTAAATCGCCTGCGCTTTTTCCGTTCCTCCGGCAACGCCGACGATGGTTGGCAGCTGCGCCAGCTCGTCGAGGGTCACGCCAAGCAGTTCCCGGTGAATTTCCAGTCCCTCAACCCGCCTGCCGTCGGCCTGCAGGAAATAACCCAAAATGTCGCCTATCGCTCCTTTGCGGGCGTACATCAGCTGTTCGCCTTCGCTGATATAGCCGGAGCGCAGGATAGTGGCGTCGCGGCGCTGGTCGATAGCCCCGATGCCCACCACCGCCGCATCCGCCGCCGTGGCGGCGAGGATCACGTCGCGCACGCTCGACTCCCGACGGAGGATCTCGGCGACGTCGGCGGAGGAGACCCGCAGCGGCGCCGGGATAATACTGACGCTACAGGCGGCGTCCAGCTGGCCGATCCCGGTCATGTAAGGGCCCACGCCGCCGGAAAGGGTCACCAGCCGCACCTGCTGAGAGCTGATAAAGCCGCTCAGATGCTGCAGGCAGCTCATGGTCGCCTCGCCGAAACCGACCGCCAGCAGCTGCCCCGGCGCCAGCACGCCCATCAGCGACTGCGCCGCGCCGATCCCCAGGCGGGTGTTCATCGGCGGGGTGTTCAGTGCCGGAAGCACGCGCGCAATCTTCAGATCGAAACGCCGCTGCAGCTCGGTCTCCAGCGCCAGGCACCCTTCGTAGCGGGAGTTGATCTGCACGCGGATCACCCCGGACTGGCGGCCTTTCTCCAGCAGCCGGGAGATCTTCAGCCGCGGCAGCCCCAGACGTTCACCAATGTCGTTTTGCGTCAGGCCGTCGTGGTAGTAGCACCAGGCCACCCGCGCCACCAGCTCTTCCTCGGCTAACGCCAGCCCGGCGTAGCGGCTCTCTTCCGTAATGCGTTTTTCGCTCATAAAGTGAACTCTTATAAAAATTTAGATCATATGTTCGCTATTGCACGGTCGGAAAATGTGAGCCGGCCGGCAAAACCGATCTTTGGCTGTTCGCTGGTTTTATTCGAACGATCGAAAGCATAAAACTGTGATCCTCGCACGGTTGTAAATATAGTTCAGGGTCTACGCTTTTGAACATTATTAAATTAAAAAATCATTTGTTCAAATCGAGGCGTGATAATGAAGCCACTGCTTGAAGCCCGCCAAATCTGCAAACAGTTCTCCGGCATTAGCGTGCTGAAGGCGATTGATTTCACGTTATTTTCCGGCCAGGTGCACGCCCTGATGGGTGGCAACGGCGCCGGGAAATCGACGCTGATGAAGATTGTCGCCGGCGTAGAAACCCCCGACAGCGGCGAGTTGGCCCTCGGCGGGAACACCTTTACGCGCCTGACCCCCGCGCTGGCCCATCAGCAGGGCGTCTATCTGGTGCCGCAGGAGCCGATGCTGTTCCCTAACCTGACGGTGCGGGAAAACATTATGTTTCGCCTGCCGAAGCGCGCCGATAGCGCCGCGCAGCTGCAGGAAAAGCTGCAGCAGCTCAGCTGCCAGCTGAATCTCGACGCGGCGGCCAGCACCCTCGAGGTAGCGGATCAGCAAATGGTCGAGATCCTGCGCGGCCTGATGCGCAAAGCGCAGATCCTGATCCTCGATGAGCCCACCGCCTCCTTAACACCGGGCGAAACGGCGCGTCTGTTTTGCCAGATCCGCGCGCTGCAGGATCTCGGCGTCGGCATCGTCTTTATCTCCCACAAGCTGCCGGAGATCCGCCAGATCGCCAGCCACGTCTCGGTCATGCGCGACGGCGCGGTGGTGCTGAGCGGGCACACCGCCGACTACAGCGACAATCAGCTGGTGAGCGCCATGACGCCCGCCGACCGGGAACACGCCCTCAGCGATACGCAGAAGCTGTGGCTGGCGCTGCCGGGCAACCGACGCACCCAGCCGCAGGACTTCCCGGTGCTGCGGGTGGAGGATCTCACCGGCGAGGGCTTTATCGATCTAAGCCTTGAGATCTACGCCGGGGAGATCGTCGGCCTCGCCGGTCTGGTGGGATCCGGGCGCACCGAATTTGCCGAAACTCTCTACGGCCTGCGGCCGCCGCGCGCGGGGCGGGTCTGGCTGGAGAACCGCGACATCAGTGACGCCAGCACCCGCGCCCGGCTGGCCAGAGGGCTGGTCTATCTGCCGGAAGATCGCCAGGTCTCCGGACTGTTTCTCGATGCGCCTGTGCGCTGGAATACGGTGATGTTTAACCAGCCGTCGCTGTGGCAGCAGGATAAACGCGAGGCGGCGGTGGTGGAGCGCTATCACCGGGCGCTGGGGATCAAATTTGCCGATAGCGACCAGCCGGTGCGCACGCTATCCGGCGGTAACCAGCAGAAGGTGCTGCTGGCGCGCTGCCTTGAAGCCAATCCGCTGCTGCTGATCGTCGATGAGCCGACGCGTGGCGTGGACGTCTCCGCCCGCGCCGATATCTACCAGCTGCTGAAAAGCGTCGCCGCGCAGAACGTGGCGGTGCTGATGATCTCCAGCGATCTGGATGAGTTTGTGGGCCTGGCCGACCGGGTGCTGGTGATGCACCAGGGCCGACAGAGCGGCGAGCTGGCGCGCCGGGCGGTGACCGTTGAACGCATGATGACGCTGGCATTTGGAGGCGCGGCATGAAAACGTTATTGAAGAATCGCGAACTGAGCGCTTTTCTCGCCATCGTGGTGCTGTTTGCCGGGCTGGTGGCGCTCAACCCGGCCTACTTCAGCCTGCAGACCCTGGGCATGATCTTCGCCAGCTCGCAAATCCTCTGCCTGCTGGCGCTCGGGGCAACGCTGGTGATGCTGACCCGCAATATCGACGTTTCCGTCGGCTCCACCGTTGGCCTGTGCGCCATTGCGGTGGGCGTGGCGCTCAACGGCGGCTACGGCCTGACGGCGGCCATTGCGTTTGCGCTGGCGATTGGCGCCCTGGCGGGCGCCTTTAACGGCCTGCTGGTGGTGGGGCTGCGCATTCCGGCGATTGTCGCCACCCTTGGCACCCTCGGGCTGTATCGCGGGGTGATGCTGCTGTGGACCGGCGGTAAATGGATTGAAGGCCTGCCGGATAGCCTCAAGTCGCTCTCGGAGCCGGCGTTTATCGGCATCTCGCCGCTGGGCTGGCTGGTGCTGGTTCTGCTGCTGGCCGGCGCCTGGATGCTATCGCGCACCGCTGCCGGCCGCGATTTTTACGCCGTCGGCGACAACCTGACCGCCGCGCGCCAGCTGGGCGTCGCGGTGAACCGCACGCGGATGCTCGCCTTTACCCTTAACGGCATGCTGGCCGCCTGCGCCGGCGTCGTTTTTGCCGCCCAGATTGGCTTTGTGCCCAACCAGACCGGCAGCGGGCTGGAGATGAAGGCCATCGCCGCCTGCGTGCTCGGCGGTATTTCCCTGCTCGGCGGCACCGGGACGCTCATCGGCGCGTTCCTCGGCGCCTTCTTCCTTACTCAGATTGATACCGTGCTGGTGCTGCTCAGGCTCCCGGCGTGGTGGAACGACTTTATTGCCGGCCTGGTGCTGCTCGGCGTGCTGGTGCTCGACGGGCGGTTGCGCCAGGCGCTGAGCCGCCACCAGCGAGCGCTGAAATATGCCCGCTTTCAGCCCGGTAATAAGGGGGGAAAGGGCGTGGCCCCGTTCACAAAGCGTAAAAACAAAGAGGTGGCGTGATGAAGCTCAGCTGGGAAAGCGCGCTGCTGGCGCTGCTGGTGGTGGAAATTCTGCTGTTCGGGGCCATTAACCCGCGGATGCTGGATATCAATATGCTGCTGTTCAGCACCAGCGATTTTATCTGTATCGGCATCGTGGCCCTACCGCTGACGCTGGTGATCATTAGCGGCGGCATCGATATTTCGCTCGGCTCGACCATCGGCCTGTGCGCCATCGCGCTGGGGGTGATGATGCAGGCGGGCTGGCCGATGGGGCTGGCCATCCCGCTAACCCTGCTGCTTGGCCTGCTGTGCGGGCTGATTAACGCGGCGCTGATCCACTACACCGGCATCAGCCCGCTGGTGATCACCCTCGGCACCCTCTACCTCTACGGCGGCGGGGCGCTGCTGCTCTCCGGCATGGCGGGCGCGACCGGCTATGAAGGGATTGGCGGCTTCCCCGACGCCTTCACCGCCTTCGCCAACCTGACCCTGTTCGGCCTGCCGCTGCCGCTGGTGCTGTTTATCGTCATCACCTTTTTCTTCTGGCTGCTGGCCCATCGCGGGCGCTTTGGCCGCCACCTGTTTCTGCTCGGGCAAAACCCGCGCGCCGCGCGCTATGCCGCGCTGTCGGTGAACGGCATGCCGTACGTGCTGTATGGCCTGGTGGGCGTGGCCTCGGCCATCGCTGCGCTGGTGATGGTCTCCTATTTTGGCTCGGCGCGATCGGATCTCGGCCGCGATCTGCTGATGCCGGCGCTGACCGCCGCGGTGCTTGGCGGGGCGAATATCTACGGCGGTTCAGGTTCCATTATCGGCACGGCGCTGGCAGCGCTGCTGGTGGGATATTTACAACAAGGTTTACAGATGGTCGGCATCCCCAACCAGGTGTCGAGCGCGCTGTCAGGGGCGCTGTTGGTTGTGGTGGTGATGGGGCGCTCGCTGAGCCTGCACCGTGAATGGGTGCGAATGACCTGGCGACGCCTTTCTCGCGCATAAAACAATCGGAGCATAAACATACGATGAAAACCAAACGAATCCTGCAAACGAGCGCCCTGGCGCTGGCGCTGAGCGTGGCGACCGCCCAGGCCGCAGACCGCATTGCCTTTATTCCTAAACTCGTCGGCGTGGGCTTCTTTACCAGCGGCGGCAACGGCGCCAAAGAGGCGGGCAAGGCGCTGGGGGTTGATGTCACCTACGACGGCCCGACCGAACCGAGCGTCTCCGGCCAGGTGCAGCTGATCAACAACTTCGTCAACCAGGGCTACAACGCGATTATCGTCTCCGCGGTATCGCCGGACGGCCTGTGCCCGGCGCTCAAGCGTGCGATGCAGCGCGGCGTGAAGGTGCTGACCTGGGACTCCGATACCAAACCCGAATGCCGCAGTATCTATATCAACCAGGGCACCCCGCAGCAGCTCGGCGGACTGCTGGTGGATATGACCTCGAAGCAGGTAACCAAACCGGCCGCTAAGGTGGCGTTCTTCTACTCCAGCCCGACGGTGACCGACCAGAACCAGTGGGTTAAAGAGGCCAAAGCGAAGATTGCCAAAGAGCACCCGCAGTGGGAAGTGGTGACCACCCAGTTCGGCTATAACGACGCCACAAAATCGCTGCAAACCGCCGAGGGCATACTAAAAGCCTACCCGGATCTCGACGCCATTATCGCCCCGGACGCCAACGCGCTCCCGGCGGCGGCGCAGGCGGCGGAGAACCTTAAGCGTCAGGGGGTGGCGATTGTCGGCTTTAGCACCCCGAACGTTATGCGCCCGTACGTCGAGCGCGGCACGGTGAAGGCTTTCGGCCTGTGGGATGTGGTCCAGCAGGGAAAAATTGCGGTTAACGTCGCCGATCGTCTGCTGAAAAAAGGCGATCTTAACGTCGGTGACAGCGTGGAGGTAAAAGATATCGGAACGCTGAAGGTCGAGCCAAACAGCGTCCAGGGCTATCAGTATGAGGCGAAAGGCAACGGCATCGTGCTGCTGCCGGAGCGCGTGGTGTTCACCAAAGAGAACATCAACAACTACGACTTCTGACGGGGGATGAAATGGCAGATTTAGACGATATCAAAGAGGGGAAGGACTTTGGCCTGGACCGACCGCAGCAGAACGTGCTCTACGGGCTGAAGGGCTGCGGATCGCTGGAGTGGGGGATGCAGTCCCGGCTGGCGCGCATCTTTAACCCGCAGAGCAACCGCACGGTGATGCTGGCCTTCGACCACGGCTATTTTCAGGGGCCGACCACCGGGCTTGAGCGGATCGATCTCTCCATCGCCCCGCTGTTTGATGAGACCGACGTGCTGATGTGCACCCGCGGAATCCTAAGAAGCACGGTACCGGCGGCCACCAACAAGCCGGTGGTGCTGCGCGCCTCCGGCGGCAACTCGATCCTCAGTGAGCTTTCCAACGAGTGCGTGGCGGTAACGATGGAGGACGCGCTGCGCCTCAACGTCTGCGCGGTCGCGGCGCAGGTCTATATCGGCAGCGAATACGAGCATCAGTCGATCGGCAATATTATTAAGCTGGTGGATGCCGGGAACCGTTACGGCATGCCGGTGCTGGCGGTTACCGGGGTCGGTAAAGAGATGACCCGCGACGCGCGCTATTTCTCGCTGGCCAGCCGCATCGCCGCCGAGATGGGGGCGCAGTTCGTCAAAACCTATTTTGTTGAAGAGGGTTTTGAAAAAGTGACCGCCAGCTGCCCGGTGCCGATAGTGATCGCCGGCGGCAAAAAGCTGCCGGAGCAGGAGGCGCTGGAGATGTGCTGGCGGGCAATTGACCAGGGCGCGTCCGGCGTCGATATGGGGCGCAATATTTTCCAGTCCAGCGCGCCGCGCGCGATGCTGAAGGCGGTGAAGAAAGTGGTGCATGAGAATATGAGCGCCCGCGAGGCGTATCAGTTCTGGCTGGAGGAGAAGCAGGGGGAGCTGAAATGAACGTGACGCTGGTAGAAATTAATATCAAACCGGAGCGGGTTAACGAGTTTCTCGACGTCTTTCGCGCGAACCATGAAGGGGCCCTGCAGGAGCCGGGCAACCTGCGCTTCGACGTCCTGCAGGACCCGGAGGTGAAGACGCGTTTTTTTATCTATGAGGCCTATAAAGATGAGGACGCGGTGCTGGCGCACAAAAAAACGCCGCACTACCTGGCCTGCGTTGAGAAGCTGGATGAGATGATGTCGCAGCCGCGGCAGAAGCGCAGCTTTGTGGGCCTGCTGCCGGAATAGCATCGGAAACTGGCCTGCGGAAACATCCGGCGAACGGACTTCCGCAGGCTAAGTCACGGCTGGAGGGGCGTGCTTAGAACTTTCTTTTGTGCCGTGTGCACTGTTTATCTCAATGGCGAGCCGGACCGTGAATGGATTTATTTTGCGATATATTCAATGCATTAATATATTCCACAATGACCTGGGTGTATAAAATATGAATTAGCATTCAGCGACTGATATTTACGAGATAGATAAAGCATATTCGGTGTTTTTATTTGAGTTGTTTATTTTATCAGCGTATGTTTGGCATTAACTGTACTGATGGTAGAGATGATTTATAAAGGACATCAGTTATTTAAATGATAATACTATAAAGAGTTAGTGTCATGTTTAAGACTCTCCTGTCACTTATTTTTAATGAAGGACTTCTTCTGGTTTGCCTTATCGGGTTTGGTTTTTTTTACCTTGAGTTCTTCCCGGCGTATTGGCTGGCGCTAACCGCCGTTTCCATGATAGTACTAATTATTATATTGCCAAATTTTACGGGGCGATTTGATAAGTACGATAAATAACTCATACAAAAAATCCTTATGTTAAATTCAGCCTGTTTAATAACTACGATGAATTTTATTATTGTCTGAAGAGCCCCTGCTATGTTTAATAGTCTGCTATCAATACTCTTTACGGAAATACTTTTTGTGGTCTGGTTCTTTGCAAGCGGAATCCTTTTCAGGTATTTAGTTCCTGACTATTGGTTTGTATTGACGGTAGTTTCTGTCGTCTTATTAATCATTGTCCATCCAATTTTATTCGGACGATTTGATAAGTACGATAAATAGCTTCTGCGAATAGAATTGTTGATGTCAAACCCAGACTGCTTATGGTTAACGGATGAAAATGGTTTACCCGTAGCGTCAAAATTTCGGCTGACGGTAACACTGGAAAGCTGACCGGCAGGCGTAAAAAAGCCCGGTGAATATCGCTTCCACCGGGCTTTTTGTTGGCTATCGTCAGGCTTCTTCCACCGACACCCGCAGCTCGGCCAGCGCGTTCCGCGCCGCCTTCAGCACCAGCTCACACTGCTCAAGGGTCAGCGTCAGCGGCGGTTCGATGCGGATCGTCCTCGCGTTGTTCAGGGTGCCGGCTACCAGCACCCGCTGGCGGAACATCAGGCTGGCAAAGTCATAGCCGATTTCGTTATCCACGAACTCAATGGCCATCAGCATCCCTTTACCACGGACTTCGTTCACCAGCTCCGGATACTCGCGAGCCAGCAGGCGGAAGCCGTCCAGCAGCAGGTCGCCTTTCTGCTCGGCCTGCGCCGGCAGATTCTCCGTCAGCAGAACGTTGATCGTCGCCAGCGCCGCGGCGCAGGCCAGCGGGTTACCGCCGAAGGTGGTGGTGTGCAGGAACGGGTTGTCGAACAGCACCGAGAAGACCTCTTCGGTGGCAACCGTCGCGCCAATCGGCATCACGCCGCCGCCGAGCGCTTTGGCAAGACACAGAATATCCGGATGAACGTTTTCATGCTCGCAGGCAAACATTTTGCCGGTGCGGCCCATGCCGGTCTGCACTTCGTCGAAGATCAGCAGCGCGCCAAACTCGTCGCACAGCTTACGAACCGCGGGGAGATAGCCCGGCGGCGGCAGGATCACCCCGCCTTCGCCCTGAATTGGCTCAAGGATCACCGCCGCGACGTCATCGCCGGTTTTCTTACACTCGCTGAGCAGCGTGCGCATGGCGTTGATGTCGCCAAACGGCACGTGACGGAATCCCGGCAGCAGCGGCATAAACGGTTTACGGAACGTCGATTTGGCGGTAGCGGACAGCGCGCCCAGCGATTTGCCGTGGAAAGCGCCGCTGGTGGCCACAAAGGTAAATTTGCCGCGCGGGGACTGGTAGGCTTTAGCGAGCTTCAGCGCCGCTTCGACCGACTCGGTTCCGCTATTGCAAAAGAAGCTGTACTTCAGCTTGCCCGGCGTTAGGGCCGCCAGCGTTTTGGCCAGCATGGCCCGCAGCGGATCGAGCAGTTCCTGACTATGAAGAGGTTGCTTAGCGAGCTGGTGCTCTACGGCGGAAACAACGACTGGATTACGGTGCCCTACATTAAAAATTCCAAAGCCACCCAGGCAATCAATAAACTCTTGTCCCTGAGTGTCGACAAGCGTATTTAAACTTCCCGCCTGCCACTCTACGGCTCCGTAATCCCCGCCAGCGGTAACAGATTTTCGATACGCTAAAAACCCCGGATTCACGTGCTCTTTAAAGTACTCTCTGACCTCCTGGTTAAGTGCTTTCATCTCCTCATGATCGAGCGTTTGCTTCTCAATGAGATTCAGTGCGTGTGCGCTGCAGGCCAGAGCCGATGCGCTGGAAGGTAACCTGTTCAAAGTGGGCTCCTGGGATGGGCGTATCACATGATACTGAATTAAGTATTGCAGGGATTACGCCACTTCGGTGCAGCAGCTGAAAATCGGGATAAACGCAGCGTGAAAGCGCAATTGCGCAATATTTAATCTTATGGCGATATTATTGGCATGCTTTACTCCTGAGCGGACGCAGCATGCGCTCTGCGGGCTTAGCGTCGCGTGCATCGCCGCGGTGCGCTTTGCCCAACGCTGGGGCAGAAGAGGGCTGGCTGGCGGGCGGCGACGGCCTAATCGAGCTGGGAAATTTCCATCGCCGCGCGGTCGATGACGGCAATAATCTGCTTTAGCTGCGCTTCGCTGATGGCCTGCTGATTCACTTTCAAATCCAGCACGGCTTTAAAATTTTCCAGCGCCCGCTTCATCTGCGGATTTTTACGTAGCTCGCAGCCGACCATCCGCGCCTGAAGACGCTCCCGAATGTCGGCCAGGGACTGCTGGTTTTCCGCGTGCAGGCGACGACCCTCTTCGCTAATCGAGATTTTTTTACGCCCGTTTTCCTCTTCAACGCCGATCAGCCCCTGATCCTGCAGCAGGTCGAGGGTGGGGTAGATAACGCCGGGGCTCGGGCTGTAGTTGCCCTGGGTCAGGCTCTCTATCTCTTTGATCAGCTCGTAGCCGTGGCTGGCGCTGCGGCTGAGGATATCGAGGATAACCAGCCGCAGTTCGCCGTGGCCGAAGAAGCGCTGGCGCCGCCCGCCGCCTCTGCGCCCGCCGCGTTCAGCGTGGTGTTCGCGCGAGTCGTGGTCCTCTTCATGATGATTTCGCATCGTTATCTCCTGTTAGTTTTGATATATCTAATTTATATCTAAATGTCTTGTCGTGGCAATGATAATTATTTTGTTAATTTTAATTAACTGATAGTTAATGAATTTATTTTGTTTTTTGGATTTTCATGGCTTTTAGTCTGACTATATCAAAAAAAATCTTGCATTCTTTTTTAATGGCAATCATTATCATTTGCATCAGTTTTAGATATATCTATTTAACTTCACGAAGGCCGCCGATGATGACAACACTCAAAAAAACGCAGTACCCGCAGCGCGTACAAAATGAACTCCGTTTCCGCGAACTTACCGTGCTGCGCGTGGAGCGCGTGAGCGCTGGCTTCCAGCGCATCGTGCTGGGAGGCGACGCGCTAGAGGGTTTCGTTTCGCAGGGTTTTGATGACCACACCAAGCTCTTTTTCCCGCAGGAGGGCGCGACCTTTACGCCACCGCAGGTGACGGATGAAGGCATTAACTGGGGCGAGGGGGTGCGCCCGGCCAGCCGCGACTACACGCCGCTGTACGATGCCGAACGCCATGAGCTGGCCTATGATTTCTTTATTCATGACGGCGGTCTCGCCAGCCGCTGGGCGCTGGCGGCAAGCGTCGGCGATAAGCTGGTCATTGGCGGGCCGCGCGGTTCGCTGGTGGTGCCGGAAGATTATGCCTGGCAGCTGTACGTGGGCGATGAGTCCGGTATGCCTGCGCTGCTTCGTCGCCTGCGGGCATTAAGCCAGCTGCCGGTTGTGCCGCAGGTAACGGCGATCGTCACCATCGGCGATGCGGCTTATAAAGACTATCTGGCGGAGTTTGACGGCTTCAATATTGAGTGGGTGGTGGGCCATAACCCCGCCGCGGTGGCCGAGCGTCTGGCGCAGGTGCGCGTCCCGGCGGAGGATTACTTTATCTGGGTGACCGGCGAAGGCGCGGTGGTGAAATCGCTGCTTGAGCGCTTTAAAGGGGATGAGATTGACCCGCAGCTGGTGCGTTCCCAGGCCTACTGGCACAATAAGTAGTCAATGTAGCGAAGTCCCGGGCTGCGGCGATTGCTCTGCCCGGGCTACCTGAGCAAAACTCTCTGCATTTTCTGCATTTTCTGCATTCCCGCAGGCACCGCGGCGCCTGCGGGAATATCTGACTGCCTCTATTTCTCCGCCAGCGCCTTAAACACCATCGCCACCGCGTGAGCGCCCGGGTCCATATTGCCCAGCAGGCTGTCGCTGTTGAGATACGATGCGCGCCCGGCGTTGGCTTTGCTGGCGTGGAGGGTGCTTTCCGCACCGGCCTCGGCCGCAGCAAACGCCGCCTGCAGATTGTCAGGCGCGGCCAGCAGCGAGGCCAGCGCCGGCTGCAGCGCGTCAATCATGGTGCGATCGCCTTCGTCCGCCCCGCCGTAAAACTTCATCTGCGCAAGGCCGGCGTTGAGCGCTTCGGCGACGCCAGCTCCCTGTTCCAGCTTCTGCCCGGCGGCGGTAAAGAAAATAGACATCAGCACGCCGCTGGAGCCGCCCATCACCACGGTCAGGCGTTCGCCGATCAGCGCAAACAGGGTGGCGAGGTTGGCGAGCGGCAGCTGCTGGCGACGCAGCAGGTCGGCCACGTCGCGCGCGCCCGCGGCGAAGGTCGACCCGGTGTCGCCGTCGCCGACTTTGGCATCCAGCGCGTTGAGGTGGGCCTCAAGGTCGGACAGCGTTGCGGTCACCGTTCCGACGTAGCCCGCCACGACGCTATGGTCTGAAGGCTGGAACTCCACGCGACTGCTGCGCAGCGAGCAGGGCATGACCCCGACGGCGCGCGGCTGTACCGGTTTCTGCCAGCTGGCGGTTTCCACCTCGGAGAGCAGCGCTTTCTCAATGCTCTCTTCCAGCACGATCGCGGTGATCGAGAAGCCTTTCATATCCAGGGCGGTGACCAGTGATGCCGGGCCAATCAGCCAGTCGATACGCTGATGGAGCGGAGTGTTCGCCAGCTCGCGGGTGAGGATCGCCATTTCCGCGACCGATACGCCGCCGAGATTATTGAGCATCACCGCCAGGCGGCCGGTTTCCGGCAGGGCCGCGCTCAGCTTCTCCACCATCAGCTGCATAATCTGCGCGCTGTTCTGGGTGGCGATAACCGAAGCGCCGGGCTCGCCGTGAATGCCCATCCCCAGCTCCGCCTGCTCGGGATGGTGGCGCGGGGCCGTCTCGGCATCCTGCGGCAGGTGGCAGCTGGAGAGCGCGAGGCCGAGGCTGCGGGTGTTGTTCGCCGCGTACTGCGCTTCACGCAGCACGGTCGCCAGGTTGTAGCCGCGCTCGGCGAAGTAGCCCGCCACTTTATGCACCAGGATGGTCCCGGCAATGCCGCGCGGATGCTTGTTATCCGGCAGCGAAATATCGTCGCCGACGATCAGCATCTCGACGCTGTAGCCCAGGCGACGCGCTTTCTCCGCCGCGAGGCCAAAGTTCAGGCGATCGCCGGTGTAGTTCTTAACGATCAGCAGGCAGCCCGCTTCGCCGGTGACGGCCTGGATCGCCGTCAGCACCGCATCGACGCTTGGCGAAGCAAAAATATCGCCGCAGACGGCGGCGGTGAGCATGCCTTTACCAATAAAGCCCACATGGGCCGGCTCGTGGCCGGAGCCGCCGCCGGAGATAACCGCGACGTTGCTCTTATTCAGATCGCTGCGCACGACCACGCGGATCGCCGGATCGCTCTCCAGCCGCGCCAGATTGTTCCACGGGCTGGCGATAATCGCCCCTTCAATAACGTCGCTGACGAGGCTGGTGCGCTGATTAAAAAAGAATTGAGACATAACGGTTCCTGGAGGTTGAGCAAAACAAAATCCCCGGAGGCAGCGCCTCCGGCGTGAGGTCAATGGGGCCGACAGCGCGGGCTACCCGCGGATAATGCGCCTTTCGGCGACATCAAGGGTGATGGCATCGCCGCTGCGCAGCGTTTTCAGCGTCTCACCCTGCTGGCACAGACAGGCGATCCCGGCCTGGCGCGCGATGATCGCGCCGTGGGAAACGTCGCTGCCTTCCTGCAGACAGATCCCTTTTACCTGCCGGGGATCGAGCTGCACCACGGTAGAGGGGAAGATATCATCGGCGATAACGATCACCGGTTCATTCACCGCCAGCAGTACCTCGCTGCGGCCCTGAAGATGGCGCAGCGTGCGGTGGAGCAGATCTTCGATATCAATATAGCGCGCCTGCAGATAGGTATCGCTCAGCTGGCGATACTGCTGGCTGAGATCGACCAGCACCTGGTACCACGCCCACTCGGCGCAGCACTGCTCCTTGCTCAGGATGGCGCAGGCGGCGTCATAGAGTTCCGGGTCGTCGAGCAGGGTGTGGTGACCGGAGAAAATGGCCGCGATATCGGCGGAGTAGCGCTCCTCCGCCAGGCGGGTCAGGGCGTTGAGATCCGCCAGCGTCTGCTCAATGGCCTGCTTCAGGCGCCGCTGCTCTTTGGCGCTATTGGCGCTGTTTCGCCGCCGCGGCTCGGCATGCGGCAGGGGGTAGAGCAGCGCCTTCCCCTGGACGCGGGCAGCGGAGGGGACGACCGCCGCGGGGGCCGCGTCCGGCTGCTCGCCAAAGTGCTCCGCCGCCAGCGCCTGGAATGCGGCCAGCGCCGCCTCGGCATCCGGCCCGCGAGCCAGCAGCCGGAGCCTGTCGTCGCGGCGTACCTGCAGCAGCGCGATTTTATTGATGCTGTCCGGCGCCACGCACTTGCCGCCTTTCTCCAGCAGCAGATCGGCGTTGAAGCCGGCCAGCGCCGCCACCAGGCGCGAGGCCGGACGAACGTGCAGGCCGTTGTGGTTGCTAATCACCACCGAAACCGACCGCGCGTCGTCATCTCCGGCAAAGTGGGTCGCCTCAGGGGCGGCCTGGGCGGGCGACGGTAATCCCAGCTGGACGCGCTTAGCCTCCAGCGCGTTCATGGCGTCCTCGATAACCTTGTCGATCGTTGATCCGGTTGCCGCGCTGACCGTTGCCGCCAGCGTACCTTCGACCAGCGGGGCCGCGCAGAGGCGAACCCTGGCGGCGATGGCCGGATCGAGAAGATCCAGCGCCGTCTCGGCGCTCAGCAGAGCGCTGCCGATATCCATCATCACCAGCACGTGATCGGCGTCGGCCACTGATTCAATGGCCTCCATCACCTTAATGGGATCGGTGCCGATCGGGTTCTCGGGATCGTCAATCCCGGCGGCGATCGCCAGCCGGCAGCCGTCGCCGATTAACATCTGCCGGGCCAGCTCTCCGACGCCTTCGCCCAGTCGGGCGCTATGAGACACAATCACCAGGTTTACCATCGCTTTTTCCTTACTCTTTGGCTGCGGCAGCCAGCTCCTGAATCATAAACATCACCGAGGTCGCGCCCGGATCCTGATGCCCGATGCTGCGCTCGCCGAGGTAGCTGGCGCGGCCTTTGCGGGCCTGCATGGTGATGGTGGAGCGGGTGGCGATCTCCGCCTGCTTGCAGGCGGCGTCCAGCGCGGCCTGCATCGGCAGATGCTGTTCGCTGGAATGGCGCAATGATTCAACGACCGGTAGCCAGACGTCGCACATCGTTTTATCCCCCGGCTCCGCCTTGCCGCGGTTGACCACGCCGTCCGCGCCTTCGCGCATCATCTGGTACAGCTCGTCGAGGCTGAGGCTCTGGTGCGCCTGGGTTACCTGCGCCGCGCGGATAAAGAAGGTGCCGAACAGCGGGCCGCTGGCGCCGCCGACGTTGGAAAGCAGCGTCATCCCGGTATTTTTGAGGATAAAACCGATGTCCTTATCGGCAATCGAAGGCAGCTTTTCCACCACCTTGCTGAAGCCGCGATGCATGTTCAGGCCGTGGTCAGCGTCGCCGATCTCTTTATCCAGCCCGGTAAGAAAATCCCGCTCTTTGGTAAAGATCTCGCCGCAGCGATAGAGCCAGTTAACGATCTGCGTTCTGTTCAGTGACATGTTGTGCTCCTTAATGGCCCCAGTTCAGCGCCGGGGTATGGACGGGGGCATCCCACAGGGCCAGCGTCTCGTCGTCGGCTTTCAGCAGGGTGATGGAAAAGCCCACCATATCCAGAGATGTGCAGTAGCTGCCGATAAGGCTGCGGGCGATAGCGATCCCGCTCTCCTCGCAGCGTTCGGCGAGGCGGTTGTAGACGCCGTACAGCTCCGACAGCGGCGTGGCGCCGAGGTTGTTGACCAGCGCGATGACGCGGTCGCCGCTCTGTAGCGCTTTTTTCCCCTGCTGGACGTCCTGCCAGCTGCCTTTGGCCGGATCCCACTGGCGCAGGGTGCGGCTGTAGGTGCCGTTCTCCAGCAGGGTGGCGAACATTTCGTCCACGGTCTGGTCGAGCGAGCTGAAGGCGCGGCGGTCAATCCCCGGTTCGCCGTGGATGCCGACGCCGAACTCCATTTCATTATCCTGGAGCTCAAAAGAGGGCTGTCCGGCGGCCGGCACGGTGCAGGCCGCGAGAGCGACGCCGATGGAGTGGCCGAGGTTGTTGAGCCTGCGGCCCAGCTCGGCGCAGGCTTCCAGCGAATCGCCGCGTTCGGCGGCGGCACCCACCAGCTTTTCAATCAGCACGGTGTTGGCCACGCCCCGACGGCCGGCGGTATAGAGGCTGTCCTTCACCGCCACGTCATCATCGATGACCACGGTGGTGACCTTGACGCCGCTCTCATGCAGCAGCTCGGTGGCGGTTTCAAAATTCAAAATATCGCCGGTGTAGTTTTTGATAATCAGCAGCACGCCTTCGCCGCCGTCGATATTCATCGCGCACTCGAACATTTTATCCGGCGTCGGCGAGGTGAAGATCTCCCCCGGGCAGGCGCCGGAGAGCATGCCCTGGCCAATGTAGCCGCAGTGCATTGGCTCATGTCCGCTGCCGCCGCCGGAGAGCAGCGCCACCTTGCCTGCAACCGGCGCATCGGCGCGGGTGACGTACACCGGGTCCTGATGCAGCGTTAATTGGGGATGGGCCTTCGCCAGGCCCGCGAGCTGTTCGCTCAGGACATCTTCGACACGATTAATCAGTTTTTTCATCTTCATGCTCCGTCACAGTGGTTCGATGCCGCCTCTCTGCTGGCGGAGGGGGTCATCGTGTAGGGGGTCGCCAGCCGATAGGCGCTGTCCGGCGATGTAGTGATTCTGGCTGAGTTGACGAAAAATAAAATCTGCCTGAAGTGGGTTTCATTACGGAACGTGATTGCTGATAAATGTTCCGTAATGAAACGTTTTTTGCGAAGAAAAAAGCAAAATGCGACCCAGAGCGGTTTTTTTCATCCCGCCGCGAGGCGGATAAGCGGCGATAACGAAGCGGGTTTTTAGTTTTTTTTCGCGGCCAGGGGCCGATTTCCCGGTGAGCTATGCTGCCTGCCGGGCAAATTTACGCTGCGCGGGCGGATCGGGATCGCAATCCCGGCGTTTTACCGTGATTAATGTTTCAATATGAAACGCAAAAATATTTTCTCTGTTCCATATCAGAACAAAAAGGCGAAATATTTTTTTGTTCTCCGCTCGTCCTACAGTGATTGCATCGCTCCGGCAGCGCTCCCGTTCCCCTCATTAGCAGAAGGCAGAACGCAGCGGCGCCAGAGCTCATCATGTAAAAAAATGCTCTTATTTGAGGATGAAAGGAATGCTAAAAGTTATTCAATCTCCAGCCAAATATCTCCAGGGACCTGATGCATCCACGCTGTTTGGCGAGTACGCCAAAAACCTGGCGGACAGCTTTTTCGTGATTGCCGACGACTTCGTCATGAAGCTGGCGGGAGACAAGGTGCTGAACGGCCTGCACAGCCACAACATCAGCTGCCACGCCGCGCGCTTTAACGGTGAATGCAGCCATGCGGAAATCAACCGCCTGAGCGCGATTCTGCAGCAGCACGGCTGCCGCGGCGTGGTGGGGATTGGCGGCGGCAAGACGCTCGATACGGCGAAAGCCATCGGCTTTTACCAGAAGCTGCCGGTAGTGGTTATCCCTACCATCGCCTCTACCGATGCGCCAACCAGCGCGCTGTCGGTTATCTACAGCGAAGCGGGCGAGTTTGAAGAGTATCTGATCTATCCGAAAAACCCGGATATGGTGGTAATGGATACGGCGATTATCGCCAAAGCGCCGGTGCGCCTGCTGGTGGCCGGGATGGGCGATGCGCTCTCGACCTGGTTTGAAGCGAAGGCCTGTTTTGACGCCAGAGCAACCAGCATGGCGGGCGGCCAGTCCACGGCGGCGGCCTTAAGCCTGGCGCGCCTGTGCTATGATACGCTGCTGGCCGAGGGCGAAAAAGCGCGCCTCGCCGCCCAGGCGGGGGTCGTGACCGATGCCCTGGAGCGCATCGTGGAGGCCAATACCTACCTCAGCGGTATCGGCTTTGAAAGCAGCGGCCTTGCCGGGGCGCATGCTATCCATAACGGCTTTACCATTCTGGAAGAGTGCCACCATCTGTACCACGGCGAAAAAGTGGCGTTTGGTACCCTGACCCAGCTGGTGCTGCAAAACAGCCCGCTGGAAGAGATCGAAACGGTGCTGAACTTCTGCCAGAAGGTGGGCCTGCCGGTGACCCTTGCGCAAATGGGCGTCAAGGAGGGCATTGAAGGGAAAATTGAAGCCGTGGCACAGGCAACCTGCGCGCCGGGCGAAACCATCCACAATATGCCGTTCCCGGTGACCGCCAGCAGCGTCTACGCCGCGATCCTCACCGCCGACCTGCTGGGGCAGCAGTGGCTGGCGCGGTGATAGCATGGCGGTAAGTCTCTTCTCTGGAGAGTAAAGAGGCCTTTTCTCCCCTTCGGCAGCGTCTGCCGGAGGGGTTGTCGTTTTTAATACGGTCGTTTTTAACACAGCGGAAACGGATATGACTGCGCAGACTCAGAGCTTTTCTTCGGTGATAACCCAGTCATGGCATCGCTGCAGCAAGTTTATGCAGCGTGAGACCTGGCAGGCGCCGCACCAGGCGCAGGGGCTGACGTTTGAATCGATCTGTCGGCGCAAAACCGCGCTGCTGACGATTGGTCAGGCCGCGCTCGAGGATGCCTGGGAGTTTATGGATAGCCGTCCCTGCGGGCTGTTTATCCTCGATGAGTCCGCCTGTATTCTCAGCCGCTGCGGCGATCCGCAGACCCTTGACCAGCTTGCCGAGCTGGGCTTTCGCGACGGCAGCTACTGCGCGGAAAGCATTATCGGCAGCTGCGCACTCTCCCTGGCCTCCATGCTCGGGCAGCCGGTGAAAACCGCCGGCGACAGCCACTTCAAGCAGGCGCTGCGCCCGTGGTCGTTCAGCTCGACGCCGGTGTTTGATAACCACGGCCGACTGTTTGGCTCGATCTCGCTGTGCTGCCTCACGGAGCAGCAGGCGACGTCGGACCTGTCGCTGACCCTCGCGATCGCCCGCGAGGTGGGCAACTCCCTGCTCACCGACAGCCTGCTGGCCGAGTCCAATCGCCATCTGAATCAGATGTACGGCCTGCTGGAAAGTATGGATGACGGGGTGATGGCGTGGAACGAGCAGGGCGTCCTGCAGTTTCTCAACGCGCGGGCCGCGACGCTGCTGCATCTCGACGTGCAGGCCAGCCAGGGGCGCAATATCAATGAGCTGGTGACGCTGCCGGCGCTGCTGCGTCGGGCGATTAAGCACGCGCGCGGGCTGAATCATGCGGAAGTGACCTTCGAAAGCCAGCACCAGTTTGTCGATGCGGTGATCACGCTGAAGCCGATTGTCGAAGAGCAGGGCAACAGCTTTATTCTGCTGCTGCACCCGGTAGAGCAGATGCGCCAGCTGATGACCAGCCAGCTGGGCAAGGTGAGCCACACCTTCGAGCAGATGTCGGCGGACGATCCGGAGACCCGGCGCCTGATTCATTTTGGTCGCCAGGCAGCGAGGGGCGCCTTTCCGGTGCTGCTGTGCGGGGAGGAGGGCGTCGGCAAAGAGCTGCTCGGCCAGGCGATTCATAATGAAAGCGAGCGGGCGGGCGGGCCCTATATTGCGGTGAACTGCCAGCTGTACGCCGACGGCGCGCTCGGGCAGGATTTTATGGGCAGCGCGCCGACCGACGACGAAAACGGCCGCCTGAGCCGGCTGGAGCTGGCCAACGGCGGCACCCTGTTTCTGGAAAAAATCGAGTACCTGGCGCCGGAGCTGCAGTCCGCGCTGCTGCAGGTTATTAAGCAGGGCGTACTAACCCGCCTCGATGCCCGCCGCCTGATCCCGGTGGACGTCAAGGTGATCGCCACCACCACCGTCGACCTCGCCAACCTGGTGGAGCAGAACCGCTTTAGCCGCCAGCTGTACTACGCGCTGCACTCGTTTGAGATCGTTATTCCCCCGCTGCGGGCGCGGCGCAACAGCATCACCTCGCTGGTGCATAACCGCCTGCGCAGCCTGGAAAAGCGCTTCTCGTCGCGCCTGAAGGTGGACGACGACGCCCTGGCGCAGCTGGTTAACTACTCATGGCCCGGAAATGATTTTGAACTGAACAGCATTATTGAAAACGTCGCGATCAGCAGCGACAACGGGCACGTGCGCCTGAGCAACCTGCCGGAGTACCTGTTTACCGAGCGTACCGGCAGCGATACCTCCTCTTCGCTGCTCCCCGCCAGCCTGACGTTTAGCGCCATTGAAAAAGAGGCGATTATCCACGCCGCCCGAGTGACCAGCGGCCGCATCCAGGAGATGTCGCAGCTGCTGAATATCGGGCGTACCACGCTGTGGCGAAAAATGAAGCAATATGATATCGACGCCGGCCAGTTTAAGCGTAAACATCTGGAGTAAGCGGAAATAGCGGAAGGCGACTCTATTTTATTTTTCTTTTTCCGCAATACGGCGGCGCCGCGTTAATGTACCGGTGTAATACTTATGTATTACTTTCCGGTTGTATTCTGCGTCGAATAGATTAAATCCGGCTGTAAAAACAAACGCTAAATTTTATGCGCCTCTCAGCTTTCCTCAGTCCGTTAAGGGACTGTGCTATGGTTCTTTTAAAAACATCATCTTAGACTGTTTTCACCGTATGGACCTGCATGACTCGGAATTACCGCAGTGATTAAAACGGCTGCGTTTAGCGCCGGCCTTACCGCTCTGTTTGTTGCGTAAAAATGGCAAAAATAAAGCCCGCGATACTGGATTTTTATAGGCTTATAAACTTCACTTAAACGGCATCTTCTTCGTTACGGTAATAAGCTTTATTCATCTATCTCATTTTTGATGCAAAGATTTAAATTATTCTCTCGAATTCACCCGGTATTATTCAAATATTGAGATAAATCAGACCCATTCTGAGTCATGAGGTTTAGCAATGAAACGAAAGTACAAGGGCATTGGCGTGCTGGCCTTCGCCGCGGGTTCTTTTTTACCGGGCGCCACCGCCCAGGCCGCTGACCAGAATGCGGCAGTGTCAAATGAAGAGACGGCCAGGAAGCCGAATATCATTTTGATTGTTTCTGATGACACCGGTTATGGCGACCTTGGGGTTTACGGCGGAGGGGAAGGGCGCGGTATGCCAACGCCAAACCTCGATCGTATGGCCGATGAGGGGATGACTTTCTTTGATTTCTACGGCCAGCCGAGCAGCACCCCGGGCCGGGCCGCGATGCAAACCGGACGTATCCCCAACCGCAGCGGTATGACCACCGTGGCCTTCCAGGGCCAGGGCGGCGGCCTGCCGAAAGAGGAGTGGACGCTGGCCTCCGTGCTTAAAACCGGGGGATACAAAACGTTCTTTACCGGTAAGTGGCACCTCGGCGAGGCAGATTATGCGCTGCCAAACGCCCAGGGCTATGACGAAATGAAGTATGCCGGCCTGTATCACCTGAATGCCTATACCTACGCCGACCCAACCTGGTTCCCGGATATGGATCCAAAACTTCGCGAGATGTTTGTTCGCGTGACCCGCGGCGCCCTGTCGGGTAATGCCGGTGAGGCGGCGAAGGAAGAGTTCAAAATCAACGGTCAGTACGTGAATACGCCGGTGGTTGACGGCAAAGAGGGCGTGGTGGGCATCCCGTTCTTTGACCGCTACGTTGAAAAGGCCTCCCTCGATTATCTCGACGCCAACGCTAAATCCTCTGAACCGTTCTTTATGAGCATCAACTTCATGAAGAACCACCAGCCGAATATGCCTGACCCGGACTTTATCGGTAAGTCCATGTCGAAGAGCAAATATGCCGACTCGATGGTGGAAATGGATGCGCGCGTTGGCCATATCATGGATAAGCTGCGCCAGCTTGGCCTCGATAAAAACACCCTGGTAGTCTGGACCACCGACAACGGTGCCTGGCAGGACGTCTATCCGGACGCCGGCTATACCCCGTTCCGCGGCACCAAGGGCACCGACCGTGAAGGCGGTAGCCGGGTTCCTGCCATCGCCTGGTGGCCGGGCAAAATTAAAGAGCACAGCCGCAATCATGACATTGTGGGCGGCCTGGACCTGATGGCAACCTTCGCTTCGGTGGCCGGCATTCAGCTACCGACGAAAGACCGCGCCGGCCAGCCTATCATCTTCGATAGCTATGATATCTCTCCGGTGCTGTTCGGGACCGGTAAAGATCCGCGCACCTCGTGGTTCTACTTTACCGAAAATGAGCTCACCCCAGGCGCCGCACGCGTTGGCAACTACAAGGCGGTATTTAACCTGCGCGGAGATAACGGCGCGAAGACCGGCGGCCTGGCCGTCGATTCTAACCTCGGCTGGAAGGGGCCTGAATCCTACGTCGCGACCGTCCCGCAGATTTTTGACCTCTGGCAGGACCCGCAGGAGCGCTACGATATCTTCATGAACAACTACACCGAGCGGACCTGGACGCTGGTGACCTTCAACGAGGCGATTAACGGGTTGATGAAGACCTATATTCAGTATCCGCCGCGTAAGCCGCAGAGTGAAGCCTACAGCGGCCCCATCACCCTGTCGCAATACCAGCGTTTTAGCAGCGTTCGTGAACAATTACAGAAAGAAGGTTTCCAGCTGGCGATGCCAAACGGGAACTAAACTCTCTCCAGCCCGGTGCGACTCTGCCGGGCTTTTTATTTTTGTGAGCCACATTACGCAGGTCCTGGTTGATGAAAAAAAGTACCACGATCCCCCTGACACCGCTGCAGAACCACGGGCGATACCTGCCCGCCTACAAACGCCGCTATCACATGATGGCCAAACCCAGCGGTTCAACCTGCAACCTCGACTGTAACTACTGCTTTTATCTGCATAAAGAGCAGCTTTTGCAGCAGCAGCACGACAAAGGAATGAGCGATGAGGTGCTGGAAAACTTTATTCGCCAGTATATTCAGAGCCAGGACGGCGAAGAGATCATTTTCTCCTGGCAGGGCGGCGAGCCGACCCTGATGGGGCTGGAATTTTTTGAAAAAGTGGTGGCCCTGCAAAAGAAGTATCAGCCGAAGCACCAGCGTATTGAAAACGATCTGCAGACCAACGGCGTGCTGATAAACGACAGGTGGGCCGCTTTCCTTAAGGCGCACCGCTTTCTTGTCGGCGTCTCGATTGACGGGCCTCGCGAGATCCATGACCGCTTTCGCGTCACGCGCAGCGGTAAGCCCACCTTCGATAAGGTCATGGCGGGGATCGATGCCCTGAAGCGGCATCAGGTGCCCTTTAACGCGCTGGCGGTCGTCAATCGGGTCAACGCCCGCTTTCCCCGCGAGGTGTACCGCTTTCTGACCCGCGAGCTGGGGGCAACCTATATTCAGTTCACTCCGTGCGTCGAGGCGAGCGATTTTAAAACCACCGCCCCTCAGTTCTGGCGGGAAGAGACCATCCCGCTCACCGGCTCCCGCCGCGCCAGGCCGGGAGATCTCGACTCTATCGTCACCGACTGGTCGGTTGACCCCGACGACTGGGGGCATTTCCTGACCGAAGCCTTCGATGAGTGGGTGACCTACGATTTGGGCCGGGTGCAGGTCAACTTGTTTGAAACCGCCGTGGTGCAAACCATGGGGCTGCCTTCCCAGCTGTGCATCACCGCGCCATTTTGCGGCAAGGCGCTGGCCATTGAGAAAAATGGCGACGTCTATTCCTGCGATCACTACGTTTACCCTGAATATAAATTAGGCAACATTCGCGGCCACAAGCTGACGGATATGGTGTTCTCTGAACGACAGAAAGTATTTGGTATGGGCAAGAAAGAGACGCTGCCCGCCTACTGTAAAAGCTGCCCGCATCTGAACCTATGCTGGGGAGAGTGTCCGAAAAATCGCATCGTGCGCGCGCCGGACGGTGAAGAGGGGCTGAACTATCTGTGCCCTGGCTTCCGGCATTTTTACTCTACGGTGAAGCCCACGCTGGAGAAAATTGCCGCGATGTTGAAGTAGCCACGCGGCTATCGCTTCGGTTTGCTGCGCGTAAATGACAAAGGAACAAAATGAAAAAAACAATCTTAATCAGCCTGCTGCTGGCGAGCTTTGGTAGCGCCGCGAGTACCGACATGCTCTCGGCGTGGAAAGACACGTCGGCGAAGCGGGCAATTGAACAGTGGGTGCAAAACTCGACGCGCGAAGGGAGCCCGGATTTTATTCCGCTGAATAAACGCTACGTGGTGTTCGATAACGATGGCACCCTCTGGCCGGAAGCGCCGCTGACCTTCCAGCTCCAGTTCGCGGTGGACGAAGTCAAACGCCTGCAGCCGCAGCATCCGGAGTGGAAAAACGATCCGCTCGTCGCCGCGGTCATGAAGAATGATCTGAAGACGCTGGCGGCATCCGGCGAAAAGGGGCTGCTGCAGCTTCTTGCCCTAACCCACAGCGGGATGACGACGGAGGAGTTTAGCCAGCGCGTCAGCGACTGGTTCGATCATCATCAGGATAAGCGTAGCGGATGCCGCTACGACCAGCTCGGCTATCAGCCGATGCGTCAGCTGCTGGATTATCTGCGCGCCAACGGCTTTAAGACGTGGATAGTCTCCGGCGGCGGCATCGATTTTATGCGCGTGGTCTCGGAAAAAATGTACGCGATCCTGCCGGAGCAGGTGATTGGCTCCTTCGCATTAAGCGAATTTAGCCTCACGGATAATGGCACCCAGCTGCGCAAGACGATGAAAGGGGCCTTCAATGATGATGCCGCGGCGAAGCCGGTCGCTATTCATCTATTTATGGGCCAGCGCCCGGTTGCCGCCTTCGGCAATAGCGACGGCGATCTGGCGATGCTGCAGTACACCGCGGCGAATCCGCACTACAAAACCTTTGAGCTGCTGGTCCACCATACCGATGCGGCGCGGGAATACGCCTACGACAGCCATCCGCCCGCCAGCGGAAAGCTGGTGGAAGGGCTAAAGCAGGCGACGCAAAAAGGCTGGACGGTTGTTGATATGAAGCAGGACTGGAACACCGTGTTTGACCCGGCGCTGTGTAAAGCGCAATAGCCGGGCAGGGGCAAAAAGCAGGGGCGCTGATGCGCCCCTTGTTGTCTCGATTAGCGCGGCTTTCTCCCGCTCGGCGTCAGCGGCGGTAGAGGCTGCGGTTGCCAGAAGTTTTGCCACCGCCCGTACAGCCGGCGAAGGCTCCGCTCAAGCCCACGGCGGGTAAACCACATGCCGCCAATGAAAAGGACGGCCAGCGATCCCCACAGCAGATCCCACCATCTTTCCCCTGCCGTCGTGCCGCGCAGCGACGCTTCGGCGCCGGCCGCACGAGCCGGTGCGACCCTGAGTGTTTCTCCTGCGAGCTCGGCGACCTGCCACTGCTGGCTCGCGGTGTTCCACCAGCGCAGCTTAACCGGCGGCAGCACGAGGGTTCCGCTCTGGGTGGGAAGATAGCGCAGCCGCTCCACCCGACGCGTACCGGTAACGTCGCCGCGATCGCCCTGCAGCGGCGTGTTAATCGGCGTGAGGCGCTGGGTTTCTCTGCCCGCAATCGCGTAGAGCAGCGGCGGTATCTGCGCGGGCAGGGCATCCAGGGCATCGACGGTAACAATACGATCGATGACATCCCCGACGCGCAGCGCCGACGCCTTACCGGCGTGGTACTGGCGAATATCCTGCGTCATCGTCAGCCGACTGGCGGGTAAAAAATGGTCTGCCTGGGTGATGCCCGCCGGCCATTTTACGCGCCTTTCCAGCGCCGGAAGGTGCACGGTTACCGGCCCCTGGCTGGCGGACGCCACGGTGACATCAACCGCCGGCAGGCGCAGCGTTCCCTGCTCCCAGGCCGCGGCCTGGCGTTCGAGACGGATCCCGCTCCAGGTAATACCGTTCTTTTTACGCGTGACCAGCTGAGAAGGGAGCGGGGTGCTCAGCAGCTCGCCGTTTTTCACCGCGAAATCCGGCCATTCCGGCGGAGGGTTAAACCAGCTGTCGGTCCAGTAGGTCACCGCCACGCGCACCGGCTGGCCGGGTACGAGCAGCGCCGGGGCGTCGAGCTCGCGGGTGATATCCATCGCCGCATGGGCCGGGAGCGTGGCGATCAGTAGCCACAGAAGCGCTTTTTTCATGGGGCCTTCTCCTCTGCGCCGTTGCGATACAGGCTCTGTAAAAGCCCCGTCGGCGAGACGTCCAGAGCCTCGAACCATTGGTTGACCTGCGGAGTGCTGCCGGCGACGGCGCCCATCTGTTTCTGATCGACCCCCTGATGCTTCTGCAGATCGTGGACGATCTTATCCGGACCATCGTCCATCGCATCGCCCTGCGCCTGCTGGCGTTCACGTTCCTGCTGGCGAATGCGCATCACAATTTGTGCAACTTGCTCGCGATTTTGCAGGGCCAGCGTCCAGTCCGGACGCAGGCTAAGGGCGCGATCGTAGCTGTCGAGCGCCTGCTGCCACTGCTTTTGCTGAGCCAGGCTATTGCCGGTCCATAGCAGGGCTTCCGCCGTTTGCGGGGCCTCGCGGAATGAGCGCGCGGCGAGGGTGAAGCGGCCGGCCCGATACCAGGCGATACCCTGCCACAGCGGGTCGTGAAAATGTGCCGCCGCTTCGGCGTAATCGCCCTGCGCAAAAGCGTGCTGCCCCTGGACGTCCGGCGGTATCCACGCGTCCAGCCAGGCCGCTTCCCCGTGCGGCGACCAGAGCAGGGTCGGCAGCAGAAGGGTGACGTAGATGAGCTGGCGTCGCCAGAACAGCAGCAGGATCAGCATCGGGATGACCAACAGGTAGCCGCTATTCTGCCAGCGCAAATCCTGACGGGCGTTATTTTGCTGCGTCACCGATTGCTGGATATGGCTGAGGATCGCCTGCATATCGTCGTTATCGTCGGTGACCAGGGTGACGGGAATGCCGCCGTCGCGTACCTGGCTAAACCGTTCGACGTTGAGCCGGGTATCCACGCCGCGGCTGGCATAACGCTCAGGCAGCGCGCCGCCCGCCGCGGTGCCGGGTACCCAAATTTGCAGCGGCAGGCGCTGGCCTTTCAGCCAGACAGCGTCCGCCGGCGACAGGGTATCGGCCACGAGGAGCAGGCTGCGCGGTGCGTCTCGCCCGGCGGGAAGGTTCTTCAGCGCCAGCGCCACCGCCTGCCGCAGCGATGAGCCCTCGCCTTGCGGCAGGAGCGACGGCGTTTGCGCGTTGAGGAAAAGGCTATAAAACTGCGGGTCCTGGGTAAGCGGCGTGGTCAGAAATGCCTGCGAGCTGTAGACCACGAGGCCAAAATGCGCGCCGGGCAGGCGCTGCATCAGGGCGGCGATTTTGCTTTGCATCCGCTGGTGGCGAGAAGGCGCCAGATCCCCGGCGTACATGGCCGGATCCTGTTGCAGAATAACCATCACATTGCTTTGCGGCGTCAGCGCCGCCGGCAGCTCGCGTTGCCAGGTGGGGCCCGCGAGCGCGATAACGCCGAGGGCGAGCAGCCAGGGCAGCAGGTTGGCGAGGCGCCTGCGGCGATGGATAATTAACGAGCGAAAGGGTTTATCCAGCAGCCTATGCCAGGCGGAGCGTCCGCTATGCGGGAGCCACGCCAGCGCCGCGCAGAGCAGCAGGGCCGTTAAGCGCCAGGGGTAGATAAAGTGAACGTTGCTCATGCCATTTTCTCCCGGACATAGCGGCCCACAGCGAGCGTCAATAGCAGCAATAGCGCCATGGAAAGCGGCCACGGATAGAGCGCTTTGTGCCACGACCAGCCGAGGCTTTGTACCTGCACCGGAGTGATGGCATCGATTTTTTGCCACACCTCGTCCAGCGCGCTGCCGGAGCGCGCGGCGGTCCAGGCGTGGCCGCCGGTGGTTTTGGCGATGCGCTGCAGTAGGGCAAGGTCGACCTTGTCGTTGTCGCGGCTGTTAGGATCGCCGAAGGCGATGGTATGCACCTGTACGTGGTGCTCTGCGGCGAGCTTCGCCGCCAGCATAGGGGGAAGCTGCGAGGCGGTGTCGTTGCCGTCGGTCAGGAGAATCGCCAGCTTATCGGCCCGGCTATCGGGGCCGGCATCCAGCACTTTTACCGCCACGCCAAGGGCATCGCCAATGGCGGTCTGCTGGCCAATCATTCCCGGCGCCAGCTGATTAATCCGCGTTTGCAGCGCCTGTTTATCCTCGCTGATGGGGGCAAACGGCCAGGCCTTAGTGGCAAAAATAACCATGCCAATACGGTCCGAACGGCGGCTAGCGACGAACTTGCGCAGGGAGTCCTGTGCCGCCTGCTGGCGCGTGATGCCGCCTTCGACGTCGGTTTTTCCCATTGAGCCAGAGACGTCGATGATGAGCACGATGTCGCGCATTGGCCTGGTGATGTACTGCGGCGGCGTCAGGTATTCCGGGCGCGCCAGCGCGCAGATAAGCAGCGACCAGATTAACCAGAACAGGAGCGCTCCGCGCCTGCTGCCGCGCTCGGGACGGGCATCGAGCTTAAGCGCATCGATAAGCGAGGGTAGAAAGGGGACCCGCACCTGCTCCGGCACCGTTTTGCCCGGCTGCGGCAGATAACGGGTGACCAGCGGCAGGAGGAGCAGAAGCCCGGCCCAGGGCCAGGCAAAGTCAATCCGCGTGAGCCATTCAGACATTCGGTAGCTCCTTTAGCCAGCGGGCAAGCTGGCGGCGAAGGCGCGCCGACTGTTCATCGCTCAGCGCATTATCGGCCCGGCAGTAGCGGGCAATCATTTGCCGACGCAGGTCATCGTCGATGGCTATTGGCGCCAGGACTGCTTTCGGTGCCAGGGCCCGGCTCATCTCCTGACGAGGCCGGTGAACCAGCTGGATCCGCTTAATCAGCTGTAGCCAGCTATCGACGGTCTGCGGCTGGGCTAGCGCGCCCAGGGCTTCTCGCCGCCAGCGGTTGCGGCGCCAGCGGGCGTAGCGGGTGATACACAGCGCGATGGCGAGCAGCAGCAGGCCGCAGATCAGCAGATCCCAGCCGAGAGGGAGTGGGAACCATGACGCCGCCGGAGGGAGCACGGGGTCCCGCAGGGCAGGAACCACATAGCCTTTCTCAAACATTTAAATACCCTTTTGTAACTGGCGCAGCAGATCCTGAGCAACCGTCAGGTGATTCACCTTGATACCCAATCGGCTCAGGTCACGCTGCTGTTGCGCCAGCCTGACGGTAATCTGCTGTCGTATTTCGTGGCTGAGCGCGGGTGAAAGGGAGACGTTGGCCTCGCGTCCGGCGTAGCGGGCAGCCAGGGATCCGCTACGCGGCAGGCGCAGATGGAGATCGTCAAAAATAATAAAGGCGCTGATTTCACAGCGGCGACGAAGGTGGGCCAGCAGGGCCTGCGCGCGGGCGTCGAGATCGTGAAAGTCGCTCACAATCGCCACCCATGCGCCATGCGGAACGGCGTGGGCGGCGCGCTGCAGGATGTGCGCCAGCGATAGCGAGCCGTCGGGCTCCGCGGGATACTGTGCGGGCAGCAGCCGGTTGTAGCGCTGCAGATCGTCAATGATGGCGGGCAGACCGCTGCGCGGGGAGCGGCATTTTTGCAGCGCCAGCGTCGTATCGTTAAAGATGAGGCTTCCTACCCGATCGCCGTCGTGATGACAGCGCCAGGCCAGCAGCGCGGCGGCTTTCGCGGCGGCGACCGATTTAGTTTGTCCGCGCGTCGCAAAATACATATCCAGGCGCTGATCGACCAGCAAAAAGACCGGGCGCTCGCGCTCTTCGTTATAGAGCCGGATCCACGGCGAACGCAGGCGCGCCGTGGCCTGCCAGTCAATCATGCGCACATCGTCGCCGGGCTGATAGCGGCGCAGGCTGTCGAAGTTAAGGCCGCGTCCCCGCTGGCGAGAAACGCGTTCGCCTGACAGCGCACCCGGCGGGATCTGCCCGGGCGGGTTGGCTATCAACCGCGCCAGCGGGGCGAGGTCGAGTAGCGCCTGGCGATCGATGCTCAGCTCGGAAGCCATCAAACCACCACGGCGTTAAGCAGCATGGCGACAACATCGTCGGCGCTGCAGCCGTCGGCATTGGCCTGATAGCTGAGCATCAGGCGATGGCGCATCACCGGCGGGGCAATATACTGCACATCGTCGGGGAGCACGGCGTCGCGGCCTTCAAGCCAGGCCTGCGCGCGGGCGCAGCGCTCCAGGGCCAGGGTGCCGCGCGGGCTAAGGCCAAAGGTGAGATAGCTCGCCAGCTGCTCGCTTACGCTTTGCGGCGCGCGGGAAGCGTTGACCAGATCGACAATATAGGTTTCGATGATCGATGAGACGTGGATGTCCGCAATCTCCCGCCAGCAGGAGGCAATCTCCTGTTGCGAAAGCATCAGCGCTTCCGGCTGGGGCGGCGTTTTTTCAGGCGTCAGGCCGCGATATTTCTCCTGCTGCTCCGCGCGCACGAGCTGCATGACGCGCTGTTCGTGCTCTTTAGACGGATAGCCGACCTGCACTTTCATCAGGAAGCGGTCAAGCTGAGCTTCCGGTAGCGGCCAGGTTCCCTCCTGATCGACGGGGTTTTGCGTGGCCAGCACCATAAAGATGCCGGGCAGCGGCCAGCTTTTACCGGCGACGGTAACGTGCCGCTCTTCCATTGCTTCCAGCAGCGCGGACTGCACGCGGGCAGAGGCGCGGTTAATTTCATCTGCCAGGATGATGTTGCCAAAAACGGGCCCCGGGCGGAAACGGAACTGATCCTCTTCACGAGTCGCGTTTTGCTGATAGATCTCGCTGCCGGTGATGTCGGAGGGCAGCAGGTCCGGCGTAAACTGAATGCGGCGGAATTCGCCGCTAATGTGGCCCGCCAGTTCGCGCACGGCGCGCGTTTTCGCGAGGCCCGGTAGGCCTTCGAGAAGAATGTGGCCGTCGCAGAGCAGGGCGATGATCAGCATGCGTACCAGCGTCTCCTGGCCGAGAACCTGAGCGTTCATGCGCTGCTCCAGCTGGAGGATGTTATCGCGGATATTCATCGTGCTACTCCGTTAAAATCACGCGTCGCCAGGGTGACGATGCCCGCCAAAATGGGTTCGGCGTAGTTGAAGAAGGCTTTAATACCCGGGCAGAGATAGTTCAGGCCGAGCTCGCCGTCCGCCGCGCGAACCAGGCGATTTTTCGGGCATTCGCCGTGACACAGCTTCAGGTACGGGCACTCTTTACACTGTTTTGGCAAGGTAGCGCATTTACCCATACCGAACGCCTGCTGGCGCTCGGAAAAGGCCATGCGGGCCAGGGTGTTATCGGCGATATTGCCCATCTGATACTGGGGGTAGACGTAGTGGTCGCAGGAAAAAACGTCGCCGTTTTTTTCGATGGCGAGTCCTTTCCCGCAGAATTCAGAGGTGGTGCAGATTTGCGCCGGCATGCCCATCATCTGAGCGACGGCGGTTTCGAATAAATTGACCTGTACGCGCCCGAGGTCGTTGTTAACCCACTCTTCGAAGGTCGCGGTCAGGAAGCTTCCCCACTCCTCAGGGTCAACCGACCAGTCGGTGACGATGGCGTCGAGATCTCCCGGGCGAGCCCGGCGGCTGCCGACGACGGGAATGGTATCGTCGTGCCAGAAGTGGGGGGCGGTACGGGTGAAGTCCACCGGTTCAACGCAGGGGTTATACTGCACGTAGGTCGCGCCCAGCTCGCGAGTGACAAAGCGATACACTTCTAGCGGAAAGCGGGCGTTGGTGCGGTTTACGGTGACCAGAGCGTTAAAGGGGACGCCGTGGCGTTTCAGGGCATCGGCTCCGGCCATCACCTTGTCGAAGGTGGGCTTGCCGCTGCGGGTCAGGCGGTAGCGGTCGTGGAGCTCGCGGGGGCCGTCAATCGACAGTCCCACCAGGAAGCGGTGCTCTTTGAGAAATTCAGCCCACCTGTCGTTGAGCAAAATCCCGTTGGTTTGCAGGTCATTTTCAATTTTCTGGCCGGGCTTTTGATACATTTTTTGGAATTTCACCACCTTGTGGAAAAACTCCAGCCCCATCAGCGTGGGTTCGCCACCCTGCCAGGAGAAGACTATCTGTTCGCCGTCCTGACCGTCGATATACTGGCGAATAAAATTCTCCAGTACCTCATCGCTCATGTTGCAGTGGGCCTCCTGCTGCAGCAGCTCTTCTTTGTGCAGGTAGAAGCAGTAGGTGCAGTCGAGGTTGCATGCTGAGCCGGTAGGTTTGGCCATCACGTGAAAGCGGCGTTGATATTGTGGTCCGTTACCCGCGTACTTTTCTGCCGAGGGTAGCGCTTTAACGGGCACAGTAGTGCTGTGTTTCATCAATAACTCCTGGATCGATAGGTCGAGGGTAAAGCGGAGAGGGGAGGCGGCAACGGGGGCGGCGAACCGCCCCTGAAGTAGAGGTGCCGTTATTTGTTGGCGTTAGCGCCCTGCTCGAGCATCGCGCCGACATCGGAAACGGTGAATGAGCCTGGTTTCTGACGCGGGGGGAACTCTTTGAAGGTTGCCAGCATATCTTTCGCTGACTTCTGCGCGCCGCCCAGCAGGAACAGACGGTCGTAGAACCAGCTGTCGTAGCCCATACCGTCGGTACCTTTTTCTAACGGATCGGCTTCAAGATCGAAGATCAGCGGCGTGCGCAGCTTGGTGAACGGATAGCGCCACAGATCAAGACCGGTATGTTCCTGAATCATAAAGTGGATTTTCCAGCGTCCCTGGCGCATAGCCAGCAGATCGCCGTCATCGCTCCAGTAGAAGAACTCGTTACGCTGGTCCTTCGCTTTACCCTGCAGGAAGTCGAGCTGGTTGTAGCCGTCCAGGTGAACTTTGTAGGTGATCGACGGCGTCTTATAGCCTTTCAGCAGCTCCTGCTTGATACCGGCGTCGCCCGCGGCGGCGGCCAGCGTCGGGAACCAGTCGTAGCTGGCGAACATATCGTTAATAACGGTGCCCGGCTTGATGTGATTCGGCCATTTGATCATTGCCGGTACGCGGAAGCCGCCTTCCCAGCCGGTGTTTTTCTCGCCGCGGAACGGCGTTTCGCCGCCGTCTGGCCAGGTTGCGGTCATCGGGCCGTTATCGGTGGTGTAGATAACGATCGTATTATCTTCGATGCCCAGATCTTTGATTTTCTTAAGCACTTCACCAACGGTCTTATCGTGCTCAACCATACCGTCGGCATAGGTTCCGAGGCCGGTTGCACCAATGCTGGCGTCTTTGAGGTGCGTTTTGTTGTGCATACGGGTGGTGTTATACCAGGTGAAGAACGGCTTCCCGGCTTTTACCTGGCGTTCCATAAAGTCGTTATTCGCCGCCAGGGTTTCATCATCCACGGTACCCATGCGCTTCACGGTTAACGGACCGGTATCTTCAATTTTGCCGTCAGCGCTGCTCTTGATGACGCCACGTGGGCCAAACTGCTTGCGGAATGCCGGATCTTTCGGATAGTCCGGGTTTTCCGGCTCTTCTTCAGCGTTCAGGTGGTACAGGTTGCCGAGGAACTCGTCGAAGCCGTGCGCGGTCGGCAGGAACTCATCGCGGTCGCCGAGATGGTTTTTACCAAACTGACCGGTGGCATAGCCCAGCTGCTTGAGGATATTGGCGATAGTCGGATCTTCTTTCTGCAGACCCTGCGGAGCGCCCGGCATACCGACTTTACTCATCCCGGTACGGAACGGCATCTGGCCGGTAATGAAAGCCGAACGACCGGCCGTCGAGCTTTGCTCGGCGTAATAGGAGGTAAACTTCGCCCCCTGCGCGGCGATGCTATCGATGTTCGGCGTTTTATAGCCCATCATGCCCTGGTTATAGGTACTCAGGTTCCAGTAACCGATATCATCACCGAAAATAACGACGATGTTCGGCTTAGATGCATTTTGCTTTGTGGGGGCGGCATTCGTCGCGGCATGTGCCACGGTGGCGGCGCCTGAGACTAACGTCAGCATACTGGCTAACATTGTTCTCTTGAACGGAATATGTTTAAACATTATCGAGTTCCTTTTATTTTACTTTGCGCAGGGTTACACGGCGTAAAATAGGTTGTTGGTGAAGTGCTTTGTTTATTTTTAAAATATCAATGTGAGATTTATTTAAAAATAAATCAGCTGCTTCAGCGATCGTGAAAACCAGGTGTTCATGTTTTCGTCGGTTTTCGCATTCTACGAAGATAGATGGTGGTATACGAGAGGGGAGTCTCTTAAGGGACTCAAAATTTTAGCCGGTCACTATTTCGCGGCGCAACAATATGAACAAAAGATGCTATAGTTAATTGACGAATTTAATCTTAGATACGTATTTTTAACTGTTTTTAAAAGGAATTGTGAGGTGATATGAAAACTGCCTATTCCGGGTTCATTGATAACTATAATGATACGGTGGCCAACGATATAGAAATTATCCAACCGTTAATTTCTGCCCGGCAGCCGAGAATCATCAGAGATAACGGCGTTTTCAAAGTGAATCAAGGTGAAATCGTTATTGTGGTTGACGGTATTGTCTCTGTGGAGATTGAGTACAACGTTGGCTTTGGCGCCGAAGACAAGGGCGGGCAGGGGCGTAAAAAAAAGGAGATGCTGCAGATCGGAAAAGGGCTGCGGGGGATGATCTTTGGAATTATTGAAAATTACGGTCCAGCAATCGCCCTAAAATATACTGCCAAAAAAAATGTTAAGATCGTGACCTGCGATAAGGAGCTGTTCGAGCGTTATTTTATTCAGCGCGACCGCTTTGCCTATCTGATGGAGATCATGGCATTTCAGCTGGCATTAATTATCGATGCCCATCATGAAAAAAATCTTCCCTCGCGATATGACACGATAAAGTCGATGATTTATCGCTATAAAAAGCAAAAGGATGAAGGGGTTTTACATGATAAAAGCCTGGCGAGCTTTATCCTTAAGCGTACCAAAATGTCCCGTAGCCATCTTTTTAGAGTGCTGGCTGAATTAAAAACCGGGGGGTATATAAAAATCGAGAATGGCGTGCTGGTCGAGATTGTTAACGAGCTTCCCGATAAATATTAGGGTGCGCTGCTTAATAAGCATGAGGCTATTCGGCCGGCGCCAAAGTTTAAATATGGCCGGCGGCTGGACTTGATGCGGCGGCGCGGAGATGTTAGCCGGGGCAACAATGGGGATGGCGCATGGTATCGAAGGCAGCGGTGTGGCTCCGCGGGTATCGTACGAGCTCTCTGCCGACCTGCTGTGGGCGTTCTGAAAAGAGTAAGGGCCGACGATTGCTCGCCAGCCCTTGCTGTGTTTGGTGGCCCCTGCTGGACTTGAACCAGCGACCAAGCGATTATGAGTCGCCTGCTCTAACCACTGAGCTAAGGGGCCGTGGCGGTGAATTATAGAGTAACTCCCTGCTGCAATCCAGACATTCGCACCTGCCTGCTGTTTTTATAAACAACGCATTATCAATCCTTTATACTGAATGCCTGATGCATTCATCGGGGAATGAGATGATCAACGATATTCTGGCACCTGGACTGCGGGTTGTGTTCTGTGGGATCAATCCTGGCAAGTCCTCCGCGCATACGGGTTTTCACTTTGCCCATCCGGGAAACCGTTTCTGGAAAGTGATTCATCTGGCAGGTTTTACCGATCGGCTTTTAAAGCCCGAAGAAGAACAGCATCTGTTGGATACGCGCTGTGGTATCACCATGCTGGTGGAGCGACCCACGGTGCAGGCGACGGAAGTTAACCTGCATGAGCTGCGCAGCGGCGGGCGGGAACTGGTCAAGAAGATAGAAGACTATCAGCCAGCGGCGTTAGCAATCCTCGGCAAGCAGGCTTACGAGCAGGCATTTAGCCAGCGAGGGGCGCAGTGGGGCAAGCAAAGTATCACGATCGGCATGACCCAGGTGTGGGTGCTGCCGAATCCGAGCGGGTTAAATCGGGCGACGCTGGATAAGCTGGTAGAGGCGTATCGGGAGCTGGACGAGGCGCTGATGGTGCGGGGAAGGTAGAAGTCTGGTGGAATAACGGTGAAAAAAAAGCTCCCATTTGGGAGCTTTTACTTTTTAAAGACGATTAATCGTCGAGGAAGCTACGCAGCACTTCAGAGCGGCTTGGGTGGCGCAGTTTGCGCAGGGCCTTCGCTTCGATCTGACGGATACGTTCGCGGGTTACGTCGAACTGTTTACCCACTTCTTCCAGCGTGTGGTCGGTATTCATGTCGATACCGAAACGCATACGCAGGACTTTCGCTTCACGGGCGGTCAGGCCAGCCAGAACGTCGTGGGTGGCAGCACGCAGGCTCTCTGTGGTCGCAGAATCCAGCGGCAGCTCGAGGGTGGTATCCTCGATGAAATCACCCAGATGCGAATCTTCATCGTCGCCGATCGGCGTTTCCATGGAGATCGGCTCTTTGGCGATTTTCAGCACCTTACGAATTTTATCTTCCGGCATCAGCATGCGCTCGGCCAGCTCTTCCGGCGTCGGCTCGCGGCCCATTTCCTGCAGCATCTGGCGAGAGATACGGTTGAGCTTGTTGATCGTCTCAATCATATGCACCGGAATACGGATGGTGCGCGCCTGATCCGCGATGGAGCGGGTGATTGCCTGACGGATCCACCAGGTTGCATAGGTGGAGAACTTGTAGCCGCGACGGTATTCGAACTTATCTACCGCCTTCATCAGGCCGATGTTACCTTCCTGAATCAGGTCGAGGAACTGCAGGCCGCGGTTGGTGTATTTCTTGGCGATAGAAATAACCAGACGCAAGTTTGCTTCAACCATCTCTTTCTTCGCACGGCGGGCTTTCGCTTCACCGATGGACATACGACGGTTGATATCCTTAACCTGCTCGATGGTCAGGCCGGTTTCTTCTTCAATCTGCTGCAGCTTCATCAGGCCGCGCTGAACGTCTTCTTTGACGTCGTGCAGCTTTTCAGACCACGGTTTGTTCATGGCCACGGCCGCGTTGAACCAGGTTTCGCTGGTTTCGTTGCCGGTGAACAGAGTGATGAAGTTTTTCTTCGGCATTTTGCACTGTTCGACGCACAGCTTCATGATGATGCGTTCCTGAGTACGCACTCGGTCCATCATGCTACGCATGCTGCCGACCAGGTAATCGAACTGTTTCGGTACCAGGCGGAACTGTTTAAAGACTTCAGACAGCTTGAGAATTTCTTCCTGTGCTGCAGCGTGGCTACGGCCTTTTGCTTTGATGGTGTCGCGGGTCAGTTCGTACTGCGTACGCAGCTCACCGAATTTCTCGCGCGCCAGCTCAGGGTCGATGCTGTTGTCGTCATCGCTGCTGTCGTCGTCTTCTTCTTCTTCATCTTCTTCGTCGTCATCCATCTCTTCCTGAGACAGTTCGGAGCCGACGTGCGTGGCGGTTGGCGCCAGGTCTTCTTCGGCGTTCGGATCGACGAATCCGGTGATCAGGTCTGACAGACGCGCTTCTTCAGCTTCAACGCGATCGTACTGTTCCAGCAGATAGGTAATGGCTTCCGGATATTCGGCAACGGAGCACTGGACCTGATTGATCCCGTCTTCGATGCGCTTAGCGATGTCAATTTCGCCTTCGCGGGTCAGCAGTTCCACGGTACCCATTTCGCGCATATACATGCGCACCGGGTCGGTCGTGCGTCCGATCTCTGATTCAACACTGGACAGAACCTGTGCAGCAGCTTCTTCTGCATCTTCGTCGGTGTTGTTGCTGTTTTCAGCCAGCAGCAGATCGTCGGCATCCGGTGCTTCTTCCATCACCTGAATGCCCATATCATTGATCATTTGGATGATGTCTTCGATCTGATCGGAGTCGACGATATCTTCCGGCAGATGGTCATTGACCTCGGCATAGGTCAGATAGCCTTGCTCCTTACCACGTTGGACAAGAAGTTTCAGCTGTGACTGCGGGTTTTGCTCCATAAGACGGTATCCACACTTAATTCGTTTAATTGGTGTCGGCGGTGTCGCTGCCAACCTTTGAAGCGAGGGCGTACTTATATTTTTGCCGCTGCCTCTCAGTGCGGCTGCCGGGGGCTTCCCGATCGATATTCGGCACTTAAGCCGTTGAATTCTTGAAAGATTGCTTCTTTCGTTTATTTCTTCGCCAGTTCCTGGTTTAACATCCAGAGTTCCCGGCGTTCTTCGCTGCTTAAACCGTGAGTGCGCTCGCGAGCAATGAGCTCTTCCTGGCGCAGTTCAAGCATCGAATCAAACATATGGTTGAGTGAGTCGGTGAACGTTTTTTCTGCAATATCCTTATCTGCTATATCGTCCCACATCGACAGTTTTTCAAGGGTGGCGGCCTCTTTTGTGCCGCGATAATGCTCTAAAAGTTGGCCGGTGGTCAGACCCGGCTGAGACAGACACGTATTGACCAGTTCTGAGAACAGGCCAAGTCCTGGCAACTTTTCATGGTTCAACCCCGCGAGCGGCGGCACTTGCGGCGCCAGCTCTGGGTTTTGCACCAGTAACCCTATCAGTATACGCATGGTTGTGCGTTTTAGCTGTGGCGCGGGGCGAACCGCACCGTTTTCAGCCAGTTTTGGCATTAAACGTTCAAGCTGGCTGTCATCCAGAATGCCAAGCTTGTTGCCGAGTTCCTGACGCAGATATATGCGCAAGGTTTCTCCTGGGACCTGAGTAATCAGCGGCAGGGCCAGCGTACTCAGCTGAGCGCGACCGTCCGGGGTACTCAAATCTACCTGCGGCATCAGGCTGTTAAACAAAAACGTGGAGAGCGGCTGAGCCTGCTCCATCCGCGCTTCAAACGCCGCTTTGCCCTCTTTACGCACCAGCGTATCTGGGTCTTCACCGTCGGGCAGGAACATAAAGCGCAACTGGCGCCCGTCGGTCATATAGGGTAGTGCAGTTTCCAGTGCGCGCCAGGCGGCGTCGCGTCCGGCACGGTCACCGTCGTAACAACAGATGACGTTGTTCGTCGCCCGGAACAGGAGTTGAATGTGGTCGGCGGTGGTCGACGTTCCCAACGACGCAACCGCGTAGTTGATGTCGTACTGAGCCAGCGCGACCACGTCCATATAGCCTTCGACCACCAGCAAACGCCGGGGTTCAGCGTTATCCTGTTGGGCTTCATAAAGGCCATACAGCTGGCGACCTTTGTGGAAAATATCGGTTTCCGGGGAGTTAAGGTATTTCGGCATGCCGTCACCCAGCACGCGCCCACCAAAACCAATCACCCGGCCTCGCTTATCGCGGATGGGGAACATCACCCGTTCGCGGAAGCGGTCGTAGCTTCTGCCCTGATCGTTTGTCACCAGCATACCGGCATCAATCAGAGACTTACGATCTTCGCTATTGCCACCAAAACGCTTTAACACGTTGTCCCAGCCGGGCGGGGCGTAACCAATAGCGAAACGCGCAATCACTTCGTCGCTCAAGCCGCGCTTTGTCAGATACTGACGCGCAGGTTCAGCTGCATTTTGCTTAAGAGACTGTTGGTAAAACGAATTCAAACCGTCCATCAGCTGATAAAGCGTTTGTCGCTGATGACGTTCAATCTGACTCGGACCGCTGCCTGCTTCATAGGGCACTTCAAGGTTGTGCATCGCCGCCAGTTCTTCGACGGTTTCGACAAACTCGAGCTTGTCGTAGTTCATCAGAAAGTCGACGGCATTCCCGTGTGCGCCACAGCCAAAGCAGTGGTAAAACTGTTTTTCACCGTTAACGGTGAAAGAGGGGGTTTTTTCGTTATGGAACGGACAGCACGCATGGTAGTTCTTACCCTGCTTTTTGAGCTTTACCCGCGCATCGATGAGATCGACGATGTCGGTTCTGGCCAGCAGGTCATTGATAAAAACGCGTGGAATTCGTCCAGCCATAGGCCCCGTTAGTACACTTCATCCTTCAAACTGTCTCTGCGTTGGCTGCGCTCGTTCACCCCTGTCACTTACTTAAGTAAGCTCCGGGGATTCACTCCCTTGCCGCCTTGATACAGTGTGAATGATTTTGTGTATTTGCTAATGCATAAACGAAAATAAGCCGCGCATTCCTTCCGGAAGCACGGCCTTACGACTATAACTCAGTCTGACCATTGAGGGCGTGCGCCCTCAACAGATTAGTACAGACGAGTACGGCGTGCGTTTTCGCGAGCCAGTTTCTTCGCGTGACGTTTCACAGCAGAAGCTTTAGCGCGCTTACGTTCGGTAGTCGGTTTTTCATAGAACTCACGACGACGAACTTCCGCCAGAACACCTGCTTTCTCGCATGAACGCTTGAAGCGACGCAGTGCTACGTCGAACGGCTCGTTTTCACGTACTTTAATTACCGGCATGTAACTCTCACCTTTGATAAATTCGGTTTGCCGCTGGCATCGGCGCCAGCTTATTTCAAAATGGTGCGGAATTTTACTGCAACTAACGCTGCTTTGTAAAGCACCAATGCCGTTTTTGAACGGGACTTTTGTAAGGGGGTAGAGTATACACGAACTCACCCCTCAGGGTATACATCGACCCGCATTCGCCCTACACTGCGCGGTATTGAAAAGAGGTAAATTTAGCCATGCGTGTACTGGGTATTGAAACATCCTGCGATGAAACCGGCATCGCCATTTACGACGATAAGCAAGGCCTGCTGGCCAACCAATTGTATAGTCAGGTGAAACTTCACGCTGACTACGGCGGCGTGGTGCCTGAGCTGGCTTCGCGCGATCACGTGCGTAAAACGGTACCGCTGATCCAGGCGGCGCTGAAAGAGGCCGGACTGACGGCGAAAGATATCGATGCGGTTGCCTACACCGCCGGGCCGGGGCTGGTCGGCGCGCTGCTGGTTGGCGCCACGGTGGGCCGTTCGCTGGCGTTCGCCTGGAACGTCCCGGCGATCCCGGTACACCATATGGAAGGGCATCTGCTGGCGCCGATGCTGGAAGATAATCCGCCGGACTATCCTTTTGTGGCGCTGCTGGTTTCCGGCGGCCATACCCAGCTGATTAGCGTGACCGGCATTGGTCAGTATGAGCTGCTGGGCGAATCGATAGACGATGCGGCAGGGGAAGCGTTTGATAAGACCGCCAAGCTGCTGGGTCTCGATTATCCCGGCGGCCCGATGCTCTCTAAAATGGCCGCCCAGGGCAGCGAAGGCCGTTTTGTCTTCCCGCGGCCGATGACCGATCGCCCGGGGCTGGATTTTAGCTTCTCTGGCCTGAAGACCTTTGCCGCCAACACCATTCGTAATAATGAGAATGACGACCAGACCCGGGCGGACATTGCGCGGGCGTTTGAAGATGCGGTGGTGGATACGCTGATGATTAAGTGCCGTCGGGCGCTGGATCAGACCGGCTTTAAGCGGCTGGTGATGGCGGGCGGCGTGAGCGCCAACCGCACGCTGCGCGCGAAGCTGGCCGAGATGATGCAAAAGCGCGGCGGGGAAGTGTTTTACGCCCGCCCCGAGTTCTGTACCGACAACGGCGCGATGATTGCCTATGCCGGAATGGTGCGCCTGCGGACCGGCGCGAAGCCTGACCTCGGCGTCACCGTGCGCCCGCGCTGGCCGCTCGCCGAGCTACCGGCGGCCTGATCCTGCTCACAGGCCGACCTTGCGTCGGCCTGGCTTTTTGCACTCTACTTTTCTTCGCTATTCCATACTCTTACACAGCGAGCAAATGGCCCCCTGATGTTTTGCCGAGTGCATCACGTCCGGACGCTCGTACTCTTCCCGGCAGGTCACGCAGCGATACACGGTGGTGGAGGCGTTCCCCTGCGCGTCATAGCGCGGTTCGGCAATGCCATCATCGTGCTGTTTGATGTAGTAGCGCCCGCGGGTCAGAATGCCCATCAGCGGCGTCATCACCAGCGCTATAACCAGCGCAATCAGCGGCGAGAACGGGGCGAGGGTGGCGCCGAGCAGGCCGAAGAACGCGCAGATAGAGAGCCCGGCGGCGAGAGCAAAGGAAACCACCCCCACCGGGTTAACGTTATAGATCATTCCCCGACGATACTCCGGTTGGGCCGGTGCCAGCTTCAGCAGGCCCTTATTGACGGTAATATCGGTCGCCACCACCACGACCCAGGCAATGGCGAAGTTGGAGTAAAAGCCGAGGATCCACGACAGGGCGCTGAACATATCGCCCTCCATCAGCGCCAGCGCAATGGCGAGGTTGACGACAACAAAGACGATCCGCCCCGGATAGCTGCGGGTGGTGCGCGTCCAGGCGCTGGTCCAGGCCAGCGAGCCGGAGTAGGCGTTGGTGACGTTAATTTTAATCTGCGAGATAACCACCAGCACCACGGCCAGGGTCAGTGCCAGCCAGCCGGGCACCATGTTATCAAAGACGCTGACGAACTGCTGAACCGGCTCGGTGTTATGTACCGCCGGGAAGCGGGTCAACAGGTAGAAGCCGAGGAAGGCGCCAATAATCTGCTTGATCGCCCCCAGCACCACCCAGCCCGGACCGGCGGAAAAGACCGCCAGCCACCAGCTCCTGCTGTTCTCCGCCGTTTTCGGCGGCATAAAGCGCAGATAGTCAATCTGCTCGCCGATCTGCATGATCAGCGACAGGCACACCCCGGCGCCCAGCATGATGGCGGTTAAATCCACGCGCGAGGCGTCGTTCTTGCCGGCAAAGTTCATAAAGCCATCCACCAGCTGCGGGTCTTTGGCGATAAGCCAGGCCACCGGCACGACCATCAGCACCAGCCACAGCGGCGTGGTCCAGACCTGCAGACGGGTCAGGGCCTTCATGCCGTAAACGACCAGCGGCAGCACCATCAGGGTGGCGATGAGGTAGCCCATCCACAGCGGGATCCCGAGGCCAACCAGCAGCCCCTGCGCCATAATCGAGCCCTCAAGGGCGAAGAAGATAAAGGTAAATCCGGCAAAAATGATGCTGGTAATGACCGAACCAAAATAGCCGAATCCGGCGCTGCGGGTGATTAAATCGAGGTCGATGTTATAGCGGGCGGCGGTGATCGCCAGCGGAATACCGGTCAGGAAAATCACCAGCGCGGCCAGCAGAATCGAGTAAATGGCGTTGGTGGTGCCCCACGCCATGCCGATGCTGGCGCCGATAGAAAAGTCGGCCAGGTAGGCTATGCCGCCCAGCGCGGTGACGGCGACGACGCCTGGCCCCCAGCGGCGAAAGCTCAGCGGAGCGTAGCGCAGGGTGTAATCTTCTAATGTTTCACGGGAGCCGGCGGTGCCGGTTTGCGCAGGTAGCTCAGTTTTTATATCCAGTGACGACATAGTCATTCCTTAATGGTCAGGTATGACTGTTATTAGCAAACCTTATGCCACTTCGTAGAGCAGGCGCCGCAGGGGCCGCGGGGGAGGGGAGGATAAAAAGAGGGCGTCGAATGCACCATCCGGGCGCGGGCGCGTCCGGATGGTGCACGGCCTAGCGGCGCAGCATCCCTTTGTCTTCGAGGAAGTCAATGATGCTCTGCAGGCCGTCGCCGCTTTTCAGGTTAGTAAAGGCCCACGGACGCTCGCCGCGCATCCGCATGGTGTCGCGCTCCATCACCTCCAGCGAGGCGCCCACATACGGTGCAAGGTCGGTTTTGTTGATCACCAGGAAGTCCGATTTGGTGATCCCCGGGCCGCCTTTACGCGGGATTTTCTCCCCTTCCGCCACGTCGATAACGTAGATGGTCAGATCGGCCAGCTCGGGGCTAAAGGTTGCGCTAAGGTTATCGCCGCCGCTTTCGACGAAGATAAGCTCAAGGTTACCGAATTTTTCGCTCAGCGCTTCCACCGCCGCCAGGTTCATCGACGCGTCTTCGCGGATGGCGGTATGCGGACAGCCGCCGGTTTCGACGCCGACGATCCGTTCCGGCTCCAGCGCGCCGGCTTCGGTGAGGATGCGCTGATCTTCTTTGGTATAGATATCGTTGGTGACGACGGCCAGCTGATACGTATTACGCATGGCTTTACACAGCGCTTCCAGCAGCGCGGTTTTCCCGGAACCGACCGGGCCGCCGACGCCCACGCGCAGCGGATGTTTGTAGTTGTTCATGCTTTCTCCTAAGAACGGAATAGTCGGGAATACTGCGTTTCATGTCGGGCGGAGGCGATGGCGGTCAGCGGCGTGGAGGAGCCGATCGCCTCGTCAGGGGCGGCAAGCGCGCTGGCCATATCCGCCGCATAGCGATCGCACAGGCGGATGATCAGCTGCTGCGCCGCCTGTTGCCCAAAGGGCACCAGCTTAACGCCGGCCATTACCGCGCCCTCAATCCAGCTGTAGCCGAGGCTCAGCGCCAGGTCGGGGAGGCTAATTTGCCAGCGCACGCCAAGCCAGGCCATGCCGACCAGCTGGCTTTGCTGGCAGAGCGTCCGCCACTCTTTGGGACACTCCGGCTGCCAGTCGGCAAGCAGTCGGGTGAACGCCGCCCCGCGATTACGCTCCTCTTCGCGCAGCTCGCGGGTTTCTCTGCAGGCGAGCAGGTACGCCGCCCAGCGCTGAGCCTCGGCCAGGTTGTTATCTTCGCAGGCGCGATAGAGGCGGGCGAACAGCGGCAGATCGACGGTAAAAAAGCTCTGCTCCATCTGCTGCAGCTGCCAGCGCTCGAAGGCCGGAGTATCGGCCACCCAGCCCGCTTCTACCGCCCACTCCAGCCCCTGCGACCAGCTATAGCCGCCGACCGGCAGGTTGCTGCTGGCCAGCTGCATCAGCCGCAGGCGTTTTTCCGGCGACGGCATTTAGTGACCGTGCCCGTGATGGTGGTCGTGGCCGCTATCGTGATGATGACCGTGGGCGTGCCCGTGGCTCTCGCTGGCGTAGGCGCCGGCTTCCGGTTCGAACGGCAGGTGGGCGAAGCTCACCTGCAGGCCGAACTGGCGCAGCATATCGTCCAGCACGTGGTCGTGGTGGTAGCGCAGCTCGCCGGGCATAATCTGCAGCGGAACGTGGCGGTTGCCGAGGTGATAGCAGGCTTTCGCCAGCGTAAACGGATCCTCGCAGCGCACGACGGAGACGCCCTCATCGGCGGCAACGACCGCGACGAACTCGCTGCCCTCTTCATTGCTCAGCACGTCACCGCCCCGCAGCAGCAGGCCGCGCGGCAGCAGCAGGCCCGCTTCACGCCCGTCGTTAAGGGTGACTTTGATTCGGCTTTTTACCCGCACATCAATCGGCAGCGTGACGCTGGCCGTTGCCTGCACCGGCGCATCCACGCGTTGGGTCAGATACAGCATCCGGACTCCTTAAAACAGAAAGTAACGTTGCGCCATCGGCAGCACTTCTGCCGGTTCGCTGGTGATTAGCTCCCCGTCAATACGCACCTCATAGGTTTGCGCATCAACGGTAATATTGGGCTGCAGGCCGTTATGGATCATGTCGGCCTTCTGCAGCGTTCGACAGCCCTTCACCGTGGCCGTGGCGCTGTGCAGATTGAGGCGCTGCGCCACGCCGCTCTCTACCGCCGCCTGCGACAGGAAGGTCAGCCGGCAGTGATGGCGGGCGCTGCCCAGCGCCCCGAACATCGGCCGATAGTGCACCGGCTGCGGGGTGGGAATCGAAGCGTTAATATCGCCCATTGGCGCGATGGCAATCATCCCGCCCTTCACCACGCACGCCGGCTTCACGCCGAAGAACGCCGGGGACCACAGCACCAGGTCCGCCATCTTGCCGGCCTCAATCGAGCCGACCTCGTGGGCGATACCGTGGGTCAGCGCCGGGTTTATGGTGTATTTCGCGATATAGCGCTTAACGCGAAAGTTGTCGTTGTCGCCGCGCTCTTCCGCCAGCGGACCGCGCTGGACCTTCATGCGGTGGGCGACCTGCCAGGTGCGCAGCACCACCTCGCCGACGCGGCCCATGGCCTGCGAATCGGAAGAGGTCAGCGAGAAGGCGCCGATATCGTGCAGGACGTCCTCGGCGGCGATGGTTTCGCGGCGAATGCGCGATTCGGCAAACGCCACGTCCTCCGCGATGTCCGGGTCGAGGTGATGGCAAACCATCAGCATATCGAGATGCTCATCGATGGTATTGACGGTGTAGGGCAGCGTCGGGTTAGTCGAAGAGGGCAGAATATTGGGGTGCGCGCAGGCGGTAATAATATCCGGCGCGTGGCCGCCGCCGGCACCTTCGGTATGGAAGGTGTGGATGGTGCGACCGCCAATTGCCGCCAGGGTATCTTCGACAAAGCCGGACTCGTTGAGGGTATCGCTGTGCAGCGCGACCTGAACGTCCATCTCATCGGCGACGGTCAGCGCGCAGTTGATAGCCGCGGGCGTCGCGCCCCAGTCTTCGTGGATTTTCAGGCCAATCACGCCAGCCGCCACCTGCTCGCGCAGCGCGTCAGGGTTGGAGCCGTTGCCTTTACCCAGCAGGCCGATGTTGACCGGCAGGCTATCCGCCGCCTGCAGCATCCGCGAGATATACCACGGCCCGGGCGTGCAGGTGGTGGCGTGGGTGCCCGCCGCCGGCCCGGTGCCGCCGCCGACCATGGTGGTGACGCCGGAGACCAGCGCCTCTTCCGCCTGCTGCGGGCAGATCCAGTGGATATGCGTATCGACGCCGCCGGCGGTGACTATCTTACCTTCGGCGGCAATGATTTCCGTCGCCGCGCCGATAGGGATGGTGACGTCAGGCTGGATATCCGGGTTGCCCGCTTTGCCAACGGCGAAGATGCGTCCCTCTTTGACGCCGATATCCGCTTTCACGATCCCCCAGTGATCGACGATCAGCGCGTTGGTCAGCACCAGATCGACGCACTCCGCTGAGAGCATTTGCCCCTGGCCCATGCCGTCGCGAATCACCTTTCCGCCGCCGAACTTCACCTCTTCGCCGTAGGTGGTGAGATCGTCCTCGACCTCTATCCACAGCTCGGTATCCGCGAGGCGAACCTTATCGCCGGTGGTGGGGCCAAACATATCGGCATAGGCCTGGCGTGAAATATTACTCATCGGTTGCCTCCAGTTTTCCCATCACCGCCCCGCGAAAGCCGTACACCGCGCGGGAGCCGGCAACGGCAACCAGCTCCACTTCACGCTTTTGCCCGGGTTCAAAACGGACCGCGGTACCGGCGGCGATATTCAGGCGATAGCCCGTCGCCTGCTCGCGGTCGAACTTCAGCGCCGGATTCACTTCGGCGAAGTGATAGTGCGATCCCACCTGAATAGGCCGGTCGCCGTGGTTTTCAACGATTATGCTGCGGGTCATGCGGCCAACGTTAAGGGCTATCTGGCCGGGCTTCACTTGGTACTCACCTGGGATCATCGCGACACCTCAGATTATCGGATTGTGGACGGTGACCAGCTTCGAGCCGTCCGGGAAGGTGGCTTCGACCTGGATATCGGGGATCATTTCGGGCACGCCCTCCATCACCTGACTGCGGCTCAGGACGTGGCGGCCCTCTTCCATCAGCGCCGCCACGCTATTGCCGTCGCGGGCGCCCTCCATAATAAAGGCGCTAATTAACGCCACCGCTTCCGGGTAGTTTAGCTTCAGCCCGCGGGCCAGGCGGCGCTCCGCCACCAGCGCGGCGGTAAACAGCAGCAGCTTATCTTTCTCTCTGGGGGTCAGTTCCATAGCGTTCTCTTAGGTCAGCCAGATTCGGGGAGGAACCGGGGGTTTCCCGGTCAGATGCGGGCGCATAAACTGCCAGATATCGCGCATCGCCCGCTGGCACAGCAAATTATCATCACTTAAAAATCGGACCGTCAGCAGGCCGTCGGTGAGGCTGGCGCCGGCGTAGGTAGCAAGCGCGGTGAGCCGTTCGCGCACGCCGTCGAGCAGGGTCTCGTTGGCCGGATAGAACAGCAGCGTTCCTATCCACGGCCGCTGGGCAATGCAGGCCAGCTGGCCGTCGGCGAGACGCAGGCGTTCTACCAGCAGCGGCGTCTCATCAACCCACACCTCCAGCCGATTCGCGAGGGTGCCGTGGCTAAAGGTTTCGCCCATCACCGGGCGGCCGAGGCACAGCAGATCCCAGGCTAAAAGCGTGCTGGTGGCGCGAAGATGGAAGGTGGTCTGCAGATTAGCCCGCGCGCCGGGGAAAAAAATGGCGTCCTGCGGCAGCCATTCAAGAATAGCGTGCGGCGCGACGGTGAAGCGCTGGTGCAGATGCGCCTGCGCGCCGCTGCTGCGGTAAAACTTGCTGGCGCCGGGCATGGTCATCAGCGCGTGGCTGCCGTCGTCGAGGGCGGCGGTAATCGTCAGCTCGTCGCCGCCAACGATGCCGCCCGGCGGATGCAATAAATAGAGGTGGCAGGTTTCTTCTTCGGGATAAAAAGGGCGCTGGACGGTTAACGGGCCAACGTGACGGGAAGAGGTCAGGACCGTTTTATCGCCGATAGATTGAAAGCGGAGATCCAGCGTAGCCTGCCAGCCTTTTTTTGTCTGTGGTAACACGGTGCTGTGCAATGTTGCGCCCCTGCAAACTCAAGAAAAAACAGCAGCGATGAGTATTGATCGGCCGCAAAGCATCCCGATCATATGAAAAGCTTATGCTTATTATCCCCGTAAACCGCCGCCGGCTGCGGATAGGGTCCATCCCTGGACCTTCCCCCGCAGGCGGGATCGCTACATGTTGAACGGTTGAGGGGCGGTGGGTAAAAGGCGCTCAGCGCGAGCGCCCGGCGGTAACGCTATTTATCCTGATAATCCTCGGCGTCGATATCGTAGCCCGACGGTTCCCAGCGGATGGCCAGCAGCGACAGCAGGCCAATGAGTGGCGCCGCGGCGATAACCCAAAAGACACGCGTATCCAGCGCCGCAACCAGCAGCGGGAAGAGGAACAGCGACAGCGTTGAGCTGCTGCGCATCAGGGTTTGGTTGAGGCCGACGCCAACGCCGCGCAGCGATGTCGGGTAGCTCAGCGAGGCAAAGGTCATGGTATGCGCGCCGGGGCCAAAGCCCTGGCCGAAGAGGAACAGCGCCAGCATGGCGACCGCGACGATCCCTTCGGTGGCCCCTTCCGGGCGGCCAATCAGCGCCAGCCCCAGCAGCGCCGTCAGCTGGCAGCCGTATCCCGCCAGCGACATTTTCCACGCCCCAAGGCGCGGCACCAGCCGTACCGCCAGCAGCCCGCCAACGAAGGCGAAGAGCAGGTTCAGGACCAGCGAGATCAGGATCGTGGTTAGCATCGACTGCACGAAGAAGCTGGAGATAATCACCGGCAGGCCAAAGGCGACGGCGTTATAGGCGAATGACGAGACCACCGAGAGCAGCGTCGCCAGGGTCGTGCGCCGCAGGTAAACCCCCTGGAACAGGCGTAAATAATTGCTCCACTGCGCTTTTTTCACCACCGGCGCCGGTTTATCCAGCGCGTCCTGCGCCACGTGGGCGTTGATGTTGTACGCCTGGCGCAGAATCGAGGCCGCTTCACGCAGGTTGCCCTGATTGGCGGCCCAAACCGGCGACTCGCTCATATAGCGGCTGCGAATGGCGATAATCACCAGCGCGGGGATTGCGCCGAAGCCGAGGATCAGCCGCCACAGCCAGTCGCTGTGGCTTTCCGGCAGCGCGGCGTAGAAAAACAGCACCAGCAGGTACGAAACGCTGATGGCGGCATACCAGGTCGGGCACCACATGGCGACGCTGGCGGCTTTGTTGCCCGGCCCTTTGAGTTTAGAAAATTCGCTCAGGAAGGCCATCGCTACCGGCAGGTCGATGCCCACCCCGAGCCCCATGACAAACCGGGCGCCGGTGAGGACGTATTCGTTGGGCGCCAGCGCGCAGGCGATTGCGGCAACCACGAAGAACAGCATATCCGCCATAAAGACGCGGTAGCGGCCGATTTTATCCGTCAGATAGCCGCCCAGCAGCGCGCCGACGATGGCGCCGAAGGTGATGGCCGAGGCCACCATGCCGGTGCCGGCGGGCATCAGGTTGAATTCACGGGTAATGTCCTTCAGGCCAAAGGCCAGGGAGCCGAGATCGTAGGCATCGAGAAAAATGCCGCCCAGCGCGATTCCCATGACGATGCGCGCGTTGTTGCGCCCGCTGCTGCCCTCGTTAATCAGGCGCGAAACGTCCGCCGCGCCGCGTATCCATTTAACTTCCCCGTCGGGTGACCCTGCCGCTGCAATCGGCGCCGAATTGATTACGTCTGTCATATTATTGTTCTGTTGTGTCTTATCAGGAGATTCAGAGTAAACATCGCCGGGCGGGCGAATAAATCATTTTTGGTTATAAGACATAACTAAGTGATTGTTGCGAAAGGTTTATCTTTGAAGCGGCGGCGCGGAGGAATGATTGGCTGTCAGGCCTGGGAATCAAAAGATATTGTCGGGGAAAATCGTGCCCGGCGGCGCCGGGCGCGGCGGTTATTTCTGCTGCGACTTTTTCCTGTTCTTCTTCAGCCGGGCCCAGATTTTGGTCTCCTGGCGACGCCACAGGCGCTGGATGTTGTCGTGATGGCGCAGGAGGATCAGGCAGGAGAGCATCGATACCGGAAAGGTGTACTGCGGCTTGAACCACCAGACGTAGAACGGCGCAATAAGCGCGCTGACGATAGCGCCGAGCGAAGAGTAGCCGCTGAGCAGAATGGTCAGTAGCCAGGTTCCGGCCATGACGCCGGTTAAATCCCAGCCGATGGGGGCAATGGCGCCGAAGGCGGTCGCCACGCCCTTGCCGCCGCGAAAATTAAAGAACACCGGCCAGATATGACCAATGCAGGCGGCGATCGCCACCAGGCCCAGCCAGAAAGGGGTCAGACCGAGTGCCCATGCGCCCCAGACCGGCAGCATGCCTTTGAGCACGTCGAAAATAAGCACCGTTACGGCCGCTCCCTTGCCGCCAATTCGCAGGACGTTGGTCGCTCCGGGGTTGCCTGAGCCGCTATCGCGAGGGTCGGGCAGGCCGGCGAGGCGGCAAACCAGAATGGCGCTGGAAATTGAGCCGCAGAGGTAGGCAAGGATAACGAGTCCAGGCGCGATTGCACTCATCAGCTGTTCCATTTTGAAAGTGTCGTTTTATCCCCGTCATCCTTGGCGCGGCCGGTGCGTTGGCTCTCCTCGCGCGCCCGGATACATAGTGATGCTATGCTCCCGGAAGCTCGCTGCGCCGCCGCCTTCCTGCAACGCAAATTATTTAGGGGATGTCTTTGCATCTGTGGATAATACGCATAATTCGCCGGAAGTGGTATCCGGTTTAGCCAAAAAGCAGGCAGGTCGTGATGGATATTGTATTTATAGAGCAACTTTCGGTAATCACCACTATCGGTGTTTATGACTGGGAACAAACCATCGAACAGAAGCTGGTGTTCGATATCGAAATGGCGTGGGATAACCGTAAAGCGGCGTCCAGCGATGATGTGAGCGATTGCCTTAGCTATGCCGATATTAGCGAGCTGGTTATCAACCACGTTGAGGGGGCGCGCTTTGCGCTGGTGGAGCGCGTCGCCGAAGAGATTGCCGATCTGCTGCTGGCAAAATTTTCCTCGCCGTGGGTGCGGATTAAAGTCAGCAAGCCGGGAGCGATTGCCCGCGCGGCCAACGTCGGCGTCATCATTGAGCGTGGCCTTAATCTGAAACAAAACTTTTCAGGTCATATTGATTAAACAATTTAGGCTTATACAGGTCTTAGTGCCGGCCATCAGGTTATTTATTTGCCATCTTCTCCTCGAACGGGGCTCGAATTCCTCACGTACTCCGTGTACGCTCCGGAATTGACGCGCTGTCCGAGGCCAAACTGGCTGCCCCAATAACGCCTGATGGCATGGCTCGTAGTGCCTGGTTTTTTCATTTTACTTTTAAAGGGTTTATGGGATGAGCGATATACACTCGCTGCTGGTGGCGGCAATATTGGGTGTGGTTGAAGGTTTGACAGAGTTTTTACCTGTTTCCAGTACCGGTCATATGATTATTGTTGGCCATTTACTGGGGTTTGAAGGTGATACTGCAAATACATTTGAGGTGGTCATTCAGTTAGGTTCAATTCTTGCCGTTGTCGTGATGTTCTGGCGTCGTTTGTTTGGCCTGATCGGTATTCATTTCGGTAAACCACCTGTGCATGAAGGGCAGGGCAGCGGTCGCTTATCGCTTATCCATATTCTGCTGGGGATGATCCCGGCGGTGGTGCTGGGCCTGATATTCCACGATACCATTAAGTCGCTGTTCAACCCGATAAACGTGATGTACGCGCTGATTGTCGGCGGCGTGCTGCTAATTGCCGCTGAGGTGCTGAAGCCGAAGGAGCCGCGCGCGGTAGCCGTTGACGATATGACCTATCGTCAGGCGTTCGTGATTGGCTGCTTCCAGTGCCTGGCGCTGTGGCCGGGCTTTTCTCGCTCCGGCGCGACGATTTCCGGCGGTATGCTGATGGGCGTGAGCCGCTATGCGGCCTCTGAGTTCTCGTTCCTGCTGGCAGTACCGATGATGATGGGCGCCACCGTGCTGGACGTTTATAAAAGCATCGGCTTCCTGAACGCCAGCGATATTCCGATGTTTGCCGTCGGCTTTATTATGGCGTTTATCGTGGCGCTGATTGCGATTAAAACCTTCCTGCAGCTGATTAAACGTATTTCGTTTATTCCGTTCGCAATCTACCGCTTTATCGTGGCGGCAGTTGTTTACGTGGTCTTCTTCTAAGACCCTGGCCCTCAGTCTTTTGGCTGAGGGCAGCGTTCTTCCTTCCACTGCGCGATGGCCAGAATACGCCGACGCGTCAGCTCCTCGCGAATCTCCGGCCCTTTAAACCCTTGTGCTACCACCTCTTTCGTCGATACCGACTGAGCGACATGCCACGCTTCAAGCAGCAGGCGCCCCTGCGGATAGTCGCAGGCCTCGAAGCCGGTTCGGCCGCGGACGTCGGCTTCGCTGGTGAGGGCAATTTTCTCCACCCGCTGCGGCTTGCGCCAGGCGTCGATGCTGTCGAACAGCTTGACCAGGGTTTTGGGCTGTAGAATCGGCAGGGTATGAATCAGATCGTGAAATTCGGCGACCAGCTTCGCCAGGTCGCGGATCTCATTCGGGACGCGCAGGCGAGCGCAAAGCTGCTCGACCAGCTTGACGCCGGCCAGCCCGTGGCCGTGATGACGTGGCCAGAGCTCTTTTGGCGTCAGCCCTTTGCCCAGATCGTGACACAGGGTCGCGAAACGCACGTCGATTTCCGGCGACAGCATGGCCGCCATGCTCAGGGTCATCAGGGTATGCAGGCCGGTGTCGATTTCCGGGTGCCATTTGGCCGGTGCGGGGACGCCGTACAGCGCCTCGATTTCCGGGAACAGCACGCCGAGCGCGCGGCAGTCGCGCAGGGTCTGGAAAAAGACCTGCGGATTGCGGGTGCCCAGCGCGCTCTCGGTCTCTTTCCATACCCGCTCCGGCGTCAGGTGCGCCAGCTCGCCGGCATCGGCCATCGCGCGCATCAGCGCCATGGTGTCATCCGCAATGCGGAACCCGAGATGGGCGTAGCGGGCGGCAAAGCGCGCGACGCGCAAAACGCGCAGCGGATCTTCGCTAAAGGCCGGTGAAACGTGGCGCAGCAGGCGCTGGCGCAGATCGGACTGGCCGCCGTAGGGGTCGATAATCTGGCCGTCTGAGTCCTGGGCCAGGGCGTTAACCGTCAGGTCGCGGCGGAGCAAATCCTGTTCGAGGGTGACGTCGGGCGCGGCGTAGCAGGTGAAGCCGGTGTAGCCGGCGCCTGACTTACGCTCGGTTCGCGCCAGGGCGTACTCTTCCCGGCTTTGCGGGTGCAGGAACACGGGAAAATCGCGGCCTACCTGCTGGTAGCCCGCGTCAAGCAGCTCTGAGGGCGCGGCACCCACCACCACCCAATCTCTGTCTTTGACCGGTAGTCCGAGTAATGCATCCCGGACGGCACCGCCGACCAAATAAATCTTCACGCCTGCTTCTCCCGTATCCACTTTGCGCTGGATGATACGTAAGTCTGGCAGAGAAGACGAATTAGTTCATCCACCGATCTTTACGCTTGCGGCTCGGGATCAGGTGCGGCAGCACCAGACCAAGCAGCAGGCCGACGCCCAGCACGCCGCCGCCGTACATAAACCACTGCATGATGATGGTGCGCTGCTTATCATCAAGCTGCAGATTAGCGGCATTGACCTTTTTCTGCGCGACAACCAGCTCATTTTTCAGCTTCTGGTTCTCATCTTTCAGGGCGTTAATGGCGTTATCGCTCCCGGCGACCTTTTTCTGCATGTCTGCAGTGCGCTGGTTCCAGGTGGTGTCGATGTTATTAAGCTTATCGGTCAGGGTCTTAACCTGATTTTCGAGATCCGGTACGCGGGTGCGAAGGCTGGGCTCGTTGCTCAGCTCTTTTAGCGGGATCCAGGCGGTACGGCCGTTGCCGTCGCGGATCTGGGCGTAGTTGGTGCTGTCGTTGGTCTGCAGCAGAGAGACCTGCTCCCCGGCATTAATGGTTCCCTGGAGGCGATAATTATCGCCAGGACCGGTGCGGACCCAGGTGTTCAGTTCATCAGAAACATAGCGTTTTTCTTCTGCATGAACCGCCGTAGCGGCGCTAAGCGCCAGCAAAGTTATCGTAATCAGGCGTAATTTAGGCATCAGGTCATCGTTTGGTCATAAAAAGTTGAACGATAGTAGTGGCATCACCATAGCGACGCAAAGTTTTCCGCCACAATCGGAAACATCCAGGAGGTGGCCCGGCAAATTGCGCATTGCATGGCGATTCGCCGCAAAATATTATCTACTGACAAGAAATATCGGCGTTAGTTCGCCGTATTTTCCCTGCAGAGCACAGAAGCGGAAGAATTCAGTTATGGCGCAAGAAATCGAATTAAAATTTATCGTCTCCGACAGCGGTGTGGAAACACTGCGTCAGCACCTTAATACGCTCAATGCGCAGCATACGCCCGCAGGACAGCTGCTCAATATTTATTATGAAACGGCGGATAACTGGCTGCGTCGTCACGATATGGGGCTGCGTATTCGCGGCGATCGCGGTCGTTACGAAATGACGCTGAAAATTGCCGGACGAGTGGTGGGTGGGCTGCATCAGCGCCCGGAGTACAACATCCCGCTGGAGAAACCGGAGCTGGCCCTGAGCCTGCTGCCGGCGGAAGTCTGGCCGCAGGGCGAACTGCCTGCCGAGCTGGAGAACAGCGTACAGCCGCTCTTCAGCACTGATTTTGAACGTGAAAAATGGGTGGTCAGCGAAGGCGATAGCCAGATTGAGATCGCCCTCGATCGCGGCGAGGTAAAGGCCGGTGAGCATCAGGAAACGATTTGTGAACTGGAGCTGGAGCTGTTGTCCGGCAATACCGCCGATCTCCTGACCCTTGCCCGTGGTCTGCTGGATACCGGCGCGCTGCGTCAGGGAAGCCTGAGCAAGGCGGCGCGAGGCTACCATCTGGCCCAGGGCAACGGCGAACGGTCGCCGATCGCGCTGGATATCCTGCCGGCCATCGCGAAGGCCAGCGTCGAGCAGGGAATGGAGGCGGCGCTGGAAAATGCCCTGGCCCACTGGCTCTATCATGATGAAGTCTTGAGCCGCGGCAACCCGGCGGCAAAAGGCGAAATTCTGCGCGCGATTGCCCGCCTGCGCCATACGCTGGCGCTGTTTGGCGGCATCGTACCGCGTAAAGCCAGCGCGGCGCTGCGCGAGCAGCTGAGCGCAGCGGAAGCGGCGCTGTCAGAGGCCGAAAATGCGCAGGCGGCGCTGTTCAGCATTGCCGCAGTGAGAGCGAAGCTGATGCTGACGGAATGGCTGGTAAGCCGCGGCTGGCGCGAGTTCCTCAACGAGAATGGGCAGAAGAAAATTGCCGGATCTTTTAAACGCTTTGCCGATATTCAGCTTTCGCGGGCGGCGGCAGAATTAAAAAATACCTTCCTGCAGTCGCTGGGCGACGAATATGAAGGTCAGCTTCCGCGGCTGGCGCGCGAAATCGACACTGTTCAGCTGTTAGCCGGCGCTTACGCCGAGGCCGCATCGCCGTGGCTGGAAAACTGGAAAGAGCTTCGCCGGGCCGTTGAGCATCGGGACAGCAGCGTCATTGAATATTTCCGTCGCCAGGCGCTGGCCGCGGAACCGTTCTGGCTGCATAGTGGAAAACGATAATTTCAGGCCAGGGAGACCCCTATAATGCCGCTTTCTTCGCAGTTACAGCAGCACTGGCAGACGGTTGTAGACCGACTACCAGCGGATTTTCCATTATCCACGTTAAGTCCGCAGGCGCAGTCGGTTATGGCGTTCAGCGATTTCGTCGAGCAGAGCCTGATCGCCCAGCCGCAGTGGCTGGCTGAGCTGGAGAGCTCGCCGCCGGAAGCGGATGAGTGGCGTCACTATGCCGACTGGCTGCAGGCGGCGCTGGCGGAGGTGAATGACGAAGCGGCGCTGATGCGCGAGCTGCGCCTGTTCCGCCGCCGGATTATGGTGCGCATCGCCTGGGCGCAGGCGCTGTCGCTGGTCAGCGAAGAGAGTAGTTTGCAGCAGCTTAGCGCGCTGGCGGAGACGCTGATTGTCGCCGCCAGGGACTGGCTATATGACGCCTGCTGCCGGGAGTGGGGAACGCCCTGCAGCGCCGAAGGCAAGCCGCAGCCGCTGCTGATCCTCGGGATGGGTAAACTCGGCGGAGGAGAGCTCAACTTCTCTTCCGATATCGACCTGATTTTTGCCTGGCCGGAGCACGGCGCAACCCGCGGCGGGCGCCGCGAGCTGGATAACGCCCAGTTCTTTACCCGCCTCGGCCAGCGTTTAATTAAGGCCCTCGATCAGGCCACCCAGGACGGCTTTGTCTACCGCGTCGATATGCGCCTGCGCCCGTTTGGCGACAGCGGCCCGCTGGTGCTGAGCTTCGCCGCGCTGGAGGATTACTACCAGGAGCAGGGGCGAGACTGGGAGCGCTATGCGATGGTTAAGGCGCGGATCATGGGCGATAACGAAGGCATCTATGCCAGCGAGCTGCGCGCCATGCTGCGGCCGTTCGTCTTCCGCCGCTACATTGACTTCAGCGTGATCCAGTCGCTGCGTAATATGAAAGGGATGATTGCCCGCGAGGTTCGCCGCCGCGGGCTGAAGGACAATATCAAGCTCGGCGCCGGCGGGATCCGCGAAATTGAATTTATCGTCCAGGTATTTCAGCTGATCCGCGGCGGCCGCGAGCCTGCGCTGCAGCTGCGGGCGCTGCTGCCAACCCTGGCGGCTATCGAGGAGCTGCATCTGCTGCCGGAAGGCGATGCTTCCCGGCTGCGCGAGGCCTACCTGTTTTTACGTCGTCTCGAAAACCTGCTGCAAAGCATTAACGATGAACAGACGCAAACTCTGCCGCAGGATGAGCTCAACCGCGCTCGCCTGGCGTGGGGAATGCACGTTGCCGACTGGGCGACGCTCAGCGCGCAGCTGGAAGAGAAAATGGCCAGCGTCAGGCGGGTATTCAACGATCTGATTGGCGATGACGAAGCGCAGTCGCCGGATGAACAGCTTGCCGAGTACTGGCGCGAGCTGTGGCAGGACGCGCTGGAGGAGGATGATACGAGCCCGGCACTGGCGCACCTCGATGATACCGATCGGCGCAGCGTGCTGGCGCTGATCGCCGATTTCCGCAAAGAGCTCGACAGGCGCACCATTGGCCCGCGCGGGCGGCAGGTGCTGGATCAGCTGATGCCGCATCTGCTCAGCGAAGTGTGCGCGCGCGCGGATGCGCCGGTGCCGCTGGCGCGCATTACGCCGCTGCTGACCGGCATCGTGACCCGCACGACCTATCTTGAGCTGCTCAGCGAGTATCCCGGTGCGCTCAAGCACCTGATCTCCCTGTGCGCCGCCTCGCCGATGGTCGCCAGCCAGCTGGCGCGCCACCCGCTGCTGCTGGACGAACTGCTGGACCCCAATACGCTCTATCAGCCGACGGCGACCGACGCCTATCGCGATGAGCTGCGCCAGTATTTACTGCGCGTACCGGAAGAGGACGAAGAGCAGCAGCTGGAGGCGTTGCGCCAGTTCAAGCAGGCGCAGCTGCTGCATATTGCCGCCGCAGATATCGCCGGCACGCTGCCGGTGATGAGAGTGAGCGATCACTTAACCTGGCTGGCCGAGGCGATGATCGATGCGGTGGTCCAGCAGGCGTGGATGCAGATGGTGGCGCGCTATGGCCAGCCGACGCACCTGCGCGACCGTCAGGGGCGCGGCTTTGCCGTCGTCGGCTACGGCAAGCTGGGCGGCTGGGAGCTGGGCTACAGCTCCGATTTGGATCTGGTATTCCTCCATGATTGCCCGCAGGAGGCCATGACCGACGGCGAACGCGAGATTGACGGCCGCCAGTTCTATCTGCGGCTGGCGCAGCGCATTATGCATCTCTTCAGCACCCGCACCTCTTCAGGGATCCTCTATGAAGTGGATGCCCGCCTGCGTCCGTCGGGCGCAGCGGGCATGCTGGTCACCACCACCGATTCCTTCGCCGACTATCAGCAAAATGAAGCCTGGACCTGGGAACATCAGGCGCTGGTCCGCGCGCGGGTGGTCTACGGCGATCCCGAGCTGCAGACCCGGTTTGATGAGATCCGCCGCGCGATCCTCACCCGCCAGCGCGAGGGGGCGACTTTGCAGACCGAGGTGCGGGAAATGCGCGAAAAAATGCGCGCCCATCTTGGCAATAAGCAGCGCGATCGCTTTGATATTAAAGCCGATGCCGGCGGGATCACCGATATTGAATTTATCACCCAGTATCTGGTCTTACGCTATGCCCACGACAAGCCGAAGCTGACGCGCTGGTCCGATAACGTGCGCATTCTGGAGCTGCTGGCACAGAACGACATTATGGATGAAGAAGAGGCCCGGGCGTTGACCCATGCCTACACCACGCTGCGCGATGCGCTGCACCATTTGGCGCTGCAGGAGCTGCCGGGCAACGTCGCGCCGGAGGCCTTTGCTCGTGAACGTGAGCAGGTTAGCGCCAGCTGGCAGAAGTGGTTGATGGCTTAACTAAAAAACCGGGTGTGCTATTATCGCGCGCAAAGTTTGCATCTCGCAGGAGAGAGTAATGAAAGTAACGCTGCCGGAGTTTGAACGAGCAGGAGTGTTGGTGGTTGGCGATGTGATGCTGGACCGCTACTGGTATGGTCCCACCAGCCGTATTTCCCCTGAAGCCCCGGTGCCGGTGGTGAAAGTGGAAAATATCGAAGAGCGTCCCGGCGGCGCGGCAAACGTCGCGATGAACATCGCGTCGCTCGGTGCAACCTCGCGGCTGGTGGGCCTGACCGGGATTGACGATGCCGCCCGCGCGCTGAGTAAAGCGCTGGCCGACGTCAACGTGAAGTGCGACTTCGTTTCGGTGCCGACCCACCCCACCATCACCAAGCTGCGCGTGCTGTCGCGCAACCAGCAGCTGATCCGCCTCGATTTTGAAGAGGGCTTTTCCGGCGTCGATCCGCAGCCGATGCACGAGCGCATTCAGCAGGCGCTGGGCTCTATCGGGGCGCTGGTTCTGTCTGACTATGCGAAAGGCGCGCTGGCCAGCGTGCAGACGATGATTAAGCTGGCGCGGGATGCGGGCGTACCGGTGCTGATCGATCCGAAAGGCACCGAATTCGAGCGCTATCGCGGCGCCACCCTGCTGACCCCGAACCTCTCTGAGTTTGAAGCGGTGGCGGGGAAATGTAAGGACGAAGCGGAAATCGTTGAGCGCGGCCTGAAGATTATTGCTGATTTTGAACTCTCTGCGCTGCTGGTGACCCGCTCCGAGCAGGGCATGACGCTGCTGCAGCCGGGCAAACCGCCGCTGCATATGCCAACCCAGGCGCAGGAAGTGTATGACGTCACCGGCGCCGGCGATACGGTGATTGGCGTACTGGCGGCGACCCTCGCCTCAGGCAATACGCTGGAAGAGGCGTGCTATTTTGCCAACGCGGCGGCCGGCGTGGTCGTCGGCAAGCTGGGGACCTCAACCGTTTCGCCGATTGAGCTGGAAAACGCGGTGCGCGGGCGCGCTGAGACCGGTTTTGGCGTGATGAATGAAGAAGAGCTCAAGCAGGCGGTGGCCGCGGCGCGCAAGCGCGGTGAGAAAGTGGTGATGACCAACGGCGTGTTTGACATCCTGCATGCGGGCCACGTTTCGTATCTGGCAAACGCGCGCAAGCTGGGCGATCGCCTGATTGTGGCGGTTAACAGCGATGCGTCGACAAAACGTCTGAAAGGGGAGTCCCGTCCGGTGAACCCGCTGGAGCAGCGGATGATTGTCCTGGGCGCGCTGGAGGCCGTTGACTGGGTGGTCTCTTTCGAAGAGGACACTCCGCAGCGCCTGATCGCCGGGATCCTGCCGGATCTGCTGGTGAAGGGCGGGGACTATAAGCCGGAACAGATCGCCGGGAGCGAAGAGGTCTGGGCAAACGGCGGCGAAGTGCTGGTGCTCAATTTTGAAGATGGCTGTTCGACCACCAACATTATCAAAAAGATCCAGAAAGATAGCGGGAAATAATATTTCCCCGCCGAGCGGCGGCTCGACCATCGTCCCGGTAAGCATCGTGCGGCCGGAAAGGTAGCGAGAAAGCCGTACTTAAAGAGGCCTGCGATCGTCCGATCGCGGGCCTTTTTTATTTAATTGATGGCGGAAATGATTCAGCGCAATAATTGTTCTTGTTTTGCGCATTTTTCGCGCAAAAAAAGTTAACGTAAGGATAAATACTGAAGTCAGTAAAGCATATGACCACTCAGAACACCCACAGCTGAAGGAGTATGCGGATGAACCATAACGAACTGTATTCAATGAAGAATTTTGACTTTCTGGCGCTGAGCTTTGCCAGGATGCACGCGCAGGGCCACGTCGTCGATCTCGAGGCCATTGTCGGCAATATGGATGAGGATCATCGTGAATGGTTTTGCCAGCGCTATGCGCTCTACTGTCGTCAGGTTAGCCAGCCAGAGACGCCGGCGACAGAGCTGGAACACTGATACAACAACGGGCCTGATGGCCCGTTTTTTTACTGCTTCTCTTCGACGCTCGGCGCGGCCGTTCGGCTTTCCAGATCGCTAATGCGCTGTTCGAGTAGCGCCAGCTTTTCGCGCGTGCGCAGCAGCACCTGAGTCTGCACGTCAAACTCTTCACGGCTGACCAGATCGAGGCGGGTCAGCTGCGACTGGAGCACCTGACGGATCTTTTTCTCGACGTCTTCCCCAAGGTCACGAAGGCCTTTCGGCATCGATTCATGGACCTGGCGGGCGATTTGTTCAATTTTTTTCGGGTCAATCATGATGGTTTCCTGCTCTGGTCGATTTACCGTCCATTGTAGTGCGATCGGCGCCGCCTATAAACCAGAAATGTTTGAAGCTTATGCATTGCCGAGGATAATCAATAGCGTTATAGTTACTTTGCTTATTCTCAGGGCGGGGCGAAATTCCCCACCGGCGGTAAATCAACCCTAGCGTTGAAAGCCCGCGAGCGCTTTTTGCGAAAGCAAAAAGGTCAGCAGATCCGGTGTAATTCCGGGGCCGACGGTTAGAGTCCGGATGGGAGAGAGTAACGGCTCAGTCGGATTGCGATCCGCTTGCGTTGACTTTTTTGCCGCTTAACCCGGCACTCCTAAGACTGCCCTGATTCTGGTAACCATAATTTTAATGAGGTTTTTTTACCATGAATCAGACGCTCCTTTCCTCTTTTGGTACCGCTTTTGAACGCGTAGAACACGCGTTAAATGCACTGCGCGAAGGCCGCGGTGTGATGGTACTTGACGATGAAGACCGTGAAAATGAAGGCGATATGATTTTCGCCGCCGAAACCATGACCGTTGAGCAGATGGCGCTAACCATTCGCCACGGCAGCGGTATTGTTTGCCTGTGCCTGACCGATGAACGCCGCAAGCAGCTCGACCTGCCGATGATGGTGGAAAATAACACCAGCGCCTACGGTACCGGCTTCACCGTGACCATCGAAGCCGCAGAAGGCGTCACGACCGGCGTATCCGCGGCCGACCGCGTCACCACCGTGCGCGCCGCGATTGCCGATGGCGCAAAACCTTCTGACCTCAATCGCCCTGGCCACGTATTCCCGCTGCGCGCCCAGGCGGGCGGCGTGCTGACCCGCGGCGGCCACACCGAAGCCACTATCGATCTGGTGACTCTCGCAGGCTTCAAGCCAGCGGGGGTTCTGTGTGAGCTGACTAACGACGATGGCTCGATGGCCCGCGCGCCGCAGTGCATCGAATTTGCTCAGCAGCACAATATGGCCGTGGTCACTATTGAAGATCTGGTGGCCTATCGCCGCGAGCACGAGCGTAAAGCCAGCTAATCCGGCTTCGCTGTACTCTAAAGCCCACTTAACCGTGGGCTTTGTTGTTTTTGGCGCTAGCCAATGCCCATCGCCTGCAGGGCCACGAGGCTAAATCCCATCACCGACATACCGCACAGCACGCCATAGCTTGGGTTGCTTTGCGGATCGATCTCTTTTGCCAGCGGCATGAGCTCATCCACCGACAGCGCCACCATAATCCCGGCGACGGCGGCCATAATGGCGCCCATCACCACCGACGACACCAGACTGCCGAGGATCAGCCAGGCCAGCAGGCCGCCGAGGATCTCGGCCATTCCGGAGAGTCCGGCCCAGAAAACCGCCTTGCGGCGCGAACCCGTTGCGGCATACACCGGGCCGGCAACCGCCAGCCCTTCCGGAATGTTATGCAGGGCGACCGCCAGCGCGACGCCCATGCCCAGCTCCAGGTTATTGCTGGCCGTCACAAAGGTGGCGATGCCCTCCGGGAAGTTATGCAGGCTGATACCGAGGGTTAGCAGAATGGCGGCGCGGCGCAGATTGCGCGGGCGCGGGACGCCGGGCGACATCAGATCCTGCGGATGAGCGTGCGGCAGCATACGGTCCAGCGCAAAGTAGCCCAGCAGGCCGATAACAAACATGCCGTAACCGAGCAGCGCCGACATCCCCTCGGCGTTCAGCGCGGCGGGCAGCATCTCCATCAGCGAAATAAGCAGCATGATCCCGGCGGCGAAACCGAGAGAAAAACCCAGCAGACGGTTGGACGGTTTCTGACCCAGTACGCCGAAAATCGCGCCGATAAAGGTGGCGCTACCGGCCAGCAGGGTCAATATGAGAGGGGATGACATCACTCAGCTCCTTTGATAATGATTATCATTCATAATATCCATCTTACCCGATGGCAGCGAGAGGGAAATGACGCCTTTACTGCGGCTTACATTCAAATTTTCTGATGATGATCATCATGCTTATCTGAGTTTATCCTGATGCAAAAACGCGTAATGTGAAGGCATTAAATCTCCTCTACTCAAGGATATCATCATGTCCCTTACCCGAATGCCAGCGTTGTTTTTAGGCCACGGCAGCCCGATGAACGTGCTGGAAGATAACATCTATACCCGCGCCTGGCGGCATCTGGGCGAAACGCTACCGCGTCCGCGGGCGATTGTGGTGGTCTCCGCCCACTGGTTTACGCGCGGTACCGGCGTCACGGCGATGGAAGCACCGAAAACGATCCACGATTTTGGCGGCTTCCCGCAGGCGCTGTACGATACGCACTATCCGGCTCCGGGCTCTCCTGAGCTGGCGCAGCGCCTGGTTGAGCTGCTGGCACCCGTGCCGGTGACGCTGGATAAAGAAGCCTGGGGCTTCGACCACGGCTCGTGGGGCGTGCTTATCAAGATGTATCCGGATGCCGATATTCCGATGGTGCAGCTGAGCATCGACAGCAGCAAGCCGGCGGCCTGGCACCTCGAGATGGGGCGCAGGCTGGCGGCGTTGCGCGATGAAGGCATTATGTTGATTGCGAGCGGTAACGTGGTGCATAACCTGCGCACGGCGCGCTGGCATGGCGAAAGCACGCCGTATCCCTGGGCGGAATCGTTTAACGAGTATGTGAAAACGAACCTGGCCTGGAAAGGGCCGACGGAGGAACACCCGCTGGTGAACTATCTGGCGCACGAGGGCGGATCGCTCTCAAACCCGACGGCGGAACACTTCCTGCCGCTGCTGTACGTGCTGGGTGCCTGGGACGGTGAAGAGCCGATTTCCGTGCCGGTAGAAGGAATGGAAATGGGGTCGCTAAGCATGCTGTCAGTGCTGGTCGGCGCGTAGCGGGAAAGTGCAGATGCCCCGGCAGGCGTAATGCCGCCGGGGCAGGAGACTACTCGACAAAAATATGCGGATAGAAGCGTGAAAGATCCTGGGTGATCAGCGCCCGGTCTTCGCGAACGCCGATCCCGGCTGGCTTATCGTTGATCAGCCAGCTGCCGATCAGCGTATAGCTATCGCCAAACTTCGGCAGCGGATAGAACTCCTGCACGATGGTACCTTCTTCACCGTACGGGCCTTCGACCGCTTCCACCACCTTGCCGTTTTCAACGATCGACACGTTTGCGCCTTCGCGGGAGAAAATCGGCTTGATGACGTACTTCTCCATTTCAGGATGCGCGTCTTCGCTGAACCAGGATGCCAGCAGGTTAGGGTGATTCGGGAACATCTTCCACAGCAGCGGCAGCAGCGCTTTGTTGGAGATAATGCTCTTCCATGCCGGCTCAAGCCAGCGTACGCCGGCATCTTCCAGCTTGGTGGAGAAGACCTCGCGCAGCATATACTCCCACGGATAAAGCTTGAACAGATTGCCGATGACCTGATCCTGAACGTCGGTAAACTGGCCCTTTTCGCCGAGGCCGATATCTTCGATATAGAGGAATTCGGTGGTGACGCCAGCTTCGGCCGCGCAGTCCTGCAGATACTGTACGGTACCGCGATCCTCTTCGGTATCGCGGCAGCACGCCATATGCAGCAGCTGGAAGCCAAACTGTTCCCGGAGCTCGGTAAAGCGCTCAATCAGCTTTTCCTGCAGGCTGTTGAACTGGTCGCTGCCTGCCGGCAGCTGGCCGGCGTTGAGCTGATCTTCCAGCCAAATCCACTGAAAGAACGCCGCCTCATACAGTGAGGTTGGCGTATCGGCGTTGTTCTCCAGCAGCTTGGGCTCGCCAACGCCGTCCCACGCCAGGTCGAGGCGCGAATAGAGCGACGGCTGGTTGGTTTTCCACGATTGACGCACGAAGCCCCAGGTGTGTTTGGGGATGCGGAATTTAGCCATCAGATCATCGCTGCCGATCACGGTTTCTACCGCCTGCAGGCACATCTGATGCAGCTCGGCGGTAACGTCTTCCAGTTTCTCAACCTGCGCCAGGGTCAGCTTGTAATAGGCCTCTTCGCTCCAGTACGGCTCGCCGTACATGGTATGAAAGCTAAAGCCATATTCGCTCGCTTTTTCGCGCCAGTCCGGGCGCTCCGTGATGCTGATTCTTTCCATGAGTTTTAGCCGCCCATTGAGCGTTTGGATGAGGTGGTACCTGCGGCGCTACGCTGCATGGTGGACTGTTTCGCCACCGACTCGCCGAAGCCGCCGCGGGTAACGGTGCTGGTGGTCGCAGGTTTTGGCGCCATCGCCGTCTTAGGTACGTTCATAGAACGACCCGGCTGCGCTGCGCCGTAGCTCTTGCCACCGGCATCGGTGTACTGACCATAGGCCGGGCTGGCCGGGTTTTTCGAGCTGAACAGCGGCTGCTGCGCGCCCATGCCGCCGCCCATCATGCGGCCCATCATGTAGCCGGCCATCAGCGGCATCCAGAAGCTGCCGCTGCTTTGTGCCTGAGCCTGGTTTTCCGGCGCTACGCCTGCCTGAGCCGGCGTTTGCTGGCACTGGCCTTCACCGAACTCCGCCACGCAATCTTCACGGGTGGCGTATTTTGGCGCGGTACGTTCAGCTTCTTTTGTCGCGTTATTAAAGGCGGTGGTGCACTCTGCGCCTTTGCCAGGGTTGGCCGCAGAGCAGTCATCGGCATTTTGATACAGAGAAACCGTCTCGTCGGTTTTTTCGCAGCCGGCGAGCATAAAGACGGCCGTCACGGCGAGCGCGACCGGCGTCAGATGGCGAGCGCTCCAGCTTTTGCGGAAGGAGGCATGATTAATATTTTTTGTCCGTTTCATTTTTGTCTTCCTGGACCCAGTGGTATGGCGGTTTGTTAACGCTCAGGATAGAGGATGAGTGGTGGAAAATGAAGCGACCAGGGACGGAAAGGAGGGGAAAGGAGGGGATCTTTACGTTGCCTTACGTTTAGCGCTCCGCTTAGCGGAGCGCTATGACGCAACGAAGGTTATTGGCGGAAAGGATTCGCGCTGTTGGTTTTCGTGGTGTGAACGGCTGCCGGTTTAGCCGCTGGCGCCGCGCTGCTGGCGTAGCCGTCTGCGCTGGCGTCCTGCTGCGGGGTTTCCGGCGCAACGCTATCCGGTGAGGTCGCGACAGGTTTGCCCAGCGTATTGTTCAACGCAACCAGATCCTGCTCATTCAGCGTACCGAGCGCGGACTTGATGTTCAGCTGGTTAATCAGATAGTTATAACGCGCGCTTGAGAGCTGCTGCTTGGCGTTATACAGCGTAGTTGTCGCATCCAGCACGTCAACGATGGTACGTGTACCAACGGAATAGCCGGCTTCCATCGCATCAAGGGAGCTCTGGGCAGAGACCACGGCCTGTTTGTAGGCATTGATGCTGCTGATAGAGGCGTTGATGTTATTAAAGGATGAGCGAACGGTCTGCACCACGGTGCGGTGCGAGCTTTCCAGCTGCTCGCTGGCGCCGACGAAGTTGTACTGCGCCTGTTTCACCTGCGAGTTAACCATCCCGCCCTGATACAGCGGCAGCGAGAAGCTCAGGCCGATTTTGTTCTGGCCGGCATCGTTGTCTGGCGTCGAATTATTGGAACCGCTATATCTGGAGTTGGATACGCCGGTAGAGGCGTTTAAATCCAGCGTCGGCATGTGGCCATCCTGCGCCTGGCGAATCTGTTCACGCGCCAGGTCCTGGTTCAGGCGAGCCTGCAGCAGCGACAGGTTGCGGTTTTCCGCTTCCTTCAGCAGCGCGTTCACCGTTTCCGGCTTGTTGGTTTTGAAGCCGTCAACGTTCAGCGACGACAGCTGCGGGTAGTAGTTGCCGGTCACCTGACGCAGCGATTCAACCGCGTTGTCGAGGTTGTTACGCGCGGTGACTTCGTTGGCCAGCACGGAGTCGTACTGGGAACGGGCGTTCTGCACGTCGGTAATGGCAACCAGGCCCACGTTAAAACGCTGAGTGGTCTGATCCAACTGACGATAGATCGCCTGCTTCTGCGCTTCGGTATAGGAGAGCGTATCGATGGCGCTCAGCACGTTAAAGTAGGCCGTGGCGGTGTTCAGAATCAGCGTTTGCTGATCGGTCTGATAGGTGACGTCCTGAATACCGGCCGCTTTTTCCTGCAGCGTCAGGGCGCGCCATTTTGACATATCGAACAGCGTTTGCGTGAGCTGCAGCGATCCGCTGGTGACGTTGGAGTCCTGGCCATTGGTGTCGCGATAGCCGTTGGTATAAGTATAATCTGCACCCAGACCGAGCTGAGGCAGTAACGGGCTACGTGCTTCGTTGATCTTTTCGAATGCAGCATCACGATCGGCTGCTGATTTACGCAGGTCAGGGTTGCTGATGCGCGCCTGCTGATAAACCTGCATCAGGTTTTCTGCCTGGCTTATGGCGCTGAAGCCAGTCAGGCCCAGGCCGATAAGGATGGGGAAAAATTTCTTCATTTGCATTCCTTGTTGTGAAGCATAAAGCGCTGCCCAAAAGCTAAATATATCTGCTGATTGTATAGAGTCTGTCGCCGTAAAAAGTTGGCGTTACGTGCCATCCGGCGGTAATTTGCACCAATCTAACATACGGACTGTAAAACGGTAGCCAAACGGCTTATAAATCCCTACTTTCGAATTCGCAGGACACCGACAATGAGCAAGCCCAACAAGCAGGGAATTACCTTCGCTAAAAACGATGTAGAAATTATTGCACGCGAAACGCTTTATCGTGGTTTTTTTTCGCTGGATTTATACCGCTTTCGCCACCGTCTGTTCAACGGCGGGATGAGCGGCGAAGTGACGCGCGAAATTTTTGAGCGCGGGCACGCCGCCGTCTTGCTACCCTTTGACCCGATACGTGATGAAGTTGTGCTGGTCGAGCAGATTCGCATTGCCGCCTATGATACCAGCGAGAGCCCGTGGCTGCTCGAAATGGTTGCCGGCATGATTGAAGAAGGCGAAACGCCCGAGGAGGTCGCCCGCCGTGAAGCGGTGGAGGAGGCGGGCCTTGAAGTCGGGCGGACAAAACCGGTTCTGAGCTATCTGGCCAGCCCCGGCGGCACCAGCGAGAGGCTGTCGATTCTGGTGGGGGAAGTCGATGCGACGACGGCAAAAGGCATCCACGGCCTGGCGGATGAAAATGAGGATATTCGGGTTCATGTGGTCAGTAGGGAGCAGGCCTATCAGTGGGTAGAAGAAGGGAAAATCGACAACGCAGCTTCTGTCATCGCGCTGCAATGGCTGCAGCTGCACTATCACAATTTACGTAATGAGTGGTCAAAATGAAGCGTTATACGCCTGACTTCCCTGAAATGATGCGCCTGTGTGAAACCAATTTTGCCCAGTTGCGCCGCCTGCTGCCTCGAACCGATGCAGTGGGCGATATGGCGGGCTACCAGGTGGGCAGTGCGCAGTACCGGCTAACTATCGTCGAGTCGACCCGCTACACTACACTGGTGTCGATTGAGCAAACCGCGCCGGCGGTGAGCTACTGGAGTTTACCGTCCATGACGGTACGCCTGTATCATGACGCGATGGTGGCCGAAGTGTGTTCGAGTCAGCAGATTTTTCGCTTCAAAGCGCGGTATGATTATCCTAATAAAAAGTTGCATCAACGCGACGAAAAGCATCAAATTAACCAGTTCTTAGCCGACTGGCTGAGATACTGTTTAGCACATGGAGCGATGGCGATTCCGGTTTGTTAGCGTCGTGAAACCTAAGGACACCATTTGGAAAGCCTGTTAAACCTTCCTTTGGCTGGTGAGGCCAGAGTCAGGATATTACAAATTACTGATACTCACCTGTTTGCTGAAAAACATGAAACGCTGTTAGGCATCAATACCTGGGAAAGCTATCAGGCCGTGCTGGAAGCCATCCACGCCTCGCAGCGCCAGTGCGATCTGATTGTCGCGACAGGCGATCTGGCACAGGACCACTCGGCCGCGGCCTATCAGCACTTCGCTGAGGGTATCGCGAGTTTTGCTGCGCCCTGCGTCTGGCTGCCGGGCAATCATGACTTTCAGCCGGCAATGTACAGCACGCTGCAGGAATCAGGCATTTCCCCCGCCAAGCGCGTTCTGCTCGGCGAACGCTGGCAAATACTGCTGCTGGACAGCCAGGTATTCGGCGTTCCCCACGGTGAATTAAGCGATTTTCAGCTGGAGTGGCTTGAGCACAAGCTCGCGGCAGAACCGGAACGCTATACGCTGCTGCTATTGCATCATCATCCTCTCGCCTCGGGCTGCAGCTGGCTGGATCAGCATAGCCTGCGCAACGCAGCGGCGCTCGATCGCGCGCTAGCCGCCTTTCCCCGCGTCAGGCATCTGCTGTGCGGTCATATTCATCAGGAGCTGGATCTCAACTGGGGCGGGCGACGCATGATGGCCACGCCGTCAACCTGCGTGCAGTTTAAGCCGCACTGCGACAACTTCACGCTGGATACCGTTTCTCCCGGCTGGCGCTGGCTGGATCTGCATCCCGACGGCACCCTGACGACCGAAGTTTGCCGCCTTAGCGGCGTGAAATTTCACCCGGATATCGCTTCAGAAGGATACTGATGGCTACGCTCCTCTATCTACACGGATTTAACAGCTCGCCGCGCTCGGCTAAAGCGACGGCGCTGAAGGCGTGGCTGGCGCAAAATTATCCTGAAATTAACATGGTGGTACCGGAGCTGCCGGTTTATCCCGCTGAAGCGGCGGAGCTGCTGGAAGCGATTGTTCTCGAGCACGGCGGGGAACCGCTGGGCGTTGTCGGCTCTTCGCTGGGAGGCTACTACGCAACCTGGCTATCGCAGTGTTTTATGCTGCCGACTGTGGTTGTAAACCCGGCCGTACGCCCGTTTGAGCTGCTGAACAATTTCCTCGGCCTCAATGAGAATCCGTACACGGGGCAGCAATATGTGCTAGAGTCTCGCCATATTTACGATCTCAAAGTCATGCAAATCGACCCGCTGGAATCGCCTGATTTACTCTGGCTGTTACAGCAAACGGGCGATGAAGTGCTGGATTATCGCCAGGCCGTTAGCTACTACGCTTCATGTCGGCAGACGGTAGAGGAGGGCGGCAATCATGCATTTGTCGGCTTTGAAGATCATTTCACTCAGATTATCGATTTTCTGGGCCTGCGCTAAGCATTCCTGGACTACCTACGAATACACACCATGACGCAATCTTCATACAACGCTGATGCCATTGAGGTACTCACCGGGCTAGAGCCGGTTCGCCGCCGCCCGGGAATGTACACCGACACGACACGTCCTAACCATCTTGGTCAGGAAGTTATTGATAACAGTGTGGATGAAGCACTGGGCGGCCACGCCAAACGCGTGGAAGTCATTCTTCATGCCGATCAATCGCTGGAAGTTATCGACGACGGACGAGGAATGCCGGTTGATATCCATCCTGAAGAAGGGGTTCCGGCGGTTGAGCTGATCATGTGTCGGCTGCACGCCGGCGGCAAGTTTTCCGGCAAGAACTACCAGTTCTCCGGCGGCCTGCACGGGGTGGGTATTTCGGTGGTCAACGCCCTTTCGAAGCGCGTTGAGGTTAATGTACGCCGCGACGGCCAGGTCTACAGCATTGCGTTTGAGAACGGCGATAAGGTTGAAGAGCTGCACGTCACCGGCACCTGCGGCAAGCGTAATACCGGTACCAGCGTACACTTCTGGCCGGATGAAAGCTTCTTCGACAGCCCGCGCTTCTCGGTATCGCGCCTGACCCATTTGCTCAAAGCCAAAGCCGTACTGTGCCCCGGCGTGGAGATCGTCTTCCGTGACCTGGTGAACAACAGCGAGCAGCGCTGGTGCTATGAAGATGGCCTGACGGACTATCTGCGCGAAGCGGTGAACGGCCTGCCGCTGCTGCCGGAACAGCCGTTTGTCGGCAACTTCTCCGGTGAAACCGAAGCGGTCGACTGGGCGCTGCTGTGGCTGCCGGAAGGCGGCGAGCTGCTCACCGAAAGCTACGTCAACCTGATCCCGACCATGCAGGGCGGGACGCACGTTAACGGCCTGCGCCAGGGCCTGCTGGAGGCGATGCGCGAGTTCTGCGAATATCGCAATATTCTGCCGCGCGGCGTCAAGCTCTCGGCGGAGGATATCTGGGATCGCTGCGCCTACGTGCTGTCGGTAAAAATGCAGGATCCGCAGTTCGCCGGCCAGACCAAAGAGCGCCTCTCCTCGCGCCAGTGCGCGGCCTTCGTCTCCGGCGTGGTAAAAGACGCCTTTAGCCTGTGGCTGAACCAGAACGTTCAGGCCGCGGAGCTGCTGGCCGAAATGGCGATTTCCAGCGCCCAGCGCCGGATGCGCGCGGCCAAGAAGGTGGTGCGTAAAAAGCTGACCAGCGGCCCTGCGCTGCCGGGCAAGCTGGCGGACTGTACCGCCCAGGATCTCAACCGTACCGAGCTGTTCCTCGTGGAAGGGGACTCGGCGGGCGGCTCTGCCAAGCAGGCGCGCGATCGTGAGTATCAGGCGATCATGCCGCTGAAGGGCAAGATCCTCAATACCTGGGAGGTCTCCTCCGATGAAGTGCTGGCCTCGCAGGAGGTGCACGATATTTCGGTGGCGATCGGTATCGATCCGGATAGCGATGATTTGAGCCAGCTGCGCTACGGCAAGATCTGTATCCTCGCGGATGCGGACTCCGACGGCCTGCACATCGCCACGCTGCTCTGCGCGCTGTTCGTTAAGCACTTCCGCACGCTGGTCAAGCACGGACACGTCCACGTGGCGCTGCCGCCGCTGTACCGCATTGACCTCGGCAAAGAGGTTTACTACGCGCTGACGGAAGAAGAGAAAGCCGGGGTGCTTGAGCAGCTCAAGCGCAAGAAGGGTAAGCCGAACGTTCAGCGCTTTAAAGGGCTGGGCGAAATGAACCCGATGCAGCTGCGTGAAACCACGCTTGACCCCAATACCCGCCGCCTGGTTCAGCTGATTATCAGCGATGAGGACGAGCAGCAGACCAACGCGATGATGGATATGCTGTTAGCCAAGAAGCGCTCGGAAGATCGCCGCAACTGGCTGCAGGAAAAAGGCGATATGGCGGATATTGAAGCCTGATCCGGCTGACCGCGGTAAGCATACAAAAAAGGGAGCCAGTGGCTCCCTTTTTGCTGGCCGGCATAGCGCAGGCCAGCGGATCTACTTATTGACTTAAACGCCCGGCTGCAGGATGCGAATGCTGGTTTCCAGCACGTCGCCCTTCACCGCTTCGCCGTACGCTTTCATATGCGGGGTTTGCAGGTGCGCTTCGAGATGCGCCACGCTTTCCCACTGCTCAACCATGACGATAGAGTCAGGCGAAGTGGTCTGAAAACTGACGCCAGCGGCGTGGTCAACCAGCGGCGCATAGCCGTGGCAGCCCTCTTCCTGCAAAACCGCAGGAATAATTTTTGCGAACTGATCGAGCACCGCCTGGCGATGGTGCTGGCCAGGGCGGGTGCGAATTTCTGCAATCACTGTCAACATGATGTACTCAACTCCTTCTGTATGTAGATCTTTAGTTAACCAAAAATCTGCGCCAGATGCTTGCGATATTCTGCGATGTAATGCGGAACATCAGGCATTTTAATCACGTCGTTGGCGATAAACGTCGGCAGGGCGGTCATGCCGAGGAACTGATTGGCTTTGTGGAACGGCAGGTAAACGCCGTCAACGCCGACGCCGTGGAAGAACTGCTCTTCATCGGTAAAGGCGTCCATCGGGGCGTTCCAGGTCAGGGAGAGCATGTAGCGCTTGCCCTGAATTAAACCGCCTGAGCCATATTTTTTGCTGGCATCGGAGCGGGTGCGGCCGTCGCTGGCGTACAGCGAGCCGTGGCCTTCGGTGAAGACATCATCGATATACTTTTTCACGGTCCAGGGCGCGCCCATCCACCAGCCCGGCATTTGCCAGATGATGACGTCGGCCCAGAGGAAATTTTGTACTTCTGCTTTAACGTCGTATTCGCTTTCGGCGCGGACGATTTTAACATCATGCCCGGCGTCGCGCAGATACCCATCCGCGACCTCGGTCAGGGTGTCGTTCAGCTGGCCGTTAGAGTGAGCGAATTTTTTCGCTCCGTTGATAATCAGAATGTTGCTCATTTTTTACCCCTGGCGTTTCAATTTTGTCGACTATTTTACCCCGCAGGGCGGGGCGGTAAAATGAGCAAAATGTGCAAAGTCTTTTGCTTTTTTCGCAATAATCACGCTACCAGCCGACCCGCACTTCAAAGCCGCCGTCGGGAGCATTACCGAAGGTGACGGTCATGCCGTGCAGGGCGGCAATACGCCGGACGATAGACAGCCCCAGTCCGCTGCCCGGCGCATCCTGGCCGGGAGGGCGATAAAAGCGCTCGCCGAGACGCGCCAGCGCTTCGGCGCTGATACCCGGGCCGTTATCGCAAACGCGAAATCCGCGGGCGTCGAGGGTAATATCCACCCGGCTTCCGCGCGGGCTGTAGCGCACGGCGTTATCCAGCAGGTTACGCACCAGCAGGCCAAGCAGCAGCGGCTGACCCACGTGCGTCACCTGCGCGGCATGCGGATGCAGACGCAGCTCGATGCCCGCCTGCTGCGCCGGATGGTACATCTCCATCACCGCCGACTGGAGCAGCTCGTTGATGGCAACGCTATCCACGTCCTCGAGCGCGGCCAGGGAGTCGAGGCGCGACAGGGTCAGGAGCTGATCGACCAGCCGGGTTGCGCGATCGATCCCGACGTGCAGCTGCGCCAGCGCTTTTTCACATCCCTGAGGGTCGTCCATCGACAGCTGGGCAACCTCGGTTTGCACCTTCAGCGCCGCCAGCGGACTGCGCAGCTCGTGGGCGGCGTCGGAGGTAAAGCGGCGCTCGCGGATCATGGTGTCGTGAGTTCGGGCAAACAGCTGATTGAGCGCATCGACCAGCGGGCGGACTTCGCTGGGGATACTATCGACGTTAAGCGATTCCGCCGAGTCCGGCGCGCGCAGGCGCAGGGTGCGGGCGAGCCGCTTCAGCGGCGCCAGCTCCCGGCTGAGCAGGACGATCAGCAGCAGGAACATCAGCGGCAGCGCCACCAGCCAGGGGGTGAGCTGGGAGGTGACGATATCCAGCGCCATCTCCCGGCGATAGTCCCACTCCTGGCCGACGACAATGCGGTAGCGGCCATCGGCGGTGGTGAGCTGCAGGAAGCGCCACTCATCGTCATCGTTACGCAGATAGCCGTCACTGAAGCCTTCCCGCAGCCTATTCCACGGAATATCTTCGCCGTTTTCGCCATCGTGCAGCACCATGTTGCCGTCGGTGGTGAAGATGGCGAAGGCCAGGGCGTCGTCGTCAAGGTGGCCATGCCTGACCTTCTTTTTCACCCGTACCTGCGGGGGAGCGGTATGCAGCTCATCGAAATTCATCGCGCTCAGACGGCGGGCAAACAGCAGCTGCTGGGTATCAAACAGCTTATCCAGCTTGTGGGCGGTCTGCTGCCAGGCAATAAACGAGGCTATTCCCCATGCCAGGCTGGTGAGCAGGAAGAAAAGTAGCGTCAGACGAACGCGCAGGCTTAGCCGACCCAGCCGCTTCATGCGTCCCCCAGGGTGTAGCCAATGCCGTGAACGGTGCGAATAAACTCGCTCCCGAGCTTGCGGCGCAGATGGTGCACGTGAACCTCCACGGCATTGCTTGAGACATCGTCATCCCAGCTATAGAGCTTTTCTTCAATGAGCTTGCGCGGCAGCACGCGCCCGGCGTTACGCATCAGCAGCTCGAGCAGGGCGAACTCTTTGGGTTTTAGCGCCAGCGGCTCCCCGGCGAGGGTGACCGTCAGGCGTCCGGGGTCGAGGGTGACGTTTCCGTGGCGCAGCTGGCTGCTGCTCTGGCCGTGGGCGCGACGGATCAGCGCCTCGAGGCGAGCGGCAACCTCAATAAGGGCGAAAGGCTTACACAGATAGTCATCGGCGCCGAGCCGAAACCCTTCGACCCGCTGGCTGAGCGCATCGCGCGCGGTGAGGATCAGCACCGGCTCGTGGTGACCTTTATCGCGCCATTCGCGCAGGATATCGAGACCGTCGATGCCGGGCAGCGTCAAATCAAGGATGACCGCGTCATAGGGAGCGGCGTAGAGCGCGGCTTTTCCCTCTTCACCGCGCGTGAACCAGTCGATGCTAAAGCCCATTTTGCTCAGCCCGGCCTTGATGCCGTCGCCGATGAGTTTGTCGTCTTCCACCACTAAAATACGCATTGGCCTGCTCCTGTGGCTCGCGGATGTATGCGCAGTAAAACGCGTTGCGGCGCGTTCTGTACAGCAATAAAATTTCTTTTTTCCGCTTAAGAAGTTGTTAAGTTCTGCCAGGCTTAATAGTGACGATATCAACATAAAGGGAGAACACATCATGAAGAAAATCGCCGCAATTACCGCAATCGTTGCTTTAGTTTCTATGCCGGTGCTGGCCGCCGAGCAGGGTGGTTTTTCCGGCCCTGGCGCCGCGCAAACCAGCCAGACAACCGCGCAAAAAGGCGGCTTTGTGGGCCCGAACGGCAGCGTGACGACGGTGGAGAATGCCAAATCCCTGCGTGACGACACCTGGGTGACCCTGCGCGGTAAAATCGTTGAGCGCATTTCCGACGATCTTTACAAATTCCAGGATGCCTCCGGGACGGTGAATGTCGATATTGACCACAAGCGCTGGAATGGCGTCACCGTGACCCCGAAGGATACGGTCGAAATTCAGGGTGAGGTCGATAAGGACTGGAACTCGGTGGAAATCGACGTGAAGCAGATAAGCAAAGTCGCCCCGTAAAGCCTCTGAGCGGGGCGCCGCTGCCGCTCCGCGTAGCAGAATCCTCAACCGGTCTAACGCCCTGTGACTCAGGGCGTTAGATAGGGTATTATCGCGGGTAGTTTTGCCGTCCGAACGGTCGGTACCCAGATTGAGGATTCACGATTAATGAGCGATATGGCAGAGCGCCTTGCGCTGCATGAATTTACGGAAAACGCCTACCTGAATTATTCCATGTACGTCATCATGGACAGGGCGTTGCCGTTCATTGGCGATGGCCTGAAACCGGTCCAGCGGCGCATCGTTTATGCGATGTCCGAACTGGGTCTGAACGCCACCGCTAAATTCAAAAAATCCGCGCGCACCGTCGGCGACGTGCTGGGTAAATATCACCCGCACGGCGATAGCGCCTGCTATGAGGCGATGGTGCTGATGGCGCAGCCGTTCTCTTACCGCTACCCGCTGGTGGACGGTCAGGGCAACTGGGGCGCCCCGGACGATCCCAAATCCTTCGCTGCGATGCGTTATACCGAATCCCGCCTGTCAAAGTATGCGGAGCTGCTGCTGGGCGAGCTGGGTCAGGGAACCGTTGACTGGGTACCTAACTTTGACGGTACGATGCAGGAGCCGAAAATGCTGCCTGCGCGTTTGCCGAATATTCTGCTCAACGGCACCACCGGTATCGCCGTGGGGATGGCCACCGATATTCCGCCGCACAACCTGCGCGAAGTGGCCAAAGCGGCCATCACCCTGATTGAAAAGCCGCAGACCTCGCTCGACGAACTGCTGGATATCGTTCACGGGCCGGACTACCCCACCGAAGCTGAAATCATCACCCCGCGCGCCGAGATCCGCAAAATCTATCAGAACGGTCGCGGCTCGGTTCGCATGCGTGCGGTGTGGAAAAAAGAGGACGGCGCGGTGGTGATTAGCGCCCTGCCGCATCAGGTTTCCGGCGCCCGCGTGCTGGAGCAAATCGCCGCCCAGATGCGCAATAAAAAGCTGCCGATGGTTGACGATCTGCGCGACGAGTCGGATCACGAAAACCCGACCCGCCTGGTTATCGTCCCGCGCTCTAATCGCGTGGATATGGATCAGGTCATGAACCATCTGTTCGCGACCACCGATCTCGAAAAAAGCTACCGCATCAACCTGAATATGATTGGCCTGGACAACCGTCCGGCGGTCAAAAACCTGCTGGAGATCCTGACGGAGTGGCTCACCTTCCGTCGCGATACCGTCCGTCGCCGCCTGAACTATCGTCTGGAGAAGGTGCTCAAGCGCCTGCACATCCTCGAAGGTTTGCTGGTTGCGTTCCTCAACATCGATGAAGTTATCGAAATCATCCGCCACGAAGATGAGCCCAAGCCGGCCCTGATGTCGCGCTTTGGCATCAGCGAAACGCAGGCGGAAGCAATCCTCGAACTGAAGCTGCGTCATCTCGCCAAACTGGAAGAGATGAAAATTCGCGGCGAGCAGGGCGAGCTGGAAAAAGAGCGCGATCATCTGCAGGCTATTCTGGCGTCCGAGCGCAAGATGAATAACCTGCTGAAGAAAGAGCTGCAGGCCGACGCCGACGCGTTTGGCGACGACCGCCGTTCGCCGCTGCGCGAGCGTGAAGAAGCGAAGGCGATGAGCGAGCACGATATGCTGCCGTCCGAACCGGTGACCATCGTGCTGTCGCAAATGGGCTGGGTGCGCAGCGCCAAAGGCCATGACATTGACGCTCAGGGGCTAAGCTACAAGGCGGGAGACAGCTGGAAGGCGTCGTCGAAGGGCAAGAGCAACCAGCCGGTGGTATTTATCGATACAACCGGGCGCAGCTACGCCATCGATCCGATTACCCTGCCGTCGGCCCGCGGCCAGGGCGAGCCGATTACCGGCAAGCTCACGCTGCCGCCGGGCGCCAGCGTCGAACATATGCTGATGGAAGGTGACGACCAGAAGCTGCTGATGGCCTCTGACGCCGGCTACGGCTTTGTCTGCACCTTCAACGACCTCGTCGCGCGCAACCGCGCCGGTAAGGCACTAATCTCGCTGCCGGAAAATGCGCGGGTGATGCCGCCGCTGGTGATTGAAAACGAGTCCGACATGCTGCTGGCCATCACCTCTGCCGGACGCATGCTGATGTTCCCGGTCAGCGATCTGCCGCAGCTGTCGAAAGGCAAAGGTAATAAAATCATCAATATTCCGTCTGCGGATGCCGCTTCCGGTCAGGATGGCCTGGCGCACCTGTTCGTGCTGCCGCCGCAGAGTACGCTGACGATCCACGTCGGTAAACGGAAGATCAAGCTGCGTCCGGAAGAGCTGCAAAAAGTCACCGGCGAGCGCGGTCGCCGCGGTTCGCTGATGCGCGGGCTGCAGAAAATCGATCGTGTGGACGTTGATTCGCCTCATCGCGCCTCGGCGGGCGATAGCGAAGAGTAATACGGGCACCCGCCTCCCCAGGGAGGCGGGTGTTAACATTTGCCGCCAAATCGTTGTTTATTCGGCCGTTGCGATTAACAATAGACGCAAAATCATTCAAGATATGCCGGGGTAGTCAGTCGCTCCCGGCGTCTTCAACGGGCGAATAACGAATCTGTATCCTGATTAATACCAGCGGCGGTCCGCAAGGGCCGGACAGGGCAGCCTGCGCGCAAGCAGCCTGCGGTATAACGGGTATTATTCTCGGCGGTTTGGGTTTTAGAGGTAGCTATGCTATTTATTTTTCGACTAATTATCGTTGTTATTTACTGTATCTTTGTGTGCATATTTGGCTGTATTTACTGCTTGTTCAGCCCGCGTAACCCGAAACACGTGGCGACCTTTGGTCATCTTTTTGGTCGACTCTCTCCGGTATTCGGCCTGAAGGTGGAAACGCGCAAGCCCGCCGGAGCGGAAAGCTACGGCAACGCGATATACATCGCTAATCACCAGAACAACTATGATATGGTGACGGCGGCAAACATCGTGCAGCCGCCTACCGTCACCGTGGGTAAAAAGAGCCTGCTGTGGGTGCCGTTCTTTGGCCTGCTGTACTGGCTGACGGGAAACCTGCTGATCGACCGTAATAACCGGACCAAGGCGCACGGAACCATCGCCCAGGTGGTGGATACGTTTAAAAAACGCAAAATATCTTTTTGGATGTTCCCGGAAGGTACGCGCAGCCGCGGCCGCGGCCTGCTGCCGTTTAAAACCGGCGCTTTTCACGCGGCAATCGCCGCTGGCGTGCCGATTATTCCGGTATGCGTTTCCAATACATCGAATAAAATTAAGCTCAATCGCCTGAATAACGGCCTGGTGATTGTTGAAATGCTGCCGCCGGTTGATACCAGCGGGTTTGGTAAAGACGGCGTGCGCGCGCTGGCGAAACACTGCCGCGAGCTGATGGCCGCGAAGATTGAAGAGCTGGATCGCGAAGTGGCTGAACGTGAAGCCGCGGGTAAGCAATAAACAGGAAACGCCGCGGTAACGCGAGCCGGTGCTAGCGGGAAATGAATTCCCTTTCTGATTTGTCAGTATTTCATGGAGTTAATATGTCACTCAGTCGGCGTCAGTTTATTAAGGTTTCAGGCGTAGCGCTGTGCGCGGGCGCCGCGCCGCTGAACGCACATGCCGCCGGCCAACAGCCAGCACTGCCGGTTCCTCCGCTGCTCGAGTCCCGCCGCGGCCAGCCGCTGTTTTTAACCCTGCAGCGCGCGCACTGGTCATTTACGCCGGGCACCCGCGCGTCGGTGTGGGGCGTGAACGGCCGCTATCTTGGGCCGACCATTCGCGTATGGAACGGCGATGACGTTAAGCTGATTTACAGCAACCGGCTGACTGAAAACGTCGCCATGACCATCCGCGGCCTGCAGGTTCCCGGCCCGCTGATTGGCGGCGCGGCGCGCATGATGTCACCGAACGCAGACTGGGCGCCGGTGCTGCCTATCCGCCAGAGCGCCTCCACCCTGTGGTACCAGGCGAATACGCCAAACCATATGGCCCAGCAGGTCTACAACGGCCTGGCAGGGATGTGGCTGGTGGAGGACGAGATCAGCAAAAACCTTCCCATTCCTAACCACTACGGCGTGGATGATTTTCCGGTCATCATCCAGGACAAGCGGCTGGATAACTTCGGCACGCCTGAATACAGCGAGCCGGGCAGCGGCGGCTTCGTCGGCGATACGCTGCTGGTGAATGGCGTACAGGGCCCTTACGTGGAGGTTTCGCGCGGCTGGGTGCGTCTGCGCCTGCTGAACGCCTCTAACTCCCGCCGCTACCAGCTGCAGATGAGCGACGGTCGACTGCTGCACGTTATCTCCGGCGATCAGGGATTTCTGCCGGCGCCGGTCTCGCTGAAGCAGCTCTCTCTGGCTCCCGGCGAGCGGCGTGAGATCCTGGTGGATATGACCAACGGTGATGAGGTGTCGATTACCTGCGGCGAGGCGGCGAGCATCGTCGATCGCATTCGCGGTTTCTTCGAGCCCTCAAGCATCCTGATTTCGACGCTGCTTTTAACCCTGCGCCCAACGGGCCTGCTGCCGCTGGTTACCGACAGCCTGCCGGTACGCCTGCTGCCGACGGAAATTTTAACCGGCACGCCGATCCGCAGCCGCGACATCTCGCTCGGCGACGATCCGGGAATTAACGGCCAGCTATGGGATCCGCAGCGCATTGATATTACCGCCCAGCAGGGCACCTGGGAGCGCTGGACGGTACGTGCCGACCGGCCGCAGTCGTTCCACATCGAAGGGGTGATGTTCCAGGTGCGCAACGTCAACGGCTCGACGCCGTTCCCGGAGGACCGCGGCTGGAAAGATACCGTCTGGATCGACGGACAGGTGGAGCTGCTGGTGTACTACACGCAGCCGTCGTGGTCGCATTTCCCGTTCCAGTTCCTTAGCCAGACCCTGGAGCTCGCCGACCGCGGCTCGATTGGCCAGATCCTGGTTAACCCGGCGCCGTAACGCCCGCAACCCTAACCGGACAACGGTTAGGGTATGAGAAAATCCTCCTTCATTTCCTGCGTCAATCCGGCTTATAATCGCCGCCCTTTGGTTATTTTTTTATCATTTTTTTTCCCGGAAGCAATATGAGCGCAATATCCCTGATCCAACCGGATCGTGACCTATTTTCCTGGCCGCAGTACTGGGCCGCCTGTTTTGGCCCCGCGCCGTTTTTACCCATGTCACGCGAAGAGATGGATCAACTTGGCTGGGATAGCTGCGACATCATCCTGGTAACCGGCGATGCGTACGTCGATCACCCAAGCTTCGGCATGGCTATCTGCGGCCGCATGCTGGAGGCGCAGGGGTTCCGCGTCGGGATTATTTCCCAACCGGACTGGAACAATAAAGATGACTTTATGCGCCTCGGTAAACCGAACCTGTTCTTCGGCGTCACCGCCGGCAACATGGACTCGATGATCAACCGCTACACCGCCGACCGCAAGCTGCGCCATGACGATGCCTATACCGCAGGCAACGTTGCCGGCAAGCGTCCAGATCGCGCCACCCTGGTCTATACCCAGCGCTGCAAAGAGGCGTGGAAAGACGTCCCGGTTATTCTCGGCGGCATTGAGGCCAGCCTGCGTCGTACCGCGCACTATGACTACTGGTCCGATACCGTGCGCCGCTCGGTGCTGGTTGATTCCAAGGCCGATATGCTGATGTTCGGCAACGGCGAGCGTCCGCTGGTAGAAGTGGCGCACCGTCTGGCCGCCGGCGAGCCGATCGCCCAGATCCGCGACGTGCGCAATACCGCCATCATGGTGAAAGAAGCGCTGCCGGGCTGGAGCGGCGTCGACTCTACCCGCCTCGATACGCCGGGTAAAATTGATCCGATCCCGCATCCGTACGGCGAAGATCTGCCGTGCGCGGATAACAAAACCGTTGAGCCGGCAAAGCAGGAGGTGAAACAGGTCACCGTTCAGCCGCCGCGCCCGAAGCCGTGGGAAAAAACCTACGTTCTGCTGCCGTCCTTTGAGAAGGTCAAAGGGGATAAGGTGCTGTACGCCCACGCGTCGCGCATTCTCCACCATGAAACCAACCCGGGCTGCGCGCGCGCGCTGATGCAAAAGCACGGCGAACGCTATATTTGGGTTAACCCGCCGGCTATTCCGCTGTCGACGGAGGAGATGGACAGCGTGTTTGCGCTGCCGTACAAGCGCGTTCCGCACCCGGCGTACGGCGATAGCCGCATCCCGGCATATGAGATGATCCGCTTCTCTATCAACATTATGCGCGGCTGCTTTGGCGGCTGTTCCTTCTGTTCGATAACCGAGCATGAAGGGCGTATTATTCAGAGCCGTTCCGAAGACTCGATCATTAACGAAATCGAAGCGATTCGCGACACGGTCCCGGGCTTCACCGGGGTCATCTCCGACCTTGGCGGCCCGACGGCCAATATGTATATGCTGCGCTGCAAGTCGCCGCGCGCGGAGCAGACCTGCCGTCGCCTGTCGTGCGTTTATCCGGATATCTGCCCGCATATGGATACCAACCACGAGCCGACGATTAATCTCTACCGCCGCGCCCGCGATCTGAAAGGTATCAAGAAAATCCTCATTGCCTCCGGCGTGCGCTACGACATTGCCGTGGAGGATCCGCGCTACATCAAAGAGCTGGCGACCCACCACGTGGGCGGCTACCTGAAGATTGCCCCTGAGCATACCGAGGAAGGCCCGCTGTCGAAGATGATGAAGCCGGGAATGGGCAGCTACGATCGCTTCAAAGAGCTGTTCGATAGCTACTCAAAACAGGCGGGTAAAGAGCAATATCTGATCCCGTACTTTATCTCCGCGCATCCGGGCACCCGCGATGAAGATATGGTGAACCTGGCGCTGTGGCTGAAGAAAAACCGTTTCCGTCTGGATCAGGTGCAGAACTTCTATCCGTCGCCGCTGGCTAACTCAACCACCATGTATTACACCGGCAAGAACCCGCTGGGCAAGATTGGCTATAAAAGCGAAGACGTGGTGGTACCGAAAGGGGATAAGCAGCGCCGCCTGCATAAAGCGCTGCTGCGCTACCACGATCCGGCAAACTGGGCGCTGATTCGCCAGGCGCTGGAGGCGATGGGCAAAAAGCACCTGATCGGCTCACGCCGCGACTGCCTGGTGCCTGCGCCAACGCTGGACGAGATGCGTGAAGCGCGTCGCCAGAATCGCCATACCCGCCCGGCCTTGACCAAGCATACGCCGGTTGAGCATCAGCGGCAGACGCCGGCCAGCGGAGCGAAAAAACGCGTTCGCTCTGCGTCCCGCTAAAATGAAGTGCCCCGGCAGCGCAAGGCTGGCCGGGGAGATGGAATAAGGGATGAGGTCGCCCGGAGCGGGCGGCCGCTGCGTTACCGTCCGGGATAACCGAAAAACCGCTCTGCGGTCAGGAAGAAAGGTTAGCCGCCAAACTGGTCAGGATCTGGCCCGAGGCGCTTGTTGATATCGAGTTTCGCCATGGCTCCCAGTTCGTCTTTATCAAGACGGAAGTCCCAGACGTTAAAGTTCTCCACGATACGCGAAGGGGTCACCGATTTAGGGATCACCACCAGGCCGTTATCGAGATGCCAGCGGATGACAATCTGCGCCGGCGTTTTGCCGTACTTATCGGCCAGCTCGCGGACGATTTTCTGATCGAATACGCCTTCGCCCCCCTGAGCCAGCGGGCTCCAGGATTCGGTCTGGATTTTATGCGTCGCGTTCCAGGCGTGTAGCTGACGCTGCTGGAGCAGGGGATGGAGCTCTACCTGATTAATCACCGGCACGACGCCGGTTTCATCAAGCAGCCGCTGCAGGTGGTGGACCTGGAAATTACAGACGCCGATGCTTTTGGCTAGCCCCTGTTTTTGGAGCTCAATCATGCCCTTCCAGGCTTCAACAAAATGGTCGATCGCCGGAACCGGCCAGTGCATTAAATAGAGATCGACGTAGTCGAGCTGCAGCTTGCTCAGACTCTCCTGCAGGGCTTCATGCGGACGTTTTTGATCGTCGTTCCAGAGCTTGGTGGTGATAAACAGCTCATCGCGAGGGACGCCAGCCTGGCTCAGAGCGCTGCCGACGCCGGCTTCGTTTTGGTACGCGGCGGCGGTGTCAAAAGAGCGATAACCGACTTCCAGCGCCTTGTGAATGGCGGAGACGACCTCCTCGTTGCCTGCTTTCCACACGCCGAGACCCAGCTGTGGCATCAGGTTGCCGTCGTGCAGTTTTATCACGGTTGGATGTGTCATGCCTTCCTCCTGTTAATGAAACTTAGCGGGGTACATTTCGCTAAGGGGTAGCATTAAGTCTGGACGAAATAGCTAAAAACGGTAGTTAAACTCCTCTACTTCGCATTCGATGACGCGAAGGAGAGGGCGTATCAGCAGGGGAAAATCAGCGTGCAGCCTCGTAAATACGGCGGCTGACGTCGAGAGTGATATCCTGGTTTTCACCGAGCTGAGTCATGCCGTGCTCTTCCAGTTTAGCCAACAGCGCCGGGATAGAGCTACCGTCAAGACCGTAGCCGCTCAGGCGAGTCGGCACGCCGAGCTGCTCGAAGAAATTGCGCGTTGCGGCGATGGCCGCGTCGATGCGCTCGTCTTCAGAACCTTCGGTAATATTCCACACGCGGGCGGCGTACTGCAGCAGCTTAGCGCGTTTGGTGTCGCGTTTTTCATTCCACAGCACCGGCAGAACGATGGCCAGGGTCTGGGCATGGTCAAGGCCGTGCATGGCGGTCAGCTCATGTCCCAGCATATGCGTTGCCCAGTCCTGCGGCACGCCGGCGCCGATCAGGCCGTTTAACGCCTGGGTCGCCGCCCACATAATGTTGGCGCGAACGTCGTAGTTTTCCGGCTCTTGCAGCGCTTTCGGGCCATCTTCAATCAGGGTCAGCAGAATGCCTTCGGCAAAGCGGTCCTGGATTTTGCCATCAACCGGGTAGGTTACGTACTGCTCCACGGTATGGACAAATGCGTCAACCACGCCGTTAGCAACCTGACGCGGCGGCAGGGTGTAGGTATAAACCGGATCGAGGATCGCAAATACCGGCTGCACGTGGGAGGACATAAAGGCGCGCTTGTCGCCGGTGGTTTTACGCGACACGACGGCGCCTTTATTGGACTCGGAGCCGGTCGCCGGCAGCGTCAGCACGGAGCCCATTGGGATGGCGCTTTTGACGTTTTGACCGTAGGTTTCGAGAATTTCCCACGGATCGACGCTTTCATCATAGTGCGCGGCTGCGGCGATAAACTTCGTCCCGTCGAGCACCGAACCGCCGCCGACGGCCAGCAGGAAGGTGATCTGCTGTTCACGGGCAATTTTGACCGCGTTCATCAGCGTTTCGTAGGATGGGTTCGGTTCAATACCGCCGAATTCCAGCACTTCAAAATCGCTCAGCGCGCTCAGGGCCTGATCCAGGACGCCGGTTTTTTTCACGCTGCCGCCGCCGTAGGTGACCAGAATGCGGGCCCCTGCCGGGATTTGATCGCGCAGGTTTTCGATGGCGCCTTTACCAAACAGGATACGGGTTGGGGTATACAGATCGAAATTATTCATTGCTCATGACCTCAATAAGAGAAAACTGCCGGCGGAGAAGATATCCCGGCCAGATGACGAACATTGTGGTCCTGTCATCCGTTCCCCTCAATGCACATTCCTGCCGATGTCTTGCCCATTTCTCCGTGGGGCTGGAGAAAAGGCAGCGGAGTGCGCACAATAGAGACGTGGAAAAACGACTGGAGAGTCACCGTAAATGAAGCGTGCCCAGATATGTCAGCTGCTAACGGAAAAGGTTAACAAGCTGAAAGATAACGAAGAAAACCTCAGCGAGCTGCTGCCTGATATTCGGTTATTGTACGGCACGCAGCCGGGGACGCGCACGCCGGTAATGTACCAGCCCGGCATCGTTTTTCTCTTTTCCGGTCATAAAATTGGTTACATTAATGAACGGACTTTTCGTTACGACACCAACGAATATCTGCTGCTGACGGTACCCCTGCCGTTTGAGTGTGAGACCTTCGCGACGCCGGAGGTTCCGCTGGCGGGGCTGCGGCTGAACGTTGATATTCTGCAGCTGCAGGAGCTGCTGATGGATATTGGCGAGGATGAGCGCTTCCAGCCGGCGGTGGCGTCGAGCGGGATTAACTCGGCGGCGCTCTCTGAGGAGATTTTGTGCGCCGCTGAACGGCTGCTGGACGTGATGGAGCGGCCGCTGGATGCGCGCATCCTGGGCAAGCAGATTATTCGCGAGATGCTCTACTACGTGCTGACCGGGCCGTGCGGCGGGGCGCTGCTGGCGCTGGTCAGCCGGCAAACGCACTTCAGCCTGATTAGCCGCGTTCTCAAGCGCATTGAAAGCCAGTACACCGAGAACCTGAGCGTCGATCAGCTGGCGGCGGAGGCCAACATGAGCGTCTCGGCGTTTCATCACAATTTTAAATCGGTCACCAGCACCTCGCCGCTGCAGTATCTGAAAAGCTATCGCCTGCATAAGGCGCGGATGCTGATGATCCACGACGGGATGAAGGCCAGCGCGGCGGCGATGCGCGTGGGCTACGAAAGTGCGTCGCAGTTCAGCCGGGAGTTTAAGCGCTATTTTGGCATGACGCCGGGCGAAGACGCGGCGCGGATCAGAACGATTCAGGGGATCTAACGGGAAATGCACGCTTCGGGAAGGCGCGCAGGCGCCCTCCCGGGAAGGTCAATCAGGCGCTGCAGAACTTTTTCTTAATGACCACCACCAGCGTACCCAACAGCCCGGCAACCAGCAGAGCGATAGGCAGGATCATCAGGCAGGTCATCACCTGATCTTCGTGGCGCTTGACGAAAGGGATCATGCTGAGCGCATATCCGAGCCCGGTGACCACGCCGACCCACAGCAGCGCGCTGAGCCAGTTGAAGAACTGGAAGCGGCGGTTGGAGAGCCCGGAAATACCGGCCATTGTTGGCAGCAGGGTGCGAACGAAGGCCAGGAAGCGCCCGGCCAGCAGGGCCAGCAGCCCGTGCTTATCGAACATGCAGGTCGCGCGCTGATGATATTTCTGCGGCAGATGGGCAAGCCAGCCCTTAACGGTCTCGGTGTTGCCGAGCCAGCGCCCCTGAATATAGCTCAGCCAGCAGCCGAGGCTGGCTGCCGCGGTCAGAATGGCGAGGGTGGGCACAAAGTCCATGACGCCTTTCGCAATCAGCGCGCCGGCGAGCAGCAGCAGGCTGTCCCCGGGTAAAAACGAGGCCGGCAGCAGACCGTTCTCGAGAAACAGGGTCGCGAACATGACCAGATATACAACGCCCACAACGTGAGGGTTCGCCAATGCGGCAAAATCATGTTGCCAGAGCGCGGCGACAATCTCTTGGATAACAACCATGGACTTTCCTAAGTGGTACCGTATTTTTGACTAGTGTACTCCTGAAGAGCCCCGAACACCTTGATCCCGGGCGCAACAAAAGCGGCCGCCTCTAACAGAACGTCCGCAATTATTGCCACTGGCCGTCACTTTACACGATACGCGCGAAGCCCGCCGCTAAATCCGCCAGCAGATCGTCAACATTTTCTAAACCGATATGGACGCGAATCAGCGTGCCGCTGAAATCGACTTCCGCCTCGGGGCGGATGGCGGCGATGTGCTCCGGCTGGTTAGCCAGGATCAGCGATTCGAAACCGCCCCAGGAGTAGGCCATGCTGAACAGGCTGAAGTTGTCCAGATAAGTGGACAGCTCGGCGTCGTTCAGCCGCTTATTGAGAATAAACGAGAACAGGCCGCTGCTGCCGGTAAAGTCGCGCTTCCAGAACTCATGCCCTTTGCTGCCCGGCAGCGCGGGATGGTTGACCCGCGCCACCTGCGGATGCTGCGCCAGCCATTCGGCGATGCGCAGGCTGCTCTCGTGGTGCTGACGCAGGCGCACGCCGAGGGTGCGCAGGCCGCGGCTGGTCATATAGGCGGTATCCGCGTCGAGCATCTGCCCCATCAGATAGGCGTTCTCACGCAGCTGGTCCCAGCAGCGCGCGTTGGCAACCGCGGTGCCGACCATCGCATCGGAGTGGCCAATCAGGTATTTGGTCCCGGCCTGAATCGAGATATCGACGCCAAAATCCAGCGCCCTGAACAGCACGCCGGCCGCCCAGGTGTTGTCGATCATGATGATTGCCTCCGGGGCAACGCTGCGCACGGCCGCGACGATCGCCGGAACGTCGTGGACCTCCATAGTGATTGAACCCGGAGACTCGAGAAACACCACGCGGGTATTCGGCTGGACCAGACGGGCGATATCGGCGCCAATCAGCGGATCGAACCAGCCGGTGCTCACGCCGAGCCTGGCAAGCACCTTGGTACTGAAGTCCTGGCTCGGCTCATAGGCGGTGTTGGTCATCAGAACGTGGTCGCCCTGCTCAACAAACGCCAGAATCGTATTGGCCACCGCCGCCGCACCGCAGGGGAACAGGGCGCAGCCGGCGCCGCCTTCCAGCTCGCACATGGCCTCCTGCAGCGAGAAGTGGGTCAGCGTGCCGCGGCGGCCGTAAAACAGCTCGCCCTTCGCCCGGTTGCGGGTGGCATGTTTCTTATCTTCGACGGTGTCGAACACCAGCGACGAAGCGCGCTGTATCACGCTGTTTACCGATCCGAGGGTATATTTTTTACTGCGTCCGGCGTGGACCAGAGCGGTATCAAGATGTTTGTCAGCCATGTTTTTTGCCTGTTTTTATACGTCTGGACGTCTAAACTAGCATGAATACCCGGAGCTGTACCGGCTAACGACGGATACAGGCAAAAATTTTACCAAATCCCCCGGCTGCCGCTTTTTTACTGCGTAAGCGCAAGGAAAATAAACGTGATTTGCTGCACAGTGTAAATACTAATGAGAACCACTATCAATTCGATGCCGTTTTGATATTATTATGCTCAGATTTTGTGATTTACGTCCTGGAGACTCAGAGTGGGTAATAATTTGATGCAGGCGGATCTTTCCGTTTGGGGTATGTATCATCATGCCGATATTGTCGTTAAGGTCGTGATGATTGGCCTGATTCTGGCGTCGATAGTCACATGGGCTATCTTCTTCGGCAAGGGTGCTGAAATCCTCTCCAGCAAGCGCCGCCTCAAGCGCGAACAGCAGCTTCTCGGCGAAGCGCGCTCCCTCGACCAGGCCAGCGACATCGCCAACGCTTTCGATCCTAAAAGCCTGAGCACGCAGCTTATCAACGAAGCGCAGAACGAGCTCGAGCTGTCGGCTGGCGTCGAAGATAACGAAGGCATTAAAGAGCGTACCGGTTTCCGCCTTGAGCGACGCGTGGCGTTTGTGGGTCGCTATATGGGCCGTGGAAACGGCTACCTGGCGACCATCGGCGCCATCTCCCCGTTCGTCGGCCTGTTTGGTACCGTCTGGGGCATCATGAACAGCTTTATCGGCATCGCCCAGACTCAGACCACCAACCTCGCGGTTGTCGCACCGGGCATTGCGGAAGCGCTGCTGGCAACGGCAATCGGCCTGTTTGCCGCTATCCCGGCGGTGGTTATCTATAACATCTTCGCCCGTATGATCGGCAGCTACAAAGCCACTCTCGGCGACGTCGCCGCCCAGGTATTGCTGCTGCAAAGCCGCGATCTGGACCTGAGCGCCAGCGGCTCTTCGCCGGTACGTACCGCGCAGAAATTACGAGTAGGTTGATGCTTTATGGCGATGCATTTTAACGAAAACCTCGATGATAACGGCGAAATGCACGATATTAACGTGACGCCGTTTATCGACGTCATGCTCGTGCTGCTGATTATCTTTATGGTGGCCGCTCCGCTGGCGACGGTTGATGTGAAGGTCAACCTGCCCGCCTCCTCCAGTCAGCCGCAGCCGCGTCCGGAAAAGCCGATCTATCTGTCGGTGAAGGCGGATAAAACGATGTTCCTCGGCAACGATCCGGTGACCGAAGAGAGCATGATTAACGCGCTGAATACCCTGACTGAAGGTAAGAAAGACACCACCGTCTTCTTCCGCGCCGATAAAACCGTGGACTACGAGACGATGATGAAAGTCATGGATACCCTGCACCAGGCGGGCTATCTGAAGATTGGTCTGGTGGGCGAAGAGACCGTTAAAGCGCAGTAGCCCTCACCAACATCTCCCCAGGAGGCTGGCCTTGTGCCGGCCTTTTTTATCTCTGTCGATCCGCAGTGCTGAGCGGATGTTGCAATCACGCTGGCGGGTTGCGATATAATGCCGATCGTTTTTTTTAACTTACAGGGTCTTATGGAACGCTTTCTGGAAAATGCCATGTACGCCTCACGCTGGCTGCTGGCACCGGTTTATTTTGGTCTCTCTCTGGGACTGGTGGCGCTGTCGATCAAATTTTTTCAGGAGATCCTCCACATCCTGCCGCATATCTTTAGCGTAGGGGAGTCGGACCTGATCCTGACCCTGCTGTCGCTGGTGGATATGACGCTGGTCGGCGGCCTGCTGGTAATGGTGATGTTCTCGGGGTATGAAAACTTTGTCTCTCAGCTGGATATCAACGAGGGCAAAGAGAAGCTCAGCTGGCTGGGAAAAATGGACGCCACTTCGCTGAAAAACAAGGTTGCGGCCTCCATCGTTGCGATCTCCTCGATCCACCTGCTGCGGGTGTTTATGGATGCCAAAAACGTGCCGGACAATAAGCTGATGTGGTACGTCATTATTCACCTGACCTTCGTGCTGTCGGCGTTTGTGATGGGCTATCTCGATCGCCTGACCAAAGTTAAGCACTAGTTCCTGCCTGCCCGGCAGCGTTTAGCTACCGGGCGAGCGGTGCACATATTCAGCTGACCATCCGCCGCGTGCTGGCCGCTCTGCGCCAGCTCTCCCAGCGCCCTCTGCGCCAGGCCACGATCCCGCTTCTTTTCATACAACGTTCCCGACCCTCACGGGATCGCGCTGCGCGGGATTTCTGGCGTCCCGGCGAGCTTATGCTTTGCTTAAAGGGCCTTCACTAACGGAGAACACGCGATGACGCGACTGACGGCCAAAGATTTCCCGCAACAGCTGCTCGAGTACTACGACTACTATGCCCACGGTAAAATCAGCAAACGTGAGTTTCTCCAGCTGGCGGGGAAATATGCCGTCGGCGGAATGACCGCGCTGGCGCTGTTTAACCTGCTGAAACCCAACTATGCCCTGGCGGAGCAGGTGACGTTTACCGACCCGGATATCCGCCCGGAGTATATTCACTATCCCTCTCCCGACGGTCATGGCGAGGTGCGCGCATACCTGGTGACGCCGACGAAGATCGCCGACAAAGCCGCGGCGGTGGTGGTGGTGCATGAGAACCGCGGCCTCAATCCCTATATTGAAGACGTTGCCCGGCGGGTGGCGAAGGCGGGCTACATCGCCCTGGCGCCGGACGGCCTGAGCTCCGTCGGCGGCTATCCCGGCAATGATGATGAGGGGAGAGAGCTGCAGCAGAAAGTCGATCCCGTGAAGCTGATGAACGATTTTTTCGCCGCGATCGCCTTTATGGCGAAGCATCCGCAGGCGACGGGAAAAGTCGGCATCACCGGCTTTTGCTACGGCGGAGGCGTCAGCAACGCCGCCGCGGTGGCGACCCCGGAGCTGGCCTGCGCGGTGCCGTTCTACGGCCGGCAGCCGCCGCTCAACGAAGTCGCCAGGATTCAGGCGCCGCTGCTGCTGCACTACGCCGGCCTCGATAGCGGCATCAACCAGGGCTGGCCGGCCTATGAAGAGGCGCTGAAAGCGCAGCATAAGGTCTATGAGGCCTATATTTATCAGGGCGTTAATCACGGGTTTCATAATGACTCCACGCCGCGCTATGACCGGGAAGCGGCGGAGCTGGCGTGGCAGAGAACCCTGGCCTGGTTTGAGAAGTATTTACGCTAGCGTCATCGATTATGGATTTCTTTAAAGAGGGGAGTTCCGGCACCGCGATGCGCTACTTTATGGCGGGATAGCGCCTGGAGCGCTAATAGCCGAAGGCCGAAGCCTTCGGCTGGGATGGCCTTATGCCTGGCGCTTGTCTTCGGTTTGGTTGTCGAAGTCGCTGGCGCTATGGCGCTCGTGGAGCTGCTCGTTTAGCGGGCCGTTGGTGCGGTTAACGATCCGTCCGCGCTGCACCGCCGGACGGCTGCCGACCTCCTGCGCCCAGCGCAGAACGTTTTTATAGCTGCCGGCGTCAAGGAATTCGGCGGCGTTGTAAACGCCTCCGAGTACCACGTTGCCGTACCACGGCCAGATAGCCATATCGGCGATGGTGTACTCTTCTCCGGCGACGAAGCGGTTATCGGCGAGCCGCTTATCCAGCACGTCGAGCTGACGCTTGGCTTCCATGGTGAAGCGGTCGATGGCGTACTCGATTTTCACCGGCGCGTAGTTGAAGAAGTGGCCAAAGCCGCCGCCGAGGAACGGCGCGGCGCCCTGCAGCCAGAACAACCAGTTCAGCGTCTCGGTGCGCCCGGCCGGATCTTTTGGCAGGAAGAAACCGAACTTCTCCGCGAGATAAAGCAGAATGCTGCCGGACTCAAACACGCGCGTTGGCGGGGTGGTTGAGCGATCGCTCAGCGCCGGGATTTTTGAGTTCGGGTTCACCGCAACAAAGCCGCTTGAGAACTGATCGCCCTCGCCGATCCGAATCAGCCAGGCGTCATACTCCGCATCGCTCACGCCGAGCGCCAGCAGCTCTTCCAGCAGGATCGTCACCTTCTGGCCGTTAGGCGTGCCCAGGGAGTAAAGCTGAAGCGGATGTGAGCCGACCGGCAGCTCTTGTTCATGCGTTGCGCCGGAGACAGGACGGTTGATGTTGGCGAACGCGCCGCCGTTGTTCTGCTTCCATTCCCACACTTTCGGGGGTTGGTAGTTATTCTCTGACATGCTGGTCTGCCTTTGTAGTGAGGTGTTCAGGGAGTGTAGCAGGTGGCGTAGTAAGGATTTAACAGTGTGAGGCTTATTCACCCGCTGGCGATATTCCCGGACGGTTTCCCCGGCCGCGTTACGCTCACCGGGGCAGCGCCCTAACTCAGGCCATTATCCGCGCGGCCCAGACGCTAATATCGTCGCCGCTGCCGAGATCCGCCTGCACCAGCCCGTTGACCATAAAGGTTGGCGACACGTGGATGCCGTTCTGGCGCGCATATTTGCTGTGCCATTTGATCTCCGCCTGCAGCTCAGGGCGGGCGAACGCTGCGGAAAGCAGAACGTGGCTGTAGCGCTCGATACGCTCAACGATTTGCTGCGGAGTGGCGTTCATATTTGGCCCGCTGCAGTGATCGGTAAATTCGAACTCTTCGCGATGGTCGGCCACGGCTTTTAGCACCTTATGCGCCTGCTCTCTGCCGTGCGGCAGGGTGGAGGCCGCCAGAATACAGCGCACGATGACCCCCGAGAACATATGCCAGGGCTGGGACTGCAGGCGAATTTTAATGGTCACGTTATCCGCGCCGACCTCGTCGAGCAGGTCGTCGAGCTTATTGAATGCGCGTACCGAATAGGGGCAGGTCGGCTCCAGGAAAACCTCGAAGGTGCGCGGGCCATGTCCCCAGACCAGCGGTTGCGCTTGCAGATGCGGTTGTGTGCTCATAATCAACTCCTGACGTTAATTCGCTATTTGTTGTTATATCTCAGATAAACGATATCACTTTTGCCCTGCGGCGCAGGGTTATTTTCCGTAAGGGCACAATTAGCGAATCGAATGAGTGGTATCATTATTCCACCTCTGTCTGGTAAGTGCCTGCGGCAGGATAAGAAGAGGGAGTTTTGTTCCGCCAACTGCCCGGGCTGCATTAATTTGAGGTCAGGCTAATGAGCAAAGGATCGACAAGCAGTGATGCCCCTTTTGGTACATTGTTAGGCTACGCGCCGGGCGGCGTGGCAATCTATTCATCGAACTACAGCAGCTTAAATCCGCAAGATTATCCGGATGACGCCACGTTCCGCAGCTATATCAATAACGAGTATATGGGGCACAAATGGCAGTGCGTCGAGTTCGCGCGCCGCTTCCTGTTTCTCACCTACGGTTTCGTCTTCACCGACGTCGGCATGGCGTATGAAATCTTCTCCCTGCGCTTTCTGCGCGAAGTGGTTAACGACAATATTCTGCCGCTGCAGGCCTTTGCCAACGGCTCGCGTCGTCCGCCGATGGCCGGCTCCCTGCTGATCTGGCAGAAGGGCGGCGAGTTCAAGCATACCGGCCACGTGGCGGTGATTACGCAGCTGGTGGGCAATAAGGTCAGGATCGCCGAGCAAAACGTTATCCACACGCCGCTGCCGCAGGGCCAGCAGTGGACGCGGGAGCTCACCCTCGAGGTGCACAACGGCGTCTATACCCTCAAAGATACCTTCGCCGACACCGAGATCCTTGGCTGGATGATCCAGACCGCCGATACCGAGCACAGCCTGGCGCAGCCGGTGCTGCCGGGCGAAGCGCTGGCCATTCGCGGTGCCCGCCTGCCGAACAACGGACAGTTTCGCGGCAGGTGGCTGAACGAGAAAGACACGCTGCAGAAAGCCTACGTTGACGCCAACGGCCACTTTATTAACGCCGACCCTTACCAGTATTTCACCATTACCGAAAGCGCCGAGCAGGAGCTGATCAAAGCAACCAACGAGCTGCATTTGATGTACCTGCACGCCACCGATAAGGTGATGAAAGACGACGGCCTGCTGGCGCTGTTCGATATCCCCAAAATTCTCTGGCCGCGTCTGCGCCTCTCATGGCAGCGACGTCGCCACCATATGATCACCGGCCGCATGGATTTCTGCATGGACGAGCGCGGGCTGAAGGTCTATGAATACAACGCCGACTCCGCCTCCTGCCATACAGAAGGCGGGATGATCCTCGAGCAGTGGCTGAAGCAGGGCTACTACGGCAGCGGTCATAATCCGGCGGAAGATCTGCTTGATGAGCTGGCGGGCGCGTGGAAGCACAGCCGGGCGCGGCCTTTTGTGCACATCATGCAGGATAAGGATCTGGAGGAGAACTACCACGCGCTGTTTATCCAGCGTTCGCTCACCCAGGCCGGCTTCGAGAGCAAAATCCTCTTTGGCCTTGATGAGCTGCGCTGGGATGCCGCCGGGCAGCTGATTGACGGCGACGGGCGGCTGGTTAACTGCGTCTGGAAAACCTGGGCATGGGAAACCGCCATCGAGCAGGTGCGCGAGGTCAGCGCCGACGAGTACGCCGCCGTGCCGATCCGCACCGGCCATCCGCAAAACGAGGTGCGGCTGATTGACGTCCTGCTGCGCCCCGAGGTGCTGGTATTCGAACCGCTGTGGACGGTGATCCCCGGCAACAAGGCGATTCTGCCGGTGCTGTGGTCGCTGTTCCCGAACCATCGCTATTTGCTGGATACCGACTTTGTCGTCAACGACGAGCTGGCGAAAACCGGCTATGCGGTTAAGCCTATCTCCGGGCGCTGCGGCAACAATATCGACCTGATTGGCCCCGACGACGAGGTGCTGGATAAGACCAGCGGGCAGTTTGTCGATCGCAAAAATATTTACCAGCAGCTGTGGTGCCTGCCGAAAGTGGATGGTAAATACATTCAGGTATGCACCTTTACCGTTGGCGGTAACTACGGCGGCACCTGCCTGCGCGGCGATGATTCGCTGGTGGTCAAAAAAGAGAGCGATATTGAACCGTTAATTGTGCTGAAAGACAACGAGAGACGATAGTTTCGCCGGCGCCGAATCGCAGGGGCCGTAAAATCCCCGGTAAGCATAGCGCTGCCGGGGATTTTGGGTAAAAATTGGTACTAAATAGTTAACAAACCACAACAACAAGACAGACAAAAAAGGAAAATAATATGCACGATCGGCGACTCGCCGCCCGCGCGGGTGAACTCAAGCCCTCCGCCGTCCGCGAACTTCTCAAGCACAGTAAACTCCCCGGCGTTATCTCACTGGGTGGTGGGATCCCGGCTCCGGAGCTGTTTGATACCGAAGGTCTGAATCTGGCGGTGCAGCAGGTGATGAGCGGGCGTTTCAACGATGCGTTCCAGTACGGATTGACCGAAGGCTATCCGCCGCTGCGTCAGGCCGTCAGCGAACTGTGTCAGGCGCGCGGCGTTGCCTGTCCGGCAAGCCATGTCTATATCACCTCCGGTTCGCAGCAGTCTTTGGATATCGTCGCGCGTACGCTGCTCGATCCGGGCGATGCGATCGTCGTCGAGCGCCCGACCTATCTGGCCGCGCTGCAGGTGTTCCAGCTGGCTCAGGCGAATATCCTCAGCGTCGATACCGATGACGACGGCATGCTGGTGGAACAGCTGGCGGATCTGCTGGAGACGACTAAGGTCAAGGCCGTGTACCTGGTGCCCACCTTCGGCAACCCGGGCGGAAAAACCCTCAGCGCCGATCGCCGCCGTCGGGTGGTTGAGCTGGCGAAGCAGCATGATTTCGTGATTATCGAAGACGATCCCTACGGCGAAATCAGCTTTACCGACGAAGTCCGCCGCCCGCTCTACCAGTACGCGCAGGAGCTCGGCTGTGAAGACCAGGTGGTCTACACCTCGACGTTCTCCAAGATCCTCGCCCCGGGCATGCGCATTGGCTGGATTGTGATGCCGGACTGGCTGGCGCAGCAGACGGTGATCGTCAAGCAGGCGGCGGATCTCCACACCAACATGCTGTCGCAGGTGATCACCGCGGAATACCTGGCGATGAACCGCCTGGAGAACCAGATAGCCCTAATCCGCGAAGACTATCGCAAGAAGTGCGTCGCGCTGGCCGATGCCCTGGAGAGCCAGCTTGGCGAGCATCTGGAGTTCAGCCGTCCCAAAGGCGGCATGTTCCTGTGGGCCCGTTTCCGCTATCCGTTCGATACCATGCAATGGATGAAAAAGACCCTCGAAAACGGCGTGGTCTACGTGCCGGGCGAAGCGTTCTATAACGACAATCCGGATACCCGCACGCTGCGCCTCTCCTACTCAACGGTGTCGGAAGCGGGTCTGCTGACCGCCGTCGAACGCCTGGCAAAGTCGCTGTAATTACCGCGCTTTCACTCCGCGTCGCGAGACGGCGCGGAGCCTTCACGCTTTCCCGCACAGCGGCGAGTGAGCAGATCGGCTGAAGTGGCGTAACGGGTGCTGCAGGAACAGCCCGTAGCGCTTCACGATGAGCGCACACGGGCATGTAGAATAAGAGAGGGGGGAGCTGCGCGCCGGAGGTTAATCCTGCTCGCTGATGCGATCGTCAAGCCAGATCAGCATTAATGAAGAGAGAAAAGCAACTGCTGCTGTGCCAATAAATAGCAACATAAGAAATACCTCAGAGGTTTTTAATTATTTTTCTAATTTTACCGGTGAGTGGGTGTTTTTGTCGGAGATGGTGATTTTGGTGGCGTGCTGGGATGTCGCGAGGGTGAAAAAATCATCGGCATCAATATCAAAGTTAAGAACTATTTCCTTATATTTCCCGCAGTTAATTAATTCTTTGGCTTCTTTCATACTACCGGCTGTAATAGTAGGCATCGTTTTATCTCGTTTGAAAAACTGACAAGCAAAATAAAAGCTTGTGCGTATCAGATCAACTACTTTTTTATGACCGCGAGCAATATATGGTTTCTTTATAATTTAAAGAAGAAATCACTGGCGAAACGGGAATAGAAGGCAGGTCGCCAGCAACCACGACCTGCCCTGCGGGCTAAAAGGCGTACGCCATGGTCAGCTTGCGGCTGGCTTAATCCTGCTTCTTCTCGCCCATCAGCTGATAGCAGCGCTGCCGGTCTTCGCGGCTCGCGCGTTGCTCATCCGGGCTAAGCTGCTGCCACGTTTGCCGCATTTTTTCACCCAGAGCCGGAATGTAGCGGATCTTGTGCAGGGCATAATCCGAATTACCGCCTTCGACAACACTTTCCATATCGTGAAGGAATGCGCGGCTGTCGTGATGATCGATGAGGCAGAAAACCGAGCGATAGTAGGCTTCGTCTTCTTCAGAGTAGCGTGGCGTAAACCACCAGACGACCAGGGCTGCCAGCGCCAGGAGTGGAACAATAAAGCGTAGTTTCTTCAGCATGGGTGACTTGAGAGGGAGTACTGGAGGCGTAGTGTACCCGCTAAAGAAGCGGGATGTCATCCCGAAGGCGCCTTCCGCCTCCGGCTGATGGATATCAGAGCTGGTATTGCCAGGCCAGCAGGATGCGCTTATCGGCCTCATCAAGGTAGGTGTTGTTATCCTGAACGTACGTCAGCACCTTCACCGCGTTATGCTCGGTGAGGTTATAACCGAGGCCGAGACCGCCGAAGTAGCCTTTATAGTTGTCACCCGCGTCGCTTTTCGAACCATAAGAGCCGCCCAGGAAGCCGATCATCCGCAGATTCTGCGTCAGCGGTTTGAGGACAAAGGCGCCGAGATAGCCGCTGCTGCCGGAGATATTGGTTGATTCAAAACCATTTTCCGGCGACGGCATGCCGCTAAAATCGGACTGCGAGCAGGCCTTATGCTTATCGGCATTGCAGGCCATGCGATCGCCGGTGTTGTAGCTATAGCCGGCCATCGGGAATATCTGGAAGCCTGCGGGCTCAATACCAAAGAAGCTCAGCGGCACAAAGGTGCCGATGGAGTAGTTGGTCTGCGACGCGTCGCCGGGGTACTCATTTTTGCCGAAATTGAAGTTAAAGATCCCAATCGGAAACAGCCACGAACCGCCAACGCGCCATTCGGAAGCATCGCTGTTGATCCGCACGTTGATTTTCCGGGCCTGGTCTAAGGCCAGCGAACCGGAGAAGGCGAGGTTGCTGTCATCCATTGCATAGTTATCGGACCAGGCGATGCCGACCCTGGTAGTGACCCGGGTTGGGTCATCAGCCGATTTTTCGGCATTGGTTTTGACTTGTCCCGTTTGCGCCAGCAGCGCGCCGGGAAGCAGGCCGATGCAGAGCGTCAAAAGGGGCAGGAGTGGTATGCGCATTCAGGGTATCCAGGGTAACGATTGTCATGTGAAAATAAAAATAACGCGCCACTGTACAGGCCGCCGCTCCTCGCCAGGAGGCGCTTTTTATTTATTTTTGTATTTCATCTGCGCCGCGATCTTTATTTGGCGGGATGCTTCACGGGTTTTGAAAATAGAAGCACCAGCGGCACTAAAATAAAGCACAGGAACATCATCAGGCGGAAGTCCTGATAATAGGCCAGCACCATCGCCTGGCGCGTGACCTCGCCGTTAATGGCCACGAGTCCGGGCAGGTGATGAATATTGTAAGCGCCCGCTTGCATATCGTGCTGCAGAGCCTTATTGAACGGATTAATAAAGCCGGAAAATAGCATGTGGTTACGCTGGGACTGCTGCGCCAGATAGGTCGTTACCACCGAAATACCGATGCTGCTGCCGATATTGCGAATCAGCGAATAGAGCGCGGTGCCCTCGGTGCGATACTGCGGCTGCAGCGTGGAGAAGGTCAGCGTCGAAAGCGGCACGAAGGTTAATCCCATCCCCACGCCCTGCACCACGCCGGAGCTGACGATATCCCACGGACTCATCCACATGGCGTAGCGCGTCATCATCCACAGCGAAGCCGCCATAATGACGATCCCCACGGTAATGACGTGGCGCATATCGACTTTGCCCGCCATTCGCCCGACCAGCATCATGCTGAACATGGTGCCAAAACCGCGCGGCGTCATCAGCAGGCCGACGTCAATGACCGGATATCCCATCAGCCCCTGCAGCAGCGGCGGCATCAGCGCCATGGTCGCCAGCAGGATCGTCCCGACCACAAAACTGAACAGCAGGCCGACGACAAAGTTCTTATCGCGGAAAATCGCCGGGTCGATAAAGGGTTTTTTAATCGTAAAAATATGCACCACAAACAGATACAGCGTCAGCGCCGCCAGCACCGCTTCAGTGATTATCTCGCCGCTGGCAAACCATGCCTTTGACTCGCCGCGATCGAGGAAGAGCTGCAGGCTGCCGATGGCAACGCTGAGGAAAAAGAATCCCAGCAGATCGAACCGGCGGGTGCTATCGATCGGCGTTTCGGTGACGAAGGTGCTAATGCCCAGCCACGCGAGGACGCCGAAGGGAATATTGATATAGAACACCCAGCGCCAGCTGTAGTATTCGGTCAACCAGCCGCCGAGGGCCGGGCCGAGGATCGGGCCAACCATAACCCCCATCCCCCACATTGCCATCGCGGAGCCCTGTTTCTCCGGCGGCCAGCTGTCTAACATGACCGATTGCGAGAGCGGCACCAGGCTGGCGCCAAAAATCCCCTGCAGCAGGCGAAAGAGCACAATCTGATTCAGCGACTGGGCGGCGCCGCACAGCATTGAGGCGACGGTGAAGCCGATGACCGAAATCACGAACAGACGTTTGCGGCCGATGCGGGCGGAGATAAAGCCGGTCAGCGGCATGGCGATGGCCGCGGCGACGATATAGGAGGTGAGCACCCACGAGGTTTGATCCTGAGTGGCTCCCATCGCGCCCTGCATATGCGGCAGGGCAACGTTGGCAATCGTGGTATCCAGCGCCTGCATGATGGTCGCCAGCATCACCGAGAAGGTGATGAGCAGGCGGCGATCGACGGCGCGACTTTTACGCGGCGGAGCGAGGGTGGTATCAGACATAGTCACCTCGTTACGACGCACGGCCGGCGTCAGACCGGGTGTCAATTTTAATGGTGGCGCTCAGGCCCGCCCGCAGCTGCGGCTGCCGGGCATCGGTCTGCAGGTGAATACGTACCGGAATACGCTGGGTCACCTTCACCCAGTTACCGGTGGCATTTTCGGCGGGAATTACCGCATACTCCGCGCCGGTGGCCGGGCTGATGCTGCTGACCTTGCCGTGCCAGGTCACGCCCGGAGCGTAATCAACGCTGATCTCCGCCTGCTGGTTATTGCGAATATGGGTCAGATCTTTCTCGGTAAAATTGGCCTCGATATAGAGGTTGGCATCGGAGACCAAAAGCATCGCCGTGGTACCGTCCTGCACGTATTCGCCGGTTTGTAATACCCGGGTTATGGTGCCGGAGGCGGGAGCGTATTCATTAACGTGGCGCAGATTATTTTTGGCCGTATTGAGCTCAGCCAGCGCTTTCTTATAACGCGGGTGCTGCTGCAGCGGCATATTAATATCCCCGCCAAAGCTGTCGGCCACTTCCTGGAGCTGCTTCTTCAACATGTTGACCTCAAGGGCCATAAGCAGCGTTTTCTGATGCGCGCCGTCCAGATCGGAGGCCGAGACGTAGCCTGGCCCGTTCAGACGATGCAGGCGCGCCTCTTCACGGCGAGCGTACTCGTGCTGGCTTTGGGAAACCTGAATATTGGCCTGCTTGCTTTGATACTGCGACTTAATGGTTTTCAAATCGATGATCGTACTATTGAGATCCGATTCCGCTTCGGCAACGGCGAGCTGATAGGGCCTGGCATCGACGCTGAACAGAAGGTCGCCTTTATTCACGTGCTGGTTTTCTTTCACCAGCACCTTTACCACCCGACCCGCGACTTCGGCGCTGATATCGGTTTTATCGGCCTTCACGTAGGCATTATCCGTTTCAACGTAGTGACCGTTGGCAAAATAGCACCAGCCGCCCGCCGCCAGCCCCAGAGCCGGTACGACGAGCAGCAGCATTAAACGCAGCTTTTTAATATTCATATTGCGGGTCTCTTTATTATGGCGATATCGATAGCCGGGTCCGGTCGTCGCACTTTGGGCGCCGGGCGGGGATTCGATATTTCATGGCACAGCATAAATAGCGATACGTACCGCTATATCTTGCAGAGAAGATCGATCGGCAATGAGTGAATGTCGCCAGAGGTGGTTGATGGAGTGAAATAATAGTTAGCAAGCTTATTATAAACTAAGCAGCACGTGCTATTTGAAGTTTAAAAATAAACCGCAGACGGGGCGTTGGTTTGTGCGGAAATTAGCGGGCGCGCGTTTTTACGGGTTAATCGCTTTATTTATCGAGAGAAGGGCAGGCCCCCGGCGCCTGTGGCGGCGCGGGGGGAAGAGGATGATTTACAGCAGGCCGGCTTCCTTCGCCGTACGGTCGATAGCGCGTTTGGTCTTCTCGACCAGCTCATCCAGCTCGCTACGTCCGGCGATCAGCGCCGGCGCCATGATCATCCGCCCCAGGGTCGAGCGAATAATGACCCCCTCCTCAAAACCGATGGTTCGGCAGCGCCAGGCCAGCTCGTTCTCGTTGGCGAAGCGGCGGCGGGTGCTTTTATCTTCCGCGAACTGCAGGGCCGCGACGAGGCCGGTACCCTGAACTTCGCCGATCAGCGGGTGATTGTCGAATACCTCCCGCAGCGTTTTCTGCAGATACGGGCCGGTGTTGTCGCGCACGTTGGTGACGTGGTTTTCGTCACGCAGCGCTTTGAGGTTGGCGATCGCCACCGCGGCGGCAACGGGGTGGCCGGAGTAGGTCAGACCGTGGGCGAAGACGCCGCCTTTCTCAACCAGCACTTCCGCCATGCGCTTGCTCAGCACCAGGCCGCCCATCGGCACGTACCCGGAGGTCAGCCCTTTGGCGATGGACAGCGTATCCGGCTCGAAGCCGAAGTACTGATGCGCGAACCACTCGCCGGTGCGGCCAAAGCCGCCAATGACCTCATCGGCGCACAGCAGGACGTCGTACTTCCGGCAAATACGCTGGATCTCAGGCCAGTAGCTTTCCGGCGGGAAAATCATCCCGCCCGCGCCCTGGAACGGCTCGGCGATAAAACCGGCCACGTTTTCCGCGCCCAGCTCGAGTATTTTCTCCTCGAGCTGGCCGGCGCAGCGCAGGCCAAACTCGTGCGGCGTCAGGCTGCCGCCGTGCATGTACCAGTAGGGCTCGTCGATATGGGCCACGTCGGGGATCATGCCGCCCATGGTGTGCATCGCCTTCATCCCGCCCAGCGCGGTGGCGGCGAGGGTTGAGCCGTGATAGCCGTTCCAGCGGCCAATCATCACCTTCTTCTGCGGCTTGTCGAGGATCTGCCAGTAGCGGCGAACGGTGCGGATCAGCACTTCGTTCGATTCAGAACCCGAGTTGGTGTAAATCGCGTGGCTGTAGTGCGGCGGCAGCAGGCTGAACAGCAGCTCGGAGAGCTCGATAACCGTCGGGTGGGTGGTGTGGAAGAACATATTGTAATAGGGCAGTTTAGCGAACTGCGCCGCCGCCGCATCCGCCAGATCCTGGCGGCTGTAGCCAAGCTGGGTGCACCACAGGCCGGACATGCCGTCGAGGTATTTGTTGCCGTCGTTATCCCAAAGGTACAGACCCTCCCCGCGGACCATCACGCGAGGCCCCTCGGCGTTCAGCGCCTTCTGGTCGAGAAAGGCGTGGATATGGTGCGCGGCATCGGCGCTCTGGTAGTCCGGGGTGCTGCGCTGCGGGTTATTCGGGGTAGTCATCTTCTCTCTCCTGTAAGCGGAATCTAAAAATGCGAAAGCTGCCGGGTGCTAGCGAAACTGGAACCAGGTCGTTTTGAGGCTGGTGAATTTGTCAAAGGCGTGCAGCGACAGGTCGCGGCCAAAGCCAGACTGCTTATTGCCGCCAAACGGTACGCTGACGTCCAGCGCGTCGACGGTATTCACCGAAACTGTCCCGGCGTTAAGCATTCCGGCAACGCGATGGGCGCGGTGGAGATCGTCGGTCCACACCGAGGCGGCGAGGGCGTAGATGTGCTGATTGGCCAGGGTGATGGCCTGCTGCTCGTCGTCAAAAGGCATGACGGCAAGCACCGGGCCGAAAATTTCCTCCTGCCACAGGGAGGAGGCGGTATCTGCGGCTTCAATCAGCGTCGGTTCCACGTAGTTGGCGACGCCGTCAATCTCAATCTCGCGACCGCCGAGGAGGACGCGGGCACCGGCGCGCTCGGCGGCGCGGATGGCGCTCATCACCTTTTGCGCATGCGCCGCGCTGACCATGGCGCCCATTTTGGCTGCAGGCTCGAAGGGGTGAGAGGGCGCCCACGCCTGCATTTTCTCCTGCAGCTTAGCGATAAATTCGGCGTAAATCGTCCGCTCGACCAGCAGGCGAGAGTTAGCCGAGCAGACCTCGCCCTGGTTGAAGCAGATGCCGAAAGCCGCTTTTTCGGCGGCCAGATCGAGATCCTTGCAGTCGGCGAAGATGATATTGGCGCTTTTGCCGCCGCACTCCAGCCAGACCTGCTTCAGATTGGACTGCGCGGAGTAGGCCATAAAGGCTTTGCCGACGGCGGTAGAGCCGGTGAAGGTGATGGTATCGACGTCGTTATGCAGGCCTAAGGCGCTGCCGGCTTCGGTCCCCAGGCCGGTTACGACGTTTAGTACGCCCGCCGGGAGGCCCGCCTCAAGCGCCAGCTCCGCCAGACGCAGCGCCGAAAACGGCGAGTTCTCCGAAGGTTTAAGGATCACGCTATTACCGGCCGCCAGCGCCGGGCCGAGCTTCCACGAGGCGAGGTCGAGCGGAAAGTTCCACGGCACGATGGCCGCCACGACGCCAATCGCTTCGCGGGTGATGGTGGCGAGAGAGCCTTTCCTGGCGGGGGCCACCTCGTCGTAAATCTTATCCACGCTTTCGGCGTACCACGAGAAAACGTGCGCCGCGCCGGGAACGTCGACGTTTAGCGCATCGTTGACCGGTTTGCCCATGCTGACGCTCTCCAGCAGCGCCAGCTCTTCACGATGCGCGAGGATCAGCTCCGACAGCCGCAGCAGAACGGCCTTGCGCTCCTGCGCGGAGATCCCTGACCAGATGCCTGAGTCAAAGGCCTTACGGGAGGACTGGACGGCGACAGCAATATCTTCTGCCTGCAGCGCCGTGACCTCGGCGAGCAGCGCGTTGGAGGCGGGATTGATAACCGGGAAAACGCGGCGGCTTTGGGCGACGTAGGGCTGGCCATCGACGATGGCATGGCTGATAAAGCGCTGCGCCTGCAGCCTGCTGTGCCAAAAGTTTCTGTCGGTCATAAGCCTCTCCGTTATCGTGTTGCGTAATTGTTATTTATTTGTTGCCGTTAATTCATGATGCCGGAGGGGGAAGAAGTGAGAAAGGACTAAAAATCTAGGTAACCTCCATAAAAAACTTTGTTAGCCTGGCCGGGAGCCGCCGGCGCGCGGATCCTGCCGATGACGCTTTGTGTGATGTGGCTCAAAGGAATTCGCCATCTGAGATTTTAATAACCTGTAATTTAATGGATTTTATTTTCTCGGTGGGATTTTAGCGCCGGATGGTGATGGCGTTTCTGGCAATCTTTAATGTTGTCAGATGTGGAGGTAAGGAACTAAAAAAATATAACCGGACTTTTTTAGCCACCGCCATAAAGCCGCTGCCCCGTGACGGCGTCGCCGTTTTCTTTACGCCTTGATGTTAATTTTCTGTAAAAATCTGACCGATGTCGGATTGTTGATCTTTATTTGTCGGCGGGGTTGCGCCCGAGGGGGAGCATCGTTTAATCCTATTCAGCTTATCTCTTTGCCTACAAAAAATAAGGTATCGCATGCCCCATTTCACCCTGAAACAGCTCAAATACTTTGTTGCCGTTGTCGAAGCGGAGAGCATTGCCGAAGCCTCCCGACAGCTCCATATCGCGCAGCCCTCTATCTCCATCGCGGTGAAAACCCTGGAAGATATGTTTGAGCAGCAGTTTTTTATTCGCCACCATGCGCAGGGGGTTTCCATGACCTCCAGCGGGCAGCGCTTCTATGAGAAAGCGAAGGAGCTGCTCCGCCTCTCGTACCAGTTCGAGCAAAACTCGAGGGCGGATAATGAGCTGGTGTCGGGGATTGTTTCTATCGGCTGTTTCGAGACCGCGGCGCCGCTCTACCTGCCGTCGCTCATCGCCGGGTTTAAGACTATTTATCCGGATATCACCATTAAAATTTACGATGGCGAGCAGCATGAAATAGCCCACGGCCTGCACCGCGGTCGCTTTGACCTGGCGTTTATGTACGATCTCGAGCTGGACGTCTCGATTCAGACCGAGAGCCTGAACGCGCCGCAAAAGCCCTACGCGCTGCTGCCGGCATATCATCCGCTGGCGCAGCGGGCGTCGGTCAAGCTGTCGGAGCTGAGTCACCTGCCGATGGTGCTGCTGGACGTTGTCCCCAGCCGTAACTATTTCATTAGTATTTTCAAAGATAAAGGCTATAACCCTCAGGTGGCCTACAGCTCGCCGTCGATTGAGATGGTGCGCTGCATGGTCGGCCAGGGGCTGGGCTTTTCGGTTCTGGTGACCCGCCCGGTTTCTGATATCACCTACGACGGGCAGCAGGTGCGCTGCGTCGAGATTCAGGATGAGATGGCCAACTCGACGCTGGTGATGGCCCATCTGCGCAGCAGCGAGCCCACCAACCCCGCCAAACTGTTTATGGAATATTGCCGCAACGCGGTGCTCAGCCCGCCGGAGCAGGCGGCGCGGGTGGCCTGACCGGGGTTTTATTCAGCTCAGCGGCCCGCGCCTGCGCGGGTCTTTTTATATTTGGCAGCATATTTTCTGAATATAAAAAAACGATACTCTGCATATATTTTTTATATCCTCTCGGGCTGCCTCCCGCCGCGTTGCTAAATAAGCGCTAAGCACAAAATTATCCGGCGAATATTTTCCGCTAAAACCCGCTTTACCTTGTAGATTCAAGGTACTGCACTCTGCATCACTATTTTATTCTCAGGTTCTAAATTTATAATAATTTACCTGTTTGTTACTGTTTATTAACCTCGGTCCTGCGCAGTGGTTTATTCCTGGCGATTGAACTCCATTCGAAGGACACATTTATGACCGTAGAAAAAACACAAATTGATACGCTGATTGTTGGCGGGGGTCAGGCCGGTATTGCCATGAGTGAGCATCTGACCCAGCTGGGGATCTCGCATCTGGTTATCGAGAAAAACCGTATTGCTGAGGCCTGGCGTACCGGGCGCTGGGATTCGCTGGTGGCGAACGGCCCGGCGTGGCACGACCGCTTCCCGGGAATGGAGTTTAAAGGCGGCCAGCCGGATAGCTTTATTCCCAAGGACGATGTGGCGCAGTACTTTGAAGATTACGTCAGGAAATTCTCCCTGCCGGTGCGGACCGGCGTGGAGGTAAAAAGCGCGGTTCGCAACAGCGGACGTCCCGGATTTACCGTTGAAACCACGGATGGGGTGATCGAAGCGCAGCGCATCGTTGCCGCGACCGGGCCGTTCCAGAAGCCGGTTATTCCGCCGATTGCGCCGAAAGAGGGCGACATTCATCAGATCCATTCCGCCAAATACTACAACCCTGAGCAGCTGCCCGCCGGCGCGGTGCTGGTGGTTGGCGCCGGCTCCTCCGGCGTGCAGATTGCCGATGAGCTCCAGCGCGCGGGTCGCCAGGTCTATCTCTCCGTTGGTGCCCACGACCGGCCGCCGCGCGCCTACCGCAACCGGGATTTCTGCTGGTGGCTGGGGGTGCTGGGCCTGTGGGATGCTCCCGCCAGCGAGCCGGGGAAAGAGCACGTCACCATCGCGGTGAGCGGCGCCCACGGCGGGCGGACGGTGGATTTTCGCGAGCTGGCGCAGCGCGGCATCACCCTGGTCGGGCTGACGAAGGCGTTTGCATCCGGCGTCGCGACCTTCCAGCCGGATCTGTGCGACAACATCCGCCGCGGCGATGAAAATTACCTCTCGCTGCTGGACGCCGCTGACGCCTACGTTGCGGCCAACGGCCTCGATTTGCCGCCGGAGCCGGCGGCGCGCGAATTCTTAGCCGACCCGGCGTGCATGACGTCGCCGATCCTCTCTCTGGACCTGGCGCAGGCCGGCGTGACGAGCATCATCTGGGCGACCGGCTACGCCGTGGACTACGGCTGGCTCAACGTTAACGCCTTTAACGCGCAGAATCGCCCTCAGCACCAGCGCGGTGTCTCCAGCGAGCCGGGGGTCTATTTCCTCGGCCTGCCGTGGCTGTCACGCCGGGGTTCGACCTTTATCTGGGGCGTTTGGCACGACGCGAAGCACATCGCCGACCATATCGCGACCCAGCGGAAATACAGCCAGTACCGGGATGCCGGTCAGCGCTGAACTGTAGCTCTTAATCAGGATAACAATGATGCCGACACATACCCGTATTCGCATGTTTAATACCAAAGAGACCTATCCCAATCAGACCCTGGACAACGATTTATGCCAGGCCGTACGCGCCGGTAATACCGTCTACGTGCGCGGCCAGGTGGGCACGGATTTTGAAGGCAATCTGGTGGGGCTGGGCGACCCGCAGGCTCAGGCCGAGCAGGCGATGAAAAACGTCAAGCAGCTGCTGGAGGAGGCCGGAAGCGATCTTTCGCATATTGTGAAAACCACCACCTATATTATCGACCCGCGCTATCGCGAGCCGGTCTATCAGGAAGTTGGCAAGTGGCTGAAGGGCGTGTTTCCCATCTCCACCGGGCTGGTTATCTCAGGCCTGGCACAGCCGCAGTGGCTGATGGAAATTGACGTGATCGCCGTGATCCCCGATGGCTATGTGAAATAAGGAGCCGCCATGACCTTTTCTATCGCGGCATTCTGCCCGGAAACCGGGCAGTTTGGCATCGCCATAAGCTCCTCCAGCATTGCCGTTGGCGCCCGCTGCCCGTGGCTGCAGGCGGGAGTCGGCGCGGTCTCCAGCCAGAATATTACCCTGCCTGCCCTCGGCCAGCTGACGCTCTCGCAGCTGGAGCAGGGGCTGGCGCCGGAAAAGGCGCTGCGTAAGGCGCTGGCGGAGGATGATTTCAGCCGCTATCGGCAGATTATCGCCATCAACGCCAGCGGGGAAACGGCCTCGTTTAGCGGCGATAAAACCCTCGGCATCTATCACGTTGCCGAAGGGGTAAACTGTATCGCCGGCGGCAATATGCTCGCCAGCAGCGCGGTGGTTGAGGCGATGGTTGCCGAATTCCAGCAGGCCGAAGGGGAGATGGCGATGCGCCTGCTGGCCGCTCTCCAGGCGGGGCTGGCCCTCGGCGGCGAGGCCGGGCCGGTGCACTCTGCGGCGGTAAAAGTCGTGGATGATTACTCCTGGCCGCTGGTTGACCTGCGGGTTGACTGGCACGAACAGGATCCGATTGGCGAGCTTACCGCGCTGTGGCTGGCGTATGAGCCGCAGATGCAGGCCTATATTACGCGCGCGCTCGACCCGCGGGAGGCCCCCAGTTACGGAGTACCGGGCGATGAATAGTGACCTGAAACGGATCCTCGCGACGCTGCTGGCATTCGACACCACCAGCCGCGAATCTAATCTGCAGCTGATTAACTATATCGATGAGTATCTCCGCGGTTTTGGCATTGCCACGCGGCTTTTCTTTGATGAGGAAGGCAAAAAAGCCAACCTCTACGCCCGCTTTGGCCCGCAGGGGCCGGGGGGCGTGATGCTCTCGGGCCACACCGACGTGGTCCCGGTTGACGGGCAGCGCTGGACGGTGCCTCCGTTTGAACTCACCCTGCGCGACGACCTCTGCTACGGCCGCGGCAGCACCGATATGAAAGGCTTTATCGCCTGCGTGCTGGCCGCCGTTCCCGACTTTCTCTCCCAACCTTTACGCATGCCGCTGCATCTGGCCTTTTCCTACGATGAGGAGGTCGGCTGCCTTGGCGTACGCAGCCTGGTGGACCATCTTAAAGCCTCAAAGGACAAGCCGGCGCTGTGCATCATCGGCGAGCCCACGGAGATGCGTCCGGTCTACGGCCATAAGGGCAAGCTGGCCATGCGCTGTACGGTGCAGGGCAAGGCCTGCCACTCGGCCTACGCGCCCCACGGCGTCAACGCCATCGAGTATGCGGCAAAGCTGATTACCCGTTTAGGTACGCTCGGCGAAACGCTGGCGCAGATCCGGGATAGCCGCTTTGACCCGCCTTACAGCACGCTGCAGGTTGGGGTGATTCACGGCGGGGCGGCGCTCAATATCGTGCCGGAAAGCTGCCAGTTTGATTTTGAAATTCGCCATCTGCCGGAGGTCTCGCTCGAGCCGACCCTCGCCGAGCTGCACGGCTACGCCGCAGGCGAGCTGCTGACGTCGATGCGGGCGGTGGCGCCGCAGGCGGATATTACCTTTAGCCCGCTCAGCCGCTATCCTGGCCTGCTCAGCGACCCGCAGTCGGAGTTTGCCGGCTGGCTGGCGCAGTGGGCGCAAAGCGAGGCGTTTTCCACCGTGGCCTTCGGTACCGAGGGTGGCCTGTTCGATGAAGCCGGCGTAGCCACGCTGATCTGCGGGCCCGGAAGTATGGATCAAGGCCATAAGGCTGATGAGTTTATTGCCCTCGCTCAGCTGGAGAAGTGCCTGACGATGCTGGGTAATCTGCGCCGCTGGATGGCGCTGGCTTAACCTTTACGCGCCGGCATTAAGGCGCGTTTTTTTTATCTCTCCCCCGGCCGTTCCTTTCCCGCCTTCCTCCTGTTCCTGCGCTGCACCGCACCCTGCTTCGTCGCCGTCCAGAGATAAAAAAACTCCGGATGGTTTATCCGGAGTCAGCAATGCGTACTGATATTCCCGTCATCCCTCAAGCCGCATGGCCGGCGCCTTCACCTGGCGCCTGCTTGAAGCTCGACTTATTTAGGGGAAAGAAAGCGAAGCGCTAAACTTTCTCTTTCACCAGGGCGATACTCTTCACCGCCTTGGCTTTAGAGAGGGTGTAATAGACCGGTGAGACCACCAGCAGACCAATAATCCATGATAAATCCGCCCCGCCAAATGCGGTTGCAATCGGGCCGGTATAAATCGCCGTCGACATAAACGGCACCTCAACTAATATCCCCAATAAATAGCAGAAGATGGCGGTAGCATTAAAGTAGCCATATATTCCGCCGTCGCGCTTAAAGAAGGAGTCGACATCATATTCGCCGTGCGCAACCAGGTAATAATCCACCAGGTTAATTGCCGTCCACGGCACCAGGACATACAGCAGGACGGTAATAAAGTTGGTATAGATTAACAGGAAGTTTTCCTGACCATAGATCGCCAGCGCTATTTCAAGGAGCATGGTGAGGATAGCGGTAATTATCCTCGCGCGGGCCATCGGCGACCAGCCGTCAATAAAGGTCTGGCCCAGGGTCAGCGTACAGAGCACGCCGCAGTACAGCATCATCGAGTTTGTGGCGGCAATCCCCAGCGCCAGCACCACGATAACCACCGCGCCGAAGCCGCCGGTGAGGTCAATAATGCCTTGAATAATATCATCATTGCCAATACTGGTTGCCACCAGCACCCCGAGAACCATCGGCAGATAAGAGCCTAATATGCAGCCAAAGTAGCTGGCGTAAAAGACGCTTTTGTCGTTGGTGCTGTAGGGCATATAGCGTGAGTAGTCAGAGACATAGGGCGCGTAGGCCAGCTGCCACAGTGCGGCAATCGAGACCGCGCCGAGGAACCCAACCTTGTTGAAACCGCCGCGATCGAGAAAATCGACCGGCAGCCCGTGGACAAAGACGATCCACACAAAGGTTGCGGCCAGCACAATCCCGGATATCCACGACATAATTCTGGCGTAGGAGTGGATGATCTTATAGCCAAAAATAGTGGCAAACAGACTCAGGGCGCCGACGATAATAATCCCTACGTCGGAGTTCATCGGCTTATAGATGGCGTGCATGGACTGCCCGCCTAATACCAGACTGGAGGCGGTAAAGCCGATATACATTAATACGACAATGGACACCACCAGCACCGAACCATAGGAGCCAAACTGGCCCTTGGTTTGCACCATTTGCGGCACGCCGAGCTTTGGACCCTGTGCGGAATGCAGGGCCATGAACAGCCCGCCGACCAGACTACCGATAAACAGCGCAACGACAGACCAGAAAAAAGAGAGATGGAAAATAGTGACCGACATCGCTCCGGTGATAACGGTTAATAGCATGATGTTAGAGCCAAACCAGATGGTAAACAGATCGCCCGGTTTGCCGTGTCGCATATTAAGAGGGATAGGTCTGATGGTATTGCTTTCGAGATTTTCAACGTTGACAGGTTGATGTTTAGTCATGGTGCTCTCTCATCACTGTGGGTCTATACCGTGAATAATTCAGGCAACAGCAGGCCGCTAGCTGAGCGAACGCAGCCAACAGCGAAGTCGCCTGAAGCATCATGGGTATAAATCAGCGTTAGATTGATATTCCAATGAGGAGTACAGCTAATCTACTCATCATAACATTTCGTTTACTATTCTCACAATCTCGTATCATTTTGGAAATTATTAAAAATGTCGAACGTCGATATAAAAAAAGTGCTTTACCCGGGACCCTGGGCCTGATTGTGGTTAACGGTCGGCCATCGCCCGCTTGTTTTTAGACGTTTATGCTGCGACTCTGCTTTTTTTATATTTAACAATCTGGGCGGCTAATTTAAGCCAGATAATTCTGCGAGCAGGCGGATGCGGCGTGGAATGATTGAGGGTCTGCAATAAAAGCAAAGGCATATTTATTGTAGGGAATATAGAAGCCGCTTTAATTCGCCAGATAATGACGGTAAGTCCGAAAGATATTTAATCTAATCTGAGATAAATCATGGGATTGACCGTCGCTGCTGGCAGCGGTCGTCTGCGGCGCGCAAATTAAATATGCGAGGTTGTTCACAATAAAATTCATTTATTAAGAGTGTGCGATGGATCAATATTTAAAACACGTGGCGCTGGCGCTGAGCAGATTAATGGCGAAAAAATAGCCTCTGCAGAGATAAATAATAACCCGCCAGCGTGGCGGGTTATTAGCGACGGGCGAATTATCAGTAGCCGACGGTGTATATCCGACCGCTCTGGACGCCCTCCACGCTGCGGCGGTACGCCTGGGCCACCGTGGCGGCCGGGACGCTGATAAAGCCCGGGAAGAACCCGTCATAGGCGGCGGCTGATTCGGTCAGCACCGTGGGGCTGATCAGGTTGATGCGGATCCCGCGCGGCAGCTCGCAGGCAGCGGCGCGGACGAAGCCCTCCAGGCCGGCGTTCACCGTCGTGGCGTTAACGCCCTGGGCAATCGGCTCATGCGCCACGATGCCGCTGATAAGGGTGATGGAGCCGCCGTCGTTCAAATAGTGCTGGCCGGTGAGCGCCAGGCGGATTTGCCCCAGCAGCTTGTCCTGAAGGCCCTGGTTGAAATTGTCGTCGGTCATGGTGGCCAGCGGGCCAAAGAACAGGCTTCCGCTCGCCGAGACAATCGCATCAACCCGGCCAATTTTTTCAAACAGCGCCTGGACGCTTTGCTGAGAGGTGATATCAACCTGATGGTCGCCCTGAGACCGACCGACGCGAATAACTTCATGCTGACGACTGAGCTCTGCGGTGACCGCGCGGCCCACGGTACCGCTGGCACCAATAACGACGATTTTCATGGCTGACTCCTGATAAGTTGTGAGCCTCTATTCTTTAATGAAATGGATATCGGATAAACTGGCAAAAAGTTAGATGATTACTAACCAGAGGTTCGCAATATGGATAAGCTGCGCGGAATGGAAACGTTTATCGCCGTGGTGGAGCACGGCAGTTTTACCGAGGCGGCATCGCACCTGGAGATGTCGGCGGTGATGGTGGGCAAATATATCGCCCTCATCGAACGCCAGCTGGCGACGCGCCTGCTGGAGCGCAACACCCGCCGCCAGAGCCTCACCGACGCCGGGCGAGTCTACTATGAAGAGGCGAAACGCGTTCTGGAGCAGGTCTCAATCGCCGAAAGCTCGGTTGAGCGACTGCGGCTGGCGCCCGCAGGGACGCTGCGCATCAGCGCGCCGACCTCATTTGGCGCCTGCGTTATGGCGCCGCTGACCGCCACCTTCTTACAGCAGTGGCCGGACGTGCGCGTGGAGCTTGACCTGACCAACCGGCTGGTCGATCTGGTGGATGAAGGGTTCGATCTGGCTGTCCGCATTGGCGATATTCACCAAACCGACCTGGTGGCGAAATATCTCTGCGCCTACCGGATGGTGATTTGCGCCGCCCCTGCTTATCTCAGCCGCCACGGCACGCCGCTCACGCCGGCCGACCTTGCCGGCCATCTCTGCCTCTCCCATACGGTGTGGACCGCGCGCAACGAGTGGAAGCTGCCGGGTGTCACGCAAGAGGTGCGCTGGCGGCGCGATGCTGTCCTCCGCTGCAACGACGGCTACGGCCTGAGGATGGCGGCCATCGCCGGAGCCGGCCTGCTGCTGCAGCCGGAAGTGCTGCTGGGGGAGGATCTTGCCAGCGGAAAACTCGTCCGCGTACTTAAGGCCTATACCCCCGAACCGCGCCCGGTTCATCTGCTCTGGCGTCAGGATCTTCGCCCGTTGCCGAAGCTGACCCGGTTTGTCGAGCACGCGCTGACCGAGGTCGGGCGCCATTTATGAACTATTATTATCGGGTCTGGTCTGATGAACGTTCTTCATAGATCACTTCTGCTAAAAGGAGATTGGTATGAGTTTATTGAGTTTTGTGAAAGAAGCGGGCGAGAAAATCTGGGATGCCGTTTCGGGCGGGGACAAAGAGAGCCAGGCCGATAAGCTGAAAAAGCATATCGATGGGCTTAATCTCCCCGGCGCGGATAAGGTCAGCATCACCGTGGCTGAAGACGGCACCGCGACGGTCACCGGCGACGTCGGCTCGCAGGAAGATAAGGAAAAAATTATGGTGGCGGTGGGTAACGTCACCGGCATTGCCCAGGTCAGCGATAACGTGAGCGTCACGCAGAGCGGTGCAGAGAGCCGCTACTACACCGTGAAATCCGGCGACACGCTGAGCGCTATTTCTAAAACCGTGTACGGATCGGCGAATGACTATCAGCGGATCTTTGAAGCCAACAAGCCGATGTTAAAGCATCCCGACAAGATCTATCCGGGACAGGTGCTGATTATCCCGAATAAGTAAGGCGGGAAAATCGGCGTTATGCACGCTCTATTGTTACGGAGTCGGTAATGGGACTACTTGATCAAATTGGCGGTATGCTCGGCGGCCAGGCCGGTAAAGCCGAGCAGCTGCAGGCCATCATGGCCTGGATCCAGCAGCAGGGGGGCGTCCAGGGGATCCTCGAAAAATTCCGCAGCGGCGGCCTGGGTGAGATCGTTGAATCCTGGATCGGCCAGCAGGGCAATATTCCGGTTTCCAGTGACCAGGTCACCTCGGTGTTCGGATCGTCCGCGCTGCAGGATCTCGGGGCCAGGCTCGGGATCGACCCGCAGACCGCCTCGTCGCTTATCTCCGAGTATCTGCCGAAAATTGTCGATGGCTTATCTCCGCAGGGCGAGGCGCCTGCGCAGCAGGATCTGCTGTCTGAAGGCATGAACCTGCTTAAAGGCAAGCTGTTTAGCTGAGCGCATCGTGCGCGGCTGATGTGCCAAAAGTTAAACCCGCCGACAGGCGGGTTTATTGTTTATGCCCGCAGCGCCTGCTGCCAGTCGGCAATCAGATCCTGCGCGTCCTCAATGCCAACGGAGAGGCGAATGAGCTGGGGCGTAATGCCGTTTGCCAGCCGCTGCTCGAGCGGAATGGAAGCGTGGGTCATGCTAAACGGCTGGCTGACCAGGCTCTCCACGCCGCCGAGGCTCTCCGCCAGCGTAAACAGGCGCAGCCTGCCGATAACCTGCTCTGCGTAGCCATCGTCGCCTTTCACCACCAGCGAAATCATCCCGCCGGGGAGCGCCATCTGCCTGCGTGCCAGCTGATGATGCGGGTGCGACGCCAGCCACGGGAACCACACCTTTTCCACCTGCGGCTGCTGCTCCAGCCACTCGGCGAGCGCCAGCGCGTTGCTGCTGTGGCGTTCCATGCGCAGCGCGAGGGTGCGAATGCCGCGCAGCGTCAAAAAGCTGCTGAAGGGGTCGAGCACGCCGCCCACCGCGTTTTGCAGATACCCTAGCCGCTCCGCCAGCTCGCGGTTGTCGCCGACCACCGCGAGGCCCGCCACCACGTCGGAATGGCCGTTGAGATATTTTGTCGCCGAGTGCACGACGATATCAAAGCCCAGCTCGAGGGGACGATGAATGGCCGGCGAGGCGAAGGTGTTATCGGTGACGCTGATGAGATTGTGCCGCCGGGCGATCGCCGCGATGGCGCTGAGGTCCGCCAGCTTGAGCAGCGGATTCGTCGGCGTTTCAACCCAAATCATCCGCGTATCCGGCCTGATGGCCGCCTCAATCGCCGCCAGGTCGTCGGGTTTGACCCAGCTGACCTGCAGGCCGGCGCTGCGGCGGCGGACGTTTTCGATCAGCCGCCAGGTGCCGCCGTACACGTCGTCGACGGCCACCAGGTGGCTGTCTTTATCCAGCAGCTCAAGCACCGTGGAAATCGCCGCCAGCCCGGAAGCAAAGGCGTAGCCGCGGGAGCCGCTCTCCAGTTCGGCAATCGCCGTTTCCAGCGCGTGGCGGGTAGGGTTACCGCTGCGCGAATATTCATAGCCGGTATGCTGCCCGGGGGCCGGCTGTGCGAAGGTGGAGGTGGCATAAATGGGCGGCATTACGGCGCCGTGCGCATCGTTAAAGGTGCCGCCGTGTACGCTTAATGTATTTAAATTTTTCATGGACGATCCTTAGTGTTCGAGTCGGTTACGCCAGGTGGTCAGCACGTCGCTGCGGGTGATCAGGCCGAGAAAACGATCGTTATCGGCGATGACGGCTACCAGGCCGCGATCGAAAATGGCTTTTAGCGCGCTTTCCGGCGCGCGTTTATCGAGGGTTTCGACGTTGCGGGTCATGGCCTCTCTGACCGGCAGCGCAAAGCGCTGGCTGTCGCCCTCGACGTGGCTAATCAAATCCCACTCGTCGACGATGCCAACGACGCGGCCGTTTTCCAGCACCGGCAGCTGGGAGATGTCGTACAGGCGCATGCGCGCCAGGATGGCGGCCAGCGTGTCGTCCGGCGCGGCGGTGACGGTGGCGTCTTCGTCATGACGCAGGGCGATAAAATCGGTTAAATCGCCGCGTGAGGGGCGGGTCAGCAGCCCCTGCTGGCGCATCCAGTCGTCGTTGAACATTTTCGACAGGTACTTGTTGCCGCTGTCGCAGGCGAAAGTCACCACGCGTTTGGCGGTCGTCTGCGCCTGACAGTAGCGCAGGGCGGCGTGCAGCAGCGTGCCCGTTGAAGAGCCGGCAAGAATGCCCTCGGTCTGCAGCAGCGTCCGCGCGGTGGCAAACGCCTCCCCGTCGGTGACGCGATAGGCGGTATGAACGCCGTCGAGATGGGCCAGCGGCGGGACAAAATCTTCGCCAATCCCCTCGACCAGCCACGATCCCGCCTCGCCGGAGCGGCCGGTTTCTACCCGATCGGCGAGGATCGATCCCGCCGGATCGGCAAGAATAAACTCCGTTTTCGGCGAGTGTTCGGCAAACCACGCCTGCAGCCCGCCGAGGGTTCCGCCGGAGCCGACGCCAACGACGATAGCGTCGATATCGCCGTCGAGCTGGGCAAAGATTTCTGGCGCGGTGGTGCTGATATGCGCCAGCGGATTGGCCTCGTTATTAAACTGATCGATATAGAATGCTCCCGGCGTCTCCTCCGCCAGGCGACGGGCGTAATCCTGATAGTAGGCCGGGTGGCCTTTATTCACGTCGGAGCGGGTGAGCAGCACCGTTGCCCCCAGCGCCCGCAGATGGAATATCTTCTCGCGGCTCATTTTGTCGGGGACGACGAGGATCAGGCGGTAGTTCTTTTGCGCCGCAATGAGCGCCAGGCCGAGCCCGGTATTGCCGGCGGTGGCTTCAATAATCGTGCCGCCGGGCTGCAGCTTGCCGAGGCGCTCGGCCTCGTTAATCATCGACAGCGCGACGCGATCCTTGATAGAACCGCCGGGGTTTTGGTTTTCCAGCTTGAGGAACAGGCTACAGGGGCCGGTTTCCAGCTTGTGCAGTTGGAGCAGGGGCGTGTGGCCGATAAGATCGCTAACAGAATGAAAGAGTGACATGACTATTTACCCATTCGTATCGAGATGACGAATGGTAGGTCTGGGAATTTGGCAAATTAAAGAATATTTAACCGTCCATAAGAGCAAAATGGAATATAAGATGCTATTTAGCCATCCGGAGGGAAAGGTTGTTAGCCGCCTGGGTGTATTGATATCTGAAAAAGAGAGTTTTTGGCGTAATTTCCAGCAATTAATACCTTTTTACGCCGACGCAAATGCATTTTTCAGCAAAGGATGGTTAAAAAAAACATAGCCAAAAATATAAGGATGGCGTGCGCGATATACTCTGCCGATGCATAGCTGTTGGCCGAAAACAAATAACAAAGCCGGCTATTCAATACCGTTTTTGATAGATACGTCTGGGCTCGGGCGCATGATAACCTTTTATTCAATTAGAGTGATTTGCGATTACGTCCGGGTTTATTAATGAGGCGCCGGAAGAAAAGGTGAGATGTGCCTGAATTTATATCACTAGCGATTAGTTCATTCTGGCCGATGCTGTATGCCGGGCTGGTTTTTACTATCCCCATTACGTTAATTTCGTTTGCCCTCGGCCTCGGGCTGGGGTTTATCGTGGCGCTTATCAGGCTGTACGGGCCGCGACCGCTGCGGCTGCTGGTGCGTTTCTACGTCTGGGTTATCCGCGGCACGCCGCTGCTGGTGCAGCTGTTTCTGATTTTTTACGCGCTGCCGGGCGTCGGCATTACCCTCGACGCTTTTCCCGCGGCGGTGATCGGCTTTACGCTGAACGTCGGGGCCTTCACTTCCGAGGTTATCCGGGCGACGCTGCTCTCCGTGGCTAAGGGGCAGTGGGAGGCCGCGCACTCGATCGGCATGAACTGGTGGCAGTCGCTGCGCCATATTATTTTGCCGCAGGCCGCACGGGTGGCCGTGCCGCCGTTATCGAATACCTTTATTTCGCTGGTGAAAGATACCTCGCTGGCGTCGGTTATTACCGTACCGGAGCTATTTTTAGCGGCCCAGAGAATTGCCGCCGTGACCTATCAACCCTTAATACTCTACACCGAAGCCGCCCTAATCTATTTATTAATCAGCTCGGTGCTGTCGTATCTGCAATCGAGGCTCGAGGCCCGGTTAGAAAAAAACACCTCAGGCAAGGAACATAATAATGATAACCCTGTCCGGGCTTGAGAAAAGTTTTGCCGGGCAACAAGTCCTGCAGGATATTTCTTTGAATATTGCCGAAGGGAGCGTTACCGCGCTTATTGGGCCATCGGGAAGCGGCAAAAGCACGCTATTACGCTGTATTAACCTGCTTGAGCTGCCGCAGGCCGGGAAATTAACCATTGGTCAGGAGAATATTACCTTCTCGGCGGATGCTGCGCCGAAGAGAAAGGATATCCGCCGTATGTGCCAGCAGACCGGAATGGTTTTCCAGAGTTTTCAGCTGTTCCCCCACCTGTCGGTACTCGAAAACATTATGACGGGGCTGATTGTGGTGCAGAAATGGCCCGTCGAACGGGCGAGAGCCCGCGCCGAAGCGCTGCTGGCGAAAGTGGGGCTGCTGCATAAGCGTCATGCCTGGCCGGCGATGCTGTCCGGCGGCCAGCAGCAGCGGGTGGCGATTGCCCGGGCGCTGGCGCCTTCACCCAAGGTTCTGCTCTGCGATGAGCCAACTTCGGCGCTGGATCCCGAGCTGTCGCTGGAGGTGATTGCGGTTTTGCGTCAGCTGGCACAGGAGGGGACCACCATGCTGATGGCCACGCACGATCTGCGCCTGGCCGCCAGTATCGCCAACCAGGTGGTGTTTCTTGAGTCCGGGCAGATTATTGAGAGCGGCAGCTCGCGGGATATTTTTACCCGCGCGAAGAAAACCCGGACCCAGCTTTTTATTTCCACCTTAACCGAAACGTTTCCCGATTCCTGGGAAATTTAAAACAACAACACGGCATAGCAGATTAAGGAGTTAATGATGAAAGTATTGATGACGGCACTACTGGCTACCGCTATTCAGCTGGGCGTGGCGCATGCGGCGGCCGCGCAGGACGACCTCGCAAAGATTAAAACGGCCGGCGTGTTTAAGGTCGGCACCGAAGGGACCTTCCCCCCGTTTACCTACCACAATAGCGCGGGGAATCTGGTGGGTTTTGACGTTGATATCGCGCGTGAAATTGCCAAACGGATTGGCGTAAAGGCCGAGTTCGTTGAAGGTAAGTGGGATGGCCTGGTGGCCGGCCTGGACGCTAAGCGCTACGACGCGGTGATAAACCAGGTGTCCATCACGCCCGAGAGGGAGGCGAAGTATGACTTCTCCGATCCCTACATTTCCCCGAAAGCCGTACTGATCGTCAATGATAAAAACACCGATATTCATACCTTTGCCGATCTAAAAGGCAAGAAATCGGCGCATACCCTGACCAGTAACTACGCGCAGATTGCCCGTGAAAATGGCGCGGAAGTCGTGGGCACCGACGGCTTTGACCAGTCTATTGCGCTGGTGTCGCAGGGACGGGCGGATGCGACCATCAACAGCAACCTCTCATTCCTCGATTTCAAAAAACATAAACCCGACGCCCCGGTAAAAATTGTGGCCGAACGGGCCGATACCGAACAGGAGGCGGTATTGATCCGCAAGGGGAATCCGGATCTGCGTCAGGCGATCAATACGGCGCTGGCGGGTATTAAATCCGACGGCACCTGGCAGCGGATCTCCAACGAGTATTTCGCCGCCGACGTGTCGAAATAAGAGGATGCGGCGGCGTTACTGATAGGAAAAGGTAATGCTCGCGAGGGCGTTGGCGCTGCCCGGCACCAGCTCACCGGTGCGGACGTACTGCGCCTGGAACGGCAGCGACAGGATTTGGGTCGCCGTGGTGGTCTGGATAAAGAACTGGTTTGCGGTGCCCGCTGCGGAGCTGTCCGGCCCCATCATCAGCGGGCCGCTGCCGTTATAAAAGAACTGTACGCCGATGCCGGAGGCGGTGGAGTCGCTGGTCAGGGTTACCACGGAGGAGTCGTTCGTTGGCGTGGTTTGATCGGTCATTACCGCATACAGCGCTACCTGCTCGTCGCAGGTCAGGCTGACGTTAAACGAGCCCGACGGGGAGGTGCTGCCGACGGTGGGCAGCGTACGCATATCCGGCGCGCCGAGATCGATGCTGGCGCTTTTGGTGCTCACCGTACAGCCGCTGGCCGTCACCGTGACGGTCGTCGGGTTGATGATCACCCGTGCCGTTTTGGTCTCGTTATTATAGGCGGTCAGGATCGCGGCGCTGATGGCAGGGAGGTGGTATACGCCCGACTTCAGCGCGTTATCCGTTTTAACGTACGTCAATTTTGCCGACCAGCCTAAATCAAAAGCCATGCCGTTGGTGCCATCGGCGGGGTAGCTTTGGGTCACGCCGGTTTGCAACGGCACGTAGGTTGTGCCGTTAAAATCCTTCAGGCCGAGGATATAGCCGATGCCGGGGATGCCGGTTTCAAAAACGCTATAGTTTACGCCATCAACGTTGACGGATACTCCTGCCGACACGGCGCTGCTGCCGGGTTCGAGGGTTCCTTTGGTGCAGACGAATATGTAACCGCACCAGAACACCTGCTGCACGCTGGCCGTGGCGCTCCACGCTGAGCCGATAATATTTCCCGGCATAACGGAGTCCGCGGGGCCGGTGTAGGTCATCGCCTGGGGCGAGAGCGTAATGTCGGATATCCAGTCGAGGGCCAAAACCTTCGCGCTGACGCACAGCCAGCAGGCAAGCAGTAAGAAACGCATTATTGATACTCCGTAGTCCAGGTGGCGATGGCGGAAACGTCTCCGGCGCTGACGGCGGCGCCGTTGGCCGCCAGCCGGGCATAAAATGTCATCTGCACGCGTTCATCTCCCGAGGTGCCGTAGGCCGTCGTTTGGGCCTCCAGCGGAATCAGCTCCCCGTCTTTATCGAGGATTTGTACCGCCACGCCGCTTGCTCCGCCGTCGTCCGTCTTAATCAGCTGCGGGTTGCGTTCATCCGGCGTGCCGCTAAAGCGGATCTTCACGCCGACAAAGGTCGGGCCGCACTCTTCCAGCGTTAGGGTGAAGGCCTGTTTGATATTGCTGACCGCCCCCGGTGCGTGAAACTGCTTTATGCCGATGGCGCCCAGCGGGACGGTTTGCTCTACTGAATCGGCGGCAACCACGCAGGTATTGCCGATCAGGTTGCCGGTAACGGAAACCAGCACGTCATAGCCGAGGGCCGGGGTGATGAGGGCCGTAAGCAGGGCGATGCCGGATAGGCGGACGGCTACTGACATTGCGCCTCCTGTGAATAAAGGCCCGTGCGGGCGCTGTAATCCTGCGGATTGAGGCGATATTTAATGACGCACTTTTTGTCGCTGCCCTGTCCCCAGACGGCGCTGAGCGTGCCTTCCGCCGGCAGGCCGGCGAGATAAAGGCTGCCACCGTCCCCCACGATGCCGCTGGCCTGCTCATCGGCGAGCGTGACCACGGTGCCAAACGGCAGCGCCTCGTTACGGTAGCCGATAGTGAACAGGGCCTTCGCGCCGCGGCGGGTGACGATGGTTGCGCGCACCAGCGCGCCATCGGTCGGCGTTTTACTGACGATAGCGTTCTCCAGCTCAACGTCGTTTCCGGCGGTAGTGACGTCCAGCGCGACCTGGTTGACGCGATACGGCGTGGCGTACGGAATGACGGCATAGCCGCGGCTATCGGTTTTGATGCCTTTGTGATTAAGCACCGCCACGCTACCGGCCCCCGGCGCCTTGACCAGGATGTTGGTGTTCCCCAGCGGCTGGCTGAGGGTCAGGCCATCTTCATGCAGCACCGCGCCGCCGCTCATGCCGTAGCTGAGGTTGCGGGAGTCGCTTGAGTAGCTGTAGCCGAGGCTGTAATCGCCCCGCTGGCCCGCATACTGCAGCGCGGCATCGCCGCCGTACCGCTGCTGCGCGCCGTAGCGCTGATTGACGCTATAGAACAGGCTCTCCTGTCCGGGGACGTAGCCGCTGACGCCCGCGCTGCCGGTGGCGCCCGTTGAGTCCGCACGGGTGGTGGTAAAACGCGCCCGGGTAGCCTGCTGCGGGTTGCCGAACGGCACGGAAAGCGACATCGCCACGATGTTATCTTTATGGCTATCGTACAGGCTGGTGCTGCGCTGAACGCTCACGCCGACGGAGACGTTGCGGACCATCGCGTTCCACGCAAACTGCATGCTCTGCGTTCTGTTGGCGGTGCGCCAGTAGGTTTGCCGATCCCACGACAGCGAAAGCGAGCCAAATCTGCCCATTGGCTGCGACAGCAGCAGCTGATTTTTGGCCTTGCGCGACATATGCAGGTTATAGAGGTTTTCATAGCTGGTGGTGACGGCGCCGTCTGCCCCGGTGACCTGCTTTGCCGTGCCGCCCGTCATCCCCTTATAGGCGGTATCGCTGAGGGTATAGAACCCCTGCGTCGAGTAGCGCAGGGAGTAGAAGTTAAAGCGCGTGCCGATATCGTTCAGCCGCTTGCTGTATCGCAGGCGCACGGAGTCCCCGGAGTAGGGCCGATCGTCGGCCAGCACGCTGCGCGCGTGGGTCACATCGACGGAGTAGGCGCCAAAGCGTCCGAGATTTTGTCCTACGCCCAGCGCGAGCCCGCTGTAGCGCTCTGCAAGCTGCGCGCCGCCATAAAAGGTGAGGCCGTATTCCCAGCCGAAAAACAGCTCTCCCTGGGCAAACGTCGGGGTGTTCTGGCCGCCGACGGCGCGAAGCTTACCGGCGCCGAGGGCGTATTTTATCTGCCCGCTGCGCACCAGGTTCGGCACGCTGGCAAACGGCACGGTATATTGCGTTTTGCTGCCGTCGCTCTCCTCAATCGTCACCTGCAAATCGCCGCCGGAGGAGGTGGGATAGAGGTCTTTCAGCATGAACTCCCCGGCGGGGACGCTGGTTTGATAAATAGTGTTGCCGTTCTGCTGGACGGTAACGGTCGCGCTGCTGCGGGCGATGCCGCGAACCTCCGGCGCATAGCCGTTCAGGCTGGCAGGCAGCATATTATCATCGGTTTTCAGCGCGAGGCCGCGCAGGCCAACGGAGTCAAAAACCTGAGCGGAGGTGTAGGTTTCCCCTGCGTACGCCTGCGCGCCCAGGGCGGGGATATCCCGCTGCAGCCAGGTCTGGACGTGGTTAAGCGTATTCGCATCTTTGGTCCAGGTCGTGTAATCGCGCAGGCGCCAGGCGCCCAGGTTCACGCCGCTGTTCAGGCTAACGAATAGCTGCCGGGCACGGGTGCGCTTGTCGCCCCGGTACTCATTGTTGGCGCCGTTAACGACATAGTTCAGCCACGCGGCAGGGATCCCGGCCTCCCAGCTCTCAGGGCTGACGTAGCCACGCGGAAGATTCCGCATATAGCTCTGCGGCAGGCTGAGATTGAGCGTCAGCGTCTTCTGGTCGAAGTCAAAGCTGGCGCCGGGGAACGCGTGATTCAAAAAATAGCATTGCCGGGTCAGCGGCAGCAGCTCTTTCGCGGCCAGGCGGCTATCAATGCCCAGGGCGGCAATCTGCTGCGGCGTTACGCAGGGCTGGGCGTCCTCCTGGGCCGCATTTTTATCAACGCTGAATTCGACGTTTCCGGTGAAGGCGTAATTTTTATTGATATAAACGTTAATGTTGTATTCGCCCGGCGGTAAGGCGCTCCCGGCATTGACCCATGAGAGGTCGGCAATATTTCCACTTTCGCCGTTGAGGAACGCAGGGTTAAATTGCAAATCGTTCTCTGCGGCAGAGACATACCGAACGGCATGGCAGATCATCAGGGCACAGACGATTTTTGCTTTCACGCACTCGCACCTTTCTTCTTTTATTTCCGGTTCAACGACAGGCTGACGGCAGGGGTCCATGCGCCGTAATCATTGATGGTCTGATAGCTAAAAGTGCTTGCCTGACTGAACGATCCGCCCAGGGTGACGCTTGCTTTTGGCGGGACCATCGCCGGCTGTACCGGCTTGCCATCGACTTTTAAATTGATGGTGGTGAGGTAATAGGGCGTTGGGTTATTGAGCGTAATTTTGCCCGCACGGTAGTCAGCGGTTATTTTTTTCCAGCCCTCGCTGGCGCCGCTTTGCAGCCCCTCCGGGCGGTAAAAAACTTTAATGCGGTTGGCTGAGGCAAACTGCAGCGAATTGCTGGCGGCGCTTTTGGACTGCTGTGGAATGGCTTTGACCGTAATCCAGTACAGCGTTTCCCGGTCCTGCGGCAGGGATTTACCGCTAAACATAATTTTCACTACGCTTTCGGTGGCCGGTTTTAAAACATACAGCGGCGGCGTAATGACGAAATCGTTGGAGCGCCGATTGTTCTCATCCTCGACCCATGACTGAATGAGGAATGAGGCGTCGGGATGCGTATTTCTGACCTGCAGCATCGACTGGTTGGCGCTGCCGAGGTAGACCATTCGCGTTGCGCCCAGCCCCACGCCGCCGGCGCAGGCTACGGATGACCACAGCGAGCCGAGCAGACAAATCCATGTAAACGAGCGCATAGCGTCTCTCTCCTGAAGGTTGGGCCTGGCCCGGCAACGCGGCCGGGCCAGAGGATTACGAATAGGTGACGGTGTAGGTGGCGACAGCGCTGGCATCGCCAGCCGTGGCGTTGCCCTGCGGGGAGTAGTATTTGGCGCTGAAGTTCAGGGTGTTCGAGCCGCTGCGCAGCTCGACGGGGGCAGCGGACTCGCCCAGTCTTACGACGTTGCCCTGTTCGTCATACAGGCGAATTGCGACGTTTTGCGCCGAGGCGCTGCTGCCGTTTGAGCCGACGGCCAGGCCATCGGCATCGGTGCTATCCGGGGTGCCGGTGAAGGTGACGGCAACCGTTGTCGCCGGGATCGGATCTTCTTCAGTGCCGGCGGAGGTATCGGCGATTTCGCAATCTTCAAGGGTGATGGTGAAGGCTTTTGCCGTGTTGGCTTCGCTGCCTGCCGCGGCCAGCGTGGCGGTACGAACTTCACCCAGGTCGACGTCAATATTGCTGCTGTTGGCGCTGATGGCGCAGGCCGAGGTTACGACGCTACCGCTGAAGTTTACGGTGCCGCCGCTGGCGGTGGCGGCCAGAGAGGAGCCCGCAGGCAGCAGCGCCGCAATGCCCAGCGCCAGCAGAGTTTTGTTGTTTAAGTAAGCTTTCATTTTTCTGATTCCATAGTTTTATTATGACGAGATTGGCCCTGAAGGCAGCAGTTCTAGCTGGTTAAAAAAACCAGTAAATCTGTTTTATTCCTGAGCCCGAGTTTTCTTATTGCTGAGCTTTTTAACGCGCTGACACGGCGGTATGAAAGCTTCTCTATTTCTGCGATATAACGTATATCCAGTCCATTTCTCAGTTTCTTCAATACCCTCCATTCCCCTGGTGTTAGCGAAAGTGCCATTGATTTCTTTTTCGGCTGAGCGCGGTTTTCCGCTATTTTTAATAAACAGTTTCGCCAGCGATAAAGCGGGTCCTGTAGTGAAACATAGGCATCAATATCGCCGTGGACCCACAGTGATGAATTCACCGCTGCGGAATACATGTATATAAGCACCTGCGGGTAGCTGGCTTTAATCGTTTTTATATACGCCAGACAATCCATGCCGGTATGGTGTTTCTCTAGCCCGGAGATAAAAATAACGTCAATTGGGGTCATTGCTAAAAGATCGTCAAGGTGCTGGTAATCATTTATCGATGTTGTGATTTGAATATCAGCATACATTCCTTGCAATAAGGCGGTGATGCCGCCGCGTGCGAAGCGATCTCCGCCGATTAACGCAACATTTAAATGTTGCTGTAGTTCAAGCTTATTCGCCATGTTATTCCCTCGATTTATAATAGTAAGGAGGTCAGCCTGTATGCGTATGACAGGTATCAACCTGTATTCCTGTATTTTCGAAGCAATTAAGCCTTTCACTTTGTAGAACTACTATACCTCGGGAGATGAGAAGGTAATCTCAATTAATCTTAAGTTATATTAATTGCAGAACGCGCGGCCGTCCGGTGAGGCCGTTCGCCAATCGATATTGGCTTAACTGCGGACGAACTGTCCTCAATTCCCGGAGGTGGCCGGTTTTTTGTACTGCTTATTATCGCTTTTTTTCAAGGCTTCAGGCGCGTGTTGAGCCATGCGATGTCTTCTGTTTTTCTTTTTACATCAGCCTGTTGTTGGCATTTTTTCTACGCCAGACAAGGTGCAGGAGCGAACGGTCAGGGCGTGAGGAGAGGCCTGCTGGCAGGTATTTGTTCGCCGGTTGAGTGAAGATAAGAAGGACTTAAGAAAAGATAAGATAAGGACGTTCGCATCCGTCGGGCGGCGGCTGAGAAAGGGATGAATAGCGGGGTTAGCGTTTATTGTACTTCAGTTAACCTGCAGAGCAATGACAGGAAAATAAGATGTTTCGCCAGCGGTTGTGATATACAGCACTAAATTTATCGGCCATATTACCCCCTCAGAAAGGAGATGGATCCCTCTCTTCTCATCCATATGGTGATAAGACCTGGGCACTTCCGACATGCTTTCACCGGAGACTTTTCGCCGATTGTATGCACAAGCATTATATTATCAATGAAATAGTTGAGTTTCATCCCGTGGACGGCACGCTGCGCGATCTCAGCAATCCGGATCGCGTGGTGGTACTGAATTCACCAGCGGGGCGCTGCTTATTATTATTAATAGAGCGGGCCGGCACTATTGTGACTCAGCAGGAGTGTATGGATATCGTCTGGCAAAGGCGAGGGATGCTGGTTTCGCCTAATACCTATTACCAGAATATTTCTGTTTTACGCAAAGGGTTGAGAAAAATAGGCTTCCAGAACGATCCGATCGTTACAATTCCGCGTATTGGATTAACGCTGGCCAGCGAAACGACGATAACGATTAAAGAGGTTCCGCGGCAAGCGTCAGAGGACCATGAATATGATACTGCGCGTTCGGATGAAGCGAGCGCTTCGCAGGCTGAACCTACCGCGCAGCCTACAATAGCGGTTTATTCACCGCGGCGTATGCGCTGGTGGACGAAAGCGTTATTGGTGGTTTTGTTATTCAGCGGTGCAGGCGTGATTAATCACAGCTTTTCCCGGAGCAATCTTTTTATTGATGATTATTACTTTGCGAGCACGGTGGGAGCGTGCCGGGTTTATTTGGCAAATAGCATCCAGGCGCAGGATGAGCGGGCGATGGCGCTGGCCTACGTTGGGCAATTTAAAGATGGCTGCGTTAACTATCCGTGGGTCTATATCGGCAGATACGCGCGGCTGCCTCGTGCCTCCGTCATTCGGTGCGATCGGTCGATGAAGGAGCCAAACCGCTGCATTTCTGACTATTTTATTGAGGATCGCTAGCATGGCCCATCATCGTCAGGTGCTTTACCTGTCCTGTTTTTGCCTGCTGCTCGGCAGCGTGCTGGCGGGGTATTTTTTGTGGCGCCGCTATTATGTTGCGCCGTTTTCCTGTCGGGTGAGTTTTGTCCAGCATCATCAGGATACGACCCTCGTTCTGTGGATGAACTACATCCTGGACGGGAAGAGCGGTACGCTCAGCATCAACGGCCACGTGCAGGGGGAGCCCGGCAGAATCATTAACCGCAAAATATCGTTTATGGTGACGCGCAGGGGCAGCGCTTACTACCTGATATCAGAGCACAATATTAAATTTCCGGACGATAGCGTGCCGGATAGCTGGCTGGAAAAATATGAGCCCCTGTTTTTCGTCTATCCGGCAAAAAACATCTATATGCGCATTCATGAACTGCAGAACGGTAGCTATCTCTTTATTTTGGGCACGCTGCCGACCTATGTGTGCAGTAGCGCCACGAGCCCGGCCGCGCAGCGATAAGCAGCCAACCACAGGCCGGGCCTCTGTTTAGTGCGCCGGCGCGCGTGTCCATGAACTCATCGTGGACACGCGCTGTTATCCAAATTGCCGCGTTATCGCCGGTCCGATAGCGGCGCCGTTTGGAACTAACGTCTGAAAAAGAGATGCTCAGCAGAGGGGACGAAAGGCAGTACGGCGAAATCATCCGACCTCAGCGGCCGTTGAAATAAAAGATGAGCTATATTGTTGGCACGCTCTTTACGCCACCGATACGTGCCCCCTTATATCGGAGATATCGTTATGAAACTCTTACAACTCATCGCCCTGGCTCCTCTATTACTGCTGCCAGCAGGCACATTCGCCTCCTCAGAGGCGGCGTGGAAAGAATTTGATAAGGCCATCCAGCGCGCCTGCCTGGCGCAGAGCGACCTGCCGCATAAAAAGGTGGCCGGGCAGCGGATCGATTTTAGTGATGACGTCGGCTACTCGGCGCTTATTATTTCCGGTAAAAGAGTCGATAAAGGCAAGGTGCAAACGGTGAAATCTCTCTGTTTGTATAACCGGCAAAAACAAACTGCCGCTCTTGCGGATATGCCATGAATTGACGCTCCCTTCTGAGGGAGATCCTCTCCGGCGGCATTCGGGTCGACGCTCTGTCGGTTTCGACCTCTGCGGCCGGCGAACGCCAGTTCGCCCTCCGGGGCGAGATCTGTGTCGGCTGAGAATCGGTGGGCGTCGGGAGAAGTGATATTTTTTATCGCCGGATTCTTACGCTGCGCTTTCGACCGCAGGACAAAATTTATACCCTCTTCCCCAGACGGTTAGCAGGCGCTCCGGCTCCGCCGGGTTGCGTTCTATCTTGATCCGCAGGCGGTTAATGTGCGTATTGACCGTATGCTCATAGCCTTCATGCTGATAGCCCCAGACCTGATTGAGCAGGCTCATGCGCGAGAAGACTTTTCCGGGGTTTTTGGCGAAAAAATAGAGCAGATCGAATTCACGCGGCGTAAGTTCCACCGGTTTGCGGTCCAGATGGACTTCACGCGCGATAGGATCGATAACCAGGCCGGCAAAGCGCAACATTCCTGCATCCATTCTGGTGGCGCAGATCATCGCTTCCTGACGGCGAAACAGGGCCTTGATGCGGGCGACCAGCTCCAGCATCGAAAACGGTTTTGCCAGATAGTCATCGGCCCCCAGCTCCAGGCCAAGCACGCGGTGTATTTCGCTGGAGCGGGCGCTGATAATAATGACTGGCGTATAGTGGGCCATATTACGCGCCCGACGGCAGATCTCCAGGCCATCGATACCGGGGAGCATCAGGTCGAGGATCAGCGCATCCCAGCCGCCATTTTCCAGCAGGGCCACGCCCTTATTGCCGTCGTCGGCATGGGTAACGTCATAGCCCTCATCACGTAGGTGAAGAGCGAGAAGGTCGGCAATATCGGCATCATCTTCGACGATCAGGACATTTTTTGCGCTTACGCCTGTCATATTTAACTCCCGTTTTCTCGTCTACTCCTGCAGCTTACACAACTCCCTCTGCTGGGATTGAACTATCACATTTTATTTAAACTTACGTGAGGCTTTGGGGAACAGATGGGGCGGATAGTCGGTGATGGTATCGCGGGTATATCGACAATAACTGAGGAAAACAGGATGAAAAAATTAGCTATTCTCGCACTGTCAGCCGTCTGGGCTATGGGTTCCGTGGCGGTCAGCTATGCAGCAGATTCAACGAGCGAAATGTCATCGACCACCATGATGAAAGCAGACAAGAAGTCCGGCGCGATGATGGAGACCGATAATCATTCCGCAACCATGATGAAAGCGGATAAACATCCAGGCACCATGATGAAGAAGGAGAAAAAACCTGCCGCCGGGATGGCAATGAAAAAAAAGGAAGAGGTTAAAAATCCGATGTAACCGGCAGCGAGCAGCCGAACGCAGTTCGATGAAGAGCCCGGCTGCAGAAAAGCAAAAACCCAGCCATAGGCTGGGTTCTTTAAATAGTGGTGCCCGGCTCGGACTAACGCCGAAGGCGTTGAACGGCGCGCCTGTCGCGCCGGCCCCGAAGGGGTGAGCCGCTGGCGGCGAATAATCGAACGCAGTTCGATGGAGAGTCCGGCTGTAGAAACGCAAAAACCCGCCTTTTGGGCGGGTTCTTTAAATAGTGGTGCCCGGACTCGGAATCGAACCAAGGACACGGGGATTTTCAATCCCCTGCTCTACCGACTGAGCTATCCGGGCAACGGGGCGCATTAAAACCGATTCGCCTCGCTGCGTCAACGAAATTTCATCAAATCAACGCAGGATGGACAATCTATCACCACATTGCATTAAAAGCACGCACCTTCAGGCGAAAAAGAGGCTCCAGGCTGCCGATAGCGGCATGGCCAGCACCAGCGCCGGCAGCATATTGACCACCGCAAACATCTTGATACCGCAGATGCGCAGCCCGGTCGCCAGCAGCAGCATTCCGCCAACGGCGCTGAAATCAGCCATCATCATCGGGGTCGTCAAAGGCATAATTAACGCCGCGCAGGCCGCCAGGGTGAGCTGAATAGCCAGCATCGGGAAGCTTATCGCCGCGACGGCAATGCCGAGAGAACAGGCAAAGATGGTGGCGGTGAAAAAGTCGAGGAACGCTTTGGCAATAAGGATACTGGCGTCGCTGGTCATGCCTTCGCGCATCGCGCCGAAGATCCCGGTGCCGCTGGCGCAGAACAGCACGATAATCGCGACGTAGCTCTGAACAAAAGAGTCATGGGCGGCAACCCGCCGCTTGCCCTTGGGCGAAAATATCTGCTGGAGCTTGCCGACCAAAGCGTTGGTCCCTTTCTCCATATTGCACACTTCGCCAAGCAGGGCGCCCAGCAGGGTGGCGAGCACCATCACCGGCAGGTTGGCGCATTTAATCACTAATAAAATACCGATGCCCAAAGAGGCGAGGCCAAAAATAGAGGTCATCGATGTGCGGATGCGCTCCGGCAATCTCTGGCTTAAAAGTGCGCCAATAATGCCGCCTAACAGCACCGCACCGGCGTTAATAAAAGGCCCTGTAACCACAGTGTGCTCCCGTTAATTATCCCTAATAAGTGCATTATTATGAACCTGTCACGGCGTAAACGCTTGTGGATCCGTGGTATGACTGCATATGCAATTCATCTTGCCTGGGTATGGCAAAGGTGACATTATTGCGCGAATTTTCTTCTCTTCAACTATGAGGCCGCCGGGATGACCGCATCACCAACGCATTGCCGCCGTGCGCGGATGCGCAAGCCGCCTCATCTTGCTACTCTTAGTCTCGATCCTCTTCCCCTCATGCGGTGAAGGCAGCGTATGCTCACTGCAGGACAACAGTAAAAGCGGACCCGGTCTGCTTTTACTGATGTCGGGCGGTCGGAGCTGGAATCCAGTCGGACCCTGACATTTCGTTGGACAAGGCGTGAACGCCTTGTCTGAGGCCTTTTACTCTCCGGAAACGGGTATTCGCGCTAATGAAATCAATGCACATTGCCGCCAGCTGCGAGCTGGTCCCCCATCTGTCCACCCACCGTCGCGTGGTGGCGCTGGACAGTACTGATTTTACCGATGTGGCGGCAGTCGTCATTACCGCAGCGGACAGCCGCAGCGGCATCCTCTCTCTACTTAAGCGTAGCGGGTTTAACCTGCCGGTCTATCTGCTAAGCGAAAATGAAATGGCAAAGCCAGACGGCGTCGCGGCGGTGATGAGCGGCAAAGAGCAGGAGTGGCTGGAGCTGGAAGCGGCCGCCTGCCGCTATGAAGACAACCTGCTGCCGCCGTTCTTTAATACCCTGACTCAGTACGTCGAGATGGACAACAGCACCTTTGCCTGTCCGGGACATCAGCACGGGGCGTTTTTTAAAAAACACCCTGCGGGCCGTCAGTTCTTTGACTTCTTTGGTGAGAACGTCTTCCGCGCCGATATGTGCAATGCCGACGTCAAGCTGGGAGACCTGCTGATCCACGAAGGCTCCGCCAAGCATGCGCAGAAGTTCGCGGCGAAGGTGTTTAACGCCGACAAAACCTATTTCGTTCTTAACGGCACCTCAGCGGCGAATAAGGTGGTCAGCAACGCGCTGCTCACCCGCGACGACCTGGTGCTGTTTGATCGTAATAACCACAAATCCAACCACCACGGCGCGCTGATTCAGGCCGGGGCCACGCCGGTCTACCTGGAGGCCTCGCGCAACCCGTTCGGCTTTATCGGCGGCATCGATGACCACTGCTTCGATGAAGGCTATCTGCGCAACCTGATCCGTGAAGTGGCGCCGGAGAAGGCCGATGCGCCGCGGCCGTTCCGCCTGGCGGTGATTCAGCTTGGCACCTACGACGGGACCGTCTACAACGCCCGTCAGGTGGTGGATAAGATTGGCCGCCTGTGCGACTACATCCTGTTTGATTCCGCCTGGGTCGGCTACGAGCAGTTTATTCCGATGATGGCCGACTGTTCGCCGCTGCTGCTCGATCTGACGCCGGAAGACCCGGGCATTTTTGTCACCCAGTCGGTGCACAAACAGCAGGCCGGTTTCTCGCAAACGTCGCAGATCCACAAGAAGGATAACCACCTGCGCGGTCAGGCACGATTCTGCCCGCACAAGCGGTTGAATAACGCCTTTATGCTGCACGCGTCAACCAGCCCGTTTTACCCGCTGTTTGCGGCGCTCGACGTGAATGCCAAAATTCATGAAGGCGAAAGCGGCCGCCGGCTGTGGGCAGAGTGCGTGGCGCTGGGTATCGAAGCGCGTAAGGCGATCCTTGCCCGCTGTAAGATGATTCAGCCCTTTGTTCCGCCGACGGTGGCCGGGCGTCCGTGGCAGGATCATCCGACCGAAGCCATCGCCCGCGAGCGGCGCTTCTTCAGCTTTGAGCCGGGCGCCAGCTGGCACGGCTTTGAGGGCTATGCGGGCGATCAGTACTTCGTTGATCCCTGCAAGCTACTGCTGACCACGCCGGGCATTGACGCGCAAAGCGGCGAGTATACCGACTTCGGGATCCCGGCGACGATTCTGGCGCACTACCTGCGCGAGAACGGCATTGTGCCCGAGAAGTGCGATCTGAACTCGATTCTGTTCCTGCTGACCCCGGCCGAGAGCGCTGAAAAAATGGCGCAGCTGGTGGCGATGCTGGCGCAGTTTGAACAGCATATCGAAGCCGATACCCCGCTGGCCGACGTGCTGCCGACCATCTTTAACAAGTATCCGGTGCGCTATCGTGATTACACTATCCGCGAGCTGTGCCAGGAGATGCACGATCTGTACGTCAGTTTCGACGTTAAGGATCTGCAAAAAGAGATGTTCCGCAAGCGGAGCTTCCCGCGGGTGGTGATGAATCCGCAGGACGCGAACCGCGAGTTTATCCGCGGTAACGTTGATCTCGTGCGCCTGAGCGAGGCTGAAGGCCGCGTGGCGGCTGAGGGGGCGCTGCCGTATCCGCCGGGGGTGCTGTGCGTGGTGCCGGGCGAAGTGTGGGGCGGAGCGGTGCTGCGCTACTTCCTCGCGCTGGAGGAGGGCGTCAATATGCTGCCCGGCTTCTCGCCGGAGCTGCAGGGCGTCTACAGCGAAACGGATCCTGACGGCATTAAGCGGCTGTACGGCAACGTGCTGAAGGCATAAAAAAACGCCCCGGCGCGAGCGCGGGGCGTGGCGTTTTGTAGCCCGGCAGGCGTCGCGCCGCCGGGCTGCTATCAGGCGCTCTGCTGGACGGCGGCAGGCTGTCTGACGTGCTTGTATTTAAACAGCGCGACGAAGGCGAAGGCCAGAACCAGCGAGTATCCGGCGAAGATAAGCCATACCGGCTGCCAGTTGGTGATACCGTTGGTGGTATACATCTCCACCACTTTCCCACTCACCACGCCGCCAAGAATACAGCCGAAGCCGTTGGTCATCATCAGGAACATCCCCTGGGCGCTGGCGCGAATTTCCGGTCTCACCTCTTTCTCGACAAACACCGAACCCGAGATGTTGAAGAAGTCGAAGGCGCAGCCGTAGACAATCATCGACAGAACCAGCAGCACGGTGCCGAACGGCGATGGGTCGCCGTAGGCGAACAGGCCGAAGCGCAGCATCCACGCCACGATACTGATCAGCATGACGTTCTTGATGCCGTAGCGGCTCAGGAAGAACGGAATGGTCAGAATAAACAGGGTTTCGGAGATCTGGGAAATCGACATCATTACCGACGCATGCTCGACGATAAAGCTGCCCGCGAAGAGTGGGTTATTGTCGAAGCTGTGCAGGAAGGTATTACCGAACATGTTGGTGATCTGCAGCTCTGCGCCTAACAGCATGGAGAAGATGAAGAAAATCGCCATCCGTTTGTTTTTGAACAGGGCAAATGCGTCCAGGCCCAGCATGGTGCTCCAGCTCTGGTTTTTCTGCTGGTTAGAGACCGGGATATGCGGCAGCGTCAGGGTGAACAGCGCCAGCACGACGGAGAGCGTTGCGCCGATATAAAGCTGCATATGGCTTAGCTCAAAGCCGGCGAAGCTGACGGCCCACATCGCCATGATAAAACCGATGGTTCCCCAGATACGGATAGGCGGGAAATCGGTGACGATATCCATGCCGGCGGATTTCAGACGATAGTAGGAAATGGTGTTAATCAGCCCCAGCGTTGGCATATAGGCCAGCGAGTTGAGGAGAATAACCAGGAACATCTCGCCCGGCGTGGTGACCTGGGCCGCCATAAACAGCGTCCCAGCCCCGACCAGATGACATAGCGCATAGACCCACTTGGCGCTGATCCACTTATCCGCCACGATACCCAGCAGCGTGGGCATAAACACGGCCGCAATACCCAACGAGCTGTAAACGGCACCGATCGACGCTCCGTCAAACTTAAGCGTCACAAACATATAGGAGCCTAGCGTAGTCAGCCAACTACCCCACAGGCAGAACTGCAGAAACGACAATATTTTAAGCTGCAGCTTAAGGTTCATGTTATTTTCCTCACGAGTAAGCGGGGGAGCTGTTGTTATGGTTACATTCAGGACTACGATTTGATGAAATTCTATCAGCAAGCGGCATCATGTTTTGTTACCTTCCGCAAATAAATGCAATCCATATTAATTTGCAGATTAGATTGTGATGCAAATAACGTTTTCGTATGACGCACGGTGAAATGGCACGAGACGATCCCGGCTCTCGCGCGTGCCGAGAGCCGGGTAGAGGGTAAAGACCCTATTTGCGGCGGTAGGACTTCTGCGCCGTGTTGACTTTATACAGGTAGCGGCGGGATTCCCCTGAGGGGTGGCGGGTGGTGAGCGTCGTGTAGACGTCGCCCGGCGTCATGCTGTTAATGATATTGGCCGCCTGGACCTTATCGCTGGAGAAGACCCGCAGTACGCTCCCCGCGCCACCGTTATAGGCGGTGATCACCGCGTAGCGTCGCGAGGTAGGGTTGTCGATGCCGGCGAGGTAGACGTTGTTCAACATCGCCAGATACGCGGTCCCGGTGTCGATATTATTGGCCGGATCGAACAGGAAGCTGCGGCTCGGTAGGCCCGATCTCCCCTGGGAGCGGAAAACGTCTTTCCCGGCGCTGTGCTGGACGACCTGCATCAGACCCAGCGCGTCGGCATGGCTGACGGCGTAAGGGTTAAAGGAGGATTCGGTCTGCATAATCGCCAGGATCAGCGACTCGTCAATGCCGTACTTCCGCGCCGACTGGCGCACCATACCGATATACTTATGCGCGCGCTTATCGAGGTGGTTCGGCACCAGGTTGATGGTGATGCTGTAAATGATCCGCAGGCCGTTGCTGCGGCTTTTCAGCCGCGTCTGCAGCAGATAGTCGGCGTAACGCGACGCGCGCCACTCCCAGCGAATCGGATCGCCGTGATTGTCCACCACCTGACCGTAGAGGAACGGCTCTTTCGAAATCTGGATATCGTCGGTGTCGGAGTAGAGGTCAATGGAGCCCGGATCGTCGCCCATCAGCAGCGTTTTGATGATGGTCTGACGAAGACGGCCGGTGGGATCGGTACCGGCGATAGTCTCGACGGTAATGGTACCCTCATCAAAGTTGATGTGGCTACGGGTCTGATAACCGTCGGTATATTTAACGTAGTCTTTCGGCCCGGCGAGCAGGACTTCGTTATAACCCCAAATATTTTCGACGTTGTGGGCGAACTGGCCCATCAGGATATCGAAACCGTTGGTGTCCTTTACCCACGCTTCGTCATACCCGGCGCCCTTTTTATTCGAGCTGGAACACGAAACGAGCAAAGGCGCAATGAGCGCTAGCGCTAAATATTTTTTCATCATTCCGGGAGTGTGCGTTGTGTTGGTGGTGGTAAAAGCCGTCAGGCCCTTACCGTTTTTCCGGCGGCGTATAGCCTTCGATATGCACATCCTTCCCTTCAAACAGGAACTGAATCATCTCCTGCTCAAGCAGTTTGCGGTGCTCTACGTTCATCATGTTGAGCTTCTGCTCGTTGATCAGCATGGTCTGCTTGTGCTGCCACTGGGCCCAGGCTTCTTTGGAGATCTCGTTATAGATGCGTTTGCCGAGATCGCCCGGGTAGAGCTGGAAATCCTGGCCATCCGCTTCGCGCTGCAGGAAAGTACAAAAAATAGTTCTGCTCATGATTAATCCTCTTTAATTGGCCTGAACGCTATACCAGCGCCCCGGCCTTAAGCTGTTGCAACAGGCGTTCCACGGGAGCCGCCAGACCGACTGACGGCGGCTGCGCTAAGTTATACCAGAGTGCGCCAGCTTCATCCATGCATGCGCCTGATGAGTGCACTGTAAGCCACATCGGCACAATATCCAGGTGGAAATGGCTGAAAGTGTGGCGAAACGCGGTCAGCTGCGTCAGATTATCGGCCTGAATCTGCCGCTGTGCCAGCCACTCGCGCAGCGTCTCTTCATCTTCAAACTGCGGAAAACAGAATAATCCGCCCCACAGCCCTACCGGCGGCCGCTGGGCGAGAAACACCTCGTCGCCGTGCTGCATCAGCAGAAAATAGCCGGTGCGTTGCGGAATAGTTTGCTTCGGTTTCCTGCCGGGATATTGAGTCCATGAATTATTGGCGTAGGCCTCGCAGCCGTTATTCAGCGGGCACAGCTCGCATTTAGGCTTCGAGCGGGTGCAGACGATCGCCCCCAGATCCATCATCGCCTGGTTAAAACGTTCGACCCCTTTGGCCGGCGTCACCTCTTCGCTAATCCCCCAAAGCTGCTTCTCTACCTCTTTTTTCCCCGGCCAGCCGCTGACCGCATAGCAGCGGGCCAGCACGCGCTTCACGTTGCCGTCGAGAATCGGAAAATGCTTACCAAGAGAGAGCGATAAAATGGCGCCCGCCGTCGAGCGTCCGACTCCGGGCAGGGCGGCCACTTCGTCAAAGGTCTGCGGGAATTCGCCGCCGTGCTGGTTGGCCACCTGCTGCGCCGCCTTATGTAAATTACGCGCCCGGGCGTAGTAGCCGAGGCCGGTCCACAGATGCAGGACTTCGTCCAGCGGGGCGTTGGCCAGATCGATAACCGTTGGGAAACGCGCCATAAAGCGTTCAAAATAAGGGATTACCGTTGCCACCTGCGTTTGTTGCAACATCACCTCGGAGAGCCATACTTTGTAGGGCGTTTTGCCGATTTGCCATGGCAGGGTTTTACGCCCGTATTTGTCGTACCACTCCAGCACCTGGGCTGAAAATTGCGCGGCGAGAAAAGTCAAAGCTGCAGCTCCGGAATTGCGATAACAGGGTGGCAGATTGCAGCACAAGGGCGAGAGGCTGTAAACCCTTGCATCCGTCGGGTAACTTTGGATAATGCCCGTTTTCCGAACACATTCACAAGCAGACCTAACCTTTATGAAAAACGACGTCATATCTCCGGAGTTTGATGAAAACGGCCGCCCTCTGCGCCGCATTCGTAGCTTCGTCCGCCGCCAGGGCCGCCTGACCAAAGGGCAACAGCACGCGTTGGATAATATCTGGCCGGTGATGGGCGTTGAGTTCACCGATGCGCCGCTTGATTTAGCTTCGCTGTTTGGCCGCGAGGCGCCGGTCACCTTAGAGATCGGTTTTGGCATGGGCTCCTCGCTGGTGGCGATGGCCAAGGCGAAACCGGAGCAGAATTTCCTCGGGATTGAAGTACACTCTCCGGGCGTCGGGGCGTGCCTTGCTTCCGCTGAGGAAGAGGGTGTACAAAACCTGCGCGTGATGTGTCACGATGCGGTCGAAGTGCTGCACACCATGATCGCGGATAACTCCCTTAATATGGTGCAGCTCTTTTTCCCGGACCCGTGGCATAAAGCGCGGCATAATAAACGCCGCATCGTGCAGGCGCCGTTTGCTGAACTGGTTAAAAGCAAGCTCAAGCTCGGCGGCGTCTTCCATATGGCGACCGACTGGGAACAGTATGCCGAGCATATGCTGGAAGTGATGTCGTCGCTCGACGGCTACCGCAACCGCTCGGAAAGCAACGACTATGTACCGCGCCCGGAATCGCGCCCGGTAACCAAATTTGAACAGCGTGGTCATCGTCTTGGCCACGGCGTATGGGACTTAATGTTCGAGAGGGTGAAATAATGGCAAAGAATCGTAGCCGTCGTCTGCGTAAGAAAATGCATATCGACGAGTTTCAGGAAGTGGGCTTCTCCGTCGCCTGGCGTTTCCCGGACGGGAGCAGCGAAGAGCATATCGACCAGACCGTGAATGACCTGATCAATGAAGTGATCGAGCCGAACAAGCTGGCGTTTGACGGCAGCGGCTACCTCTCCTGGGAAGGTCTGATCTGCCTGCAGGAAATCGGTAAATGTACCGAAGAGCATCAGGCCATTGTCCGCAAGTGGCTGGAAGAGCGTCAGCTTGCTGACGTGCGCACCAGCGAACTTTTTGACATCTGGTGGGACTAAGTTTGACGAGGGTCGGCAATTGCCGACCCGTTTTGTCTGAAGGGAGCTTTATGATGCGCAAAACGCTGCTGGCGGTGGCGCTGTCCGTCACCGCTTTGACCGCGCATGCGGACTACCAGTGTAGCGTCACGCCGCGCGACGACGTGATCCTCAGCCCGCAGAAGGTGCAGGTGAAAGGGGAGAACGGCGATCTGGTGATTATGCCGGACGGCAGCCTGACCTATAACGGAAAACAGTATTCCCTGAACGCGGCCCAGCGCGAGCAGGCTCAGGATTATCAGGCCGGCCTGCGCAGCAGCCTGCCGTGGATTGACGACGGCGCCCGCGCGCGGGTTGAAAAAGGCCGCAAGGCGCTGGATAAAATCATCACCGAACAGGTGGGAACCAGCAGCAGCATGCACGGTCGTCTGACCAAGCTGGACGCGCAGCTAAAAACGCAGATGAATCGTATTATTGAACGCCGCAGCGATGGGCTGACCTTCCATTATAAAGCGATCGATCAGGTCCGCGCCGACGGCCAGCAGCTGGTCAATCAGGCGATGGGCGGCATCCTGCAGGACAGTATTAACGAAATGGGCGCGAAGGCGGTTCTCAAGGGCGGCGGTAACCCGCTGCAGGGGATCCTCGGCAGCCTTGGCGGCCTGCAAACGGCGATTCAGGAAGAGTGGAAGAACCAGGAAGCGGATTTCCAGCAGTTCGGCAAAGACGTCTGCAGCCGGGTGGTTTCCCTTGAAGATAGCCGCAAGACGCTGGTGAGTTCACTGAAATAACCTATTCATTGCGCGGCCCGTAACGCCCGAGCCGCGCACTATTCTCTTTAATCCTCTCGATTCAGGCACGTCCGTGCGATACGCGCGAGCGGCGGGCCAGCGAGTCGATAATCACCGCAATCGCCAGCACGCAGCCGGTAATGATATAGCGCAGCGATGAGGGCAGATTCAGCAGCGTCAGACCGTTCGAAATCGACTGAATCACGATGATCCCCAGCAGTGCGGACCAGGCGCTACCGCGCCCGCCAAACAGGCTGGTGCCGCCGATCACCGCCGCGGCGATGGCGTTGAGGTTAACGTCGCCGGTACCGGCCTGCTGGCTGGCTGAGGCCAGGCGTGAAGCCGCCAGAATCCCCCCGAACGTTGCCAGCGTCGCGCAGAGCACAAAGGCGCTGACGTAAATGGCCCTGACGTTAATCCCCGAACGACGCGCGGCCTCGCGGTTGCCGCCGACCGCAAACATCGAGCGTCCCCATTTTGTCCGCTTCAGCGCATAGTTGAGCACCATCGCCGCCGCGACAAACAGACCGAAAATCCACGGCACGCCGCGACCCAGGTTGAGGTAGAAAACGGCGGCCTCAAAAATCACCGTCAGCAGCACCGCGCGCAGCAGCAGCGAGCTGACGGACTCCGCGGAGAGGTTAGCCTGCAGGCGCCGTACGCGGGTTTTAAGGCCAAACGTCAGCAGCGCCAGGCCGGGCAGAAGCGCCATGGTATGCGAGAACCAGCCCGGCATAACCATCAGCTGGCCGAAGCGAACCAGCGGCGAAGCGTAGGGCAGGTTGATGCTGCCGCTGGGGCCGAGAATGTACAGCTGCATCCCGAGCAGCGCCAGCAGGCCGGCGAGCGTCGCCACGAAGCTCGGCATCCCGACGCGGTTGTAGAGCAGGGCGTAAATCAGGCCGACGGCGATACCGCACAGCAGCGCGACGCCAATAGCCGCGGCGACCGGCCAGCCTGCGTTGACCCACAGGACGCCGACAATCGCCGAGGCCAGACCGCTCATCGAGCCGACGGAAAGGTCGATTTCGCCCAGCATCAGCACGCAGACGATCCCCAGCGAGATAAAGCCTACGGTGGCGCAGTCAAAAAGCAGGTTAACCAGGTTATTCGGCGCAATAAACACCGGGTTGAGCCAGGTAAACACCAGGGAGATAACGATCAGCCCGGCAATCACCGGGGCGGTGCCGAGATCGCCGGTCTTGATACGGTTGATTTGCGCACGCACCACGCCGAACAGACCATCGTTGTGCTGGACGCGCTCATCGCTGCGATCCAGGGCCGGGCGGGATTCTGTCTTGCTGTTCATAAAATTAAATCACTCCCGAAGAACTTAACTGTGATTTACGTTCAACGCGGCGCGATACGGCATTTTCCGTTGCGCCGGTAATGGCGGCGACCAGATCCTGGTTGGATGCGTCGGGGGTGAAGATCCCCTTATTACGTCCGAGGCGCAGCACCACGATGCGATCGGCAACCGCGCGCACGTCTTCCATGTTATGGCTGATAATAATGACGCCGAGGCCGCGTTCGCGAACGCGCTCGATCAGGTTGAGCACTTCCGCCGTCTGGGCGACGCCGAGGGCGGCGGTTGGCTCATCCAGCATGATGATTTTTGGATTCATCAGCAGGGAGCGGGCAATGGCGACGGTTTGGCGCTGGCCGCCGGAGAGCGAAGCGATGGGTTCGCGCACCGACGGAATTCGGGCCGCCAGCTCCTGCAGCAGCGTCCACGCCCGCACCTCCATGGCGACCTCATCCAGCTGTAAAGGCGAGATCTCCTGGCCTAAAAACAGGTTGGCCACCACGTCCAGGTTTTCGCACAGGGCTAAATCCTGAAAAACCGTGGCGATGCCGTATTCCAGCGCTTTTCCCGGGCTATCAAGCGTGACGACCCTGCCGTCGAACTCAATGGTGCCGTCGGTGGGCTGATGCACGCCGGCGAGGATTTTGACCAGCGTAGATTTTCCCGCGCCGTTATCGCCCACCAGCGCCACCACTTCACCGGCGTGGACCTCCAGCTCGATATCCGCCAGGGCGCAGACGGCACCAAAGTGTTTAGAGACGTTGCTGAGCTTCAGGATCGGCTGCCCGGCCGTGGATATTTTCTCTTGTTCTTGCGACATGGAAGAGACCTCAACTATTGCGAAACTACGCCCGCCGTTGGATAACGGGCGCGTGGGCAAAATTACTTTTCGATGCCTAACTTCTGGCAGGCTGCGGCGTATTCGCCGGTACAAACCTGAGCGTAGGTCTGGATCTTCTTATCGAAGATTTCCGCTTTAATATTCTTCGCGGTGATCACCGCCGGGGTGAAGAGCTGCGAAGGGGTGTTGTACAGGGTGGTGCTGGCCTGCGGCTTCTTACCCTGAATAAACTCAACGGCCACTTTCGCCGCCGCCGCCGCGACGATTTCCGACGGTTTGGAGATGGTGTTGTACTGGTCGCCGGCAATAATGAGCTGCAGCGCGGCGATGGTGGCGTCATTGCCGGTGACCGGCGGTAACGGCTGTACGCCAGCGGCTTTGAAGGCGGCAATCGCCCCGCCGCCGGTGCCGTCGTTGGCGGCAACTACGCCTTTAATTTTGTCACCAAAGCGGGTTATCTGCCCGGCAGCCCACTCCTGCGCTTTAGGCGGCGCCCATTCCGGCGTATCAAATTCTGCCAGGGTTTTGTAGCCCGACTCCTTCAGGCCACGGTGGATACCGTCGCGGATCAGTCCCGCCGCCGCGTCGGTAGGGGAGCCGTTGATTTGCAGCACGCCGGCATCCTGCGGCACGCCGCTCTCTTTCAGATGGCTGGTTAAGGATTTAGAGATGGCATAGCCAATTCCTTCGTTATCAAACGAGACGTAGAAATCTGCCGGTTTCGCCGGGATGGGGCGATCGTAGGCGATCACTTTGACATCCTGCGCCTGGGCGTTGGCGACCAGCGCAGCGGCGGCGGAAGAGTCCACCGGATCGAGAACGATGATTTTCGCGCCCTGGGCAATCACCGAGTTGAACTGCTGCTGCTGCAGGGTGGCGCTGGCGTTGGCGTTCTGATAAATGACCTTGCAGTCGGCGCACAGTTTGCTCATCTCCGCCTTGAAGCCCGGAAAATCATGCTGCTCGTAGCGCGTCGATGCCTGGTCGGGCATTAAAAAGGCGACCGTGGCGGATTCCGCTGCCTGTGCTGAAGCGGTAATGCCGGCGGATATTGTGGCAAGTGCGATAAAAACATTGCGGTAATTCATTGTCTTACCCTCTTTTTTATATGCTTGAGCCCGCCGGCATGGGCCGACGTCATAAAGACTTTTTTAATAAGAGTTACCAATAATTCACATGTAGGATACTTCGGTTTTACATTTGCTCAACCGATGAAGCAGGATTACCACCGCGCAAAAAAGGAGTCAAGAAATGGAAAAATATCGATGTGTATTTGTGATTGGCTGCAAAGATCTGAATAAAAAAGGAGCAGGTGCTTTGACCGAAGCGCGGAGGGAAAAACGAGGGTGAGAAGAGGGGATCGTGCGGGAAAAAAACGGGCGGCTAAGGGCCGCCCGGATGCTTAATCTTCGCTCAGGAACAGCTCCAGCAGCGAGTTTAAAAACAGCTTGCCGTGCTCGGTTATCTGCCAGCAGTGCGCGTCCTCAGCCAGGTAGCCCTGGGCGATGGCGGCGGCAATTTGCGGGCGAATCACGCTCTCATCAAGGCCGGTATAGCGGCTGAACTCGGCGCGCGGCGCGGCTTCCAGCAGGCGGAAACGGTTCATAAAGAACTCGAACGGCTTATCCGCCGCCTCGACGTCGTGCTGGCGCTCAAGGTAGCGGCCTTCCATGTAGCCGCGGGGATGGCGCGTTTTTGCCGTACGCAGAATGCGTCCGTCAGGGAAGGTCACCTTACCGTGCGCCCCGCAGCCGATGCCGAGGTAGTCGCCAAAGCGCCAGTAGTTAAGATTGTGCTGGCACTGGTAGCCGGGTTTGGCGTAGGCGGAGGTTTCATACTGCTGATAGCCTGCCGCCGTCAGCAGCTGATGCCCCTGCTCAAAAATATCCCACAGCGCATCGTCATCCGGCAGCACCGGCGGACGGGAGCCGAACAGGGTATTCGGCTCAATCGTTAGCTGATACCACGACAGGTGCGGTGGGTTGAGCTCAATGGCCTGGCGCAGATCGTCCAGCGCTTCATCCAGCGACTGGTCCGGCAGGCCGTGCATCAGGTCGAGGTTGAAGCTGCGCAGGCCGAGTCCGGTGGCCAGATGTGCCGCGCGTTTCGCCTCGTCCGGGCCGTGAATACGTCCCAGACGCTGCAGCTTTGCTTCGCTAAAGCTTTGCACGCCGATGGAGATCCGGTTGACCCCCGCGCGCTGATACTCAACGAAGCGATCGGCTTCCACGGTGCCGGGGTTGGCCTCCATGGTTATCTCGGCGTCGGCGGCCAGCGGCAGGCAGGCGCGAACGCCGTCGAGCAGCGTCTGCATCGCCGGCCCGGAGAGCAGGCTAGGCGTACCGCCGCCGATAAAAATAGTCCTGATTTCACGGCCCTGGGCATAGTGCGCGTCGGCCCGCAGATCGTTGAGCAGGTGCTGCACGTAATCGTCGTGCGGCACCTCGCCCTTTAACGCGTGCGAGTTAAAATCGCAGTACGGGCACTTCTGCACGCACCACGGGATGTGAATATACAGGCTCAGAGGTGGCAAGTTAGCCATTACGTAATGATTCCAGTAACAGTTTCAGCGCGCGCCCGCGGTGGGATATCGCGCTTTTTTCTTCACGACTCAGCTCCGCCGCGGTTTTCCCCTCGGACGGAACAAAGAAAATAGGATCGTAGCCAAAGCCGCCGCTGCCTGCCGCACTGCGGGCAATCACGCCGGGCCAGCTGCCGTGACAAACAATCGGCGTTGGGTCTGCGGCATGGCGCAGGTAGACCAGCACGCAGTGGAACTGCGCCTGGCGCTTATCGGCGGGAACGTCGTGCAGGGCAACGAGCAGCTTTTCCAGGTTCTGCTGGTCGCTGGCACCTTCGCCGGAGTAGCGCGCGGAGTAGATCCCCGGCGCGCCGCCGAGCGCATCGACCGCCAGGCCGGAGTCATCGGCAATCGCCGGCAGGCCGGTAATCTCTGCGGCATGGCGCGCCTTCAGAATGGCATTTTCGATAAACGTCAGCCCGGTTTCTTCGGCGTTGTCGACTCCCAGCTCGGTTTGAGCAACGATATCCAGACCAAAATCTTCCAGCAGCGAGGCCAGCTCGCGGACTTTTCCGGCGTTGCCGGTGGCGAGAACAACTTTTTGCATGATTAATCCTGTTTAGAGCCAGGCTCTTATTCTGTCAGCGCCGCGACCTGAGTCGGGATCTGTTGCGGGTTAATGATTTTTATCTGCTTGTGCCGGCCCAGTTCGCCTTTTTCAAGAAGCACCTGGCTTTTCGCGACGCGAAACTGTTTGGCGAGGAACTTAATCAGATGGGCGTTTGCCTGACCATCAACGGGCGGGGCGGTAATGGCGACTTTGAGCTCGTCGCCATGTAAACCAACGATGCTATCACGGCTGGCCTTGGGCTGAATATACAGCCGCAAAACCAGCCCGTCAGCGCAGGCTTCGACGGCACTCATAGCGCCATCCACAGCCCCGGGAGCAGAACGTTACCGGTCGCCTGAAGCAGCTCGGAAATGCCCATGTTAATCACGTACAGCAGCAGAACCAGCACCATCGGCGAGAAGTCGATACCGCCCATGGATGGCAGCAGCTTGCGAATAGGACGCAGCAGCGGGTCGGCGAGCTGCATCAGCACGTATTCAACCGGGCTGCGGCCCTGGCTTACCCAGCTCATAATCGCCATCAGCAGCAGCACCCAGAAAATCAGCAGGCCGATAGTCTTAATCAGGATCAGCAGCGCGGAAATCCAGATGATTGGCTGGAAGGTGACCACCATAAACAGCACGATGGCTTTGATGACGCAGAGAATAAAGGCCAGCAGCATCGAGGCGCTGTCGAGCGGCCCCAGGGCCGGGATAATACGGCGCAGCGGCCCAACCACCGGCTGGGTTGCCTTCACCACAAACTGCGAGAAGGGGTTGTAAAAGTCGCAGCGTGCCCACTGCATCCAGACGCGTAACAACATGATCATGGTGTAGAGTTCAATGACCGTTGAAAGCAGGAAAGTCAACGTCTTCATGGCGTTCCTCAGATTCCTTAATTTTTGCTGTAGTCGCGCGCACCGAAGATTGCGGTACCGATGCGCACCATAGTGCTTCCCGCCGCGATAGCGGCTTCCATATCATCCGACATTCCCAGAGACAGCGTATCGACCGCAGGGTAGTGCGCCTTAAGTCGCGCAAATGCTACCGCCATTTGTTGGGCGACGGCAAACTGCCTTACATACTCTGACTCAGGGGCCGGAATGGCCATTAATCCGCGTAGCTGCAGATTCGGCAGGACGTCGATCTCTGCCGCCAGCGCATCCAGCTCCTCAGGTGGGATCCCTGATTTGCTTTGCTCGTCGCTGATATTAATTTGAATCAACACGTTAAGCGGCGGCAGATGCGCCGGACGCTGCTCGCTAAGCCGGGCGGCGATCTTCAGCCGGTCGACGGTGTGGCACCAGTCGAAATGCTCCGCTACCAGACGACTTTTGTTGGACTGCAGCGGGCCAATAAAGTGCCACTGCAGATGGTGAACCCCGGCATCCTGAAAGTGGCGAATTTTTTCCACGCCTTCCTGAACGTAGTTTTCACCGAAAGCCACCTGACCGGCAGCCACCGCTTCTTCGACCGCGCTCGCAGGTTTGGTTTTACTGACTGCAAGCAACGTAACTTCTTCTGGCGAGCGGCCGCAGCGAGCGGCAGCGCCTGAGATTTTGTCCCGGACCTGTGCCAGGTTATGCGCAATATCGTTCATATTCCGAGGATGAGTTATGGAGCTGGAAGAAATAGTGGCCCTTAGTGTAAAGCATAACGTCTCCGATCTACACCTGTGCAATGCCTCAGCGCCGCGCTGGCGTCGTCAGGGGAGGCTGGAGCCCGCGCCCTTCACGTCGCCGGAGATCGGCAAAATACTCGCGCAGTGGCTCAATGACGATCAGCAGGCGCAGTGGCAGGCCAGCGGACAGGTTGATTTCGCGCTGGCGCTACCCGGCGGGCCGCGCCTTCGCGCCAGCGCATTTGCCCACACGCGCGGGCTATCGCTGGCGCTGCGCCTGCTGCCGGAAGCCTGCCCGCGGCTTGATGAGCTCTGCGTTCCCGCCGCGATAGCCGAGCTGCTCAATGAAGAGAGCGGGCTGATCCTCGTGACCGGCGCGACCGGCAGCGGTAAATCGACCACCCTCGCGGCAATGGTTGGCTATCTCAATCAGCGCCTCGACGGCCATATCCTGACCCTTGAAGATCCGGTGGAGTTTGTCCATGGCAGCGAGCGCTGCCTGGTCCAGCAGCGTGAAATTGGCCGCCACGCGCCGTCGTTTGCGGCGGCGCTGCGGGTGGCGCTGCGCCAGGACCCGGACGTCATTCTGCTGGGCGAGCTGCGCGACAGCGAGACCATCCGCCTGGCGCTGACGGCTGCGGAGACCGGGCACCTGGTGATGGCCACGCTGCATACCCGCGGCGCCGCGCAGGCGGTGGAGCGTCTGGTTGACGTTTTTCCTGCTCAGGAAAAAGAGCAGGTTCGCGGCCAGCTGGCGGGAAGTTTATGCGCCGTACTGGCACAAAAATTATTACCGGATATATCTGGCGGTAGAGTTGCGCTATTCGAGCTTTTGGTAAATACCCCGGCGGTGGCTAATTTGATCCGCGAGGGTAAAACCCATCAGCTGCCCGGCGTTATGCAGACCGGACAGCAGAGCGGAATGCAGACTTTTACGCAAAGTTTTCAACAGCGTGTCTCCTCCGGTCACCTGTAGCCGGAGGTTTAATATCCAGTCATCATGCCAGTTTGTTGTTATCGTAATGTTTTATTAATGTTCTTTGATATTGATTTTAAATATAGGTAAGCGTAAATGACTACGTCAAAATAATGAGTGCCAGGAATTTTCTTAGGCATTATCCTCGCAGAAATGGGAAAAAAATAAGATTATCTTTTGACACTTTTAATGAATTCACCTTATGCTGTTTGTGGGGATAGGATGATTCCCATAAAATATTGTTTTAATATGTAAACTTATTTCAGTTTATTAATGAATATGTGATTTTTTGTTTTTAATTCATTTAACCACCATGATGGTGGATGCTTACTAAGGAGAGTTTTAAGTGATTAATTTATCAGGTAATTGCGCCCATTCTCGTCAGATTATCTTTATTACTCATCCCTCGATTCAGAGTAAGTCTTTTGTCAGCGGACTGGCGGAAACCCTATCGATCGCAGTGACTCTGCATAATATCAATAAGCCCCTGACGCAGCGTTTAGCGAAAGACTGTGTAATATTATTTGATATTGCCGTGTCGAATAAAAAACTGAACGGCGTGTGGCGAGATATTATTCGATCGCACGCAGAGAACCCGCGCCTGCTGATTATCAACAGCGCACAAAAGTATGAGCTCTATGAGATGGCGCAGTGGCCCGCGCTCTACGGCGTCTTCCGCCATGACGATGACGTCTCGCGTTTAATTGAGGGCGTGAAGGCCGTGCTGAACGGCGAACAGACGGCTGAGCTGAGCGTGATGCATCCGGCGATGTACGCTGCGAATCATGCATCGGTGCCGGTGGAAAGCTCGCCGCTGACGGAACGGGAATGTGAGATCTTAAATGAGCTGCGCTGCGGTGCGACCAATATGGATATTGCCCGGGCGCTGTTCATTAGTGAGAATACGGTGCGCACTCATCTCTATAACGTCTTTCGCAAGCTGAGCGTGAAGAATCGTACTCAGGCGGTGAGCTGGGCTAACGAGCATCTCCGTCACTAGGTCGTCACTAGGTCGTCGCGATGATGGCGCCGGCTCGGCGCCATCATGTCGGGGTTTAAAAACCCTGCTCGAAGTAGCTTTCCAGAATAACCACCGCCGAGGCTGAGTCGACGCTGCCTTTATTCAAGGCGCGAAACCCGCCGTGCTCAAAGAGCCCCGCGCGGGCTTCCACCGTGCTCAGACGCTCATCGTGCAGGGTTATCTTGACCCCGAAGCGGCCGTGAATTTTATTGGCGAAGTTGCGCGCGCGCGCGGTTAGCGGCTGCTCGGTGCCGTCCATATTCAGCGGCAGGCCGACGATAACGGCTTCCGGCTGCCACTCTTTCAGCAGCTTTTCGATAACGTTCCAGTCCGGCTTCCCATCCTGTGCTTTTAGCGCAGGAAGCGGGCGGGCGGTGCCGGTAATACGTTGTCCAATCGCGACGCCGATGCTTTTGGTTCCAAAATCAAAGCCCAGTAAGGTTCCACTCATTACGCGTGCCCCGCAACGCCGGGCATCGTCACAATATCGATCCCAATCAGTTTTGCCGCTTCACGCCAGCGATCGGCAATCGGTGTTTTAAACAAAATATTCTGATCCGCCGGGGCGGTGAGCCAGGCGTTATCGAGCAGCTCCTGCTCCAGCTGTCCCTTTTCCCAGGAGGCGTAGCCCAGCGCGACCAGAACGTTGCTCGGCTGTTTATCGGTACCGAGAGTTTCCAGCACGTCTCGCGACGTGGTGATCACGGTATTGTCGGAAATACGGATGCTGGAAGAGAAGTCGGAGGGCGGCGAGTGCAGAATAAAGCCGCGATCTTCCGCCAGCGGGCCGCCAAGCATGACCGGCTTATCGAGACGAATATCGGGATTGCGCGGCTCAGCGACAATTTTCAGCTTCTCGAGGATCCCGTCAATCTGCAGATTTTCCAGCGGTTTGTTGACGATAATACCCATGGCACCGTCATCGTTGTACTCGCAGATATAAACCACGGAGCGGCGGAATATGGGGTCCTGAAGCGCAGGCATGGCAATCAAAAAGTGATGCTGTAAATTCATTGGCAGAGGTTCTGTTCCTGGTTCAAAAAGCAGCACCCAGTATGCGGGCAAAGTGCTGCCCTGTCGATTCAACTTTATCTTTCACGCTACGGGGGCGTTGGCTTCCTCGCTCGCCCCGGTCACATAGTAAACTATGCTCCCGGGCGCTCGCTGCGTCGCCGCCTTCCCGTAGCGCGAAATCTTTCGTTGAATCAGTTTGGCCGATTATCGGTTCGAAAAGGGCGAAGAGTAAAAAGCGAAGAACAAGGAGCAAAGAGCAAAGGGCAAGAGAACAAAAGAGTAAAGGGGCGTTGGCCCTTTTACTCTTAAGCTTTTGTTGATGCAAGCTGGCTCATCTACAAGCCGCGGATTACTTAGCGAGGCGCTTCTCGATGGCGTCCATCAGCATCCCGGTGATGGAGATCGGGAAGGCGGCCTCAATCTCGCGTACGCAGGTTGGGCTGGTGACGTTAATTTCCGTCAGGCGATCGCCGATGATATCCAGACCGACGAAAATCAGACCCTTGGCCTTCAGCGTAGGGCCGACGCGGCGGGCAATCTCCCAATCGCTCTCGGTCAGCGGGCGGGCTTCGCCGCGACCGCCGGCGGCCAGGTTGCCGCGCGTCTCTCCGCCTTGCGGAATACGCGCCAGGCACCAGGGAACCGGCTCGCCGTCGACGACCAGCACGCGCTTATCGCCGTCCTTGATGGCCGGCAGATAGTTTTGCGCCATGCAGTAGCGGCTGCCCAGATCGGTCAGCGTTTCTGCAATCACCGGCAGGTTAGGATCGCCCTCTTTCACGCGGAAAATAGAGGAACCGCCCATGCCGTCCAGCGGCTTGAGGATAATATCGCCGTGCTTTTCCCAGAAGGCTTTTAGCTGCGCCTTGTTGCGGGTGACCAGCGTTTCTGGCGTCAGGTCGGCAAACCAGGCGGTAAACAGCTTCTCGTTACAGTCGCGCAGGCTCTGCGGCTTGTTGACGATAAGCGTGCCCTTATCTTCCGCGCGTTCGAGAATATAGGTGGCATAAATGAACTCGGTATCGAACGGCGGATCCTTACGCATCAGAATCACGTCGAGATCCGCCAGCGGCAGATCCTGCTCACCGCTGAACTCGTACCACTTGTCGTAATTCTGCTCGACGCTCAGCGTGCGCGTACGGGCGCGGGCTTCGCCGTTGATTAAGTACAGGTCGTTCATCTCCATATAATGGAGTTCGTAGCCACGACGCTGGGCTTCCAGCAGCATGGCGAAGCTGGTGTCTTTCTTGATGTTGATGGTTGCGATGGGGTCCATCACGATGCCGAGCTTGATCATTATTATTCTCCGTTAACGCTTCAACCTAAGTCGCCAAAACGCACCTGTAGCGCGGTAATGGCGGTTAGCGCAGTTGTCTCTGTACGCAGAACGCGCGGTCCCAACAGAATATCAGTAAACTGGTAACGAGCGGTCATCGCGATCTCTTCCGCTGACAGCCCTCCTTCAGGGCCAATCAGCAGACGAATGCGCTCGACCGGCAGCGGCAGCGTGTTAATGCTGGCGCTGGCGCGAGGGTGCAGGTTCAGCTTCAGGCTCTCATCCTGCTCCGCACACCATGCTTCCAGCTGCATGGCCGGGCGAATCTCTGGCACCACGTTGCGGCCGCTCTGCTCGCAGGCGGCAATGGCGATTTTCTGCCACTGCTGGATCTTTTTCTGCAAGCGTTCGGCATCCAGTTTAACCCCGCAGCGCTCGGAAAACAGTGGCGTAATGAGGCTTACCCCGAGCTCGATCGATTTCTGGATGGTGAATTCCATCTTTTCGCCGCGCGACATGACCTGACCGAGGTGAATATGCAGCGGCGATTCGCGGTCGTCACGCTCGCCGCTGACAATCTCAACCGTCACGTTTTTCTTGCCCGCGTCGACGATTGTAGCTTCAAATACCTGATTAGTACCGTCAAAAAGCTGAATGGCCTGGCCTTTACCCATTCGCAGTACGCGGCCAACGTGGTTCGCCGCGTCGTCGGAAAGGGCTATCTGGCTGCCGACGATAATCGGTTCGGGGTGGTGGATGCGGGGAGTGCGCATGCTTGATATTCCGTTCTTCGCGCAGGCCCCGGTTCCCCGCCGCGGCGGGAGAATAGCGGGACCTGCAAATTAACAATTGCCGCTAGTGTAGGTTAGCTCTTTTGCGCCTGGCAAGCCTGCTGGACGTAAGGATTGTGGTTGCCCTGAACTTTAGCGATACGCTCATCGCGTTCGCACTCCCAACTGGTGACCGGGTAGGTCTTATCCCAGGCGGTAAACAGCTGGGTTTGCTGACGGGAAAGGGTGAGCTGATAGCTATCGCGCATATAGAAGTAGGTCCGCGCAATCGCGCCGCGCGCGCGCGCCGGCGGCTCGGCGACCTTCTCTTTAAAATCGACCTTCATCGCGCACTGGCCGTACTGGCCTTCGCCGCCGTTCCACTGGCTGTACATATAGTTAGCGCGGTCGCCGTTGACCTCGCCAACCGCCGGCTGCAGGTTGTGCATATCGCTTTCCATCCTGCGGTAAACCGGATCTTTGGCGCAGTTTTTACGCCCGCCATCCTGCCAGCACTGGCGCTGGTGGCCAAACTGCCACGCCGGGACGACGTGCTCCCACTCGACGCGGCTGGCGCGGTTTTCGTTTTTACGCACTTTATAACCGCAGGATTGTAGATTGATAACGCCTTTTTTACCCTGCCAGTCGATTTTGCAGCCGCAGTAGAAGTCACCGGGGGCATCGGCGTTAACCTTCACTCCGGCGGCTTTTGCCTGAGAAAAACTGTGGATCCCTTCGGCCATAGCCTGACCGCTAAAGGCCGCAGTCAAAAGCGCTGCGGCAAAAATATGAGTACGGGACATCGTGAACTCCGTGTCAAAAAGAGCCCGCAACGTAGCGAATGCGATTGTCAGATGCAATCAGTCAGATCAGAAAATTTCCAGTTATAGCCGATATTTACTCTTCGGCGACCAGCAGATCGCCGCAGCGAACGCAGCGGTAGGTGGCTTCGCCGCGCGTCACGCGGTTGTGACGGCGAACGGTAAGCTGGTGCTGCTGGCACCGGCAGCGGTAGGGGAAGGTATTCTGCCGCACGGAGTCCAGTTCGAAGCGGTGGGTGCGGCGGGCCGGCACTTCCAGCACGCTTTCCATCATCCACTTCCACTCTTTGCCGTGCGGCGCCACGCGTCCAAAATGCTGCCACACCAGCAGGTGCGCCAACTCGTGCGGCACGACCTCATCGATAAACGCCTGCTGGTTCTCCAGCAGCAGCACCGGGTTGAGGCGAATTTCATTCTTCTCCAGCCAGGCGGTGCCGGCGGAGGTTCCTCGCTGCTGATAGACCAGCGCGGGTTCCGGATAGCGGCGCTCAAGCTTGAGGTTCGCGAGGGCGAGTTTTTCCCGCAGGTTGCGCATTACGGCCTGCTGCGTAGCGATGGGAATTCGGGGTGTCTTCATAGCGCCAGAGGATAGTGCGGCGAGGAGAGGAGAGCAAGAAGAAGCTTCCTCCCGCGGGGGGAGGAAGCGCGGTGATGACTAGTCGCGAGCGCCGATTTCACGCAGCGGACGGCCCTTCATCAGGTTACGTTCGATATGTTCCAGCGAAACGTTTTTGGTTTCCGGAATCAGCCACAGGGTCAGGAAGATGAACAGGATATTCAGGCCGCCATAGACCCAGAAGGTGTTCGCGCTGCCCAGCGAGTTCAGCATGGTCAGGAAGGTCGCACCGACGATCATGTTGGCAATCCAGTTGGTGGCCGTGGAGCAGGTGATGCCGAAATCGCGGCCCTTCAGCGGCTGAATTTCTGAACACAGGACCCAGATCAGCGGGCCTGCGCTCATTGCGAAGCCGACGATAAACATCAGCAGCATCAGCACGGAGAAGTACTGCGCGGTCGTGGAGTGAATGCCGATATGCATCATGCTGCCCAGCACGCCCATGCCGACGGCCATGACGATAAAGCCGAGGATCAGCGTTGGCTTACGGCCCCAGCGGTCAACCAGGCCGATCGCGATGAAGGTCGCCAGCACGTTGGTCAGGCCGACGATAACCGTGCCCCACATCTGCTCGGTGGTATTGGCGTAGCCCGCCAGCTCAAAGATCTTCGGCGCGTAGTACATGATGACGTTCATCCCGGTGAACTGTTGCATCACCTGCAGCAGGACCCCGAGGAACACCGCGCGGCGGAAGTTGCTGTTCTCTTTAAACAGCTCCCAGCCGGACTGTTTAACCTTCAGGCTTTCACGGATTTCATCGAGCTCACGTTTGGCTTCGGCGCTGGTATCACGCAGGCGCAGCAGCACGCGCTCAGCGTCGACAAAGCGGCGTTTAGCGGCAAACCAGCGCGGGCTGTCCGGCAGGAAGAAGACGCCAATCAGCAGCAGAATGGCCGGGATGATAATGACCCCGAGCATCCAGCGCCATGCGCCGCTGTAGCTAAACGCGGTATCCGACAGATAGGCGCCGAGAATACCGATGGTGATCATCAGCTGATACATCGAGATCATGCTGCCGCGAATTTTCTCCGGCGCAATTTCCGAGAGATACAGCGGGGCGGTGTAGGAGGCGACGCCTACCGCCAGGCCGAGCAGTACGCGGGAAACCAGCAGCACTTCAACGTTCGGCGCGGCGGCGGAGCACAGCGAGCCGGCAACGAACAGGATGGCGCCGATCATCAGGCTTTTCTTACGGCCCAGCTTGAAGGAGAGCCAGCCGCTGCCGACCGCACCGACCGCGGCGCCGAACATCATGGAGCTCACCACCCATTCCTGAGTGTGAGCGGTAATCTGAAACTCGTTGGCAATAAAGGGTAGGGCACCCGCAATGACGCCGATATCAAGGCCAAAAAGCAGGCCGGCCAGTGCGGCGAGGAAACAGACAAAGAACGTCATCGTTTTGTTCGAGCGCCCTTGTTTTTTGTTGTCAGGCATAACGCCCTCCAGTTGAGTTATTGATTCTGTCGCTGCTTAGAGTAGGGGAGTGCGTAGCAAAAAAATGTGATTGTAATCACGGCTGTGTAATCGCTTACACTAAGGTAAAGAAACGTAATCAATAAATTTTTATATAAATCAATATAGTATGTGATTTTAGTTAATGAGATAAAAAACGGAAATCAGACTTGCCTGAAATAGTATGTAACATTGTGAAAGATTGCTTCATTAACGCTGAGACGGAGCTAACTAATGGCTGCCAATCTGATGTAATCGCTTTCATTGTCGAGGGTTGCAGGAACCGATGGCGGCGGGGCGCAGAGTGCGGTGGGGGAAGAGATAAAGAAAAAGGCCAGCACGAGGCTGGCCTTTGAAACGGTAAAGCGTGCGGTTATTTCAGGCCGGCAGCTTCGCGCAGCAGAGCGGCTTTGTCGGTTTTTTCCCATGGGAAATGTTCGCGACCAAAGTGACCGTATGCCGCGGTTTCTTTGTAGATCGGGTGCAGCAGATCCAGCATCTGGATCAGGCCGTACGGACGCAGGTCGAAGAATTCGCGCACCAGCAGCGTCAGCTGCTCGGAAGCAATCTTCTCGGTGCCGAAGGTTTCCACCATGATAGAGGTCGGTTCAGCCACGCCGATTGCGTAGGAAACCTGAATCTCACAGCGATCGGCCAGGCCTGCAGCAACGATGTTCTTCGCCACATAGCGCGCTGCGTAAGCCGCGGAGCGGTCAACTTTAGACGGATCCTTACCGGAGAACGCGCCGCCGCCGTGACGAGCCATGCCGCCGTAGGTATCAACGATGATTTTTCGCCCGGTCAGGCCGCAGTCGCCCATCGGGCCGCCGATCACAAAGCGGCCGGTTGGGTTGATAAAGAATTTGGTGGCGCTGCTCAGCCATTCGGTCGGCAGAACCGGCTTGATGATCTCTTCCATCACCGCTTCCTGCAGCGATTTCTGATCGATATCTTCCGCGTGCTGGGTCGACAGTACCACCGCGTCGATGCCGACGATTTTGCCGTCGTCATACTGGAAGGTCACCTGGCTCTTCGCATCCGGACGCAGCCACGGCAGCGTGCCGTTTTTACGCACTTCAGCCTGACGCTGCACCAGACGGTGAGCATAGGTGATCGGCGCCGGCATCAGCACGTCGGTCTCGTTAGTGGCATAGCCAAACATCAGGCCCTGGTCGCCCGCGCCCTGCTCCAGCGGATCGGCACGGTCAACGCCCTGGTTGATGTCCGGGGACTGCTTGCCGATTGCGCTCAGCACGGCGCAGGAGTTGGCATCAAAGCCCATATCGGAATGCACGTAGCCAATTTCACGAACCGTATTACGGGTGATCTCTTCGATATCAACCCATGCGCTGGTGGTGATTTCACCGCCAACCAAAACCATGCCGGTTTTGACGTAGGTTTCACACGCGACGCGGGCTTTCGGATCCTGTTCCAGGATCGCATCAAGCACGGCATCGGAGATTTGGTCAGCAATTTTGTCTGGATGCCCTTCTGATACGGACTCGGACGTAAAGAGGTGTTTTGCCATGTTTTATTTTACCTGTGGAGTATTCGTATAGCTCATACTGTTGTGTGGATTAGCTTTGGTGGATGATTCTACCAAAGCCTGCAGGTAGTGACACGAGCAGTCTGAGTGTTAATCAGTATAGACGGATTAACTTCTGGATGGCTATTTTAGGTCAAATCTTAATCCCATTTCCAGACTTTTTTTGATGCACATCGCATTTATGCGTCATAGCCGGTGGAAATTTTTCCTGCCAGATGCGGCAACGCGCATATTTTTATTTTGCATTTTAGCCTGCTTCTCGGTATAAAACGCCGCGCGCGGCTCATTATGACAGCGCACGAAGAGTACCTCGTGACGCCACTTCCAGCCGGGTTAAGCACTCTGTATTGACAGAATCCCGCAGCGGCCTTTGCGCCTGCTGCCAGGTATATAGCTTTGGCTTGTCGCTGGCCCGTTTCGGGGCAGTGTGGAGGTGATACCAGATAATGAACCCACGTTTTTCACCTGATTCGTCGCGTCGTTCCGTCGCGCGTCACTATCCCGCAATCTGCATCTCTTTCATGCACACCTGCCGATGTTCTACCCATCTCGGCGCTTCTCAGGATTCCAGGGCCGGAAGGTCGTCAGAAAACTGAACAAGGGCTCTCTTGCCGCTATCGCAAGGGTTTTCTCGTGGTTTCTCCGAACTGTCATACCAGGTTCGGGTACGTGTTTTATTATCATATGAAGAAGAAACCGGTCGCGCAGTCGCAGCGCCAGCACTATCTGCTGGGGTTTAGGACTGTTCATGGGTTGTTATCGCGTCTTTGGACTGCGATAGTAGTTAACTGTCTTACACTTATTATTAAAAATTGAGGTTCGCTATGTCTGACGACATGTCTATGGTTTCGCCTTCGTCAGCAGGCGAACACGGTGTACTACGTTCTATGCAGGAGGTGGCGATGAGCTCCCAGGAAGCTAGCAAAATGCTACGTACTTATAATATTGCCTGGTGGGGTAATAACTACTACGACGTCAACGAACTGGGCCATATCAGCGTTTGCCCGGATCCTGACGTACCGGAAGCGCGCGTCGATCTTGCCGAATTAGTTAAAGCGCGCGAAGCGCAGGGGCAGCGCCTGCCTGCACTGTTTTGCTTCCCGCAGATCCTGCAGCATCGCCTGCGCTCGATTAACGCCGCCTTCAAGCGCGCGCGCGAGTCCTACGGCTATAACGGCGACTATTTCCTGGTTTACCCGATTAAGGTTAACCAGCATCGTCGCGTGATTGAGTCGCTGATCCACTCCGGCGAGCCGCTGGGCCTGGAAGCCGGTTCAAAGGCCGAACTGATGGCGGTGCTGGCGCACGCGGGCATGACCCGCAGCGTGATCGTCTGTAACGGCTATAAAGACCGTGAATATATCCGCCTGGCGCTGGTCGGCGAAAAGATGGGCCACAAGGTCTATCTGGTCATCGAAAAGATGTCGGAAATTGCCATCGTGCTGGAAGAAGCCGCGCGCCTGAACGTGGTGCCGCGTCTTGGCGTCCGCGCGCGTCTGGCCTCGCAGGGCTCCGGTAAATGGCAGTCCTCCGGCGGCGAGAAATCCAAGTTCGGCCTCGCGGCAACGCAGGTTCTGCAGCTGGTTGAAATTCTGCGCGCGGCGGGACATCTGGAAAGCCTGCAGCTGCTGCACTTCCACCTTGGCTCGCAGATGGCCAACATTCGCGATATCGCCACCGGCGTGCGCGAATCCTCGCGCTTTTACGTTGAGCTGCATAAGCTGGGCGTCAATATTCAGTGCTTTGACGTCGGCGGCGGCCTGGGCGTGGACTATGAGGGCACCCGTTCGCAGTCCGACTGTTCGGTGAACTACGGCCTCAACGAGTACGCTAACAACATTATCTGGGCGATCGGCGACGCCTGTGAAGAGAACGGCCTGCCGCACCCGACGGTGATTACCGAATCCGGGCGTGCGGTCACCGCGCACCATACCGTGCTGGTCTCCAATATTATCGGCGTTGAGCGTAACGAATACACCGAGGCGACCCCGCCTGCGGAAGATGCGGCGCGCCCGCTGCAGAGCATGTGGGAAACCTGGCAGGAGATGCACGAGACCGGCAACCGCCGCTCGCTGCGCGAATGGCTGCACGATAGCCAGATGGACCTGCACGATATTCACACCGGCTACTCTTCCGGCACCTTCAACCTGCAGGAGCGCGCGTGGGCGGAGCAGCTGTATCTGAACATGTGTCACGAAGTGCAGAAACAGCTCGACCCGAGCAACCGCGCGCACCGTCCAATCATTGACGAGCTGCAGGAGCGGATGGCGGATAAAATTTACGTCAACTTCTCGCTGTTCCAGTCGATGCCGGACGCGTGGGGTATCGATCAGCTGTTCCCGGTGATGCCGCTGGAAGGGCTGAACATGGTGCCTGAGCGTCGCGCGGTGCTGCTGGATATCACCTGCGACTCCGATGGCGCTATCGATCACTACGTCGACGGCGACGGGATTGCCACCACCATGCCGATGCCGGAATACGATCCTGATAACCCGCCGATGCTGGGCTTCTTTATGGTCGGCGCCTACCAGGAGATCCTCGGCAACATGCACAACCTGTTCGGTGATACCGAAGCGGTTGACGTGTTCGTCTTCCCTGACGGCAGCGTTGAAGTCGAGCTCTCCGACGAAGGGGATACCGTGGCCGATATGCTGCAGTACGTGCAGCTGGATCCGAACACGCTGCTGACCCAGTTCCGCGATCAGGTGAAAAACTCCGGTCTTGACGAGGCGCTGCAGCAGCAGTTCCTCGAAGAGTTCGAAGCGGGCCTGTACGGCTACACTTACCTGGAAGACGAGTAACATGCTGCGCGCCCTCTCTTATGAAGGAGGGGGCATCAGGTCACGCAAACGCGATACCGACTTGAACCCGCATGCATTAACGGCGATAATTCGCCCAACAAGCAGTCACCCTATTCAAACCCTTCCTCGTCGGGCCTAACGACGCGGAGGGGTTTTTTTATGTGCATTTTTAACACTATCGCCTGTAAAAAGAGGTCACACCCATGAGCACTTTAGGTCATCAATACGATAATTCCCTGGTCTCTAACGCGTTTGGTTTTTTGCGTCTGCCGCTGAACTTCCAGCCGTACGACAGCGACGCCGACTGGGTGATCACCGGCGTTCCTTTTGATGCGGCAACCTCCGGCCGCGCGGGCGGGCGTCACGGTCCTGCGGCGATCCGTCAGGTTTCCACCAACCTCGCCTGGGAAGGCAACCGCTTCCCGTGGAACTTCGACATGCGCGAGCGTCTGAACGTTGTCGACTGCGGCGACCTGGTTTACGCCTTCGGCGACGCGCGCGATATGAGCGAACGTTTGCAGGCCCACGCTGAGAAGCTGCTGGCGGCCGGGAAACGTATGCTCTCCTTCGGCGGCGATCACTTCGTCACTCTCCCGCTGCTGCGCGCGCACGCTAAGCATTTCGGTAAAATGGCGCTGGTGCATTTCGATGCCCATACCGACACCTACGCCAACGGCTGCGAGTTCGATCACGGCACCATGTTCTACACCGCGCCGAACGAAGGCCTGATCGACCCGAACCACTCGGTGCAGATCGGTATCCGCACCGAGTTCGACAAAGACAACGGCTTTACCGTACTGGATGCGGGCCAGGTTAACGATCGCACCGCTGAGGATGTTATTGCTCAGATCAAACAGATCGTTGGCGATATGCCGGTCTATCTGACCTTCGACATTGACTGCCTGGATCCGGCGTTTGCCCCGGGCACCGGTACGCCGGTGATCGGCGGGCTGACTTCGGATCGCGCGATCAAGCTGGTGCGCGGCCTGAAGGATCTGAACATCGTCGGGATGGACGTGGTGGAAGTGGCTCCGGCCTACGATCAGTCCGAGATCACCGCCCTGGCGGCGGCGACCCTGGCGCTGGAAATGCTCTATATCCAGGCGGCGAAAAAGGGCGAATAAGCCCTAAGCGCTCACTGCTGCTGCGCGACGCATGCGCAGCAGCAGCACGCCTCCGGCAAGCAGGGTAACGACCTGTGACGCCACCAGCACCGAAAATCCTGAACTGACCGACCCTACCGACTTCATCACCAGCCCCATCAGCAGCGGGATAAACGCCGCGCAGATATTGCCGATACCGTTAATGATGCCGTAGGCGCTGCCTACCGCCTCCTTTGCCGCGTGATGCTGCACCACCGCCGGTATCGCCGCTCCCTGAAGCCCCCAGAATATATTGGCCGACAGCATAAACAGCGCCAGCCACGCCGGCTGGTGGCTGAGCATCAGCGCCAGTATCGAGCAGGCCGTCAGAAGGCCGCCGCTTATAAACAGCAGCGGAGCCTGCTCGGGACGCATTTTATCGAGCAGCACGCCGCCAAGAAATTTAGAGCCGAGGCTGAGCAGAAAGGGGATCGCTGCCAGAATGCCGGTGGCCTGTAGCGAGAAGTGATGCTCATCGCGCAGCCACGCCGGCAGCCAGGCGCTGCTGCCCCACAGATAGCTGAGGGTGGCGATCTCGACCAGCAGGATCCAGCCGAGGAGCGGCGTGCGCCAGGCCAGCTGAAACGTCTGCTTAAAGCCGGCGCGAGACCTTTGCGCCGCCGCGGCCGGAGCCGGCAGGAAGCGCCAGATAAGCCCGCCGCCGAGCAACAGGTTCAGCGCGGCCAGGCTGTAGAAAGAGCCTTGCCACCCCTGATGCGCGATTAAAAAAGTGACCAGCGGGAAGCCCACCGCCAGCCCCAGCGAGACCCCGAGCGCGGTGACCGCGTTCGGTTTACCGATCTCGCCGGCGGCGAAGCTGTCGCTGATAAAGCGCGTTTTAAGTGAAAATAGCGGCCCCTCCGCAATACCTAAGATAAAGCGGGCGATCAGCATCCCGAACAGCGATCCGAGCAGCGGAGAAACGGCGCACACCGCGGCCCAGATAGCGATACTGATTAATAGCCCCTGCCGATAGTGCAGCCGGTTTTCAATCACCGGCGTTAAGAGTAGTGCCGACAGTCCATAGCCCACAAGAAAGCAGGTCATCAGCATTCCTTGTAACATTCTGTTTTCATTTAGCTGAAAATGGGCCGCAAATTCGGGGTTAAGTATCATCACTGAGATATTTACCCGGTCAATATAAGAGATGATAATTAACAACAGTAGCGCGATTGTTCCCTGCCATCTTGCGGTCATGATTACTCTTTTCTCCCGGTCGTTTATGAATCAAAGGCGCTATTTTTAAATAACGGTGATAGTCACGTATGTAAAATGATTCACAGGTGAAACTCGTTGTTTTAAAAGATAATAATTGAAAATTGTTTCACCAGTGAAACTTGATGTTTAGCCGGATTTATCATTTTTAATGATTGTAGGGAAAAGAAGTCAATAGTCATTTTCGAAAAGTTAAGCGCCCGCTTAATTTATTTTGACGCTTCCTTTTAAATATCACAATTTCATATTACCGCAATTTTTCGTGATCGATTGCACACTTAGATAATTAAATCACGATCGGTTAACAAATCCTTCACATTGCCGCTTGACGAAAGATTGAACGCTTTTATATTGACCGTATTAAATAAGAAACAGAGTTTCATATATGAAACAAAGCCTGGAGGATCGTGATGAGCTGGATAGGCGTATGTGACGCAGAGCAGGTACAGGAAGATTTCCCTTATAGCGGCAATATCGACGGTAAAGAGATCGGCATTTATCTGATTGATGGCGAGTATTACGCGCTGGAGGACGTGTGTCCCCATGCCTACGCGCTGTTAAGCCAGGGCTTTGTGGAAGACGGCAAGGTTGAATGCCCGCTGCACGAAGCGGTATTCGATGTGAAAACCGGTCAGTGCCTGCACGGTCCGGGCGGTCGTAGCCTCAATCGTTACCCGGTGCGGGTATTCGACAATCAGATCCAGATTACTTTTATCGAGGAGAGCGTGGCATGAGCGAAACCCTGAACTTCAACCCGGCGCTGCCGGAAAGCCGCCAGTTTACGCCGCCCGCCGAGGGCGGTAACGGCAATATCCACAAGCCGGGCGACTACGCCAATCTTATCTGGCAGACCCGCAGCCGCGTTCCGGAAAACTGGGAGCTGCAGCTTATCGCCACCCTTGAAGGGCTGTTTGAGCAGGGCGCAGAGAGCCTGACGCAGCTGGTGGACGGGCTAAACGACCTGAGAATGCACGACCAGCAGGGCGAACCCTGGAGCGAGACCAGCTTCGAGGCTTTTTTGCAGGTAAACGGATACTGAGGACACAGCGATGACGACAACGGTACAAAATTATCTCGATAAAGGGTTACGCGGCCTGTGGTATCCGGTGCTGGCAAGCTGGGAGGTGCAGTCCGCGCCGGTGGGCATCACCCGCCTCGGCGAGCAGATCGTTATCTGGCGTAATAAAGACGGCCAGCTGCAGGCGCTGGAAGACCGCTGCCCGCACCGCGGCGCGCGCCTGTCGATGGGCTGGAACCTCGGCGACCGCATCGCCTGCTGGTATCACGGCGTGGAAGTGGCGGGAAACGGCGAAGTGAAAGATGTCCCGGCGGTCGACAAGTGTCCGCTGGTGGGCCAGCAGTGCGTGCGCAGCTATAGCGTTCAGGAAGCGCACGGGGCGATCTTCTTATGGTTTGGCGCCACGGCGAACCAGCCGCCGGAGGAGCTGACCTTCCCGGAAGAGCTGGCTAACGGCGACAAATACAGCAACTTCCTCTGCACCGCCGCGTGGAAATGTAACTATCAGTACGCGCTGGAAAACGTCATGGACCCGATGCACGGCACCTATCTGCACTCCTCTTCGCACTCGATGGCGGAAGGCGAGCGTAAAGCGGACATGGTGCTGCAGCCGACCAAAACCGGCTTCATTTTTGAGAAGAAGGGGCAGAGCGGCGTCAACTTTGACTGGGTAGAGCTCGGAAACAGCGGCGCCTGCTGGATGCGCCTGTCGATCCCGTATCAGAAACGCTTTGGGCCAGGAGGCCACTTCTTTATCGTCGGCATGGTGGTGCCGGAAGATAACGACAACTGTCGGGTCTTTTTCTGGCGTATCCGCGGCGTGCAGGGCTGGCAGCGCGATATGTGGCGCTTTATGTACCGCAACCGCCTCGAAAAACTGCACTGGGAAGTGCTCGAGCAGGATCGGGTGGTGCTGGAGAGCCTGGCGCCGAACGCCCGCGACCACGAATATCTTTATCAGCACGACGTCGGGCTGTCGCGCCTGCGCCGCATGATGCAAAAAGCGGCCAAAGAGCAGCTGGCGGCGCGTGAAGAACAGCAGGGTGCCGCCTGATGAACGGACTGCTGAACGGTAAACGCATCGTGGTGACCGGCGCCGCGCGCGGGCTGGGCTATCACTTTGCCAAAGCCTGTGCGGAGCAGGGCGCGAAGGTGGTGATGTGCGACATCCTCGAGGGCGAACTGGCCGAGCGCGCGCATGGGCTCAGTGAACAAGGTTTTGCCATTGAGTCTCAGGCTATCGATCTCGCCGATCCGCACTCAATCGCGCAGGCGTTTAGCGCGATTGGCGAACGAGGTCCCATTGACGGACTGGTGAATAACGCCGCGATGGCCACCGGCGTCGGCGGCAAAAATCTGATCGATTACGATCCGGATCTGTGGGATCGGGTGATGTCGGTTAACGTCAAGGGCACCTGGCTGGTGACCCGGGCGGCGGTACCGCTGCTGCGAGAAGGCAGCGGGATCGTTAACGTGGCGTCGGACACCGCGCTGTGGGGCGCGCCGCGCCTGATGGCCTACGTCGCCAGCAAAGGCGCGGTGATCGCCATGACTCGTTCAATGGCGCGCGAGCTCGGGGAGAAGCGCATCCGCATTAACGCGATTGCCCCAGGGCTGACCCGCGTGGAGGCCACCGAGTACGTTCCGGCTGAACGTCATCAGCTGTATGAGAACGGCCGGGCCCTGAGCGGCGCCCAGCAGCCGGAAGATGTTACCGGCAGCGTGGTGTGGCTGCTCAGCGAGCTGTCGCGGTTTATCACCGGGCAGCTGATCCCGGTCAACGGCGGATTTGTTTTTAACTAAAGAGGCGAGGCGGTATGGCAAACGAGCGGGAAGTGAAGTACCTGGTGCCGGGCCTGGAGCGGGGGCTGGAGCTGCTGCTGGCGTTTGGCGAGCAGCATCGCGATTTGACCTTCGCCGAGCTGCATCGGCTGGTGGATATGCCGAAAGCGACCGCCTATCGCGTGGTGCAGACGCTGGAATATATGGGCTTTCTCGAGCGCAATCCGCGCACCAATACCTTTTCGCTCGGGATGAACGTCCTGCGTCTGGGCTTTGAATACATCGCTTCGCTGGATGTGGCGCAGGTCGGTCAGCCGGTGATCGAGCAGTTGCGCGATACCAGCCAGTGCAGCAGCCACCTGGCGATCCGCGACGGGCGGGACATTATCTACATCGCCCGCGTCAGCGCCGCCGGCTCGCGCATTAATCAGGTCAGCATCGGCACCCGCCTGCCGGTCCACTGCACTTCGCTTGGCCGCATGCTGCTGACCGATGTCTCCCGCCGCGAGTTCGAACTGCTGTTCCCTGACGAGCGGCTGCCGGGCAATACGCCGGGGCAAATTCACGACCGCGAAGCGCTGTGGCAGATGGTGCAGCAGGATAAGGCGCGGGGCTTTGTGATCGGCGAGTCCTTCTACCGTCACGGCATCTCCTCCATCGTTTACCCGGTCTACGATCGCAGCGGACGGGTGGCGGCGGTGGTGAGTATCCTGGTGCCGTCGGATGAGATCCCGCAGGCCGACCGCGAGCGGCTACAAAACGATGTCAGCATGGCGGCGGACAAAATTTCAGGCTTCCTCGGGCATTTAGCTCAGGCTATTTAAATCAATACGTTAACTGCAGGCGCTTGGGTGCGTCGGGCATGTTTTACGCCCAAATCCGGGCGACAGAACGGTAAAGAGGCAACGAACGATGAGTGTAACCGGAATTGAAAAGCTGGAGTTTGGCGTCGACGACCTGACCCATAGCGCCAAATTTATGCGTGATTTTGGCCTGACGAGCGATGCCGACGGCCGGCGTTTTACCACCCTGAGCGGCGCTCAGGTGCTGCTGAACCCGATCAACAGCCCGGATCTGCCGCCCGCCTTTGAGGCGGGTAATACCCTGCGCCGGATGACCTGGGGCGTAGCGGACCGGGCGGCGCTGGAGGCGCTGCGGCCGAAGCTGGCGCAGCAGCCGGCCTTTCGCGAAGTGGACGGCGCCCTCGAGTGCCAGGATCCGAACGGCATGACGCTGCGAGTTCAGGTGAGCCAGCAGATGCCGGTTGAGCTGGACGTCGAGCCGATAAACCAGTGGGGCGACGTGCGGCGGATCGATAGGCCGAGCCCGGTTTACGAGCGCGCCCAGCCGATCAACATCGGCCACGTGGTGTTCTTCGTTGAGGAGCTGGCGGCGGTAGAGAGCTTCTACCGCGAAGTGCTCGGTTTCCAGGTGTCCGATCGCTATATCAACCGCGCAGTGTTCCTGCGCTGCGGCGTGCGCGGCGGCCATCACAATCTCTTCTTATTACAGCTGCCGACCCGCAAGCGCGGTCTTAACCACGTCGCCTTTACGGTGCGCGATATTCACGAAGTGATCGGCGGTGGGATCGCGATGAACAAAAGCCAGTGGAGCACCTTTATCGGCCCCGGCCGCCACCCGGTCTCTTCGGCCTACTTCTGGTACGTCAACAGCCCGACCGGCGGCGCGTTTGAGTACTACACCAACGACGACTATCTGACGGAAAACTGGCAGCCGCGCGAGCTGGAACACTCCCTGGTTTCCTTTACCGAGTGGGCGGTGGAGGGCGGAATCGACCACGACACCCGCCGCCAGCAGAAAAAGCCGGAGGCGGTATGACGGTGCGGATAGTGATTATCGGCGGCGGCCAGGCCGGCGGCTGGGCGGCAAAAACGCTGCGTGATGAAGGCTTTGACGGCGAGATTTGCGTCATCGCCGAGGAGGAGTGGGATTTTTACGAGCGCCCGCCGCTGTCGAAGGCGGCGCTGCTGGAGGCCGAACCGGCGCTGCCGCGTCTGTTTAGCGCAGAAGCTCAGCAGGCGCTGAACCTGAAGTGGTACCGCCCGCAGCGCGCGGAGGCCATCGACCGTGAGGCGAGAACCGTGCGCCTGAGCGGCGGCGAGCGGCTGGCCTACGACCGCCTGCTGATCGCTACCGGCGGCCGCGCCCGCCTGCCCGGCGAGGCCTGGGCGCAGCATCCCCAGGTCTACACCCTGCGCCACTGGCAGGATGCCCGGCGCCTGAAGGCGCGCCTGGCGGCCAGCACCCGGCTGGCGATTGTCGGCGGCGGCTGGATTGGCCTCGAGATTGCCGCCTCGGCGCGTAAAAGCGGTGTCGAGGTCACGCTCTACGAACAGCAGCCGGCGCTGTGCATGCGCTCGGTGAGCGGCGAGGTATCGCAGGAGCTTGAATGGCTGCACCGCGAGCAGGGAGTCAACGTCCGCACAGGGTGCGGCGCGCTGGGCCTCGAAGATAGCGACGGCCTGCCGGTGATCCGCTGCGACGGCCGGCGTCAGACCTTCGACGCGGTGGTGGTGGGGATCGGCGTCGAGCTTAATCTGGAGCTGGCGCAGGAGGCGGGCCTGCCCGTCGATCGCGGGATCGTGGTTGATGCCCAGGGGCGAACCGCCGATCCGGCTATTTTCGCCGCCGGCGATGTCGCCCGCCATCACCAGTACGGATTGTGCATTCAGTCGTGGGCCTTTGCCCAGAATCAGGCGGTAGCGACGGCGAAGGCGATGCTCGATCCGCAGGCCGAGGGCTACGACGAAGCGCCGTGGCTGTGGTCGGATCAATACGCGCACAACATTCAGATTCTCGGGATCCCCCAGCCGGGAACCCGGACGCTGGTTCGCCGCGATCCCAAAGGTCCGCTCTTTTTCTCGCTCGATAGCGACGGCCGGCTCAGCCAGCTGGTGGCGTTTAACGATGCGCGTACCGTCAAGCTGGCGAAGCGCTGGATGGCGGCGGGGAGGGATCTTTCCGCGGTGCCGCTCGACGATCTGACCTTTTCGCTGATGTCATTGCGATAACACTCGCGCACCCTTAAGGGGGAGAGATGACCACATTAGAGACAAACACCGCGCCCTCCGTGGCGAGCGGTGAGGGCGTCCACGCGCCTGAAAAAGCGGTTCGCTGGGCTATTCCGCTGTCGTTACTGGCCTGCGTGCTGCTGGCGTTCTTCGACAAAATCAGCATTGCGGCGCTGTTTTCTGATAGCCATTTTCAGCAGGCGATGGGCATCGATTTTGATACCACGCGCCTCGGCATCCTGATGAGCGCTTTTTTACTGAGCTACGGTTTCTCCTCGGTTCTGCTCAGCGGGCTGGGCGACCGCATCGCGCCGCTGCGCCTGCTCACCGGCATGATGGTGGTGTGGTGCGTATTGATGGTGATGATGGGATTCACCCACAGCTACAGCGCCATGATCGTGCTGCGCGTGCTGCTCGGCATCGCCGAGGGGCCGCTGTTTCCGCTGGCCTTCGCTATCGTGCGCCACACCTTCCCGCAGCGTCTGCAGGCGCGCGCCACCATGCTGTGGCTGCTCGGCACGCCGGTCGGCGCGGCCATCGGCTTCCCGCTCTCCATCTGGCTGCTCAGCACCTTCGGCTGGCAAAGCACCTTCTTTGTGATGGCGATGCTGACGGCGCCGGTGCTGATTTTTGTCCGTATCGGCCTGCGCGGGATCCAGCTGGAGGGCAAAACGTCCGCGGCCGCCAGCTCGCAGGAAGAGCGGCGTAGCGCGCGCCGGGAGCTGTTTGTCAGCCCGCACTTTTGGATGATCTGCGTCTTTAATATCGCCTTCCTGGCCTATCTGTGGGGCATCAACGGCTGGCTTCCCGGCTACCTGATTAAGGGCAAGGGTATCCACCTGGAGCACGCCGGCTGGCTGTCGTCGATGCCGTTTATCGCCATGCTGCTTGGCGAAATCATCGGGGCGTGGCTTTCCGACCGGGTCGATAAACGCGCGGCTGCCTGCTTTATCTCGCTGGCCGGCGCGGCGGTGGGCCTGGCGGCGGTGATGCACTTCACCAGCCCGCTGACGGTTATCGCGGCGATGAGCTTTAGCACCTTCATGTGGGGAACCGGCGCCCCCAATATTTTTGCGCTGCTGGCGAAGGCGACCCATCCCCGGGTCAGCGCCACGGCGGGCGGGATTTTCAACGGGTTGGGAAACTTTGCCGGCGCCCTGTCGCCGGCGGTGATGGGCGCGCTGATCGCCTTCACCCACAGCATGGATTCCGGACTGATCTTTCTGGCGGTGATGGCGGTCGTAGGCTGTCTCCTGTTGCTGCCGCTGCTAAGACGTTACTGAGGAGAAGACGATGACAGATTCAAGCGTAACTGCAAAACAGGGCCTCAAGCCTGAGCACCTGACGATGGAAGAGTGGATTGAGTCGCGGATCGCGCGCTTTGAAGGACGCAAATATGACTGGAATGCGCTGAAGTTCCAGGCCGATTTCGACCCGAAATACCGCCGCGCCCAGATGCGCTACATCGGCACCGGCGCCACTGGCGTCGCCAGCGATACCAATACCGTGGCGGCGGAGAACTTCACCTTCTCCACCATGGTGCTGCCGGCGAAGTGCGAAGGGCCGCTGCACCTGCACGATGACGTCGAAGAGGTGTTTTTCATGCTCAAGGGGCAGATAACCCTGATGGTTCAGGACGGCGATAGCTATACCGAAACCGTGCTGCGCGAGCGCGACCTGATCTCCGTCCCGGCGGGGATCTATCGCGGGCTGTTTAACCACGGCGAAGAGGAGGCGCTGATGTGCGTGATGCTCGGCACCCGTAAGCCGAATATCCCGACCTATCCGCAAGATCATCCCCTGTCGAAAGTGAAGCGGGGTTAAGGAGACATGATGACGGGTTTTCGTGAACAGGGGAGCGGCACACCGCTGGTGCTGCTGCACGGCATCAGCTCCGGCGCGGCCTCCTGGCATAAGCAGATGGCGCTGCCCGGCTACCGCGTGCTGGCCTGGGATATGCCCGGTTATGGCGAAAGCCCGATGCTCTCGGCCGAGCGTGCGGATGCCGGCGACTATGCCGAGGCGCTGGCGCGGCTGCTCGACCAGGCCGGCGTTGAGCAGGCGGTGCTGGTGGGCCACTCGCTCGGCGCGCTGGTGGCCAGCGCCTTTGCGGCAAAGTATCCCGGGCGCGTTCTGCGCCTGGTGCTGGCCGATGCCGCTCAGGGCTACGGCCGGGCGGAAGCCGCGCAGCGTGAAAAAATCTGGCAGGGTCGGCAGCAGCAGATGGCCGCCGGCGGCGAAGCGATGGCGCAGGGCCGGGCGGCGAAGCTGCTGCACCCCTGTAGCGATGAGGCCAACGTTGCCGTCGTTGCCGCCGGGATGCGCAGGCTGCGCGCCGAGGGCTACCTGGCCGCGGCGTGGATGCTGGCCCATGACGATATTCACCGCTGGCTTGGCGATTTTGGCGGCCGCTTTGAGGCGTGGTGCGGCGAGCAGGACGCCGTTACCCAGCCGGAGCTGGTGCACGGCCTGGCGCTGCGCTACCGCATGCCGTACGTCGGCATCCCGCGAGCGGGGCACGCCAGCTATCTCGATAACGACACATTTTTCAATCAACAGCTTTTACGGGTAGGGGAAGAGGTGCGCGATGAATGCACAAATTGAGGGGCGCGTAGCGGTGGTCACCGGCGGGTCGTCAGGGATTGGCTTTGAAACGCTGCGCCTGCTGCTGGGAGAAGGGGCGAAGGTCGCCTTCTGCGGCCGTAATCCGGACCGGCTCGCCAGCGCCCATGCGGCGCTGCAAAACGAATATCCGGGAGCGGACGTCTTCTCTTACCGCTGCGACGTGCTGAAAGAGGACGAGGTGCAGGGCTTTGCCGACGCGGTAGCGGCCCGCTTTGGCGGTGCCGACATGCTGATTAATAACGCCGGTCAGGGGTACGTGGCGCACTTCGCCGATACGCCGCGGGAGGCGTGGCTGCACGAGGCGGAGCTTAAGCTGTTTGGGGTGATTAACCCGGTGAAAGCCTTTCAGGCGCAGCTCGAGCGCTCGGATATCGCCTCGATCACCTGCGTGAACTCGCTGCTGGCGCTGCAGCCGGAGGAGCACATGATCGCCACCTCCGCAGCGCGCGCGGCGCTGCTCAACATGACCCTGACGCTGTCGAAGGACCTGGTTACCAAAGGCATTCGCGTGAACTCCATTCTGCTCGGCATGGTGGAGTCCGGGCAGTGGCAGCGGCGCTTCGAGAACCGCACGGACAAGAGTCAGAGCTGGCCCGCGTGGACGGCGGATATCGCCCGCAAGCGCGGGATCCCGATGGCACGCCTCGGCAGGCCGCAGGAACCGGCGCAGGCGCTGCTGTTCCTCGCCTCGCCGCTGGCGTCGTTTACCACCGGCGCGGCGCTGGATGTCTCCGGCGGCTTTTGCCGTCATCTGTAAGGAGTTGAGATGAAAAAGATCATGCTCATCGGCTATGGCGCGATGGCGCAGGCGGTGATTGAACGGCTGCCGCCGCAGGTCGCCCTTGGCTGGGTGGTGGCGCGCGAGGCGCACCACGCGGCGATCCGCCAGCGCTTCGGCGATGCGGTAGCGGTACTGGACGATCCGCAGTCCTGCGCGGAAACCCCGGATCTGGTGCTGGAGTGCGCCAGCCAGCAGGCGGTGGCGCAGTTTGGTGAAGCCATTCTTAGGCGCGGCTGGCATCTGGCGGTGATCTCTACCGGCGCGCTGGCGGATAGCGAACTGGAAAAGCGCCTCAACGGCGCCGGAGGCCGGCTAACTCTGCTTTCCGGCGCGGTGGCCGGTATCGACGGCCTGGCGGCTGCGAAAGAGGGCGGTCTTGAGCAGGTGACCTACCGGTCGCGCAAAAGCCCGGCCAGCTGGCGCGGCAGCTATGCGGAAATGCTCATCGACCTCAACGCGGTCACTGAAGCAAAAATCTTTTTTGAAGGCAGCGCGCGCGAAGCGGCTCGCCTGTTTCCGGCGAACGCCAACGTTGCGGCAACCGTGGCGCTGGGCGGCATCGGGATGGACGATACCCGGGTACAGCTGATGGTCGATCCGCTGACCCGGCGCAATACCCACACCCTGCACGTACAGGGCGCGTTTGGCGAGTTCCACCTGGAGCTCAGCGGATTACCGCTCGCCAGCAACCCAAAAACTTCCACCCTGGCGGCACTGAGCGCGGTTCGCGCCTGCCGCGAACTGGCATAGCGCAAAGAGGCGGCGATGGATGAGTTAAAGATTTTTATCGGCGGTCGCTGGCGCCACGGCGGCGGCAACCTGATGCACAGCCAGTTTCCGGCCGACGGCACGGTCAACGCCACGCTGCATGCGGCAAGCCTTGAGGATCTGCATGAGGCGATCGCGCTGGCCGAAAGCGCCTGGCGCCAGCCGGCGTGGCGCAGCATGCTGCCCCATCTGCGGGCAAAGATCCTGCATAAAGCGGCGGATATTATCGAATCCCGCCTTGATGAACTGGCGCGGATGCAGAGCCGCGACAACGGTAAGCCGCTGGCGGAGGCGCGAGGCCTGGTGATGAGCGCCGCGGGCAGCGCCCGCTACTTTGCCGCCGCCTGCGAGCTGCTGGAGGGCGAACTGCCGACCCCGCGTCAGGCGGATCTGCTGACGCTCAGCCGCTACGAGCCGCTGGGCGTGGTGGCGGCGATCACGCCGTGGAACTCGCCGATCGCCAGCGAGATGCAAAAAGTGGCCCCGGCGATCGCCGCCGGTAACGCGGTGATCCTCAAGCCGGCGGAAGCCACGCCGCTGATGGCGCTGGAGCTGGCGCGGATCTTCGAACAGGCCGGCCTGCCGGCGGGCCTGCTCAGCGTCCTGCCGGGGAAAGGATCGGTGATTGGCGACGCGCTGGCCCGCCACCCTCTGGTGCGCAAAATTTCGTTTACCGGCGGCACCAGCACCGGACGTCATTTGGCGCACGTGGCGGCGGAAAAGCTGATCCCGGCGTCGCTGGAGCTTGGCGGCAAATCGCCGACTATCGTGCTGGAAGATGCCGATGTTGAGCAGGCGGCGCGCGGCATCTGCTACGGCATCTTTAGCTCCGGCGGCCAGGCCTGCATCGCCGGCTCGCGGCTGTTTGTGCATGAAAAAGTCTATCCGCAGCTGATGGCGCGCCTGCTGGAGCTGACCCGCGGGCTCAGAATCGGCCATCCGTTTAGCGCGGACACCCACGTCGGACCGCTGATTAATGAAAAGCACCGCGACAGCGTGCTGGAGTACGTCGAGCTGGCTAAACGCGAAGGCGGCCGGGTGCTGTGCGGCGGCGAGATCCCGGCGGATCCGGCGCTGGCGGCAGGCAGCTATTTTCAACCGACGATCGTTGAGGGGCTGACCAACGCGGCCCGCGCCTGTCGGGAGGAGATCTTCGGTCCGGTGCTGGTGGCGATGAGCTTCAGCGATGAAGACGCGCTGATCCAGCAGGCCAATGATTCGGTTTACGGCCTGGCGGCCGGGATCTGGACGCGAGACAGCGGACGCGCCCTGCGCTTAAGCGATCGCCTGGAAGCCGGAACGGTGTGGATCAACACCTACAAGGTTTTCTCCATTTCGACCCCGTTTGGGGGCTTTAAAGAGAGCGGCCTGGGCCGCGAAAAAGGGATTCAGGGGCTAAAGGCCTGGATGCAACAAAAAAGCATTTATCTGGCGACGGGTAATAGCGTCAACCACTGGTGCGACTAAGAGAAGGGTGTGCAATGAGCGAAATGATAACCGTCGGCGAAGCCATCGCCAGAACGCTGGAGCAGTACAACGTTGAGGCTATTTACGGCGTCATCTCTATTCACAACCTGCCGATCGCCGATGCGGTAGGCCAGCGTGGAAATATCCGCTTTGTTCCGGCGCGCGGTGAGGCCGGATCGGTCACCATGGCCGACGCCCACGGGCGCTTTTCCGGACTGGGCGTGGCGTTGACCAGCACCGGCGCGGGGGCCGGCAACGCGGTAGGGGCGCTGGTGGAGGCGATGAACGCCTGCACGCCTCTGCTGCACCTCACCGGTCAGGTGGAAAAAACCTGGCTCGATGCCGACACCGGCTTTATTCACGAAACCCGCGACCAGCTGACCTTCCTGAAGGCCAGCTCGAAGCGCGCGTACCGCATCAGCAACGCCAGTCAGGCGCTGGCTATTCTGCATAAGGCGATTCAGGAGGCGCAAACGCCGCCGTGCGGGCCGGTATCGGTTGAGATCCCGATTGATATTCAGGGCGCGAAAATCCCGGCCTCGCTGGTGACCGCCGCGCTGAAAGCGGCCCCGGCGGCGGACGCCGATAGCGCCGTTGTCGATGCGCTGTGGGCGCAGCTGCGACAGGCGAAACGACCGCTGCTGTGGCTGGGCGGCGGGGCTATCGGCAGCGCGGCGGCGGTGAAAAAGCTGGCCGATGCCGGGATGACGGTGATCTCCAGCACCCACGGCCGCGGCGTGCTGCAGGATGCGCACCGCGCCAGCCTGCGCGCGTTCCATAATTCGCCGTCCGTTGAAGCGCTGATGGCGCAGTGCGATTTTACCCTGGTGGCGGGCTCGCGCCTGCGCAGCAACGAAACCCGCTCCTGGACCCTCGAACTGCCGTCGCCAAGGGTGCAGATTGATATCGACCCGGCGGCGGCCAGCCGTAACTATCTGATGGATAACACGCTGATTGCCGACTGTGGCAACCTGCTGGCGGCGCTGGCGGAAAAAGCGCAGGGGCGTGAATGGGGCAATGAGCAGTGGGACGCGCAGGTCAAAGAGGCGGTCGCGCTGGCGGATAGCGGGCTGCGCGAGCAGTGCGGCGCCTACGCACAGCTGAACGACGCCATCGCGCAGGCGCTGCCTGACGACGGGATCCTGGTGCGCGATATCACCGTTTCCGGCAGCCTGTGGGGGAGCCGTCTGTTCCGCGCCCACGGCCCGTTAATGAACATCCACTCGCTGGCCGGGGCCATTGGCATGGGCCTGCCGATGGCGATCGGCACGGCGATTGCTAACCCGCAGCGGAAGGTGGTCGGCCTCGTCGGCGACGGCGGGCTGAGCCTGAATCTGGGGGAGCTGGCGACGCTGGCGCAGGAAAAGGCTAACGTCACGCTGATTGTCATGAACGATGGCGGCTACGGCGTGATGCGCGGGATTCAGGATAAGTATTTCGGCGGGCGTCAGTATTACAACGAGCTGCATACTCCGGATTTCACGCTGCTGGCGCAGGCCATCGGCCTGCAGGCGTGGAGCGTTGAGCGGGCGGAGGATTTCCAGTCGGTGATGACCGAAGCGCTGGCGATGCCGGGGCCGTCGGTGGTGGAGGTCAAAATGGGGCAGATTGGCGCGCTGCGTTTTGCCGGGCCGCCGCAGAAAACGCTGTATTAAGCCGTTTTCCCCTCTCTGGCGTTGCAGAGAGGGGAGCCGGGATTATTTAATGCCGTCGGCCTTCATGCGATCGCGGATGTGCTGAGCGCGCTCCTGCGATGCCGGGTGATCGTCAAACATTGAGCTCTGACGCCCGGCTTCCAGCTTGGCCAGCTTCTCGAAGCTGGTGGCCAGTCCCGACGGATTAATTCCGCGCTTACGCAGCAGATCGTAGGAGTAGTCGTCCGCTTCGGACTCCTGGCGCTGGGAGAACTGCGAGTTCACCAGCTTTTCGCCCAGATCGCCCAGCTGAGACTGGGATAGGCTGCCGACGATACCGCCCGCAGACGCGGCGGCGGCGCGAACGGCGTTGGTGCCGAGCGCCACCTGCATGCCTTTCTTCACGTGGCCCAGCGCAACGTGGCCCATTTCGTGGCCGATAACCGCTTCCACTTCGTTATCGTTCATGATGTCCATCAGGCCGCTGTATACGCGGATGCAGCCGTTGGCCATCGCAAACGCGTTAACGTCTTTGGTTTCATACACTTTGTAGTTAACCGGCTGGCCGTTGATATTGTCCCCCAGCGCGGCGGCGATTTTATTCAGACGCTTGCTGTATTCGCTGCCGGCGGGCGAAATAGTTGCCTTGCTATCCATCTCTTTACAGGCCTGGTCGCTGAGCGCTTTGACCTGCGCGTCGCTCAGAGAGTAGGCCTGGAAAGCTTCGGCGCCGGAGCTGAGGAGGGCGTTGGAGTCCATGTTCTGACATCCGGTGAGCGTTGCTGCGATCCCAAGGGCAAGAATAGTTGAGCGAATTTTCATTTTTTATCTTCCACAATCTTACGATTTTTTGTCTGAAAAAGGCGACGGTAAGCATGTCGCATCCTGCACAAATTATAAAGAGTATTGCGCGTTACGGGCGAGAGGATTCCGGGGCAGCACAACGTGTTCCGGAGATTTCTTAAACCACAAAAGGATGCTCCATGTACATGTTTTGTCGCTTGGGTTACATTGTTGTCACTTTTTTCCGGCGTAGCCCAAAACGCGCTGTCGTCAAGTCGTTAAGGGTATGGCCTTCAACAGTCCGAACTGGAGTCAAAATGTCCTCACGTAAAGAGCTTGCTAACGCTATTCGTGCGCTGAGCATGGACGCGGTACAGAAAGCCAAATCCGGCCACCCGGGTGCCCCGATGGGTATGGCTGACATTGCCGAAGTCCTGTGGCGTGATTTCCTGAATCATAACCCGAACAACCCGGCCTGGGCCGATCGCGACCGTTTCGTGCTCTCCAACGGCCACGGCTCAATGCTGATTTACAGCCTGCTGCATCTCACCGGTTATGATCTGCCGATTGAAGAACTGAAAAACTTCCGTCAGCTGCACTCCAGAACCCCGGGCCACCCGGAAGTTGGCTATACCGCCGGCGTTGAAACCACCACCGGCCCGCTGGGCCAGGGGATTGCCAACGCGGTTGGGATGGCGATTGCTGAAAAAACCCTGGCGGCGCAGTTCAACCGTCCGGGCCACGATATCGTTGACCACTTCACCTACGCGTTCATGGGCGACGGCTGCATGATGGAAGGCATTTCTCACGAAGTGTGCTCCCTGGCCGGTACCCTGAAGCTGGGCAAGCTGGTGGCGTTCTATGACGACAACGGCATCTCCATCGACGGTCACGTTGAAGGCTGGTTCACCGACGATACCGCTAAACGTTTCGAAGCCTACGGCTGGCACGTGGTGCGCGGCGTTGACGGCCATGACGCTGAGGCCATCAAACGCGCGGTAGAAGAAGCGCGTGCGGTGACCGACAAGCCGTCCCTGCTGATGTGCAAAACCATCATCGGCTTCGGTTCGCCGAACAAACAGGGCACCCACGACTCCCACGGCGCGCCGCTGGGCGACGCGGAAATCGCGCTGACCCGCGAGGCCCTGGGCTGGACCCACCCGGCGTTTGAAATCCCGTCTGACATCTACGCGCAGTGGGATGCGAAAGAAGCCGGTCAGGCTAAAGAAGCCGCGTGGAACGAGAAGTTCGCTGCTTATGCGAAAGCCTTCCCGCAGGAAGCCGCCGAGTATACCCGCCGCATGAAGGGTGAAATGCCGGCTGACTTCGACGCGAAAGCGAACGAATTCATCGCGAAACTGCAGGCTAACCCGGCGAAAATCGCCAGCCGTAAAGCGTCGCAGAATGCGATTGAAGCCTTTGGCCCGCTGCTGCCTGAATTCCTCGGCGGCTCGGCTGACCTGGCGCCGTCCAACCTGACCATCTGGTCCGGCTCGAAGGCGATTAACGAAGACACCGCCGGGAACTACATCCACTACGGCGTGCGTGAGTTCGGGATGACCGCGATTGCCAACGGTATCTCCCTGCACGGCGGTTTCCTGCCGTACACCTCGACCTTCCTGATGTTCGTAGAATATGCGCGTAACGCCGTACGTATGGCTGCGCTGATGAAACAGCGTCAGGTGATGGTCTACACCCATGACTCTATCGGTCTGGGCGAAGATGGTCCGACTCACCAGCCAGTTGAGCAGGTCGCGTCTCTGCGTGTGACCCCGAACATGTCCACATGGCGTCCATGTGACCAGGTTGAGTCCGCGGTTGCGTGGAAATATGGCGTTGAGCGTCAGGACGGTCCTACCGCGCTGATCCTCTCCCGTCAGAACCTGGCACAGCAGGACCGTACCGAAGAGCAGCTGGCGAACATCGCTCGCGGTGGTTACGTGCTGAAAGATTGCGCAGGTTCGCAGCCGCAGCTGATCATCATCGCTACCGGTTCCGAAGTTGAACTGGCGGTTGCTGCATGGGATAAACTGTCTGCCGAAGGCGTGAAAGCGCGCGTGGTCTCCATGCCGTCTACCGACGCGTTCGACAAGCAGGATGCGGCTTACCGTGAATCCGTACTGCCGAAAGCCGTGTCTGCACGCGTTGCAGTGGAAGCGGGTATCGCTGACTACTGGTTCAAATACGTGGGCCTGAACGGCGCTATCGTCGGTATGACCACCTTCGGCGAGTCTGCACCTGCAGAACTGCTGTTCGAAGAGTTTGGCTTCACCGTTGAGAACGTAGTCGCGAAAGCGAAAGAACTGCTGTAATCGCCGCTTATGGGGTGTGTGCGGCCTGATGCCCTCACCCCAACTCTCTCCCACGGGAGAGGGCGCAAACATCAAAAACGGTAACCTATGGGTTACCGTTTTGCTTTTCCCTCCACCCGGTTTTTTTGTATCCGCTATTCCTGATTCATGTAACATCCCTGTGAATTATTCCATTGAAAATGTGACGTATGTCATATAGCTGGCTTATTGCTCCGGGCGAACGTTCCTTTTATTCCCCGTTTCGCTTATTCTTACTGAAGCGTTTCAGTCGATTAAATGTTCGACAATTGACCAATCAGTCGCGGTTTGTGACAGGCAAGGATTCCCCTCTGAGCGTAGCTGGATTACTCTTTCAGCCACTTCAATTCAGGGATAGCCTTGCAGGAGACCTATGACCGTACGCGTAGCGATTAATGGCTTTGGTCGCATTGGACGTAACGTGGTTCGCGCTTTATATGAATCCGGACGTCGGGCGGAAATCACCGTAGTGGCTGTCAATGAACTGGCAGACGCGGCGGGTATGGCGCATTTGTTGAAATACGATACCAGCCATGGGCGCTTTGCCTGGGACGTTCGCCAGGAAAGAGAGCAACTGTTCGTCGGCGATGATGTGATTCGCGTCCTGCATGAGCGCAGCATTGAAGCGTTGCCGTGGCGTGAGTTGGGTGTGGATGTGGTGCTGGACTGCACTGGCGTGTACGGCAATCGCGAACACGGCGAGGCGCATCTGGCAGCAGGCGCGAAGAAAGTGCTGTTTTCCCATCCCGGTGGTCACGACCTCGACGCAACCGTCGTCTACGGTGTGAACCATCTTGAGCTGCAAGCTGAACACCGTATCGTCTCCAACGCCTCCTGCACCACAAACTGCATTATTCCGGTCATCAAACTGCTAGACGATGCGTATGGCATTGAATCGGGCACAGTCACCACGATTCACTCCGCCATGCACGATCAGCAGGTTATCGACGCGTATCACCCGGACTTACGTCGCACGCGCGCGGCGAGTCAGTCAATCATTCCGGTGGATACGAAACTGGCGGCTGGGATCACCCGTATTTTCCCTCAGTTTAACGATCGATTTGAAGCCATTGCGGTCCGCGTGCCGACCATAAATGTCACCGCGATTGACCTCAGTGTTACCGTGAAGAAACCGGTAAAAGCTAATGAAGTCAACCTGTTGTTGCAAAAAGCGGCACAGGGTACATTTCATGGTATAGTTGACTATACGGAATTACCGTTGGTCTCAGTAGATTTTAACCACGATCCGCACAGTGCCATTGTCGATGGTACACAGACGCGGGTCAGCGGTGCCCACCTCATCAAAACGCTGGTGTGGTGCGATAATGAATGGGGCTTTGCTAACCGGATGCTCGACACCACGTTAGCCATGGCCGCACAAGGTTTCAGGTAGGGCGCAAAGTGCGCATGCAAAACTTTAAGAATCAACGAGAGGATTCACCATGTCTGTAATTAAGATGACCGATCTGGATCTGGCAGGTAAACGCGTTTTCATCCGTGCCGATCTGAACGTACCTGTTAAAGATGGCAAAGTGACCAGCGACGCACGTATTCGTGCCTCCCTGCCAACTATCGAACTGGCACTGAAACAGGGTGCGAAAGTGATGGTAACCTCTCACCTGGGTCGTCCGACCGAAGGCGAGTACAACGAAGAATTCTCTCTGCTGCCGGTTGTTAACTACCTGAAAGACAAACTGTCTAACCCGGTACGTCTGGTTAAAGACTACCTGGACGGCGTTGAAGTGGCGGCAGGTGAACTGGTTGTTCTGGAAAACGTTCGCTTCAACAAAGGCGAGAAGAAAGACGACGAAGCACTCTCCAAGAAATACGCTGCCCTGTGCGACGTATTCGTAATGGATGCATTCGGTACCGCTCACCGTGCACAGGCTTCTACCCACGGTATCGGTAAATTCGCAGACGTCGCTTGCGCAGGTCCACTGCTGGCAGACGAACTGGAAGCACTGGGTAAAGCACTGAAAGAACCAGCGCGTCCAATGGTTGCTATCGTTGGTGGCTCTAAAGTTTCTACCAAACTGACCGTTCTGGATTCCCTGTCTAAAATCGCTGACCAGCTGATTGTTGGCGGTGGTATCGCGAACACCTTCGTTGCTGCTCAAGGCCACAACGTGGGTAAATCCCTGTACGAAGCGGACCTGGTTGACGAAGCAAAACGTCTGCTGACCACTTGTGATATCCCAGTCCCAACGGACGTTCGCGTGGCAACTGAGTTCTCTGAAACTGCAGCGGCTACCCTGAAATCTGTTAACGACATCAAAGATGAAGAGCAGATTCTGGATCTGGGTGACGTTTCTGCACAGAAACTGGCTGATATCCTGAAAAATGCGAAAACCATTCTGTGGAATGGCCCGGTTGGCGTGTTCGAATTCCCGAACTTCCGCAAAGGCACTGAAATCGTGGCTAACGCAATCGCAGACAGCGAAGCGTTCTCCATCGCAGGCGGCGGCGATACTCTGGCGGCAATCGACCTGTTCGGTATTTCCGACAAAATCTCCTACATCTCCACTGGTGGCGGCGCATTCCTCGAATTCGTGGAAGGCAAAGTTCTGCCAGCAGTAGCTATGCTCGAAGAGCGCGCTAAGAAGTAAGCCATTCATGGGCAGGGAAACCTGCCCAAATTTCAGCGTGCTTATTAGAGCTCGCACCTTTTCTAACGGCCGAAGATACAGGACTACGTAACATGTCTAAAATTTTTGATTTCGTAAAACCTGGCGTGATCACTGGTGATGACGTTCAGAAAGTGTTCCAGGTAGCTAAAGAGAATAACTTCGCACTGCCAGCGGTTAACTGTGTGGGTACTGACTCCATCAACGCCGTTCTGGAAGCAGCTGCAAAAGCTAAATCTCCGGTTATCGTTCAGTTCTCTAACGGCGGCGCGGCATTCATCGCGGGTAAAGCGGTTAAAACCGACGTTCCTCAGGGTGCGGCAATCCTCGGCGCTATCTCCGGTGCACATCACGTTCACCAGATGGCTGAACACTACGGCGTGCCGGTTATTCTGCACACCGACCACTGCGCTAAGAAACTGCTGCCGTGGATCGACGGCCTGCTGGACGCCGGTGAAAAACACTTCGCCGCTCACGGCAAACCGCTGTTCTCTTCTCACATGATTGACCTGTCCGAAGAGTCCCTGCACGAAAACATCGAGATCTGCTCTAAGTATCTGGCGCGCATGGCCAAAATGGACATGACTCTGGAAATCGAACTGGGCTGCACCGGTGGCGAAGAAGACGGCGTGGACAACAGCCACATGGACGCTTCTGCGCTGTACACCCAGCCGGAAGACGTTGATTACGCGTACACTGAACTGAGCAAGATCAGCCCGCGTTTCACCATCGCTGCTTCCTTCGGTAACGTACACGGCGTGTACAAGCCGGGCAACGTGGTTCTGACCCCGACTATCCTGCGCGACTCTCAGGAATATGTTTCTAAGAAACATAACCTGCCGCACAACAGCCTGAACTTCGTCTTCCACGGCGGTTCCGGTTCTTCTGCTCAGGAAATCAAAGACTCCGTAAGCTACGGTGTAGTTAAAATGAACATCGATACCGATACCCAATGGGCAACCTGGGACGGCATCCTGCAGTACTACAAAACTAACGAAGCTTACCTGCAGGGCCAGCTGGGCAACCCGAAAGGCGAAGACCAGCCGAACAAGAAATACTACGATCCGCGCGTATGGCTGCGCGCTGCTCAGACGTCCATGGTGACTCGTCTGGAGCAGGCATTTAAAGAGCTGAACGCGATCGACGTTCTGTAAGAAAATTCTGTTTCTTGCCCTGAAGCCCGCTTAACTGCGGGCTTTTTCGTTTCCAGGCAAAAGGATATACCAGGGGAAAACTGTGATCGACTTGGCAAAACAGGCGCATATTGTTTACCCTTAACCTACCTGCCGTTTTGCAGGCCTGGTTTTTATTTCCCGCCCGGGTATTTATAAGGAATGTTAAATGGAAGATTTGAACGTTGCCGATAGCATACACAACGCCAGCTCGTGGCTGGTGCGTAATCAGGAGCTGCTCCTGAGCTATGCCGTCAACATCGTCGCGGCAATCGCGATTATTATCGTCGGGATGATCGTGGCGCGCATGGTGTCGAACACGGTTAATCGTCTGATGCTGGCGCGTAAGATTGATGCCACCGTTGCCGATTTTCTTTCCGCGCTGGTGCGCTACGCCGTTATCGCCTTTACCCTGATTGCCGCCTTAGGCCGCGTCGGCGTGCAGACGGCGTCGGTGATCGCCGTGCTCGGTGCCGCCGGTTTAGCCGTTGGTCTGGCGCTGCAGGGCTCGCTGTCCAACCTCGCCGCCGGCGTGCTGCTGGTGATGTTCCGTCCGTTCCGCGCGGGTGAATACGTCGATCTCGGCGGTGTGGCCGGTACCGTGCTGAACGTGCAGATTTTCTCCACCACCATGCGCACGGCCGATGGCAAAATCGTAGTGATCCCGAACGGTAAAATCATCGCCGGTAACATCATTAACTTTTCGCGTGAACCGGTTCGCCGCAACGAATTTATTATTGGCGTCGCCTACGATGCCGATATCGATAAGGTGAAGCAGCTGCTGACTAATATTATCGAATCCGACGAGCGCATCCTGAAAGATCGTGAAAGGACCGTACGCCTGAACGAGCTGGGCGCGTCGTCGGTTAACTACGTTATCCGCGTCTGGAGCCAGAGCAGCGATCTGCAAAGCGTTTACTGGGATGTTCTGGAACGCATCAAGCGCGACTTTGATGCCAACGGTATCAGCTTCCCGTACCCGCAGATGGACGTGCACGTGATCCGTCCGCAGGAGCAGGCGGAGTAGTTCAGCGCCCGCAGTCGATAAAGGCCAGCACCCGCTGGCCTTTATCAGAACGCGACTATTAGCATCGCTTATTAATGATTAATATTATCAATTTCCTCTAATGATTTGTTCGCGCTATATTCCCCTGCATTAACGACCTCATCGGAAAAACCACTATGTTATCGTATTACTTTCAGGGGCTTGCCCTGGGAGCGGCTATGATTTTGCCGCTCGGTCCGCAGAATGCGTTTGTGATGAATCAGGGCATTCGCCGCCAGTATCATCTGATGATTGCGCTGCTGTGCGCGATTAGCGATCTGCTGCTGATCTGCGCCGGTATTTTTGGCGGCAGCGCGCTGCTGATGCAGTCGCCGTGGCTGCTGGCGCTGGTCACCTGGGGCGGCGTGGCCTTCCTGCTGTGGTACGGTTTCGGCGCGCTGAAAACGGCTTTTAGCGACAATCTGGAACTGGCGAGCGCGGAGGTGATGAAGCAGGGGCGCTGGAAAATTATTGTCACCATGCTGGCGGTCACCTGGCTCAACCCGCACGTCTACCTCGATACCTTCGTGGTGCTCGGCAGCCTGGGCGGGCAGCTGGCGGTTGAGCCGAAACGCTGGTTTGCGCTCGGCACCATCAGCGCCTCTTTCCTGTGGTTCTTCGGGCTGGCCCTGCTGGCGGCCTGGCTGGCGCCGCGTTTGCGCACCGCCCGGGCGCAGCGGATCATTAACGTGCTGGTTGGCCTGGTGATGTGGCTGATCGCCGTCCAGCTGGCGAAAGATGGCTTTTTACACGTACAGGCGCTGGTCAACCAGGCTTAGTCCGATGGACTTTTCGCTTATACGCGTTAAGCTTGCTGGCATGCGTCCGTATATGGGCGACCAATGTAGATGGAGAAACGACAGTGAAGTTAAAGCTCATGGCCCTGGCGGCAGCAATCGGATTCAGCTCAATGGCAGCTCAGGCAAATGAATTGCCAAATGGCCCCCACATTGTGACCTCGGGTACCGCCAGCGTTGCTGCGGCGCCTGATATTGCGACCCTGGCAATTGAAGTCAACGTGGCCGCGAAAGACGCCGCATCGGCGAAAAAGCAGGCCGACGATCGCGTTGCGCAATACCTCTCTTTCCTCGAAAAGAACGGCATTGCCAAGAAGGATATCAACTCCGCGAACCTGCGCACCCAGCCTGACTATGATTACCAGAACGGTAAAAGTATCCTGAAGGGCTACCGCGCCGTGCGCACCGTCGAAGTGACGTTGCGCCAGCTGGACAAGCTTAACGGCCTGCTGGACGGCGCGCTGAAGGCCGGCCTGAACGAAGTTCGCTCGGTATCCTTGGGCGTTGCGCAACCGGATGCCTACAAAGATAAGGCGCGCAAGGCGGCCATCGATGACGCTGTGCACCAGGCGCAGGAGCTGGCTGCCGGCTTCCACGGCAAGCTGGGCCCGGTTTATAGCGTGCGCTACCACGTCTCGAACTATCAGCCGAGCCCGATGGTGCGCATGATGAAAGCCGCCGATGCCGCGCCGGTTTCCGCCCAGGAAACCTACGAGCAGGCGACAATCCAGTTTGACGATCAGGTGGATGTGGTCTTTGAGCTGCAGCCAACCCAGCCAACTCAGCCGGCGGCGCCGGAGAAACCGGCCGCAGCGGCGCAGTAAGCCAGATGCAAAAAAGCCCCTTCAGCTGAAGGGGCTTTTTTTATGCCTGAAGTTTAGTCCTGGCGCAGCACCTTGTGCCCGTAGGCAATCAGCGCATCGGTGACCCGGCGCATCATCCGGCTTTCCGGCGCGAAGCGATGCCAGTAGAGCATCCGGCGCTGGAACAGGCCCGGCGTCAAATCGATAAGCTCGCCGCTGTTGAGCTCCTTTTCGATCTGCAGATGCGGGATCATACAGCAGGTGGTGCCCTGACGGGCGAGCTGCACAAAGGCTTCCGATGAGTTAACGATATGGCAAGGCACGCTGCCCGGCGGCAGATCGAAGTTCTGCTGCAAAAACGCCTGATGCATGTCGTCGAGATGATCGAAGGCGACTACCGGCGCTTTGAGCAGCGCCGAGCGGGTTACGCCGTTGGGAAAATAGCGTTGCGCAAACTCTTTCGAGGCGACAAACAGGTAGTCCAGCGCCCCGAGCTGATCGACCAGGCAGCTTGGCAGCGCCTGCGGCTGGATACTGACCGCCCCGACCACCTCACCGCGGCGCAGGCGCTCCTGGGTGCGGGTTTCGTCTTCCACCTGCAGATTCAGGCGAATAGGGGAGTCGGAAAGCACGCTGGAGAGCGCCGGCAGCAGCCAGGTCGCCAGGCTGTCGGCGTTCACCGCCAGCGACAGCAGCAGCGGCGTCGAGCCGGTTTGCTCATCGCCCAGCCACTCCTCTTCCAGTAGCTCAACCTGGCGCAGCAGGGCCAGCAGCTTCTGCCCCTGCTCGGTAGGACGCGGCGGTACGGTACGCACCAGCAGCGGCTGGCCGAACATGTTTTCCAGCTGTTTAATACGCTGAGAGACGGCGGACTGTGTAATGCATAGCTTCTGCGCGGCGCGCTCAAACCCACGTTCTCTTATCACCGCGTCCAGCGCTTGTAGTGTTCTGTAGTCCGGTCGTTTCATTGCTCTGGCGTACCCCCATAACTTTTCATTAACTTGCACTATGACATAAATTTCTTTTTGATGAAGACGAAAATAGTCTGCTCAGTTGTGTGATCCCCGTCGCAGGGACAATAACACCCCTGATGTTCTATAATGCGCCTCAGGTATTCACATCTCGGACCATAATCATGACGCAAGATGAACTGAAGAAAGCAGTAGGCTGGGCGGCATTGCAGTATGTTCAGCCGGGCACCATCGTGGGTGTCGGCACCGGCTCCACGGCCGCGCATTTTATTGATGCACTGGGCACAATGAAAGGGCAGATTGAGGGAGCGGTTTCCAGCTCCGATGCCTCCACCGAAAAGCTGAAGGGCCTGGGCATTCCGGTTTTCGATCTCAATAGCGTCGACCGTTTAGGTATTTACGTGGACGGTGCGGATGAGATCAACGGCCATATGCAGATGATTAAAGGCGGCGGCGCGGCGCTGACCCGCGAGAAGATTATCGCCTCGGTCGCGGACAAGTTTATCTGCATCGCCGACGCCTCAAAGCAGGTCGATATCCTCGGCAAATTCCCGCTGCCGGTAGAAGTTATTCCTATGGCTCGTAGCGCCGTGGCGCGTGAGCTGGTGAAGCTGGGCGGCCGCCCGGAGTACCGTCAGGGCGTGATTACCGACAACGGTAACGTCATTCTCGATGTTTTCGGCCTCGAGATCCTCGACGCTATCGCGCTGGAAAATGCCATTAACGGTATTCCTGGCGTCGTGACGGTGGGTCTGTTCGCCAACCGTGGCGCCGATGTCGCGCTGATCGGCACCGCCGATGGCGTTAAAACCATCGTAAAATAATCCGTTCGGAGGGAGCGAATCGCTCCCTCGCAAATATTTTTTCTCCAGGCTGAATTTGGTGACTTCTGTCACATTTATGCAACTAGCCTGAGTAACAATCTACCTTTCTTTCCCTTTCTGGTTTTTTGTCCTGCTATTTCCCTCTGTGTGATATTTCTTCAGGACGTCGACGCAAACGTTCATATTGCTGCGATAGTTTTTTTTGATATGTTGCTGGGATGAAGTGTCGTTCCACACGACATCAGATAAGACAAAAACAGGACGGGGAAATGGCTAAGGTATCACTGGAAAAAGACAAGATTAAGTTTCTGCTGGTTGAAGGTGTGCATCAAAAGGCGGTGGATAACCTCCGCGCTGCAGGCTATACCAACATTGAATTTCACAAAGGCGCGCTCGATAGCGAAGCGCTGAAAGCATCGATCCGTGATGCCCATTTCATTGGCCTGCGCTCCCGTACTCACCTGACGGAAGAGATTTTCGCTGCTGCAGAAAAGCTGGTCGCCGTTGGCTGCTTCTGTATCGGTACTAACCAGGTCGATTTGAACGCGGCAGCCAAACGCGGTATCCCCGTCTTTAACGCCCCGTTTTCTAACACCCGCTCCGTTGCCGAACTGGTCATTGGTGAGCTGCTGCTGATGCTGCGCGGCGTCCCTGAAGCTAACGCCAAAGCGCACCGCGGCGTGTGGAACAAACTGGCGGTTGGCAGCTTTGAAGCGCGCGGCAAAAAGCTCGGTATTATCGGCTACGGCCATATCGGTACGCAGCTGGGCATTCTGGCCGAATCGCTGGGGATGCACGTCTATTTCTATGATATTGAAAGTAAACTTACGCTTGGTAACGCCACTCAGGTGCAGCATCTCTCCGACCTGCTGAACATGAGCGACGTGGTGAGCCTGCACGTGCCGGAAAATGCCTCCACCAAAAATATGATGGGTGCGGAAGAGCTGGCGCTGATGAAGCCTGGTGCGCTGCTGATCAACGCCTCTCGCGGCACCGTGGTCGATATCCCGGCCCTCTGCGATGCGCTGGCGAGCAAGCACCTGGCGGGCGCGGCTATTGACGTCTTCCCGACCGAACCGGCCACCAACAGCGATCCGTTCACCTCGCCGCTGTGCGAGTTCGACAACGTGATCCTGACGCCGCATATCGGGGGTTCTACCCAGGAAGCGCAGGAAAATATCGGTCTGGAAGTGGCGGGCAAGCTGGCGAAGTACTCCGACAACGGCTCAACCCTTTCCGCGGTAAACTTCCCGGAAGTGTCGCTGCCGCTGCACGGCGGTCGCCGTCTGCTGCATATCCACGAAAACCGTCCTGGCGTACTGACCGCCATCAACCAGATCTTTGCCGCTCAGAGCATCAACATCGCGGCGCAGTATCTACAAACCACCCCGCAGATGGGCTATGTGGTTATCGATATTGAAGCCGAAGAGGATGTGGCGCAGCAGGCACTGCTGGCAATGAAGGCGATCCCGGGCACTATCCGCGCGCGTCTGTTGTTCTGATTCACATCGAGGATCCCTGCGGGGATCCCTTTAACCTATGCATAAATCACTACTGAATACCGGCGTTCTCCTCCTGCTGCTGATCCTTGCATGGACGGGATGGGGGACTCACGACCGCCTGACGTGGCTGATGGAAGTGACGCCGGTCATTATCATCGTTCCGCTGCTGCTGGCGACGCGTTCGCGCTATCCGCTCACCCCGCTCCTGTACACGCTTATCTTCTTTCACGCCATCATTCTGATGGTCGGCGGGATGTATACCTATGCCAAAGTGCCGATTGGTTTTGACGTGCAGGCGTGGCTTAACCTAAGCCGCAATCCGTACGATAAGCTCGGCCACTTTTTTCAGGGGCTGGTGCCGGCGCTGGCGGCGCGGGAAATCCTTATTCGCGGCGCTTACGTCCGCGGGCGCAAGATGCTGTCATTTTTGGTGTGCTGCATCGCGCTGGCCATCAGCGCGACCTACGAGCTGATTGAATGGTGGGCGGCGCTGGCGATGGGGCAGGGGGCGGACGATTTTCTCGGCACCCAGGGCGACCCGTGGGACACCCAGTCGGATATGTTCTGTGCGCTGCTGGGATCGCTGGCGACTCTCTTCCTGCTAAGCGGCCGGCATAACCGGCAGCTGAAGACGCTCGGCTACCAATAACCTACGCCCACTGCCACAGCTTTGAGGGCGTGATCACCGCGGGCAGCGGGATATCCCACTGCTCCGTCGGCAGTACGTCAACCTGCTGGCAATCGTGGGCATAGCCGACGGGCTGCAGAGGATACTGGCGCCAGTTTTGCAGCGTCCTGTCGTAAAATCCCCCACCCATTCCCAGACGCTGGCCGAGCGCATCAAAGGCCACCAGCGGCGTAATCAGCACATCCAGCTGCGACAGCGGCAGTACGTCGCGCACGTCGAGCTTTGGCTCGTGAATTTTCAGGCGGTTTACCACCAGTTCGCTTTGCGGATGGTAGTGTAAAAACAGCAGGTTTCCCGGGCTGAAAGGGTGGAGCACGGGAAGATAGACGCGTTTTCCCGCCCGCCACAGCTGCTCAATCAGCGGTCGGGTATCCAGCTCGCCGTCGAAGGAAAGAAACAGCGCCACGGTTCGCGCGAGGGTCACAGGCGGATAGGCCATCATGCGGTTCGCACCCAGCGCGGCAAAACTGGCCTGCTGTTCAGGCGTCAGCGTGCGTCGAAACTGGCGGATGTGCTGGCGAATCTGCTGTCGGGTTGAGCGGGTATCAGAAATTTGGGTCATGAAAGATCGCCTGATCTGGCATTATCACGTCACGACGTGAGCCGGTTATGCATGTAGGCGTAGTGTAATACAGAGTAGGTGTAATGCTGAATGTGAAGTGGTGCGAATGAAGCGCTAAAAGAAGGGAATCTCCGAGATGCCGCCGCAGGCTGTAACCCTTGAACCCTTGGTTCAAGGTGAATGTGTCGTCATAGTCTTAAGGCTTCTCGGACGAACCGAGCATGCTCACCGACCATGGAGCGCCACATTCTTGTGGTATGAAATATCGGCTCAGGGGACTGGCCCGCTTGCGAACATCTCAGAGAAATTTTGTCTTCACAGTCACTCTACCATAGTCAACTGCAAAGTGTTATTCAAACTTTTGTCCCGGTCTTTCGGGAGTGCGACCCTGATCAAGCAACGCTTGTTCGATGGTCTGCTGGAGCATTTTAATGCGTTGCTCCATGCTCGCCGCGTAGTCGCGGGTCTTCGCTTTTTCCTGAGTTAATTCATAGCTGATGTTCAACGCGGCGATGAAAACCAACTGCTCAGTATTTGTGACTCTAGTGCGTTCTTTTAGATCTTGCAACCGCTGATTCAAATCGTCCGCAGCCTGGCTCAAAGCATCTCTTTGCTCAGGCGGACAATTCACTCGCAGCGAACGGCCAAAAATCTGGAGATCGACGGGTTGTGCAGACATGCCACCTTCCTGCTGATTGACTGCGCGACCTTCGCTCACGGCCCTGGGGGCTGCGAAGGGGCGACACTATAGCTACCATGATATGAAGATACAAGCCCTTTTCTGGTATCTCCAGTGTCCAAAGTGGTAGCATATCATGAATATTCCTCCCAACGATGACGAATGCGCATGTCTATACAGAACGAAATGCCTGGTTACAACGCCGTAGACCAGTTACTGAACCAACAGGGCGTGGGCTTAACCCCGGCCGAAATGCACGGTTTGATCAGCGGGATCCTGTGCGGCGGTAATAAAGACAGCAGCTGGCAGCCGCTGGTGCACGACCTGACGAACGAAGGTCTCGCATTCGGCCACGAGCTGGCGCAGTCTCTGCGCAACATGCATTCCGCGACCAGCGACTCGCTGGAAGACGATGGCTTTCTGTTCCAGCTCTATCTGCCGGAAGGGGAGAACGTGACCGTGTTTGAACGCGCCGATGCGCTGGCCGGTTGGGTTAACCACTTCCTGCTAGGCCTTGGTGTGACTCAGCCGAAGCTGGATAAGGTCAAAGATGAAACCGGCGAAGCCATCGACGATCTGCGCAACATTGCGCAGCTGGGCTACGACGAAGACGAAGACCAGGAAGAGCTGGAGATGTCGTTAGAAGAGATTATCGAGTACGTACGCGTTGCCGCGCTGCTGTGCCACGAAAACTTCTCGCGCCAGCAGCCAACCGCACCAGAAGTACGCAAGCCGACACTACACTAATTACAATTTGTTGAGGGGGCGTCATGACACAGCAGGAATTTCTTTCTCGTCGCCAGGCGCTGTTAGCGCAGATGCAGCCGGGCAGCGCGGCGCTCATTTTCGCCGCACCGGAAGCGGTACGCAGCGCAGATTCAGAATATCCCTACCGGCAGAACAGCGATTTTTGGTACTTCACCGGCTTCAATGAGCCTGAAGCCTTGCTGGTGCTGATTAAAAGCAACGACACCCATAACCATAGCGTGCTGTTTAACCGCGTCCGCGATCTGACGGCAGAGATCTGGTTCGGTCGTCGCCTTGGGCAGGAGGCCGCGCCCGCGAAGCTCGGCGTCGACCGCGCCCTGGCGTTCAGCGAAATTAACCAGCAGCTGTTCCAGCTGTTGAACGGCCTTGACGCCATCTATTTTGCGCAGGGCGAATATGCCTACGCCGATAAAATCGTCTTCACGGCGCTGGAGAAGCTGCGTAAGGGCTCGCGCCAGAACCTGCAGGCGCCAAACTCCGTCATCGACTGGCGGCCGATAGTGCATGAGATGCGCCTGTTCAAATCGCCAGAAGAGCTTGAGGTGCTGCGCCGTGCCGGAGAGATCTCCGCCCTGGCCCACACCCGGGCGATGAAAAAGTGTCAGCCGGGGATGTACGAATACCAGCTGGAGGGCGAAATCCTTCACGAATTCAACCGTCACGGCGCCCGCTTCCCTTCCTATAACACCATCGTGGGCGGCGGCGACAACGGCTGTATTCTGCATTACACCGAAAACGAGTGCGAGCTGCGCGATGGCGATCTGGTGCTGATCGATGCCGGCTGCGAATACCGCGGCTATGCGGGCGATATTACCCGCACCTTCCCGGTTAACGGCAAATTTAGCCCGGCCCAGCGCGAGATTTATGACATTGTCCTCGAATCGCTGGAAACCGCGCTGACGCTCTACCGCCCTGGCACCTCTATTCAGGAGGTTAATCAGGAAGTTGTGCGGATAATGATCGTCGGCCTGGTGCGCCTCGGCATCCTTAAAGGGGATGTCGAAGAGCTGCTCGCCAGCAATGCGCACCGCCCGTTCTTTATGCACGGCCTGAGTCACTGGCTGGGGCTGGATGTACATGATGTCGGCCGCTACGACGCCGAGCGTTCGCGTATCCTTGAGCCGGGCATGGTGCTGACCGTTGAGCCAGGCCTGTACATCGCCACCGATGCCGACGTGCCGTCGCAGTATCGCGGTATCGGTATCCGCATCGAAGACGATATTGTGATAACCGCTGACGGCAATGAAAATCTCACCGCCGGGGTGGTAAAACGCGCTGACGATATCGAAGCGCTGATGGCGGCGGCGCGACGCTCATGAGCGTGCTGATCGTTGGCGGCGGAATGACCGGCGCGACCCTGGCCCTGGCTATCTCCCGGCTGACCGACGGCGCGCTGCCGGTCCATCTGGTAGAAGCGGCGGCGCCGGAATCATCGAAGCATCCAGGATTTGACGCCAGGGCGATTGCGCTGGCGGCAGGCACCTGCCAGCAGTTGGCGCGCGTCGGTATCTGGCAGGAGATCGCCGACTGCGCGACGCCGATCCAGCGCGTGCACGTCAGCGACCGCGGCCACGCGGGGTTCGTCACGCTGGACGCTCAGGACTATGGCCTGGCAGCGCTGGGCCAGGTCGTTGAACTGCACGATATTGGCCAGCGCCTGTTTGCGCAACTGCGCGAGGCGCCGGGTATTACCCTGCACTGTCCGGCAAAAGTAGAGAACGTCAGCCGCCGGGAGGAGGGCGTCAGCATCACCCTGGACAGCGGTGAAACTATCGACGGCAGGCTGCTGGTGGCGGCGGACGGATCGCGCTCGACGATCGGCGCCCGCTGCGGTATCAGCTGGCAGCAGCAGCCCTACCAACAGCTGGCGATTATTGCCAACGTCAGCACCGCTTTGCCCCACGAGGGGCGCGCCTTTGAGCGGTTTACCGAGCACGGTCCCCTGGCGATGCTGCCGATGTCGCAGGGCCGCTGTTCGCTGGTGTGGTGCCACCCTCAGTCCCGCTATGACGACGTCCTGAGCTGGTCGGACGAACGTTTTTGCCACGAGCTGCAGCAGGCGTTTGGCTGGCGGCTGGGGCGGATTACCCACGCCGGGGCGCGCAGCGTTTATCCGCTGGCGTTAACCACCGCCAGCCGCGCCGTTTCCCATCGTCTGGCGCTGGTCGGCAACGCGGCGCAGACGCTGCATCCCATTGCCGGGCAGGGGTTTAACCTCGGCCTGCGCGATGTGATGAGCCTGGCTGAAATTGTGGCCGAGGCCGGCGGGCGCGATCCGGGCGATTACGCCTTGCTTGAGCAGTATCAGGCGCGGCGAGCGGATGATAAGTCCGCGACTATCGGCGTGACCGATGGCCTGGTTCATCTGTTTGCCAACCGTTGGGCGCCGCTGGTTGCGGGGCGCAACCTTGGCCTGATGGTGATGGAATTATTTACTCCGGCGCGCGATGCGCTGGCGCAGCGTACCCTCGGTTGGGTCCCCCGTTAAGGAGTTGAACGTGCAAAGTGTTGATGTTGCCATTGTGGGCGGTGGCATGGTGGGGCTGGCGGTTGCCTGCGGATTGCAGGGCAGCGGGCTGCGCGTCGCCGTCCTTGAGCAGGCTGAGCCACAGCCGCTGAGCGCCGATGCGCGGCCGGCGCTGCGGGTCTCCGCGATTAACGCCGCCAGCGAGAAGCTCCTGAGCAAGCTTGACGTCTGGCCAGCAATTATCGCCCGCCGCGCCAGCTGCTATCACGGGATGGAAGTGTGGGATAAAGACAGCTTTGGCCACATCAGCTTTGATGACCAAAGTCTGGGCTTCAGCCACCTCGGACACATTATTGAAAATGCGGTCGTTCACCACGCGCTGTGGCAAAAGGCGCAGCGCTGCTCTGACGTTACGCTGCTGGCCCCGGCGCAGCTGCAGCAGGTCGCATGGGGGGAGAACGAAGCCTTCCTTAGCCTGCAGGACGGCAGCATGCTTACCGCCCGGCTGGTGGTCGGCGCCGACGGTGCCAACTCGTGGTTGCGCAACAAGGCCGATATTGCGCTGACCTTCTGGGACTATCGCCATCACGCGCTGGTAGCCACCATCCGCACCGCGGAGCCGCATCGGGCCATCGCGCGCCAGGCCTTCCACGGCGACGGTATCCTCGCCTTCCTGCCGCTCAGCGATCCGCACCTGTGCTCGATCGTCTGGTCGCTACCGCCGCAGGAAGCGGAGCAGATGCAGCAGGCGGACGAGGCGACGTTTAATCAGGCGCTGAATATCGCCTTCGATAATCGCCTTGGCCTGTGCCAGATTGAGAGCGAGCGCGAAGTTTTTCCGCTGACCGGCCGCTACGCGCGGCAGTTTGCCGCCCATCGTCTGGCGCTGGTTGGCGACGCCGCCCATACCATCCACCCGCTGGCCGGGCAGGGAGTGAACCTGGGCTTTATGGATGCCGCAGAACTTATCGATGAGCTCAGGCGCCTGCACGCTCAGGGCAAGGATATCGGCCAGCATCTGTATCTCCGCCGCTATGAGCGCAGCCGCAAGCACAGCGCCGCGCTGATGCTGGCGGGAATGCAGGGCTTTCGCGAAATGTTTGCCGGTAGCCATCCGGCGAAGAAGCTGCTGCGCGATATCGGTCTCAAGCTTGCCGATACGCTGCCGGGCGTCAAGCCGCAGCTGATTCGTCAGGCGATGGGGCTAAACGACCTTCCTGGCTGGTTACGTTAAGCTCGTCACACTTCTCTCACCCGGCTTCGCGCCGGGTTTTCCCCTCTCATTTGAAATAATCTAATCTCACCCATTTTTTCGCATTAGTTTTATTAATGTCTGTCTTTTTTTGTTAAAGAAAATAGGCCCATTTTTTCGCATAAAATACCATCATGACCTGCTTTGCTCGGCGGTTATGTTAATTTTATGTGGCATTAATCGCTTTTTTCCAGTCAATAATTCTGTAGAGTTTTCGGCGAGTTTTGGTCATAAGCTAATGTGATGTCCTGATTTACCTTATGGTTTAGCGCCGGTTTCGGTGGTAAGTTCAGGCAAAAGATAACGTTTGCGTCGGCGCCAGCGAAGGGCCTCGACGCCGGATTTCGCGGGGCGAAATCGCCGCAAAAAAGTAGCTGGTTCCGTTTTATTCGACGAGGAAAAGATGGCTCAACAGACTCCGTTGTATGAACAACACACGCTGTGCGGTGCTCGCATGGTGGACTTCCATGGCTGGATGATGCCGCTGCATTACGGTTCCCAGATTGATGAACACCACGCGGTGCGCAGCGATGCCGGCATGTTCGACGTCTCGCACATGACCATCGTCGATTTCCACGGGAGCCGGGTTCGCGAGTTCCTGCGCTATCTGCTGGCTAACGATGTAGCGAAGCTCACCGTCCCTGGCAAAGCGCTGTACAGCGGAATGCTGACCGCTTCGGCGGGCGTTATCGATGACCTGATTGTCTATTTCCTGACGGAAGACTATTTCCGCCTTGTTGTTAACTCCGCGACGCGTGAAAAAGACCTCGCCTGGATCGGCCAGCAGGCTGAACCCTATGGCCTGGAGATAACCGTACGCGACGATCTGTCGCTGATCGCCGTCCAGGGCCCGCAGGCGAAAGAGAAGGCCGCCACCCTGTTTAGCGAGCAGCAGCGCCAGGCCGTTGCCGGCATGAAGCCGTTCTTTGGCGTACAGGCGGGGGATTTATTTATCGCCACCACCGGCTACACCGGCGAAGCGGGCTACGAGATTGCGCTGCCGAAAGAACAGGCCGCAGATTTCTGGCGCAGCCTGCTGGACGCGGGCGTGAAGCCCTGCGGCCTCGGCGCGCGCGATACGCTGCGCCTGGAAGCCGGGATGAATCTGTACGGCCAGGAGATGGACGAAGGCGTCTCCCCGCTGGCGGCGAATATGGGCTGGACCATCGCCTGGGAACCTGCCGATCGCAACTTTATCGGTCGCGAAGCGCTGGAGCTGCAGCGCGAAAAAGGCACCGAGCAGCTGGTTGGTCTGGTGATGACCGAGAAGGGCGTACTGCGCGGCGGTCTGCCGGTGCGCTTTACCGATGCTGATGGTAATCAGCAAGAGGGCATTATCACCAGCGGGACGTTCTCCCCGACGCTGGGCTACAGTATTGCACTGGCACGCGTACCGGCGGGCATCGGTGAAACGGCTGTCGTACAAATCCGTAACCGCGAAATGCCGGTAAAAGTGACTAAACCCGTTTTTGTGCGTAACGGCAAAGCCGTTGCGTGATTCCCCCTTTTGGAGATGAATTGATGAGCAACGTACCAGCAGAACTGAAATACAGTAAAGAACACGAATGGCTGCGCAAAGAGGCTGACGGCACCTACACCGTTGGCATCACCGAGCACGCGCAGGAGCTGCTTGGCGATATGGTTTTCGTCGATCTGCCGGAAGTCGGCGCGGCGGTTGAAGCCGGTGATGACTGCGCCGTTGCGGAGTCGGTAAAAGCGGCCTCGGATATCTATGCTCCGATTAGCGGCGAGATCGTGGCGGTGAACGAAGAGCTGAACGACTCCCCGGAGCTGATTAACAGCGATCCGTACGCCGACGGCTGGATCTTCAAAATCAAAGCCAGCGATGAAGCTCAGGTCGCGGCGCTGCTGGACGCGACGGCTTATGCCGCGCTGTTAGAAGACGAGTAACTACGTTCATCCTTCACGCGGCGGGCGGGTTAGCTTCCCGGCTAACCCGCCCGCTGGCGTCACTGCCAGCCGCGTGAACGGTTTTGCGTAGAAAGGTCCGGTGAGCATGCGTGCAAAACCGGGCAAACCAGTCAGACAATTACGATTCACTGCACGTTTCAGGAACCATCGCTCATGACTCAGACTTTAGGTCAGCTTGAAAACCGCGGCGCCTTTATTGAACGTCACATCGGTCCGGATGCTCAGCAACAGCAGGAGATGCTGAATACCGTTGGCGCCGATTCGCTTAACGCCCTGATTGGCCAGATTGTGCCGCAGGATATTCAGCTGGCAACGCCGCCGCAGGTCGGTGATGCGACGACGGAGTTCGCCGCGCTCGCGGAGCTGAAGGCAATTGCCGGGCGTAACAAGCGCTTTAAGTCTTACATCGGCATGGGCTACACCGCCGTGCAGCTGCCGCCGGTTATTCAGCGCAATATGCTGGAAAATCCGGGCTGGTATACCGCGTATACCCCTTATCAGCCGGAAGTATCGCAGGGTCGCCTCGAATCGCTGCTCAACTTCCAGCAGGTTACGCTCGATCTGACCGGGCTGGATATCGCCTCTGCCTCGCTGCTGGATGAAGCAACCGCCGGCGCGGAAGCGATGGCGATGGCGAAGCGCGTCAGCAAGCTCAAGAACGCGAACCGCTTCTTTGTGGCTGCCGACGTGCACCCGCAAACGCTGGATGTGGTCCGCACTCGCGCGGAAACCTTCGGCTTTGACGTTATCGTCGATGACGCGGACAAAGCGCTCGATCATCAGGACGTTTTCGGCGTGCTGCTGCAGCAGGTCGGTACGACCGGTGAAGTGCACGATTACGCAGGCCTGATTGCCGAGCTTAAAGCGCGCAAGGTCGTGGTGAGCGTGGCGGCCGACTTTATGACCCTGGTGCTGCTGACCGCGCCGGGCAAGCAGGGCGCCGATATCGTCTTCGGTTCCGCCCAGCGTTTCGGCGTGCCGATGGGCTACGGCGGCCCGCACGCGGCCTTCTTCGCGGCAAAAGACGAATTCAAACGCTCCATGCCAGGCCGTATTATCGGCGTATCGAAAGATGCCGCCGGCAACACCGCGCTGCGCATGGCGATGCAGACTCGCGAGCAGCATATCCGCCGCGAGAAAGCGAACTCCAATATTTGTACTTCCCAGGTGCTGCTGGCTAACATCGCCAGCCTGTACGCGGTCTTCCACGGCCCGGCTGGCCTGAAGCGTATCGCCAGCCGCATCCATCGCCTGACGGATATTCTCGCCGACGGCCTGCAGAAGAAAGGGCTCAAGCTGCGCCACGCGCACTACTTTGACACCCTCTGCGTTGACGTTGCCGATAAAGCGGCGGTGCTGGCGCGCGCCGAGGCGCTGGAAATTAACCTGCGCAGCGACATTCACAACGCGGTCGGTATCACCCTCGATGAAGCCACCACCCGTGAAGACGTGCTGAACCTGTTCCGCGCGATCGTTGGCGAGGCGCACGGGCTGGATATCGATACCCTAGACAAAGACGTTGCGCTCGACAGCCGTTCGATCCCGGCCAGCATGCTGCGCGACGATGCGATCCTGACCCACCCGGTATTCAATCGCTACCACAGCGAAACCGAGATGATGCGCTACATGCACTCGCTGGAGCGTAAAGATCTGGCGCTGAATCAGGCGATGATCCCGCTGGGATCCTGCACCATGAAGCTCAATGCCGCGGCGGAAATGATCCCGATCACCTGGCCTGAGTTTGCCGAGCTGCACCCGTTCTGCCCGGCAGAGCAGGCGGAAGGTTATCATCAGATGATCGCCCAGCTCTCCGACTGGCTGGTGAAGCTGACCGGCTACGACGCCGTGTGCATGCAGCCGAACTCCGGCGCCCAGGGCGAATATGCGGGCCTGCTGGCTATCCGTCATTACCACGAGAGCCGCAATGAAGGCCATCGCGATATCTGCCTGATCCCAAGCTCGGCGCACGGCACCAACCCGGCATCCGCGCAGATGGCAGGGATGCAGGTCGTGGTCGTGGCCTGTGATAAAAACGGTAACATCGATCTCGCCGATCTGCGTCTTAAGGCAGAGCAGGCGGGGGAAAATCTCTCCTGCATCATGGTGACCTACCCGTCGACGCACGGCGTGTATGAAGAGACCATCCGCGAAGTGTGCGAGATTGTGCATCAGTTCGGCGGCCAGGTTTACCTCGACGGCGCGAACATGAATGCGCAGGTGGGGATCACCTCTCCGGGCTTTATCGGCGCGGACGTGTCGCACCTTAACCTGCACAAAACCTTCTGCATTCCGCACGGCGGCGGCGGCCCTGGCATGGGCCCAATCGGCGTGAAGGCGCACCTGGCTCCGTTCGTACCGGGCCACAGCGTGGTGCAAATTGAAGGCATGCTGACCCGTCAGGGCGCGGTTTCCGCGGCACCGTTCGGCAGCGCCTCCATTTTACCTATCAGCTGGATGTATATCCGCATGATGGGCGCGGAAGGGCTGAAGCAGGCCAGCCAGGTAGCTATTCTCAACGCAAACTACATCGCGACGCGCCTGAAAGAGGCTTTCCCGGTGCTCTATACCGGCCGCGACGGCCGCGTGGCGCACGAATGTATTCTGGATATTCGTCCGCTGAAAGAAGAGACCGGCATCAGCGAGCTGGACATTGCCAAGCGTCTGATCGACTTTGGTTTCCACGCGCCGACCATGTCCTTCCCGGTTGCCGGTACGCTGATGGTTGAGCCGACCGAATCGGAAAGCAAGGTTGAGCTGGACCGCTTTATCGAGGCGATGCTGGCGATCCGCGGCGAAATCGAGCGCGTGAAAGCGGGCGAGTGGCCGCTGGCGGATAACCCGCTGGTGAACGCGCCGCACACCCAGGGCGAGCTGGTTGCTGAGTGGAGCCATCCGTACACCCGCGAGCTGGCGGTGTTCCCGGCAGGGCTGGCGAATAAATACTGGCCGACGGTGAAGCGTCTGGACGATGTTTACGGCGACCGTAACCTGTTCTGCTCCTGCGTACCGATGAGCGAATATCAGTAATTAGCTGATTAGACTATCTTTTAAAGGCGCTGCGGCGCCTTTATTTTTTGGGAGAACGCGATGACGGTGGCACTGATTAGCGGCGCGAGCCGCGGAATTGGCAGGGCGACGGCGCTGCTGCTGGCGCAGGAAGGCTATACCGTGGCGGTGAATTACCATCACAACGTGAACGCGGCGACGGAAGTGGTGAATGAGATTATTGCCCGGGGCGGCAAGGCTATCGCGCTGCGCGCGGATATCAGCGACGAGGCGCAGGTGATGGCGATGTTTGCCAGCCTCGACCGCCTTGGCGAACCCCTGAGCGCGCTGGTCAATAATGCCGGCATTCTGTTTACCCAGAGCGCGATTGAAGACCTTAACGCTGAGCGGATTAATCGGGTGCTGGGCACCAACGTCACCGGCTATTTCCTCTGCTGTCGCGAGGCGGTAAAGCGGATGTCGCACCGTCACGGCGGCAAGGGCGGGGCGATCGTCAACGTCTCTTCGGCGGCGGCGCGTCTGGGATCACCGGGTGAATACGTTGATTACGCTGCGTCGAAAGGGGCGGTCGATACGCTGACTACCGGCCTGGCGCTGGAGGTGGCGGCGCAGGGCATTCGCGTCAACGGCGTGCGTCCGGGCTTTATCTACACCGAAATGCACGCCTCCGGCGGCGAGCCGGGGCGCGTAGAGCGGGTGAAAGCGGCGCTGCCGATGCAGCGCGGCGGGCAGCCGGAAGAGGTCGCCCAGGCGATCGCCTGGCTGTTGAGCGACAAAGCCTCCTACGTCACCGGCAGCTTCCTCGAGCTGGCCGGAGGAAAATAGCCTCCGGCCAGCGCAAACCCGGGCGTTACTCTACCCGGGCTCAGCGACTTATGACGCCAGCCACAGCCGCAGGCGCATCCCCCAGCCGCTGGTCCAGCCGGTGGTCACGGATTTCACCTCGCCGCGGGAAATCACCACCAGGGTGGGCGTCACCTGCACGTCCCACTGGCCTGAAAGCCGGCCGTCGGGATCGTTAACCGTCGGCAGCGCCATTTTTTTGCGCGCCAGCCACTTCTCCAGCGCCGGGTCATCACCGGAGCGCAGCGCCACCGTCATCACGTTGCCGCCATCGGCAGCCAGCGCGGCGACGGACGGCGTGGTGTAGCGACAGATGCCGCACCACGTGGCCCAGACGTAGAGCAGCAGCGGGCGCTCCTCGCTCATGGCGCGCAGATCGACCGTCCGGCCGTCAACGGTCTGCAGCGGCGTGCTGGTAAAACTCTGCGGCAGCGCGGGTCGGCGCAGATAATCCATTCCGCCGATAGTCGCCGCCACGAGCAGCAGCAGAATCATCAGTTCGCGCAGCCAGCGGCGCAGTTTACTGCGCATGGGATTGTGCCAGCTGCTCTTTCACCAGCCCCTCCAGGTCGGCATACGAAATGGCCCCCGCCACCATCTGGTCGCCGACGATGGTCGCCGGGGTCCCCTGAACGTTCAGCACCTGGGACAAAATCAGGTTCATCTTCAACGAATCCATCGTCTTATCATCCACCTGTACGCCATCGGTAGCGGTCTTCTGCCGGGCGGCGAGAATGCTGGCATCATCGTGATACCCCTTTTTCGCCATCAGCCGCTGGTGCAGCGCCCAGAATTTGTCGGGCTGCTGACGCCAGGTTGAGAGCGCGGCTTTGGCGGCGTTGACCGAGCTTTGCCCCTTAAACGGCAGCAGCTTGACGATCAGCAGGACGTCGGGATTATCGTGGACGATTTTTTCCAGCAGCGGGTCGAACTGCTTGCAGTAGGGGCAGTTGTAGTCGGTAAACGACACGATGGTCAGACGCGGCGCTTTGGCCCCGATGCGCGGGCTATTGGGATCGTTAAACAGCAGGTTCGCCAGCTGAGCGTCGGAGGATGATTCAGCCTGCGGCGCCGGAGCGGCGGAGGCGAAAGCTGAGATGCACAGCAGCAGGAGGGCGGTAATCGTTCTCATCATTATTGTCCTTTGGCGGCGGAGAGCGCGGCGAGCAGCGCGTCACGATTTAACAGCGCGGGGAGTATCTGGCCCTGGGCTAAATCCGGTCCGTAAATTTGGTTGAAGGGGACCGCGGCGCTGCCGCGAGCGTTCAGAAAGCGGCTGATGGTTTCCGACGGCCGGCTCCAGTCACCGCGCAGCGCCACCACGTCGGGCGCAGAGAGCGCGTCCTGCACATCATCCCGCAGCAGCACGTTGTATTTATTCGCTTTACAGGTCACGCACCAGTCGGCGGTCACGTCGATAAAGACCCGCTTATGGTCAGCCAGGGCGGCGGTAATGGCCTGCTCGCTGAGCGGCTGCCACTTCACCCGGTCACGCCGGGACCCTTGACCGTCCTGCGGGAAAACGAGGACGACCGCCGCCGCGACGGCCACGGCCAGCGCGCCGGCACGCAGCGCCGTACGCCAGCGGTAGCGCCAGGCCGTCGCCATCAGCAGTACGACCGCTAAAATCACCATCAGCGCGAGCACCGGCGTGCGGCCTGTGTGCACCGTCAGCAGGCTCATCAGCCACAGCGACGAGCCGAGCATCATCAGCCCGAGCACGACCCGCACGGCGTTCATCCAGCGGCCGGGACGCGGCAGGCGCAGGGCTAGCCCGGGCCAGGCGGCAACCAGCAGCCACGGCAGGCTCATGCCTAATCCCATGGTGAAGAAGATGCCCCACAGCAGAGGCAGCGGCGCGACCAGCGCCACCGAAACCGCGGTGCCGAGAAAAGGCGCGGTGCACGGGGTTGCCAGCAGCGTGGCCAGCGCGCCCTGGGAGAAATGCCCCATCAGGCCGTTGCCGCCGCGGGTGGCGAGGAAGGTGCTGGCGCGGGAGGAGAGGCGGATCTCCAGCAGCCCCAGCAGGCTGGCGCTGAACAGCACCATCACCAGCGCCATGACGCCGATAAACCACGGATTCTGGAACTGGATCCCCCAGCCTAAGGCCTGATTACCGAGGCGCAGCAGCGTCATCATCAGCGCCAGGGCGAGGAAAGAGGTGACGATGCCGCTTACTGACGCGAGGAACTGCCGCCGCACCGCGCCGCGCTGGCGAACGTCGGTTTGCACCAGCGAGCCGAGCTTCATCGCCAGCACCGGCAGAACGCAGGGCATAACGTTGAGGATCAGCCCGCCGGCCAGCGCCATCAGCAGCGCCCATCCCCACGACGTAGCGGGAGTCGGGGAGGCTGCGCCGATGACGAGCGCGCTCTCCTGCGCCTGGCCGCCGTCGGCCAGCACCAGAGAGAGACGCTTATTGCGCAGGTCCGGCGCCGCCTCGCCCCAGCCGTCGGTCACCGGCAGCGTGGCGGTGAGGGTGTCGCCCTTGATGGTAAAGGTGGGTTTAGCGAAATCGACGTCATCCATGCTATCGATAAACAGGGAGGGCTGCTGCCAGCCGGCCTCACGAACGGCGGTCACCGTGAGCCTGCCGCTGCTGTAGCCGGCGGAGAGGTGCGTCGTCAGCCCGTCGGGCAGCGGCAGCGTGCCCATTGCGCGGGCGTAATCGTAGCCAAAGTCGCCTCCCGCAGGGGCGGTCATATCCAGCGAGAAGGGATAGTCGGTCAGAATGCAGACGTTGCTGCAGGTGGAAAGCGTCAGCACGCCGCTCAGCGTCGCGGGTAGCGGGCCGCGGATCGCCATCGGGAAGCTGACGTTGCCGTCATAGCCCTGGGTCGAAATACCGGCGACGTCAAAACGCTGCGGTACCGGCCAGCGCCAGCTCACCTCCAGCGGCTGATGCCAGGCGATGGCGGGCGCGATCCCACCTTCGCCCGGCGAGCGCCAGTAGGTTTTCCAGCCCTTTTCCAGAGCCACGTCCAGCAGCAGGCGGGTGTCGCCGCTGCCCTCGTTTTGCGCGCGCAGCCTGACGCTGGCGTGCTGATTATCGGCGGCGCGTAGCCAGCCGCTGTCGGCGGCCTGGCTTGCGGGCAGCCATAGCCAAAGCAGGCAGACCAGCAGTCGCCTGAATACCATAAGCATAAATTTTCTCCGTAAATGATTGATTAACCTGAACTGTCAGGAAAATTCTCATTCACGGAAGACGCAGAGCCGCAGATGCACCCGTAGCCGGGGAGGGGAGATAACGCGGGGAGGCCACAGCCGCTCGATGCGCGGCGGCACCGCCGCCAGCACCGTCAGCAGAAGCGCGAAAACGAACAGCACCCCTTCAAACAGCACCGGTGGTGAGGCCAGCAGCGACTTTGCGCTCAGCTCGCAGGGGGTGACCGGCGCTTCGGCGCTGTCCGAACCCTGCTGGGCGGACTGCGTGACGGCGGCGGCGTTCATGACCAGCGCGTGCAGCCCCGCCATACGCTGCGCGGTGCATACCAGCACCACCAGACAGGCAAGGACTACAAGAAGAATGGCTTTTCGCTGTCGCTTAATCATGATCGCCTCAAATATTCACGTGGCCTATCTTAGCGGGCGAACGCGTTTTGGCAATGTGAAAGCTGTAAAGAAGTGTCCGCAACAGGTGTCCGTGAGGGGCATGACTCCTCTCCCGGCAGGGGGAGAGGAGGAGGCAGAGCAAGAAATCAGAGGTTTTCGCCGTTGCTGGCAATCACTTCTTTATACCAGTCGAAGCTCTTTTTACGCGAACGGGACATATCGCCGGTGCCGTCATCGTGCTTGTTAACGTAGATAAAGCCGTAGCGCTTGCTGTACTGGCCGGTGGTGAAGGAGACGCAATCGATGCAGCCCCACGGGGTGTAGCCCATCAGCTCGACGCCATCGTAAGTGACCGCTTTGATCATCTCTTCAACGTGGGCGCGCAGGTAGTCGATGCGGTAGTCGTCATTGATGCTGCCGTCTTCTTCTACTTTGTCATAGGCGCCAAAGCCGTTTTCTACGATGAACAGCGGTTTCTGATAGCGTTCGTACAGCTCGCACAGCGCGTAGCGCAGGCCCACCGGGTCAATCTGCCAGCCCCAGTCGGAGGCCTTAACGTGCGGGTTCGGTACGCTGCCTTCAAAGCCGGAAATGGCATCGCCGCTGCCGCCTTCGGCCTTCACAGCGTTGGTCATGTAGTAGCTGAAGCCGAGGTAGTCGCAGGTGCCTTCACGCAGGATCTGCTCGTCACCCTCTTCCATCCTGATGTTGAAGCCGCGTCGCTCCCACTCGTTCAGCACGTAGGTCGGGTAGTAGCCGCGTAGCTGCACGTCGGTGAAGACGTAGCGTTCACGCATCGACTCCTGAGCAAACATCACGTCTTCAGGCTTGCAGGAGAACGGATAGAGGGCAACCATCGCCAGCATGCAGCCAACCTGCATCTCGGGGTTGATACGGCGCGCCGCCTTCACCGCCAGCGCGCTGGCCACGAACTGGTGGTGCAGCACCTGGTACATGGTCTCTTCCGGGTTTTCATGCTCGGTATAGACCACGCCGGAGCAGCAGTAGCCGAACAGCGGCGCGCGCCAGTTACGCTGGTTGTTGATCTCGTTAAAGGTCATCCAGTATTTCACTTTGTGCTTATAGCGCTCGAAGACCACTTCGGCAAAGCGCACGAAGAAATCGACAACTTTACGGTTAGTCCAGCCGCCGTACTGCTGCACGAGGTGCAGAGGCATTTCAAAGTGGGAGAGGGTGATAACCGGTTCGATGTTGTACTTCAGCAGCTCATCAAACATGTCGTCGTAGAACTTCAGCCCCTCTTCGTTCGGCTGAGCTTCGTCGCCGAGCGGGAAGATGCGGGTCCAGGCGATGGAGGTACGGAAGCATTTGAAGCCCATCTCGGCGAACAGCTTGATGTCCTCTTTGTAGCGGCCGTGAAAATCGATGGCTTCGTGGTTCGGGTAATATTTACCCGGCTCAACCTGGTGGGTTATCTCGCGCGGTACGCCGTGCGCGCCGCCGGTCAGCACGTCGCAAATGCTCGGGCCTTTGCCGCCTTTATTCCAGCCGCCTTCCACCTGGTGCGCCGCTACCGCGCCGCCCCATAAAAAATCTTGCGGTAAGGATATTTTTTTCATGGTTGCTAATCTCGTTTGATGATCCGTTGTTTTCGAGTCTAGCAAAGGGCATATAAATGTCACGATATAACAATTTCCCGCTGCTGGAATATGTTACATCGAAAAAACAGGGTGTTATTTTCAGGATATTTTACGGGCTAATTTACGCCCGAGGCTTTCAAGAATATAAATGACCGGGATTTGCGTCGTAATATCGTAGACGCCGCCGATGCGCGTTTGCGGTATGTGCCAGGAGAGGTTGAAATCAGCCAGCTTCGCCAGCCGCGAGTGTTCGTGGCTGGTTATCGACATCACCTTGCAGCGATGGAGGCTGAACTGGCCGGCAAAGCGCAGGATCTCTTCTGTTTCACCGGAAACGGAGAGGACGATCGCCAGCGCGTTGCGGGCCATATCGTTCGTCACCGGGAAATAGGGATCGTCGATGTGATTACTGAATTTCCCGACGTTCGAGAAGAAGCGTGCGCCATATTTCGCCAGCGCGCCGGAGGTTCCGGCACCGACGAAAATAATACGCTCTGAGGCGAGGATAATATCCACCGCGCGCTCGAGTAAATCATCAAACTCATCGTTATTGACGCTTTTAAAAAAACTCATTATTTCGCTGGCGCCGATATTTGCCTGTTGAGGCTGGTTCTGCTCGAGATATAATTTAAAGCGGACGCGAAACTCTGAGTATCCCTCACACTGCAGCTTGCGGCAGAAGCGCAGCACGGTGGTGGTGGAAACGCCGGCGGCTTCCGACAGCTCGCGGATGGTCATATACATCACTTTGTCACGATTCTTAATGACGTAGTGGTAGACCATCATCTCAAGATTGTTGAGACTGGCAATAGCGGCGTGGGAGAACATACTCACGGTAATAACTCACAATTCAGAATGACCAGGACGGAATGATATCATGCAGCCGAATGACATAACCTTTTTTCAGCGCTTTCAGGACGACATCCTCAGCGGCCGCAAAACGATCACCATCCGCAATGCCGCGGAGTCGCATTTCAAGGTCGGCGACGTGCTGCGCGTCGGGCGTTATGAAGATGACGGCTATTTTTGCACGATTAGCGTGGTCGCGACCTCCACGGTAACCCTCGCCACGCTGAGCGAACGGCATGCGCAGCAGGAAAATATGACCCTTGCGCAGCTGCGGCAGGTCATCACGGAGATCTACCCGGACGAAGAGCAGTTTTATGTCATTGAATTCAAACTGCTTTGAAAATAGTGAACGACTGTTAGGTGAAATTTAACTGTAACATTATGATTTTAAACTGCTTACAAATATTCATTGTTTTATTTTAGCTAACAGGTGTTCACTGGAATCATTCTCAGTTACCCTAGGTAGGCGTTGAAAGATTTCACGTTTTTGGAGTCAAATATGGTTCGCAAACCATTAATCACACAGGGATATTCTCTGGCAGAGGAAATTGCCAACAGCATCAGTCACGGGATTGGGCTGGTGTTTGGTATCGTCGGCCTGGTGCTGCTGCTGGTGCAGGCGGTGGACGCTAACGCCGGCGCCATGGCGATTACCAGCTACAGCCTCTACGGCGGCAGCATGATCCTGCTGTTCCTCGCCTCTACGCTCTATCACGCCGTTCCGCATCAGCGGGCTAAGCTATGGCTGAAAAAATTCGACCACTGCGCCATCTATCTGCTGATTGCGGGTACCTATACCCCTTTTCTGCTGGTGGGGCTCAACTCGCCGCTCTCGCGCGGCCTGATGATCGTTATCTGGAGCCTGGCGCTGCTGGGGATCTTGTTTAAGCTGACCATCGCGCACCGCTTTAAAGTTCTGTCCCTGGTGACCTATCTGACGATGGGCTGGCTGTCGCTCATCGTGGTCTATCAGCTGGCGATTAAGCTGGCGGCTGGCGGGGTAACGCTGCTGGCGATCGGGGGGATTGTCTATTCGCTGGGGGTTATCTTCTACGTCTGCAAGCGGATACCGTACAACCACGCTATCTGGCACGGCTTTGTGCTCGGCGGCAGCGTGTGTCACTTCCTGGCGATCTATCTGTACGTTGCGCAGGTTTAAATAACCGGCGCGCGGCGATGGCCTGGCGCGGGTTACGTGGTGCGGATAGCAGCGTCAGCGCCGCCTGAGGGCAGAGCGCTGGCGCCATTATCCGCACGCGGAGAGCTACTCTTCTTCCAGCGAGTACGGCAGCGGGGTGATGCTTAACGTGCCGGCATCATCGCGAACGCGGAACACGCTGTCCGCTTCCATGTCGTTGTTCATCACCACCTGTACCAGCAGATGACCATCATCTAACTGTACGGCGGCCAGCACGGTGCCGGTACGGCGCCAGTTCTCGCCCATCTGCAGCTCAAGATCTTCCCCGGCCTGCGGAACGCGGCTGGCTTTCCCGGTCAGAGACCACAGCGCCCGCTTGTTGGCTCCGCGGAATTTTGCCCGTGCGACCATCTCCTGCCCGGTATAGCAGCCCTTTTTAAAGCTGATGCCGCCCAGCGCCTGCAGGTTAGTGGCCTGCGGCAGAAACTGCGCGCTGTTGGCGCTATCAATGACCGGTAAGCCGGCTTCAATATTCAGCGCCAGCCACTGCTGGCTGTTATTCAGCTGGGCATCGCTGCGCAGGGCTTCGGTCACCCGGGCGGCGGTTTCAGCGTCGGTCACCAGCAGGAAGCGCTCTGCCGGATGTTCAAACCACAGCAGGCTGGTCGCGCCGTCGGTCACCACCTGCTTGTCGGCATTTGGCAGCTCGCTGAACAGCGGTGCCAGCGCGGCGCGGGCCTGGAAGCCGGCGACGCCCAGCAGGACGAGTTCATCGTCCGCGGCGATGGTCACCTTAGAGAACACCGCGTATTTTTTCAGTTCGGTCAGCTGCGCGTCGCGCAGGCTGCGGCGCTCAATCCACGCGAAGCCGCCGTCGCGGCGAAACACGCGCAGGTTGCTCCACATTTTACCCTTGGCGTCACAGTGCGCGGCCAGCAGGTGGCGATCGTCAGTCAGTGCGCTGACGTCAGCGGTGACCTGTCCCTGCAGATATTTCTCCGCATCCTGACCGGTGATTGTCGCCAGCGCCCAGTCGTCGAGGGTCATCAGCGTTAACGGCAGCCGCGCGGAAGAAGAGGGCTGACGTGGAGGAAAAGGTGTAAAAGCCATAGTCATGTCCTGAATAGCTTAACGCAGAGTGAATGACTAATGGTAAAAGAGCTATGGTGCAATGCAAGCGCTTTCGGCAGGCCATTTGTGCCCTAAGGGTACAAGTGGGCGAACGAAGGAAAAGGATAAGGCCATAATAAATTTGTGGTTTTTATGGAATGCTGCTCGCGCTTCTCGATAATGCTGTAAAGTAAGTGCTAAAAACGGGTTAAACTAACCTATAGCCTCAATAATTCGAGTTGCAGGAAAGCGGCAAGTGAGCGAGTCCCCAGGAGCTTACTCGGGTAAGTGGCTGGGGGAACGAACGCGGCTAACGCACGTGCAACTTGAAGTATGACGGGTATATACCTTTACGCTGGAAGGATAACATGGACATTACTAATAAAGCCCGCATCCACTGGGCATGCCGCCGGGGTATGCGTGAACTCGATATCTCCATCATGCCGTTTTTCGAGTATGAGTACGATACGCTCAGCGATGAAGACAAGCTGCTGTTCATCCGGTTGTTAGAAAACGACGACCCGGATCTGTTCAACTGGTTGATGAATCACGGCGAACCCTCCGATGCCCAGCTGCAGCGGATGGTAAAATTAATCCAGACTCGGAATCGGGAACGTGGTCCTGTGGCAATCTGATTTACGCATTTCCTGGCGTTCGCAGTGGTTCTCGCTGTTGCTCCACGGCATCGTGGCGGCCATCGTCCTGCTGATGCCCTGGCCGCTCAGCTACACCCCGCTATGGCTACTGCTGCTCTCTCTGGTGGTGTTTGACAGCGTACGCAGCCAGCGGCGGATCCACGCCTGTCAGGGAGAAATAAAGCTGATGACCGATTCCCGACTGCGCTGGCAAAAAGCGGAGTGGGAAATAGTCGGCATGCCGTGGGTCATTAACAGCGGGATGCTGCTGCGTCTGCGCCATCCGCAAACGCGTCGCAGCCAGCACCTGTGGGTGGCGGCTGATAGCATGGATGCGAAGGAGTGGCGCGATTTGCGCCGGCTGGTGCTGAACAAACCGGCGCAGGACTAGCAGGACTAAGAGCCTGGAGCGTCAGGCTCTTGCTTAAGCTCAGGCGACTCAGGCGAACTGTTCGGCCATTTCCCCAAGGATTTGCTCGCACCAGCTCTGGATACGATCGTCGCTCAGGTCATACTGGTTTGTTTCATCGAGCGCGAGGCCAACGAACAGTTGGCCATCGGCGACGATCGGCTTCTGGCTGGTGAACTCATAGCCTTCGGTCGGCCAGTAGCCGATAAACTTCACGCCCCGGGTTGCCAGCCTGTCGTGCAGCATGCCCAGCGCGTCGAGGAACCACTCGCCGTAGCCCAGCTGATCGCCCATGCCGTACAGCGCCACTATCTTATCCTGCAGATCCAGCGTCTCGAGCTGCGGCCAGATAGCCTCCCAGTCTTCCTGAATCTCGCCGAAATCCCAGGTGGGGATGCCGAGGATCAGCACGTCGTAGCCGGTCATCAGCTCAGGGGAGTCATCTTTCAGATTGTGCAAGGTCACTAATTCAGGACCGATAATATCGCGGATTTTCTCCGCAGCCATTTCGGTGTAGCAGGTACTGGAACCGTAAAAAAGGCCTATGTTCATGACGTAAACATCTCAATTCATGCTGTGACTTTGCGGCTAGTCTACCAGAAAGGTGATGATACCCGTCATACTTCAGGCAGCCCGCCGCCGCCGTTTTTGTCCAGTCGTGCGGCTTATTTGGGTATACTGGGGACGATTTAACGAGCAAAGAGGCCGATGTGGAACAGGATCTGGCACAAATCGAGCAGTTTCTTGATGCCCTGTGGCTGGAGCGCAACCTGGCGGAAAATACGCTGAGCGCCTACCGCCGGGACCTGACGATGGTCGTGGAGTGGCTGCACCATCGCGGGCTGACGCTTGGCAGCGTCAGCGGGGAGGATCTCCAGTCCCTGCTGGCCGAAAGGCAAACCGGCGGCTACAAGGCCACCAGCACCGCGCGGCTGCTGAGCGCGGTGCGCCGTTTTTTCCAGCATCTGTATCGGGAAAAAATCCGCACCGACGATCCCAGCGCGCTGCTGGCGTCGCCAAAGCTGCCGCAGCGCCTGCCGAAAGATCTCAGCGAAGCGCAGGTGGACCGCCTGCTACAGGCGCCGCTGGTGGAGCAGCCTCTGGAGCTGCGCGACAAGGCGATGCTGGAGGTGCTGTATGCCACCGGCCTGCGCGTCTCGGAGCTGGTGGGCCTGACAATGAGCGATATCAGCCTGCGTCAGGGCGTGCTGCGCGTGGTGGGTAAAGGCAACAAAGAGCGGCTGGTGCCGCTCGGCGAAGAGGCGGTGCTGTGGGTTGAGAACTACCTTGAGTACGGCCGCCCGTGGCTGCTGAACGGCGTCGCCTCCGACGTGCTCTTTCCCAGCCAGCGCGCGCAGCAGATGACCCGGCAGACGTTCTGGTATCGAATTAAGCACTACGCGGTGCTGGCGGGGATCGATAGCGCCAAGCTCTCCCCGCACGTTTTACGCCACGCGTTTGCGACGCATCTACTAAATCATGGCGCCGACCTGCGCGTGGTGCAGATGCTGTTAGGACATAGCGATCTCTCGACGACGCAGATATACACCCACGTGGCGACCGAGCGTCTGCGACAACTTCATCAACAGCACCACCCGCGGGCGTGAGTGCTGAATAAAAAGGATTGAGTATGAAAAAAGGTTTACTGATGTTCACCCTGCTGGCGGCAACGCTCTCCGGCGCGGCGCACGCCGATAGCGCGACGATTAAGCAGTCGCTGGCCAAGCTGGGCGTGCAGAGCACCGACATTCAGCCTTCGCCGGTTAGCGGTATGAGCACCGTACTGACCGACGGCGGCGTGCTGTACGTGACCGACGACGGTAAGCACATTATTCAGGGGCCGATGTACGACGTCAGCGGCGCCCAGCCGGTTAACGTCACTAACTCGCTGCTGGTGGGTAAGCTGAACGCGCTGGAAAAAGAGATGATTATCTACAAGGCGCCGCAGGAAAAGCACGTCATCACCGTCTTTACCGACATCACCTGCGGCTACTGCCACAAGCTGCATGAGGAGATGAGCGACTACAACGCCCTCGGCATCACCGTGCGTTACCTGGCCTTCCCGCGCCAGGGGCTGCAGAGCCAGACCGAGCAGGATATGCAGGCCATCTGGTGCGCCAAAGATCGCAACAAAGCGCTGGATGACGCGATGGGCGGCAAAGGTGTACAGCCGGCCAGCTGCAAGGTTGATATCAGCAAGCACTACACGCTCGGCGTGCAGTTCGGCGTCAACGGCACGCCGGCAATGGTATTGAGCAACGGCTACGTGCTGCCGGGCTATCAGGGACCGAAAGAGCTGAAAGCCTTCCTCGATGAGCATCAAAAACAAACCAGCGGTAAATAATTCGCGTGAAACAACAGACACAACTGCGCCGCCGTGAGGCGGTCGATGGCGCGGAGCTTCCCGCCGACCTTTCGCCGCTGCTGCAGCGGCTCTACGCGAGCCGCGGCGTACGCAGCGCGCAGGAGCTGGAGCGCGGCGTCAAGGGCATGCTGCCGTGGGCGCAGCTCAATGGCATCGACAAAGCCGTGGAGATGCTCTACGACGCCTTCCAGCAGGATTTGCATATTGTAATCGTCGGTGATTTTGACGCCGATGGTGCCACCAGCACCGCCCTGAGCGTGCTGGCGCTGCGCGCGCTGGGCTACGGCAACGTCTCCTACCTGGTACCGAACCGCTTTGAAGATGGCTACGGCCTGAGCCCGGAAGTGGTCGATCAGGCCCACGCCCGCGGCGCGCAGATGATCATGACCGTCGATAATGGCATCTCCTCGCATAGCGGCGTCGATCGCGCGCACGATCTGGGGATCCCGGTAGTCGTCACCGATCACCACCTGCCGGGCGATACGCTGCCGGCGGCGGAGGCTATCGTCAACCCGAACCTGCGCGACTGCGGCTTCCCGTCAAAATCGCTGGCCGGAGTCGGGGTGGCGTTTTACCTGATGCTGGCGCTGCGCACCTTCCTGCGCGATAAAAACTGGTTTGAAACGCGCGGGATTGCCGCGCCTAACCTCGCTGAGCTGCTGGACCTGGTGGCGCTGGGAACGGTGGCGGACGTGGTGCCGCTGGATGCCAATAACCGCATCCTCACCTGGCAGGGGCTGAGCCGCATTCGGGCGGGCAAGTGCCGCCCGGGAATTAAAGCGCTGCTGGAGATTGCCAACCGCGACCCGCAGAAGCTGGCGGCCAGCGATCTCGGCTTTGCCCTTGGCCCGCGGCTGAACGCGGCGGGAAGGCTGGACGATATGTCGGTCGGCGTGGCGCTGCTGCTGTGCGATAACGCCGGCGAAGCACGGGTGCTGGCCAACGAGCTGGATGCCCTGAACCAGACGCGCAAAGAGATAGAGCAGGGGATGCAGGCGGAAGCGCTCACCCTGTGCCAGCAGCTTGAACGCAGCAGCGAAGCGCTGCCGGGCGGGCTGGCAATGTATCACCCGCAGTGGCATCAGGGCGTGGTCGGCATTCTGGCCTCGCGAATCAAAGAGCGCTTTCACCGTCCGGTTATCGCCTTCGCGCCGACGGGTGACGGGCTGTTAAAAGGCTCCGGCCGCTCTATTCAGGGGCTGCACATGCGCGATGCGCTGGAGCGTCTCGACACGCTCAACCCGGGGCTGATCCTCAAGTTTGGCGGCCACGCGATGGCGGCAGGACTGTCGCTGGAGGAGGCCCGCTTCGAGGAGTTCCAGCAGCGCTTTGGCGAGCTGGTGACCGAGTGGCTGGATCCCGCGCTGCTGCAGGGGGAAGTGGTTTCCGACGGTCCGCTGGACGCCGCGGAGATGAGCATGGAAGTGGCGCAGATGCTGCGCGACGCCGGGCCGTGGGGGCAGATGTTCCCAGAGCCGCTGTTCGACGGCCGCTTCCGCCTGCTGCAGCAGCGTCTGGTGGGCGAGCGGCACCTCAAGGTGATGGTCGAGCCGGTTGGCGGCGGGCCGCTGCTGGACGGGATCGCCTTTAACGTCGATACCTCGATTTGGCCAGATAACGGCGTGCGCGAAGTGACCCTCGCCTATAAGCTCGATATCAACGAGTTTCGCGGCAACCGCAGCCTGCAGCTTATCATTGACCATCTTTGGCCGGTGTGACGAAAAAACCGACAACAAAGAGGCCGCCTGAGGGCTGAAGTGGCTATAAAAGAGAGCGGGGATCCGGTACAATTCCGCTCTTATCACCGCATTTTGACCAATCCATTAAAAGAAAATCGATCATGTTTGAAATAAATCCGGTAAAAAACCGTATTCAGGACCTCACGGAGCGCTCCGACGTTCTCAGGGGGTATCTTTGACTATGATGCCAAGAAAGAGCGTCTGGAAGAAGTAAACGCCGAGCTGGAACAGCCGGACGTGTGGAACGAGCCCGAGCGCGCACAGGCGCTGGGCAAAGAGCGTTCTTCACTGGAAGCCATCGTTGACACCCTCGATCAGATGTCCCAGGGTCTGGAAGACGTTTCCGGCCTGCTGGAGCTGGCCGTTGAAGCCGAAGACGAAGAGACCTTCAACGAAGCCGTCGCCGAGCTGGATGTGCTCGACGAGAAGCTGGCTCAGCTTGAATTCCGCCGCATGTTCTCCGGTGAGTACGACAGCGCCGATTGCTACCTCGATATTCAGGCCGGCTCCGGCGGCACCGAAGCGCAGGACTGGGCCAGCATGCTGACGCGCATGTATCTGCGCTGGGCCGAAGCGCGCGGCTTTAAGACCGAAATTATCGAAGAGTCTGAAGGTGAAGTGGCGGGCATCAAGTCCGTGACCATCAAGATTATCGGCGATTACGCCTACGGCTGGCTGCGTACCGAAACCGGCGTCCATCGCCTGGTGCGTAAGAGCCCGTTCGACTCCGGCGGCCGTCGTCATACCTCCTTCAGCTCCGCGTTCGTTTACCCGGAAGTCGATGACGATATCGACATCGAGATCAACCCGGCGGACCTGCGTATTGACGTTTACCGTGCCTCCGGCGCGGGCGGTCAGCACGTTAACCGTACCGAATCCGCGGTGCGTATTACCCACATTCCAAGCGGGTTAGTGACGCAGTGCCAGAACGACCGTTCGCAGCACAAAAACAAAGACCAGGCCATGAAGCAGATGAAAGCCAAGCTTTATGAACTGGAGATGCAGAAGAAAAATGCCGAGAAACAGGCGATGGAAGATACCAAATCAGACATCGGCTGGGGCAGCCAGATCCGTTCTTACGTGCTGGATGATTCCCGCATTAAAGATCTGCGCACCGGGGTGGAAACCCGCAACACTCAGGCGGTGCTTGATGGCAGCCTGGATCAATTTATCGAAGCAAGTCTGAAAGCAGGGTTATGAGGAACCAACATGTCTGAACAACAAGCACAGGGCGCTGACGCGGCAATTGACCTTAATAATGAACTGAAAAGCCGTCGTGAAAAGCTGGCTGCGCTGCGCGAGCAGGGTATCCCGTTCCCGAACGATTTCCGTCGTGACCATACCTCTGACCAACTGCACGCTGACTTCGATGCGAAAGAAAACGAAGAGCTGGAAGCGCTGAACGTTGAAGTCTCCGTGGCTGGCCGCATGATGACTCGTCGTATCATGGGTAAAGCCTCATTCGTCACCCTGCAGGACGTCGGCGGCCGCATTCAGCTGTACGTTGCGCGTGACGATCTGCCGGAAGGCGTCTACAACGAGCAGTTCAAGAAGTGGGACCTCGGCGATATCCTCGCGGCGCGCGGCAAGCTGTTCAAAACCAAAACCGGCGAGCTCTCTATTCACTGCACCGAGCTGCGTCTGTTGACCAAAGCCCTGCGCCCGCTGCCGGACAAATTCCACGGCCTGCAGGATCAGGAAGCGCGCTATCGCCAGCGTTACCTGGATCTGATCTCCAACGATGAATCCCGCAACACCTTTAAAGTGCGCTCGCAGATCCTGGCCGGCATTCGCCAGTTCATGGTCGGTCGCGGCTTTATGGAAGTTGAAACCCCGATGATGCAGGTGATCCCAGGCGGCGCGTCAGCCCGTCCGTTCATCACCCATCACAATGCGCTGGATCTGGACATGTACCTGCGTATCGCGCCGGAACTGTACCTCAAGCGTCTGGTTGTCGGCGGCTTCGAGCGCGTGTTCGAGATCAACCGTAACTTCCGTAACGAAGGCATCTCCGTACGCCACAACCCAGAGTTCACCATGATGGAACTCTATATGGCGTATGCGGACTATAAGGACCTGATCGAGCTGACCGAATCCCTGTTCCGCACCCTGGCGCAGGATATTCTCGGCAACACCGCGGTGCCTTATGGCGATCAGACCTTTGACTTCGGCAAGCCGTTTGAAAAGCTGACCATGCGTGAGGCTATCAAGAAATACCGTCCGGAAACCGAGATGGCGGATCTCGATAACTTCGACTCTGCGAAAGCGATTGCTGCCGCCGTCGGCGTCAAGGTTGAGAAGAGCTGGGGTCTGGGCCGCGTTGTGACCGAGATCTTTGAAGAAGTGGCGGAAGCGCACCTGATTCAGCCGACCTTCATCACCGAGTACCCGGCTGAGGTTTCTCCGCTGGCGCGTCGTAACGACGACAACCCGGAAATCACCGATCGCTTTGAGTTCTTTATCGGCGGACGTGAAATCGGTAACGGTTTCAGCGAGCTGAACGATGCTGAAGACCAGGCGCAGCGTTTCCTTGACCAGGTGAACGCTAAGGCCGCCGGCGACGACGAAGCGATGTTCTACGACGAAGACTACGTGACCGCGCTGGAGCACGGCCTGCCGCCGACCGCTGGCCTGGGCATTGGTATCGACCGTATGGTGATGCTGTTTACCAACAGCCACACCATCCGCGACGTGATCCTGTTCCCGGCGATGCGCCCGGTTAAATAAGACCGACTGCGACCACCGCGAACGACAAAACCCCGGCCTGCGTACCGGGGTTTTTTTATGGGTGCTGCCGGGAGCCTCTGCAATGGCCGCTCGAGGAGGCGCTTACGTACGGTAGGGCGGCCGTCAGCGCAGCGACGCGGCGTAGTCTTGCAGCGCCGCACCCGCATCCGTGGCCTCCAGCACCATCCACGGGCTAAAGGCCCACGGCGTTATTGCCAGCGCGTTGAGCAGGTCCTGCAGCGGGCACCATTGATAGTCCATGACCTCATCGCTATTCGGCCGCAGCGGGCCGGTGACGCGCGCGGCGTATACCGGGCAGACTTCGTTTTCGACGATGCCGTTGGGGGCCACGGCCCGGTAGCGGAACTGCGGCGCGACCGGCGCGATAGCGGTGATTTCGGCGCCGAGCTCAAAGCGGCTGCGCCGCGTGACGGCCTGCTCGAAGGTTTCGCCCTCCTGAGGGTGTCCGCAGACCGAATTCGTCCAGACTCCCGGCCAGGCTTTCTTCTCCAGCGAGCGCCGGGTGACCAGCAGCTGGCCCCGTGCGTCAAACAGCCAGCAGGAAAACGCGAGGTGCAGTGGGGTATTGAAGGTGTGGGCGGCATACTTTTCCAGCATGCCGGCAGGCTTATCCTGCTCGTCCAGCAAAATGACGTGTTCCCCGGTCATAACGACTCCTGAAAATAATAAATGACCCGGTACAAACCCGCCGGGCCATGTACTCAGGCCGTTAGGGTAGACCATTCGCGGACGAAAGGCATTACCAAAACAAGCCCAGGAGCCTGGCGGACAGCGGCAGGGCGCGATATTGGCGGCTGTCAGCGGGGTGTTTAATCCTTAAGGATAAGAGGCGTATCGATTGGGGATCCGGCTATGGGCTGGTATGATATTCGTCCATTCTGACGAGGTGAAAGTTTGTGTTGAGTGCAGGACGCCTGATGAGAAAACGCTTTTATATCACGATGATGTTGGTTAGCAGCCTGGTGATTGCCGGATGCTCCAGTTCATCTGATTCTGGTTCCGCCTATACCGTTAAACGCGGTGATACGCTGTACCGTATTTCCCGCACCACCGGCACCAGCGTCAAAGATCTGGCCCGGCTGAATAATCTTTCGCCGCCCTACACCATCGAAGTGGGACAGCGTCTGAAGCTGAACAGCGCCTCGGGGACGAGCGGCGGAAAGAGCACGAAGAAAAGCAGCGCGACCCGCACCGCAGCGGCTAAGCCGCCGGCCGCTCTGCCGCAGGTGTCGTGGCCGCCGGTGGGGCAGCGCTGCTGGCGCTGGCCGGCCAGCGGTAAGGTGATACTGCCTTATTCCTCAAACGATGGCGGCAATAAGGGCATTGATATCGCCGGTACGCGCGGCCAGCCGGTGTATGCGGCCGGAGCAGGGAAGGTGGTATACGTCGGCAGCCAGCTGCGCGGCTACGGTAATCTGATCATGATTAAGCACAGCGATGATTACATCAGCGCCTACGCGCACAACGATAAAATGATGGTCAATAACGGCCAGAGCGTGAAGATAGGCCAGCAGATCGCCACGATGGGCAGCACCGATGCTGACTCCGTGCGCCTGCACTTCCAGATACGCTACCGGGCCACGGCCATCGATCCGCAGCGCTATTTACCGCCGCAGGGCAGTAAGCCTAAGTGCTAACGGGTTATTTTATCAGCAGTTAGCATGGTTCAGTCTTGTCAGACGGTGCGTAAGGTCTATAATGACCCTCGCACCTCTTTGCGGGCGTAGTTCAATGGTAGAACGAGAGCTTCCCAAGCTCTATACGAGGGTTCGATTCCCTTCGCCCGCTCCAGATTTCTCCCTTTGTAGCAAAACCTCAATAAAACTCATTTTTCTTTCAACAAGTTACCTTAGATAAGTTGTCGCGATCGTTCTACCAATGAACGACGAAGTTCCAACACAAGAAAATCACTACGCCCCGCTTGTCGCTGTATCACCAATGAGGCTTTATGGCTTCTATTGCCTAAAAATCAGAAGTTTCGTGGAAGAAATCTTCCCCCTCTCTGATTGCGTAGGAGTACGATAAATAAGCAAACCAATAGAAACTATAGGGTTACTGATGGATACAGTTGAACAGCTAAATGGAACGTACTTCTACAAAGGGATCGATAACATTTCAGCGGGTGAATTGTTCTTTTGGCTCTTTCTGGACAAGACAAACGAGCAGTTTGGAGGGGTTACAGACCTTCTGGCATTGAGTTGCATCATACTGGGGTTACCACTGTTAAAGACAAGGGGCAAACCTTATGGGGCGACTCAAGGAACTTCTATAGCCTCTAAATACTTACGCCAGTATCTTAACGTTGAATTACCGATCAGACTTCCCACATTGACAGAAGCCAGCATAGCAACGCTTAAACCAAAGTACGTAACTAATTTAGGAGCTTTCGTAGGTCGTGGCTTACCTGTAATCGGTTGGGTGATTCTTGCAAGTGATGTTAGTCAGATCGTTTATAAAACTGTTAGAGACTATAACACCATTGCTCATGAGAAAGATCGCATATGGTAACGGATCAGGAAGTATTAGAGTTTTTCCGTAATGAGCTGCCTGTGTTGGGTACTTTCTCAGGAAAACTAATACCGTTGGAACTGGACGACGTATTGCAAGATTATGCTGATGATGATGATTTAATTTGCTGTATTGATAAATACGATGAAGTATTTCATGTTGATGTATCAGTAATGAATTACGAAAAATATTATCCGTGGTTTCATACGTGGTTCTTTAGAAAATGGTTCACTGATAAACCAGTAAAACAAATATCAAAACCTCTTACTGTAAGAATGTTTGCAGAATCGGCAAAAGCCGGGAAATGGTTGTACGACTAATTGCAAGGAGCTTAATAAATGGCTGTACCTGTTCACCTAATTTTAAAAGATGATGGCGGATCGCAGATTATGGGATCTTGTGATGTTCACGGAAGGGATGGAAGTATAGAGCTACGCAGCTTGCAACATGGCGTAGTTATTCCTACAGATCCCCTTACTGGTAAAATTACTGGTTCCCGTCAACACTGCTCTTTTAATTTCACCAAAGAGATCGATAGTTCATCACCTTACCTGTTTAAAGCCGTTGCAACAGGCCAGACGCTTAAAAGTGCTGAATTTCAGTTCTACAGAATAAACTACAATGGACAGGAGGAAATTTACTACACGATCGCTTTGGAAAATGTGAAAGTGGTTAGCCATAGCCCGCTGATGCACGACACCCGCAACGTAACAGGTACAGGACACATGGAAGATGTTTCTCTGAGTTATGAGAAAATCACTCATCTCTATAAAGACGGTAATATTCTTCACTCTGACGCGTGGAACGAGAAGAAACAAGCCTAACCACGCGTGTACTTAATCGACAATGGCGAATAAACGAGCGGATGTCCGCGGCGGCTCAAAATTTGGCGACGCTCAAAATGTCTGGCGAAGACGATAACCTACGATTGTACCCGCAGCCCGTCTACGCTTTCCGGCGGCAGGTTTATCACTGTTTTCAAGCTGGTTTCAATGTTGTGAATGATCTCTTCGCGTGGGCCGTTGCGCCAGTCAGCGCTGGCGTAAAAAGAATCGAGAACCGTAGCCATGCTTTCAGGATTATCAAAGGCGCGCATCAGGTAGTAGCAATCCGGGTCATGTAGCGAGTTGCCAAATGACACGACATCGATCCCGTGTCGTTGGTGTAGGGGAACGCTGATGTCCTGCATGATGGCGTGAAAAGTGGCTCCGGTGCCTTTGCGTAGGATGTACTGCAGTATCTCGACGGTTTTCAAAGCGTTATCTCCGTTTCGCCTCTGAGCGGCTCCTGGCTAATAGCAATAAAGTAAACCGGACCGGGCCACGAAGCTACTACTAATCAGACCGTCATTCCGAACCCTATAAAGCCAGGAGACAAACGATGCAAGGCCTGGTCAAGATCGTCAATTTTCCCGCGTCATCAGTCGCCATGCTGACTCATTATGGACAGCCGGAGCTCATAAACGAAACTGCGGCCCGCTTTATTGAGTGGCGAAAAACCACGGGCTATTCTCCCGTTGCCAGCAGCCAGACGTACGGTCTTGCTCCGGACGATCCGGCTACAACGCCGTCGGATGAATTTGCGTTCCATATTTGCGGAACGGTAACCTCACCGATTGCCGAAGACAATCGCTTCGGGGTGGTTAATAGCGACATCCCCGCAGGTCGATGCGCGGTGCTGCGCCATCAGGGATCGCACGATGCGTTAACCGGGCTGGCGCAGGCCCTGTATCGCGATTGGCTGCCCGGCAGCGGAGAAGAGCTGCGCGATTTCCCGCTTTTCTTTCACTACCACAACTTTGTCCATGAGGTGGCGGAACATGAATTGCTCACGGATATCTATTTGCCGCTGAAATAAACTGATTCGGCCGGCCCTGTTCGTCGTCGCCTCAGGCGTGAGACTTTCCCGAGCAGCTCTCCCATCTTTCTTTTGACGGGAGAGCTTCTTATCGGTTTACCTTCCTCTTATCCCCGATTAAAGCGCGTTTTCGCCGCTTCCGTTACCGGAGTATGAAGTGAGATCAACGTGCCTTCAGGATCGCGAAACTGCGCCGTCCTGTTTCCCCAGGGTAAATCTTTCGGGGGATGAACCACTTCGATGTGCTCTTTTAAGCGATTAAATTCGGCATCGACATCTTCTACCCTGAACTCCAAAATTACCGAGCGATTAAGTGCGGGCTGGGCGCTGCCCTCTTTAAACAGCGCTACCGTCTCAACGCTACCTATGGCGATAACGGCGACCGGCGTGACGATTTCGGCAAAAACCGGGGCTAACCAGTCAGCCTTGCTGCGGGTAACTAATTCATAAAACTGCACAACGTCTTTGATGTTTTGCGCAATCAGGCGGACAGAGACAAATTTCATAGCGATGCTCCATTATGGCGGCGAATAGCGCGGCCTCTGAAAAATATCTTTACTCAGGTATGCTGACAGCGTGGTGGCAACAGGATGAAAAAATGCGGCGTGCAGACAGGTTGTTCCAGATTCTCCAGATACTCAGGCGTTCGACGCTTCCAGTCACCGCGGCGAAACTGGCCGAAGAGCTTGAAGTCTCAAAGCGAACCATTTATCGGGATATGGCGGATCTTGCCGGACAAAGGGTGCCGGTAGAGGGGGAGGCGGGGGCGGGCTATATTTTAAGTTCAGACTACAACATGCCTCTTTTGATGTTTACGGCCGAGGAGCTGGAAGCCATCTTTCTTGGCGCGGAACTGGTGCGGCGCTTACCGGATGCGACGCTGGCGAATAATGCCAGCGACGTGCTGGCAAAAATCGCCTCGGTAGTTCCCGCGCGGCTGCTCGGTTGTTTATCTTATTCGGCAGTAGGGATAAAGCCGGATGAGTCTGACAGGTTCAAACCCGATACGCGGAATATACGTATCGCCATTCGGGAAGGAAAAAAGCTGTTGCTGGATTACTGCTCCAGCTCCGGTGACATCACTCAAAGAACCGTTTGGCCGGTGGTGTTGGGCTATGACCAGAACTGCTGTCTCCTCATTAGCTGGTGCGAGCTACGCGGCGGCTTTCGTCACTTCCGGGCTGAGCGCATACGCCAGGCGACGATATTGAATGAAGATATTGGCTCAAGCAGGAGTGAACTCAGGAACCGTTGGGAACGCTGGCGGGATAATGAGATGAGACAGCTCAATGCAGAGTATGTTCGAGGGCAGGGAGGTTAGCTCGCCGCCTGAAAAAATCAGGCCGACCTCCATTCGCTAATATCTCTCATCATCCCCGATAGGCCGGGGCGACGGCTCCGCCATGATTTTTGTGCGAACCCTTTTCCCGGTTTAGCTAAGTCCCGACGCACGCTATCTGCAGCCTCTCCGCTAGCTGTCCGCTTCGCCTCTGCCTGCCGCAACTCGGCTATTCGATTGCGCCTCTGCCGGCAGCGGGCATCTCTCTCACCGTTTATGCCAGCGCCTATCTCGGTGAGATCTGGCGCGGCTGCATACAAGCGGTTCCGCGCGCGCAGTGGGAGGCGGCCGAATGCCTGGCGCTGTCGCGCACTCAGCGCATGTTCAAAGTGATTATGCCGCAGGCAATCAAGCTGGCAACGCCGCCTACCGTGGGATTCTCGGTGCAGATAATCAAAAACACCTCGCTGGCGTCGGTGGTGGGTTTTGTCGAGCTGGCGCGCGCTGGCCAGCTCATCAACAACTCGATTTTCCAGCCCTTCGTTATCTATCTGATCGTTGCCGGCATTTACTTCTGCCTGTGTTTTCCGGTTTCAGCGCTAAGCCGCCGGCTGGAACGCGGAGCACCGCAGAAGCAGGCAAAGCGCCTGCAGTCCATGGCGGCACGCGTTAACCGAGGATAAGGATAAAGTTATGTCAATCATTACCTTAAGCAACGTACAGAAGAGTTTTGGTCAAAATTCAGTGCTGAAAGACGTCTCGTTTTCCGTGAATCAGGGCCAGGTCGTGGCGCTGATTGGCGCCAGCGGCTCGGGCAAAAGCACGGCGCTCCGCTGTATCGATCGGTTAGAAACCATTAACGGCGGCAGCATCGAAGTGTGCGGCTATAAAGTGGAGGATCCCAAAGTCGACCTGCGTAAGCTACGTCAGGACGTTGGCATTGTCTTTCAGAGCTACAACCTGTTTCCCCATCTCACCATTGAGCAGAACATTACGCTTGGTCCGGTCGCGGTGAAAAAAATGCCGAAGGCGGAAGCCAGAAGGCTGGCACTCTCCGTTCTGGAGCAGGTCGGGCTTGCGGATAAAGTGGACAGCTATCCTGAGCAGCTCTCCGGCGGGCAGCAGCAGCGTGCCGCTATCGCCCGCTCTCTGGCGATGAAACCAAAAGTGATGCTTTTTGATGAAGTCACGTCGGCGCTGGATCCTAAATTAACCGGCGAAGTGCTGCGTGTGATTGAGCGGCTGGCGGGCAGCGGCATGACGATGATCATGGTGACGCATGAGATGAATTTCGCACGCAAAGTCGCCGATAAGGTGATCTTTATGCATCAGGGAAAAGTGCATGAAAGCGGGAGTGCCGCCATTTTGAAAGCGCCGGAAACCGAGGCCTTAAAGGAGTTTATTGCCAACGATCTGTAATTCACCCGATACCCTGTACCCATCCTCATCAGGAGAATAATAATGAAATACGCAAAATCGATTGCTCTACTCGCCGGCGTGGTAACCGCGCTCATCGCCCAGCCGGCCTCCGCAAATGCGCTGCAGGATATCCAACAGCGCGGCGAGCTGCGTGTTGCCACCGATATGTCACTGCCGCCTTCAGGCATGCTGGACGCCTCGATGAAGCCGGTCGGCTCCGATGTCGAAACCGCTGAACTGCTGGCGAAGGATTGGGGCTTAAAGCTGAAGTTTATTGAAACGACCGGACCGACGCGTATTCCGAACCTGCAAACCGGTAAGGCAGATATCGTCATTTCAACCCTATCCGTCACGCCACAGCGTGCACAGGTGATTGATTTTACCCGCGCCTATGCCGGGCTGCGCTCCGTTATTGCCGCGCCTGCCGCCACCAAAGTCAGCGACTGGGCCGATTTAAAGGGGCATGCGATTACCGTTACGCGCGGCACCACTCAGGACTCAATGCTGAGTCAGGATGCGATGAAAAAGGGCTATAGCATCCAACGCTATGATGATGATGCAACCTTAGTCACCGCCGCCGTTAGCGGCCAGGCATATGCGGTCGCCACTTCCGCCACGCTGGTTAATCAGATTAAAAAACAGAATCCTAAATTAAGCTTTGAACCCAAATTGACCCTAACGGTATTTGATTTAGCTATCGGAGTTAAAAAAGGTGAGCCCGAGTTGAAAGAAAAATTAAATGAATGGATTGTCACCAATCTTAAAAATGGAAAACTGAATGCCATTTACGAAAAATACCACGGTGAAGCTATCCCGGCGGAAATAATAAACCGTAAATAGCTTATCGCGTCCCTGCCGGCCCTTCGTTAAACAAGCCGGCTCTCCCCATCCTCAGAGGTTATTTTTCCCCACAGCGCGTCGCTAACGGGAGGATTTTGCTGAAAATAGTCCATCAGGAAATCGATGCATACCTTCAGCGCTCTTGCGATCCCCACACCAGCGCCATGCCTTCGCTCTCCGGGCGCACCAGCTTAAAGCCGAATTTTTGATACAGCTCAGGGACGTCGGCCACCAGGCTCACGTAGGCGCCCACTGGCGCATGCTGCTCGAGCCAGGCCATCAGGTGCTCCATGATTTTTCGCCCCAGCCCTTTTCTCTGATGCGCCGGATCGACGGCAATATCGACGATCTCGAAGTTAAGTGCGCCGTCGCCAACGATGCGCCCCATGCCGACAATCAGCCCGGAATTCTCCACGTACACGCCGTGGCAGCTGCGGGGAAGCGCGCGCTTAGCCGCCTCAAGAGGCCGAGGCGTTAAACCGGAGATGACGCGCAGGCGACAAAAATCGTCTGCCGGAGGAACGGTTTCCACAAAGGTGTAGGTTGCTAACATGTATCGATCTCAGAAGTGGGCGTTACCCTGTTTACCATCAACCCCGCGTTCGCTCAATCGCCACGCGTACCGATCCGCCTGCAAAAAAAGAGATGAATAAAAACGGGGCCAGGCGCGTTTACCGGTTATCGATACTGAGGATAACCCACTATGACGCGCATTGTTTCCGCCATTGCCTTCGGGCTGCTGATCGGCCCGGCTCCGCTGTACGCGATGCCGGTTAGCTACGGCATCAGCACCCCCGACACAGCGATCGGGCTCTCATGGCAGGCTTTCGGCGGCACCTCGCAGGCGCATCTTGCTGGCGTAACGGGAGAATTTACGCTGGATATGGCTAATGACATGGACGATCGCCTGAGCGTCAACATCCCGGTCGCCACCCTTACGGCTTCCAATAGCCTGCTGACCTGGCAAATGAAGGGCCGTCTCTTTTTCGACGCCGATCGCTACCCGGCGATCCGCTTTACCAGCAGCCGCGTGGTGGCGCTGGGAGGCGGACGTTTTCGAGTTTTTGGCTACCTCGGCGTAAAAAATATCCTGCGTCCGGTCATTCTCGAGGCGATCCTCAAAGCGCCGACGGGCAGTTCCGTTGGCCGGGAGGTGCTTTCGCTGCATGCGACGACCGCCATCTCACGATCGGCCTTTAATATGGACAGCCTGGCGGCGCTGGTGGGCGATACCGTCACCATCGATATCGCCATCGAGGCTAAAGTCCGGCATCGGGCATAGCTCCCCACGCGCTCTTTGCGTGGGGGCGTTATCTAACCGTCAGAGATTAGCGGCCGGCGTGTCCGGGCAGCACGCTATCGCGAAGCCGATACAGGCGTTTGCCTCCTGCTCGCGGCAGGAGATTGCTGCCGTTCGACGACGGCGCAAAATCAAGACCACTGTTTATCCTCCTTTCCCGCTGTAGATGCTGCCAACCCTACATTTACCCCGGTTTTAATCACGCTGTTCCGCCGCCGCTGGCTATCCATTTATGCTGAATGAATATTCATTAACGTTATGTTTATAAACAATAAAATTGTTAAAATACTCAAGATGTCAATGTCAACAGTATTCACGTCTCGACCAACTTAAAATCTATAAAAGTAGACGTTTGTCGACTTTTCATCTAAAAAGTCTGGGTAAGGGGCTAGACAAAACCACCATCCGGTTATCAAATGGTTAAATAATATTAAATTTTAAGTAAATGATTGGCCAAATGAAAAAATGGCCAACGCGCTTTCCGCGATTTACAAGCGCTTCGGCGCACCTTATTGGGAGAAGTTATGCATTCCTCTGTTAATAAAAACGAAAGTCGGACCTTCTTTGGTCACCCCTATCCGCTAGGGTCTCTGTTTTTTACCGAAATGTGGGAGCGATTCTCTTTTTACGGCATTCGCCCGCTTTTAATCCTGTTTATGGCCGCCACCGTCTATGACGGCGGAATGGGGCTGGCGCGCGAAAACGCGTCGGCGATCGTCGGCATCTTCGCCGGCAGCATGTACCTCGCGGCGCTGCCGGGCGGCTGGCTGGCGGATAACTGGCTGGGTCAGCAAAAGGCCGTCTGGTACGGCTCGATTCTGATTGCGCTCGGCCATCTGTCGATTGCCCTCTCTGCCTGGATGGGCGACACCCTGTTCTTTATCGGGCTGATGTTTATCGTGCTCGGTTCCGGCCTGTTTAAGACCTGTATCTCGGTGATGGTCGGCACGCTGTATAAGAAGGGCGACGCGCGCCGCGACGGCGGATTCTCGCTGTTCTACATGGGCATCAATATGGGCTCGTTTATTGCCCCGCTGATCTCCGGCTGGCTTATCAAATCCCACGGCTGGCACTGGGGCTTTGGCATCGGCGGTATCGGGATGCTGGTGGCGCTGGTTATCTTCCGCCTGTTCGCCGTTCCGGCCATGAAGCGCTACGACAGCGAAGTGGGTCTCGACTCCACCTGGAACAGCCCGGTGGCGAAGAAAAACGGCGTCGGCGCCTGGCTGCTGGCGCTGGCGGTCGGTGTTGCGGCGGTGATTGTTCTGATTGCTCAGGGCGTTATCGTGATTAACCCCGTGGCGGTCGCCAGCACGCTGGTGTACGTCATTGCGGCGTCGGTGGCGCTGTACTTTATCTATCTGTTCGCCTTTGCCGGCCTGAGCCGCAAAGAGCGCGCTCGCCTGCTGGTGTGCTTTATCCTGCTGGTCTCTGCCGCCTTCTTCTGGTCGGCCTTCGAGCAGAAGCCGACCTCGTTTAACCTGTTTGCCAACGACTACACCAACCGCACCATCGGCAGCTTCGAGATCCCGGCGGTATGGTTCCAGTCGATTAACGCCCTGTTTATCATTCTGCTGGCGCCGGTATTCAGCTGGGCATGGCCGGCGATGGCGCGTAAAAACGTCCGCCTGAGCAGCATCACCAAGTTCGTTATCGGTATTCTCTGCGCCGCCGGCGGCTTCGGTCTGATGATGCTGGCCGCCGAGAACGTGCTGAGCAGCGGCGGAGCGGGCGTATCGCCGCTGTGGCTGGTGGGCAGTATTCTGATGCTGACGCTGGGCGAGCTGTGCCTGAGCCCGATTGGTCTGGCGACCATGACCCTGCTGGCGCCGGAAAGAATGCGCGGTCAGATGATGGGGCTGTGGTTCTGCGCCAGCGCGCTGGGTAACCTGGCCGCCGGCCTGATTGGCGGTCACGTCAAGGCCGACCAGCTGGATATGCTGCCGGATCTCTTCGCCCGCTGCTCGATTGCGCTGCTGATCTGCGCCGCCGTACTCTGCGTGCTGATCGTTCCTGTGCGCCGGATGCTGCAAAATGCCCAGAGCAAAACCGCCCAGGAGCCGGCGGCGAACGCCTGACGCTAAAAAGAACCGATACTCTGTAAGCCGGCGCGTGATGCGCCGGTTTTTTTTCGCCCATACTCTGCCGACGGGCTTATGCCTCCCGCCGCGTGCAGCGGTAAATGAGCATCACGGCAAAGGCGTACAGCACCACCACCGACCGCCAGATAGCCCCGGGGCGATAATAAATCCTGCGCCGAAGTTAGCGTTGAACATGTAGGCAATGCGCCAGCCGTTGAGTACGATGCTGGCAATCAGCTGCGCCAGCGGATCGTGGGCATGCGGACTGAAGGAGAGGGTGAGCCGAACCGCGCGGTGAACGCGGCCCGGCGTCAGGATTTAGCGGTAGACGATGCCGCCGTCGATGAGGATCGCTTGACCGGTAACGTAGTCAGAGTCCGGGCCGGCGAGATAGGAGACCAGGCTTGCCACGTCGTCCGGGGTTTCGGCACGGCCCAGCGCGATGCCTTCCACGTATTTCTTGTAGGTTTCACCTACCGGCGTGCCGGTAATCTCGGAGAAACGCTTGTCGATCTCGGTCCACATGCCGGTACCGACAATCCCCGGACAGTAGGCGTTTACCGTGATGCCACGGCTGGCGTACTCTTTGGCCGCCGCCTGGGTCAGCGCGCGGACGGCAAATTTGGTGGCGGAGTAGATCCCCAGCAGGGCGAACCCATCGTGCCCGGCAATGGAGCAGGCGTTGATGATTTTACCTTTCTGCTGACGGTCGATGAATTTTTTCGCCGCGGCCTGAATGCCCCACAGGGTACCCTGGACGTTGATGCGCATGATGCGATCGACCTCTTCCGGGGTCACGTCGGCCAGCGCCTGCACCTGAGCAATCCCGGCGTTGTTCACAATAATATCGAAGCCGCCCAGCTGCTTCTCCGCTTCGTCAATCGCGGCGTAAACCTGATCGCGGTCGGCGATATTGGCGACGAAGGTAGCCGCCTTGCGGCCCAGGGCCTCAACCTCAGCGGCGACGGCGGCAATCCCTTCCGGGTTGACGTCGACGAGCATCAGCGATGCGCCATCTTTAGCCAGACGTAAAGCAATCCCGCGGCCAATGCCCTGACCTGCGCCGGTGACCAACGCCACTTTATTTTCGATAGCCATTCTGTACTCACCTTGAGCTAATTAATAAACGACGGCTGCCCGATGCGTTGTGAGCCCGGTGCGGGAAGGGCGCAGCGGGCCAGAGGAGCATCAGCGGCAGAGAATGGCACTACTCTATAGCGGCGGATAAACGTGGCCTACCCCCCAGCTGGGGGGGAATGGGGCGCAGTGATGAAAAGCTGGAGCGCGCTCGGATATCGCAGCGATGCCTTGGTTCAACCTCCTCTCCTTGGGTACACTCGGGGAATGGACTGGATGAAAAGGTAACGGCACGATGGAATTTTTGCCCGCAACGGATGACTCACTGAGTGAATGTGTTCCCGAAGAGCCTTTAGGCTTTACGCGCCAGCTGCCGCTTATCGCCACCCGCTTTACGCCGCCTCGCTCACCCGGTGCGCTGCAGCTGCGCGACCGCCTGCTGCGGCGTCTGGACGCCGCCACCGGCAGCGCGCTGACGCTGGTGTGCGCCCCGGCCGGGTTTGGCAAAACGACCCTGCTGGCCCAGTGGTACCACCATCGCCAGCAGCAGGGGGACGCCCTGGCGTGGCTGAGCATGGATGAAGACGACGGCCCGCCGGCGCTGTTTATGCGCTATCTACAGGCGGCGCTGGCACCCCTGTGGCAAGGGTGGAGCCCGGCGTTTCTCCGCCAGGCGGATGACGGCCCTGCGGCCGATCTCACGCTGTTTCTGGCGGAGCTGGTGAACCAGCTGCACCGCTGCCCGCACCCGCTGTATCTCATCATTGACGACTATCAGAATATCTCCCACCCGGCGATCCACGCCGGGCTAAGCTGGCTGCTGAACCACGCACCGGCCGCTCTGCACCTGATTATCGGCAGCCGCTGCCAGCCGACGCTGGCGCTGGGCCGGCTGCAGATGCAGGATCAGCTGGTGGAAGTGGACGATAGCGAGCTGCGTTTTAACGTCGGCGAAGCCAGCGCCTATTTTTCCGCCGCGCTGGCGCCGGGGTTTAGCCAGCAGGAGATCCCCCGGCTGCTGGCCCTGACGGAGGGCTGGGTCGCCGGGATGAAAATGGCCACCTTATCCAGCGGTCCCGCGCACTCGCACCCGGCGGCGGGCGGGCTGAACGCCGGCTCGCGCTCAATTGCCCGCTATCTTGACGAAGTTATTTTTGCCCCTTTACCCGCCGAGGTGCTCGACTTTCTCCTGCAAACGTCGGTGCTCAACCGCCTGCATCCGGCGCTGTGCGACGCCGTCACAGGCAAAACTAACGGCGAGGCGATGCTGGCATGGATTGCGCAGCGCAACCTGTTTCTTTCCGCCCTCGACGAGGGTGGGCTGTGGTTTCGCTACCATCCGCTGATGCGCGACGCGCTGCTCTCTCGCCTGCAGCGCGGCGGCGAGGAGGATATTCGCCGGCTGCACGAACGCGCCGGCGGCTGGTTTGCCGGGCAGCAGCTGTGGGCGGAGGCGATCCGCCACGCTCTTGCCGCCGGTAAGGTCGGCGCCGGGCACGCGGAGGTCGGGGCGCAGTCGCTGGCGGAAGAGGGGGATATCGACACGATGGTGCGCTGGATCCGCTACCTGCCGGCGGATCTCGACCCTTCGCGGATCGATCTGCAGATTAACCTCGCCTGGGCGCTGGCGCACCGTTTTCGCTTTCAGGATGCCCGCCAGCTGCTGGACGCGCTCGAAACCCTGGCGGCGGCCAGCGGTGAAGCATTAGCCCACAGCTCGTGGGTCAAGCTGCGGGTGGTGCGGGCGATTTGCGAAGCCTTTGCCGAGAATATCCCGCAGAGCATTGCTATCGTTGAGCCGCTGCTGCGGGAGGTGCCCTGCGGCGACGTGTGGGTCGATGGCCTGGTGTGCAACATTCTCAGCTACTGCCATCTGGCCAACTCCCGGCCGCAGCAGGCGCTCGACGTTCAGCAGCGGGTATCGGGCGCGCGTGAGGCCAGCCGCAACCTGTTCGTCGGCGTGTATCGGGCTTTCGTCATGGCCCAGGGCTACCTGCGCCAGGGTAACCTGGTGGAGGCCGAGCGTCAGGCAAGCAGGGCGCTGGAGGCTGCGGAACGGCAGACCGGCGCCCGCTCCAGCAGCGGCGCGACGCTGGCGCCGATCCTCGCCGAAATCGCCTGGGAGCAGGGGGAGACGCAGCGCATTGACGCGCTGCTGGCGCTGCGCCTGGAGACGATCGATGATTTTTGCCCGCCGGACGGCTTCAGCCGCTGCTATATCGTGCTGGCGAGGCGGGCACGGCTCAACGCCCGTCGGGAGGACGCGGAATCCCTGCTGCTGCACGCCGAAGGCCTGGCAGTCCAGCGCGGATGGCTGCGGGCGCTGGCGCCGCTGCTGGCCGAGCGCCTCAGCCAGTCGCTGCAGGACGGCGATATCTCCGCCGCCGAAGCGCTGCTCTCCCGGCTGCAGGCGCTGGCCGACGACGCGGACAAAAGCGACGTGGCGCACGCCTCTCTGGCCCTAAGCCGCTGCCGGGTGCTGATGGCGAAAGGGGAAGCGATGGCGGCGGCGCTGCGGCTCGATACGCTGGCGGTCGAGCAGGAGCGCTGCGGGGAGTGGCTGTTCGCCGTGCGCCTGCGGCTGCTGCAGGCCCAGGCCCTGTGGCAGGCGAATGCCCCGGAGCAGGCCGTGGCGGTCGGCGTTCCCGCGCTGCGGCGGGCAGTGCGCCAGAAGCTGCTGCGCAGCCTGCTGGACGGCGGCCCGGCGCTGGCGTCGTTGCTGCAGCTGATCGCTAAACGCGGCGCGGCAGGGGCGGAGTTCAGCGCCGACCTGACCCAGCTACTGGCGCACTTCGCCGCCGCCGGGATCCCGCTCAGCGCCGGACGCGCCGCGCCGCCAGACGTACGCCTAACCGAGCGGGAACGGCAAACTCTGCGCCTGATTGCCGAAGGCTACTCGAATAAGGGGATGGCGCGGGAGCTGGGGATTTCGGCGGAGACCGTCAAGTGGCACCTCAAGCAGCTGTACGAAAAGCTGCAGGTCAGCGGCCGCATCCAGGCGCTCAACCAGGCGCGCGAATGGCAGCTGCTAAGCTAGAGGTACAGTTCGCGCCGTCATTTCTGCGGGGCCGCGTTCGCCGCCCCGCCTTTATTGCTGCTCGTATTACTTCTCGCTAACTTCCGCCAGCGGGCTGCGATAGTCGCCACCCAGCGCCTTGATCAGCGTAACGTCGGTGCTCAGGCGCTGGGCCTGGATATCCAACAGCATCAGCCGCTGGGCGATGGCCGGGCGACGCGCCTCCTGGGCGGCGTAATAGCTGAGCAGCCCGCGCTGATAGTGCGCGCTGGCGCTGTGGGTGGTGGCCATGGCGGCGGTCACCTTCAGCTGCTGGAGCGCCACCTGCTGGTTGAGATCGTTGAGCTGGCTGGAGCTTATCGCCACGTCGCGAACGGCATCGAGGACGGCCTGGTTGTACTGCTTGATCAGGATATTGCTGGCGGTGCGCACCGAACGCAAATTGGCGTTCAGACGCCCGCCGTCAAAGATCGGCAGATAGAGGCCGGGCAGCAGGTTAATCTGCTGGAACGTCGATTTAAACAGATCCCCGACGCTCAGCGCGTTATATCCCCAGAAGGCCTTGATATCGAAGTGCGGGTAGAACGCCGCCTTCGCCGCATCGACCTGGCTTAACGAGGCGGTGACGTAGCCGCGCAGCGCCTGCAGGTCCGGGCGGCGGGCCAGCAGCTCGAAGGAGAGCGAATCGGGAAGCGTCTCCTGCAGCGTCGGCAGCGGCACCGGGTGGATCTCCGGCATGCTGTTGGCGTCGGCGCCGATCAGCGCGCGCAGGGTTTCGCGATACTGGGTCAGGGTACCTTTGGCGGTAATCGTCTGCTGCTGCGCCGCCAGCAGCTCGGCCTGGGCGTTGGCGATATCGACGCTATCCTCCACGCCCCGGCGGGTGCGGTGCTCGTGCGCCTGTACCGACAGGCGGGCAATCTCTTCCAGCTGGTTGAGCAGCTCAATTTTCTGGAAGGTAGCCTGCATCGCGAAGTACAGCTGCGCCACGCTGCTGGCGAGATCCAGCTCGATACCGGCGGTTTCCGCCTGGCGCGCGTTTTTCTCGCCGATGGCCGCCGCGACGTGGGCGCGGTCGGCGCCCCAGAGATCGATATTCAGCGTGGCGCCGACGCCTACCGTATTCAGGGTGTACCAGGGGCCGTTTTTATCGACCGGCAGAGAGTAGGAGTAGGGCCAGGTGAACTGCTTGTTGGTCACCCGCAGGCGGTTTTGCGCCGCCACCGCGGTGGCCTGCACGCCCATTGCCGACTGCGCCAGCTCTACCGTTGACTGCGATTGCGAAATGCGCAGCCGGGCGGCCTGCATGGTCGGGGAGTTCTGCAGGGCGCGGTTCACCAGCATGTTGAGCTGGGCATCGTCATAGCCTTCCCACCACCTGGCTGTCGGCCAGCCGCTGTTCGCCAGATGAATCACCTGCGCGAGCTCGGCCTGCTGCGGGTTGACTATCCTGACCTGAGAAGGATCGTCCTGAATCAGCGCGCACCCGGCGAGCAGGACGAAGGCGAGGGGTGAGTAGCGCAGGTAGCGTGCTGCGGTGTCCATTTTTCTCATGACTTATCTGCCTGTCGCGGAAGATCTGAAGGTGCGGACGACCACGTCGGTAACGTCGTCAGTAGCGTCGCCAGCGGCGGACCAAAGGGGTTGTGCGGATCCGGATGCACTCCGTGGGGCAGCGCCGGCGCGGCCTGCTGGCGCTCGATATCCTCGGCGTAGGCCTGGAGCTGCGCGGCGCGGCGCTGGAGAAAATCATCCCCCGGCGCGGCGTACAGCCGGTAGCCTTCGCTTAAGCGCACGATCTCCTGGGCCCGCAGCCAGGTCGCTTTGACCGGCCAGGTTTTGGCCTCCGGATGCGGATGGGCCCAGGCGTTGAGCGGCTCGGCCGCCACCCGATGCATCAGCGTTTCGGCGCCGTTAAGGGAGTGGAACAGCGGCACCAGCCTGACCTCATCATCCCCGGCGCGCAGGTAGCCGGCAATCTGCCGGTAGAGCTGCGCGAGGCGCGATTTCAGCGGCAGGGCTTCGCTATCCGGCCACAGGTAGAGGTGGACGATCGACGAGACCAGCACCCCGAGCAGGATGCCGATAACCCGATCGCGCAGCTCGGTGAGATTGGTCAGCGGCCCGAACCAGCTGAGAAACGCCAGCGAAAAGGTAAAGCCTATCTGGATCCCGGCGTAGGCGATGCGCTCCGAGCCGGCGGCAATCCACGCCGACAGCGCCATCACCGGGAGGGTCATCGCCAGCAGCCCAACGATGGATTCGGTGTGCGGCTGAACGTAGACGATCATCAGCAGCGCCAGCAGGGTGGCGAGCAGGGCGCCGCCGATGCGCAGCCAGGTCTTCTGCAGGGTCGCCCCCAGCCCCGGCTGGGCGACAATCACGCAGCTCAGCATAATGGTGTGGATACCCTGCCAGTCGGCGGCGGTATAAAAAACGTAGCACAGCAGGGTCGCCAGCAGCGTTTTGAGGGCGAAGTGCAGGTAGGCCGGATTGGTCCAGGCATCGGGCAGCAGCAGCGGGGCCTTTTCCTCTTCCCCGGCCGGCAGCGCAACCGCTTCGCCGCGGGCCAGCTTGTCCAGGGTGGCGGCCATCTCCTGGAGAATTACGCCGTTGGCGCTATCCCGGGCGACGATCTCCGGCCGTGCGGGCAGCGCGTCGGCGCGCAGGTTCTCCGCCAGTGCCGAGAGCGCAGCGGAGAGCTGCTGGCGCTCTGCGGGATGGTCATCCCCCGGCTGAAGCAGCGCGGCAAGGTGATAGCAGTGCAGCGCGGCGGCCATCAGCGATTGCCACCCCTGCGGGTCGGCGGCCATCTCCGGGCTGGAGCGGGTAGCCTGCTTATAGAGGCCGTTTAGCTGGGCAAAGTTTTCGGCGATCTCTTTAAACGTCGGCTGGTTTTTCAGCGGCCCCGGCTGGACGAGCAGCTGCGCAACCTGGCGCAGCAGGACGACGATCCGCGCCTTGAGCTGGTAGCCGGGAAACGCCTGCTGAAAACAGGCGTTCACCAGCAGGGTGACCACGATGGCGGTGTTAATGACCACCCACAGCCACAGCAGCAGGCGCACCAGGATCTCGCTCTGGCTGGTCATCGACGGGAAGGTTTGCGCGTAGATAACCACCAGCGCCACCACGAAGAAGGCCAGCCCCAGCTTGCCCAGCACCCGCATCAGGTAGATCGCGCCGAAAAACAGCAGCACCGAGGCCACCAGGCGGATCAGCGGATAATCATAGGTCCATTTGATGATCAGCAGCACGCAGCCCAGCGCCACGCTGACGGTGATAAAAAACACCACGCTCACCAGCTTGATCATCAGCACGTTCGGCTGGCTGACGTAAAACACCACGATCAGCGCGACGGCCAGGAAGGGGATCTGCAGCGTCATAAACAGGACGATCAGCACCGCGCAGCTCAGCGTCAGGCGCAGGGTATAGTTGGCCCGGCCCGGCACATCGCGGAGTTCCCGGTTCAGGAACGACCAGAAGTTCTGCATGCCGTCCCCTTACTGCGGCTGAAGCACGGCGCTGGCAGAGGCGCCCATGCGGAACAGTTCAGGGTCGGGATCTTTGACGGCGATCTTCACCGGGAAGCGCTGGGAAACGTGGACCCAGTTGATGCTCTTCTGAATAATCGGCAGGCCTTCAATCACGCTCCCACCCTCGGGCAGCACCCCGGAGCCCACGGAATCCACCACTCCTGAGAAGGTTCTGTCATGGTTGGTCATCACGGTAATCCGGGCCGGAACGCCCGGGCGGACGTTTTTAAGATCGGTCTCGCGGAAGTTGGCGATCACGTACCAGCGGTCATCGTCCATTAAGGTAAACACCGGCTTGAGCGCCGAGGCGTACTGGCCGACGGTGGTTTTCAGCGCCACCACCACGCCGTTGAAGGGGGCGTGGACTTCGGTAAATTCAAGATGCAGCTCCGCCAGCGCAATCTGCGCCAGGATCCCTGCCCGCTGGGCAACCATCGCGTCTACGCCGGAGACGGCGGCGGAGGCCTGTTTCGCCTGCAGCAGCGTCGCCTGCAGCTCGGCGCGGGCGGCCTTTTCCGCGGTTCTCGCCTGGTCGAGATCTTCCTGCGAGGCAAAGCCCTGCGGCACCAGCGGCTCGAGGCGGGTGCGGGAAGAGGTGGTCTGCTTAACCAGCGCCCTGGCGCGCTCGACGGCGGCGGCCACCGACTGGGCGTTGTACTCCTGGGCCTTAACCGTGCGCTGGGTCAGCATGATTTGCGCATCCAGCGTCGTCAGCCGGGCTTTGGCGTCGTCGAGCATTGCCTGGTAGGGGCGGGGATCGATGCGGAACAGCAGATCGCCTTTCTTCACCCGCTGGTTGTCGCGGATCGGCATCTCGACGATCCGCCCGCTCACCTCCGGCACCACGTCAATGGTGTCGGTATAGACGTAGGCGTCGTTGGTGGCCGGCGAAGTCTGGAGCTGCCAGATAACCACAATAAGCGCCACGATCGCGGCGAGGACGAGGGCCAGCAGGGGCCACTTTTTCCGTAATACGCTTGGGCTGGAGTTTGTCATAGCGGCTTAGTTAACAAAGAAGAGGAACCACAGGATCGTGGCGAACAGGAACATCAGCGCCAGGTAGCTGAAGACCAGCGGCGAAAATCGCGACTGCCAGCCCCGGCGAACGATCAGGATATGGCAGGGAATGAGTAAAAATACGCCGCCCAATAAACAGAAGAACCAGCCGGGAAATGCGGCGCCTAATACCGGGATCGCCGGTGATAAAGAGCAGCCGGAAATTAAAGGCGCGGTTAATAATAGTGCCGGCGGAGCCAGCTTCGCTATACGATTCAAGGGAGGATACCTGCGCGCTCATATCATTGTGGAGTGAGTTTAATCGGCCTGAAGGGTAATTAAAAGCCGCTCGGCAGACTAAAAACCTATATTCCTGGCGTCGCTTGAGCGTAGCCTTTGCATAGCGAATGAATATAAACGCATTTATTTTGCATTAACCGCGATAGCGGCCGATAAAATAGGGGGAAGGGTTTCTGCTGCTACCCGTAGTCAGCGCCTCCCGCCAGGGCTATGCTTAGGGTCTGAACAATAAAAACAATGGGGCAATGTCATGGATAAGGAACTACTGGACGCGGGATTTCGCGCCTACAGGGGAGAGAAAATCGATGTCTACTTCAATACGGAAATCTGCCAGCACTCGGGGAATTGCGTACGCGGTAGCGCGAAGCTCTTCAATCTGAAACGTAAGCCGTGGATCGTGCCGGACGAGGTGGATGCCGCCACGGTCGTGCGCGTCATCGATACCTGCCCGAGCGGCGCCCTGAAGTATCGCCAAAAATAAGTGAGGACGTGATGGAAATACTGGAAGGCCATAACAAGTTTTACGTTAACGACGCCGAGGGCAATCAGGTCGCCGAAATTGTCTTTGTCCCCACCGGGGAGCATCTCAGCATTATTGAACATACCGACGTCGACGAGAGTCTGAAAGGGCAGGGCGTCGGTAAAAAGCTGGTGGCGAAGGTGGTGGAAAAAATGCGCGGCGAGCAGCGTAAAATTATCCCGCTATGCCCGTTTGCTAAACACGAGTTTGATAATACCCGCGAATACGATGATATCCGCGCCTGATATAAATGCGCCGGCTTTTGCCGGCGCTAAATGTTAGGCGAGAAACGCAGACGCGCTTGCCGCATCCGGGATCTCTTTTCTGGCGCTTATTTCGTTGAGAAAGAGCTTAGCCAGAATTTTTACCGCAGCCGCGCGCGTCAATATTATTTCGGCAGCCTGTTTCCGGCTTCGCGCATAAAGTACCTCTCATCTTTGCTATCAGCGGGTGCCTTCATTTTCCAGCTTCTGCCGTTTGCGCAGATGCGGGAAAATGGTCATCCATATCGCCACCACCACCAGCGTGCCGATCCCGCCGAGCGCCGCGGCCGGTACGGCACCCATCCACGCTGCCAGCAGGCCGGACTCAAACTCGCCGAGCTGGTTCGAAGTATTGATGAAGATGGCGTTTACCGCGTTCACGCGGCCGCGCATATCATCCGGCGTATCCAGCTGCACCAGCGCGCCGCGAATGACCATGCTCACCATATCGAACCCGCCGAGCGCGGCCAGCGCCAGCAGGGAGAGCCACAGTTTTGTCGAGAGCGCAAACACCAGCGTCGCCAGGCCAAAGCCGGCCACCGAGGCGAACATGATCATACCCACGTTCTTCTCCAGCTTGTTGCGGCTGAGCCAGACGCCCACCAGCAGCGCGCCGACCGACGGCGCACCGCGCAGCATCCCCAGCCCCCAGGGGCCGGTGTGCAAAATATCCTGAGCGAAGATCGGCAGCAGCGCCGTCGCCCCGCCGAGGAGCACGGCAAACAGATCGAGCGAGATCACGCCCAGGACGTCTTTTCTCTCGCGGATAAAATGGACGCCGGCAAACAGGTTCTTGAGGTTCATCGGCAGGCGGGTTTGCGGCGGCCGCTCGTAGCGCAGCCGGCTCACCAGCACAATCGAGAACAGATAGAACAGGGCGGAGACGCCGTAGACCACTTCCGGACCGGCGACGTACAGCAGGCCGCCCAGGGTTGGGCCGATAATCACCGCCGCCTGTCCCCCAACGGAGCTGGCCGCCATCGCGCGGGCGAGGATCGGCGGCGGCACCAGCGCCGGCAGCATCGAGGTGATCGCCGGCCACTCCAGCGCTTTTGCCACCGAGATTAAGAAGACCAGCCCCCAAATCTCAATTTTATCCGCCCAGTGCAGCAGCGTCAGCGCCACCAGTCCGAGTAGCGCCGCCCATTCGATGAACTGGCCTAGCAGCACGATGCGCCGGCGATCGAACTGATCCGCGAGGTGTCCGGCGGGCAGGGCCAGCAGCACCGAGGGGAGGAACTGCATCAGGCCGATCATCCCCAGCGCCATCGCGCTGTGGGTGATGGCGTAAATTTGCCAGCTCACGGCAACCGAGAACATCTGAAAACCAAACGATGAACAGGTGCGCGCCAGCCAAAAGGTGACGAACGACCCGTGCCGCAGAAGAGAATCTTCCGCTGCGGATACCTGTGAACCCATAGTCTTATCCCATTCAAAGCCAATATTCCGGCCAGCATCGTTGTGCCGGCCTGGTGAGGCGCCCGTAACGGGCGCTTCTTATCTTTTTTTGCACATTGCAGAGTGCGGTATCCTGGCCGTTCGGACAGTGGCGAGGCGTGCGCTGAGCATGCGATTAATTATCTTAAATGGGTTTAAGCAGGTGCGTTTAAGTATTCGCCGTCTTGCCCTGCGCCTCGGGTCTGGCGTGCCGGGTCAGCTCATCGATCAGCGCTCGCAGGGCGGGTGAAACGTGACGATGGCCGGAATAGTAGAGGCAAAGCCCGGGATACGCCGGACACCACTCCTCTAAAACCCGTTCAAGACGGCCATCCCGCAATGCGTCCATGGCAAGGTGGTCAGGTACAAAGGCGATCCCTATTCCATCGAGCGCTGCTTCCACCATCATGGGCTGATCGCTCAGGGTCAGCGGTCCCGTGACGTTAATCTTTTCAATTAACCCCTTACGCGCAAACTCCCAGCGATAGATCGCCCCGCTGTCAAAGCGAAAGCGTATGCAATCGTGGCGATAAAGATCCTGCGGAACGGCGGGGCGACCGCGGCGTTTGAAATAATCGGGCGAGGCGATAGCGGCGAAACGCACCGGCCCCATAAGCGAAACCGCCACCATATCCTTTGGCACCGCCTCGGCCAGACGGATGCCGGCATCGAAGCCGTCGCCAACGATATCGCTGAGCCTGCCGTCGCTAACGATATCGAGATGAATGCCGGGATAGCGCGCCAGAAAGCCGGCCAGGATCGGCTTCAGGACCAGGCGAATGGCGCCCTCGCTGGCGTTAATCCGCACCGTTCCAGTGGGCGTCTGGTCATGTGTATCGAGTTCCTGCAGCGCATCTCCAATTGCCTCCATTGCCGGACGTAATTTGGCAACCAGGCGCTCTCCCGCCTCGGTCAGAGAGACGCTGCGCGTGGTCCGGTGAAAAAGCCGGACGTTTAGCCGCTTTTCAAGGACCTTGATCGAATGGCTGATTGCCGACGGCGTCATGTTCAGCTGGATCGCTGCCGCACGAAAGCTGCGGTTAACCGCGACGGCCAGAAAAGCGGTAAAGGCTGAAAAATCAGCGCCCTTCAATTGGTGAATGTCTTTCATCATCACATCAAAAATTGCGTGGATTGTTTTGATAATCCACGAACCATAGACTCGAAATAGCAGGAACTCAACATGCTTCGTTAACTTTGCGTTTCCCATTAACGGTAACCGCGCACCCGCCTGCTTCCCTCATCAACGACAAGTGAAATAAGGATAACCAAATGAAAATGAAAGCGATTGTTATGACCGGCGCCAACCGACCGTGGGAAGTCAAGGAAGTCCCTGTTCCTAAGGTCGAGCCCGGGCAGGTGCTGGTAAAAGTGCATGCTTCAGGCATGTGCTACACCGACGTGTGGGCAACGCAGGGATATGGGGGCGACATTTACCCGCAAACGCCGGGTCATGAAGTTGTTGGGGAGGTTGTCGAGGTTGGGGCCGGGGTCCACACGCGCGTGGTGGGGGATCGCGTAGGAACCACCTGGGTGCAATCGTCCTGCGGCCGCTGCCCATACTGTCGTGAGAATCGGCCGTTGACGGGCCAGACGGCAATGAACTGCGTTCAGCCGCGTACCACCGGCTTTGCCGCGCAGGGAGGCCACGCGGAGTATATTACGATTGCGGCTGAGGGAACCGTGCTTCTGCCCGACGGGCTGGATTATGTCGATGCGGCGCCCATGATGTGCGCAGGCTACACCACCTGGAGCGGTTTACGCGATGCCGCGCCGAAGCCCCGTGAGAAGGTGGCGATTGTCGGCATCGGCGGGCTGGGGCATGTCGCGCTGCAGCTCTCCCGTGCCTGCGGGTTTGAAACTATTGCCGTTACCCATTCAGCGGATAAGCATGCGCTGGCCCGCCAGCTGGGGGCCAACCATGTGGTGGCGAACGGGAAAGCGCTGCGGGAAATGGGGGGCGCGGACGTGCTGCTGGTCACCACCAACCACTTCAACGCGGCTGAGGACGCGCTCACCGGGCTGCGGGCTGACGGCAGGGTGGTGCTGTGCGGGCTTGATTTTAACCGGCCGTTCTCGATCTCTTCCGAAGGCGTGCCGTTTCACATGATGCGCCAGCGCGTTATCGGCTCAACGCACGGCGGGCAGCACTACCTGAGTGAAGTGCTCGATCTGGCGGCAAAAGGCAAAGTGAAGCCGATCGTGGAAACATTTTCTCTGGATCAGGCTGCGGAAGCTTACGAGCGCCTGGCCTCCGGCAAGATGCGCTTCCGGGGCGTGTTTACGCCCGCGCGGTAATAGGGGAGGAGTTGAAAAGGGGGCATTATTGCCCCCGCAGGCGGCCGCGGCGGCGCATTTCCTGCAATTAAACACGATGCATTTATACGGACGGAGGCGAATCACGTGGGCGCGGTGGTCGAGGCCAGGGAAGCGTAAAGGGGGAAGAGCGGGGCAGCACATAGCAGGGCGGGGGGCTGGATGATGCCCGTATGCTATAGTTTTAGGCTTCTCTGTGGATGAGACGGCGTTTAATCACTCCACCACGACAGGAAATGTAATTTGCCTCAACCCCCGGAACGGTCGATGCGTCGGACCGCATTTATTGCAGATACCGCTGCGCTGATCCTCTTCTTCACCACAACCGGCATTATTAACGAACGCGTGATAGCCGGTATAACCTGGGAGCAGGTTCTCCACGCCCGCCTGCTGGGGGCGGTGCTGATGGTCCCGGTCGCAAGGCCCTACGGTATCTGGCGGGATTGGCTGATGCGGCGCGCCGGCCCCGGTCGGGTATCTCAGCTGCTCTGGGACAGCGCGGCTCTGGTCAGTTTTCAGGTGCCGATCTATGCGCTGATTATTGCCTTCAGCGGCGCTTCGGGAAGCGGGCTGGTGCGAGGCACTCTCGGCGCCGCGCTGATGATGCTTTGTCTGGGACGGCCCTACGGCGCGTTTCTTAACTGGGTGCGTCGGTTATTTGGTTTACCTCCTGGGGGGAGTAAGCCGATGTCGTTGAACAGCTGAGCGGGGCTGTGACCCGCTGCACCTTTAGAGTCCGGGCCACATGCCGCCATCAAGTCTTAAATTCGTTCCGGTTATGTAGCTTGCCCGGGGGCTGGCAAGAAGTGTGACGGCATCGGCTATTTCCTCGAGCGTTCCCACGCGGCCCATCGGAACCTGGGCGAACATGGGAAGCACCGAGCATCGGTGCCTGGTACGTAGGGAAAATCGATCGGGAAAACCTGTTGCAGGTAGCCTGCAATAATTTTTACGTCCAGCGGATTGATGCCTGTCGCCTCAATGCGAACCATAACCTCAGCCGGCTGCAGATCGCGCGCCGATGCTGACGACATCCGGGCCGCCAAAACTCTTTATTAACGCTGCTTTCATGATGAATCTCGTTTTCAATACGATCAGGATTGAGCCGGGAACTGGCCGAGCTGAATGAACAGGCCGAACCAGTCCTCCATATGCCAGGTGGTGGTGACGCGACCGTCGCTCAGCGTGTGAAATTCATGCAGTCGAAAACTTATCTTCTTGCCAGTCGGGGCGATGCCGAAAAATTCTCCCTGATGCGTACCGCCGATCTCTGCACGCACGCCGATCCGACCAGGTACCTGAATCATGTCGTGGATGGCAATATGTACATCGGGAAAAGCCTCGCCGAAGCTGCGGATGATTGGCTTGATGCCTTCCGGCCCAGGGCCTTGATTCGGCGCAAGCGGGATGTCGTCCCACTGCGGCGCCAGTACGGTATCAACCAGGTCGGGATTCTTTTCGTTGAAGGCGCGATAGAGCGTTTCTACGGCCAGACGCTCAATGCGCAGGCGTTCGGTGAGTTCAGCACTCTCTGTATTCATGGGTCACCTTGGTTGGGTTGCAGTTACGTGCGATGGCTTAAGAGTGACGAGAGTATCTGCTCGATGCTAAAATCCGTCTAACAAATAAACTGTATAATGGATTATTTGATTTATGGATTTTCATGGCATTGATTTGAATCTGCTCGCCGCCTTTGACGCGCTGATGAGCGAATGTAATGTGACGCGAGCCGCCACCCGGGTCGGGGTGAGTCAACCAGCCATGAGCGCAGCCCTGTCCAGGCTACGAAAGCTGTTAGGCGATCCGTTGTTTTTGCGCAGCGCCGAAGGCCTGCTGCCGACGCCGCGCGCGCGCGAGTTGGCCGAACCCATTTCACAGGCATTGCGACAGCTCGAAGCCACTCTGGTCAGGAAGCCGGATTTTGTTCCGGCGGTAGCAAAGCTGACGGTCAACCTGGGTCTGTCAGACTATCCGGTGTTCGTTGTGCTGCCCGCATTGTTAGAGGCGCTCACAGAACAAGCACCCGGTATTTCGGTCAATGTGCATGCCTTTAACGACCGCGACCATGCGGTGGACCTGCTCGATGCCGGAGCGATCGATGTGGCCATTGGCGTGCCGCCTACGCATTCCGATGGCCGCATCCTGACGCGGCCGATCCTGCGTGACGAATTCGTCACTATCATCGCAAGTAAGCATCCCGCAGCAAGACGCGGTATGAATATGAAGACCTATTTGTCACTTCCCCATGCGCTCGCCTCGCCGGAGGGGCAGCGACATGGTCTCGTGGATCAGGCTCTAGCCCAGTTGGGCCAGCAGCGCACGCTCGCGCTAACGCTTCCTCACATGTTCGCCCTACCGGCCATCGTGGCCCGCACCGGTATGACGGCAACCGTCATGAAGCGGGTCGCGCTTCAATCTCCGGCTGGAAGACAGTTGGCCTTTTTCCCACCGCCGGTTACTTTGCCCGAGATTGTTTTTTACCTGATCTGGCATCGTCGAAGCGATGGCCACCAGGCGCAGAAGTGGCTGCGGACGCTGATCGAATCCATCGCGTTGGCGCTGTAGTTACCCGGCCAGTTTTCGAGTTCGGACGGTAGCGTCAATCTGCCATCGCCGGCATAAACACCAGAGAGGGTTCATGCATTTGCCTGTGCGTCAGCCAGGACTGGAGGCCGTTTGGCATCGACAATCCTCCTGCACTGCCGTGAGCCGTAGATCTGCCACGCATAGAGTTTTCCGAGTTCATATTTTTAATATTTATTAGTGGGTTAGTCATACATCAGGCAATGAATTTTTGTGGCAAATATGCCGCAGGAGGGAGGGAGACTGAAGCCGTTGATGATCTAAGTTGAACTTAATATGACGGTCATCTATGTGCCAGGAGCGGACATTGCTGAGATCATAATGTGTTAATCAACGGGGAGCGAGTCAATAGATCAAGTGCCACGTCTGAAGACGAAAAAGAAGAGGCTGGAGACTCAACTGAAAGCCGAATAAGTATTGCTAACCAAGGACAAATGAAGTAATAAATAGCAATTTATTGCTAGCACTGTGCGCTGGCAATAGCTTAGGTTAGGATAACCATTATCAGCTAGCATCGCTGTACATGCCGTTACTCTAGCAATGAGCTCCGGAACCGGAAGGAGAAGGCCATGACAGTTAATGTTCGTGTATTAAAAGCGTTTCACGGAGATTGCATATTCATAACCGTTGACTCAGGAACGGTTACAGAGAGGATTCTGATCGATGGGGGGCCAGAAGCTACGTTTGGTGTCTCTCCACAGGGAGAACTTAGATGCCTACTTAACGAGCTAGAAGCTGAAGGTAAGCAAATTGATCTCGTCATGCTCACACATGTTGACGATGATCATATCGGTGGTTTAATAAAGGCCTTTGAGGTCAAAGACGGACTGACGAAGCTTGCACGTAAAGTGATATTTAATTCTGGGCAACTCATCCATGACTACTTCAAAGTTCCAGTAGATCCTAATAAAGATATATTAGGGAACTTTACTCAATCCCAAAATACTTCATTTAAACAAGGGAATACTCTTGAACAATTACTAAAGGATCTTGGGATATGGCACAGGAACGTGATAAAGCAGGGCGATAAAATTTCCCTGCAAGGCTGTGAGTTGATTTATCTTACACCAAACGAAGCTGAGTTAAAAAAACTTCTGGTAAAATGGGAAAAAGAACAATCTAGCCCATTTACCTCTGCATCAAACACCGATTGGAAAATGAGCTACAAAGAGCTGATTGATCAAGACTCATTTAAAGAAGATAATTCAAAGCCAAATGGAAGTTCAATCTCATTTATTTTAAAAGTAGGCGAGAAAAATTTTCTATTTTTAGGTGATGCGCACCCTACTAGTATCACTCAAGGTTTAGCAATGTTTGGATACAATGCCGACACTCCTATCAACGCAGAAATGGTTAAACTCTCTCATCACGGGAGTAAAGGTAACACTAGTTTCGAATTACTGTGTGCAATAAATTCTTCGAATTACATAGTCAGCACTGATGCTACCCGACATGGCCTTCCAAATAAAACAACGCTTGCACGTATCCACAACAAAAATTCAAACGCAGTAATATTCTTCAATTATAAATCGGTAATCTCAAGTATCTACACAAAAGACGAACTTGAACAATTAAAAGAACGTGTCATGGCGCTTTCTGGAGAGCTAAGCTTTGCCTGATCAAATTAATAAAATACGCTCCCATGTCGTCATGGTTAATGACGGTAGTGGTGTGTTTATCCAATCGGCCCGCGGTAACCAAAGCTATATACTCACGGCAAAACACGTATTGGAAACCGAAGAGAACTCGAGTCAATATTTTGACATTGATAAAATCACTGTCAAAAAAATGAATGGAGATGTAATTGATTTAGTGAGTCGGATCGTCAGCACTGACCACGACCTAGCCGTTTTGATTACAAGCAGCGAGCTAGCCTCCGACCTACAAATAGCGGTATCAAAACCAGAAAGAAACAAAAGAGTTTTTTATTATGGATACCCCTCTATTCGTAGAGAATTAGAATCTCGCGAACAGTTAAGAGAATATCCAGGGCTAGTCAATGAAATTGAAGATGATAGATTTTCAGTAACTCTTGACGGGAGGCCGGGCTGGAGTGAAGTAGTGGGATCATCTGGCGGCGGAATTTTCGTCGAACTTGGAGGAGATATTTTTCTTCAAGGGATAGAGTCGAGAGTAGAGGGCGTTGTCGACCGTGAATTTCATGGAAAGGTTATTTGTACGCCTGTAGCCATGATTGAAAAACTACTCTCTGAATCAGGACTTGATAAAATACATCCTCCCTCAATGACTAGTTTTATAGGGCTGGTAGATAAAACATTTCAATGCTTTGCTCAAGCTGAGGATCCGAATAACTTAACATTCCTCATGAATCAGCTTCATGAGCGTGGATCTAAGCTTAGTTCTGTGGAAAATATGACCCCTTTTGCGCTCTATGAGAAATTTAAGAAAAGGCTATTAATCAGAGACTGCCCAGAGCAAAATCTCTATAATGAGAATCTTTGGATTGCATACCTTGAATTCTTAATAATAAGCAGCTTAATTGATGACATCACTATTGCTGATTTCTCTTACATTGATGAGAACTCCACCCGACGCAGGTTCTTATTCTCAACCGATCGAGATAATTGGATTTGGAAGTTGATGGATATTTTTCGATCAGACTTCAAGGGGTTAAAACTCGGTGGAAAGATTATTGTCAGCACAGGGGATAGCGCACCAAAGCATGAAGCTCGTAAGTCGTCTTTAGACAGGGTCGTAATTGATATCGGACGCGGTCAAAAAAGTGAAATGATGGTCGACTCAGGAATAACAAATCCAGCTATTGACTTCAAAGTTTACCATTTAGCTGGCTTACACAAGCTTTGCGTAGTAGATGATGATGAAAATTTTGCCGGTTACTACGCTGGAAGTAAGGAACATGGCGAAGTTGAATTAATGGCCCGAATAAAAGACCTTTACAATGCATATATCTAACTCTAATCAAGATATTAATTTCTTGTCACGACAGTTTCCTCAAGCAGCATTCTACCTATATCGATCACAGCCAGAAAATTACATAAGTTGTTTTGTCTGTTGGATTAAAGATGAAGCAGACTTGCTTTTTCTGTGGAAAAAAGTGTCTAGCGTTATCGCCTACGAATACCAAGCTGAATTGGAAAATAAATTTGACGCTTGGAATATATACCTTGCATTTGTAACGCCATCTGCAATTGCAAAAACAACAAAATATGAAATTGAGAACGATAAATTTTCTATGCGGAAATTTGTTGTTTCAGATGTTGATTATACTTTTGACCCTGGAATCTATCTGAACAACGAGATCTTAGGTGCCGATCTAAAACTCAGCCCCGTATTCTCATACAGGCCTCAAACAGATCAAGAGGAACTGAGCGAACTGCACAAACAGTTGAACCAACTGTTGCCAGAAAAAAAAGCAAATCCAACATTATCTTCTGAAAAAATTATTTACTTGGCAAAGTGGGTTTCTGACAATGAAATTTAAATCCGTGGATATTGTAGGTTTTCGTGCGTATGCATTAGAAGGTGATGGGGCATTCGACTTTTCAAATCCAGACGGCAAAGTGTCCAACTTTATAGCCATATATGCTCCAAACGGATTCGGCAAAAGTTCCTTTTATGATGCTATGGAATGGGCAATAACAAACAATATAGGACGGTACATCAGAGAAAGCCAGCGTACAAATAATGATGCGGCATCACTCTATTTGAATAATAGCGAGTCATCACAAAGAATATTAAAAAATAGATATATTGCGGAAGATGCTCCCTCATACGTAAAAGTGCGTGCGACTGGGAACAAGGAGTTTGAGCGTTCCGTCAGACGTCCCGCGCTAGGCCAGCGCGACTACACCTATGATACAGCGCGAACAGACAAAACCACTAAGCATTTAGCAGACATCTTCTTGTCTCAAGATGCAATTGATGTATTCTTAAAAGAAGAACGACCGGAGCAACGCTATGATCGTTTCATGGGGGCGTTTGGCGGAACCGACGAAAAATATCGTAGCAGTTTATTTTCTTCAATAAAATCTTGTAATCGAGAGCTAAAGCAATTAAACGATACAATTTCAGAACTCGAAGGAAGTTTGCGTGAGCCCACTCTGGATTTTAGTGTTGACGAAGTTAATAAAACTATAGATGAAATAAATCTCAATGGAGGAAGGTTTCCTAATATTGAAAGTGATTTTTCAGAGTTGGAACAGACTGAATTAATGTCTTTGCTTTCTAAACATGTAATTGAATTAAATACTAAGCTAACCTCATTACGGCAACAGGAACTGGCTATTGACACCTGTTTGGGAAATCTACCTATCCTTGCCCAGTATCGTGACCATCAAACGAAACTCAATGCAGACTTGGAAAAAGTACTTGCAAATAGAGATGATATTAGTTCATTATCCAAGGCGCAAGATACTAAAATTAATTTAGAGCAACAATTTCGAGATTTTATTAATGAAACTCAGCTGATATCCCTAATTTTGTCTAACCATGAAAAATTAAACAAGACAATTGACGACATCGCTACTCATAAGCAGGAACTCTCTGCTCTCGATATTTCACTTAAAGACAGAAATGTATCAAACAGTGCAAAGGCCCAGTCAGTAGAATCTCTTCGCCAGGAGCGCCTCGACAATGACACTCAGTTGTCGAACTTGATCGATGCATTAACTAAGGTTGAATATCAGTTCGCCGAAATTGACACTCAAAATAAAGTAATTCTTGTCCTCGATGCTAAAATTACCGAATGCGAGAGACGAATATTAACTGCGGAAAATCTTAAGAAATCCTTATTGGAGGAACTGTCAAATTACTCTAACCTTAAATTCGGAAGATCGACCATATCAGACGTAACTCAAGCGTTACTTAAGCCAGACACCGAATTTGTAGTAAACTATCACCAGCACTTGGAACTAAAAGAAGAAATACTAAACCGAATTAAGACTATAGATGAAAACGCCAAGGATTTAAGAGGGCAATCTGCCGATTTGTTCTCGCTAATTAGTATGGCAAAATCACTTTTGTCAAAAACTACCTCTGATACGTGCCCTGTGTGCAATGCGCAATATGAGTCTCATACTATACTTCTGGAGAAAATCCAATCGAATGGCAGCATTGAAGCGGCGCTCCACTCGCTTCTAGAGAGTAAATCAGACCTTCAGAAAAAAATTATTCAGATCGATGGCATTTTAGACCATGGGCAAAGCTATCTGACAACTCTTAAATCAACTGTAGTTGCTACTATCAGCGAACGGCTCTCCACTACTGAGTCTGAAGTTGAGCGCTTTAATCGCGAATTGGCATACGCGAAGCAAGAACGGACGGTGAAAACGGATAGCTTGCATAGCCTCAGAGCAGCAGCTCGAAACCTTGGCAAAGAAGATTATGTACTATTCTTGAACCAAGCCATTTCCAGCATCAAAGCGACTATCATTAAAATAGACAGCAGCCTGGAGGAAGTTCTCGCCTCAATCAAAGCTAGCAAAGAAGTGACCGACACCGTAGCTTCTCATAGAGCTGAAATCCTAGCAAAATTAGGGGCGATGGAACAAGACGATATTTATATCCTGTATAAAAATCTTAAAACTCGATACATACTCCCTGATGGGGATATTGTTAATATTTTTTCACGAAAATATAATGACCTAACTGAAAGCCAAAAAATTCTACAAAATGAATTATCTGCTATCACAGAATTTATCAAAAAAATTCAAACAAACTTAATTCAAGCTGACGTATACTCATCCGAGACATTACTCCTTGAAGGATTAAATTCACTTAAGGAAGAACTGTGTCAAGTTCAAGACTCGGTAACGTTAATTCAAACAAGTTTAAGTCCCTTCGTTAATGATGTCACTGCGCCAATCGACTCTCTCAATGAGGAATTGCATCGCAAGAGATATGATAATGAAAAGAAAATAACTACAGCGTCTTCTTCTTTGATGCTTACCAATGTTGTTAAGGCCCAAATTGAGGATGTCCTGCCATTCTTCAAATTTAGGGAGGTTCGCGCTAAAATTAACTTTCATCGAGATACAAAAAGTCAGGTTGAGGTCCTGTCTCTTTCATTAAGCCGAGAGCTAAAGAAGACTGAAATTAAGCTCAAGGAGCGAATCGATAATTTCTTCTATACTGATTTAATTACGTCAATTTATCGAAAAATTGATCCGCATCCATTTTTCAAGACTGTAAGTTTTGAATGCATTTTCCCTATTGAGGATAAGCCTAGGCTAGAGGTGTATCTTTATGAAGATGGGATGAGTCAGCCCATTTCTCCAGCGCTTTACTTTAGCTCCGCACAATTAAATATACTTAGTCTCAGTATATTTCTTGCAAAAGCACTGCATATTGAGCATGATGGCGAGCAAGTAAGGTCAATATTGATTGATGACCCAATCCATTCCATGGATTCAATAAATATACTTTCAGTTATCGACTTATTAAGAAATATATCAATTAAATTCAATCGTCAAATAATCCTGTCTACACATGACGAAAATTTTTATGAACTTCTAAAACTTAAGGTTCCAGAAGAGAAGTTTGGTTCAAAATTCATAAGATTCAAATCATTTGGCGTTGTGCAAGCTGATGGCAATAGTGATTAAATGCATGTGTTTACACACATAAAGCTCCTATTTGCTAGGCAAAGCACAATAGTTTAAATCCTACCCCAATAAGACTTTATTCTAGACGATGATGCTGCATATTGTATGTGGCATCTCTTCAGAGTTCTTTAACAGCGGATCAGTGTAAGCACCCCGCTTAGTCGAACCGTTTGCTTTTAGAGATCCTGAGTACGGTTCAGTTATGCTTATAAGGCCAATGTCCGCTCCTCGCTCTCAGCGAACCCACAGCACTCACATCCGCTTGGTACCCGGAGCGGATGTGAGCAGGTATAATTCAACAAGGGTCAGGCCAATGTTGAATACGGTATTAAGTCAGCGAACTCTCAATAACGAAAAAGTTCGCTGCACGCTCGTTTGAGTGGATGTCTGAAGGGAACAAGGATATCTACAAATCAAAGGCAGGCTTCGGAAACTGCGTAGCTATCCTCGAACATACGAAAACGGGTAATAAGACCATCTTCAATGTGCATATCGAGTACAAACTCGGTTTCAATCAGCTTGTTCGTTTTTTTAACGCGTGATGCAAGCTCACCGATAGCCGCTACATGCTTATCTTTGATAAGGATATCTTTGATTTCAAAATGTTCTGATGAAATCTGTGCCCGGATTTGCGCATAGAATTCGGCTACACCCTTTCTGCCGTGTTTGCGGCCAATCCAGGGAACTACCTGAGTATTTCCGGCGACCAGCCAGTCTACATTTTCACTAACCAATTCAGCTATTTCATTCACATCTTCTGCTGTGGCTATACGATGAAAAAAAGCTTCCGTTACTGCCTGCGGTGTTTGAATTGTCATAGCTTGTCAATCCGTAGTTAAGGGCCTTTAGATTAATTGATTGTCTTAAAAATCACCTTATCCTGTAGTGCCACTAAGTGAGGTAATTGAGAGCAATTGGCAAGTGACTCATTTTTATGGCTACATTCACAATACGGTCTGTGAGTTTATCAACCTGGCATGCTTTTACTTATATGCCAGTCATCAAAAAGAAGAGCATATAGCATGCTCGGAGGGGCGTCTTTGACATCATCTATATCTCTGACGTAGCTCAGGCCTGCCTTTTGTAGAACTTTTTGCGATGCCAGATGGTTTACTCTTACAACAGCATTAACTTCTGCAAGTTTTATTACCTCAAAGCCATACCTTACGGCATATTCAGCAAACTCCGTCGCCAGTCCTTTTCCCCACGCTTCAGTTGCAAACCGATACCCCAGATTATTGAACGGCTTATCGGTATAGCTGAGGATACTCAACCCACCGAAGCCAATGATATCTTCGGGGCTGTCGAGAAGGGATATTGCCCAGTTACCAAAACCATTGGCTACCCAATGCTCTACCCATCGATTCAAAACCGCCTGCGCATGTTGAATATCTGGATAAGGTCCAGCCGGATTGAATTGGTTCGTGGCAGGGTCGCCATATATCCTGAATAGATCGGCTACATCTGATGCAACTACCGGTCTAAGACATAAACGCCTGGTTTCAAGCTGCAAACTTACCTCCAAATTGCTGATTTCAATGTATTGGCTTCGATGACGCCGCAGGTTGATTTAAGCATACTTCGGCTGCGAAGCCATCGCCTTGCTCGATTTCGGGTATGCCCGCTCGTCGTTCGTGGCCGGCCTGGATATGACGGACCTCCCGTCCGTCATACGGCAGGGGGCAATAATGTTAACTTTGGCGGAGTGGCATCTGCAGCAACGAACAAAGTACCTGCTTACGACTCCCGCAGCTGAAAACCACCTTTCAATTATGCAAAATAATTCTCATTCACATGTAATATGGTGTGATGTTTATTAGCACTTTTGGTTTTAAAAGGATGTGAAATGGGGACTCGATTTTCGACATTACGGCGCATTCCCGGTGGCGTCTGGATTATTGGTTTTGTCAGTCTTTTGATGGATGTTTCTTCTGAAATGATCCACAGCCTTCTTCCACTTTTTATGGCCACTGCTTTAGGGACGCCAGTAGTCATCATTGGACTGATTGAGGGATTGGCTGAAGCGACGGCTTTATGCGTCAAAGTTTTTTCAGGTGTAATCAGTGATTACATTGGCAAACGTAAAGGGCTTGCAGTGCTTGGCTATGGCCTTGGTGCACTTAGCAAGCCACTTTTTGCGCTGGCTTCAACCTCAGGGATGATCTTCAGCGCGCGCATGATTGACCGAGTCGGAAAAGGAATCCGGGGCGCACCACGAGATGCGATCGTTGCCGACGTTACTCCCCCCGAGATCAGAGGGGCGGCTTATGGCCTGCGCCAGACACTGGACACGATGGGCGGTTTTCTTGGGCCGCTGCTGGCTGTGGGGCTAATGCTTTTATGGAGTAACGATTTCCGTGCTGTTTACTGGGTTGCCGTCGTGCCAGCATTTCTGGCCGTAGCCCTGTTATTTTTCGGATTACATGAACCACGCACACCAGTCGCTACGGTCAGAACTAATCCGGTGAGAAAGGAAAATCTGAAAAGGCTGGGTGTGGATTGCTGGTGGGTTATAGGACTCGGTGGGGTATTTACTCTCGCCAGATTTAGTGAGGCTTTCCTGGTGCTAAGGGCGCAAGAGGTTGATATCCCACTAGCTTTAATTCCTCTCGTGATGGTCGCCATGAATGTCGTCTTTTCTTTTACTGCGTACCCTTTCGGGCGCTTATCAGACAGCATCAGTCATAAGCGATTACTTCAAATGGGGCTTGTAGTGCTCATCGCGGCTGACTTAGTTCTCGCCCTCAGTCATACCTGGGTCGGAATAATCGTGGGTGTTGCTTTGTGGGGCGTACATATGGGAATGACTCAGGGTCTGCTGAACACCATGATTGCCCGTACGGCACCCGCTGATCTTCGTGGTACGGCCTTTGGATTTTTCAGCTTACTGAGCGGAGCAGGATTGCTGATTGCAAGCCTGGGCGCAGGCCTGTTATGGGACATTTGGGGTTCTGCTTCAACATTTTTTGCCGGCGCGGTTATTTGTGTCTTGACGCTATTGCTGATGTATTTTGTGCCAGACCAGTCTAAATGAATCCTTCATTTACGGTCATGTGCTGACATCTGCCGGTTAAACCTGTTTAGCCCCTCCAGGAGACTCAATATTATTTCGAGGGGTTTTATTCCTGGTCTACTATTCGCACAGAGTGGACCTGCACACCCACGCTTCGGCCGTCCTCGCGCCAGGAGCGGGCATTGCTAACATCAACCTATGTTTGCTGGCCGGCCATGAAAAGAACTATTCCGGGTGTAGAATACGTTCGTATTATGGAATGTTAATAATTAATTGTGCTTATTTTATTTCAAAATAATATGTAGCGTACTCTTCATGATGTATTAATCTCTACATCATTAAAATACTCATTCTGATCCTTATGCTCTCAACTGAGCAGGCTACGCTTCGTATGCGGGCCTGGCGAATGTTAAAAACTGCCGGTGCGGCAGTATTACGCGATGGCGGTTACCTTATGCCAGACAATCATTCAGGGAAGGAGACCTTTAACCAGATTACACTGGGTGTTCGCGCCGTTGGCGGTACTGCTTTTGTTATGCTGGCTAAGAAGCCGGAACACGTTGATTTCAGATCTCTGTTTGACCGTGCTGAGGATTACGCCGGATTACTCACAGAAATACGAAAAACACGCTCAGTTATCACGAAAGAAACTGCACTGACTCAACTCTTCGACAGCTGCTCTTGAAACCCTTTCTGTCAGTGAATTCAACAACAGGATCTGGGCAACATGCCGTCGACCCTGGGTGGACAGATTAGCCAGCGCCTGGTTGATCCTTCGTTTTATCGATACAGAAGCTCGTTTCATATGGCTGGATGACATCGCTTCCACCCCGACTGATGCAGTCGGTTTGACGGCCTGTTAATGACTTATCGAATGGGGTCTGAACATCATGAATAAAAGCCCGTCGCTTGCTGTTACCGCTACAGAAAGTCCCCCTCATCCGGTCAGTTTCCGGGAAGCGTTTTTATTCTGGCTGAAGCTGGGATTTATCAGTTTTGGCGGTCCGGCGGGACAAATATCAATAATGCATCAGGAACTGGTGGAAAACCGACGCTGGATCTCGGAACAACGCTTTCTGCATGCGCTGAATTATTGCATGGTATTACCCGGACCTGAAGCACAGCAGTTGGCAACGTATATCGGCTGGCTGATGCACCGTACCCGGGGCGGTATTATGGCCGGGGCATTATTTGTTCTGCCTTCACTATTTGTGTTAATCGTCCTGTCCTGGATTTATATCGCCTGGGGTCATCTCCCCATCGTCACGGGATTGTTCTATGGCATCAAGCCCGCAATCACCGCTATTGTCGTGCAGGCGGCACATCGCATCGGCTCCAGGGCGCTACGCAACAGTATTCAGTGGGCAATCGCCGCTGCCGCTTTTGTGGCGATCTTTGCTTTGAAAATCCCATTCCCTCTTATCATTTTGGCAGCGGCGCTGACAGGCTTCATCGGTGGGCGTTTCTCGCCCGGAAGTTTCAAAGGTGGTGGTGCACATGCCGGAACCGATAAATCTTATGGCCCGGCCATTATCGATGATGGCACTCCGACACCAGAGCATGCTGTTTTCAGGTGGTCACGGTTGATGTGGGTCGTCGTTAGTAGCGCACTACTGTGGGTACTCCCGATGGGAACACTTTATCTTACTCTGGGCCAGGAACATCCGATAACGCAGATGAGCTGGTTCTTTACCAAAGCAGCACTGCTCACCTTTGGTGGAGCTTATGCTGTACTACCTTATATTTATCAGGGGGCCGTTGTTAATAACCACTGGCTGACCCCCACCCAGATGATCGACGGCCTGGCATTGGGCGAAACTACCCCCGGTCCTTTAATTATGGTTGTCGCCTTTGTTGGATTTGTTGGCGGATATACAAATACTGTATTTGGGTCAGAGCACCTTTTCCTCGGTGGTGCTGTTGCTGCGGTATTCGTAACCTGGTTTACATTCCTTCCGTCTTTTTTGTTTATCCTGGCTGGTGGTCCATTTATAGAAACCACGCACGGCGATATCAAATTTACTGCTCCGCTCACTGCTATCACTGCAGCCGTCGTCGGCGTCATTCTCAATCTGGCGTTATTCTTCGGTTATCATGTATTGTGGCCAGAAGGCTTTGCCGGCAATATTGACTGGGTAGCTGCTTTAATTGCTCTCGCAGCAGCGGTTGCTCTGTTTCGCTTTAAATATAAAGTGACACATGTTATTGCCGCTTGCGCTATTATGGGGCTGATTTTGCATCTGTTATTCTTATCATGATTACAGTTCCTTTGGCTGATTCCTGAGCCGTCCGCATGTTTCTGGCTCTGTTGTGCTTGAACCACAGCCATCAGCACGCACATCTCATTCGCCAGACAACCTGCGCTCAGTCTGTAAGTATCCCGCTTAACCGAACTATTTGCTTTTAGAGAATATCCAGAGAACGGTCCAGCTATGCTATAAGGCCAATGTCCGCTCCTTGCTCATAGCGGCCACAGGCCGTTACTGTAGATTGCTTTGTGCCATAAGAGGGGACACCTCGGACATTACGACACGTTAGGTTAGATATCAAAAAGTGAATGGTTCGTTTTGCAGGGATACTTACACCCCCCTCTCTCATAAGGGACAACCATACTCAAATCTCCCACATTGCAGGAGATTTGAGTATGAACACGTCACCGTGCTTCTGTTGGGCCATAAGAAGCTGGAAAGCACAGTCCGTTATCTGGGCATTGAAGTCGATGATGCGTTAGAGATCTCTGAATCGATTGAAGTCTGAGGTTGTCAGAGCTGCAACAGCAGCACTGTGCCGGATATAGGTATTGTAATATCTGTAGGAGGTTATGGTAATTCTGACAAACAAGGGGCGATAAGATGACTGAAATCTGTCAGAGCATGGCGGCTTCACTGCATTACCGATGCCAGACGACTATTGCGTTTTATTTGGCAGGTGCATACCAACTGAATAGCGTCTGCGTTAATCAGTGTTGAATCAATCTTTAACTCACTGAAAAATAATTAATACTTCACGATTCTTAACTTTCCTCCCGTTTCACGAGATGAAACATCTGTGATTCACCTCTTATTTACATCATTTAAACCAACCGTTAACTGGATAAAAACGCGACAGCCTCGTTATAGTAGTTTTGTAAAATAAAACACAGTTGTACACAGTACAATAAATGCGAGGTGTTCATGGAGATCGTTACCGCACCGCATCTTGCGGTCAGAAACGAGTGGCTTGCGCTACATCGTGAGGCGCCACTACAACCCGAACTGCCCATCATTGATGCGCATCATCATCTCTGGGATCGGCAAACCGGACGCTATCTCACCCATGAGTTCAGCGACGATATCCAGACCTCAGGGCATCGCGTTTTCTCATCGGTCTACGTGCAGTGCCGCTCTATGCTGCGGCTCGAAGGGCCGGAAACGCTGAAACCGCTTGGTGAAATCGAGTTTGCCGGTGGTATAGCCGCGATGTTCGCCAGCGGACATTATGCAAACGCTCTCGGATGTGAAGCCATCATCGGCGGCCTTAGCTTGCTAGCGGGCGATGCGATGCAGCCTGCCATCGAGAGTGCGCTGGCTTTATCAGGCGGGCGGTTGCGCGGAATGCGTAATCCACTGGCCTGGCATCCGGATCCGCGGGTAACGTCCAGCCCGGTTACGCCACCGGCAAGCCTGGCGCTGAGCGCTCCGTTCCGCCGGGGCGCTGTCTGCCTCGCGAAAAATGGATTGTCGCTTGATGTGTGGGTTTACCACACGCAACTGGATGAAATTGCCGAGCTGGCGAGGCAAATACCAACGCTACAGATTGTGCTCGATCACTGCGGCGGGCCAGTCGGCGTAGGGCCCTATTCAGAAAAGGATCCTGACATGTTTCAGCAGTGGCGAAGGAGTATGCAACATCTGGCGGAACTGCCGAACGTATGCGTAAAAATTAGCGGCTTTGGCATGACGGTGAGGGGATTTCACTTCGCAATGGCAGAGACACCGCCGGATTCGCGAATGCTGGCACAGGCCTGGCAACCGTGGTTTGAGACGATCGTTTCTCTTTTCGGTGTGGACCGCTGCATGTTCGCCAGTAACTTTCCGGTCGACAAAGGCATGTTCAGCTACGGCGTCTTCTGGAATGCCTGCAAACGCCTGGCGCAACAGGCTTCCCCTGACGAACAGGCGCAGTTGTTCTGGCGCACTGCCGCAACCTGCTACCGGATAACCTCTGTGGAGAATATCAATGACCAGTAAAAGCGAGCTCAAGCAGTTTACTGCGACTAAAGCGACGACAGACTCTTTGCCTCAGCACGTGGCTGAGAAACGAACGCTGGCGCTGGGTGGCCTTGGCTGGGTATTTGAAAGCTACGACTCATTTCTACTCTCATTGATATTGCCGGTATTAGGAGTGGTGTTTGGCGTGAATAAAAGCGAGCTTGGACTGCTTATCAGCGTAACGGCCGGTGGACAGATCATCGGCGGGATCCTTTTTGGTTTTATCGCCGATAAAATTGGTCGTGTAAAAACGGCTCTGACCTGTATCGCCATCTATTCACTCTTTTCCGGACTGTTAGCCTTTACGCATGATCAACAGCATTTCGCTTTTTTGCGTTTTTGCGGTGCGCTGGGTATGGGCGGAATGTGGACGTCAGGTGCGGCGTTGATTGCTGAAACCTGGCGACCTGAACGGCGTGCGCGCGGCGGCGCTTTGATGCAAATGGGCTTACCTGTTGGCGCTATTCTGGCTATCAGCCTGACGGCAATCGTGAGCTCGATTAACGGCGGCCTGGAGCAGGGCGCATGGCGCTATCTGTTTATGATAGGCGCGCTGCCGGTATTCATTATGAGCGTGGTGGCCAGGTTCACGCCGGAATCACAGGTTTGGCTTGCACGGCAGCAGGGGAAAGCCAGGCGCACTCAACCTGCCTCGATGCTGGGCAAACAAAATCTGAAAGGCCTGCTGCTGGCTTTCGTCTTTATCTTCTTTATTCAGTATCTGTTCTGGGGTGTATTTACCTGGACACCAACCTATCTACGGGAAGTAAAACATTTGGATTTTCAACACAGCCTGAAATTTGTGCTCGCGTTGCAGGTCGGGGCGATCGCAGGTTTTCTGGTCTTTTCAGTGCTGGCGGATAAATGGGGGCGTCGTCCGATGTTCCTGATTTATCTGTTAACGGGCGCCATGGCTGTTGCGCTTTACCTTGTTACTACACAACCCTTCATTCTGATGCTGGCGATTTTCATGGCTGGTTTTGGTGTTAACGGTATTTTTGCGGGCTCGGGACCCTTCCTGGCAGAAATCATCGGAGATACGTCATCGCGTGGCTTCCTGATGGGGCTCGCCTACAACGGAGGCCGGCTGGGCGGGTTTATCGCGCCCCTACTCATCGGCGCGGTCGCCAGCGCCGGCGGTTTCACTGCGGGACTGGCGACTACCGTGGTCGCTTTCCTGGCGGCAATGGTGGTGGTGTGGCTGGCGCCGGAAACCAGAGGCATCAAGCTGAAGTAAGGCATTACATTTCTACATCGTTTTCCTGATAAACATAATGAAACCCTGCGAGGAAACAATGACCGATCAATTACCGAATAGCGCTATCGACAACGACGCGCTAGAAAAAGAGACCATGCGGCGGGTTATCTGGCGCATCCTGCCTTTTCTGGTCGTAAGCTACCTGGTCTCGATTATTGACCGGGGCAATATAGGTATGGCTGCGCTACAGATGAATGAGGATCTGGGCCTGAGCAAGGCGGCTTTTGGTTTCGCCAGCAGCTTATATTTTGTGGCCTACTTTATATTTGAGGTACCCAGCAACCTGGCGATGCAGAAGGTGGGCGCACGATTGTGGCTCCCGCGGATTATGATCAGTTGGGGAGTGGTGTCGATGTGTATGGCGCTGGTGCAAAATACAACCTCCCTTTATATCGTGCGTTTTCTGCTGGGAGCGGCGGAAGCGGGCTTTTTCCCTGGCGTGGTGCTCTATCTTACCTGGTGGATCCCTTCGCGTTACCGCGGGCGCATTATTGCCTCTTTTATGGTGGCAATTCCGTTGGCTAACTTTATCGGTTCACCGCTTTCAGGTTTGATCCTGACGCTGGATGGCTTGTTCGGGATGCGCGGCTGGCATCTGTTATTCCTTATTGAAGGGCTGCCTGCGGTGCTGCTGGGGATAACCGCATTTTTTATTCTGCGGGACCGCCCGCATCAGGCTGGCTGGTTGAACGAGCGGCAGAAAGCGTGGCTGGAAAACACGTTAGATGCCGAGCGCCAACAGCAGAAACAAATCGACCACATCAGCACATGGCAGCTATTGAAGCACCGCCAAATCTGGCTTATGGCGCTGATTTACGCCGGCGCGTCGTCTGCTGGCACCACGCTTAGCGTCTGGTCGCCGCAGCTACTAAAGTCTTTCCATCTTGATAACCTGACCACCGGGCTGCTTAATGCCATCCCCTATGGCCTGGCCTCGGTGCTGATGATTGTCTGGGGACGGAGTTCGGATCGCACCAATGAACGTCGCTGGCACACGGCTCTCACCCTATTTATGATTGCGGTTGGCGTGTTCGCAGCGTTCATCAATCTGTCGCTGCCGATGACCATTGTTATTCTCAGTACCATATTAATTGGCGCTTATTCGGCGAAGGGGCCATTCTGGGCGCTGGCTACAGGCTGGATGAGCAGCACGTCAGCCGCTGCGGGGCTGGCGGCAATCGGCGCGATAGCCAACCTGATTGGCGGAGTGGTGATGGTGAATGCCTATGGTGTTATTAGCGAACAGACAGGAAGCCATACGCTGGCGATGCTACCACTGGCTAGCTTGTGCCTGGCAGGCGGCATCGCGGTGCTGATCATAGGACGCCATTACTCGCAGCCTGCCGGTCAGGAAAAACCGGTCACCCATTAATAAGCAAAGGCGGGATTTTTCCCGCCTTTTCAACATACGTTATTCTTTTATACCGTAAAACTTTTCGCAGAAGGGTTTACTGGCCCCTAACTTGATCGACAGGCGGTTGGCCGTCTCTCGCATTAGCTGGCTGAGGCCGCTCTCTTTGCGGTCTGCAGTCAGACGCGATGACGGTCCTGTCAGCGCCAGTGCCGCGATGGGGTTATCGTGGACGCCGAAAACCGGCATTGCGAAGGCCGCAGTGTGCGGATCGCGCGCGCCAGAGGTATAGAACGGCAGGGTTTCTTCGTCTTCCGGAAGTGCCTCCCCCAGTCCCCAATGACGTAAAATTTTGCTGATAGCGGAGCCATCCAGTGGGAACTGACTGCCGGGCAGGTTGCTATGGCGTAATCCCTCTGAAGCTTCGGCGCGGAACAGACACAGGCGTTGGCCGCCCTCTATCACATACCAGCTCGCGCTTTCACTGGAGGCCTGAGACAGCGCCTGCAATTCCGGTTGTACAATTCTCGCAAGCTGAAATGATTGCTCATAAAGCTTGCCGAGATAGAGCAGACGGTGGCCGAGCGAATAGGTGCCATCGTCATGCCGGATAATGTAGTTCATACGCTCAAGCGAATTCATTAAGCGATAAACGGTGGTTTTGTGATATCCCGAGAGCTGGGCCAGCTCAGTTAACGTCAGGCTGTCATTACCGGGCCGGAAACAATCCAGTAAAGCGAGCGCCTTTTCAACGGCAATTACGCCTTCATTCCCCATCATTCTCTCCTTTTGGCCGAACAAAATTGTACCTGAATTTTGTGATTAACTTCGTGTTTACATCACAAACAAGCTCGCAACGCTGGCGAAAAGAGAAGCAATGCTCGTATAGTTGTTTTATATAGTACATTCATGTTGTACATAGTAAAACAAATGGAGACTAACCATGCCTGCCTCACAACAGAAATTAATAAATTTGAATATTGAGCGTGTCAGCGCGGAGGAGGTCCGTCAGGCCGCCGAATATCAGGCGGCGATTCTCGCTGATGTGGCCGGACGCCGCGGCACATTACATGGCCGTATCAAGCCACTGGCGCCACATATGGCTGTGGCCGGCCCGGCAATTACCGTAGAGGTCCGCCCGGGAGATAACCTGGCTATTCACGCTGCGATGGCCATCGCCAAACCTGGCGATGTGCTAGTGATAGACGGCAAGGGCGATCTCTCCTGCGCTTTACTGGGTGAGATCATGGCAACGCAGGCACTGGCCAGCGGCATCGCAGGTATCATCATTGACGGCGCAGTTCGCGATGCTGAAACCTTAAGTAAACAAAACTTTCCTGTTTTCGCAGCTGGCCTTAATCCGTGCGGTCCCACCAAGTTCATTCCAGGTCGGGTCAATCATGCTATTTCGGTAGCGGGCGCCGCAGTACAGGCGGGTGACCTGGTGGTTGGGGATATTGACGGCGTCGTGATTATCCCCCGCGATGAAGTACGCACCATCATTGAGCTGGCAAAAGGTAAACTGGAAGGGGAGCTAAAACGTCTATCGGCTATCCACGGCGGCGATCTTCGCCCACACTGGCTGGAGAACGCGTTGCGTCAGGCGGGTATGCTGAGCGAAGGGGAGGCATTGCCATGAGCGATAAAAAAGTCGTACTGGTTACCGGCAGCGATTTGGCTGAAGCGGCGCTCGGCATGCTGGAAGATTATGAACTCGTATTTGCTGGCCGCCAACCAACAGAAAACCAACTGATAGAATTATGCCAGCAGCATAATCCGGTCGCCATATTAGTGCGCTATGGCAAGATTGCGGCATCTGTGATGGATGCCGCTCCGGCATTGAAGGTAATTTCCAAGCATGGTAGCGGCATTGATGTCATTGACGTCGAAGCGGCATCGGCGCGCGGCGTGATGGTTCGCGCGGCGACAGGCGCTAACGCCGCCTCGGTTTCAGAACACGCCTGGGCATTAATTCTGGCCTGTGCCAAGTCAATCATTCCGCTTGACCGCCGCCTGCGTGAAGGGCACTGGGATAAATCGACGCATAAATCGCTCGAACTGGAAGGCAAAACGCTGGGGCTAATAGGCCTGGGCGCGATTGGTAGCCGCGTGGCGAAAATTGCCGGCGCCTTCGGTATGAAGGTGCTGGCTTACGATCCTTATGCCACCACTGTTCCCCCCGAATGCGAACGTGTTGATGTACTAAAAAATCTTCTTACGCAGGCTGATGTTGTGTCCCTTCATTGTCCCTTAACGCAACAAAATCGGGGAATGATAAATGCCGTTACGCTGGCACAGTGTAAACCTGGCGCCATCCTGGTCAATACCGCGCGGGGCGGATTGATCGACGATGCGGCACTGGCAGCGGCATTAAAAGGAGGGGCATTGCGCTGGGCGGCGCTCGATAGCTTTAACAGTGAACCATTAACCACGCCGCACATCTGGGAGCGGGTCGAAAATGTCATTCTGTCTCCACATGTTGGTGGCGTAAGCGACGCCTCTTACGTGAAAATGGGTACAACCGCAGCAGCCAACATTTTGCAGGTGCTACAGGAGTTATCTCAGGCAGAGACGACGTACTAAATTTTTTTCCCTCCTGTTTTTTTAGCAGCTCCGGCTTGTTCGGGGCTGCTATAACTTATGCATTATTTTTGTAACAAGTGAAAGGTCTGCTGTTCGCGCATAGCGGCCACTGGCCGTTACTGTAGACTGCTTTGTGCCAGGAGCGGACATTTCACACTTCTGCTTATGTGACCAAAATCGGTATACCACTACAGGGCATCTCCATCTCTGCCATGATGCAATTATGGCGAATTGTGTTTATATATACTTTTTTCATCGGCTGGATTTCCGCCGCATACACTCTTTCGGATGATAACGAAACACCATGAATCTTCGTGAAAACATTGTGAGTCAGTTCAGCCTGCTGTCGCCTGAACTCCAGCGCGCGGCGGAATTTTCCCTGCAAAACGCCAACCAGTTAGTGGTGCAATCTATGCGCGCCTTCGCCGCAGAAGCCAGGGTTAAACCTGCCACGCTATTACGGCTGGCGCAACGTCTGGGCTATAACGGTTGGGGGGAATTCAAAAGCGCCTTTATCGACGATCTCGGCTTACGAAATGATACATATGTATCTAAGGCGGAAAAGTTGATCGCGAAAGGAACGCAACCCGCACTGTACGAAGAGGTGTTCCTCGCGCATCAGGCCAATCTGGCCTTCACCCAGGCTGAGAATCAGCACTCCATGCAGCAAGCCGTTACGCTGCTGGATGAGGCGAAGCAGGTCTATATTTGCGGTTTCCGCGCCAGCTTTCCCATCGCCTGGTCGTTGTTTTATGTCTACCGATTGTTCAATCGCCACGTGTCGCTGATTGACGGGCTGGCCAGTAATATCGAAGTATTCACCCGCGAGATCACGGCAGAAGACTGCCTGTTATTGACCAGCTTTGCGCCATATTCCCGCGAGTCCCTCGACGTTCTCAATGCTGCCAGGCAGGCCGGGGCGCGGATTATCGCCATCACCGATTCGCCGGTTTCGCCGCTGGCGCAGGCTGCGGATTGCACGTTGCTGTTCTCCCTCAGCAGTCCGTCATTTTTCCCTTCGGTGGCGGCCGGTATGGGTGTCGCAGAGTGTTTGCTGGCAATGCTTGTTGCTCACCACGGACGGGAGGCGGTGAGTAAAATTGAGAGCGCAGAACGTTATCTTCAAAGCTCTGGGGCGTATGTGATGCCCGGAAAACCCTGACAAATGATTCATTTGCCTCCATCATAAGAAAATGAAATGCATTTGAATCATTGTTGCATTGACGAGATTCAAATGGATCCTGCAAGATGCTTTCAACTTACGCGAAAGCGATTTCTAAAGCAGGAAGAAAAGCATGAGTCAAATCATTCACCGCAGCCTCCGTACCACGCCAGTCGTGGCGGTCGGTGCGCAAGGGGCTTACATCACGGATGTCAGTGGTAAACGCTATCTGGATGCCTGCGGCGGTGCAGCGGTTTCGTGTCTGGGTCACGCCCACCCTGATGTGCTGGCGGCGATGCACCGGCAGATCGATCAACTGGCCTATGCCCACACCAGTTTTTTCACCAGCGATACGGTGGAACAACTGGCAGAGCAACTCGTTCGCACCGCGCCCGATTCTCTGAACTACGCCTATTTCGTCTCCGGCGGGTCGGAAGCGGTTGAAACGGCGCTGAAGCTGGCGCGCCAGTATTTTGTTGAGATCGGGCAACCGGAGCGCACGCTGTTTATTGCCCGTAAACAAAGCTACCACGGTAATACGCTGGGTGCGCTGGCCGTTGGTGGTAACGAGTGGCGCCGCCGCCAGTTCGCGCCGCTGCTGATGGATGTGGTGCGCGTATCGGCCTGTAATGAGTATCGTGACCGTGCGGCGGGTGAAAGCCAGCAGCAGTACACCGAACGTTTGCTTGGCGAACTCGAAGCGGCCATTCTGGACGCCGGACCGGAAAAAATTATCGGTTTTTGTGCCGAAACGGTGGTTGGTGCAACCACCGGCGCAACTCCGCCAACGCCGGGTTATCTGCAGGGCGTTCGTCGGTTGTGTGATAAATACGGCATTTTGTACATCGCTGATGAGGTGATGTGCGGCATGGGGCGTACCGGCACGCTGCACGCCTTTGAGCAGGATGGCATTGTCCCTGATATCGTGACCATCGCAAAAGGGTTAGGCGGGGGCTACCAGCCCATTGGCGCGGTGCTGGCCAGTGAGAAAATCGTTTCCGCACTACAGGCTGGTAGTGGAATGTTCCAGCATGGTCACACCTATATCTGCCACCCGACGGCAGCAGCAGCTGCACTGGCAGTGCAACAGGTTATCGAGCGGGATCATTTGCTGGAACAGGTGCAGCAGCAGGGCGCGTATTTGCAGCAGGCACTGCATGACGTGCTGGGCGAGTTACCTTATGTTGGTGATACACGCGGTCGGGGTTTGTTCGCTGGTGTGGAACTGGTACGCGATAAAACGAGCAAAACGCCATTCGATCCAGCTCTGAAACTGCATGCTGCTCTCAAAGCGCAGTGCATGGCACAAGGGTTACTGGTCTATCCGATGGGCGGAACTGTTGATGGTCAACTGGGTGATCATATTCTGATTGCACCACCGTTTATTGTCAGCCGTCCAGAACTCGATTTCGTGGTTGATACCCTGCGTAAGGTCATCAGCGAAGAGACGCATAAACTGGCGAGCCGTCAGCCATGAACCGTTTACCTGCACTGTCGGAACAGCAGTGGAGCGATGAACAACGCCAGCTTGCGGAGGAGATCATCAACGGCCCGCGCGGCGCACTGCTGCCGCCGTTTGAACCGTTATTGCGCAGCCCGGAACTGATGGCGCATACGCAGCGGATGGGTGAGTATCTGCGCTACCGTAGCGCGATTGGGCTGCGATTATCGGAACTGGCAATCCTGCTTACCGCGCGTCACTGGTCGCAACCGGTTGAATGGGCTATTCATGCGTCAATCGCCAGGGAAAAAGGGATCGCGGCACAGGCTGTGCAGGCCATTAATGAACAGCGTCGACCCGAGGCGCTGGCGGCTGATGAATGGGTGGTTTACCACTTTTGCCAGCAGTTGCATCAGCATAAAAAAGTCAGTGACGACATCTGGCAACAGGCAATCGACCTGTGGGGTGAAAAGGGGGTTGTCGATCTGATTGGTATCAACGGTTATTACAGCTTTCTTTCAATGATCATGAACGGCGCGCAGACGCCTGTACCCGACACCAGGGATTTTATTATTCCCGCATAAATAATTCGCACGCATTTATTTTTATATTGCGTGCGAATGTAGGGATACAGTTTTTATTCTCAACGACAATATCATTTTTATGGTGTTGCGCGAAAACTCCTGTTTGCTGTCTTAATTACGCTGAGGGTTATTATGTCTGCATTATTGAAAAAATTAAAGATTACACTGGCACTGGTAGCCTGTTCGGCAAGTTTTGCCGCGATGGCACAAGATAAATTATTAGTTGGCGTGGATACGGCGTTCGTTCCCTTTGAATTTAAACAAGGTGATAAATATGTCGGTTTTGATATCGATTTATGGGATGCCATTGCGAAGAAAATGAATGTCAGCTACGAATTACGTCCTATGGATTTCGGTGGCTTAATTCCGGGGCTGCAATCGCGCAATCTGGATGTGGCAATGGCCGGGATCACCATTACCGATGCCCGCAAACAGGTCGTTGATTTCAGCCAGGGCTACTACGATGCGGACCTCTTAATGGCGGTGAAGAGCGGTGATCAATCTATCACCAAATTCAGCGATTTGGCCGGTAAAAAAGTGGGGCTGAAGCAGGGCACCGCAGCCGCAAGTTTCATGAAATCCAAATATAAAGCCAACTATGTCGAATTCCCTAACATCGATAACGCCTATCTCGACTTGCAGGCAGGCAACCTGGATGCGGTAGTTCACGACTCCCCGAACGTGCTGTACTACGTGAAAACCGCCGGTGGCGGCAAGGTGAAATCGACCGGGGAAACGGACAGCATTCTGCCGCAGCAATATGGTTTTGCAATGCAGAAAAACAGCAGCCTGACACCGAAAGTCGATGCAGCGTTACAGGCATTACGCGCGGATGGCACCTACGGAAAAATTTATTTCAAATGGTTTAACAAACAACCCAAATAACCCCCGTCAGGCCGGTTAACACCGGCCTGAACCGAGAGTGAATTGACCTCATTATGAATTTCGAAACGAAGTATATATGGGAATCGCTGCCGCTGTTATTACAGGGGCTGCAACTGACACTATTGATCTCAATGGTCGGTTTAGCGGGCGGATTTATTATTGGTCTGCTGGCAGGAACCTGTCGTGCTCTGGGAAGCGGTATCGCGAAAACGGTGTCATTAATTTTCGTTGAGCTGATTCGCGGTACGCCAATTATGGTTCAGGTGATGTTTATCTATTTTGCCTTGCCAATGCTACTGCCTGTTCGTATCGACCCAATTACGGCCGCGATTGTCACCATTATTATTAACTCTGGCGCGTATATTGCAGAAATCACGCGCGGTGCGATTTTGTCCATCAATAAAGGATTTAAAGAAGCCAGTCTGGCGATGGGATTATCGCAGCGTGCAACGCTGTGGTACGTGATTATGCCACTGGCCTTGCGTCGCATGATCCCGGCGCTGGGCAACCAGTGGATCATCAGCATCAAAGATACCTCGTTGTTTATTGTTATCGGCGTCGCGGAATTAACGCGTCAGGGCCAGGAGATCATCGCCGGGAACTTCCGTGCCCTTGAAGTCTGGACAGCAGTAGCGCTGATCTACCTTGCCGTCACCCTGTGCCTGAGTTTCCTGCTGAAGCGACTGGAGAAAAGGATCCATATTTTATGAGCATGGTTGAATTTAGCGCGGTCGCTAAACATTTCGGTACCACGCAGGTGCTGCACGATATCAATCTGAAAATTGATGCCGGTGAAGTGGTAGTGATTATCGGTCCTTCCGGTTCGGGCAAATCGACGCTGCTGCGTTGCATCAATAAACTGGAAGAGATCTCCTCTGGCACCTTGCTGGTCGCCGGGATGCACCTGACCGATCCCCACGTCAACGAGTGCGATATCCGCCGCGAAGCGGGGATGGTGTTTCAGCAATTTCACCTGTTTCCTCACCTGACGGCGCTGGAGAATGTGATGTTTGGGCCTATCCGCGTGCGCAAAATGAGTAAAGTGGCAGCCCGCGAACAGGCACTGGCACTGCTGGATCGTGTTGGACTGCGCGAACGTGCCGATCACTATCCTTCCGAGCTTTCTGGCGGTCAGCAGCAACGCGTGGCTATTGCCCGTGCGCTGGCGGTAAAACCGAAAATGATGTTGTTTGATGAGCCAACCTCTGCGCTCGATCCGGAGTTGCGCCATGAAGTATTGAAAGTGATGCGTTCACTGGCGGATGAGGGGATGACAATGGTTATTGTGACGCACGAGATTGGCTTTGCACGCGATGTAGCGTCGCGGTTGATTTTTATTGATGGTGGAACCATTGCTGAAGACGGCCCGCCTGATATTCTGCTGAATGCCAGTAGCAATCCGCGCCTGAAAGAATTTTTACAGCACGTTTCCTGAACATAAGTGAATTCATCGCATGAAAAAAATCGACATCAGTGGTTCCTCGTTTGAGATTGGCCTGCGTCTTGGCGAGTTTGGCCGTGAAGCCTGGCATCAGAAACTGACGCTTACGCCGCTGTGGCAAACGGTGATGACCATGCAGTCATCCGCTCAGACCCAGGTAATGCGTGCTGCAGTGCAGACACATTACCCGCAAATCTGGCTGGAGCTGGAAGGGCTGGCGCAGGGGCTGGAGGCCACCATTGATCAGGTCTTTGCCTGGAACTGCCGTGGCGACCTGGTGCGCTCAACGTCGGATGGCTGTACAACGGTTGCCGGGATAAACGCCGCTGGCGAGCGGATTATTGCGCATAACGAAGATGGTTTTCCCCAGTTACGCGATGACTGCTTGCTGGTCACCATTATTCCGGAGTGTGGTCTGAGTTTTACCAGTTTTGCCTATCCGGGTTCGATTTGCGGCCACACCTTTGCGGTGAATGAAAAAGGTATCGTTAACACGGTTAATAACATCCGTGCAGTGCATCGCCCGCAGGGATTGCCGCGCCAGATACTGGCCCGTGCCTCGCTGAATGCAAACACCCTTGACGAAGCCATCACCATTCTAACCGGGCAGCCACGCGCCGGGGCATTTCATCATATGCTGGGGCAGATGGGCGATACGCGGCTGTTCAGTGTTGAGGCCACGGGCAGCGGCTGTTCTGTTATGCCACTGACGACAGTGGCCGGACATGCCAACCATCTTGTGCATGCCGCTCTTGCTTACGTTGAGCAGGTAGTAACGGACAGCTCTGCGTCGCGTCAACTACGTCTGGCGCAGTGGCTGGAGAATCACCACCCGTTTGACGCCACAGCGGCAAAAGGCATTCTCTCTGATAAACATGATACCGTGTTGCCTATTTTCCGGCTGGCTGCCGACGATCCGGATGATGAGAACACTCTCGCCACGGCAGTTTTCACCCTCGATGCAAACCATGTCAGGTGGCAAATTTTCGGTATTAATCGCGACGCTGCCGAATCACAGGGGGAAGTGCGTTAATGTGATAGCTTGATGCTGCAGTGATAATTGATTAAGAAGGAGTCATGCTATGCAGATAGTTAAAGATTTCTATCTTGAATAAAATTTATGGATAAACAGCAGGTAAGCCAATCGCCGATAGTTTGTAATTTCTGTGCTGGTTTATCTTCCTCCGAGAACCAGCTAGATTGTGGCCTGCTCCCCCGTTGAATAAGGCACCTCAATGTTAGTCATGTAGTTGTTGGAGGTGCGAACTTCCGCTGTTCGCTCATAGCGGCCATTGGCCGTTACCGTAGACTGCTTTGTGCCATAAGAGGACATCTCGGACATCACGACACGTTAGGTTAGATATCAAAAAGTGAATGGTTCGTACTTACAGCCCTTTTGTCGATTTCGCTGAGTTTGCTTATCGGCTTGGCGTATACCTTACTGGTATCATGGAGGCTATTTCCGCTGAGGCAGAGGTGGCCGGCACACTGTTATCCTTCGTTGCAGGACTTCCAACTGCCCGGAGGATGGTATCTCTCCGGGGATGTTGATGTTCGACTGACATATAAAGATATGCGATTAAAAAACGACCTCGTTTCCTTCAGTTTTTTATTGTAAAAGAAACATAGATATTATCACCTCTTAATTTTCCTAGGTGTTCTCTAGCATAGTCGCAACTTTCGCCGGAAGCAGTTAAATTACAATACCAGTCCGCATAAAAATTACGCATCTCATTGTTTTCATATTGATAAACATCTCCTCCCAGTACTGTCCAATTAGCCTCTGTGAACAAATCCAGGATCTCATTTGCGACAGACATTGGTAGTGCTGCATCATTAAGTCCATTATCTAAAAGACTTTTTCCACAGCGTGCATACAACTCTAATATTTTATTAATCATTATGTTAACCATTTATTTTTTGGGAACAAAAAGCCGATGATTGATAGTACCATTTGGTTCACGAATATATTCAAATATACCTTCTCTCCCGCGATAACTACCAGATATTTCTAACTTCAGACGCTCCACACCATCACCTCCTGTAATTATCGATATCGTTCCTTGATGAGCATGACCATCTACTGATTCTGGGAATGAATGAAAGTCTCCAGAAGAGGCTTGTTGTTTGACTTTATCTGTGTATGTCGTGCCCTTAAAGAAATCACCAGCACTGATAGAGGTATTTTTGTTGGATGATTCAGAGATGTAGCTGGTACCAGTACTTTCAACTGGCCTAGGGTTGATAAATATTCCGTCATTTTTCCCTGGCTGAGTTTCAGGAGATATAGTAATAATTGAGCTATTACTATCAGACTGATCCGGCGTGATAAGCGACGTTCCCTTATTCTCATCCTGAATCGGGTTTACCAGTTTTCCACCCGTCAGGTCATCATTCACCGGCAGAGTTTCAGTTCTGCTTCCTGACCCGTCCGCATGTTTCTGACTCTGTTGTGCTTGAACCACAGCCATCAGCACGCACATCTCATTCGCCAGACAACCTGCGCTCAGTCCTTCTTTCACTTTCTTCGTTAGCGCAAGAGCAGCCTGATCGCTCGCCGTTCCTTTACCAGCTTCTGCCATCGCTGCTGCGTTCAGTGCTTCCTGTGCCATCATCTGCTGTAATATACCGATGCTGGCCATATTATTACTGATTTCGTTCTGTCCCGCCTGTGCTCCTGCCATTGCACTGGCTGAACTGTCACTCGTCAGACCGCCAGCCAGACCTGCCGCCAGCGTACCCAACGTAACCAGCGTTTGTTTCTGCCCTTCACTTAGCTGGCTGACCGGTACATCACCATATAGAGTTTTCTTGATAGCTTCACCCATCAGCGCGGTGGTGGCTGCGCCCGCTGCACCGGCTGCTGCTGAGTTACCCTGAACTGCTGCTATCACGCCAGCAACCGCTGCATGAGCCATGATACGGCTGGCTTCATCCGGTGCGGTCTGCTTAATGATTTCAGCAATATATGGTGCTGCACCTCCGGCAATGGCCTTCGCCATGTCCCCTCCGGCCAGCCCCTGAATGGTGGCTGTTGCGGCCTGTACTCCCTGTTGGATAGCGCTCCCGGTGCCCCATTGCTTCTGCGCGGCCTTATAGCCGTCGGTGGCGGCCAGCTGAGCGTTATATTTATCCCAGGCCTCCTTGCTGGCACCTTTCTCCGGCTCGTTGATCTTTTCCTTCGCCAGCTCGGCCTTGCCTGCGTTGATGGCGTTAATCTGTCCCTCGGTGCGCGCAATATCCGCCACCTGGTTGCCAATCTCGCCGATCAGCTGGGTCTGCTGCAGGCGCTGCTGCTCCTTCTCCTTATCAAATATCGGCGACAGGGTCTGGTTGGCATGCTCCACGTCGCGGCTGAGGTTTGCCACGTCCTGCTGCAGTTTGTCTTTATCCCGCACGATGATGTCGCCATCGCTGACCGCCGCGTGGGTGGTGCTGCTGTCGTGGCCTTCGTTGTTCCCGCCGGTCAGCAGGCCGTTGGTCATGTTCCCGGCGAACTGGCTGCCGATGCTGCCGCCGCTGCTGAACCCGACGCTCTGGTGCTCGGTTTTAAAATCGGCGCGGTTGTCGATATCGCCCCAGCCCAGCGTGCCGGTGTCGAGGCGGTTTTTGTCCGCCGTCGCCGTCGAGCCAATCACCGCGCCATCCAGCTGGGTATGCTCGCCAACGGTGATGTCATAGCCACCTTTGCCGGCAAAGATGCCCGTCTGCTCCACCACGGAATCGTAGTTGCTGTGCATCTTGTCCTTGCTGAGGTTGACGCTGGCGGAGCCGCTCATGGAGCCGAAGGTGAAGCTGCCCCCGGCGCTGGCGTTCTGCTGTCTGGAGTCGTAGCGGTCGCTGTCCTGCTCGGAGGTGAGGGTCAGGTTGCGGCCGATATCGGCGATAACCGTGTCGCCGCTGACCTGGGCGCCGGTGAGGGTGGTGTCGCGTCCGCTGTTGAGGATGAGGTTGTTGCCGGCATCGACGGTGGTTTCGCTGTGGGTGGTGCCGTTGCCGCTTTCGCTGCCTTTGCCCTTGTTGGCGCTGGCGGAGACGCTGATCCCCCAGCCGCCGGAGCCCACGCCAATCCCGACACCGACCGTGCCGCCTTTGCTTTCGTTTTTGCCTTCAAGCAGCGAGGTGTTTTCAGCAGAGACCAGGTTCAGGTCGCGGCTGGCGGAGAGGGCCACGTCGTTGCCCGCCTTCAGCTGGCTGCCGACCGCGTTCAGGTCGCCTTCGCGGGCGGTGATGCTGAGGTCGCGCCCCGCCGTCAGGCTGCTGCCCTGGGCGGTGGTCTGCTCGCTGCGCTGGGTCGATTTCGACGACTGGCTGCCGTAAGAGAGGCTGACGCCAACGGTATTGTTGTTGGCCGGATCGTTGCCCTGCGCCGCATCCAGACGCGCGGCCTGGCCGGCCTGTACGCCGGAGAGGGCCGCCTTCACCCCCTGCAGGGCCTGCAGGCGGCTGCTGCCGGCGGATTTGGCGTCCTGGGTGGCCTGCACCACGCTGTTGAGGGCGCTGCCCGCCGTACCGGAGAGGGCCAGGGTCAGGCCGGAGGTTTTCTGTTCGACCACGTGGGTCTGCCGGCTCTGGTTTTCGGCGGCGGTAATGGCGACGTTTTTGCCGCTCAGGGCCATGTCCTGGCCGGCGATCAGGTCGGAGCCGTTGACCGTCAGGTTGTCGCCCGCGCGCAGGGTCAGGTCGCCGTTCACGCTGCCGACGGTGCTGCCCGCCCGGGTGATATCCGCCCCGGTATCGGTGGTTTTCACGCTCTGGGTGCCGTAGCTGAAGCCGATCCCGCCGGAGCTCATCAGCCCCGATTTTTTCTCCTGCTTGAGGTGCTGCTCGCTGTTGTACTCATCCTGGGTGTCGATCCGCAGGTCGTTGCCCGCCCGCAGGGCCACGTCGCCGCTGCCGGCCACGCTGCTGCCGCGCAGGGTGAGATCGTTGCCGGCGGTGATGCCGACGCTGTCGCCGTTCAGCTCGCTGCCCTGGGCCGTCTGCCGCGATACATTGTCCTGGGTGCGGGTGGTGGTTTTGGACAGCCACCCGCTGCTGCCGGTGACCTTGTGGCGCTCGTCCAGCGTCTGGCTGTTTTCGCCCGCCGCGAGGGTGACGTTATTGCCTGCACCTAGGTTTAGCGCCGCGCCGGAGGAGAGGAGGGCGCCGCGGGCGCTGAGGTCGTTTCCGGCGCTCAGCGTGACGCTGCCTTTGCCGGTCACTTCGCTGCCGGTGCTGCTGCTCTGGCTCTGGCTGAGGGCGTTGTCGGCATCCCACACCAGATTATCGCGCCAGGCGGTGGTGACGTCGTTGAGCTGGATATCGCGCCCGGCGACCAGCTGGACCTCGCCGCGTTCGCCGCTGGCGACCACCTGCGCGCCGCTGAGGGTGATATCGCGGCCGGAGTGCAGCGTTAGCCTGCCGTCATCGCCCTGAACGTAAATGCCGGAGACGCTGTCGATGGTGGTGCGGCTGAAGCGGTTATCGCCGCTGACGCTCTGCGCGTCGGCGAGGGTGGTGGTGGCGTTGATGTCCCGTCCGGCCACCGCCTGCAGGCTGCTGTCGCCCTGGATGATGCCGCCGATGTTATTGATATCGTTGCGGGCGTTCAGGCGCACGTCGTCGCCGGTCAGGGTGCCCGCCCGGTTGGTGATATTGTCGGCGTCAAGCTGCAGGACGCGGCGGCCGTTAAGGGTGCCGCTGTTGAAGAGGTCGCCGTTGAGTTTGATGCTGACGTTATTCCCGGTGAGCAGCGCGCCGGAGCCGTCGATGTCGCCCGGTTTGACTTTGGCGTAGACCTGCGGCACCAGCACGCTCTGCAGCGAGCCATCCGGCATCTTCACCGTGGTGTTCACCAGCCAGACGATATCCCCGGTCAGCAGCGCCATCTGCTCGGGGGTCAGCGCCACGCCGCTCTTCAGCGCGTACTGCTTCCCGAAGGTAATGCCCTGATCCATCAAGGCCTTAAACTGCTCTTCGTCGCTGGTGTAACCGTCAAGGTAGCGCTGGCCGGTCAGGGTTACCACCTGCTCGCGGATCAGCCGCTGCTCGTAGTAGCCGTCTCCCAGCCGTTTCAGCGTCGTGTCGCCGTTGCCGGCCAGTGCCTGCTGCATGTAGTCGCTGCCGAGCCACTGCTTCTGGTTGGTGAAGCGCGGATCGGTCTCCACCAGATACGGCACGTCGGCGGCGGGGTTGACCGTAAACAGGCTGTTATCCGGCAGGGTCGTATTCGGGCCGACGATGCGAATCGCCCCCTCCGCGGGCGTGACCTCAAACTGCTGGCCCGCCGGCGGCGTGACCGGCTCGCCGGGCGAAACAGCGTGCTGACCGGAGACGGCGCCCGCCACGCCGATCGCCGCCGCCGTGCCCTGCGGGGTCAGCGGCGCGAGGGTGAGCGGCGTGCCCTCGACGCTGCCGCCGCTGATGAGCTGCCCCGGCTTCAGGGAGATGCTCTGAATTTCGCTTGGCGGCGTATAGGCGGTACGGTCGCGGCCCTGCTCGTCGCCCCCTTTGTGGCGAATGCGGTAGTAGTGGGTGGCGGTACCGACGTCGGTGGTTCGCCGCTCGCCGGTTACGTCGTCGTTTTTCACCTCCTGCAGGCCGGCGATCGCCAGGGTGCCACCGGCGATGACCTGGCTTTTATCGTTCAGCAGGCGATCGCCGGTGAGCGTTATATTGCCGCCGGCGAGGATCTTCGCCGGGTCGGATTCGAGGATCCGCGTCTCTTCCACCGTGCGGGTATAGTCGAACTGGTTGAAGCTATCGTTATTGCTGCCGGTGTCGTCCGGAGTATTCAGATTGCGTAGGCCGTCGGCGGAGTTCCTGTCGACAAACACGCCGTCGTCCGCGGCGTTCCAGCGGTTGGGGGAACCGGTGTGCTGATATTCGGTCACCTGCTCCTGAGCAACGGTGACGATCCCGGTGGTGAAGCGATCGTTGATGTTGTTGATCTGCCCGGCGGCGATCGTCATATCCCCGGCGGATTCGATCGTCGCGCTGTGGTTATCGACGGTTCCCGCCCGGCCGATCGCGGCGCCGTTATCCCCCATCGTGCCGCCAATCAGCAGATCGCCACCGCTGTAGATCAGCCCGCGATCGCGGTTGTTCAGGGTCTGCACCCCGATGTCGACGCGCTCGCGCCCGGCAAGAGTCGCCGCCGTGCCGTTTTCCGCCAGGTTATTGAAAGTGATGGCATTGACGCCAATGGCGTTGCCATAGATGCGCCCGCTGCCGCTGTTGGTGAGGGTCCCGGCGTTAATTCGCGTATAGCCGCCGTCGATCAGCCCGGCGTTGAACAGCGTGTCGCTGACGTTAAGGGTGTTTTGCCCGGCGTTAATTTCGCCGCTGGCCCCGTTGCTCAGGCTGTGGCCGGTGAGGTCGAGCCTGCTGCCCGCCAGCAGCCTGCCGCCGTTGGTGATATCCCCTGCGGAGGCGAGCGTGAAGCTGCCGTTGGCTACCATCGTCCCGCTGTTATTCAGCGACCGGCGGCTGCTCAGCGCCATATCGCCGAGCGACAGCAGCTGGCCGCCGCCGTCGAGACTGTCCGCGTCGATGCGCAGCATCTCGCCAGCTTTTACCGTGCCGCCCTGGTTAAGCAGCGCCAGCCCGTCGCCGCGAATATCCACCGTCCCGGAGGCCGCCAGCCCGCCGCCGCGGTTGTCGAGCTCGCCGCCGTTGCGCACCGTCAGCGATTTATCGGCCAGAATCATCCCGCTGTGGTTATCGAGCGCTTCGCTGGCGAGGGCGATGTTCTGCGCCTCCAGCCCCTGATTGTCGCCGAGGGTATTGTGGTTGATAAGCCGGGCGGCGGTGAGCGTGAGCGTCGCGCCGCTGCGCATCAGCCCGGAAACGTTATCCACGATGCCGCGGGCGCTATCGATCAGCAGATCGCCGACGCTCTGGATCTCTCCCCCGGCGTTGTGCAGCTGCTGGCTGCGCAGGGTGGCGGCTGCGCTGCTGATGATGCTGCCGCTGCGGTTGCTGATGTCGTCCGCGGCGAGCGTCAGGCTCCCGCCGCTCTGGATCAGGCCGCCGCTATCGTTGACCAGCTGCCCGCCGTTCACGCTCAGCGTCCGCTGCGCCGCCAGCTGGCCGCCCTGGTTGTCCAGCCGGTCGGTGCGCAGAAGGGCGTCCGCGTTGCTGAACAGGGTGCCCTGGCGGTTGTCGAGGGCGCTGACGCCAACGTCGAGCGCGCCGCCCGCGCCGACGATCCCGCGAGCGTTGTCCAGCGTGCCGCCGCTTAGCGTCATCGCGCCCAGCGCCTTCAGGCTGCCCTCCTGGTTCAGGAATGCGCTGAAGCTGGCGTTCAGGGCCTGCTCTGCGGCGAACTGACCGGCACGGTTATCAACATCGCCTCCTTTGAAGGTGAGCGTGCCGCCGCTGGCGAGGTAGCCAAACTGGTTATCGAGCGCGCCGCTGTGAATAGCCAGCGCGCCGTGCGAATACAGCGAGCCGGACCGGTTGTTGAAGGTGCCGTCGGCGAGCGCCAGCGTGGCCCCGTCGGCGACGATAACCCCCTGCTGGTTATCCAGCCCGGCGGCGCTGATGGTCTGCGTTTTGGCCGCTTCGATGCGGCCCTTACCGTTGCTGACCGCCTGCGCGCTGCGGATCTCGCCGCTGCCGGTGGCGGCAGAGATCAGCCCTTGGCTATTGTTGAGATCCCCGGCGTCGATCCGGGTATCGCCCGCCGCGGCGAGGGTGCCCTGGCGGTTATCCAGCGTCGTCCTGGCGTGCGCCGTCAGGCTGCCGCCCTGCGCCGCCAGCACTTTCCCGCTGAGGTTATCGACGGCGTGCGCCGCGAGCTGAATATCGCCGTTGGCGGCAATCTCCCCCTCCCGGTTATCGATGTCGCCCGGCAGATTCACCGCCAGGGCGCCGCTGCCGGTCTGCACCAGCTTGCCTTTGCGGTTCGAAAGATGCTGTGCGGAGAGAGTTATCGCGTCGGCGCTGAGCGTGCCGCCGTCGTTGTTGAGCGTTTGGCCGCTGCGCAGGGTCAGATCCCGGGCGTTGACACCGGCGTTTTGCGTAAGCAGGTGGCCCGCGCCGCTGTCCAGCTCGACCCGCTGGCCCTGGATTCGGCTGCCGCTGACGTCCACGCCCTGGCCGCTGGCGCGCAGGTTCCCGCCGGCCAGCGTCTGGCCGTGGACGCTCAGCTGGCCGTCGGCGTGCAGCCGCAGATCGCCGCTCTCCGCCAGCCTGCCGTCATTTTGCACTCCGGCGGCCAGCACGCTGTCGCGGCTGCCGGTGAGGCTGGCCGCCTGAATGTCCAGGTTATGGCCGGCGGTCAACGCGCCGCCGTTGCTGAACTCGCCGGCGGTGCGGACGGTAGCGTCTTCGCTGGCGCGCAGCGTGCCGCTGTTTTCAATGCGGCCGTCGGCGCTCAGGCTCACGCTTCCGGCCTGGGCGCCGATGGCCCCGGCGTTGCGCACCCCGACGCCGCTCTCGGTGCCGACCATGCGGATTTTACCCGCGTACATGCCGCCGAGGCTGGCGACATCCACCGCCAGCTGCGGGCGGGTTGCCGGATCGTCGCCGGTTTTTTCGATGCGCTGGTGGGCGGCATCCACCCGGTTGCGCCCGGTGGTGACCCGCAGGTCTTTGGCCCACAGCCCGGCGTTAACCTTCACCGAGCGGGCAATAATATCGGTGTAGTCGGCCCCCGAGCTCTCCATCCCGGCGCCTTCGATGGCCACTTCGCCGCGCTCGACCTGATAGCCGGTGAGGTTGCCGTTGTTAAGCTGCGCCTGCCCGGTGGTCAGGGTGGCGCGGTTGGCGTTGATAAAGCCGCAGCCGTTACAGGTAATGCCGGACGGGTTGGCGATCACCACCTGGGCCTTTTTCCCGGCCACTTCAATCATCCCGTTCAGCCGGCTGTGGTCGCGCGAGTTGACCTCGTTGAGAATGACCTTCGCTTCGCCTTTCGCCAGCCAGGGGTTCCCCGCCACCATGCCGCCCAGCTGGGTCTGCACGTTTTTATGCGAGTTATTGAGGATCGCCCCCTGCTGGTTGACGTCGAACTGGCTGTAGGTGTTGCGCGATACCCCGGCGGCCGACGGGGTCTGAATATTGACCTGCGGCGTGCCGTTGGCGCTCGGCATCACCGTCGGCTGCTGGTTTTTCGGCGCGCCGGCGTCGGCGACGATGTTGGCCTGCGCCGGGTGAATGACGCCCATCGCCAGCCACAGGCCGAAGCTGATGGCGCTGATTTTGCCGTGTAGCAGGCGCGGGAGGCTGCCCGGCGCGGAAGAGCGTGCGGCGCCGGCGCGTCCGGAGCGGGCGATGTCCGCCACCACCATCAGCATGCCGCGCGCTTTGTTGAACACAATACGGTAGAGGTTCTTATTCATGGTTTAGTCCTTTAAACGCTTCCGGCAGGTCAACGGCGAGCGGGTGAGACAGCCGCCAGGTCCTGGCCTGTTCGCGGCTGACGCGGCGGCCGTGGAACATCACCACCCGCTTGCCGCGCTGCTCGCCGCGGTGATAGAGCGCCCGCACGCAGTGGTCGGCAAAGACCTCCTGGCGCATCAGGGCGTTCATGGCGGCGGTATGGCCGAACGGCGCGATCCAGTCGCAAAACCACATCCGGTCGCCGCTATCCCAGTCCGTCTCGCGCATCTCAATCGCCGGACGGGTGAGATAGCGGGCCTCCGACTCCCGGTTGAGCCACGCCCAGCTGAGAAAAAACACCGGCCGCTCGTTTTGGATAACCAGCACATACTGGCGGCGCTTGATGATCGGCATCAGCAGTGTGGGCAGGGCGTGCAGCGGGGCGTCCCGGTGCATCGGCGAATGCATCCATAGCCAGACGCTGGCCCCCAGCACTTCGGCTTCGTTGTCGGTACCGCCGAAGATCAGCGGCGCCTTAATCTCGTATTGTCCAGTGCGCATCACCAGCTCCAGTTCAGGTTGAAGCCAAGCGTGACGGCGCTGGTGTGGAACCCATCCGGCTTCGAGAATGGCGTTCCGGCGAACAGGTCATAGCCGGTATTGAAGGCGCTGCCGCGAAGGCCGATGACGCCGCCCGCAAGGTGTTGGCCGATAAGGTAATCAGAGCTATAGCCGCCGACTTCACCGTAGTCCGCGCCGAGATAGAGCTCCTGGCTCTCCAGCGGGGTGCGCCAGGCCAGATCGTTGCGGACGTACCAGCCGTGGCTGGCGCTGAGGGTGCGCTCGCCGTCGAATCCGCGCACCGTCCAGCGGTTGCCGATGGCGAACTGATCCTGCGGCGTCAGCGGAGTGTTGCTGATCTGGCGCAGATACTGCACGTTGTAGCGGAAATTCTGGCTCCCGAGGGTAAAGGGCAGGTCGAGCTGGGCGTTGAGCTGGGTGATTTTGCTCAGCGCGGTGGCGTCGCCGACGTACTCTTCCGGCGCGGGCCGCGCGCCAAACCAGCGGGTGCCGCGCTGGTAGCTGGCGCCGAGGTCGAGGGTGGCCTGGCCGATGTAGTGGCGATGCTGCAGCCCCACGCGCCAGCCCGCCGTCTGGCGACGCTGGACGCCGACTTCGGTATCGTCGATGAAGTTGCGGGTTTCGCGCGCCAGCACGTCATAGGTGAAGGTCGTTTTCTGCGTCCCGCTGCGGTGCAGAACGCGGCTGAGCTGCAGGTCGAGATTTTTACTTTTGCCGCTGTAGCGGTAGTCGCCGTTCAGCCCGGCCACCGTCTGGTGATAGTCGTAGTCGCTGCCGGTGACCCCCAGCATCCAGTATCCGTAGGGCACGGAGTAGTGGCCGATGTAGTTGCGGCTGCTTTTGCCGCCGCTATCGTCGAGGTCGTGGCTGGCGGAGAGGTACAGCAAGTCGCTGAGCGAGAAAGGGTTATCCAGCGACAGCGTTACGCCGCCCTGATAGCGACCGGTGGTTTCGGTGCCCGAGTCGTCCAGCGACAGCCCCAGGCGCCACATCTTCGACTGCTTACGCGTAATGACGATATCGCTCTCGCCGGGATTGTCGCCGGGGACAATTTCCATGCTCGCCTCGACGGTGGGCAGGCGCTGGAGATTTTCCAGCCCCTGTTCGATATCGCGCAGGTCGAGCAGATTGCCCTCATGGGCCGGAAAGGCGCTATACAGCCGGATATAGTCGTCGCTCTGCTCCGTCAGCCGCACGTGGCGCACGTAGCCCGGCACGATTGTCAGCTTCAGGGTGCCGCTTTTCAAATCCTGGGAGGGCGCCAGCACGCGGGTGGTGATCCAGCCGCCGTCGACCAGCCGATTTTGCAGGGTGCTCATCAGCAGGTTAATCCCTTTCCCTCCGAGGCAGCGCCCCTGCGCCTGGTCGGCGATGCGCTGCAGCGGCAGCCAGCGGGGAAGTGCCTGCTGGCCGCTCAGCGCCACGCTGTGGATGGGAAAGCAGGGCGTTTCCGTCGGGAAAGGAATGCGACCGAAGCCGGAAGCGGGCTCGGAGAGGCGCACGTCGGGCGTCGGCGGGGTCAGCTGCTGCTCCAGCGCCTTCTGACGCTGCTGCTGAATGATAAACTGATCGTCAGGGCCTGCGGCGTGGGCCGGCAGCAGAAAAAACAGACCTATAGCTGAGGCGATCGCCCGGCAAAAAATGGCTTCGCGGTTCATTGGCATCCTTGCAATGTGAAAATGAACAAAATGTGAGTTTGTGTAAAATTGTTCAATTTTTGTCAAGGAAAGGGAACCAGGCATATTCCGAAAAAGCGCGCACCCCCTGCCGGGACGCAGGAGAGTGGAGGGTGGAAATCGGCATAAACCGCTGTGATTTCAGCAGGAAACGCGTTCTATCCGGCAACGGACGTGGCGTATCGCCCCGGCGAAAAGCGTTGAATAATATCGTCGAGGTTTTCGCGAGTGACCGGGGGCGAGATCAGATAGCCCTGAAACCTGTCGATCCCCAGCGCCTTCAGCATATTGAGCTTTTCCAGGCTATCCACCCCCTCGGCAACGCAGCGGCTGCCGGTTAGCTGGCAGTAGTAGATCAGGCTTTTTACCAGCGCCAGCGCGTGGGCGTCGTGCTGGAAATCATTCACGATGCTCATGTCGAGCTTGTACTCGCTAAAGCGCACCGCGCGGACCGGAAACATCACGCTGCTTTGTGAAAAGCAGTCGTCGAGCATAATGCGAAAGCCCTGCTGCTGTAATTTCACGATATTGCTGCCGATCTTGCCCTGGCGGTTGAGATCGACGGTTTCGGCAAATTCCAGTACCAGCCTCTCCGCCCAGCGCGGATCGCCCAGCTGCTGGCGGGCCGCCTCCATCATCCGCATGAGGTTGTCATGCCCGGCGATAACCGGCGGAACGTTCACCGAGAAGTAGTACTCCCCGTGATGCTGGTTGATGCCCTGAACCGCTTCCCGCAGCGCAAAGGCGGTCAGCAGCAGCCAGGCATATTCCGCGCGCACCAGCGGCAGAAACTCGCCGGGCAGCAGCACGCTGCCGTTGCGCCGCCAGCGCGACAGCACCTCGATACCCTTGAGCATTAGCCGGCCATCGGTAATGGGCTGGAATACCGGAAACACCTGCCGACAGTGGATCGCGTGCACGAACTCGCGCTCAAACGCCGAAAGCGTGGCGAACGCCTGCGCCTTTTGCCCTTTTGCCTGGCCTCCGGGGAAGCGGTTCGCCAGATGCGGATGCTGTTCCACCATCTTTTTTAGTCCTGACAGTCTCTGGTTATAGAGGGTTTTATGGCTCACGCCCCGCAGCTCGGCCTGGCGAGTAATGCTGTATCCGCGCAGCCAGTCCAGCGCGGCGTTGAACTCGGGTTTGCTCAGGCCCGTCGGGGGAATACCGCGCGCGGTCGCCTCCTCACAGGCCAGCGTCTCCAGCGAAGGGTAGTCCGGCGCAGGCTGGCTCAGCAGCGAGGCCAGCTGCCGGCAGGGCAGGTCGGAGGCGACGGTTTTGACGGCGGCAAGACGGCGGCGGTTGCCCACCAGGTGCAGCAGCGTTTGCCACAACCAGCCGGCGGGGCTGCGGCTGAGGATCAGCATCGGCAGCGCGCTGGCGCTGCGGTCGAGCAGCAGCGCCGCCTGGCGCAGGGTGAACAGCAGCCAGAAAGGGTCGTCGGGCAGAAACACCACGATCCGCCTGAAGGCCGTCGGGTCGGGCAGCGACGGCGCGTCATGGGCCTGAGGGGATAAAAACGTCGGCCGCCGCCCGCCCGCGCCGATCAGCGAAGAGAGCCCCTCCGCGGCCATCGAACAGGGTGAGAGTATGCACTCCACCGCCGGGGCCGGCGGCGGGAGTGGCGCCCTACTGGTAGACAAACGTCACCCCGATAATCGACTGCACGTTGCCGGCGGTGACCTGCCCGCTGGTGCGCGCGTACTCGGCCGTCAGCCCAAGGCTCACCGGCGAGGTGCCGACCGTACCCAGCGATACCGGGCTGTTGGCGGATACCGCCGTGCCGCCGCGGGTCAGCTGCACGCCGATCCCCTGCGCCGGCGAGGCGGAGGCGGTATTGGTGAAAATGGCGTTGCCGGAGCCGGTGGTGGTGCCCGACAGGTAGTAGCCCAGCGTCTGGTTCTGCGCGCAGTGCACCGTCAGCGGCACGGCCATCGAACCGGGGTAGTCCGGCAGCGTTACCGTCACGTCGCGGGCGGAGACGTCGCAGCCGCCGGTCGGCACCACCACGTCGTTATTGGCATAAATGTTCCAGACGAACTGGTAGGAGTCGCCGTTGTAGTTGTTGGTCTGGTGGAGGATCAGCACGGCGATCAGCGACCCGGAGGTAATGGCGATCCCGCCGGCGGTGCTGACCGGCGTCAGGTAGAGCACGGTTGGCCACGGCTTATCGGTGGTCGAGTCGTAAATCACCCGCGAGGTTTCCGTGGTGGTCGGGAACGGATAGGAGCTGCCGTTGTATTTTACGGTACCGGAGAAGCTTGATAGCACGCCGCCGTAGGCCGAGCCGCGCTGCAGGGTGACGTAGTCGGTGATGGTCTGCGGATAGTCGTTATGGCAGAAAATCTGCGTCGAGAGGTCGACCACCAGGTTCTGCCCGACGCTGACCGCAGGCGCGAGATTGACGTAGACGTTGGCGCTGCCGCCGCCGATGGGGATGGTTTGTCCGCTGGCGGTTTTACAGGCGAAGGACCAGGCGTTAACCGACCAGCCCATCATCGCCAGCGCGGCCAGCAGGGTGACTATTTTTTTCATAAACGTACTCTCCTGATTCAGGCGTAGGTGTAGGTGACGTTAATCACCGCCTGAATGGTTCCCTGGGTGGCGCCGCCGTTCACCGTCAGCGCCCTGACCTGCAGCGGGAAACGGGCGGACTGGGTGGCGTCATCGACCTGCACCGATTGAGTGGCGCCGTTGTTCAGCGTGGTGCCGCCGCTGTCCTGCAGCTCGAGCTGGATATTGCCGGCGGTGCCCTGGTTTTTGTAATAGCCGGTGCTGTCCGCTGTGCCGCTGAAGGTGGCGACCACCCGCGAGGTGCCAATCGGGCAGTTGCTTAAATCGAGCGCCACGCTGTGCCACGCCGAAGCGGCCCCCGCCGAGACCAGGCTGAAGGTGTAGAGATCGCCGAGTTCGACGGTGGCGTTGGTGGTCGATACCGTGCACGGTTTGGCCACCACCTTGCCGTTCACGGTGATGGTGACGTCGGCGGCCTGCAGCGAGGAGGCAGCCATGAGCAGCGCGCCGGCTACCAGCCAGCCTGGGGGAGTCCATTTCATCTCAGCCTCCGGTTACTGAAATTCCAGCGTAAAGGTCGCTGTGGCGTTAACGTGCCCGGCGGTAACCGGGACCTGGGTCGCCATCAGGCGGGCGTAAAAGTTCAGGGTATTGGTCTGCCCCGGCGTCAGGGTGGTCCAGGCTATCGCCGAGGAGGCGGCGTTCAGCGGCAGCATCGCCTGCTGCGTATCGAGGATCTGCACCCCCATGCCCGCCGCGGCCGACGCGCCGCTGTCCAGCTTTAACAGGCTGGTGTTGACGCTATCCGCCACCCCAATAAAGCCCACCTTCACCGCGGTGACCGAACTGCCGCAGGGCGACAGGACGATGCGAAACGGCACCGCGGGCGTGGTGGCGCCAACGGCATGAAACTGTTTGGCGGCGTTATCCAGCAGGTCGACGGTAAAATCCTTTGATTCTCCCGCCACCGCGCAGGCGTTATCCCGCACGTAGCCGCTGATGGTGATGGTGCTGTCGGCGGCGCACGCGTTGGCGACGGCAAGCGACAGCACGGCCAGCAGCAAATAGAACGATTTTGTCATCATGATCCTTTCCTTAGCGGCACACGGCGGAGAGCTGGCTGAGCGCCTGCTGCTGGCTCTCCGGCGGCAGACGATACTCGGCTACGCAGCCGGCATCCGGCCCGTCTCCCCACTTCACCTGCACCCGGCCGGCCAGCGGCATCCCGCTGAGGTAGACCTGGCCGTTATCGGCGACAATGCTGCCGCTCTGATTGCTCGCCGAGGTCACCATGGCGCCGAACGGCACCGGCTTGCCGTTGCGGGTGAGGGTCATCAGCAGTTTCATCCCGACGTGGGCCTTGAAGTCGGCGCGGACGATCGCGCCATGGGTGGGCACCACGCTAACCACGGCGTCGTCAAGATCGACGTTGTCGGCGAGGGTGTTGGTATCCAGCGCCACCCGGTTCTCCCGGTACTCGGTGGCGTAAGGCAGCACCGCGTAGCCGCGCCAGTCGGTGCGCACGCCGGTCTGATTCTCCACCTTCACCTTCTCCGCGCCGGGCGCTTTGATAAGCACCACCGTGTCGTTCAGCGGCTGGCTTAAGGTCACGCCGTTGGCGTGGGCCAGCACGCCGCCGCTGACGCCGTAGTAGAGCTGCTTAAAGCCGTCGCTGCGGCTGTAGCCGACGTTGGCGTTGCCGTAGCCGCCGCGGTAGTTCAGGGCGGTATAGCCCGTGCCGCCGCTGCTGCCGGCGCCGCCACCTGCGTAGCCGGTCTGCACGCTGTAGCTGAGGTTGTTATCCTCCAGCAGGGTGCCGTAGAGCCCGGCGAGGTTGGTCATCCGGCCATCGAGATCGTGCGACATGCTGTAGCTGGCGCTGGCGTGACGCCACGCGGATTTGCTGTCCGAGCGCAGCCAGTGGCTGAACGGAATGTTGACGTTGACCGCCAGCATCTGGTCGCGCCCCTGCTGCCAGGCGTTTTTGGTCAGGCTGTAGCTCAGCGTCCAGTTGATATCGTCCACCGCGGCGTTGAGCCCGGCCTGCAGCTGCTGGTCCGCCTTGCCGGTTGACCAGTAGGTCTGATGGCTGCCGCTCATATAGAGCGTGGCGGTGCGCCCCAGCTGCTGGGTGACGCTGGCCTGCACCCGACCGCGCTTACTGTAGGCGAGGTTGTAGTAGTCGGTGAATTTGGGCTTCACCTGGATAACGCCGTCCTGGGTCTCGACGTCGTAGCCGCTCATCCGGCTATAGGTGGTATCGGCAAAGCTGTAGTAGCCCCGCGTGGAGTAGCGGTAGCCGACCAGCTGAATATTGGTGCCGATTTCGTTAAGCGATTTGTTATAGAGGAAGCGCAGCGACTGCCCCTGATGGTTGCTGTCGTCCGGCAGGGTGGCGTTTGCCTGGGTCACGTCCAGCGACACGGCGCCGAACTCGCCCATGTTTTTACCGACGCCGAGGTTAAAGGCGCGGTAGCGGTCGGCCAGCTGGGAGCCGCCGTACAGCGTCCAGCCCGCCGGCAGGCCGTGAAGCAGCGTTCCCTGGAAGAATTTCGGTTTCTCCTGCTGGTCGTTGCCGCTGCGGTATTCCCCCGCCGTCAGGGCGAAGCGCGAATGGCCCTCGCGCTGCAGCACCGGCACCGTTGACCACGGCACGGTGAAGACCTGGCGGGTGCCGTCGGTCTCTTTGATGGTGACCTGCAGATCGCCGCCGTTACCTGCGGCATAGAGATCGTTGATGGTGAACGGTCCGGGCGGCACCGTGCTTTGGTAAATTTCGTAGCCGTTTTGCCTGATCGAGACCTGCGCCGTTCCCCGGGCAATCCCGTGGATGACCGGGGCGAAGCCTTTCTGGCTGTCCGGCAGCATATTGTCGTCAGAGGCCAACTGGGCGCCGCGGAAGTTGATGCCGTCGAACACGTCGCCGTTGGTATAGCTGTCGCCGAGCGTCAGGCGCGAGCGCAGAGGGACAATATCCCGCTCCAGCCAGCTGTTGACGTGCTGCCACTTATTTTCGTTGCTCGATGAACCGCCGCCGCTGCTGTAGCTCCAGGTGGTGTTATCGCGCAGGCGCCAGGCACCGAGGTTGAGGCCGCTTTGCAGATTCAGGTAGGCATAATTGCTGCTGCCGCCAATATCGTTGTGCACGTTGTTGCCGGTGAAGTTGTAGTTCAGCAGCCCGGCGTTAATTCCGTCATCCCAGAGTTCAGGGGGAATATAGCCGCGCGCGCGGTTGCCCATAAAGGCCTGGGGAATGGTCAGGTACAGGCGCTGCTGGCCGACGTCGAAGCGGCTGGTGGACTCTTTGATCAGGGCAGCGAGCGGTACGCAGGCGTCGGCGGCCAGCGTCTCCATTCCCGCCACGGCGGGCGTGTTGACGCCCATGCTCGCCAGCTGGCCACGGGTCAGGCAGGGCGCGAGGCGATGATCCTCTTCCCCGGCCTTAAAGGTCACGTCGCGGGTGGTCATAAAGCCGTTGTTCAGATAAATATCGACCCGATAGGTGCCGGGCGGCACCTCCTGTCCCTTCTCGAAGTTCGAGAGGTCCGCCACCGCCGCCGGATCGTCAGCCAAAAAACGCGGGTTAAAATAGAGCTCCGCCCGCGCGGAAAAGGCCTGGGTGGCCAGCGCAAGCAGCAGCGGGAACTGCACCAGCGGCCCCGCAAAACGCGGGGCATGACGCCGGGTGCGGGGAGAAACCAAACGGTTCGGTCCATATTTCAGATGTGACATAATCCCTCCGGTCCGAAGTCGCCCGGCTGTCAGTTCTTATTATATTTCAGGGGATAACGCTGGTTTCCCCGTAGCTATTGCGCGACGCCCTTCATCCGCGGGGTCAGCGCGCCGTAGTCGTTAATCGTCCGCCAGGAGATCTCGCTGCCGGCGCCCGGCGGTAGCTTCACCGAGGCTTCGCCCATTGGTGGAACCAGCGCGTTTTCCAGCACCCGTGTTCCGGCGTTGAGTTCGGTCACCGTCAGGTAGTAAGGGGTAGGGTTAATCAGCGTGAGGGTGTTTGCGCTGCGGCGAAAGCGCAGCTTCTCCGTCGCCTGATCCGGCGAGAGCGCCAGCTTAGCCGGGCGATAGTAGAGCTTGATGCGGCTGATAATCGCCAGCTGCAGGGTATTGTCGCTGAGCTTCGATTTATCCATCGACGGGATCGCCTTAACGTTCATCCAGAACAGGCTTTCGCGATCCTGCGGTAGCTGATTGTTGGTGGCGTCAATGATCCGCAGGGTGTTCTCTTTTTTACCCTGCATGGCGAACAGCGGCGGGGTGATAACAAACCGTCCGTCCTTCTGACCGTCGGCATTTTCTACCCACGACTGAATCAGATAGGTGCTGTTGTCATCGTTGTTGGTTACCGCCAGCTGGACCTGCTTTTGCCCGGCAGGATAGATAACCCTGGTGGCTCCCAGCGCCACGCCCGCATCGGCAGCGGTGCTAAACCCGGCGGTGGCGATCATCAAAAAGCCCGCCACCAGGCTTTGCGTCATCCCCAGTCTCTTTCTCACGTTTTCCCCTTTTATACTCACCGTTGATTCCTGTATCCGGTATGCCTGCTGGCTGGTTACTGATAGGTCAAAGCAAACCAGGCCTGAGCGTTCGCGGCTCCGCCGGTCACCTGACGTCCGGTCGCCCGATATTTGGCGACAAAATGTAGCGTGGTCGGTCCGGTATACAGCCGTGACCAGGCCGCCGGTGGACTATTGAGCGGGATCGGATGGTCCTCGCTGTCAAACAGCGCCACGCCGACGCCGGTCGCGATGCCTGGGCCTTCGCCCACCGAGAGCACGTCCGGATTTTTGCCGTCAGCAACGCCGTGAAAGGTCACTCCCACCCGCTGGCTGACCGCGGTGTTGCAATCCTGCAGATGGATAGCGAAAGGAACGGGGTGAGTATCTTCGCCTGCTGAATGAAACCGATTGCTGCTGATTTGCCCCATCTCGACCGTCAGCTGACGGTCGCCTGCTTCCACGCGGCAGGATTCGGCGATGATCACGCCCTGGAAACGCATGCTGCCGCCGGGCAGGGTGACGTTCCACTGGTTACCGGCCAGCGCCAGCGGCGGCAGCAAAACGATCAGCAGACCTGATTTCATTCCTTGCATCGTGATTACCCCAGTCCTGTATGGATAACGGGCCTTCCTGGCCCGACGAGCATCCGTGCGTGATGGTGAATTACTCGTACTGAACTTTGAAGGTCGCGTCGGCGTTAGCGGTACCGGCAGTTGCTGCGCCGGTCGCGTAGTAGCGAGCCTGGAACGGAATGATGTTGGTGCCGTCGTTCAGCGTGGTGGCTGCACCGAAGGTTGCGCCGTCGAGCGCCAGCGCGGTGCCGGTGCTGTCGAGGATCTGGACGCCAACGTTTGTTGCGCCGCCGGCTGCAGAGTTTTGCAGCGCCAGTACGGTGGTGTTGGTGCTATCGACCGCGGTGCCGGAGAAGGCAACGGAGGCTTTAGTCGCAACGGTCGTATCGCAGTCGTCCAGCTGGATGTTGAAACCAACGGCGGAGCTGGTGCTGCCCGCGGTAGCGAGTTTGGCTGAACGCACCTGGCCCAGCTGCACGGTTTGATCGATAGAGCCGGCGTCTACTGCACAGGCTGCGTTGACCACTTCCCCTTTAAAATGCACTGTCCCGCCGTTTACCGTGGTGGTATCGGCCAAAGCCGCCGCGGAGCTCAGGGACAGGGCTGACAGAACAACGATTGCCAGTGTTTTGATTTTCATGTTGTTTTCCTTTAAACAATGTCGATATTACGAACCGAAATTGGCAGTCTTTGTGCCTTCCAGGCATTCCATATGTCAGCCGAATGGTCCGACTGCCGGCTCTGCTCAGTTTTTGCCCCAACGATGAGTCAATTGGGGTCATTTTGACTCATTGGATTAAAGTACTGAAATTAGGGGGTTTTAAGGCGTAGTTTTGAACTTAAAGTTCTTTGGTGTTCTTTTTTGTGGTTTTTTATGCTGGATTTTTATTTTTAGTAGCGTATACGGAGTGGCTGAGTCAGCGGAGAGGACAAGGCGAGGTTACGAATCGGATGGAAATGAAAGTAAATAAATGTCGGAGTAAAAAGTGTTTTTAATCAATTAGATATTTATTATTTTTGGAAATATATGCACTTGCCGGTTGCAAAAGATTACAAAACATTTTTATGATATAAACAGTTTGACCCCAATTGACCTATTCATTCACGAAATTTATCTTATTTATCAAAGTAATAATTTATTTCTTCTGCTCAGGGATACTTTTATCCAGCAAATTATTTCTTTCCCATAATCCGGCAAAACGCGCCGCGTTGCTGGCGGTATAGCGTACCGTATGGCGAATATTGCGATGTCCCAGATAATCCTGAATCAAACGCGTATCTGTCCCTCTTTCGGCGAGCTCGTAGCCGCAGGCGTGGCGCAGCATGTGCGGATGGGTGTGGGTGGCGGTTCCGGCCTCTTCGCCGGCGCTGCGGATAATACGATACGCCTGCTGCCGCGAGAGCTGGGTGCCGCGGCGGGAGATAAAAATAGCGTCGGTGCTTTGCGCGGCCTTCCAGCCGGCGCGAGCCCGGGTCCAGCGCTCAATGGCCTCCAGTTCGTCAAAGCGCAGCGGGTGGATGGTTGAAAATCCGTTCTTCAGCCGGCGGACGTTGATGCGCCCCTCGCTGAGGTCAAGATCGCGGTAGTGCAGGTTGAGTAGTTCACTGATGCGCATGCCGTGGCGAAACGCCAGCAGGATAAGACAATAATCACGTTCGCCGGTGGGCCCGTGGCGAACGGCCAGCATCATAGCCTGAACTTCTTTACCGGTAAGAAAACGACGTCGATTCACAATACATTGCTCCTGTATTTTATTTACACCAGAACCTCAGCCTGAAAAAACGTTCAGGCTGATGAAAAAATAATCCGCGATGTTAAAACTGTATTATATGAAGGTATTTAATTTCAAAAAGGCGATCACATTACATTTACACATAGCGAAAATAGCGCCACGCGATAATTCTTATTTTTATGGATTTTATTCAATACCACAATAGAGCCGCCGGCAATCGTTGCCAGGTTCATAAAATCAAAAGGGAAAAAGTTATTGCGGGCGATATGATAGATGAAAAAATAGTTCGCAAGCATTTAAAACGCGTGCGCCGGGCTATTTTATTGTCCCGCTTTGCCCTCGCCAGCGCCGGTGCAGTGCCCGTAGTTTCCGCGCCCTGCGGGGCGTGCATCGCGCATCATCCCCCCGCTACCGCGCGGATGATTCCGCGCCTTCCGGGTCCGTTAGGTGGTAATCGTTACGCGCGGTTATAAATAGCGAACGGATATCCGGAATATATCCAGGGATATCGCGATTTGCTTGTTTATTGTTGAAATAAGAACTTGCGGGAACATTAATCGCAATTAATGCATGGTTAATATTTATTAATGTTTCCCGCGGCGGCCGGCACATGACAACGCCCTCCCTGGCGTTGGCGGAGATTACTGGATAAGGCTAACGCGCTGCTTCTCTTTCGCGTTGTCCCAGATACCATAAAAGCGCCCGGCGTTACTGGCGGTGTACCAGACGGTATGGCGAATATTACGATGTCCGAGATAGTCCTGGATTAATCGCGTATCGATTCCCATATTGGCTAACGCAAATCCACAGGAGTGGCGGAGCATATGCGGATGTATTTCCAGCGACAGTCCGGCATGGTCTCCGGATGACGAAATAATTTGGTAAAACTGCTGGCGAGAAAGGGGATTACCTTTACGTGACAAAAATAGCCACTCGCTGTCGCTATCGGGATAGCTGCTACGGATCTCCAGCCAGTTTTTTAATGCCTGAATCTCTTTATTCAGTAACGGGTGGGTAGTAGAGAATCCTTTTTTCAGACGATGAATATAAATACATTTTGAACGGAGGTCGATATCGGATATTTGCAGGCGGCATATTTCACTGGCGCGCAGTCCGTGAATAAAACACAATAACGTCAGGCAGTAGTTACGCGCGGCATGCGTTCCCGTATTGGCTGCTTTCAACAGCGACTCTATTTCGGCTTGAGTCAGGAAGTTCCTTTTTTTGATATCGGTATTGTTTTTCATTATCATCCCTTTTAATTGCAGGCATACATTACGTTCTGGCCATCGTCAGCAGGCCAGTTTTTACATCCGACTGTAATGTTTAATCGTTAATTTTACCTTTCCGCTGTACTTTTAGGGCGCAGGAAAAGTATTCCAGCATATATTTCTGCCGGGTCAGATCATTACGTTTGCGATAATGAGTGAAGCAGAAAGTATCCCCGCGTTCGGGGCGCGATGGCTTCATTGAGAGCGACGGGTGGTGTTTTTATCTCTTTGAAATAATACGTTTTTCCTGGTGGCTTCAGCGTCCGGTTCATCCTGCTTTTCTCCTGATTATGCGCTCTATAAATAGAGAGGCATAGGCTATGGGTCGGGGTCTCTGCTGACTCATAGTACTGTAATAATTAAACTCCCGGCGGGCTTGCCATCATTCCATGACGGAGAGTTCAGGCCGCGTACCGCAGATGAATATTGCGTAAATGTCCCACAGCTTGCGAAGAACGATATCCACGCCGGATAGCATTGACTGCATCACTACAACAGCGCCTAAACCATACTGCAAATTTCAGGCGGAGAATAGTAATAATAAGTAAAGCGATATGTGTGGCGCCGGCGGTCAATTATTTACGCCGTTGGTGAGCAGGAAACTCTCGCGGCGTCGCTGAGCCAGCCGCTCATCTTGTTTACGGTTTGTTTGGAATTTTTTGGAGCTATCTGGAATTTTGGTGCTAAATGTTTTACGCCGGAATAAGCGTGCTGGGTTTGTCGGGTTTTTTGAAGTGATTATTACTCGCACCTGAAACGCGATGTTTGATCCGCTTTGCAGGCTATTTCATGACGCCGGATCCACCTCGGAAGGCTGACGGAAATAGCGCTGGCCGCTGCGCGATAAATTCACGCCGCGGCCTCAGGGATTAAACGCTCGGGGCAATATTGATCCTTTTTCGCCCGCGCGGCACGGTTATTTTAGCTGCTCGTAGAATAAGAACAGGGCAATTATCACCATGATGATACCGGAAACGACGCTGACCCTTTGCGCCGCCAGGGGGCGAGCGCCTAATACCGTTTTCGAACCGTAGCCGACCAGCAAATAGATAACCGTGCAGGTTATCAGGTGCAGGCAGCCCAGCGCCGACATCTGCATCGCCACCGACCAGCTGCCGTGCGGATCGGTAAACTGCGGCAGCAGGGCGAGAAACAAAAGAAAGACTTTTGGATTCAGGCCGCTAATGCAAAGCCCTTTTATCGCCCAGCCCTGCCAGCTATCCGTCCGCCCTTCGGCGGCCGACGGTGCCGACGGATGGCGTAAAATTCCGATACCGAGCCACAGCAGATAGCCCGCGCCCAGCAGCGTGATGGCCGACAGCGCCAGCGGATGTCCGGCGATCAGCACCCCAACCCCGGCAACCACCACGAGGGTGGCCAGCAGATGCCCGGACATCAGTCCAGCCACGGCAGGCACCACCCGTCGCCCGTCGATCCCGGCGCTGATGGCGTAGGCCCAGTCGGCCCCCGGCGTGACGATCAGCAGAAAAGAGACCAGCCAGAAGCTCGCGATAAAACTCATTTCCATAGCGGGCTCTCCCCACCGTGGTTGGATCCATTGTGCATGGCGATTGCGCTCAAACTCTTGCGAAAAGTTACCCGCAAGAATATCGGGAATGATGCGCAATGAGCTTTCAATGTTATGCTTAAAACCCCTTTTAAAAGTGAAAATCTTCCAAATGGACAGCATAGATCGAAAAATTCTTGCCGAGCTGCAGGCCGATGGCCGCCTCTCGATAACCGAACTGGCGGAGCGGGTCAATCTCAGCCTTTCGCCGTGCCATCGGCGGCTGCGCGCGCTGGAGCAGGACGGGACCATCGCCGGCTATCGCGCGAGCCTGGATCCGGTAAAGATGGGCTTTAACTTTATGGCGATCGTCTTTGCCACCTTAAAAGAGGGAGATAAGCGGGCGGTGAGCGCGTTTGAAGAGGCTGTCGAAGAGATCCCGCAGATCGTGCTGGCGCAGCGCCTGTTCGGCGATCCGGATTATTTGATGCACGTGGTGACCCGCGATCTGCCGGCGTTCCAGAAACTATACGATGACAAGCTCTCCGCGATGCCCGGCGTTCAGCACCTGCGATCGACCCTGGTGATGAAAACCGTGGTGCAGGATCGTCCTTTTCCGCTGGAGAGCCTGAACCCGTCGCGATAGCGCCGTTGAAAGCCTGCTGAGTAAGAGGAGAGGGGGAAGAGGAGAGGAGGATGCGGCGGGGAGATCAACGGGCGCGCGGTCGCGCCCGTCGGGCGGCGCTTAGCCTACCACTTCTCGTTGCGCGCATCGTGGCGGCCGTCGCGACGGTTCTCGCGCTTATCCTGGCGGCAGCCGGCGTTGCTTTTGTTGTCGTCTCTTACGCACTGCTGTTTGGTCTCTCGCCCGTCCTGGCGCGAGTCCTGGCGGATATCGCGAGCGTCCTGGCGGTTATCGCTGCGGTAGGTTGCTTGGGCGGAGAGCGCGGGTAGCAGCAGCGCGGCGGTGACCAGAGAGAGAATGATTTTTTTCATAAACTAGCCCTTCAAATAAAAAAACAAACCGACATATGAATAATATTTAACCGCTATTGTGACCGGGGAATATTTTTTCGCTGTCGTAAAAAGTGCTTTGTTATCAAATAGTTTGTTTAAAATTAAATTTGAACGGACCCTCAGTCGGCGAAGGTGGCGTCAACGGCCGCTAAGCCTATGACGCCGAACGGTAATTTCGCTATGCCGTCTGCTGCTGACGGCGCGCGGCGGGCTGGCGGATGCTCATCAGAGCCAGCAGCGCCAGCAGGGCGAAGGTGAGCAGCATCAGGGCGATCGGCACGTAGCTGTCCCACGTCATCAGGAAGGCGACCGCCAGCATCGGGCTAATGCCGCCGGAGATCACCGCGCCGATTTCATGCCCCAGCGCCAGGCCGGTATAGCGCACCTCCACCGGAAAGAGCTCCACCATCATGCACGGCTGGGCGGCGATCATCGCCCCGTGGCAGACCGGCAGCGCCAGCAGCATCGCCAGCAGGATCGCCGGGAAGCTGTGCATTTGCAGCAGCCAGAAGAAGGGGAAGGCCACCAGCGCCATCCCGATCACCCCGGCATAGTAGACTTTTTTGCGCCCGATGCGGTCCGACAGCCAGCCCCAGCCGAGGATGGTGGCGATCTCCACCGCCATGGCGATGGTAACGGCGGCAATGGTCTGGCTGGTATCGATGCCGATATGCTTGCAGTAGACCACCGAGAAGGTGAAAAAGATGTAGACCGCGCCGTTCTCCGCCAGCCGCAGGCCGATGGCCTGTAAAATGGCTTTCGGGTGATGTTTAAAGGCGGCCAGCACCGGCAGAGGCTGCTCCGTCGGCTGCGTTTTACGGGCAACGAACTCGGCGTTCTCCTCGATGTTGCGCCGGATATAGACCCCAACGAGGAAAATAAACAGGCTCAGCAGGAACGGAATACGCCATGCCCAGGCCAGCACGTCCTCCTGGGGCAGCAGCTGCACCAGATAGAAGGCGAGGGAGGAGAGCACAAAGCCGCCGGAAACCCCCACCTGGCTCCAGGCGGTGTAGTAGCCCTTCTGGCTTTCCGGCGCGTTCTCGCTCAGCATCAGCACGCCGCCGCCCCATTCCCCGCCGGAAGCTACGCCCTGCACGAAGCGCAGGCTGATCAGGGCAATCGGCGCCAGAATGCCGATATGCTCGTAGGTTGGCAGCAGGCCGATCAGAAAGGTGCTGGCGCCCATCAGCGTCAGGGTGATTATCAGCGTCATTTTTCGGCTGTACTTATCGCCCAGATGCCCGAAGGCGATGCCGCCCAGCGGTCGGGCGATAAAGCCGATGGCGAAGCCGGATAGCGCCAGAAACGCGCCGAGCAAAGGATCGTCGGTTGCCGGAAAGAACAGCGGGCCGAAAACCAGCGCCGCCGCCGTGCCGTAGAGAAAGAAATCGTACCACTCCAGTGAGTTACCGAGAAAAGAGCCAATAATCAGTTTGCGCATTGATTGCGGCTTGCCTGGCGTCATATCGTTCGCAGCTCCGGACATTGCGTGAACTCCACTACAGGTGAAAGTGGGCGCCAGCGAGCGGGCGCCGGGTAAACGTCGCGATGGGCTATTTTTTAGTTATGGCGCAGCCTGGCTGAGGGCCTCGGCGCTAAGGGTATGAAACCGGCGGTTAAACCACACCAGGCCGTCGCCGGGCTGGTCCTGGCGAATCTGGCGGACCTCGCAGTAAAACACGCTGTGGCTGCCGACCTCATGGCTGGCGCTAATCGTGCAGTCGACGCTGGCGACGGCGGAGGCCAGCGCCGGCGAGCCGGTTTCCAGCGCCAGCCACTGCTCGTGCTGAAAACGCTCCTCCGAACGCAGCTGGCTGTTGGCAAAGATTGCGGAAAGCGCCTGATGCCGTGCGGAGAGCACGTTGACGCACAAAACGCCGTTCTCTTTAAATTTGCTATGGGCGAAGGAGGAGCGGTTCATGCACACCAGCAGGGTGGGCGGAGAATCGGTGACGCTGCAGACGGCGGAGGCGGTAAAGCCAAAGCGTCCCGCCGGGCCGTCGGTGGTGATAATGGTAATGGCGCTGCCCAGCTGCGCCATGGCGTTACGGAAATCAGATGTCAGGTTCATAGCGGTATCCGTTATTTCAGTTTGACGTATTCGAAGCCTTCGATAACCAGACGCGGGCTTTTGGCCCGCGAGCAGCACAGCAGGATCTGGTCATTATCTTCGCGTTCTTCAGCGGTTAAATACTCGTCGCGGTGATCCGGCACGCCGCCGCAGACGTTGGCGAGGCAGGTGCCGCAGACCCCCTGCTCGCAGGAGACTTTGACCTTAATCCCCGCCTCTTGCAGAGCGGCGACGATGGTCTGCTTCTCGGCGACGCTGACGGTGAGGCCCAGCTCCGGCACCTCGACCTCAAAGCGCTCGCCGCCGGTTTCGACTTCGCGGTTGAAATACTCCTGATGCAGCTGCCCGGCGCTAAAACCGCAGCTCCGCGCGGCATCGGTTATCCACGTCATAAAGCCTTCCGGGCCGCAGACGTAGAGGTGTCCCGTCCGATGGTGCCCGGCCAGCACCTCGGCGGGACGCACCTTGTTCCCCTCATCGCTGATATGCAGCCGGACGTGGGCGCTGAAATGGCAGTCCGCCAGCTCGTGCAGAAACGCCATGCTCTCCCGGCTGCGGCCGCAGTAGTGGATCTCAAAGGATTTCCCGGCGCGGAACAGCGTATCCGCCATCGCCAGCATGGGGGTGATGCCGATCCCGCCGCCGATCAGCAGGCTGTGTTCGGCCTCCATGTCGAGCGCAAACAGGTTGCGCGGCGGGCTAACGATCACCGTCTCGCCCACCGCCAGCCGATGGGCGGCCAGCGACCCGCCGCGCGAGGCGCGATCCTTGAGGATCCCCAGACGGTACTGCTGCGGGTGATGGGCGCTGCCGCACAGCGAGTACTGACGCACGATCCCATCGCCGAGGTGAAGGTCGATATGCGCCCCGGCGCTAAACGGCGGCAGGGCGCTCCCGTCGACGGAAGCCAGCGTCAGCACCGCGACCTCGGTGCCCTGCATTTCGCGTTCTGCGACGCGGACGATCAGTGTTTCAGCCATCTGTGTTCTCCCCCCTTGCGGGGCCTAGCGCATGTAAATGCCGCCGTTGATGTCCCAGGTCGCCCCGGTGATAAAGGTGGCGGACGGAGCCGCCAGCAGCTCGACCGCGCGGGCCACCAGCAGCGGATCGCCGAGGCGCTTCATCGGGATCATCTCCAGCAGCGCCGGCATTTTGTCGGCCCCCACCGCGGCGTGTACCGAGGGGAGATCCAGCGGGCCGGGAGCGATGGCGTTGACGCTAACCCCGTCGGCGCTCAGGGCGCGGGCGAAGACTTTGGTCAGGGTCAAAATACCGCCCTTCGAGGCCGCGTAGTGGGCGCCGGAGGCGGTGCCGCCGTTTTGCCCGGCGAGGGAGGCGAGGTTGATAATGCTGCCCCTCTTGCGCTGGCTAAAGTAGCGGCCGAGGATCTGGCAGCCGAGGAAGGTGCCGCGCAGGTTGGTACTGGTCACCCTGTCGAACTCCTCCACCGAGATCTCCATGATCGGTGTGGTTAGGGTGAGCGCGGCGTTGTTTACCAGCACGTCCAGTTCGCCAAAGCGCGCGCCGATCTGCTCCAGCGCGGCGCTGAACTGCGCGGGCTGGCGAATATCCAGCGCCAGCGGCAGCAGGCGCGCTTCGCCGCGGTCAATCTCCTGCGCGCTAAGACGCGCGGCCTCAAGGCTGAGATCCGCCATGGCGACCTGATAGCCCTGCTGCCACAGGTGGCGGCTGATGATCTGGCCGAGGCCGCTGGCGGCGCCGGTCACGAGTACGCTTCGTTTCATAGAGACCTCACAGGATGTAGCCAATGCTGTGCAGGAAGTCGTCGCCGTTAATCAGGCGGACCACCTTTTGCGCGATCAGGAACGTCTCGCCCTGCGGCTTAAGGACGTAGCTCAGGTCGGCAACATAGTGCTGCTCGTTGCCTTTGCGGTATTCATAGAGGAACTGGGCGCAGCGGATCTCCACGCGCTCCTCGTCGGCGGATAGCAGGCGATGGCGGCCGGTCATGCGGACGGTGCGCGCCCGCGGCGTGGTGGAAATAGACTCCCCGCTGTACAGGCGGTTCACGCGCTTTTCGCGCATGGCCTGGTTGTCGTAGGCGTAGTTCAGGGTGTTGGCAAAGTCGGTGGCCTGCTGGTCGACGGGAATGATATACATCCCCTGAGGCTGCCAAAGCGTCAGCCACTCGCGGAATTCGCCCTGATCGAGCAGGTCCGCTTCGAGATTAATAAAGTGAACGGCGGCGTTGAGGATCGGCTGTGGGTTCATTTTTGCCCCCTGTTCTCTGCGGTCATGTAGCGTTTCCACTGCTGATAGGCGGCACGCATGCCGGTTTCGGCGCTGACGTCGCCGCGCAGGCCGTCGGCGGTGCGTGTTTCTCCCGGCAGGCCGCGGTTGAGCATGATCCACAGATCGCCGCCCGCGCCGCCGCCGCGCTGCACGCGCTCCCAGGCCTCGGAATCATCCGGCGTGCCGAAGCCCATCGGCCCCTGGAAGTGCTCATGCATCCGCAGGCGGGCCTGGTTAGCGATGGCCGGGCCGTCCTTCATGGTCAGCACCACGTGGTGAATTTCAGTTTCCTCGACCGACAGCGGCTGCAGCACGCGGAAGAAGGCCATGGAGCAGGCGACGTTGGGGAACAGGTTGAGGTTGAAGCCGCTGCCGCCGACCGCGCGAACGATCCGCCGCACCTGCTGCTCTTCATGCCCCTCTTCGCGCAGCCCCTGCGCCAGCTCGAGGAAGCGCTCGGGGATCGGCGCATCGAGATTTTCGTCGAGATCGATAAGCTCAGGGATCATCACCATCACGCTGTGGCCGTTGCCGAGATCCTCGACGAAACCTTTGCCATCAACGAAGTTGAGCATCTCTTCCGTTTGCTTATCGACCGAGCTGAGGAACGACTTGTGCACGATGGGGAAGTGGTAGCCATCGGTGGTGTTTTCCAGCTGGATCTTCCAGTTGCCCGGGAAGCGGAAGCGGTGGGCGGTGGTGGCCTGCAGCGGGTAGCCGGCACCCTGTTTCATAAACAGATCCATCCACTTCATCGCCGGGCCGAGGAAGTCGGTCAGCGGCTCTATCTGCGGGTTGAAGCTGGCGAAGATCATGCCGGCGTAGCTCTCCGTGCGCAGGCGTACCATCCCAAGCTGGTCCTTTTCGAGGGTGTCGCCATAGCTTTCCGGATGCGGAACGCCGCGCAGGGCGCCGTCCAGACCGTAGCCCCAGCCGTGGTACGGGCAGGTAAAGCCGTTGGTTTTGCCGCTGCGGTGTTCGCAGACGGTGGCGGCGCGGTGGCGGCAGCGGTTGAGCAGGACGTTAATCCCGCCTTTGCGATCGCGCACCACGATAACCGGCTGGGTGCCGACCATGGCGGACTTAAAGCTTCCCGCGTCGGGGACTTCGCTTGCATGGGCCACCCACACCCAGGTGCGGTTAAAGATCTTTTCAACCTCGAGGGCGAAGATGTCGCTGGAGGTGTACAGCGAAGTATGCACGCGGTCTGACTGCACCAGCGCGCCCAGCGCGGCCGGGCAGTCACCGGGCAGGAGGTTCTTAACAGGGATCGTTTCGGGTATCGACATTGCTCAATCTCCAGGCGTTATTCTTGTGCTTCTCTGGCGGGTACGGGCAGATCGGCGGGCGAGTGCCAGCCGTCAACCGGGCGGCTGAACAGGTTTCGGGTGGTGAAATGTTCGATCAGCCAGCGCTCATCCGTTTTTTTAAAGCGAATCACCAGCTCGGCGCTGTTTAAATGCGAGCCGCCGGCGCGAAAGGTGGACGCCTGCAGCATTTTCCAGCGTCCGCTGGCGCTATTCTCGGCGTCGATATCGATATATTCCGCGGTCAGGTAGTGGACGTTAATAGCGAAGTGGGAGGGCTCGCTAATATAGCGCGCCATCATTTCGGCTATTTCCTGACGTCCGCAATAGCGCCCCAGCTTGCTTTGATATAAATCGCCAACCCCTTCCCAAACCGCCTCTTCGCTAAATAAGTCGGCGATTTGTCGGGCAATATCCGGATGGCTCAGGTCATCGCATAAATGCATATATTGACTGATGAGATGGCGTATTTGGTCGGCGGCTTCGAGCTTATCCAGCCGCTGCAGCAGCGTGTGTATAGTATTCATCGGCTAGGCCTGGATAATCAGTTCTCGCCCGGTACGGGCTTCGACTTTGCAATATTTCCACAGCCGGTCCGGGCCGCCGCCGACCTGCACGCTGCGAAACAGATTGCAGGCGGCGGTAACCGCCTCGAAATCCCGTGCGTCGGCCAGCACGTAGGTGGTCCACGGCCAGCCGGTTGAGGGCCCGACCATCGTCCGGTCGTCATCCATATTGCCGATGACCGTGACGCCGTCGACGTTGGCGATGCCGTTCATCATTTCGCCGAAGGCGGCCCACACCTGCTTGCCCACCTCCGGGGTTGCGTCAAAAAAGTTCTGGTTTACGCCGATGCAGAATAAAACGCGGATCATAGTGAGTCTCCTTAAAGGGTTACAGGTAGCCAGGCAGCGGCGGGTGGCCGAAGAACATATTGCCGGCATTGATATAGGTCAGCTCGCCCATAAAGGCGTGCTGGGTGATGACCATCGAGTCGCGGGCGTAGCGCTGCAGCGGGCTGCGCATGGCGATCCCCGGCATCCCGGCCAGCTTCAGCGCGCGGGTGGTGACCGAGGAGGAGACGCGGGTAATATGCGTGGACGAGAGGCGCAGCGCGTTGATGGCCGCTTCGCCGGGCTCATCGCCGCGCAGGATGGCCTGCCAGACGTCGTCAATGGCGTCGTAGAACCAGCAGCGCGCCGAGCGCAGCTCCGCCTCGCAGTGGGCGATTTCCATCTGCGCAAACTGGCGATCGGCGAGGCAGGGCGCGCCGGTAACCGAACTTTGCCGCTCGGCGATGGCGTAGACTTCGCTCAGCGCGGCGCGGGCGATCCCCAGCGCGACGACGGACAGCACCTGGGTGGCCAGCGACAGCACCGGGTAGCGGTACAGCGCCCCGTCGAGGTTGAGCGCGCCGCCGCGGATAAAGGTCCACTCCGCCGGGACAAAGGCGTCGCTGAGGATCACGTCATGGCTGCCGGTGCCCGCCAGACCGACGCTATTCCACACCGGGTCGATGGTGAAGCGGTCCGCGGGCAGCACCGCGATACGCGGCAGCGGGCGGGCCGAACCGTCGTCCGGGAGGATGCCGACGCCGATAAGCTCGGCCCCGGTACAGCCGCTGGCGAAGCTCCAGCGGCCGCTGACGCGAAAGCCGTCGTCGAGGGTGGCGGCCTTTTGCGGTGGAAAAATGCCGCCGGCAAAGACCACGTCCGGGCCGCGGCGGTAGATCTCATCGAGGGTAGCGAGCGGTAGGCCGCCGAGATAAAACGGATTCATGCCGAAGCTGGCGACCCAGCCGGCGGAGCCGTCGGCGGTGGCGATGGTTTCCACCAGCTGGCAGAATTCCGCCGGCGATATTTCGTCGCCGCCGTAGCGTTTTGGCACCAGCGCGCGGTAAACGCCAATCTTTTTAAAGCGTGAAATAATATCGTGGGAGATATATTTCTGCTGCTCAAATTCCTCGCTGCGCTTTTTTAAATCGCCGAGAAGTTCGCTTAATTCACTATTCGTGGCGTGCAGCGTCTTTTCCGCACGTGATATTGCAGATGAATGTAACATGCGACTTAGCCTCTTCCAGTTAAAGAGAATAAACTTTTATATCCGCCGTTATTCGGCTATCCCCGCCGTCTGGCTGAATAAGAGACGGGGAACTTTTGGGACTATTATTATATTTAGCCTGTGGGTCTGAATTTTATTTCAGTTTTGCCAGCAGCGATTCGGCAAAGCTGAGTAAAGCGAACTCTCTGTTTTTCCCGCCGACTATCTGCAGGGCGACGGGGCGCTGGTCTATTTCGCCAATCGGCAGGGTCAGCGCCGGATGGCCGCTTAAATTAAACGGGCGCACCAGCCGGGTCAGATTGACCACCCTGAGCGGATCGGCCGCCTCTTGCAGGGTGGGCGGCAGCGCCGGCAGGGTCGGCAGTAAGATAAACGGCGTCTTTGCCAGCTGCGCGTCGACGGCACGGGTGAACGCCGCACGCACCTGCTCGGCCGCCTGCCGCTGTGGCGGGCTAATATCCGCCCCGGCGCGGATGCGCAGCGCAACGTCCGCTGCCAGATCCGGGGCATCAACGATGGCGTGAAACGCCTGCCAGTTTTCCTGGCTGATGATCGTCAGCCCGGCCTCGTGCGCCTCGCTAAATCCCGCCAGGGTTACCGCTGACGGCGCTACGCCCGCCTGCGCCAGACGCGTGAGGATCAGCCGGTCAATATCCTCGCTGGCGAGGCCCGAGATAAAGCCGGACTCGCTGCGCTGTGCCGGGAACAGCGCCGCCGTTTCCCCCAGCGCCTTCTCAAGAGCCGAACGCAGGGTGGCGACCTCCCGGGCGAAGAAGCCGACGCAGTCCAGCGAGCTGTGGGCAGGAGTAACCCCATCGCGGCTCACGCGTCCCCAGGTTGGCTTCAGGCCGACCACGCCGCAGCAGGCGGCGGGCATCCGCACCGAGCCGCCGGTGTCGGTGCCGAGAGCAAAATCGACCTCGCCTGCGGCGACCACGGTGGCCGATCCGCTGGACGATCCGCCGGGGATCAGCGCCGGGTAGTGCGGGTTAAGCGGTGTCCCGCTCCACGCATTAATGCCGGTAACGCCAAAAGCCAGCTCGTGGAGCGTGGTTTTGCCCTGCAGCCGACAGCCGTTCTCCAGCAGCCGCTGAATCACCGCGGCGTGCCTGCTCGCCGGCGGGGCGGCCTGCAGCACCGGGCTACCGGCGCGGGTTGGGTGGCCGGCGATATCAAGCGTATCTTTGGCCGCAAACGTCAGCTCCCCGGCGCCCAGCGTAAAGCGAGAGATAAACCCGGAACGAGACGCGGTAATACCGGTGCAATGTTGCTTAGTCATGGTTCACGTTTCCGTTTAGCGATAACCTGAAATGAGTCGGTTGTATGAAAAATACACCGCGCTGGACCTGAGATAATCTTGTCATTAAAACTTGAAACTTCAAGTAATTTGTAACGTATTTTTCACATCATTTTTAGCTATAAGAACATTTTATAAACAAAAAATATTTTTTAATGTACTGATTTTTATTGGAATTAATGTGAGGTTATATTTTATTCTCTTGATGCGGGTCACAAAATAAAGCGCAAAATATAAGTTAAAAAAATGATAAAAAAGCGTGCGAAAAACGAGGGGTAAGGCGGGCAGGCGATAATAGCCATTGGCTTAAAATGGTTATTGTCGCCGCGTCGGAAAGGGAATTAATCGTCGAGGTTGTGCAGAAGCAGGGAGAGCACGTGGTTCATTTTCTTCTCCTGCGCCGGGGTAATCCCTTTGAACGCTTTGGTGAAGACCTTTTTGCTCAGGACCTGCGCTTGCGCCACCTTGGCCTCGCCGGCGGGGGTGAGCTCCGCTTCGGTGACGCGCCCGTCGCTGGCGCTGACGTGGGTGGTCAGCAGGCCATCGTCGCGCAGGCGGCCGACAATCTTGGTGACGGTGGGCATTTTGCTGACGGCGTATTCAGTGATGCGGGAGATGCTGGCCCGGTGGTACTGATGAACCAGCATCAGCACCCGAAAGCGCGAGAGGTCGATGTCGATTTTTTTTAATTCGACTTCCATCTGCTGGGTATACTTTGCATAGACGTTGACCACCCAGAAGAAGGGGAACTCTTCTTTGTGGAAGCGGCTTTCGTGGCTGTCTGGTCGCTCGGAAGCGGTATTGTGTTCCACAAGCATCTCCTTGCCTGACGACGATATATTGGGGCAGATGTTATGCGTATTTAGCGGGTATTGCAAAACGCAATATCCCCGTTATTCAGCGTGCTGGCGGAGGAAGAGCCTCTCCCGCCGGGCGGAAAATTCAGATTCACTCAATGGCGAAAAAATGATGACAACTCGCATTCTCGCGCGCGACTGGCGCCTGCTGTCGCTGGGGCTGCCCGCGCTGGCGTTACTGTGGTGCGGCTGGGGGCTCCATGCGCACTGGGGCGCATTTATTCAGTGGTGCCTGGCAACGCAAATCACGCTCCACCGCTATCTGGTGATGTATCTTTTGCAGCTCAACAACCACCAGTACAGCGGCGGTGTATGGCTGCTGGGCGGGGCGTTCCTCTACGGCGTGCTGCATGCCGTCGGGCCGGGACACGGAAAATTTATCGTGACCACCTATCTCAGCACCAATAAGGAGAGCCTGCTGGCGGCGCGGGTGGTGCCGTTTCTCGGCAGCCTGATGCAGGGCGCGTGCGCCATTCTGTTCGTGTTTATTCTGGCGGTAGGGCTCAACCTTGCCTCCGGCGATCTCAGCACCAGCCGCTGGTACGTCGAAAAAATCAGCGCGCTGATGGTCGGTACCTTCGGCGTATTTATTATCTATCAAACGCTTAAAAGCCTGCGGCCGCGAAAGCTAGCGATCGGTACGCTGACGCCATTGCATGACCATAGCCCAAACTGCGGCTGCGGCCACCACGGCGTCGGGCGCGAGCTGGCGCAGGTGGACTGGAAAACCCGGCTCGGGGTGGTGCTGGCAATCGGCGCGAGGCCCTGCAGCGGGGCGATTATGATCCTGCTGTTTGCCAACGCCCTGGGGATCGTCAGCTGGGGAATTGCCGCGGTGATGGCCATGTCGTTGGGGACGGCCCTGTCGATCCTCGGCCTGTCGCTGGCGGTACGCTACGCCCGCGAACGGGCGGTCGGCCTGTTTGCCGGCAGCGGCGGGCGCCTCAGGCTGCTGGTTCCGGCGGTGAAGATTGCCGGTGGCATTATCCTGATTCTGTTTGCCTGCGTGCTGTTCCTGACGGTGATCCCAATCAGCGCCAACGGCGACTATATCGCCGCCGGCTGCTAGTCCTCTTCCAGCAGGCGCATCAGTCCCGCCAGCGCGTCGTTCAGCCGCTGGCGCTGCTCCGCAGTGAGTCCCGCCAGCAGCTGGCGTTCGTTCTCGACGTGCGTTTCAACCGCGCGATCGATGCGCTCCCGCCCCTCTGGCGTCAGGGCCACCAGCATGCTCCGCGCATCCTGCGGATTCGCCAGCCGGCATATGAACCCCCGTTTTTCCAGCGCCTTCAGGCGGTGGGTCATGGTGCCGGAGGTGATCATCAGCGTCGAAAAAAGCTGGGTCGGCGAGAGGGTAAACGGCTCTCCCGCCCGGCGCAGGGTCGCCAGCATGTCAAATTCCCAGCGCACCAGATCGTGGCGGATAAACGCCGCCTCGACGCGCGGCTCCAGCAGCATGGCGCAGCGCTTCAGGCGGCCAATCGGCCCCATCGGGCTACAGTCAAGATCGGGACGCTCCCGCTTCCACTGTTCAAGAATGCGGTCTACGGCGTCTGTTTGCGGTGATTTGTCCATTCGTGCCCACTTACCTTGATATCAAGATATCTGTCGATACATACTCTGCTGACTAATTTACCTTGATGTGAAGATAAAATCATGACCTTTCTCTCGCGCTCGCCCGTTTTTGACCTGCTGTTGACCGCCCTGGCCCCGGCCATCTGGGGGACGACCTATATTGTCACCTCGCAGCTATTGCCGGCGGACAGGCCGTTTATCGCGGCGCTGCTGCGGGTGCTTCCGGCGGGGATCGCCCTGTTAATCTGGTGCCGCCGCTTTCCTCTGCGCAACGAGTGGTGGAAGCTGGTGGTCACCGGGATCCTCAATATTGGTGCCTTCCAGGCGCTGCTGTTTATTGCCGCCTATCGCTTGCCAGGCGGGCTGGCGGCGGTGATCGGCGCCATTCAGCCGCTGCTGGTGATGCTTCTGGCCTGGTCCGTGGACAGGCAGCGATCGCCGTGGATGGCGGTTGCCTCGGCCTGTACCGGCATTATCGGCATGGCGCTGCTGCTGCTCTCTCCGCAGACGGTGCTGGATCCGCTGGGCATCGGCGCGGCGTTTTTAGGGGCGGTCAGCATGGCGCTGGGAACCTGGCTCTCCCGCCGCTGGGCGATATCGCTGCCGGTGGTGGCGCTGACGGGCTGGCAGCTGCTGATTGGCGGTGTGGTGCTGGCGCCGATTGCGCTGCTGGTCGATCCTCCTTTACAGCAGGTGACCCTGATCCAGGCGGCGGGCTATCTGTGGCTGTGCGTGGCGGGGGCGATGCTGGCGTACGGTCTGTGGTTCCGCGGGATTAGCCGCCTCTCGCCGGTGGCGGTCTCGGCGCTGAGCCTGCTGAGCCCGGTGACCGCGGTGCTGTTAGGCTGGATTATTCTCGGGCAGAAGATTCAGGGGCTGGCGCTGGTGGGGCTGGTCGTGGTGCTGCTCAGCGTGCTGTCTATTCAGCGTGCGCTAACAAAAAAGGCCCCATAAAGGGGCCCGACATTGCTGCATGGTTATTGCGCGGCGGGAGCCAAACGGGCCGCCTTCAGGCGGCCAGTCCGGCAGCTCCCTCTGCAACCATTCTTTTATTTGGACAGCTCGGCGGTCATATGAACCTGGTTACCGGTGTAGGCTTCGGTAATGTGGTAAGACGCGCCCTGATCTTTAGCGATGGTAGCGATTTTCGCTTCCGCGCTGTCCAGAGTATCTGCGGTCACGCTGACCGGGTGCTGAGCGAAGCTAGCAAAAGAAACCAGGGACAGCATACCGGCGGCGGCAAGTAATTTTACGTTTTTCATGGTGTTTTTCCTTTTAACTTTACAGGTGGAAAGCGCTGCGCTTTCGATGGGTTTATAATAAGTCTGCTAACTATAACGTGCGTTGCAAAAAGTGCGATTTAGATCACACTTTTGTGCCATTAAGATGACGCTCAGGTAACGTTTCAATGTTGCGTAATCAATAAAAACAGTTAGTTGCTGAAGAGAATCGTGATTTATTGCTGCGGAAAAATAGACGCCGACGGCGCGGAGATTTTTCTTCCCGCGGGCTTTGGCTATTGTTTTGGTGAATGTATTGGCGGCTTTTTAACCAGTGTGGCGCGGGCAATACTTCGTCCGCCGACGAAGCATCTGCGGGGCGGGGGGCATAGAGTGGCGGCACCGCTGAATAAATAAGGATGACACAATGATTGCCGTACTCTTTGAAGCCGAGGTGGCGCCGGAAGGCCAGGCGCGCTATCTGGCGCTGGCGGCGGAGCTTAAGCCGCTGCTCAGCACTGTCGATGGTTTTATCAGCATTGAGCGTTTTCAGAGCCTGACGACGCCGGGGAAAATTCTGTCGCTTTCCTGGTGGCGCGACGAGCAGGCGGTACTGGCCTGGAAAAATAACCTCGCCCACCGGGAGGCTCAGCAGGAGGGTAAGGAGAGTATCTTTGCCAACTATCAGATTCGCATTACCCGGCTGATGCGTGAATACGGTGCGGAAAAAGGCGCTGAAAGAGGCGAGGATCGCGGTCATGTATGATATTTATGTGATTCTGCCCAATCGTCCGGGCGCGCTGGCCCTGCTCGGGCAAACGCTCGGCAACGGCGGCGTGGGCCTCGAGGGCGGCGGCGTCTTCACCGTCGACGACCGGTGCCACGCCCATTTCCTGGTGGCCGATGGCGAGCGCGCCAGGACGGCGCTGGAACGGGCCGGGATCCCGGTGATGGCGGTTACTCAGCCGCTAATTCGCCGCCTCAAGCAGGAGCAGCCGGGAGAGCTGGGCGCCATCGCCCGGGCGCTGGCCGCGCAGGGGGTCAATATTTTGACCCAGTACAGCGACCATGATAATCGCCTGATTCTGGTTACCGATAATTTCCCGCTGGCGCAGGAGGCGACGCGCCGCTGGGCCACGCACGCGTGAGGCATTATGCTCAAACCTGCCGCAGTTATTACCGATGATGAGTCGTTGGCCGCCGCCGTGGCGGCGATCGCTTCCGCCATGGCCGACAGTTCGCGGGTGAAAATGCTCTGCGCCCTGATGGACGGCCGGGCATGGACGGCGACGGAGCTGGCTACGGCGGCGGACATTTCCGCCTCTACCGCCAGCGCGCACCTGAGCCGCCTGGTGAACGGCCGGCTGCTGGTATGCCTGGCGCAGGGGCGACACCGCTACTATCGGCTGGCGGGGGCGGACGTCGCCGGCCTGGTGGAGAATATGATGACCCTGGCCGGGAAGGGCGCGCTGACGCTGACCACCCGAACGCCGGTTAATTTACGCCGCGCCAGGACCTGTTACGACCATCTTGCCGGCGAGCTGGCGGTGGACATTTATCAATTTTTACTGCGCGAGGCCTGGATTACACCCGACGGTTCGGCGGTAACGCCTGCGGGGGAAGCGCACTTTTCCCGTCTGGGGATGGTCTTAACCGGCGAAGGCCGACGCAAAGCGTGCTGCGCCTGCCTGGACTGGAGCGAAAGGCGCTTTCACGCCGGGGGGATCGTCGGCGCCGCACTTCTGCAGCATGGTCAGCAGCAGGGCTGGTTTGTGCTGACGCCGGGCTTTCGCGAGGTTTCCGTCAGCGCGGAAGGAAAGCGCGCCCTGGCCCGGCACTTCCAGCTGCCGCTGTAGGACCGAAGGACGCCGGGCCCGGTCGCCAGCTCAAACCGGCGGCTGAAAGTTTTTTATTGGACCGCCCGGCGCTATTCCCGTGACCTTATCCTCGCTATTATTCAGATTGTTCCCGATGGTCATTAAATAGCAATATTTGTCATTATATTTACCCCCACAGATATATCCCTTGCGCCTTATCCCTTCTGAAGTAAATAACTTTATTATTGTTTTTGATTATTGTTTATCGATAATTGATAGGTCATAGCTATCGTCAGAGTGATGTAACAAGTTATAAGCAAATGTATATTTATCAGCGAAAAATAGCATTCTTTGACGCCGACAGCATTATCGAATTCCTTATTTGAATTCGCGTCCTGACGCCTTAAATATTGCGGCTTCCGGTCAGTCGAAGTTTCTATTCACAGTTGTAGCGATAGGCATCGCATAACGCTTCTTATCGTCTGCAGATTTACTGTTGGTTTATTGATACAAAACTCACTCTGACAAGGAAATGGCAATGAAAAAGGTTCTTCTCTCTGCAGCAATGGCAACGGCATTTTTCGGTATGGCAGCGGCAAATGCGGCTGATACCAATGTTGGCGGCGGCCAGGTTAATTTCTTCGGTAAAGTAACCGACGTATCTTGTACTGTTTCCGTAAACGGCCAGGGCAGCGATGCTAACGTTTACCTCTCTCCGGTGACCTTAACTGAAGTGAAAGCGGCAACAGCCAACACCTACCTGAAACCTAAATCTTTCACCATTGACGTGTCTGATTGCCAGGCGGCTAACGGCGACAAACAGGACGACGTGTCTAAACTGGGCGTGAACTGGACCGGCGGTAACCTGCTGGCTGGCGCAACGACCGAGCAGCAGGGCTACCTGGCTAACACCGAAGCTTCTGGCGCGAAAAATATTCAGCTGGTTCTCTCCACCGACAGCGCGACTGCGCTGACCAACAAAATCATCCCGGGCGTGAGCACTCAGCCGAAAGCGAAAGGCGACGCAACCGCAGTTCAGGACGGCGCGCGCTTCACCTACTACGTTGGCTATGCTACCAGCACCCCGACTACCGTCAGCACCGGTGTGGTTAACAGCTACGCGACTTACGAAATTACCTACCAGTAATTATCGTCTGAAAATAAACCGCCTTGATTGAGGCGGTTATATGCATTGATAAAGCGGCAGCTGCTGCCGCTTATTTTCCCCGTCTGAGGTCAGCATGAAGCGTATTGCCCTTTGTTTCTGTTTCATTTTTAGTTTTGCGGCCCATGCCAATAATATTATTGTTAACGGCACCCGCTTTATTTATCCAGGAAATGAAAAAGAAATAACGGTACAGCTTTCGAATACCGCCGATCGCCCGGCGCTGGCGCAGGCCTGGCTGGATAACGGCAATGCCGACGCCACGCCGGATACGATTACCACGCCATTTATTATTACCCCGCCAATATCCCGCGTGGATGCTAAAAGCGGGCAGACTTTACGTATTAAGCTTGGCAGCAGCGCCGGGCTTGCCAAAGATAAAGAGACGCTGTGGTGGCTTAATCTGCTGGAAATACCGCCGGTAGAGGCTAATCAAAAAAATGAAGGACAGAACATCCTGCAGCTGGCGATTCGTTCGCGCTTTAAGTTTATCTACCGCCCGACCGGACTGGGCAACCGCGACGCTGCGCCGGAGAAATTAGCGCTTTCGGCCAGCGGCAGTAGCCTGTCGGTCAGCAACCCTACGCCATTTTATCTCACCGTAAGCCGTATTTCCCGCGACGGCGGCAAGGCCCTGAACGGCAAAACGGTGATGCTCGCTCCACAGTCCAGTCAGACCGTAGCCCTCTCTTCTGCCGTGAGCAGAGGCGAGACCCTGACGATTAATAACATCAATGACTATGGCGCAGATGTGGCAGTGAAAGTAGCCGTTAAATAAGGGACACTATCATGAAGCAGAGGACCATCTGCCCGGGAAGGTTAAGTTCGGCGATCGCTATGGCGCTGCTCTGCTTTCCGCCATTTTCCAGCGGACAGGAAAACCCGGGAACGGTATACCAGTTTAACGACGGTTTTATCGTTGGCAGCCGGGAAAAGGTCGATCTGTCACGCTTCTCCGCCAGCGCCATCTCTGAGGGCACTTATTCCCTCGACGTCTATACCAACAACGAGTGGAAAGGGCGCTACGAGCTGCAGGTCACCCGCGATAAAGACGGCAACATGGGGATCTGCTACACCAAAGAGATGCTCGAACGCTACGGCATTGCCGCGGAAAAGCTCAATCCGCAGCTGGGGAAGCAGGAAGGCTACTGCGGACGGCTGAAGGCGTGGCGTAACGAAGAAAACGTTAAAGACAACCTGATTCAGTCCTCCCTGCGGCTGGAGATTTCCGTGCCGCAAATCTACGAAGATCAGCGCCTGAAAAACTTTGTCAGCCCGGAGTTCTGGGATAAAGGCATTGCGGCGCTGAATCTCGGCTGGATGGCCAACACCTGGACCAGCCACACTTCGGCGAACAACGGCTCCGATAACAGCAGCGCCTATCTGGGACTTAACGCCGGTCTCTCCTGGGACGGCTGGCTGCTCAAGCACGTCGGTAACCTGAACTGGCAGCAGCAGCAGGGCAAAGCGCACTGGAACAGCAACCAGACCTATCTCCAGCGGCCGATCCCGCAGATCAACTCGATCGTCAGCGGCGGGCAGATTTTTACCAACGGCGAATTCTTCGACACCATTGGCCTGCGCGGGGTCAACCTGGCGACCGATGACAACATGTTCCCTGACGGAATGCGCTCCTACGCGCCGGAAATTCGCGGCGTGGCGCAGAGCAACGCCCTCGTAACGGTGCGTCAGGGCAGCAACATTATCTATCAGACCTCGGTACCGCCGGGCCCGTTTACCCTGCAGGACGTCTACCCTTCGGGCTACGGCAACGACCTGGAAGTCTCGGTCAAAGAGGCCGACGGCTCGGTGCAGGTCTTTAGCGTTCCCTATGCCTCGGTGGCGCAGCTGCTGCGTCCGGGGATGACCCGCTATGCGCTGTCGGCCGGTAAGGTCGATGACAACGGGCTGCGCAACAAGCCGATGCTCTACCAGGCGACCTGGCAGCACGGCCTGAATAACGTCTTCACCGGCTATACCGGCGTCACGGGCTTTGATGATTACCAGGCGTTCCTGCTGGGGACCGGGATGAATACCGGCATCGGCGCGCTGTCGTTAGATATTACCCAGTCCCGGCTGAAGAGCGACACCCTCGACGAGAGCGGCCAGAGCTACCGCGCCACTTTTAACCGGATGTTTACCGATACCCAGACCAGCATCGTGCTGGCGGCCTATCGCTACTCCACCAAAGGCTACTACAACCTGAACGACGCGCTGTACGCCGTCGACCAGGAGAAGAACCGCAACAGCAGCTACACCCTGTGGCGGCAGAAAAACGGCATGACCTTCACCGTTAACCAGAACCTGCCGGAGGGCTGGGGCGGCTTTTATCTCAGCGGGCGGATCTCCGATTACTGGAACCGTTCGGGCACCGAGAAGCAGTATCAGCTCAGCTACAACAATATGTTCGGCCGCCTTTCGTGGTCCGCCAGCGCGCAGCGCGTTTATACGCCGGACAGTTCCGGCCACAATCGCGACGACCGCGTCTCGCTTAACTTCAGCTATCCGCTGTGGTTTGGCGAGAACCGGACCGCCAACCTGACGTCGAATACCTCGTTTAATAACTCGCGCTTTAGCAGTTCGCAGATCGGGATTAACGGTTCGCTGGATAGCGAGAACAACCTCAACTACGGCGTCTCGACCACCACCGCCACCGGCGGCCAGCACGATGTCGCGCTGAACGGAAGCTACCGCACGCCGTGGACCACTCTGAACGGCAGCTATAGCCAGGGCGAGGGGTATCGCCAGAGCGGCCTCGGCGCCAGCGGGACGCTGATCGCCCATCGCCACGGCGTGGTGTTCTCTCCGGAAAGCGGCAGCACGATGGCGCTTATCGAAGCGAAAGATGCCGCAGGTGCGATGCTGCCTGGCTCGCCGGGCACCCGCGTCGACGGCAACGGCTACGCCATCCTGCCGTATCTGCGCCCGTACCGGATTAACTCCATCGAGATCGATCCGAAGGGTAGCCATGACGATATCGCCTTCGATCGTACCGTGGCCCAGGTGGTGCCGTGGGAGGGCAGCGTCGTGAAGGTGTCGTTTGGCACCACGGTACAGAACAACGTGACGATTATGGCACGCCAGGCGAATAGCCAGCCGCTGCCGTTCGCTGCCAGCATTTTCGACCCGAGCGGCAAAGAGATTGGCGTTGTCGGCCAGGGCAGCATGATGTTTATCAGTGACGCCAGCGTTCAGCACGCGACCGTTAAGTGGAGCGGCGGGCAGTGCACGGTGGAACTGGGCAAGGCAAAATCAAAGGAAAGGGTATGTCGCTGAGTAAACAACTGACGCTTTTTATTGGCCTGATGGCGCTGGGGACCACCTCCGCCTGGGCCGCCTGCTCGCGCCTTTCGCAGCCGACGGTGAACCTGGATATGGTCGTCGGCAGGGTCGTCGTTCCGCCGGATCTGCCGGTGGGCTCGGTGATTGTTTCCCGGGACTGGACGATGAGCGCGTCGGGCGGGGCCAGCTACAGCTGCACGTCCGGCACCAACCGCTTTGCGGCGAAGATCGTCTCTACCGGTGCGACCGACCTGGGCAATAAGGTCTACTCCACCAACGTGCCGGGGATCGGCATGCGCTTTAGCCGCGGCGGCGCGACGGTGAATATCGTCTATCCCGACGTCTTCTCATCCTATGTTGCCCGAACCACCAACTACTCGCTGGAAGGTTCCCGCTTTACGCTGGAGATCATAAAAACCGCCGCGGTCACCGGCAGCGGTACCCTGGCGGCGGGAAAATATACCTCCTACGACTGGGAGCGGGGCAACAACCCGATTCTGGAAACCTACCTCAGCGCCAATGCGATTACCGTGGTCTCACCCTCCTGTACGGTGCTCAGCGGTAAGAATATGAACGTTGACGTCGGGACCATTAAGCGCAGCGATCTGAACGGCGTCGGCACTTACGCCGGCGGCAAAAATTTTAATATTGAGCTGCAGTGCAGCGGCGGGCTGAGCACCACCGGCTATGCCAATATCGAGGCCTCGTTCTCCGGTACCCTTGCGACCGGCACGACCCTCACCCGTGGCGCGCTGCTGAACGAAAAAGCCGGCAGCGCGATGGCCAAAGGGATTGGGATTCAGGTGCTGAAAGGCGGCGTGCCGGTTGAATTCAACAAGAAGTACAGCGTCGGGACCTTAAGCAGTCAGGAAACGCGCTACATCACGATGCCTTTCCTTGCGCGTTTTTATCAGTACGCGGCGGCCACGAGTACCGGCGAGGTTGAGTCTCACATGATCTTTAACCTGACGTACGATTAATTCGGGAGGCGGGTATGAAGGAAAATGGATATAAGCACCACGGCAAACGACTTGTCGGCCTGCTGGCGATGAGCGGCCTGCTTGTTGCCTCTTCCGCTGCGGGTTTTATGACCAACTATGATAACGGGCGGGTGGATTTTGCCGGCCGGGTAACGGATATCTCCTGCAGCGTGGCGCTTAACGGTGGTCACAATGCCGGCAGCGGCAGCGTCTGGCTGGCGCCGGTGAGCCTGGCGGAAGTGCACGATCGCGGAGCCGGGGCCTTTATGAAAGCGCAGCCTTTTACCCTCGAGCTGTCGAACTGCCAGCTGCGTCATGACGGCGGCGCGGCGGACCAAAGCGAAGTCCGTTCGGTGAACGTTCGCTGGATCGACGGATTTATGGTCAATACCGTCAACAATGAAAATGCGGGCTATCTGGCGAACACGCTGCCGGACGGCGCGCGTAACATCTATCTGGCGCTGTCGACCAATGACAACAATACGCTGGATAAGAGCAATAAAATTGTCCCGGCAGACCCGCTGCAAAACCGGGTGCAGATTAAAGAAAAAGCGGTAGATGGCGGCGTATTTACCTATTATATCGGTTACGTCTCGCCGGCACCGGAAAAAGCGACCTCCGGCCCAATGACCAGCTGGGCAACCTGGGAGCTGGTATATAATTAAGGGCCTGCGCGACAGGCGGCAAAAGCGCACTTTCGCGAAATTGATGGCCCTGTACAAACGAAAAAAATGCCGGAGTGCCCGGCATTTTTTAAATCACGTTATCTTCTTCGACCAGCTGTTCAATGCTGACTTCTTTCCAGTAGTGGCCCTGAATGGCGAACCACGACATTCCCTGTAACCATTTTTTATGCGCCTCACTCTCAACGCCTTCGATAATAACGTTATGGTTATTATGGGAAAGGAATGTTACCAGCGCATCCATTAGCGGGCGCCCTGACTCTTTTTGCATTAAGTGCCAGAAAAAGTTTTTATCAATTTTTACATAATCGAAATGATATCCGCGAATGGCGTTAATGCCCGCATTGCCCGCGCCGAAATCATCCAGCCAAAGGGTGCTGGTTTGCGTACTTTGCCAGGCGCTAAGTGCATTATTAAGCAGGTTATTGGAATTTTCCGTCACTTCAAAATGCACGCAGCCGAGACGTTCGATATAGGCTTCGATCTGCGGCTGGCGTAGAATGCTGAGGATATGATCGTCAACGTTGATGGTGGCAGAAATATTATTTTTAATAAACCACGCTTTATGCTTCTCAATCAGCGCCAGCTGCTCCATGAAAATACTTTCACGCAGCGCGTTGTTGGCGTGGCGGAAGAAAAATTCGGGCGCCACGGGAATATGATCGAAGCGGCTCAGGCATTCAACGGCAACCAGTTGGTCCTGCGGCGAGAACATTTTTTGAAAAACATAACGAACAGAGATATCGCCACGTGATAAATTGTGGTCTGAAAATATATTAGCGTTCATTTTCTCGTGTCGGGAATTTAGCAAGCGTGCGCTGTAGGGTAGAATTATTATAAGTGACCTTTATGCCGATGTGAATTTTTATTAAAAGCAAGTGACCAATTGATGACAGTATTTTGATTGGTCGCTTGCTTTTTTTCATCCCGGCGCGAAAAGGAGCGCTAACATTGATACATGTTGACTATTTTTTTATTCATAATCCGCGAACTGCCCATGCCGAGCTTCTTCATGATGTGAATTCGATGGCTGTGTACCGTTTTATGATCAATGTTAAGCACCGCGGCGATACGCTTGTTGTTATAGCAGGCCATAATCAGCTCCAGTACCTGAATCTCTCTGAGCGAGAGCTTTTTTTGGGTTAACAGAAACCGGTAATCCACGGCGGATGTCGGCACTTTTGTGATGTCGGAGAAATCGTTAAGCGATGATTTTTCAGTTAAAATGATTATATTTTCCAAAAAAATCAGCTCCCGACACAGCCCGGCGATATCGCTCCTGACGATCAGCACCAGCCGGAGGCAGCGCGCCAGGCAGAAGCGCAGTTTGTTAAGTAGATGCACCGTGTCAGCAGCAGAAATATCCTTATGAATGACGTTGAAAATAACGATTTTAGCCTGAGGGAGCGCCTCCCCCTGCATGATGTTCTGATAGCTTAAGGCGGTAATGTTTTTATCGTTATCAATCATATAACGCTGTATTGATTGACCGATGAGGTTATCATCGGTGTATAGCAATATACTCTCCAAGGGCTCAGACTCTCTTTTTTCTTTTCGCTTCCAGAATCAAATCAAGCATCATTTTCTCAATTTTTCTCTTATCATCGTGATGCCGGAACTTAAACTGACAAGAGACCTGATGATAGCTTTCCCCCTGTTCGTCATCCTCATCGAGGGTCACCAACACGACGTTTTTAACCACCAGATCGACGGTGATTTCCCCATATTCGGCGGCTGAAAGAATCGAGTTTTTAAGGATCGAATTGTGGGTGAGAAATTTAAGATTCGGGTTTTTGGCCATCAGCGCGCAGCCGCCATCTGAAATATCTTTAATTTCAAATGTGTAATTCTCTCCATTTTTATGGCGGCCATGACAAAAAAAATCATGCTTATGCTGCAGCCGAAATCGCGGATCGCGCCGCCTTTGAACCACCTGAATACATTCAGGTAAGGTAAATGAGACCTTATTACTTTTAGCGGTACCGCTCCCCGAATGTTTCTTCAGCGTTGAACTGAACTCTATCTTCCCTGAATCGCTATGCAGAACAAATTTGAACCTGTGCCCCGGAGGGATCCTGGTGTGGGTGACGATGTGAAATTCTGAAAAATCAACACGCGCCAGCTGCGTAATGAAGTTTTTGTTATTATAGAAAATCTCTATCTCAGACTGCTTTCTGAGTTCCTCCCTGAAAATAGCAATGATCTCATACTTACTGGTCTTTATTGTTCCCTCTGTCATGTGAAGTCCTTGTTAATTTTTATATTGTGTGTGTGGATTTTTTTTTATAGCAATGACAACATTCTGATTGTGTTAATCAGATGTTTTAATGAGCGTTTGATGTTATTAGCTATCTTTGTGGCTAAATTGATTTGTATAAACGTCGAATTGGTAGTTGTTTTTCCTGTAATCAAGAGTTCAAAAAATGAAGATAGATACAAACGACCGCGGCCTCCAATAAGGAGGCCGGTCTAATTAGTATAAAATGATGCTTTGTATAGGGTTACTTGCGAAAGGACGGCTGGGGCAAATACCCATTAGTGGGATCTATAGTGCCAGTAGCGTTGAGTTAATTCCAGGCAAATATTAGCGGCAGAATACCCCCTGTCGCCATGCGCTTAGACGCGCCGGGGAGAGGGGGAACGGTTCAGACTTTGAGGTTATCTAAGGTGCTGAGCGCAGCCGCGGGCAGGGTTAAGGTGGCGGCGGCAAGGTTTTCTTCAAGATGCTGGAGCGATGAGGTCCCGGGGATAAGCAGGATATTGGCTGAACGCTGCAGCAGCCAGGCGAGGGCGACCTGCATTGGCGTTGCCGCAAGTTCGGCGGCGATATCATTCAGCTCCTGCGCCTGAAGCGGCGTAAAGCCCCCTAGCGGGAAGAAGGGAACGTAGGCAATATTCTGCGCGGCCAGCGCGTCAATGAGCTCATCGTCCTGGCGATTGGCGACGTTATATTGATTCTGTACGCAGACAACTGGCGTCATCTTTTGCGCGTCAGCGACCTGCGTGGCGGTGACGTTACTGAGGCCAATGTGGCGGATTAGCCCTCGCTCCTTTAGCTCGAGCAGCGTGGTGAGCGGTCCTTCCAGCGACCCTTCGGCCGGGCCGTGGGGGCTCAGCATGCTGCGCAGGTTGACGACCTCCAGTACGTCGAGCTTGAGGTTACGCAGATTATCCTCAACCGCCTGGGTCAACTCCGCCGGCGACATAGCCGGGAGCCAGTTCCCTTTTTCATCGCGGCGGGCGCTGACTTTAGTCACGATACAGAGATCGTCAGAATAGGGGTGCAGCGCCCTGCGGATCAGCTGGTTGGTGACGTGCGGGCCGTAAAAATCGGAGGTATCGATATGGTTGACCCCCGCGTCCACCGCCGCCTGCAGTACGCGAACGGCGTTTTCAGGATCGGCAGGCGGGCCGAACACGCCAGGGCCTGCCAGCTGCATTGCCCCGTATCCCAGGCGATAAACCTGACGGTCGCCTAAGATACCGGTTCCGGATAGCCGTACGTTGGACATGGAAACTCCCCCCTGATAATAAGCAAGTTCTAAGTGTAAACCGGTCAGGGGATTTTCAGCGGCGGGAATATTAGCAGAAAGTGCGGCAACGGCGGTGGCCGTCGCCGCAGGGGAGGATTAGCTAAAGAACATCACCGACACGCACAGCAGGCCGACGACCAGGGTGATGAAATTACCCAGCGATCGGTATGGCTTGAGGGCGGGGATGATGTACGTCGATAGGGTCGGCATGATGAACAGGATCATGGCGATCAGCGGTCCGCTGATGGCGTATATCATCGAGATGGCGTTGGGGTTAATAAAGCACACCGTGAAGGTCAGCGCCGAGACCAGCAGGATCGACATCGCGCGGTTAAAGGTGCGGCTTTTGCGAATGCCCATCTGCCCCAGCGAGGTTTTCACGATTTCGCTGGCGCCCTCAATCACCCCGAAGTAGGTTCCGAGGAAGGATTTTGACATCGCCACCACCGCCACGACGATCCCGGTTACCGCCAGCCAGGCCGGGGAGCCGGGCATCATCGACAGCGCGGAGAGGATGGTGACGCCTTCATGACGCGCGCTTTCAATATAGGTGGCCGGTATCGCCAGCAGGCAGCTGACGACAAAAAACAGCACGCTGGCGCAGATGATGGTGTAGGCCACTTTCATGATTTTTTTGCATTTACCCATCGCCTGTTCGCCGTATTTCTCCTGCTGGTCGATAGCAAAAGTTGAAATAATCGGCGTATGGCTAAAAGCGAAAACCATCACGGGTATTGAGATCCAGACCTGGTGGAGCGTATGCGAGTTCAGCTGCATCTGGCTGGTGAGGTGCTCAGGCTGCCAGTTACCAATCAGATAGATAGAGAGGAACAGGAAGCAGGCGATCAGCGGAAACACCAGAAAACCCATTACCTTAATCGTTATCTGACGGCCCATCAGGAAGATCAGGTTCAGCACCAGGACGACGGCGAGGCTGAGCAGCGCGCGGACGCCGGCGGTGATCGGGATATGTCGCGCCAGCTGTTCGGCGAGGGAGTTGGTGATCGCCACGGCGTAAATCAGGACCACCACGAAAAAGGCGAGGAAGTAGAGCGCGGTGATCAGATTCCCGACCTTCTTGCCGTAATAGTGGTTGACCGCACCGGTGATGCCAGCGCCGGGAGCTATCTTAGCGGAGAGGATAAATTGACTCAGCGCCCTGTGAGGCCAGTAGGTTAACGGCCACGCCACCAGTGCGGTGATGAGCAGAACAACGGCGCCGGCGGAGCCTAGCTGGATTGGCAAAAACAGAGTGCCAGCGCCTACGGCAGTGCCATATAAGGCAAAACTCCAGAGAGTTTCTTCTTTAGACCAAATTTTAGACATTGTATGAATTTATCAACCGTAAAACCCAAAAAAAGGAGTGTAATTTAACACATCTATGTTTTGGTCGTGGCGATAGTTTTAGATGGCGGGCTGCCGCGAGGATCGCCGGGAGCAGCCCCGGCGATCCTCACGCGTTTAGCTACGCGTAGGAATCTGCGTTTGACGGTGCTTCAGTACCCGCACGCGCAGCGTGTCCCAGACCCAGTTGAACAGCATGGTGTAGGGCAGGAAGAACAGCATAAAGCCGATTTCCAGCATAAACGCCTGTATCAGCGAGACGCCAAGGAGCAGCGCGACGGCGGTGACGCCGATGGTGATAAATCCGCACTCAAAACCGATGGCGTGCAGGGCGCGAACCTTGAGGGTTCTTACCACCCGGGAAACCGGCCAGATACGGTCAAAGATCGCGTTATAAATCAGGTTCCAGACCATCGCCAGGGTGGCGAGCAGAATGCTCAGGCCGCCCATTTCGACCACCGAGCGCTGCATCAGCCAGGCCGCGGTAGGGGCGAGGATCAGCGTGGCGAGGCCCTCAAAGCTGACCGCGTGAATAATACGTTCCGTCAGCGACTTACGCTGCAGGTTGCTCTGTTGCATGGTTTTTACCTCCGGGTAAAGCCGTCGTTCACAGCCGTTTATTAGCGATGCAGGCTGAACGCGTTATAAGAAATTACTCCGCATTTTATGGATAAATGTGATAAACAAAAGATAGAATCCATCGATAAAGTAGATAGTTCATGCGCTATTCTCCCGAAGCTCTCACCGCTTTTGTCGAAGCCGTGGCCTGCGGCTCGTTTTCCGCCGCCGCGCGCCGGCTGCGCAAAAGCCAGTCCACCGTCAGCACCGCTATCTCAAACCTCGAAGCCGACCTCGGGGTGACGCTGTTCGATCGTTCCGCCCGCCAGCCGGTGCTGACGCCGCAGGGCGAGCAGGTGCTGAGCTACGTGAAGGCGATTCTGGCGGCAAGCGACCGGCTCGATGAGCTGGCTATTTCTCTCTCCGGCGAAACGGAGGCCCGGCTCACGTTTGTGCTCTCCGATACGCTGCATCCCGATGTCCTTGAAGATCTGCTGGAGCAGTTCGACCGCCGTTTCCCGCACACCGAATTTGAGTGCCTGATTGGCGAGGATGAAGACGTTGTTGACCTGCTGCAAAAGGAGCGCGCGCAGGTGGGGCTGGTTGAGGCCAGGGATAGCTATCCTCCGGAAATCGGCTGTACGCGCCTGCCGCTACAGACCGCGATGGCGATTTACGTGGCGCCCCGGCACCCGCTGGCGGCACAGAGAAGGGTCGTCTGGGATGAGCTGCACAGCTGGCGCGAGCTGCGGCTGAGCACCTATCTGGAAAGCAGGGCCGATCCTGCTCAGGGGCAGGTGTGGTCGGCGCCCAACTATCTGCTGCTGCTCAGCATGGCGGTGCAGGGGCTGGGCTGGTGCATTTTGCCCTGCGCGCTGGTTGAGGAGTTTGCCGGCGTCGGAACCCTGGTGCCGCTCGACATTGCGGGCTGGCCGCGGATGATATCCGTAGATTTACTGTGGAATAAGCGGGCGCCGCCGGGAGAGGCGGGGAGCTGGCTGCGCCAGCATTTGCAGCGCCAGGAGCAGTAAAATCGCCGCAAATCTTTGTGATTTACCTCACTTTTTTTAAACATTTGCGAAATTTTTTGATAACAATTCTCTACTATGTTGTTGTTTCTTTGCACAGAGGCAGGCAGAGGTAGAGGATGAAAGATGTCGTGATCGTCGGCGCGCTGCGGACGCCTATTGGCTGCTTCCAGGGGGCGCTATCGCGCCACTCGGCGGTGGAGCTGGGGAGTCTGGTGGTTAAGGCTTTGGTCGAACGCGCCGGAATCGATCCCCACACTATTGATGAAGTGATCCTCGGGCAGGTTTTAACCGCCGGCACCGGGCAGAACCCTGCGCGCCAGTCGGCGATCCGCGGCGGGCTGCCGAATACCGTTTCGGCGATCACTATTAACGACGTCTGCGGTTCCGGGCTGAAGGCGCTGCATCTCGCTACGCAGGCTATTCAGTGCGGCGAGGCGGACGTGGTGATTGCCGGTGGCCAGGAGAATATGAGCCGCGCGCCGCACGTGTTGACCGACAGTCGCACCGGGGCGCAGCTGGGAAACAGCCAGCTGATCGATAGCCTGGTTCACGACGGCCTGTGGGACGCGTTCAATGATTATCATATGGGCGTGACGGCGGAAAACCTGGCGCGGGAGTACGGCATCAGCCGCGAGCTGCAGGACGCCTGGGCGCTGAGCTCGCAGCACAAGGCGCGGCGGGCGATCGACTCCGGCCGCTTTCGCGACGAGATTGTCCCGGTAATGACCGAGCTGAACGGCGCGCCGCGGCGGGTGGATACCGATGAGCAGCCGCGGGTGGACGCCAGCGCCGAAGGCCTGGCCTGTCTGCTGCCGACCTTCGACCGCCTGGGTTCGGTGACCGCAGGCAATGCCTCAACTATTAATGACGGCGCGGCGGCGGTGATGATGATGAGCGAGGCGAAGGCGCTGGAGCTTGGCCTGCCGATCCTCGCGCGGATCCGCGCGTTCGCAAGCGTAGGCGTCGATCCGGCGCTAATGGGAATTGCGCCGGTACATGCGACCCGCCGCTGTCTGGAAAGAGCGGGCTGGCGGCTGGACGAGGTGGATCTTATTGAAGCCAACGAGGCGTTTGCCGCGCAGGCGATTTCGGTGGGCAGGGTGCTGGAGTGGGACGAGCGGCGGGTGAACGTCAACGGCGGCGCCATTGCCCTCGGCCACCCGATCGGCGCCTCCGGCTGCCGCATTTTAGTTTCGCTGGTCCACGAGATGATCAAGCAGGACGCCCGTAAAGGGCTGGCCACGCTGTGCATCGGCGGCGGCCAGGGCGTCGCGCTGGCGGTGGAGCGAGCGTAGCAGTCTGCAAAAGCATTTTCCCTTCTTAGCCTCCTGTCATCAGGGGGCTTTTTTATCGGCGCTAAGCACGATTTCCGCGAAAGTTCTCAGCAAAAAGGGCCAATAGCCGCCTTATTTGTTGAGCTTTGTCACGTCTTCATGTGCCATGTTTTTTGAAACAAATAATTACGATCTCGATCACTAAAACATCATCTCTTAAAAAATAAAATACAGTTTCATAAAATAGAAACATAATTTTAATTTTGAGGGGTACCCTATGTTTGCACGATCTCTGGCCCTTGCTGCTCTCTGCGCCGCGTCTTTTTCTGCTGCAGCCGTAACGGTGGATTTGCGTCATGAATTCATCGACGGCGGTAAAACCGATAAAACCAATGCCGACCGCGTCTCCGTGTCGCACCGGTTCGCCAACGGCTTTGGTTTCTCCGTCGAGGCAAAGTGGAAGTCAGGAGGGGATAACACCGATCAGCCTTATTCAGACTTCGTTGGCAACGGGCATGAAGAAACCATTAGCTGGCAGTGGAAGGCGAACAAGAATTTCTCCGTCACGCCGGGCTTCAATATTGAAAGTAACGACAGCCGCTCGATCTATAAGCCGAACCTGCGCGTGCAGTACAGCTTCGATAACGGTTTCTACGTTGCCGCCCGCTACCGTTACGACTACACCCGCTATCCGGCAAGCGCGGGCAAAGAGGACGATAAAGTTAACCGCGGCGATGCGTGGGCAGGCTTCGTGCTGGGCGACTGGCGTACCGAGCTGAACTACGTTTATGCCCGCAGTAGCGAAGGCGTAAACCGTAATGACAATAAACCCTACTCCCAGGAATATAACGTCAAGCTGGCCTATAAGCTGGATAAGAACTGGGCGCCCTACGGCGAGGTGGGTAACGTTGGCGTCAACGACCGCAGCGACCGCCAGACCCGCTTCCGCGTGGGCGTGGCGTACACCTTCTAATAGCAAACCCCGCCTGATTGTTGACCCCGGCGCAGTTAGCCGGGGTTTTGCCGTGGCTCCGCCGCCATCCTCTATTAATTAATCATGCCGGGCGAGTGTCCGCTTCAGCGCTCCCTGTCCGCCGGAATCGAGCCGGCTGCGGGCCAAAAAAAGCCCTCCACTAAGGAGGGCAAGGCCAGTTACAGAAGTACTCAATCAAACTCAGGTTACAACAGGTTATGCCTGCAGCATCTCGCGCTGCTCGGGGAGCTTCGCGATATAGATAGCCGGTTTACCGTCCTTATCGGAGCTAAACAGGATCGCGCTGTCGTCCGGCGTAAAGGAGGGGTGCGGATGGGTCACCTGGCGGCTGTTGGCAATGGTTGCCCACGACGTATCGTGACGCGCAACGCGGAAGAAGGCCCGCTTCGCCACGTCGAAAACGTACAGATAGGGGTCGTTATCGATGGTATAGCCGCTGGTATCCTTCACGTCTACCGGGGTGCCGGAACCGTCGCCCACCAGCAGCGTGCCGTCAAAGTTACTCATCAGATGCGAACAGGCAGGCATCTGCATCAGCGCTTCGTTCACGCCGCTATCCGGATTAAAGCGGTAAACGGTGCGTCCCTGCTGGCCCTTCAGGTAGGAGACGTACATCAGCGCCGAGCCGTCCGGCACCCAGAACTCGTGGGTGCAGCTTTCGCCCTCGGCATGCTCTTTGACTTTACGTACGCTGCTGCCGTCTTCATTCACCATCCACATGCGGGCATCAACCAGATCGTGCGGGCCTTCGTGGCAGAAGGCGACGGTGTTGTCATCAAACGGCCGATAAATAGGGTGACCCAGCCAGTTTTTCTCTTCATGGATGGTGCGGCTTTCACCGGTTTGCAAATCGACGCCCAGCAGGCGGCAGTGCGGACCCTTATGGAAGAAGTCGTGGAAGGTCTGCCAGTCGTTGAGCGGCGTCCAGTCGCTTTTGGCGATCTCAATGCCGACCAGCTTGCTGCAGTCGCTGTTGGCGACCCAGGTTCCGTAGCCCACCCATTCGTCGGCGACGCGATAGACTTCGCGCTCCTGCAGGGTAGTGAGGTTAACTTCCAGCAGCGTGCGGTCATTTTTAACGTAATAGAGGGAGGTATCGTCCGGCGAGAGGAAGCCGCCGAAGGTGTTGTCGCCGGCCCCTTCGGTGAGCTGGATGGCTTCAGCCGCGGCGATATCCAGCAGGTAGTAGTTCCAGTGCCCGTCGAATTCACCGGCGAACAGCAGATGGCTACCGTCGTTGAAAAAGCATTTCTGATAGAAATAGTTACGATGGCAGGTCACTTCCGGAGGGGTTAAGCGGGTGACCTCTGCCCCGGTATCGGGATCGCGGCTGACTTCATAGTTGAGTTTTACCCGCATGCCTTTAGCCATGATGTGCTCCTTTTCCTTCCTGCGCTGCCGCCTCCCTGAGGGGCGCGTGAGCAGATGAGTTTGATTTAAAAGATAGGTGTCAATTTATCAAAACATCGTTTCATTATTTGTGATGGCGAGCGCAGTTCGCAATAACTTCCTGCTCTGGATCGCACTTTTTTGCCTACAGGCAGCGGTATGAAGAGGGAACTTTGTTTTTATGCCGACTTTCTGCGATCTGAAGATGATTTTCTAAGTTTCTATAATGCTTTGTATTTAAATGAATTTCACTCTTTATTGTTTCAGGTCGGGTCAGCGCTTCGTGATCTGATTTGCATTTTTAATATTTGCCTCGCTAAAAATTGAAACGATGTTTTAATAATAATTGAAAATGACCTTGCCCGGAGATAAGATGGGTCCACTAGCAAAACGGAACTCTGTTTTATTTTTATGATGGGCCAGCCCCAGAGAGTTCTTCTTACATAATGGCCAGCGCAAGCAGCCGGTCGAACCTATAGAACCTCGCCTGTGTAGTACGGGCTATCTGAAAGATAAAGGAACCAGGTATGATACTCGATACATTCTCTCTCCAGGGTAAAGTGGCCGTTGTGACCGGATGTGACACCGGGCTGGGCCAGGGCATGGCGGTAGGGCTGGCGGAAGCGGGCTGCGATATTGTCGGTATCAATATTGTTGAGCCAACGGAGACCATTGAGCGCGTCACCGCGCTGGGCCGTCGTTTTCTGAGCCTGACCGCCGACCTGCGCCAGATTGAGGGGATCCCGCAGCTGCTGGAGCGCGCCGTCGCTGAATTTGGCCATATCGATATTCTGGTCAACAATGCCGGCCTGATCCGCCGTCAGGATGCCCTTGAGTTCAGCGAAAAGGACTGGGATGACGTGATGGATCTGAACATCAAGAGCGTGTTCTTTATGTCTCAGGCGGCAGCGAAGCACTTCATTGCCCAGGGCAATGGCGGCAAAATCATCAACATCGCCTCCATGCTCTCTTTCCAGGGCGGTATTCGCGTGCCTTCCTACACCGCCTCAAAAAGCGGCGTGATGGGCGTGACCCGCCTGCTGGCGAACGAGTGGGCGAAGCACAACATCAACGTTAACGCTATCGCACCGGGCTACATGGCGACCAACAATACCCAGCAGCTGCGCGCCGACGAGCAGCGCAGTGCCGAAATTCTTGAGCGTATTCCGGCGGGCCGCTGGGGTTTGCCGAGCGATTTGATGGGGCCGGTGGTGTTCCTCTCCTCCAGCGCGTCTGACTACATCAACGGCTATACCGTGGCGGTGGATGGCGGCTGGCTGGCGCGCTAATCTTCCCGCTTTGCCGAATAAAAACCTGCCACTGACGGCAGGTTTTTTTATGTGTGAACATTAATTGTCCATATTGATAAATTAAAATAATCCATATTAATTAGTTATGGGGTGGTGATAACTCGCATGATTATTGAATTTTTATCTGCAGTTGATAAATTGTCGCGCCGTTATGAAAGTTGAATGTCCATCACAAAACGATGTCTAGTAGCTAATTAGTCCATATCTTTGGCATCTCCACCCTGACACATTACCCCGCCGATCCCGTACTTTCTCATCACGTCTTACTATGTTCTGGCAGGGAAAAATGACCTCAATTAATAATGACTCTACGTTAATGCCGCGTACGCAGCGCGATACCCGGCGCATGAACCAGTTTGTCTCCATTGCCGCTGCGGTGGCCGGACTTCTTTTTGGCCTCGATATCGGGGTGATTGCCGGGGCGTTGCCCTTTATTACCGATCATTTTGCCCTATCCAGCCGCCTGCAGGAGTGGGTGGTCAGCAGCATGATGCTGGGCGCTGCCGTCGGCGCGTTGTTCAACGGCTGGCTCTCTTTCCGCCTCGGGCGTAAATACAGCCTGATGGTCGGGGCGATACTCTTTGTTGCCGGATCCATCGGCTCCGCCTTTGCCGACAGCGTCGAGGTCCTGCTGCTGGCGAGGGTCCTCCTCGGCGTTGCCGTCGGGATCGCCTCCTACACCGCGCCGCTTTATCTCTCTGAAATGGCGAGTGAAAACGTTCGCGGGAAGATGATAAGCATGTATCAGCTGATGGTGACGCTGGGGATCGTGATGGCCTTTCTATCCGATACGGCGTTTAGCTACAGCGGCAACTGGCGCGCCATGCTGGGAGTGCTGGCGCTGCCTGCGGTCCTGCTGATTGTGCTGGTGGTGTTCTTGCCCAACAGCCCGCGCTGGCTGGCGGAGAAGGGGCGCCACGTCGAGGCGGAAGAGGTGCTGCGCATGCTGCGCGATACCTCGGAGAAAGCCCGGGATGAGCTCAATGAAATTCGCGAAAGCCTGAAGCTCAAGCAGGGCGGCTGGGCGCTGTTTAAGATCAACCGCAACGTCCGTCGGGCGGTATTCCTCGGCATGCTGCTGCAGGCGATGCAGCAGTTCACCGGGATGAATATCATCATGTACTACGCGCCGCGTATTTTTAAAATGGCGGGCTTCACCACCACCGAGCAGCAGATGATGGCGACCCTCGTCGTCGGCCTGACCTTTATGTTTGCCACCTTTATTGCGGTGTTCACCGTGGACAAAGCCGGGCGTAAACCGGCGCTGAAAATTGGCTTTAGCGTGATGGCGCTGGGCACGCTGGTGCTCGGCTACTGCCTGATGCAGTTTGATAACGGCACCGCCTCCAGCGGCTTATCCTGGCTTTCCGTCGGCATGACCATGATGTGTATTGCCGGCTACGCCATGAGCGCCGCCCCGGTGGTGTGGATCCTGTGCTCGGAAATTCAGCCGCTGAAGTGCCGCGACTTCGGCATCACCTGCTCCACCACCACCAACTGGGTGTCGAATATGATTATCGGCGCGACCTTCCTGACGCTGCTTGACGCGATTGGCGCCGCAGGCACCTTCTGGCTCTATACCGTGCTCAACGTCGCCTTTATCGGGGTGACCTTCTGGCTGATCCCGGAAACCAAAAACGTCACCCTTGAGCACATCGAGCGCAACCTGATGTCCGGCAAGAAGCTGCGCGATATTGGTAACTGATTACAGCGACTCCCTCGGCAGCCAGGGGCTGGCAACCCGCACCGTATCCCGATGGCTGTCGCCGTTAATAATATGCAGGGCGCTCAGGCGCCCTATTTCATAATGCGGAAGCTGCACCGTTGAGAGCGGCGGTAAAAACAGATCGCCAATGCCGACCATATTATCGTAACCGACCACCGCCACGTCCTGCGGGATGCGCAGCCCCTGCGCCAGCAGCGTCTGATAGACCATAAAAGCGATGCGATCGTTACCGCAAATCACCGCATCGAACTGCGGCTTACCCGCGCGAATGTTTGCCAGCAGCATCGCCGGGATGTCGCGATAGTGCTCATCGCCATACTCCATATAGCTGTGTTCGAGCGTATGCGGATCGAGACCCGCTTCGCGACAGGCGCGCTCCAGCCCCTGGCGTCGGCGCACGGTCGCCAGATGCTTCGCTGGCAGATGCAGGCACAGCGGATGGCGATAGCCCGCCGCCAGCAGGGCCTGTACCGCCGCATACTGACCCTGCTCGTCGTCCGGAATATAGCTGGCCACCGGGTCGTGCAGGCTTTCGCAGTTGGCCAGCACGCAGGGGAGGGTCAGCAGCTTGGCCGGGAGCGGCACCTGGCGCAGCCCCATGGTGGTGTAGATAATCCCGTCCGGCCGGTGGGAGAGCAGCAGATCGACGATGGTGTCCGGGCTATCGTCGGAAAACATGTTGACCACGAAGCTGTTCCAGCCGTGCGCCCGCGCGGTTTCTTCGATTGAGAGCGTAATTTCCACCGAGAAGGGGGTGGTGACGGTATCCAGCGCCAGAACCCCGATGGTATTCGGCGTGGCGTGGGCGCCGCGTATTTTTTTGGCGGAGAGATCGGGGACGTAGTTGGTTTGTTCAATGGCGGCCTGAACGCGAGCCAGAGTCTCTGGTTTCAGGCGCTGCGGGCTATTCAGCGCCCGTGAGACCGTCATCAGAGAGACGTTTGCCAGTTTTGCCACATCTTTCAAGGATGCCATATTTACTACTCCAACGCTGTCGCCAGGCAACAGGCTATATAACTAAGTCGCTGATGTAAAAGGATCATATGCGATATTCTATCGCAGGATGCGCCGCAGCGATGGCGAGGAATATTTGATCGCGATCGCATCTCTGTTATGTTAACGTTAACTTATGTGATTAACATCATGTATCTCAGTAAAAGGGCATGAGTTTTGGGTTTTGTTAACGTTACCATCTGCGCATTACTCCAACAGAGAACGTCATGATGAAAGCACATCACTCTCACAGCTATCCGATACTCAGCGCCTTACTGTTCTTCTTTTTCGTGACCTGGTCTTCGTCCGGCTCTTTGCTCTCTATCTGGCTCCATCAGGAGGTCGGCCTGAAGGCGGGGGATACCGGCATCATCTACGCGGTTCTCTCCGTTTCAGCGCTGTTTGCCCAAATTTGCTACGGCTTTATTCAGGACAAGCTCGGCCTGCGTAAAAACCTGCTCTGGTATATCACCGCGCTGCTGATCCTCTCCGGGCCGGCCTATCTGCTGTTTGGCTACCTGCTGGGCATTAACATTTTTCTCGGCAGTATTTTTGGCGGGATCTACATCGGCCTGACCTTCAACGGCGGCATCGGCGTGCTGGAGTCCTACACCGAGCGCGTGGCGCGGCAGAGCCAGTTTGAGTTCGGCAAGGCGCGGATGTGGGGATCGCTGGGCTGGGCGGTGGCGACCTTTTTTGCCGGCCTGCTGTTTAACATCAACCCGAAGCTGAACTTTGCCGTCGCCAGCTGCTCCGGCCTGGTGTTCTTTTTCCTGCTGGCGCGGCTGCGGGTCTCCTCTGCACCGCAGGCGATGGAGGAAGCGGTAGCGGGCGGCAAGGTGACGCTGGAGGACGCGCTGCGTCTGCTCACCCTGCGCCGCTTCTGGGCGCTGGTGTTTTTCGTCGTCGGCACCTGTATTTACGGCGTCTACGACCAGCAGTTCCCGGTCTACTTCTCCTCGCAGTTCGCCACCCTGCAGGAGGGCAACGCCATGTACGGCTACCTGAACTCTTTCCAGGTGTTTCTTGAGGCGGCGGGGATGTTCTGCGCGCCCTGGCTGGTTAACCGCATTGGCGCTAAAAATGGCCTGATTTTCGCCGGCATGGTGATGGCGCTGCGGATGGTGGCTTCCGGGCTGGTGGAGGGGCCGCTGCTCATCTCTATCACCAAGCTGCTGCACGCGGTGGAGCTGCCGATCCTGCTGGTATCTATCTTTAAATACAACAGCTTAAACTTTGATAAGCGCCTCTCATCGACGCTCTATCTGGTGGGCTTTGCCTGCACCAGCTCGGTTATTGCTACCGTGCTGTCGCCGCTGGCGGGCTATAGCTACGAGATATACGGATTTGCCCGGTCCTATTTGATTATGGGCCTGCTGGTGTTCTTCACCACCTTTATCTCCATCTTCTTGCTGCGCTCGGCTAAGTCACCATCGGACCCGCTGATGCCGCAACCTTCCGTTATTTGAATGAAAAGAGTGAAGACTATGACCTACTCAATTAGCAACGCCGAACAGGAACTGCAGGCGAAAAGCGATGCGCTGAACCTGCGCTGGTACCCGCGCTACCATCTTGCCGCCCGCGCGGGCTGGATCAACGATCCTAACGGCCTGGTGTGGTTCGACGGCTGGTATCACGCCTTTTACCAGCACCATCCCTACTCGACGCAGTGGGGGCCGATGCACTGGGGTCATGCGCGCAGTAAAGATTTGGTGCACTGGGAGCATCTGCCGGTGGCGCTGGCGCCGGAAGGCCCGGAGGATAAGGACGGCTGCTTCTCCGGCTCCGCGGTGGTCGACGGCGATACGCTGGCGCTGATTTATACCGGGCATAAATTCCACGGTGACCCGAACGACGAGGCCAACCTGTATCAGGTGCAGTGCCTGGCGACCAGCCGCGACGGCATCCACTTTGAGCGCCAGGGGATCGTCCTCGATACCCCGCCGGGGCTGCACCATTTCCGCGATCCTAAGGTGTGGCGCGAAGGTGATAGCTGGTACATGATCGTCGGCGCGCGCCTCGGCGATGTCGGCCAGGTGCGCCTGTACCGTTCGGCCGATCTGCGCCAGTGGCAGGACGCCGGCGTGCTTGATGAGGCGGAAAAAGAGATGGGCTACATGTGGGAGTGCCCGGACTTTTTTGCCCTCAACGACAGGCGCGTGCTGATGTTTTCTCCGCAGGGAATGGCGGCGCAGGGCTATCAGAATCGCAACCTGTTCCAGAGCGGCTACCTGCTCGGCGACTGGCAGCCGGGCGGCACCTTTGTGCGTGAAGGCGAGTTCGTTGAGATGGACAGCGGGCATGATTTTTATGCGCCGCAGAGCTTCCTGACGCCGGACGGTCGGCGGATCGTTATCGGCTGGCTGGATATGTGGGAGTCGCCGCTGCCGGAGCAGCAGGACGGCTGGGCGGGGATGCTCTCGCTGCCGCGCGAGCTGAGCCTGAGCGCCGACAGGCGGCTGCAGATGCGCCCGGCGAAAGAGGTCGAAAGCCTGCGCGGAGCGTGGTTCCCGTGGCCGGTGAGCACCTTGAAAAACCAGCAGACCATGCTGGTGGAAAAGTGCGAGGCGATGGAGGTTATCCTGCGCTGGGACAGCGCCAACTGTAGCGCTGAGCAATATGGCCTCAGCTTCGGCGACGGTCTGCGGGTCTACGTTGATGCGCAGATGCAGCGCCTGGTGCTGGAACGTCACTATCCGCAGCATGGCCTGTGCGGCGCGCGCAGCGTGCCGTTAACCGCCGGGGTGCCGCTCAGTCTACGGATATTCTTCGACAGCTCTTCCGTCGAGGTCTTCGTTAACGAGGGCGAAGCCTGCCTCAGCAGCCGTATTTATCCGGATGCTGACCGTCGTGAGTTAACCCTATTTGCGTGGAGCGGATCGGCCAGCTTATCTGAGGCCGGGGCCTGGCAGCTCGAATAATATAATTACTGTTTATTCTGTCGTTAATAACCCGTCTGTGACGATGGGCGGATTATTATTGTCATCATCGTCGTGCTTTACCTGTATACCCGTCAGACTTCAGGCTGTATATGCGTTGGCTGCACTTTCACCCCAGTCACTTACTTCAGTAAGTGCCTGGGGACTTGCTCTCTTGCCGCCTTGATGCCGCTCGAATTATTTAGGGTATAAATAAAGATTTCATTTAATTAAATAATAAAAGGGTTTACCGATGAATAAAATCTGGGTCGGGTGCTTTCTGTCGTCTTTATTTACCCCTCTGGCTAATGCGCAGGCACCATTAACACTCGAAGAACGGCTGGCGCAAATGGAGCAGCGGCTGCAGGAGACCGAGCAGCGTGCGACCAACGCCGAGGCGGAGATTCGGGCGCTAAAGCGTCAGGAGAAGCCGGCTGTCGTGGCCAGCAACGCGGCGGCCAAACCCGCGCTGCAGGTCAATGATTATGGCGAATTAAAGTTTTATGGCGACGTTGAGTTTAATATGGACGGCGCCAGCCGTACCGGTAGCCTGACCTCGGTGAGAACCAGCGCAAATAAAAACTGGGCGCCGGGGAAAAAAGAACGCTGGGATATTAACGGACGTATTCTTCTCGGTTTTGATGGCCTGCGGAAAGGGGCCGATGGCAAGTATGCCGGCTTTAGCGTACAGCCGCTGGCGGATATTAATGGCAAGATGAATCTGGACGATGCGGCCTTTTTCTTTGGCCAGCAGGATGACTGGAAAATTAAAATTGGGCGCTTTGAAGCCTACGATATGTTCCCGCTGAATCAGGATACCTTTATTGAATATTCCGGCAATACGGCGAACGATCTTTACAGCGACGGCTACGGCTATATCTATATGATGAAAGAGGGGCGCGGACGCAGCAGCAGCGGCGGCAACTTCCTGCTGAGCAAAAATCTCGACAACTGGTACTTCGAGGTGAATACGCTGGTGGAGGACGGCAGCACGCTGTTCGTCGATCGCAACTATCACGGCAACGCGCTGGATAACCAGAAAAACGTCGCCTACGTGCGTCCGGTAGTGGCGTGGCAATCCGGCGCGTGGTCGGTGGCGGCGGCGATGGAGAGTAACCTCGTCAATAACGCCTACGGCTATCAGGACTCACGCGGCCGCTGGGTCGACCAGTCGAGCCGTACCGGCTACGGCATGACCATGAGCTGGAACACGCTGAAGGCCGATGCCGAAGATGGCGCGGTGGTGAATCTGAGTACCGCCTATCTCGACGCCACGGATGAGAAGGACTTCAGCGCCGGCATCAACGCGCTATGGCATCGCGTGGAGCTGGGCTACATCTACGCGCATAACAAAATCGACCAGTTTAATCTGGCGGGCGTAAGCGCAGAATGCGACAACGAGTGTGCCGTACTCGCCCCAGGGCGCTATGACATCCACACGCTGCACGCCTCGTGGCTGCTGCCGAATATCATGGATATGGCGAATTTTAACATTTACCTCGGCGCCTACGCCTCGTGGCTGGATTCGTCGGCGGAGAAAAGCGCGGGATCGGATGAACGCTACGGCGCTCGCGTACGCTTCAAATACTTCTTCTGAGGGAAAAATCCGTCGGTCCCGGCGTCCGGCGGAGTGGTTTGCCTTTTATGACGGGATTCTGGCAAAAAAATCCCCCGCAGCGGGAGTCGCGGGGGAGGTTTGGCAGGGCTGAATTAGCGCATGGCGCGCTTGAGAATGCGGTCCGACTGACGCTGGAAGTCCGCCGCCGTCTCTTCTACGGATTTCTGCCCGTAATCGATGTACTGCAGTGAGGTGCCGAACTGGGCTACGATCTGCGGGTCGTCGAAGTAGGGCGACACGGAGAGCTTCGCCGGCAGGGACTGCGCCAGCTTCAGCCCGGAAACCGCCGGATCGTCGGCTTTGATCGTGCCGTCCTCGGTCAGGTACTGCACCGCCACTTTACTCAGCGGCACGCCGCGCTCGAGTCCTAAGGTATCGACCCCGGCTTTGCTGTTGAGCAGGAAGTTAATCACCTTCGCCGCCGCTTCCGGGTTTTTCGTTGATTTACCGATCGAGAGCATCTGCGCGGGCTTAAAGAACAGGCCGGCGTCGGTGGCACCCGGCAGCATCGGGTATTCACCCAGCTCCAGCTTCGCCGGCGGCTTCAGGTTGTCGGAGTATTTGTTGATGGTGGAGTTCCACATGTAGGTCCCCGCCCACTCGCCCTGAATCCACGGCTTCATCTCGTACATATTGCTTTTGCCAAACGAGGCGTAGTATTTGGTGTCCGGCATGACGTGGCTGTCGATAAGCTTTTTATACATCTGGAAAAACTCGACCCACTGCTCTTTGCTGTAGGAGAATTTCTTGGTTTTATCGTCGATAGCCGGCTGGTTGTACTTCTGAATCATGTAAGAGTTCAGCAGCGCCAGGGTGTCCTGGTGCTCCAGCACCACCGGGTAGTACTGCTTGCCGAGCTTGCTTTCAAAGGCTTTTCCCGCCGCCATCAGCTCATCCCAGGTTTTTGGGTAGGCGACGCCGGCTTTTTTCCAGGTTTCATCGTTAAAGTAGAAGACGCGGGCGGTCACGGAAATAGGAATGCCGTTGAGCTTGCCGTTCACGGTGGTGGACTGCAGCTCCTTCGCGTCAAACTGGCTGAGATCGATGACGTCCTTCATCTTATTGAGGTCGTAGAAGCCGTCGCCATTTTTCGAGAAAATAGGCAGCCAGTTCCAGTTGGTCTGCATCACGTCCGGCTCGGTGCCGCCGGCGATTTGCGTGGTCAGGCGCGAAAGGTGGCCATCCCAGCCGGTGTATTCCGCTTTGACGTTAATATCCGGGTTCTGCTTATGAAATTCTTCCAGCGCTTTCAGGGTCACCTGATGGCGGCCGTTGCCGCCCCACCAGGACATGCGCAGGTCGACATCCTGTGCCAGAGAAGGTAGCGCGGTCAGGCCCAGAGTGGCGGAGATTGCGGCGCTTAAGAGCACTTTTTTCATTTTAATACTCCAGTGATTACAGAGAGATGTTCTGTTCGGTCGTCGCATCAAAGAGATGACATTTGTTGAGATCGAACTGGTAATAGACCTTGCGATGCAGCCCTTTTTCGATCATCGGCCTCGCTTCGTCGGAAGGGACGCGGGCGGTCAGCTCATAATCGGCAACCTTCATATAGACAAAGAACTCGTGGCCCATATTTTCCACGCGCACCATCTCACCGGAACCGCAGCCTTCGGCGAACGGCTGGTCCGAGATAGAGACGAACTCCGGGCGCACGCCGTAGAACAGCGGCTGGTCCTTGTAGCCTTCGGCTTTGCTCTGCAGGGCATCGTTGAGGGGCAGCAGATCGTCACCGACGTGCATATGCAGGCGGCCGTCGCGCTCAACCAGCTTGCAGGGACGAATGTTCATCTCCGGCGCGCCGATAAAGCCTGCGACAAACATATTCTTTGGCTTGTGGTAGAGATTGTCCGGGGTATCAACCTGCATGATGTGGCCCAGCTTCATCACGCAGATACGGTCGCCCATGGTCATGGCTTCGGTCTGATCGTGGGTAACGTAAACGGTGGTCGCCGGTTTACCGGATTTCTTCAGCTGCTTGTGCAGGTCGGAGATCCGGATGCGCATCGAGGCGCGCAGCTTGGCGTCGAGGTTAGAGAGCGGCTCATCGAACAGGAACACGTCCGGCTTCTTAACGATCGCCCGGCCTACCGCCACGCGCTGGGCCTGGCCGCCGGAAAGCTGGCGCGGCAGGCGGTCGAGCAGCTCTTCCAGCTCGAGGATTTTTGCCGCTTCGTTAACCTGGCTCTCAATCTGATCCTTTGGCAGCTTGCTCAGCTTGAGGCCAAAGGCGAGGTTTTCGCGCACCGTCATATGCGGATAGAGCGCGTAGTTCTGGAACACCATCGCAATGCCGCGCGCTTTTGGCGCAAGGTTGTTGACGATTTTCTCTCCGATGCGCACTTCGCCGCCGCTGATGGTTTCGAGACCCGCCAGCATGCGCAGGGTGGTGGATTTGGCGCAGCCGGACGGCCCGACGATCACCATAAACTCCCCGTCAGCGATTTTCAGGTCGATAGCATGTACCGCTTTGAAGCCGTTGGAGTAGACCTTTTCCAGTTTGTTGAAAATAACTTCAGCCATGATATTTCCCTCTTAACCTTTAATTCCGCTGCTGGTGACGCCCTGTACGAAGTAGCGTTGTGCCAGGAAGAATACGATGATGGATGGCAGAATGGAGATGCTCGCCATTGCCAGAATTTCGTTCCATGGAGCGCCTTCCGTGACGTCGATGGACATTTTCAGCGCCAGCGCGATCGGATACTTATCGACGCTATAGACGTAAATCAGCGGACCAATAAAGTCGTTCATTGACCACATAAACTGGAACAGCGCGACCGAGATAATTGCCGGTTTTAAAATCGGCACCACCACGTACCACAGCACCTGGAAGGAGTTGCAGCCGTCAATCTGCGCCGCCTCTTCCATATCGCGCGGCACGCCGCGCAGGAACTGAATCAGCATGAAGACGAAGAACCCCTGAGTGGCGAAGGCCAGCGGCAGGTACAGCGGCAGATAGCTGTTCAGCATCCCCATTTCTCGGAACATCAGGTACTGCGGGATGAGCAGCACGGTGCTCGGCAGCAGCATGGTGGTGATGAGGGTGCCGAACCAGAATTTCTTCCACGGGATCTCGAAGCGGGCAAAGCCGTAGGCCACGATGGTGGAGGAGATAATGGTCAGGATCACCTTCGGAATCACGTACTTGAAGGTATTCAGCATGTAGTGGCCGAAGTTGTATTCCGTCCCGGTCTTCCAGCCGTTGATAAATCCGTCCCAGGTCGCGTGAGCGGGCCACAGGCTGAGGGTGGTGAAGATCTCGTGGTTCGGTTTGAACGACGCCGAGAACATCCACACCAGCGGGTAGAGCATCAGCAGGCCAACGAACAGCAGGATCACATAGCGGATGCTGGCGTTCATTTTTTCCCGCCGCAGCGTTCTGGCAACCTCGCGCTCTGCGATGTCCCGTGCTGCAGAAATTTGTTGGATATCAGCCATTTTTGCCTCCCTTATCGGCGGAGTAGAACACCCAATATTTCGAAGACTTAAAGGCAATGGCGGCAAACACCGCGACGACCAGGAACAGCACCCATGCCAGCGCCGCGCCGTAGCCCATATCGAAGTACTTAAAGGCGGTGTCGTAGATATAGAGTGAGAACAGATAGGTGGAGTAGGTTGGGCCGCCGCCGGTTATCACGTACGGGCCGGTAAACTCCTGGAACGCCTGGGTGGTTTGCATAATGAAGTTGAAGAAGATCACCGGCGTAATCAGCGGTACCGTCACCTTCATAAACATCTGCCACTTCGAGGCGCCGTCGATCATCGCCGCTTCGTACTGCGATTGCGGAACGTTCTGCAGCGCCGCGAGGAAAATCACCATGGCCGAACCGAACTGCCAGACGCGCAGCAGGGTCACCGACATCAGCGCCAGCGACGGCTCGCCGAGCCAGTTGACCGGGTCGAAGCCCAGCACGCCGATAAAGCTGTTCAGCAGGCCGTCGATAGCGAACAGCGCGCGCCACAGTACGGCGATGGCGACGGAGCTGCCGAGAATCGACGGAATGTAATAGGCGGTACGGAAGAAACCGATGCCGCGCAGCTTAAAGTTGAGAACAAACGCGATGCCCAGCGCAAAGGCCAGCTTCAGCGGAATGGTTAAAAAGACATAGGCGAAGGTGACGCCCATGGACTTCCAGAAGAGAGAATCTTCGGTCAGCATGTAGCGATAGTTTTCAATGCCGTTAAATACCGGCGGACTCATCAAGTCGTACTCAGTGAAACTGAGGAAGAAAGATGAAACAAAGGGAAAGGCGGTAAAGATTATCAGCCCGATGATATAGGGCGATATCCATGCCAATCCCAGCAGCTTGTTTTCATTCATACATACCTACCTGGCTTACGAGTTTGTAAAACGGATTCGGTTTATACCCGGTGTACTTCACGCTGTGTGCGCTATCCGCGCTGAAAAGCAGCCGGAAAAGTTAATCTGTTGCTGGTGTCTGTGCTGGCGCTTCCTTCCCTGTTGGACCCTGTTTTTGTCATGGTTTGTCACCCGCAGCTCCCTGCTGAGCGTGCACCGGTTCGGCTTTGCTATGCCCGGCGCCTTTAATTTTATAAAACGCCGTTTTAAATTTATTTTATTGCGATTTATTACAGAGTCATTCGATTCATAGCGGAAATGTGATCGGAGTCGAAACGATGTTTCAAAAAATGAGATGGCGGGCGTTTTGTAAGGCTGGTAAGGGCTTGGGAGAGATGTCGGAAAGGTGACCTGACGCAGGCGTGCGGTATTTTATTGCCCGGCTAATGATTGTCTTTGTACATATTTTTTAACAAATAATGATGGACATGAAGGGGGCACGGTGGCGGAAGAGGGGAGCATGCCCGCTCTTCCGCCACCACGGCTGGGGAAGATTAGTTTTGCAGAAAATCCTGACGAACGGGCGTAAAGGTATCCAGCAGGGTTCCCGCCTTCAGGCACACGCAGCCGTGCATGATATGCGGCTGCTTGTAGAGCGTATCGCCGGCGCTGACCACGTGTTTCTCGTCACCGATGGTGAATTCGAACTCGCCTGAAAGCACGTAGGTCAGCTGCTCGTGGGGGTGGTTATGCATCGGCCCAATGGCGCCGGCGTCAAAGTTAACCTCAACCGCCATCATTTTGCCATCGTGCGCCAGAATGCGTCGGGTCACGCCGTTGCCCAGATCGTCGAGGGTGGTCTCTTTATGAAAAATAAACATCCGCGGGTCCTGTAGTTAAGTGAAACAATGTTTCATTTAATTTATATCACAATTTTCTAAAAAGAAACGATCGACGGGAGAAGTGGAAAGTTGATCACAAGTTTGCTTCACTGGGGGAAACCATAAAAGGAGCGAATGATGAAAACGATTGGCCTGTTGGGGGGAATGAGCTGGGAATCGACCATTCCCTATTACCGCCTGATCAATGAAGGGATCAAGGCGCGTCTTGGCGGGCTGCACTCCGCCAGCCTGCTGCTGCATAGCGTTGATTTTCATGAGATTGAAGCCTGTCAGGCCGCCGGAGAATGGGAGCGTGCCGGCGATATGCTGGCCCAGGCGGCGGTGGGGCTGCAGCAGGCGGGCGCCGAAGGTATCGTGCTCTGTACTAACACCATGCACAAAGTGGCGGATGCCATTGAAGCGCGCTGCGGCGTGCCGTTTCTGCATATTGCCGATGCGACCGGGCGGGCGATTGAGAAAAAGGGCATGCGTAACGTCGCCCTGCTGGGCACGCGCTATACCATGGAGCAAACGTTCTATCGCGGCCGCCTGCAGCAGCAGTTTGCGATCGAGACCCTGGTGCCGCCCGCCGACGATCGCCAGCGGATCAACCAGATTATCTTCGATGAGCTCTGTCTCGGCACCTTTAGCGAGGCTTCCCGCGACTACTACCTGCAGGTTATTGAGACGCTGGCGGCGCAGGGCGCGGAAGGCGTTATCTTCGGCTGCACCGAGATTGGCCTGCTGGTGCCCGTAGAAAGCAGCCCGCTGCCGGTATTTGATACCGCGGCTATTCACGCGGCGGACGCGGTGGAGTTTATGCTTTCTTAAGCACCGTATCGAGCGGGCGCTGGATCTGCGCCAGGCTGTGCTGCAGGTGGTGAATAAAGGCATCAACCAGCGCCGAACCGGGGCGGTGCAGCGGGCGGATCATGCTGACGGTAAAGGGCACATCGATGCTGAAGCGGCGCACCGCGACGCCGCTTTCGGCATAGTCGAGGGCGGTGAGCGGATTAACTACCGAGATGCCGACGCCCGCGCGCACCATCGCGCAAATCGACGCGGCGCTGTGCGTTTCGACCACCATCCGCCTCTTGACCTGATGTTCAAGGAACAGGGCGTCGAGCAGCTGGCGATAGCTGTCGGTCCGCGACAGGCTGATGTAGTTTTCAGCGTGGAAATCGGCGGGGGTCAAAACCTGCTTCGCGGCGAGCGGATGGTTCTGCGGCAGGACGCAGACCTCATTCAGCGTCAGCAGCGGCGTGCGCTCGGTGCCGGCGGGCGTATGCAGGGTTTCGGTCAGGCCAAGATCGTGGCGCTGGGCGGAGAGCCACTCCTCCAGCAGGGGCGACTCCTGGGGGACAATCTGCAGGCTGACCTCCGGGTAGCGCGCCAGAAACGGCTGCAGCAGCAGCGGTAAAAACGACTGGGAGAATACCGGCAGGCACACCACCGATAGCTCGCCCTGGCGAAACTCGCGCAGGCTTTCCGCCGCGCTGACGATCCTGTCCAGCCCGTACCACGACCGCTGCACCTCTTCAAACAGCCGCAGCCCCTGTACCGTGGGCTGCAGGCGGCCGCGAGCGCGCTCAAAAAGCTTTAACCCCAGCACCTTTTCAAAGCGCGCCAGCTCCCGGCTGACCGTCGGCTGCGAGGTATGCAGCATGCGGGCGGCCTCGGTCAGGTTACCGGTGGTCATCACCGCGTGGAAGATTTCGATATGGCGCAAATTGACGGCGGGCATGGCGGCTCTCGGATGGTGTGGGGTATCCATATCATTTTTGCATAGACTCACGATAAAACGATATTTTTTATTCCCTTCAGGCTATGGCGTAATCATAAAAAACACGCACAACGCCAACAACGCCGGAGTTCACCATGCCACGCTCGCTTTACGCCACCGATACCGACCTGACCGCAGATAACCTGCTGCGCCTGCCCGCCGAGTTTGGCTGCCCGGTATGGGTCTACGACGCGCAGATTATTCGCCGCCAGATTGCCCAGCTCGGCAAGTTTGACGTGGTGCGCTTTGCGCAGAAGGCCTGCTCAAACATTCATATCCTGCGCCTGATGCGCGAGCAGGGCGTGAAGGTCGATTCCGTGTCGCTTGGCGAGATTGAGCGCGCGCTGGCGGCGGGCTACGATCCGCAGCAGCATCCGGAAGATATCGTCTTTACCGCCGATCTGATCGACGACGCGACCCTGGAGCGGGTGAAGGAGCTGCAGATCCCGGTCAACGCCGGGTCGGTGGATATGCTGAGCCAGCTGGGCGAAGTCTCGCCGGGCCATCGCGTGTGGCTGCGGGTCAATCCGGGTTTCGGTCACGGCCACAGCCAGAAAACCAACACCGGCGGCGAAAACAGCAAGCACGGTATCTGGTATAGCCACCTGCCGGCGGCGCTGGAGGTGATGCGTCGCTATCAGCTGCAGCTGGTGGGGATTCACATGCATATTGGCTCAGGGGTGGATTATGCTCACCTCGAGCAGGTGTGCGGCGCAATGGTGCGTCAGGTGATCGAGTTTGGTCAGGATCTGCAGGCGATCTCCGCCGGCGGCGGCCTGTCGATCCCGTATCGCGAAGGCGAAGAGGCGATCGATACCGATCACTATTACGGCCTGTGGAACGCCGCGCGCGAGCAGGTGGCGAAGCATCTTGGCCATCCGGTGAAGCTGGAGATCGAGCCGGGTCGTTTCCTGGTGGCGGAGTCCGGCGTGCTGGTCTCCCAGGTGCGCAGCGTGAAGGAGATGGGCAGCCGTCACTTCGTGCTGATCGACGCCGGCTTTAACGACCTGATGCGTCCGTCGATGTACGGCAGCTACCACCACATCAGCGCCCTGGCGGCGGACGGTCGCGATCTTAGCGCGGCGCCGATGGTTGAAACCGTGGTCGCCGGACCGCTGTGCGAATCCGGGGACGTCTTTACCCAGCAGGAAGGGGGGAAGGTGGAAACGCGCCTGCTGCCTGACGTGGCGCCGGGCGATTACCTGGTGCTGCACGATACCGGCGCCTACGGCGCGTCGATGTCCTCGAACTACAACAGCCGCCCGCTGCTGCCGGAAGTGCTGTTCGATAACGGCAGCGCGCGGCTGATTCGCCGCCGCCAGACCATTCAGGAGCTGCTGGTCTTAGAGCAGATCTGATCTAAAACCAGGGACCCGTCGTGACCGAGTCGCGCAGCACCAGCGTGCCGGTAAACGGCGGGATCGTTTCGATCGGCTGATGGTTAGCAAGCTTGATCGCCTGATCGATAGCGGTAGTGATCATATTGTCGATGGGCAGATAGACCGTCGACAGGCCCGGCTCCAGCCACTTCGCGCTGGGGGCGTCATCAAAACCAAAGAGCGAAACGTCCTGCGGGATCCGCAGTCCCGCCTGATGCAGCGCTTTCGAGGCGCCGAGCGCCATATCGTCATTACAGGAAAAAAGCGCGCTGAACGGCGTTTTTTCCTCCAGCAGCTCCCGGCACAGCTCGTAGCCGCGGGTCATCGTTGAATCGCCGTATTTTACTTTCTGCGGATCCCACGCAATGCCATTTTTTTTCAGCGCCTTACGGTAGCCCTGCAGGCGGGCCTTGCCCGTTGGCGTGTGCATGGGGACCGTCAGGCAGGCTATCTCGCGATGGCCCTGGGCAATCAGATAGTTCACCGCCTGGAATGCGGCATCCTCCTGCTCGAAGAAGACGCAGCGCTCGCGCGCGAGGCTGACGTCGCGGTTAATCACCACCAGCGGCATCTCGATGGAGTCGATAAGCGACATGATCTTCTTTTCGCTCATATGACGGGTGTAGAGGATGATGGCGTCGCACTGGCGATCGGCAAGCATCTGCACCGCTTCTTCTTCGCGCTCCGGCGCATCGTGGCCGTCGGTGACAATCAGCTGCTTTCCCCAGGCTTCGGTCTGGCGCGAGGCCTGCTGCAGCAGACGGCCAAAGTAGAAGCCGTCGAAGGTGGAAACCACCAGTCCGATGCTGTTGCTCGTGCGGTTGGCCAGCGAACGGGCGAGAAAGTTCGGCCGATACCCCAGCTCCTCCATCGCTTTGAATACCTGCTGACGGGTACTCTCTTTTACCTGACCTGTGCCGTTCAACACGCGGGAAACCGTCGCTTTAGAGACGCCTGCGCGAATTGAGACATCCAGCATTGTAGCCATTCATCGATTCCTGATATCACGTGGTGTTTTGCAGTTTATCACAGACATTCAGGGGGATATGACCTCTACGCCGTGCAAAGAACTATCGGGATCACGCTTTTTGCAGGAACTGTGCCACGGTGAAAGCGATGCCGCCAATGCGGTATGCCAATATGATAAATCTCTAAAAATTTGGAATGCCAAATCGGGCGTTGAGATCTGAATCACAGAACTTTTTGCCGCCACTGACTATTTTTTGGTATGCCAAAAGGTGTTCGGCTGTACACCTGGCGCGCAAAAAGCCCTTAAACCTGAGGTATCCTCTATGGCATTGCAGGAAAAACTGATCGACTCACTGGGGAGTTTCGCCACGAAATTCAACAGCTACCGCTACATCATGGCGATAAAGTCCGCCTTTATCACCCTGATGCCGGTGATCATCGTTGGCGCCTTTTCGGTGCTGATCTCAAATATGGTGCTGGATCCGAAGAACGGACTGGCCAGCTTTCAGTCGCTGCCGTTTCTCGCCGCGCTCAAGCCGATTACCAGCGCAATAAACTATGCGACCCTCAACTTCCTCAATATTGGCGCCGTTTTTCTGATCGGCATCGAGCTGGGGCGCATTAACGGCATCAAGAGCCTGTTCCCCGGCCTGCTGGCGGTCATTTGCTTTATCTGCGTCACCCCAACCACCGTTGAGATGATGGTTGACGGCCAGATGCAGGTGGTCAAAGACGTGCTGCTGCGCCAGTTCTCGGACACCCGCAGCCTGTTCCTCGGCATGTTTATCGCCATTCTGTCGGTAGAGATTTACTGCTGGCTGGAGACGCGCAAGGGGCTGAAGATCAGGATGCCGGATACCGTGCCGCCGAACGTGGCGGCGTCGTTTTCGGCGCTGATCCCGGCGATTTTTACCACCACCGCCATCGCCACCTTTGGCTTTATTTTCCATCAGCTGACCGGCATGTACCTGTATGACGCGGTCTATCTGGTGGTGCAGCAGCCGCTGGAGCGCGTGGTGCAAAGCCTGCCGGGGATCCTGCTGCTGATGTTCGTCGCCCAGCTGTTCTGGGTTATCGGTATTCACGGTAATCAGATGATCAAACCGATCCGCGAACCGCTGCTGCTGGGGGCGATCACCGTCAACATGAGCGCCTTTGAGCAGGGAAAAGAGGTGCCGAACATCATCACCATGCCGTTCTGGGACGTCTATATGAGCATCGGCGGCTCGGGGCTGACCATCGGCCTGCTGATTGCGGTAATGATCGCCAGCAAGCGCAAAGAGATGAAAGAGATCGCCAAGCTGTCGATCGGCCCGGGGCTGTTCAATATTAACGAACCGGTGATTTTCGGTATGCCGATCATGCTTAATCCGATCCTCGCGATCCCCTTTATTATCACGCCGCTGGTGACCGGCAGCATCGGCTACTTCGCCACGGCGGCCGGATTTGCCGGAAAAGCGGTGGTGATGGTGCCCTGGACCACGCCGCCGCTGATTAACGCCTGGCTCTCCACCGCCGGTTCGATGGGGGCGGTGGTGACCCAGCTGGTTTGTATCATTACCGCGGTACTGATTTACCTGCCGTTTGTGAAGATTGCCTCCCGCCGCCTGGAAACCGCGCAGCGGCAGGCGGAAAACGCGCAAATAACCGATAACGCCTGAGGATATGATGAGCACAAAAAGGATTGCGATCCCCGACGATTTTATCCTTGGCGCGGCGGCCTCCGCCTGGCAGACCGAGGGCTGGAGCGGCAAGAAAGAGGGCCAGGACTCCTGGCCCGATCTCTGGTACAAACACGATCGCCACGTCTGGCATAACGGCTACGGCCCGGCGGTGGCTACCGATTTTATCAACCGCTTTCGTGAGGACGTCCAGCTAATGAAGCTGGCGGGGCTCACCCACTACCGCACCTCAATCAACTGGTCGCGCTTTCTGACCGACTATGAAAACGTTACGGTTGATGAGGAGTACGCGGCCTACTACGACCGGCTGTTTGACGAGCTGCTGGCGAACGGCATCGAGCCGATGATCTGTCTTGAACACTATGAGCTGCCGGGCTACCTGCTGGAGCAGTACGGCGGCTGGGCGGCCAAAAAGGTCGTTGAGCTGTTCGTCCGCTACGCGGAGAAGGTGTTCGCCCGCTATCATCACAAGGTCACGCGCTGGTTTACCTTCAATGAGCCGATTGTCGTGCAAACCCGCGTATACCTTGACGCGCTGCGCTGGCCCTACGAGCAAAATACCGGCACGTGGATGCAGTGGAACCACCATAAGGTGCTGGCGACGGCGCAGGTGGTCAGGCTGTTTCGCGATAAGGGCTATCGCGGGACGGTGGGCTGTATTCTCAATCCGGAGGTGACCTACCCGCGCTCAACGGCCGCTCACGACGTGCGCGCCGCCGAGGTTTACGATCTGTTCTACAACCGTATCTTCCTCGACCCGCTGGTCCACGGCGAGTATCCACCCGCGCTATTTGCGCTGCTGGCGCAGCACGACGTCGCCTGGGACTACAGCGCCGAAGAGCTGGCGATTATCCGCGACAATACCGTGGATGAGCTGGGCATTAACCTTTACTACCCGCACCGGGTGAAGGCGCCGTCGCGCGCCTGGCACCCGCAGACGCCGTTCCATCCGGCCTGGTATTACGAACCCTTCGAGCTGCCCGGGCGGCGAATGAACGCCTCCCGCGGCTGGGAAATTTATCCGCGTATTGTCTTTGATATGGCGATGCGGATTAAAAATGATTACCGCAATATTCCGTGGTTTATCGCCGAAAGCGGCATGGGCGTTGAAAACGAAGGCCAGTTTCGCAACGACGAAGGCACCATTATCGACGAGTACCGCATTCGCTTTATCAGCGAGCATCTCTGGCAGACGCTGCTCGCGCGGGAGGCGGGAGCCAACTGTCACGGCTACATGCTGTGGGCGTTTACCGACAACGTGTCGCCGATGAACGCCTTTAAAAATCGCTACGGGCTGATTGAAATCGATCTGCAGAACGGCCGGGCGCGGCGACCGAAGGCTTCCGCCGGCTGGTTTCGCACGCTGCGCGAAAGCCGCGAGCTGACGCTGGATATCGACGATGAGTTGCGCTAGCCCGGCGTAAATTTTGCTAAGATAGCGCCGATATGGATTCACTCGCAGACAAGGCACAGGTGAGATTGTGGAGAAGGCTATCATTCCGCCGGAAAAGAAACCCTACCAGGAAATTGGTGATGATTTGCGCGCACAGATTGCGCAGGGGCGTTACCCCATCGGGTCGCGGCTGCCGCCGGAACGCAATATCGCTGAAACCTACGGCGTCAGCCGCACCATCGTCCGCGAAGCCCTGCTGATGCTGGAGCTGCAGGGCACGGTCGACATTCGCCAGGGCTCGGGCGTTTACGTGATGCGCATTCCCCACGAGGATGATAGCGAGGAAGAGCAGATGCTGAGCAGCGACGTCGGTCCGTTTGAAATTCTGCAGGCCCGCCAGCTGCTGGAGAGCAATATTGCCGCCTTTGCGGCAAAAATGGCGACGCGTGCCGATATCGACAACCTTAAGCGCATCATCGAGCAGGAGCAGCGGGCGATTGCCGGCAACGACGCCTCTCAGGATAACGCGCGGATGTTTCACCTGGTGCTGGCCGGGGCGACGCAAAACCAGATGCTGCTGGCAACGGTGGAGCGTATCTGGCTGCAGATGGACAGCAGCCCGCTCTGGCAGCAGTTTAACGCGCATATCGCCAGCCGCGCCTATCGCCTGAAGTGGCTCGGCGAGCGGCAGGCGATTCTCGCCGCGCTGCGCCGTCGCGACGTGATGGGCGCCTGGCAGGCGATGTGGCAGCACCTGGAAAATGTTAAAAACAGCCTGCTGGAGCTGTCGGACGAAGACGCCCCGGACTTTGACGGCTACCTGTTTGAGTCGGTACCGATTTTTCAGGGAAAGCCGGTATGACCATCCTGCCTCTGTACACCGCGCCGCAGCACGCGCCGCAGGTCACGGAGTGGCTGTGGCAGGCCTTTGGCGGTGAGACGCTGCCGCAGGCGTTTTTTGCCAGCATCGTCGCCCACAGCCAGACGCCGGGCGCGCTGCCGCTGACCTTTATTGCCGTTGAGGGCGAGCTTCTGCTGGGAACGGTGGGGCTCTGGCGCTGCGATCTGATCAGCCGTCAGGACCTGTTTCCGTGGATGGCGGCGCTGTACGTTGCCGAAGCGGCGCGCGGGCAGGGGCTGGCGGGAAAACTACAGCGGCACGTTATCGATTATGCCCGCCTGAGCGGCTATCCGCAGCTGCATCTCTACTCCGCCTGCCGGGATTTTTATGAGCGCTTTGGCTGGCGCTATATCGGCGAGGGCCTCGATTATCCGGCCACCGCCGTGCACCTCTACCGCTACGACCTGTCGTTGTCCGACGGGGCGATCACCGAGTGACGGCGAACCAGCGTCGGGCTGAACAGGTGGGTGATTTCCGGCGGCGGGAGCCTGTCCGCCAGCGCTAGCGCCAGTTCTGCCGCCTGGGTTGCCATGGTCACAATCGGGTAGCGCACCGTGGTCAGCCGCGGGCGAACGTAGCGGGATATCAGCACATCATCAAAGCCAATCAGCGAAATCTCGCGCGGCACGTCGATGCCGTTATCGTTCAGCACCCCCATCGCGCCGGCGGCCATCGAGTCGTTGTAGCTGGCAACGGCGGTAAAATTCCTGCCGCGTCCCAGCAGTTCGGTCATCGCCTGCTCGCCGCCGCTTTCATCCGGCTCGGCAAAGGTCACCAGCCGATCGTTGATGGCTATGCCGCTCTCTTTGAGCGCGTCGTAATAGCCCTGCAGACGATCTTCGGCATCCGAAATCGCGTGGTTGGAGCACAGATAGCCGATACGGGTATGGCCCTGCTGGATCAGATGGCGGGTCGCCAGCCAGGCGCCGTAGCGGTCGTCCAGCGCCACGCAGCGCTGCTCGAAGCCGGACAGTATGCGGTTGATAAGCACCATGCCGGGAATTTGCTTCATCAGCCCGGCGAGCTCGTCATCGGGGATCATTTTCGCGTGTACCACCAGCGCCGCGCAGCGGTGGCGAATGAGCTGTTCAATCGCCTGGCGCTCTTTTTGGATGCTGTGGTAGCCGTTGCCAATCAGCAAAAAGTTGCCGGTATTGTAGGCGACCTGCTCGACGGCTTTGACCATGGCGCCGAAAAAGGGATCGGATACGTCGCCCACCACCAGGCCGACGGTTTCCGTTGACTGCTGCGCCAGCGCGCGGGCGTTGGCGTTCGGGTGGTAGTTCAGCGCTTCCATCGCCGTGCTGACGGACTGGCGGGACGCTTCACTGGCTTTCGGGGAGTTGTTGATAACGCGGGATACGGTAGCGACGGACACTCCAGCGAGTCGGGCTACATCCTTAATTGTCGCCATACCTGACCTTTTATAGGGTAAGCGTTTACATTGAGGTTATGTTACGGGAAAGCTCGGCAGATTCAAGGATAAGGGCTAACGGGTTAACGCAAATGTGATGCAGGTTTGCCTTGCTGATGACAAAGTTACACACAGCCGTCGCGGTGAATGAAACGGCAGCGGGTAAATTCACACCTTTGGTTACACTTTGCGATTAGCTGTTGCGAATGTTCGCTGGTTTCCCCGTTCACTGCATTGATATTCTGGTTATCCCAGAGGTATTGATAGGTGGAGTCGACTTCACGTTGACCACTTTAATTACACCAGCCTGCGCAGATGCGCAGGTTTTTTTTTGCCCGTAGCCCATCAGCCCCGGCGGGCGGGCGTTTTCATTCTGCGTGTTCCGGGGCGTGTTCCGTTCACGGCTGTTCCGTACGCCCCGACGATGTTCTCTGCGCCCAGCGCGCTACTAAAAATCGGCAGTTGTCGCGCCGCTATCCGCCGCTGTTACAGTTAGCGAAAATGGTAATAACTGGTTGCACTTAGGCTCATTCCCTTGCGTTTTAACGCTGGCGTCGCGGGGCCAAAAAACCGCACAATCAGGGTCCCAGAGGTATTGATAGGTGAGTTTTTTAAGTACGCATTTCGTACTGATTATCTTGCACCGGCCTGCGCAGATGCGCAGGTTTTTTTTATTGTGAAAATTCTCCCCCACACTGCTTTCAAACGCCTTCTCGTGTAACCTTCAATGACTTAATAACCGGTCAGATGGAGTTGTTATGCTTTTGGCATTTTTCAGGCTGCTGTTCAAAGGAATGTACCGGGTCAGGTTGACCGGTGACACGCAGGCTCTGCATGGCAAAAAGGTCCTCATTACCCCGAACCACGTCTCTTTCCTTGACGGGGTCCTGCTGGCGCTGTTTCTTCCCGTTCGCCCGGTCTTTGCGGTGTACGCCTCCATCAGCCAGCGCTGGTTTATGCGCGCGCTGTCGCCGATTATCGACTTTGTTCCCCTCGATCCGACCAAACCGATGTCGATTAAGCACCTCGTGCGCCTTATTGAGCAGGGGCGGCCGGTGGTTATCTTCCCGGAAGGGCGCATCTCGGTGAGCGGATCGCTGATGAAAATCTACGATGGGGCCGCGTTCGTTGCCGCGAAGTCGCAGGCCACCATTGTTCCGCTGCGTATCGAAGGCGCCGAGCTGACGCCGTTCAGCCGCCTGAAAGGGCTGGTCAGACGCCGCCCGTTCCCGCGCATCCGCCTCCACCTGCTGCCGCCGACGCATCTGCCGATGCCTGAAGCGCCGCGGGCCCGCGATCGCCGCAAAATTGCCGGCGAAATGCTGCATCAGATAATGATGGAAGCGCGGATGGCGGTGCGTCCGCGGGAGACGCTGTATGAGTCTCTGCTGGCGGCGCAGGACCGTTTCGGCGCGCGGAAAAACTGCGTGGAAGATATTAACTTCCAGCCGGATACCTACCGCAAGCTGCTGACCAAAACGCTGTTTGTCGCGCGAATTCTGGAAAAATACAGCGCGCAGGGCGAAAAAATTGGCCTGATGCTGCCGAACGCTGGGATCAGCGCGGCGGTGATTTTTGGCGCGATAGCGCGCGGGCGTATTCCGGCGATGATGAACTATACCGCCGGGGTAAAAGGCCTGAGCAGCGCGATTACCGCCGCTGAAATCAAAACCGTGTTCACCTCCCGCACCTTCCTCGATAAGGGCAAGCTCTGGCACCTCCCGGAGCAGCTAACCCAGGTGCGCTGGGTATTTCTTGAGGATTTAAAAGGCGACGTCACCACCGCCGACAAGCTGTGGATCTTCAGCCATCTGCTAATGCCGAAGCTGGCGCAGGTGAAGCAGCAGCCGGAAGATGCGGCGATCGTGCTCTTCACCTCCGGTTCGGAAGGCCACCCGAAGGGCGTAGTGCATAGCCACAAGAGCATTCTTGCCAACGTCGAGCAGATTAAAACTATCGCCGATTTTACCGCCAACGACCGCTTTATGTCGGCGCTGCCGCTGTTCCACTCCTTTGGCCTGACGGTCGGCCTGTTCACGCCGCTGTTCACCGGAGCGGAAGTGTTTCTCTACCCCAGCCCGCTGCACTACCGCGTGGTGCCGGAGCTGGTGTATGACCGCAACTGCACGGTGCTGTTCGGCACCTCAACGTTCCTCGGGAACTATGCCCGCTTTGCCAACCCCTATGATTTTTATCGTCTACGCTACGTGGTAGCCGGAGCGGAAAAACTCCAGGACAGCACTAAACAGCTGTGGCAGGACAAATTTGGCCTGCGCATCCTCGAAGGCTATGGCGTAACCGAGTGCGCGCCGGTGGTGTCGATTAACGTCCCGATGGCGGCGAAGGTGGGCACCGTTGGGCGGATCCTGCCGGGCATGGACGCACGCCTGCTGGCGATGCCGGGCATTGAAGAGGGCGGTCGTCTGCAGCTGAAAGGGCCGAACATTATGAACGGCTATCTGCGGGTGGAAAACCCGGGCGTGCTGGAAGCGCCTGGGGCGGAAAACCAGCATGGTGAAATGGAGAGCGGCTGGTACGACACCGGGGATATCGTCACCTTTGACGAGCAGGGATACGTGCGTATTCAGGGGCGCGCGAAGCGTTTTGCTAAGATTGCCGGTGAGATGGTGTCGCTGGAGATGGTTGAGCAGATGGCGCTGGCGGTCTCCCCCGAGCGGATGCACGGGACGGCCATCAGGCAGGATGCCAGCAAAGGCGAGGCCTTAGTGCTTTTCACCACCGATAATGAACTGAATCGCGAAAAGCTGCTGCGCTACGCCCGTGAGCACGGCGTGCCGGAGCTGGCGGTTCCGCGCGACATTCGCTGGCTGAAGCAGCTGCCGGTTCTCGGCAGCGGCAAGCCGGACTTTGTCACCCTTAAAAGTATGGTTGAAGAGACGGAACATTCTGATGAGTGAGTCAGTACACACTAACAATTCGCTGTACTCGAAGGGGATGATGGCGGTTATCTGCGCCCAGTTTTTGTCGGCATTTGGCGATAACGCGCTGCTGTTTGCGACCCTCGCGCTGATGAAGCAGCAGTTCTACCCGGAGTGGAGCCAGCCGGTGATGCAGATGCTGTTTGTGGGCGCTTACATTCTCTTTGCGCCATTTGTCGGGCAGTTTGCCGACAGCTTCGCCAAGGGACGGGTGATGATGGTCGCCAACGGCATGAAGCTGGTTGGCGCCGGCTGTATCTGCTTTGGCGTGAATCCGTTTCTCGGCTACACCCTGGTCGGGATCGGCGCGGCCGCCTACTCCCCGGCGAAGTACGGCATTCTGGGCGAGCTGACCACCGGCGATAAGCTGGTGAAGGCCAACGGCCTGATGGAATCCTCGACCATCGCCGCAATCCTGCTGGGCTCGATGGCGGGCGGCATCCTCGCGGACTGGCACGTGCTGGCGGCGCTGGCCCTCTGCGCGCTGGTCTACGGCGGTGCGGTGGTGGCGAACCTGTGGATCCCCAAACTGCCGGCGGCCCGTCCCGGACAATCATGGCGCTTTACGCCGATGACCCACAGCTTCTTCAGCGCCTGTAAAACGCTGTGGCGCAACGGGGAGACGCGATTTTCGCTGGTGGGAACCAGTCTGTTCTGGGGCGCTGGCGTAACGCTGCGCTTCCTGCTGGTGCTGTGGGTGCCGGTGGCGCTGGGGATTTCTAATAACGCGATGCCAACCTATCTGAATGCGATGGTGGCGGTGGGGATCGTGCTGGGCGCGGGCGCGGCGGCGAAGCTGGTGACGCTGCAAACGGTCTCCCGCTGCATGCCTGCCGGGATTCTGATTGGCGTCGCGGTGATCTTCTTTACTCTTCAGCATGCGCTTCTGCCGGCGTTTGGTCTGCTGCTGCTGCTCGGCGTGTTCGGCGGCTTCTTTATCGTGCCGCTTAACGCCCTGCTGCAGGAGCGAGGAAAACATACCGTTGGCGCGGGCAACGCGATAGCGGTGCAAAATCTCGGCGAAAACGTCGCCATGCTGCTGATGCTGGGGTTCTACTCGATGGCGGTCAAGGCGGGCATACCGGTGGTTGGCATCGGGGTGGTCTTTGGCGCGATATTCGCGCTGGCCATCGCCGCCCTGTGGCTTTGGGGACGGCGGCGTTAGCGAGTCTTGCGCTTAGCGGGCTACGGCGTTGTCCCTGCCGTAGCCCGGAGAGGCCGTTTACGGCGCCGGATAGGTATAAACCCGGTGCACCGCTTCAATCTCTGCCAGCACCTCTTCGCTTAACTCAAGATGCAGGCTTTCCACGTTGGTCTTCAGCTGCTCCAGCGAAGTGGCGCCGAGCAGCGTGCTGGCGACAAACGGCTGGCGGCGCACGAAGGCCAGCGCCATTTGGGCCGGATCGAGGTTATGCCGTTTGGCGATATCGACGTATGCCGCGACGGCAAGCTGCGTCTGCTCGCCGCTGTAGCGCGTAAAGCGGCTGAACAGCGTGTTGCGCGCGCCGGCCGGCTTCGCGCCGTTGAGATACTTGCCGGTCAGCGTGCCGAATGCCAGGCAGGAGTAGGCCAGCAGCTCCACGCCTTCATACTGACTCACTTCCGACAGCGCAACTTCATAGCTGCGGTTCACCAGGCTATACGGGTTCTGGACGGTGACGATGCGCGGCAGGTCGTGCTTATCCGCAAGGTGCAGGTAGCGCATTACGCCAAACGCCGTCTCGTTGGAAACGCCGATGTAGCGGATTTTGCCGGCGCGCTGGAATTCGGTGAGCGCTTCCAGGGTATCCAGCAGGGTGACCACCGGCGCGGAGTCGGTCCAGGTGTAGCCCAGTTTACCGAAGCAGTTGGTCGGGCGCTGCGGCCAGTGAACCTGGTAAAGATCGAGATAATCGGTCTGCAGACGCTTCAGGCTATCGTGCAGCGCGTCGCGGATATTTTTGCGATCCAGGACGTGGTTCGGGCGGATGCTGCTGTCGTTGTTACGCGCAGGGCCGCTGACTTTGGAGGCGATAACCAGCTTTTCGCGGCTGCCGTGTTTCGCCAGCCAGTTGCCGACGTAGGTTTCCGTCAGCCCCTGAGTTTCCGGGCGCGGCGGGACGGGATACATTTCAGCGACGTCTATCAGGTTGATGCCCTGGCTGACAGCGTAGTCGAGCTGTTGGTGAGCGTCGGCCTCGCTATTCTGTTCACCAAAGGTCATAGTGCCCAGCCCCAGCGTGCTGATTTCGAGAGAACTGTGTGGGATACGGTGATACTGCATAGCCGGCTTCCTTTTTTATCGACAAGGTCAGGCTTTCCCCGACAAAGGAGTATCAAAATGGCAGAGGGGAGGAAAAAGAGGAAGTAAAAAGATCAAAAAAGCCGGGCTGGTGGGGTCCGCAGGCTGCTGCAGCGGACGTATCAGGTTTACCCGACTCTTTTCTCAACACCGTGATTTGTTGCAGAGGACGCGTTGCCAGGCGATTGCCGGCAGGCGGTTAGCCGCGGCAATCTTTAGCGCTTAATAATCTGTGAAACGTCGTCACGATTGATCTGCATTTTATTACCCTGCTGATCTTCGTAGCTGATAAGACCGGTATCGTCGTCAACCGCCGGCTTGCCGTCGGTCAAAATCATGCGTCCGTCTTTTGTCGCCATAACGTAATCGCTGCTGCAACCTGAAACCGAGAAGGCCAGTCCTACGGCGGAAATCAACACTGCCCATTTTTTCATCGTTAACACCTCTACTTGATGGTCGCACCTCACACCAGTGTATTAATAGCCTGATTTGTGAGACATAAAAAGCAGTAAAGTCTTAAAAAAGATTGCAGCCCAGGTTTGGGCTGCATTTTTGCGGGCTACAGCGGATTTTTTTTATTACGCAGCAGGTTGAGGCTTTCGACGGCAATCGAGAAGAACATCGCAAAGTAGATGTAGCCTTTCGGGATATGGATACCGAAGCTTTCGAGCATCAGGGTGAAGCCAACCAGAATCAAAAACGCCAGCGCCAGCATTTTCACCGACGGATGGCGGTCAACAAAGTCGCCAATCGAGCGGGCGGCAAACATCATCACCAGCACCGCGATAACCACCGCGGCCATCATGATGAACAGATGGTCCGAGAGCCCAACGGCGGTGATCACCGAATCGAGGCTGAAAATGATATCCAGCAGCATAATCTGCACGATGGCGCCCATAAACGAGTGGACGTTGGTCTTCGGCCCTTCCTCTTCGCCCTCGATCGATTCGTGGATCTCTTTACTGGCCTTCCAGATAAGGAACAGCCCGCCGAGCAGCAGGATCAGATCGCGGAAGGAGATGTCGTGGCCGAACGCGCTAAACAGCGGGTTGGTCAGCTTAACGACCCAGGCGATGGAGGACAGCAGCCCAAGACGCATCAGCATTGCGCCCATCAACCCGATGCGTCGCGCGTGGGCGCGCTGGGCGGTGGGCAGTTTGGCAACAACCAGAGAGAGAAAAATAATATTATCGATCCCGAGTACGATTTCCAGCAGCGTCAGCGTACCCAGCGCCAGCCAGGCGTTAGGATCGGTTATCCATGCAAATAACATTGTTCAAAGTCCTGCAAAAAAGAAAGTCGCAATTATATGCAACCCGGCGGGCAGAACAAAAAATTAATCGTGGTTAAGCAGAAAATGACGGGCCAGCAGGGCGGCGGTAAAGTTTTTCTTCAGGTAGAAACCGCGCGGCAGGGTGAGGATCGGTTCGCCGTGCGCGCCGATAGCCTCGGTTAAGGCTTTACTGTTGGCGGCTTTCGGGCGCAGTTGCAGCACTTCGCCGTGGCGGGCGGTAATGCGTTCGACCTGGCCCAGGACGATCAGATCCATTAACTCTTCCCAGTCCATCCGCAGCTGACGATCCTCCTCTTCGCTGGGGGTCCAGAGCAGCGGCGCCCCGACCCGACGCTGGGCGAGCGGGATCGCGCGATCGCCCTCTACCGGCACCCACAGCACGCGCTTGAGCTTATGGCGAACGTGGCTGCTCTCCCAGGTGACGCCGCTGTTGCCGGTGAGCGGAGCGACGCAGACAAAGGTGGTTTCCAGCGGCCGTCCCTGAGCGTCAACGGGGATCGTTTTCAGCTCGACGCCCAGCGCGGCGAAATCCTGCTCGGGCTTACTTCCGGCGCTGGCGCCCAGCCAAATCTCCAGCAGGATGCCCGTCCAGCCTTTATCGCGCTTCAGATCGCGCGGAATCGGAATCCCCGCCAGCGCGGCCAGCTCGCCCAGCGAATAGCCCGCCAGCCGCTGGGCCTGGGCTAAAAGCTGCTGCTGGGTTTGCGGCGGTGCAAGCAGGGGCGAGAGGGCTGGCATAAGATGAAACCTCTGGTTAAAAAATGAGCGCTATTTTTGTGCGTTGTGGATAGAGTTTACCTTTTCCTGGGTAAGTATGACAATTTGATGATTCATATGACTTTTTTTTTGCTTTTTTGCCGCTAAAAAAATTACCTCAGCGGGTTTTCCAGAACTGGTCACTGGCAATGAACAGGATCTTACACCATGTTATCCACAGAAAAGTGGGATAACTGGGGAAAAGCCTCACTACTGTTTCCATTTACAGCCTTGACGTGCGACGAAAATCGAATTTTTAGACAAAATATGCCCGATGAGCTGGCGTAATCTGTGGATAAAACCGACATTGTTCGATCTTTCATCAGTTCCAGGATCGCATGTGTGATGATCATCACGTTATGCTGTAATTTATGAAAATAATACATTCTAACTTAATGAATATAATGCCATTATTAAATACGGCTACAGGTAAGCGCTTCGGACTACTCCGGGTTTTCCCTGGGTAATTCCATACTTCTTCACAACTCTATCCACAGAAAAAGTGAATAAAATGGCGCTGCGATAGCTGACGCTGTTTATAACTCTGCTGATAACTGTGAGTTATTCAAATGTTATTCGTGAGCCGTGTGGCAACAGAGTGGTTTACCGTTTCCAGCGAGTGTGAAACAATCGTTCACATTGAAGATTATTTTGAGGTAGTCCGGTGATTGATGACGATGGCTACCGCCCAAATGTCGGTATTGTAATCTGTAATCGCCAGGGCCAGGTTATGTGGGCCAGACGCTATGGCCAGCACTCGTGGCAGTTCCCGCAAGGGGGCATTAATCCAGGAGAATCAGCCGAGCAGGCAATGTATCGGGAATTGTTTGAAGAGGTTGGGCTAAGTCGTAAAGATGTCCGCATTCTGGCCTCTACCCGTAACTGGTTGCGTTACAAATTGCCTAAACGTTTGGTGCGTTGGGACACGAAGCCGGTTTGTATCGGCCAGAAACAGAAGTGGTTTCTTCTGCAGTTGATCGGCAGCGATGCGGAAGTCAATATGCAAACCAGCAGCACGCCCGAGTTCGACGGCTGGCGCTGGGTAAGCTACTGGTATCCGGTTCGTCAGGTGGTATCGTTTAAGCGCGACGTTTACCGCCGGGTGATGAAAGAGTTCGCCAGCGTCACCATGTCGCTGGCCGAAACCGCACCTAAGCCGCAAAGCGCGCCTGCATATCGACGTAAAAGAGGTTAAGCCACGCACATTATGCTCACTCGGTTACGAGAAATCGTCGAGAAGGTCGCGAGTGCGCCGCGTTTAAACGAGGCGCTGGATATCCTGGTCACGGATATCTGCAAAGCGATGGAAACGGAAGTCTGCTCGGTTTATCTGGCCGATCACGACCGACGCTGCTATTACCTGATGGCGACTCGCGGGCTGAAAAAACCTCGCGGGCGCACCGTTGCGCTCGCTTTTGACGAAGGCCTCGTCGGCCTCGTCGGGCGCCTTGCCGAGCCCATCAACCTTGCCGATGCGCATAAACACCCCAGCTTTAAATACATTCCGGCCGTAAAAGAGGACCGCTTCCGCGCTTTTCTTGGCGTGCCGATTATCCAGCGCCGTCAGCTGCTGGGCGTGCTGGTGGTGCAGCAGCGCGAGCTGCGTCAGTTTGATGAAAGCGAGGAGTCCTTCCTCGTAACCCTGGCGACGCAGATGGCCGCCATTCTCTCCCAGTCGCAGCTGACCGCGCTATTTGGCCAGTATCGCCAGACGCGGATCCGCGCGCTGCCCGCCTCATCGGGGGTGGCAATCGCTGAAGGCTGGATGGACGTCAGCCTGCCGCTGATGGAGCAGGTGTACGAAGCCTCGACGCTGGACACGGCTTCCGAACGCGAGCGCCTGACCGGCGCGCTGGAAGAGGCGGCCAGCGAGTTTCGTCGCTACAGCAAGCGCTACGCCGCCGGGGCGCAAAAAGAGACGTCGGCTATCTTCGACCTCTATTCCCACCTGCTTTCAGACGCGCGCCTGCGCCGCGAACTCTTTGCGGAAGTCGACAAAGGGGCCGTCGCCGAGTGGGCGGTGAAAAAAATTATCGAGAAATTCGCCGAGCAGTTTGCGGCGCTTAGCGACGGCTATCTTAAAGAGCGGGCCGGCGATCTGCGCACGCTCGGCCAGCGGCTGCTGTTTCATCTTGACGACACCACCCAGGGGCCAAACACCTGGCCGGAGCGGATCGTTCTGGTCGCCGACGAACTCTCGGCGACGACGCTGGCGGAGGTCCCTCAGGACAGGCTGGTAGGCGTTGTCGTGCGGGACGGGGCGGCAAACTCGCATGCCGCCATCATGGTGCGCGCGCTGGGGATCCCGACGGTGATGGGAGCCGATATTCAGCCTTCACTGCTGCATGGCCACACCCTGGTGGTGGACGGCTACCGCGGCGAGCTGCTGGTCGACCCGGAACCGGCGCTGCTGAAAGAGTATCAGCGCCTGATCAGCGAAGAGAACGAGCTCAGCCGCCTGGCGGAAGACGATCTTGAGCGCGCCTCCGAGCTGAAAAGCGGCGAGCGGGTGAAGGTCATGCTGAACGCCGGCCTGAGCCTCGGCCATGAAGAGAAGCTCGGCGGCTTTATTGACGGTATCGGCCTGTACCGCACTGAAATTCCCTTTATGCTGCAGAGCGGCTTTCCGTCGGAAGAGGAGCAGGTTGCCCAGTATCAGGGCATGCTGCAGATGTTTAACGAGAAGCCGGTTACGCTGCGCACCCTCGACATCGGCGCCGACAAGCAACTGCCCTATATGCCGATCAGCGAAGAGAATCCGTGCCTCGGCTGGCGCGGGATCCGCATCACGCTCGATCAGCCGGAGATCTTCCTTATTCAGGTGCGGGCGATGCTGCGCGCGAATGCCGCTACCGGCAACCTCAGCATTTTGCTGCCGATGATCACCAGCCTCGATGAGGTCGACGAGGCGCGCCGTTTGATCGACCGCGCCAGCCGCGAAGTTGAAGAGATGATTGGCTACGCCATTCCGCGCCCGCGCATCGGCGTGATGCTGGAAGTGCCGTCGATGGTCTTCATGCTGGCGCAGCTCGCCAGCCGCGTCGATTTTATCTCCGTCGGCACCAATGACCTGACGCAGTACATCCTCGCCGTCGATCGCAACAATACCCGGGTGGCGAATATGTACGACAGCCTGCATCCGGCGGTGCTGCGGGCGCTGGCGATGATTGCCCGCGACGCCGAACGTTTCGGCATCGACCTGCGTCTTTGTGGCGAAATGGCCGGGGATCCGATGTGCGTCACCATTCTGATTGGCCTTGGCTATCGCCACCTGTCGATGAACGGCCGGTCGGTAGCAAGGGTCAAATACCTGCTGCGCCGCATTGACATCGAAGAGGCCCAGGAGCTTTCCCGGCGTAGCCTGGAGGCGCAGATGACGACGGAAGTTCGCCATCAGGTTGCGGCCTTTATGGAGCGTCGAGGGCTGGGCGGCCTGATCCGCGGCGGCCGCTAGTTCTGCCAGGGCGCCTGCGCCGCTGTTCGCTCATTCCCGGCCCGAAGGGGCGCCGCGCGCCGCCTGCCGGGAATGTACCGCCGCTTATTCGCATTCGTATACATATCTTTTACATGCCCGGCGCGGATCGCGCCTGGCGCTTATGCTATCATTCGCAACCTTTGGAGCGCCCGTTTTCTGCGAGTGCGCAAGATCACCGCTGTCCACTTCCAGCGGAATAACAAGTCTTTATGGTGACAGATGAATAGTGGCTACCTGCATTTTCCGGATTTTGATCCGGTAATCTTTTCCGTTGGGCCAGTCGCCCTTCACTGGTACGGCATGATGTACCTGGTCGGGTTTGTTTTTGCGATGTGGTTAGCCACCCGTCGGGCCAATCGTCCTGGCAGCGGCTGGACTAAAAACGAAGTTGAAAACCTGCTCTATGCCGGGTTCCTCGGGGTCTTCCTCGGCGGCCGTATCGGCTACGTCCTGTTCTACAACCTGCCGGTGTTTTTGCAGGATCCGCTCTATCTGTTCCGCGTCTGGGACGGCGGCATGTCGTTCCACGGCGGACTGATCGGGGTGATTCTGGTGATGATCATCTTCGCCAAACGCACCAAGCGCACCTTCTTCCAGGTTGCTGATTTCATTGCGCCTCTGATCCCGTTTGGCCTTGGCGCCGGTCGTCTGGGCAACTTCATTAACGGCGAGCTGTGGGGCCGCGTCGATCCGAGCTTCCACTACACGATGATCTTCCCCGGCTCGCGGGCGGAAGATATGGCGCTGCTGCCTTCACACCCGGAGTGGCAATCGCTGTTCGACACTTACGGAGCCCTGCCGCGACACGCCTCGCAGCTGTACGAGCTGGCGCTGGAAGGTATCGTGTTGTTCCTGATCCTGAACCTGTTTATCCGCAAACCGCGCCCGACCGGCTCGGTCTCAGGCCTGTTCCTGATCGGCTACGGTCTGTTCCGTATCATCGTTGAATTCTTCCGCCAGCCGGATCAGCAGTTCACCGGCGAATGGGTCCAGTACATCAGCATGGGGCAGATTCTTTCGATTCCAATGGTGCTTGCGGGTATCATTATGATGGTCTGGGCGTACCGCCGTCGTCCGCAGCAACAAACTTCTTGAGGAACCATGAAACAGTATCTTGATTTGATGCAGAAAGTGCTCGCCGAGGGCACGCAAAAAAATGACCGCACCGGTACCGGCACGATTTCCATTTTCGGCCATCAGATGCGTTTTAACCTGCAGGAAGGATTCCCGCTGGTGACGACCAAGCGCTGTCATTTACGCTCCATCATCCATGAACTGCTGTGGTTCCTGCAGGGTGACACCAACGTGGCGTATCTGCACGAAAACAACGTCACCATCTGGGATGAATGGGCGGATGAAAAGGGCGATCTGGGGCCTGTATACGGCAAACAGTGGCGCTCCTGGCCTGCGCCGGACGGCCGCCATATCGACCAGATTAGCACCGTGATGGAGCAGCTGAAAAACGACCCGGACTCGCGCCGGATCATCGTTTCAGCGTGGAACGTCGGCGAGCTGGATAAAATGGCGCTGGCGCCGTGCCACGCGTTCTTCCAGTTCTACGTTGCGGACGGCAAGCTCTCCTGTCAGCTCTATCAGCGCTCCTGCGACGTGTTCCTCGGCCTGCCGTTCAACATCGCCAGCTATGCGCTGCTGGTACATATGGTGGCGCAGCAGTGTGACCTGGAAGTGGGTGATTTTGTCTGGACCGGTGGGGATACGCACCTCTACAGCAACCACCTTGAGCAGACCGATCTGCAGCTGAGCCGCGAGCCGCGTCCGCTGCCGAAGCTGGTGATTAAGCGCAAACCGGTGTCGATTTTTGACTACCGCTTTGAAGACTTTGACATCGAAGGCTACGATCCGCACCCGGGTATTAAAGCGCCGGTGGCGATTTAATTCCGCGGCTATCTCGCGGTAAGCCGGGCCGAGGCCCGGCGCATCCATGCCGGTCAGTTAATCCACTGACCGGCATTTTTTTTGCCCCAGCGGCGATAATCAACGCTGAGCGGAGTGGCTCTTAACTCTCGGCTATAACGCGCGTTGCGTCGGCTTTTCTCGCGGATTTCTCGGGTCGGCCGCCGGAGAGCGCGTTTTGTCCGCCGCCGCTTTTGCTCGCCTGCTTCCTGATTTTCTGCAACCTCCTGTAAATCTGCCGATACTCTTCGACGCGCTGCGCTAACGGCGGATTTGCCTCTCGTACCCGAGGCGGGTCATATCCATACTCGGCGTATGAACAGACAACGTGGCTATACCCTAATTGAAACCCTGGCGACGCTGGCGCTGGTAATGATTCTTGGTACCAGCGGGATGTTCGGCTGGAAGAGCTGGCAGCAGCAACAGCGCCTGTGGCAAACCGCCGTTCAGGTCCGCGACTATCTGGTGCTGCTGCGCGATGACGCCAACTGGCACAACCGCGATCGGCTGCTGAGCGTTGGGAATGCGGAGCAGGGCTGGTGCCTGAGCGCCGCTGATACGCCGGCCGACTGCGCGGCGCAGGGACCCTTTACGCTGCGCCCGCAGTGGCCTGAAGTCTCGCTGGCTAACATCACGCCGGGCCTGGGCTTTTACGGCCTGCGCAACAGCGCCTGGGCCGGACATATCCGTCTGCAAAACGCCGATGATGGCTGGAATATCATTGTCTCTAACTGGGGGCGCATCCGCCTTTGTCGCGGCATGGAGACGGCATCATGTCTGTAGACGCGCGAGGATTCTCGCTGCCGGAGACGCTGATTGCGATGGCCATTGGCTCCGTTTTGCTCCTCGGAACCGCGCGCTTTCTGCCCGCGCTGCAGCGGCAGGTGCTGAAGCAGACGCAGCAGCACTCCCTCGATAACGAGCTCTGGCAGCGGCGATTGCGTCATTGTCCGCTGGGACAGCGCGAGCGACGGCGTCTGGAATACCTCGCCGGAGGCGATGTCCGATGCCACGGGGTTTCGGTTACGCAATGGCGCGCTCGAAACGCGGCGCGGCGCGACCCGCTGCGCTGAGCAAGGCTGGGAGCGCATGACCAACCCCAGCGCCATCGAGGTGACCCGCTTTCAGGTTAAGCGCCTCGATATTACCGGCTTCGCCCCGGAGCTTAGCATCGTGCTGGCCGCGCGCTCGACGGTAGATGCCCGCATCACGGCGCAGGCGGAATACAGCGTAACGGGGTATAACCTGTGAACCGTCAGCGCGGGCTCTCTTCGCTGCTGATGGTGCTGCTCCTGCTGGCGCTCGGCAGCCTGCTGCTGCAGGGGCTCAACCAGCAGCAGCGCTCGCTGCTGGCTCAAACCGCCGGCGAAACCCGGGCGCTGCGCGAGACCGCTGGCGCGCACTCGGCCCTGCAGTGGGGAAAAACGCTAACCTGGTCAGCGCAGGAGACGCAGGCGTGTCGACGGTCGGGCGCCGAAGGCTGGCACGTCTGTCTGCGGGTATTTAGCGATGCGTCAGCGCTGCTGATCGCCGCCAGCGGCCGCGTGCTGCTGTGGCACTCTGGCCGGGTTGAGCAGGGAAGCGTGCGCTTCTCGCCCCACGGCTGGAGCGATTTCTGCCCGCTGAAGGAGCCGAGCCTATGTCAGATACCCTGAGCCGCCAGCGGGGCTTTAGCCTGCCGGAAACGATCCTCGCAACGGCGCTGCTGGTGATGGTTATCACCGCCCTGAGCGGCTACCAGCGGGGGCTGGCCGGCGGCTTTATTCAGCTAAACCAGTATCGCCAGCTGTGGCGAGACGCGTGGCGCTATGGTCAGCTCAAGCCGCCAGAATCCCCGGCAGGCGGGAGCGTCACCCGCTTGCAGACATCGACAGCAAGATGTGTCAGCATCACGGTAACGATCACCATGCCGCTGGAAAAGCGGGTACAGATGACCCGGCTGCACTGCCCGGTCAGCCAGTAGTCAGGAGCGAATATGTTAAGGGTGTACCACTCAAACCGTCTGGACGTACTTGAAGCGCTGATGGAGTTTATCGTCGAGCGCCAGCGGCTGGACGACCCTTTCAAGCCGGAGATGGTGCTGGTGCAAAGTACCGGCATGGCGCAATGGCTGCAGATGACGCTGGCAAAACGCTTCGGCATTGCCGCCAATATCGACTTTCCGCTCCCGGCGAGCTTTATCTGGGATATGTTTGTGCGCGTGCTCTCCGATATCCCCGGTGAAAGCGCGTTTAGCAAACAGAGCATGAGCTGGAAGCTGATGACCCTGCTGCCGCAGCGCCTGGATGACGAAGCTTTCGCCCTGCTGCGTCACTACCTCAGCGACGACAGCGACAAGCGTAAGCTATTTCAGCTGGCAGCCAGGGTGGCGGATCTCTACGACCAGTATCTGGTCTATCGTCCGGAATGGCTGATGCGCTGGGAAGCCGACGAGCGCGTTGACGGCCTCGGAGAGGCCCAGCAGTGGCAGGCGCCGCTGTGGAAAGCGTTAGTCGAGCATACCGCCGAGCTGGGGCAGCCGCTGTGGCACCGCGCCAACCTGTACCAGCGTTTTATCAGCGCGCTTGAGACCGCGGATGAGCCGCCGGCCGGGCTGCCGTCGCGGGTCTTTATATGCGGCATCTCGGCGCTGCCGCCGGTCTACCTGCAGGCGCTACAGGCGCTCGGCAAACACGTTGATGTTTATGTCCTTTTCACCAACCCGTGCCGCTACTACTGGGGGGATATTAAAGATCCTGCTTTTCTGGCTAAGCTGATGTCGCGCCAGCGCCGTCACCATCGCGAGCCGCGAGAGCTGCCGCTATTTCGCGATACAGAGCAGGCTCCCGGCCTGTTTAACAACGACGGCGAGCAGGATGTCGGCAATCCGCTGCTGGCCTCCTGGGGCAAGCTGGGACGGGACTACATCTATCTGCTGGCCGGGCTGGAGCGTTACGAAGAGCTGGACGCATTCGTGGATATCGCCCCGGATAACCTGCTGCATAACCTGCAGTCTGACATTCTCGAGCTGCGCAACGCGGCGGTGGCCGGGCGTACGGCGCAAGAGTTTGCCCATAGCCGCAGCAAGCGCCTGCTGGCCCCGAACGACCGCAGCCTCAGCATTCACGTTTGCCATAGCCCGCAGCGCGAGGTGGAAGTGCTGCACGACCGGCTGCTGGCGATGCTGGAGGAGAACCCCGACCTCACGCCGCGCGACATTATCGTGATGGTGGCGGATATCGACAGCTACAGCCCCTACATACAGGCGGTGTTTGGTGCCGCCAGCGGCGAGCGCTGGCTGCCGTGGGCCATCTCGGACCGCCGCGCGCGTGAATCGCACCCGGCGCTGCAGGCGTTTATTACGCTCCTCTCCCTGCCCGACAGCCGCTTTGCCAGCGAAGACGTGCTGGCTCTGCTGGATGTTCCGGTGCTGGCGGCACGATTTAACATCGATGAAGAAGGGCTGCGCTACCTGCGCCAGTGGGTCAACGAATCCGGCGTGCGCTGGGGCATGGATGACGATAACGTGCGCGAGCTGGATCTCCCCGCCACCGGGCAGCACACCTGGCGCTTTGGCCTGACGCGGATGCTGCTCGGCTACGCGATGGACAGCAGCCAGGGCGAATGGCAGTCGGTGCTGCCGTACGATGAGTCCAGCGGGCTGATTGCCGAACTGGTGGGTAACCTGGCGTCGCTGCTGATGCAGCTCAACCTCTGGCGGCGCGGCCTGGCGCAGGAGCGCCCGCTGGCGGAGTGGCTGCCGGTTTGTCGCGATCTGCTCGACGACTTCTTCCTGCCCGACAGCGAAACGGAAGCCGCGCTGGCGCTGATTGAGCAGCAGTGGCAGGCGGCGATCGGCGAAGGGGTCCAGGCGCAGTATGCGCAGTCGGTGCCGCTCTCTTTACTGCGCGATGAGCTGGCGCAGCGCCTCGATCAGCAGCGCATCAGCCAGCGTTTCCTCGCCGGGCCGGTCAACATCTGTACCCTGATGCCAATGCGCTCTATTCCGTTCAAAGTCGTCTGTCTGCTGGGGATGAATGACGGCGTTTACCCCCGCGCCCTGGCGCCGCTAGGCTTTGACTTAATGAGCCAGAAGCCGCAGCGCGGCGACCGCAGCCGTCGCGATGATGACCGCTACCTGTTCCTGGAAGCGCTGATGTCGGCCGAGCAGAAGCTCTATATCAGCTATATCGGCCGTTCAATCCAGGACAACAGCGAACGCTACCCGTCGGTGCTGGTACAGGAGCTGGCGGATTACATCGGCCAGAGCCACTGCCTGGCGGGCGATGAGGAGCAGGACTGCGACGCCAGCGAGCGGCGGGTCAAAGCGCATATTACCCATCTGCATAGCCGCATGCCCTTCGATACGGCCAACTTCCGCGACGATGAAGATCAAAGCTACGCTCGGGAATGGCTGGCCGCCGCCAGCCAGCAGGGGGAGGCGCACGGCGACTTTATCCAGCCGCTGCCAGCGGCGGAAATCGAAAGCCTGCCGTTTGAGCAGCTGCTGCGCTTCTGGCAGCATCCGGTTCGCGCCTTCTTCCAGCAGCGGCTGCGGGTCAACTTCCGCGCCGAGGAGAGCGAGATCCCGGACGATGAGCCGTTCACCCTCGAAGGGCTGAGCCGCTACCAGCTCAATCAGCAGCTGCTGAATACGCTCATTGAACAGCAGGATGCCTCGGTGATGTACCGCCGCTTCCGCGCGGCGGGCGAGCTGCCCTACGGCGCCTTCGGCGAACTGGCCTGGGAGACTCAGCGCCAGGAGATGCAGAACCTCGCGGAACGGGTGATCGCCAGCCGTCAGCCGGGACAAAGCATGGAAATCGATCTGCAATGTAACGGCGTCAACATTACCGGATGGCTGCAGCAGGTACAATCTGACGGCCTGCTGCGCTGGCGGCCTTCGCTGCTCAGCGTGGCGCAGGGAATGCAACTTTGGCTGGAGCACCTTGTCTACTGTGCTAGCGGCGGAACCGGCACCAGCCGTCTGCTGGTGCGCAAGGAAGGCGAATGGCGTTTCCCGCCGCTGGCGCAGGAGCAGGCGAAGGCCTATCTTGATGAGCTGGTTGACGGCTATCTGCAGGGCATGTCAAAACCGCTGCTGTTGCTACCTGAAAGCGCGGGGGCATGGCTAAAAGCCTGTTATGACGCTGAAAAGGATGTCATGTTAATGGACGACGAGACGCAACAAAAAGCGCGCAGCAAGTTTGTGCAGGCGTATGAAGGCAATATGGTGATTAGCGGTGAGGGTAGCGATGTCTGGTACCAGCGCCTGTGGCGCACCCTTGAGCCTGCTTACTATGACGAAATCATTGCTCAGGCGCAGCGTTATCTGTTGCCGGTATTTCGTTTCCATCAGTCCGAATAAAATTGTAATAGTATAAAAATTGCGCAGATGACGGCTCTTCAATTATCATGCGCAACCAATCACGGACTGATGTTTTTATCAACGCTGGCTCTGCACAGCGAAAAGTTTGTTAATGATGAGGTCCGTGAATGCCCCGTAGTTTATGGTTCAAGGTTATTGTAGTACTGGCTGCCCTTTGGGCGCCGTTAAGTCAGGCAGATACCGGATGGCAGCCCGTTCAGGAAACCATCCGCAAAAGCGAAAAAGATCCGCGTCAGTATCAGGCTATTCATCTCGATAACGGCATGATCGTTCTGCTGGTCTCCGATCCGCAGGCGGTAAAATCACTCTCGGCGCTGGTAGTGCCGGTGGGGTCGCTGCAGGACCCGGAAGAGCATCAGGGCCTGGCGCACTTCCTCGAGCACATGACGTTAATGGGCTCGAAGAACTATCCGCAGCCAGATAGCCTCGCCGAGTTCCTGAAAATGCACGGCGGCAGCCACAACGCCAGCACCGCGCCGTATCGCACCGCCTTCTATCTCGAAGTCGAGAACGACGCGCTGGACGGAGCGGTCGACCGCCTCGCGGATGCCATTGCCTCTCCGCTGCTGGATAAAAAATATGCCGACCGTGAGCGTAATGCGGTCAACGCCGAGCTGACCATGGCGCGGACCCGTGACGGGATGCGCATGGCTCAGGTGAGCGCCGAAACCATAAACCCGGCGCACCCGGCGGCGCACTTTTCCGGCGGTAACCTTGAAACGCTGAGCGACAAGCCTGGAAAACCGGTGCTTGATGCGCTGCATACCTTCCGCGACAGCTGGTACTCCGCTAACCTGATGAAGGCGGTCATTTACAGCAATAAGCCGCTGCCGGAGCTGGCGAGCATTGCCGCCAAAACCTACGGCCGGGTGCCGAATCATAATATCGACCGGCCGGTGATTACCGTTCCGGTGGTGACCGATGCGCAAAAGGGCATCATCATCCACTACGTGCCGGCGATGCCTCGCAAGGTGCTGCGCGTTGAATTCCGCATCGATAACAACAGCGAGCAGTTCCGCAGCAAGACCGACGAGCTGGTGACCTATATGATCGGCAACCGCAGTCCGGGGACATTATCTGACTGGCTGCAGAAGCAGGGCCTGGTGGAAGGTATCCGCGCGGACTCCGATCCGGTGGTGAACGGCAACAGCGGGGTGCTGGCCATTTCCGCAACCCTGACCGATAAGGGCCTGGCGCATCGCGACGAGGTTGCGGCGGCCATTTTCAGCTACCTCAACCTGCTGCGCACCCAGGGCATCGATAAGCGCTATTTCGACGAGCTGGCGCATGTCCTGGCGCTCGACTTCCGCTATCCCTCAATCAACCGCGATATGGACTACGTTGAATGGCTGGCGGACACCATGATCCGCGTGCCGGTTGAGCATACTCTCGACGTGGTGAATATTGCCGATCGCTACGATCCGCAGGCGATTAAAGACCGCCTGGCGATGATGACCCCGCAAAACGCGCGCGTGTGGTATATCAGCCCGCAGGAGCCGCATAACAAAACGGCCTATTTCGTCAATGCGCCGTATCAGGTCGACAAAATCAGCCCGCAGACCTTTGCTGACTGGCAGCAGAAAGCCAGCGCGATTGACCTTAAGCTGCCGACGCTGAACCCCTATATTCCTGACGATTTTACGCTGATCAAAAGCGATAAAGCCTATCCGCATCCGCAGCTGATCGTCGATGAGCCGACCCTGCGGGTGGTCTACGCCCCGAGCCAGTACTTCGCCAGCGAGCCTAAGGCCGACGTGTCGCTGGTGCTGCGTAATCCGCAGGCCATGGACAGCGCCCGCAGCCAGGTGATGTTTGCGCTGAATGACTACCTGGCGGGGATTGCCCTCGACCAGCTCAGCAACCAGGCCGCGGTGGGAGGCATCACTTTCTCTACCGGCGCCAACAACGGGCTGATGGTCAACGCCAACGGCTACACCCAGCGGCTGCCGCAGCTGTTCACCGCGCTGCTGGACGGCTATTTCAGCTACGCCCCGACCGAAGAGCAGCTGGAACAGGCGAAATCCTGGTACGCGCAGATGATGGACTCGGCGGATAAAGGCAAAGCGTACGATCAGGCGATTATGCCGGCCCAGATGGTATCGCAGGTGCCTTACTTCCAGCGTGAAGAGCGCCGGGCGCTGCTGCCGTCGATCACTCTCAAAGAGGTTCTGGCCTACCGTGACAACCTGAAAGCGAAAGGGCGTCCGGAGCTGCTGGTGATTGGCAACCTGACCGCCGGGCAATCCACCGATATGGCTCGCCAGATCCAGCAACAGCTGGGTTCAGACGGCAACGAATGGTGCCGCAATAAAGACGTGCTGGTGAACAGCAAGCAGCTGGCCATTTTTGAGAAAACCGGCAGCAGCACCGACTCGGCGCTGGCCGCGGTCTTTGCGCCGCCCAATATCGATGAGTACAGCAGCTCCGCCGCCAGCTCTCTGCTCGGGCAAATTATCCAGCCGTGGTTCTATAACCAGCTGCGTACTGAAGAACAGCTGGGCTATGCGGTGTTCGCGTTTTCGATGAACGTCGGCCGCCAGTGGGGCGTTGGCTTCCTGCTGCAAAGCAGCGATAAGCAGCCCGCCTTCCTGTGGCAGCGCTTCCAGGCCTTCTTCCCGACGGCGGAAGCAAAGCTGAGGGCGATGACCCCGGAAGAGTTTGCGCAAATTCAGCAGGCGACGATCGCCCAGATGATGCAGGCGCCGCAAACGCTAGGCGGTGAAGCCTCGCAGCTGAGCAAAGATTTCGATCGCGGTAATATGCGCTTCGATTCACGTGATAAAGTAGTGGCTCAGATTAAACTGCTGACGCCGCAAAAGCTTGCCGACTTCTTCCATCAGACGGTGGTGGATCCGCAGGGCATGGCGATATTATCCCAGGTATCCGGTAGCCAGAATGGTAAAACCGATTACGCCCTGCCGCAGGGCGGCAAAGTCTGGGAAAACGTCAGCGCATTGCAGAAATCCTTACCCCTGATGCGAGAGAATGAATGACCGAAACCGCCGAGCCTCTTGACCCCCTGCGCTTGCCCCTGACGGGCGAGCGCCTGATAGAAGCCTCTGCGGGCACCGGAAAAACCTTTACCATCGCGGCGCTGTACCTTCGGCTGCTGCTGGGGCTGGGCGGAGAATCCGCCTTTCCCCGGCCGGTAAGCGTGGAGGAGCTGCTGGTGGTGACCTTCACCGAGGCGGCGACCGAGGAGCTGCGCGGCCGTATCCGCAGCAACATCCACGGGCTGCGCATCGCCTGCCTGCGCGAAACGGCTTCCGACCCTCTCTACGCCGCGCTGCTGGCGGAAATCCCGGACAAAAACCAGGCCGCACAAACGCTGATGCTGGCGGAGCGGCAGATGGACGAAGCGGCGGTGTTCACCATCCACGGCTTCTGCCAGCGCATGCTCAGCCTCAATGCTTTTGAGTCCGGCATGCTCTTTGAACAGCAGCTGATCGAGGACGAATCCCGGCTCCGCTATCAGGCCTGCGCCGATTTCTGGCGCCGCCACTGCTACCCGCTCCCGCGCGAAATAGCCGCGGTTATCCACGAAGCCTGGAAAGGCCCGCGCGATCTGCTGAAATCCCTCGACCGCTGGCTGCAGGGCGAAGCCCCGCAGCTTAAATCTCCGCCTGCACAGGAGGAGACGCTGGCCGAACGCCATCAGCAAATCATCGAGCGCATTGACGCGGTGAAGCAGCAGTGGCGCGAGCAGGTGGGCGAGATTGAAAGCGTGCTGGAAAACTCCGGCCTCGACCGGCGTAAATTCAACCGCGGTAACCAGGGGAAGTGGATCGAGAAAGTCAGCCTCTGGGCGCAGGAAGAGACCCTGAGCTACCGGCTGCCGGAGGCGCTGGAAAAATTCTCCCAGCCGTTTCTCTATGAACGCACCAAAGCGGATGGCGAACCGCCGGTTCACCCGCTGTTTAGCGCGATTGAGGCGCTGCTCTCTGCGCCGCTGACCCTGACCGATCTGCTGATCGCCCGGGCAATGGTGGAGATCCGCGAAGCGGTGGCGCGCGAAAAGCGTCGCCGCGGAGAGCTCGGTTTTGATGACATGCTCAGCCGCCTCGACGATGCGCTGCGTAGCGAAAGCGGCGAAGCGCTGGCCAGCGCTATCCGGCAGCGTTTTCCGGTAGCGATGATCGATGAGTTCCAGGATACCGACCCGCAGCAGTACCGTATTTTTCGCCGCATCTGGCGGCGGCAGCCGGAGACGGCGCTGCTGCTTATCGGCGATCCCAAACAGGCTATTTACGCCTTTCGCGGCGCGGATATCTTTACCTATATGAAGGCGCGCGGCGACGTCGCCGCGCACTACACGCTGGATACCAACTGGCGCTCCGCTCCGGGAATGGTGGAGAGCGTCAATCGCCTGTTCAGCCTCAGCGATAATCCGTTTATGTTCCGCGAAATCCCGTTCCTGCCGGTAAAGTCGGCGCCGAAAAACCAGCATCTGCGCTTCACCGTTGACGACGATGCGGTTCCGGCAATGAATATCTGGCTGATGCCGGGGGAAGCGGTGGGCGCGGGGGATTATCAAACCTTTATGGCCCAGCTCTGCGCTTCGCAGATCCGCGACTGGCTGAGCGCCGGCCAGCAGGGGCGGGCGCTGCTGTGGCGCGACGATTGCGCCCGGCCGGTGCAGGCTTCCGATATCACGGTACTGGTGCGTAACCGCCAGGAGGCGTCGCTGATCCGCGATGCGCTGCAGGCCCTGGCCATTCCATCGGTCTATCTCTCCAACCGCGATAGCGTATTTGAAACGCCGGAAGCGCAGGAGCTGCTGTGGGTACTCCAGGCGGCGCTGGCGCCCGAACGCGAAAACACGCTGCGCAGCGCGCTGGCGACCTCGATTTTCGGCCTGAACGCCCGCGATATTGAAAACCTCAACAAGGATGAGCGCGCGTGGGATGCGCTGGTGGAAGAGTTTAGCGACTACCGCCTCATCTGGCGTCAGCGCGGGGTGATGCCGATGCTAAGAGCGCTGATGACCGCCCGACATATTGCCGAAAACCTGCTGGTGACGAGCGGCGGCGAGCGGCGCTTAACCGATATCCTGCATATCAGCGAACTGCTGCAGGAAGCGGCCAACCAGTTGGAGAGCGAGCATGCGCTAGTGCGTTGGCTGACGCAGCGCATCGCCGAGCCGGACAGCAACGCCTCCAGCCAGCAGATGCGCCTGGAAAGCGATAAGCATCTGGTGCAGATCGTCACCGTACATAAATCGAAAGGGCTGGAATACCCGCTGGTGTGGCTGCCGTTTATCGCCCGCTTCCGCAAGCAGGATCAGGCGTTTTATCACGATCGCGACTCCTTTGCGGCGGTGCTCGACCTTGAGCAGAATGAGGGGAGCCTCGAGCTGGCGGAGGCGGAGCGTCTGGCGGAAGATTTACGCCTGCTGTACGTGGCCCTGACGCGAGCGGTCTGGCACTGCAGCCTCGGCGTGGCGCCGCTCAGCACCCGGCGCAGCGACAAGCCGGGCGACAGCGATTTTCACCACAGCGCCCTGGGGCGCCTTCTGCAGGGAGGCGAAGCGATGGACGCTGCGGGGCTGACGGCCCGCCTGCAGGCGTTCTGCTGCGCGGATATTGCGCTGCAAACCCCCGGCGTTGCCGATCGGCAGCCCTGGCAGGCGCCGCAGGAGGCGCTGCCGCCGCTGTCGGCGCGGATGCTGGGACGTTCGATCGTCGATGACTGGCGGGTTACCAGCTACTCCGGGCTACAGCAGCATGGCCACAGCCCGGCGCAGGATTTACTGCCCCGTCTTGACGTTGACGCCGCCGGGGTGGGGGAGGTGGCGGAAGAGCCGCAGCTCACCCCGCATCAGTTCCCGCGCGGGGCGTCGCCGGGGACATTTTTGCACGGCCTGTTTGAAGATCTCGACTTTACCCAGCCGGTCCCCGCCGACTGGATGGCGGAAAAGCTGCGCTCCGGCGGATTTGCTGAACAGTGGACGCCGGTGCTGACTCAGTGGCTGGATGATGTGCTGCGCACGCCGCTACCGGGCGCCGATATCGCGCTGAATCAGCTCACTGCGGCGGATAAGCAGGTTGAGATGGCGTTTTATTTACCCATTGAAGCCCCGCTGGACGCGCAGCGCCTGGATGCGCTGGTTCGCCGCTACGACCCGCTTTCGGCCGAGTGCCCGGGGCTTGATTTCCGTCAGGTTCGCGGAATGCTGAAAGGGTTTATTGACCTCGTGTTTCGGCATAACGGCCGCTACTACCTGCTGGATTACAAATCCAACTGGCTGGGGGACGATCGCGAAGCCTACACCCGGCAGGCAATGGCGCAGGCGATGTGCACGCACCGCTATGATTTACAGTACCAGCTCTACAGCCTGGCGCTGCACCGCTATTTACGCCATCGCGTTGCTGACTATGACTATGAGCGCCATTTTGGTGGCGTTATTTATCTCTTTTTACGCGGAATGGACGGGCAGGACGGAGGGCAGGGGATATTTACCACGCGCCCTGAGCGGCCGCTGATCGACGGCCTGGACGCCCTCTTTGCCGGCGAAGTTCAGGAGATCGCTTCATGACCATGGATGAGCTGCTGCTTGAGGCAGCAAACCAGCGTTTGTTACGTCCGCTTGACGTCCAGTTTGCGCTGATGGTCGCTCGGGATGCGCATCCGGCGGTGAGGCTGGCGGCGGCGGTGCTGAGCCGCGACGCCGGCGAAGGGCACGTCTGCCTGCCGCTCTCGCGCCTTGCCGCTGACGACGTGCTGAGCGGCAAGGTCGCCGCTCTGCGCGAGCAGCTGCTGGCGCAGGCCGGTGCGCCCGATGACTGGTCGGCGCTGCTGCTCTCGTCAGCGGCGGTGAGCCGCGGAGAGCGTCCGACGCCGATGATCCTCTGCGGCGAACGGCTTTACCTTAACCGCATGTGGCGCAACGAGCTAACCGTCGCGCGTTTTTTTAACGAAGCCAATCAGGTGCTGAGCGTGGATGAAACGCGCCTGGCGTCGACGCTGGATGCGCTCTTCCCGGCCGGGGACGATATTGACTGGCAGAAGGTGGCGGCGGCGGTGGCGCTGACCCGGCGGATTTCGGTTATTTCCGGCGGTCCAGGCACCGGTAAAACGACTACCGTCGCCAGGCTGCTGGCGGCGTTGATTCAGACGACGGATACGCCCCGCTGCCGCATCCGCCTGGCGGCGCCCACCGGCAAAGCCGCCGCGCGCCTGACCGAGTCGCTGGGAAGCGCGCTGCGCCAGCTGCCGCTGACGGATGAGCAGAAGGTGCTGCTGCCCACAGAGGCCAGCACCCTGCACCGCCTGCTTGGCGCGCAGCCGGGCAGCCAGCGTATGCGCTATCACGCCGGTAACCCGCTGCACCTCGACGTGCTGGTGGTGGATGAAGCCTCGATGATTGACCTGCCGATGATGGCTCGCCTGATTGACGCCCTGCCGGCGCACGGTCGGGTTATTTTTCTCGGCGACCGCGATCAGCTGGCGTCGGTGGAGGCCGGCGCGGTGCTGGGGGATATTTGCGCATGGGTGAGTGCAGGCTATACCGCCGAGCGCGCGGCGCAGCTAAAGCGGCTGACCGGCCTGCCGGTGCCTGCCGGCGAGGGCGAGACGGCGGGCGCCCTGCGCGACAGCCTGTGCCTGCTGCAAAAAAGCTATCGTTTTGGCAGCCACTCCGGCATCGGTAGCCTGGCCCGGGCGGTGAACGCCGGCGATCGGCATGGGGTCAAGACGACCCTGCGTCAGCCTTTCGACGACATCGTGATGCGCCCGCTAAGCACCACCGAGGAGTATGAAGCGATGCTGACGCAGGCGCAGGCCGGCTACGATCGCTATCTCCGGCTGCTGCGCGAGCGGGCGGATCCGGAGGCGGCGATCGCCGCTTTCGGCGAGTTTCGGCTACTTTGCGCCCTGCGCGAGGGGCCCTACGGCGTCAGCGGGCTGAACGAACAGCTGGAGCGGATGCTCAATCGTAAGCGGGCTATTGCGCTGCCGCGGCATTCGCGCTGGTATGAGGGCCGGCCGGTGATGATCTCGCGCAACGATAGCGCGCTGGGGCTGTTTAACGGTGATATTGGCATTGCGCTGGAAAGGGGAGACGGGCTTCGCGTCTGGTTCCCGATGCCGGATGGCAGCATTAAGTCGGTGCAGCCCAGTCGCCTGCCGGAGCACGATACCGCCTGGGCGATGACGGTGCATAAATCCCAGGGCTCGGAGTTTGACCACGCGGCCCTGATTTTGCCTTCCCGCAGCGTGCCGCTGGTGACGCGCGAGCTGGTGTATACCGCGATAACCCGCGCCAAACGGCAGCTGTCGATTTATGCCGATGAACAGGTGCTGACTCAGGCTATCGTGGCGCGCACCGAACGGCGCAGCGGGCTGACGGATATCTTCGCCAGCGGCGGGTAGCCTCGGCAGTTCAACTGCTCCCTCTTTGCCAGCCTGCGCTACGCCTGGCCGGCAAAGGGGAACGCTCACTCAGCCAAGGTCGGCCATCATCACCTTGGAGCGGCGCTGATAGTTGTACATCTCTTTCTTACTTTCCGGCAGCAGGTCGATATCCACCGGCGTAAAGCCGCGCTCCTGGAACCAGTGAATGCTGCGGGTAGTCAGCACGAACAGTTTGCTTAGCCCCATCTGTTTTGCCTGGGTCGCGATGCGGTTCAGCAGCACTTCCCCACGCGATGAGCTGCGGTAGTCCGGATGGACCGCCACGCAGGCCATTTCACCGATTTTCTCTTCCGGGAACGGATAGAGCGCGGCGCAGGCGATTGTCGTGTTATCGCGCTGAATAATGGTGAATTTATCTATTTCCATCTCCAGCTGCTCGCGGGAGCGGCGCACCAGAATTCCCTGCTGCTCCAGCGGGCTTATCAGCTCAAGAATACCGCCAATATCGTTGATGGTGGCGCGGCGGATCTGCTCGGCGCTCTCCATGACGATCTGGGTACCGATACCGTCGCGTGAGAACAGCTCCTGCAGCAGAGCGCCATCCTCCTGGTAGCTGATCAGGTGGCAGCGGCGCACGCCGCTGCGGCAGGCTTTCACCGCACCGCGCAGGAAACGCACGGTACCGGAGTTGTAGTCCTCTTCCGCTTCCAGCTCTTCAACCCGCGCCTGGGCTTCGTTCGGGAACAGCTCGGGAACGATCTCGCCCTCCTGGCTGTACACCCCTTGCGAAGAGCAGAAGCCAATCATTTTTTCCGCTTTCAGCTTAATGGCCAGCTGGGTGGCAATCTCTTCGGAAGTCAGGTTAAAGCTTTCGCCGGTGACCGATACCGCAACCGGGCCCATCAGCACGATGGCGCCGTTATCAAGCTGGCGGTGGATCGCTTCTTCATCGATACGACGAATGCGCCCGCTGTGGCAATAATCGACGCCGTCGTCCACGCCAAGCGGTTGGGCAATAATGAAATTGCCGCTCACGACGTTAATGTGGGCGCCCTGCAGCGGGGTGTTGTTGAGGCTCATCGACAGGCGCGCGGTAATTTCCAGCTGCAGCATGCCGGCGGCCTGTTTAACCAGTTCGAGGGTTTTGGCGTCAGTCACGCGCGTTTGCTTATGGTAAAGCGGCTCGTGATGATGCTCGGCCAGGTTAGCGTCTATCTGAGGGCGCGCGCCATAGACCACCACCAGGCGAATGCCCAGGCTATGTAATAGGCCAATGTCATTGACTATACTGGAGAAATTTTCATGCTCGATGGCTTCGCCGCCCAGCATGATAACAAAGGTTTTTCCCCGATGGGCGTTAATATAGGGAACTGAATGGCGGAATCCTTCTACCAGTTCGGTGCGACGTTCCTTCACCATGACCACAACCCTCAATGCATGATTATTCGTAATAAGTGTATTTTTATTCTGTTTTGCGCGTAAACGCAAGCCAAAATTTGTCACCAATATGCGAAAGAACTGTGACTTAACGCGTGCTACCAAAGATTGTTTACCCTTTTATTGATGACAGGTTATACGGCTTTCGTTAAAGTTTCCGGTCAATCTGTTTGTTTTGGATACGAAAGCGTTTTTATTGCTTGGGAGTGGCATGCCGGGATACAAGTCAGGATTAAGCCGTCGCCGTTTTTTACAGGGGGCGAGCGCCATGTGGTTAATGAGCGTCAGTCCGGTTGGTTTAGCCGCCGTTGCACAGGTCGTCGCGGTGCGCGTCTGGCCGTCGTCAACCTATACGCGCGTTACGGTGGAATCCAACCATGTGCTGAAATATCGGCAATTTGCATTGAGCAATCCGGAGCGGCTGGTGGTCGATCTGGAAGGGGTCAACCTTAATTCCGTGCTAAAGGGCATGGGAACCAGCATTCGCGACGACGATCCCTATATTAAGTCCGCCCGCGTCGGCCAGTTCGATCCGCAGACGGTGCGCATGGTGTTTGAGCTTAAACAGAACGTGAAACCGCAGCTCTTTGCCCTCGCGCCGGTTGCCGGCTTTAAAGAGCGTCTGGTGATGGATCTCTATCCGTCTACGGCGACCGACGTGCAGGATCCGCTGCTGGCGCTGCTGGAGGATTACAACAAGGGCGATCTCGATCGTCAGGTACCGCCGGCGGAAAGCGGGCCGAAGCCGGGTAAAGCCGGGCGCGACCGGCCGATTGTGATCATGCTCGATCCGGGACACGGCGGGGAAGACTCCGGCGCGGTGGGTAAATACCACACCCGTGAGAAAGACGTGGTGCTGCAGATCGCCCGGCGGCTTCGGGCGCTGATCGAAAAAGAGGGAAATATGAAGGCCTATATGACCCGCAATGAAGATGTCTTTATTCCCCTGAAGGTGCGCGTCGCCAAGGCGCAAAAGCAGCGTGCCGATCTGTTCGTCTCGATTCACGCCGATGCCTTTACCAGCCGCCAGCCGAGCGGCTCTTCGGTATTCGCGCTCTCAACCAAAGGCGCCACCAGCACCGCGGCTAAGTATCTGGCGCAAACCCAGAACGCCGCCGATCTGGTGGGGGGCGTCAGCAAGAGCGGCGATCGCTACGTCGACCATACGATGTTTGATATGGTGCAGTCGCTGACCATCGCCGATAGCCTGAAGTTTGGTAAGGCCGTGCTGCAGAAGATGGGCAGAATTAATAACCTGCACAAAAACCAGGTGGAACAGGCCGGCTTTGCGGTGCTGAAAGCGCCGGATATCCCGTCGATCCTGGTCGAAACCGCGTTTATCAGCAACGTGGAGGAGGAGCGTAAGCTGAAAACGGCGACCTTCCAGCAGGAAGTTGCCGAGTCGATACTGGCGGGGATTAAGGCCTACTTCGCCGATGGCGCAACGCTGGCAAGGCGTGGCTGATAAAAGGAGCGGGAGATGGCCCTGTTAAAGAGCGCCCACGGCGGCAATACGCGAGAGGCGGCGGCGCTGCTGGGCATTCAGCCCGCGCAGCTGCTCGACTTTAGCGCCAATATTAATCCGCTGGGCATGCCTGAAAGCCTCAAACGCGCCCTGATCGCTAATCTTGACCGCGCGGAGCGCTATCCCGACGTGGACTATCAGCAGCTGCACGAGGCGCTGGCAGAGCATCACCATATTCCCGCCTCGTGGATCGTCGCAGGCAATGGCGAAACCGAATCTATTTTCACCGTCGTAAACGGCCTGAAGCCGCGTCAGGCGATGATTGTAGTGCCCGGTTTTGCCGAATATCGCCGCGCGCTGAGCGTGGTAGATTGCGCGATCCGCGAGTTCGCGCTGCGGGAAGAGGATGGCTGGCAGCTGACCGAGGCCCTTCTCGCGGCTCTGACGCCGGACCTCGACTGCCTGTTCCTCTGTACGCCCAATAACCCAACCGGACTGCTGCCGGAGAGCCAGCTGCTGGCGGCGATTGCCGCGCGCTGCAAAGCGCTAGACATCGCGCTGATCCTCGATGAGGCTTTTATCGATTTCATTCCCGACCAGCCGGGGTTTATTCCTCTGCTGCGCGATAACCCACATATCTGGGTACTGCGCTCGCTGACCAAGTTCTATGCCATCCCCGGCCTGCGGCTGGGCTATCTGGTCAACAGCGATGAACGCGCCGTCGCCAGGATGCGCGAGCGGCAGATGCCGTGGTCAATAAACGCGTTTGCCGCGCTGGCGGGGGAAATTATTCTGCAGGATAGCGCCTACCAGCAGAAGACCTGGCGCTGGCTGGCGGAAGAAGGCCGGCGTTTTTACCAGCAGCTCCGCCAGCTTCCCGGCCTGACGGTCTATCCGGGCCAGGCCAACTATCTGTTTCTGCGCGCCGATATTCCTGGCATCGACCTGCAGTATGCCCTGCTGCAGCAGCACATTTTGATTCGCAGCTGCGCCAACTACCCCGGCCTCGGGGCGGGCTATTTCCGCGTGGCGATCCGCAGCGCGGAAGAGAATCAGCGGCTGCTTGCGGCGCTGGCGAAGATCCTGCCCGTCGGCGTCTGACTTCGCAAGCCGCCGGCGCATCGGTGTGGCATAATGCCGTTCCTTATTGCGCGAACGGCAGAGCCTCAGGATGCTTTCGCGATATCAACCAACGGGTGCCAGCGACGGGAGCCAAAATTCCCCGCCGCTGCGATGCTGACGCTAAGCCAGAAATCCTGCCTGTTGGTTATCACCAACAACCTCGGTGGTAAGTAGGGTGCTCAGAGGCGTACCGGCGAAAGCGTACCGCTGTTGCACCTTTGCCCTCCGACCACCCTGAACAGGAACCGGGTATGGCGGCAAGACTCCATTCATCTATTCCCGTACGCCGACAGGCGTCTTCGAGGCTCGCGCGATGACGCTACTTGCCTGGAGCGTCGCCTGGCTCCTCGATCTCATCATCGGCGACCCCCCGCGCTGGCCCCACCCGGTACGCTGGATTGGCCACCTCATTACCGCCACGCAACGCGTCGTCAGGCGCTACTGCCGCAGCGACAGGGCGCTACGCATCGGCGGAGGGCTGATGTGGCTGGCGGTGGTAGGGCTGACGTGGGGCGTTTCCTGGGGCGTACTGACGCTGGCGGAAAGCATCCATCCCTGGCTCGGCTGGGTGATTGAGGTGTGGATGATTTTTACCCTGCTGGCCGGCCGCTGTCTGGCAACCTCCGCCCGCGACGTTGAGCGTCCGCTGCGCGAGGGGGACCTGGCGCAGAGCCGCGAGAAGCTCTCGTGGATTGTCGGGCGGGACACGTCTCAGCTCCAGCCGGAGCAGATTAACCGCGCGGTGGTGGAGACGGTGGCGGAGAACACCGTCGATGGCATTATTGCCCCGCTCTTCTTCCTGCTGATCGGCGGCGCGCCGCTGGCTATGGCCTACAAGGCGGTGAATACCCTCGATTCAATGGTGGGCTACAAGCATGAAAAGTATCGCGCTATTGGCATGGTCAGCGCCCGCCTTGATGATGTCGCCAACCTTATTCCCGCCCGTCTGAGCTGGCTGCTGCTGAGTATGGCGGCCTTCTTATGCCGCAACGATGGTCCCGGAGCGGTACATATCGGCTGGCGGGATCGCTATAACCACAGCAGCCCCAACTGCGGATGGCCGGAAGCCAGCGTGGCCGGCGCGTTGGGGATTCGGCTGGGCGGTCCAAACAACTATTTTGGCCAACGGGTAGAGAAGCCGTGGATTGGCGACGACGTGCGCGACATTTCTGTCGACGACATCCCCCGCACGATCCGGCTGATGTGGGTGGCATCAACCCTGGCGCTGGCGCTGTTTATGCTGGCGCGCTATCTGCTGGCTGGCGCGGCATGAACGCCGCGGCTATAGCGAAATATGAGTTTAATGCGAAGGCGACAGAACGCGATAAAGGAGGCCCCATGACGCGGGCAATTATGTTGCAAGGTACGGCATCCGACGTGGGAAAAAGCGTGCTGGTGGCGGGACTGTGCAGAATTTTTTACCAGGACGGCCTGCGCACGGCGCCGTTTAAATCACAGAACATGGCGCTGAACTCGGGCATCACCGCCGATGGCAAAGAGATGGGACGGGCGCAGATCTTTCAGGCCGAAGCGGCGGGCATTGCGCCGGATGTGCGCATGAACCCGATACTGTTAAAGCCAACCAGCGATCTCAACGCGCAGGTGGTACTGATGGGAAAAGTGGCGACCCATATGGACGCGGTGAGCTACCACGAGTACAAGCCGCGCCTGCGCGAGCAGATCCTTGAGGTTTACCGCAGCCTGGCGCAGGAGTATGAGGTGCTGGTTCTCGAGGGCGCCGGCAGCCCGGCGGAGATCAACCTGCGCGATCGCGATATCGTTAACATGGGCATGGCGGAGATGGCGCAGTGTCCGGTGATCCTCGTTGCCGACATCGACAGAGGCGGCGTGTTTGCCGCTATCTACGGGACGCTGGCGCTGCTTGAGGAGCAGGAGCGCGCCAGGGTGAAAGGGGTGATCATCAATAAGTTCCGCGGCGATGTGGCGCTGCTGTACTCGGGCATCGAACAGATTGAGGCTTTGACCGGCGTTCCGGTGCTGGGCGTGCTGCCGTGGCTGGAGGTCGATCTGGAAGATGAAGATAGCGTGGCGTTGCAGAAGGGAAAATACCTGAGCACCGCGCCGCGGGAGATTGAGATTGCGGTGGTCCAGCTGCCGCATACGTCCAACTTCACCGATTTCAACGCGCTGGCGGCGCAGCCGGACGTGCGCGTGCGCTACGTTCGTCATCCCCAGGATCTGACGACGAGCGACCTGGTGATCCTGCCCGGCAGCAAAAATACGCTGGGCGATCTGCTGTGGCTGCGCGAAAGCGGGATGGAGCAGGGCGTGCTGCAGGCGCATCAGCAGGGGATTCCGCTGCTGGGGATCTGCGGCGGTTACCAGATGCTTGGCGAGACCATCTTCGATGACGTGGAGTCCGGGCTGGGCATGTTGCCCGGCCTGGGGCTGCTCAATACCGTAACGCACTTTGCCCGCCATAAAACCACGACGCTGGTTGAGGCGACGATGGCGGCTGCGCTCCCTGGCTGGCTGGCGGGCGCCTCCGCGCTGCGCGTGCGCGGCTACGAAATTCATATGGGTGAAACGACCCGGCAAGGCGACTGCCGGCCGCTGCTGCAGCTGGAAAAAGAGGGGCGGACGGTGGCGGACGGGGCGATGACGGACGACGGGCTGGCGTTTGGTACCTACCTGCACGGCCTGTTCGACAGCGATGATTTCACCCGCGCGCTGGTCAACGGCCTGCGTCAACGCAAAGGCCTGGCGGCGCTGGATAGCACCCTCCACTATGCGCAGTACAAGTCGCAGCAGTTCGATATTCTGGCGGATGCAATGCGTCAACATATTGATATTGAAAAAATTTACCACATTATGCAGCAGCATCAGGAGCCATCATGCTGATTCTGGTCACCGGCGGCGCGCGCAGCGGGAAAAGCCGTCACGCCGAAGCGCTGATCGCCGGCTCACCGCAGGTTTTGTATCTCGCCACCTCGCAGATTTTTGATGAGGAGATGGCCGCGAGGATCCAGCATCACCGCGATAGCCGACCGGCGCACTGGCGCACCGTCGAGCGCTGGCAGCATCTTGATAAGCTGATTGCCCCGCACGACGATCCTAACGAAGCTATTTTGCTGGAGTGTATCACCACCATGGTCACCAACCTGCTGTTTGCCTGCGGCGGCGACAGCGATCCCGAGGGCTGGGATTATGCGGCCATGGAGCGGACGATTGATGACGAGATCCACTCGCTGATCGCCGCCTGCCAGCGCTCTGCGGCGAAGATCGTGGTGGTCACCAACGAAGTGGGAATGGGGATTGTCCCCGAGAATCGCCTTGCGCGGCATTTTCGCGATATCGCCGGTCGGGTTAACCAGCGCCTGGCGGCGGCGGCGGATGAGGTCTGGCTGGTGGTATCAGGTATTGGAGTCAAAATAAAATGATCAAACTATTCTGGGCAACGCTCTCTTTTCTCAGCCGTTTACCGGTACCGGAGCGCTGGTCGCAGGGGCTGGATATCGACCGCTACGTTCGCGGTATTGTCACCTTCCCCGTGGTCGGCGCGCTGCTGGGCTTGCTGAGCGGCCTGGTATTTCTCGCCGTGCAGGCGTGGTGCGGCATCCCGCTGGCGGCGCTGTTTGCCGTACTGGCGCTGGCGCTGCTCACCGGCGGCTTCCACCTCGACGGACTGGCCGACACCTGCGACGGGGTGTTTTCCGCCCGCCGTCGTGAACGGATGCTGGAGATTATGCGCGACAGCCGGCTGGGAACCCACGGCGGGCTGGCGCTGATTTTTGTGCTGCTGGCGAAGGTGCTGGTGGTCAGCGAGCTGGCGCTGCGCGGCACGCCGATGCTGGCGGCGCTGGCGGCAGCCTGTGCGGTAGGGCGGGGAGCCAGCGTGCTGCTGATGTACCGCCACCGCTATGCGCGGGAAGAGGGGCTGGGCAACGTGTTTATCGGCAAGGTGAGCGGGCGACAAACCTGCGTAACCCTGGGGCTCGCGGTTATTATCGCGGCGGTGCTGCTGCCGGGCATGAGCGGAGTGGCGGCGCTGGCGGTCAGCGTGGCGGCGATTTTCATTCTCGGTCAGCTCTTAAAGCGCACCCTCGGTGGGCAAACCGGCGATACGCTGGGAGCGGCCATTGAGCTCGGCGAACTGATCTTCCTGCTGGCCCTGCTGTGAGCCACGCTGCGCCATTGCTGCACGCGGCGATGGCGCACCAGGCGATGAGGCCGGATCTGAGTATTGCTGCTAAGAAAGGTCGTTCGGGGCCGTGAACCGGCGGGCTGAAGCTATCGTGAGGGAAGCGCAGAAACAAAAAAACACCCGGAAGGGTGTTTATTGTGTTGGTTGCGGGGGCCGGATTTGAACCGACGACCTTCGGGTTATGAGCCCGACGAGCTACCAGGCTGCTCCACCCCGCGTCCGTCTTTACTCTTCATCGAGTAAACTTGCATCAGATTTTAATTGGTTGCGGGGGCCGGATTTGAACCGACGACCTTCGGGTTATGAGCCCGACGAG